>Ga0308163_10000035_pt1 | contig 437043 bp, 571 predicted proteins | sample PhyTR1_FD_201037 | JGI IMG/M metagenome (GOLD analysis project Ga0308163, IMG submission 201037) | Phyllosphere microbial communities from UC Gill Tract Community Farm, Albany, California, United States - DLSLT.R1 | ecosystem: Host-associated > Plants > Phyllosphere > Unclassified | place...
TGTTACTACGTTCAAGAAAGATGATGAGTTTTTCAAATCATATTATGTGTTTGAATCAGAACGAGGAAAAGGCTATTCTAGTCAAGTAATAGGATCTATTCCTGAGCAGATAGTGACAGTTCCAGATTGTCAAATTGAAAACTTTTTAAGGGCTAAAGGCAAAGCTTATGTGCTAGCCGGTTCTTTTACCGAATCTACTGAATACAAGGCCATCCAAGCGTTTTATAGTGATGAAAGGGCAGCACGCAGTCAATGTTATCTTATGAACCATATCGATGAAGGGTTAATGGTAATGTCATACTTTAATGCTAGTGAGGCAGCAAAGAAAGCTTTCTGCATTCATCCATTGGTTCAAAATAGTCAAGATTTAGCTACCAATTGGAACGTTGTAAAAAATCAAGTTTCATCAGAGGTTTTGGGTTTGGCAATGGAGTATCGTAATATTGCAAATGCCTATCTGTCTCATAGAGAAATTAAAAGTATAGATGAAATTGAATTGAGTCCAATTGATGATGTAAACTTGATGTTGATTGGTGATAAAGTTCAAAATTATAAGGACTTTTTAATTTATCATTATGGAACACATCCTAAAAGTGATCGACTTGATGCATATTTCAAAAATTGGCTACTCAAATTGAATGTAGACGAGTCTGTTTTTGTTGAATTGAGCAATCAACTTAAAGCGATTGAAATTTAAACGTTCCAACATTATATTGAAAAACTTGTTAGTTTAGACCATATGATGTCTATTTGACAGATTTTAAAAATTAGTACAAAAACTATTTTTTTAATTATAAGATGGTATAATGATATTAAAATCTGTCTAATTATGAATGAAATTATATAATCTTACTGAAGTTAGAAATCAAATCCTCACGGATCTAAAATATAAAGGTATTGAAGAAAAAAAGGATACCAGTAAAATATCTTCCATTTATTCAACTCGTTATGCTATTGATAAACTGTCACTTACTGAAATTCATATGATTATTAGTGATGATCCAAAATTTACATTTTATATCAATGAAGAACAACTTTCAAAAATAAACCTCTTAGCTAAAATGAGCACAGGGCTACCTTTGTCATTTGATATGCTAAAACCTATTGTTTCCGACAATATCTTTACACATAAAGTCAATAAGTCAGATGACTTAAAAGAAGTCGTTTTAGCTTACAAAAAGCATGATATGGTTGCTGAATCGGTTCGAGAATATGAAGAGCAGAGAACAATTAGAAAAGCTAAAACTCTGGAAACCAACAATCGCTATGGATTTGTTAGTCGATCAGTTATGAGTAAGCGTATTGTTTCATTGGATTTTGAATTTGATCCTAATGATAAATTAGATGTATTTCAATTTAGTAATATTTCAGAAATTGGTGTTACTGTCTATGAGAACGGTCAAGTAACGGCTAAACATTATTTAGTTGAAGAAAATAAAAAAGAAAGCAATAAAGCTTTTTTACAAGATAAGTTTTTATTTGGGAACAGTGAAACTATTACAATTGAAGACATAGACCAGTTACTTAAAAATGTTGTGGCTGATAATGATGTATTATTGGTTCATAGCTACTCTACAGAAATAAAATTTTTAGACAATAATAATATTGATATCTCCAATCTTGAGATCTATGATACTCAGCTTGTATTTAAAAATTATTTTGATAATGACCAGCCTAATTTAAAGCGTCTATCTCATATGCTTCAACATTTTGATCTTTCTTATTCCTTTTTACATAATGCCGGAAATGATGCTTATCACACTTTAAATGTCTTTCATAAGATGATTGACAATATTCCCAAGCAGATTATTAAACCTAAAATGTTTTAAATATATTCATTTTTATAATTCAATATGCTATAATAGATAATAAATAGGGAGATTAAAGTGAAAAAGCTTTCTTGTGGCACACTTATTGTTCGAGAAAACTCAGGGGGGAAAGAACTTTTTATGGCTCATGTCACTAATAAACCATTTTGGGATATTCCAAAAGGTGGTAGAAATAGTGAAGAAGGGTTCATTCAGGCAGCAATACGTGAATTGTATGAAGAATCAGGTTTTGTTTGTGAACATGCAGAGTTGTTGGATCTTGGTTTGTATGAATATACTGATCGTAAGGATTTGTATTTATTTAAATATGTGGGAAATACTAATTTTTGTCATACGAAAGCTGTGTGTAACAGTACTTTTTTCAGTAAAATATATTCAGCCCATCTTCCAGAAGTCGATGATTTCAAATATGTGCCTTTTGATGAAGTATTAGCACATTGTAGTGAAGGCTTTAAAAAAGTATTTCCATTATTAATATCTAAAAAAATTATTTAAGTGATAACCAAGATTATTTTTCTTGCTCTGTAAGCCTACAAATGTTAATATGGCTGTATTATTGGAGTTTGATATGAAAAATAAAACTATCTGTCTAGGTCTTGATATTGATGAAACACTCATTGAAACCGAGCGGTACTATGGACTGATTGATAGACCTAATGGTGCTGACTTTTATTTCAGTCTTCCTCCTTTCCATTATGCCTTATATAAACGTTCTTTTTTAGATCAATTTTTACAATATGTTGATGCTCATTTCACTCTATTTTTCTATACGAGAGCAACCAAGGATTATGCTCAACAGATTGTTGATTTCTTAGGTTATAGTCATGTTCCTTTGTTTCATCGGCAAGATACACTCAGAATTGAAGAAAAAGAACTGGCTTATGGTCGAGGAAATAAAACGATTTATTTCAAAAAAGATCTCAATATAATAGCTCAACGTCTTGATACTTCTATTAATAATATTGTTTTTATTGATGATGTTGTTAGTGATAAAGAAATTGTGCCTACTTCAAATGTCATTTGTGTACCAGAATTTAATCATAAGATAGACGATTGCGATTTACTTATTATCAAAAATCATCTAATAGAAAGTGAAACAGTTTGTAATCCATTAATGTACATTAATACTTTGCAGTTTATCTAACTTTTAATTTTTAGAAAAGATGTTAAAATAATAATAATCAACTAATTAATATTATATGTCAGATCTTAAAAAACATATTGAACGTATTCAACAAGGTGAAGCCGCCGATAACTTTGCGAAATGGTTTAACGATGGCGGTATTTGTGATGAAAACGACTATCCATTGGTATTGTACAGTGGGACATTATCTGATTTCGATTCTTTTGATCTCTACCATACACAACCAGAATCTTTTTTTGGACAGGGTTTTTATTTGTCTACCAGCAAACAAGATGCGGCCTATAACTATGCTTCATTTACAGGGCAAGATTTTGTTAATAAAGTAGCTGAACTCAAATCTAAATTTGAACAAGACACCTTGGACATTCTTAATGATAATTATCAATATGAAATAAACCATCCCGAAGAATCCGAAATAAATGCTAAAATTGCTTTACTGCATCAACAAGAATCGGAAGGTCTTGATGTTTTTGAAGATATTTACCGAGCAGTGGAAGAATATCATGTAGAAAAGGTTATCAGTATTACTCATGGTGGAATGGTTATGCCTTTATTAGCTGTTTCAAAGAAGCTAATTGATGTACAAAGCGAGGTTTTTACACAAGAAGAGACATTTGGCGTAATAGATGAGTTGTTTGAACATTTTTGTAATGAATACGATGAAATATATGATGAATTAAGAGATAAAATCATTTCAAAACTATCACCAAATACCCATCAATATACATTTGAATTAGATGAATTTAAAGAAATTGTTAATGATGTCATTGAATCTATTGACCCTTATGAAGATGACTTGGTAGAAGAAATAAATCAATATGTTGAGGATTTTTTCTCTACTTATAATAATGAAATTGAAGTAAATAATCAGATGGCTGGCACTTTGAATGAATTCAAAAACAATATGACGAATTTATTAATAGATCATGGTTTTGATAAAGAAGCCGAATCGTTTAGTGAGGCATTATATAGAGAGTTTGCCGATGAAGATTCTAATTATATTTCTGTTGCTGCGATTTTGAATAATGATAGAATTATTGAAATATTATGTGATGTACATGTAGAAAGTAGCAATGTCTACAATCAAACAGTCAGCGGAGTAAGAGCCTTATCAGCATTAGCATTTAGAAAAATGGGTTATGATGGAATCGTAATGAATCCTTATGATTATTTTGAAATGAAGCATGTTGATGAAAATACCAAGCACTATATTCTTTTTGATGCTAATAATATAAAAAGTGCAATTGGCAACAATGGTGAATTTTCATTGATGGACAATAATATATTGCATCGTATCAGTCACACAGTTCATGCAAATAATAAAAAAGAAAAATCAATGACTTTAGAAGAAGCTGAGCATCTAATTCAGGATATTACATTGCACTATAAAAACATGCCTAAATGCAAAGTTTACTCTGATTTAGAATCCGTTCATCCTGCATTGAAAGCTCAAAATCCTGATTTAATAACATGCTCTGGTATTTTCGATCTTTCTCATAATACTGTACATATATTCTTGCCCAACGTTATTGATAAAAAGGATTTCATTAAGACATTGTGTCATGAAGTTTTTGGTCATATGTCGTTGAGAGAGGTTCTGGCAGAAAAATATGAACCTATCATGAATAAGGTTTACCATTATTATAATAAGAGAGGTGAACTAGAAGATGTTAAAAAGAACTATATAGATCGTTACAGTCTTGATTTGAATAAATCAAAAGACAGGGCACTGATTGCAGAAGAAAAAATGGCATCTGTGATAGAAGAAAATGGATTAAATTCCTTTCCTCTCAAAAAAATTGTGATAGGGGCAATTAGAAACGCAATTAGAACAGTAATCCCTGCTTTAAATATCAATGACAATGATATTACTTATATTATGTACAGTGCTCATAAGCATATTTTACTACCACCGCCACGTTTTGACAAGAAACATCCTAAAATGAAACAATAAAGCCTATAACGGCTTTATTATTTATTAAGAATTTGAAATATTATTCCAAAGTTTTTGATAGGCTTCTCTTATGGAAAGTCCAGAAGCAACCAGATTTTTGATGAATTCTCTTTCGAGTTGAAAATCTCTATAAGCGGCTGTACTTTTCTTCCCTGTCAACACTCTGCCATGGTTATACCATAATTCTTCTTGCCCAAAAATTGTTACGCTGATATAGGTATCGTTTAAACGTACCCTAACATTTAATCCAACCAGATTATTTTTATGGCATTTTGGCTCCATTTTTCTAGCCGCTGCAATGTCGATTTCATCATCTGGCCAAATTGGTCGCCAAAAGCTTCCATTGTTTTTGATATAATAACCATGTATATCATTTTTTATAATTGACATATATATTCCTTTCACTAAAAATATTTTAAAATCATAAATCATACCTAATTTTTTATCAAGTTGTATTTTTATTATTTTTTTTCTAACCATAAACTTTATAGTATTTTTCATTGACATTGAGACTCTAAAAATGATATAGTATAGAAAATAGTTATTGACCAAACCGAGGAATTCTTTTCATGAAAATAGTAGATTTAATATCATATGACACCACATTGACAACTGATCAGGGAGCTTATACGAGATTTTCTCATGAGTTATCTAGTATTGGATTGGCGATTACTCAAAATCATAATCCAGTACTTTTCATTATCACTGATCACGAGCCTATTGGTAATACTGAAAAATCATTATCTTTTTACAAAGAAGACGATGGGTCATGTGGTATTAGTTTTCATGATAAAGACTTGGATATTGATTTATTTTATTCTAATTATGCCGCCCAAGGATTAAGCAGCGTACTTGAAGATCGGGCTGTTATTTCTGAAATATTGGATTATCCTATACTTGCTTCAAAATTTGATTTTATCAGAACAACTATTGAAGGAGCCGCAAAAATTGATTTAGTACGACTGGTTGTTGATAATATCCAAGATTTCAATCGTCAACTTTCTGACCATTTAGCGACATTGATTCAAGATGAATCTTCATTGAAAGATCTTTCTGACATTGAAATTCAGATTTTGTTAGGCAGTAATCAACTGACATTTTTTGATATTTGCGGTATCTATGAATGGCTTGAAAATAACAAAATAGATGATTTTGATAATTTTCCAATTAAAGTTTCAAGTATTCAGCATCAACAAATCGTTATTTAATTAGGAGCAATTTTAGCTCCTTTTTTATTAACTATTTTTTGACTAAATTTAAAAAATACCTCTATTTTATTGACTAAACCTTGACGGCACCTCATTTTTATGTAAAATAATAAGAAAGGCTATGCAATTTTTAAACACTATAATATAGAAGAAATTTGGAGAGGTAATTGGTATGGAAGACATTGTAAAAGTATATTCCATAAAAGAAATGAGAAAAAAGATTTTCAGCAGTCTTGGTATTTCAAACAGACATGAGATTGGAAATTTTATTTCGATAAGCAATTTGTTTACACAATTATCAATCAGTGAATATTTGGTGGATGTGGAAAACAAAGAGTGCTATATAAGTTTTATGGACTTTATAAAACTATGTAGTTATATCAATACAACATACCAAGTGCAATATCACGTAAAATCTTTTAATTCAATGACAAAACCTAGTGAGAAATTTACTATAATTAATGCACTAGAGCATGCACAGTACCTAGATTCAACATTTCAGTATATTACTGAACATCAAGAACATAAAAAGCACTTCTTTGATAGTATGTTTTTGAAAGAACTCAAAATGAATCAAACAATCACTGCATTTGATTTTTCCTATAATACTTCACATGAAATAGTGGATGTTGGCATTTCTTATTTTGATAACAATATTCAAAAAAATTATCATTTTATTGTTGAAGAAAACATGCCAGAAGAATTTTCATCAAATACCAAGTATTTTTCATTTAATTTTGGTAAAACTGAAGTTAAAAAATTGAAAACAATTCTTGATTTTATAAAACTTTTTACCAATCAAGCAGACGTTATCTTATTACATGATTGTTCCAATGATATGAAAGTCATTGAGTCATTGGGCATGGCTGAATTATTTGCGTCGAAAAAAATTATTGATACCTCATTGATTTTCAATAGTACAGAAATAAATGGTAAAGTTGTTCAATCAAATGATAGAATCAGTTTGAAAAATCTACTATTAAAAAGTAAAATTTCTTACAGTCAACTTCATAATAGTGGTAACGATGCTTTCTATACACTGAAAGCATTCTTGAAGAATTTAAAGAAACATAAGTCTATTCTTTAGGATCTTTTGCGGGAATCTCCGGTTATTCATTACAGTGAGTATGTCACTATATCTCTAGAAAATTACTAGTGATTCTTGGTGTTGATAATTTCATTTATAAGGATATCATTTCGTATACAGTTAATTCTTTTAAAAATATCTCTTTTTGTATATTATTGAAATTAATTTTATTTCTAAAAGTATCGTTTTCAGCAATGAATGTAAAGCACTCTTTGACACCAATTTTTGATACTTTCAATAACTGATAATCATTGAATTCATAAGATATTAGTCTATTATAGAAATATGAAAAACTGCGGTGATATGGCAAAGTTATTAGACAACCTACCTTGTTATTGTTATTGTAATTTTGATTATAGAGCAATTCTATGTCAATGAAATCCGATTTATAGTTAAATTTTAATATAATTTTTACTCTAATATTTCTAAATTTATTTTCAAGTTCAATAAGTTTTTCGCAATTTCTGATAATCACCAATATATTATCGTCAGTAATAAAATTTTTCATTTCTTCGACATTATCTATTTTTAATGTATAAGAGTCTTTATCAAAAACTAAAAAGCTTCTTTCATTAACATAAGTATAACAATATTTATTATTATACTTGTTTTTTGAATAAATTGCTTTTTTTGAAAACCCGAATTTTTTGGCAGTACTTTTAATTTCTTTTTTATTAAACATATTGGTTCCTTAACACTTGGCCATTTCGATAACTTGAAAATAGGATTTAAGGTCTTTAAATCCATCTTTGTAAGAAATATTGTAAAAATCTTCAAATATTGAAAACAAGTAATTAAACAAAACAGAATCTCTATTAATAGATCCATCATTGTTTATTTTGAATATAAATTTCTTGTCAATATTTTTAAAAGTCATAGCAACATTTTTTCGTATTTCATCAAAAGGATTTAAATCTTCCCTCATGATTTTGACACTACTTTTTGAAAAATCCATAATCATATATACATTATCGTGGGATTTGTAAATTTTGATACCTATATGATTTAAGATATTGATCAGTGGTAGATATTTCATGTTATTTAGGTAATTTATCAGCAGATCAATGTTATTAAGTTCTAATAAAAGATTTTTTGCCATTTCTTCTGGCAGTATTTCTTTTTCGAAACTACGCTTTTTATTTCTGAATTCATAAATTATTCGGGTGTTTTCTGCTGTTTCTTGAAACATAATATTCCTCATATTTCTATCATGTTGTTGAGTGTAAAATCATTCTTTGTTAATTCATGTGGCTGCTTTTCTGTAAGGTTGCATACTTTTCTTATCAACGTATTGTTCATTATATCTTCTACTCTTATCTTACTATCATTGATATAACCAGAACCAATATCTATATCAAAATCTTTAAAAAATTCAACAAAGTAATCATCAGAAAAGTTTAAAACCATTGTATAATCATTTTCACTCATGTTTAACTCTCTTAATATGGCTTTTTTAATGCATTTAGAGTCAATTAATTTATAAAGATATTTTGAAATCATGTAAAAGTAAAGCATCATAGGTAGCATCAAATAAATTGGAAACATTTCCAGAATAGATCTAACAGGAGCATAATAGAAACTACTGACTATAATACCTAGTGTAACAAATGGAATCGAGTATACACCCCATACAAAAACATTAAATTTTATCAAGGTTTGAGAATTTAACGTTCTATTCTTAAATAGCCAAACACCAAAAACCAGTGAAAAAGTAACTGAATAGCTTGCAATATTGAAATTAAATAAAGACAGATGAATAATCGGTAAGGCTACCACAATAACAATAAAAATATCTAAAGACCGCTTGAAATCGATTGTTGATTTAGTCAATTTATTCATTCTAGTCTCCATATAATTTGGATGATTATATCATAAAAGTAATAAAATAACAACATTTTTATGTTTGACATTCAAATGACAAACTATATAATGACTGAATTATTTGGAGACCTGTATGAAAAAAATAGCACTGTTTTTAGGATGTATTTTAACATTACCTGTATGGGCGGCATCTGATGATGCAACAGGAGCTTTTGGCTATAAATTACGCTATTTCTATGAAGAAGCTAAAGAAACAAAGGACCCCTTAAATAAGATTGTGATAAAGCCAGAAAGTGAATATAAATTTTTAATGTTTAATGATTATACTTTATCTGTAACTCCCAAGACATATAAAATATATGCTATCAATGCGATAGGAAAGGTTTTTACATCTTGCCAAGAAGACAGTTTAATTATTGAAAATTTTTTGAAAAAGAAGTATGAGTTCTCAAGTACAGATAGAAAAATTGATGAACATGTTACTGTTCAGAAAGATGATGGAAATTTAGAAAAGGATAAAAATATTGCAACCATTTATGATTTAAGTAAAACAAGAATTTATCTAACATGTAATCGAGAAAAAGATATTATTGCTATTTCTTATGTGGACACTGAAATGGCGATTCAAGCGTCTCTTGAATCACAGGACATGTTTGATAAAAATATGGCTGATAAGATTAAAGCACTGAAAGATCGCGAAGACTTCAATGTTAAAGGACTTTAATTATTCTATTGATAAATAGTCTTCATAATTTTTATAGCAGGTATTAACCTTGAATATTAAACTGGTTATATTATATTTGTATGTTGACAAAAACTCTAATAAACCATTATCTGCATAAAACATATTCATTATTTCAATAGAGTCATTTTTCATCATGATATGGCCTTGCCAGAAGTGATTGAGATCGAGGTCACCCGAACGATCACGACAATATTTCACAGTTAATGCATTGCTAGCCATAGAGTATTTTCTATATTTTTTAGGAATTTGATCACTTACTTCAAATTTTAATGATTCTATTTTATAGATTTTTTTATCAATTAAGTAATAAATGATTTTTGTAAAAAAATCATCAAGTCTTTGCACAATATAGTCTTCTACATCACCCTGAGTTTCTATTTTCAAATTATATGTGTTTTTATTTTTTATTATAAATAATTTTACTAATCGCATAATTTCTTATCCTTATTAAAAATTCTAGCTACAACTTCTAATGTTTTTAAATTGATCAAAGACAATGAGCCACCTTGATAAAATCCAGTATCAAGAAAGATGACATTTGCATGTCTTTCCGGCTTTTCAAAAACATGGTGACCTACAATAACTGAGTCAATATTTTTTATCTGATTAATTTTTTTGCCTGCCTGTACCGCTTTAGCAGGACCTCGATTCCATATAAGACTTTTAATTTCTTGGTCGTTCTTGTTTTTAATTGCTTTGAGAGTATCTTTCCAGTCGTTCAGTGGAAAAGCATGTACAATACCAATTTTTCCCACTTGTATGGCATAAGGAAGATCTCTAAAAGCCTTCATAATTCTAATTTTTTTTTCAGTAGCAATATTAAAAAACCATTTGCTTCCATCTTTATTTTTTTCAGGATAGCATTCTTCATACGATTTCAAACCATTTGCAATCAAAATATCTTCGTGATTTCCACGAACTGTAAAGAACCAAGATTGTTTTAATAATTCCAAAACATCTTCACTATTTCTACCTCTATCAACTAGATCTCCCACACAGAAAAGACGATCAACTTCTATATTAAAGTTGACTTGTTTCATTAATTTGAAGAGAGCCTCATAATTACCATGAAGATCACCCACACAGTAGTCATTGCCCACTTTGTTTTCTTTAAATAATTGATACATTGTGTAAGTCCTCGAAGTATAGAATATTAACATACCAGTCAAATATAAGCAATCATATTTTAATTAAACATCTTTGTTATTTTTATTTTTATGATATACTTTTAATAAAAACAAGGGTTTAAAAATGGTAGCTATTAATCAAGAAAGCAAACTGGCTCAATGTATTTTTGATGGTTATATTAAAGATATAAAAGAAGCTTTTCATCAAATATATAATAGAGTACCAAATTTTAGTGATTCTGAAATTTTAGTGTCCTCCCTACATACTATCATTAATTCTTATTACTTTGAGAATTTATATCAATATTCGAAATTAGGTATTGATGAAAACAATCAGTATTTTCTATCTGTTATACCCAATAAAAATATAGAAAAAAAATCACTTGATATAGATGGGCAAGAAATATTAATAACAGATTACACAAAAAAAATCTTAGGTGAATCAAGAAGACGAATGCCACTTAATAATGAACTGCCTATTTCGGCTTTCAAACAATTTGTTGATTTTGGTATTGGTCAAGTAATGCCCGCTAATATAGATGAAATTTTTATAAGCGATTTTTCTGACATTTTACCCGTCATTGTCCAATTAAAAAAGAATAATCCTAGCTTATATAACGTTATTTTCGAAGAAAGCGATTTAAAACAAAATCTTATTCTAAAAAATAAAAAAGATCTAGAATTCGATGTTGTACCTGTAGATAAAATAGAAACATATTTCAAAGATAATTTAAAAATACAATCGGTTGAGAACGCTTATGAGTTACTAAATACCAATTATGACCTTAGATATCTTGTAAAACAAACTCATAAAAAAGATAGCCCTAATTTTATTATTGTAGCCCGTAATGATTTCGAAATAGCAGGAGTTTCGGTTGTTGATCAGAGTAATGACATGATTAATAGCTTAAAAACAGTAAATGGCAAAAACATGGGTGAACTATTTATGAAAGTGTCTAGTATAATGGTTTCTAAAAATTATAGAGGTCAAGGATTAGGTGTTCAACTGTTTGAAACGGCTATCAATGAAGCTAAGAAACAAGATTATATACTGATTCGCTCAGAAGCTAGCGATCTAGGTCGTAACTACCTAAAAAGTAATATTGATAATATTGCAAATAGTAAACAAGTACCGGTTATCAATTCAGAATGGTTTGAAATTTTAAAACCTTTATTGCCTAAAATATTTAACAACTCTTATGAATCAGGAAAAGACACATTGCTCAATGTACTAGATGAAATGAGAATTTTCGAGAAGTCTATACATGAAAAAAAAATGAACGCTCGTTCAGGATCTGATTTTTTTGCTATTGAGGATGAGCAACAAGATTTCTTTAAAAAACTATCCTCTCGTTATAATACTAAAAGAAATAATAACATAAAGTTATGATGACTGGTATTTGACCAGTTTTTTTTACATGTTACTATTTTTTATAGGAGAAATTATAATGTTTTTTGAAAAAAAAGAATTGTCACTTGAAGAAGTGATTGAGCAAGAAGTTATCGAAAGAAAAGCTAATGGTATTAAATATAGCGAATATGATTTAGCTGCTAAAGTAGCACCATTCATGCTATTGGTAAATTTACCTCTAGGAGTCATCTTTACATTAGGCAGTCTAATTCTATCAAGCTATGACAAAAAGGAAAAGCTGGATAATGTTTTAATGCCCGACTCGTGGCTAAAAAAAGTTGCAGAATCTAGCAAGATAAGTGCAACCGGATTAAATTTTTTAGCAATAAAATTACAAAAAAATGGTTCTATTACTGTTTCTGATGCCATCAGATTTCTTGAAACAGAAGAACAGGCTCGACAACAGGAAATACAGCATATTGCTAATCTACAGATTCAAGAGGACAAGTTCAAGAATTTGCAGTTTGAAGGGGCTTTATCTATACTTGAAAAAGCTAATATACATTTTGATGGTTTATACACTTCTACAATCGATACTTTTAAAAAGTCTAGCAACTAATTATCAAGTCTTTCTGCTGATAGCCGACATCTTGTTAATAAAGGAAAAACCGATACATAAAAAAAGCCCTCTCGGGCTTTTTTAACTTATTCCAATAGATCAAATAACTTTACATCATCGCCACATTGGTTTTTGAGTCGATCAATCCATGCTTTACTTTTAACTTTACATCTTACAATTTTATTTCGAGCCACAGTTTTGCCAATTACCCCCTCAAAGGTTACACCGTCCAATGTGCCATACTTGATTTTTTCCAATAAAGTTTTGTTAAATTTTGATACCAATAAAAATTCAGACATCTCAACTCTATTACCAAACTCTTTCAAATATTCTTTAGGCGGTAAGTAACCCATCCTAGTCACATGAACATCAATCAGAGAAGCTTTGAATTTATCTGTTGGGTCGTGAAAACCAGCAAATGAGTTTTTTCCATGAAATTCAAAAAACAATGTTCCACTTTCCCATTTGTTCTTTTTAAAAATATCATGAACAGCTTGTTCTGTACGCTGGATTAATTCTTTTGATTGGTTGAGAATACCTGAATCATCCGACATTAATTTTTTACGTGTTGCAAATTTATCAAAACCTTTTTTGATTGAATATTCTGCACGAATATTAGAACCATCAAGTTTGTCAAAAATATAATACTCAGCATCTTGTATAATGCCTTTACCAATAGATGGATATTGTTGCATAATAAATCTCCTAGTTTAAACTAAACAATTTAATATGCCTTGATTAAATTATTAGTTTGTTTTATTTTTTTTAAGTTTAAGTGATTTTTTAAAGCTATTACAAACTTTCATAATGATGGTTCTCCTATATTAATATCATTTTAACTATGTTTTTTAAATTTTGATAATCTTGTTCATCAATTTCTCTTGCTTTTTTGAAGTCATATCCTAATGTTTTTAAAAGATCTTTATTCGCATTCAGAAACATTCTTTTTAATGATGTCTTGAAAAAGTCAGAATTTACTTCTTCAATGGCCCATATCGAATTTCCATGTATAAAAGCTTTATCATGTAGACGAAATCGTATTCTTTCAAAATGACTCCCATATGACAACTCGAAAATACAATTAATTCTTTTTATGAATGAATGTTCATCTTTGATAAATAATACAGGTTTTACAGATAAATTGCAATTATATTTACCCATTTTGACAGATCTTTCATATTTATCTTCTGTCACCTTAAAATCTATGAATGCATCATTTGTTAAATCATTGACATCTGTAATAAATTTACTCAAAAACTGATAGGACATTTCTGAATTGCTAACCCTTTCTATGCCTGTTTTAATCAATGTATTTTCTATCTTTTCAATATTTCCTTGTGTATCAATAGTGCCTGCTTGAAAAGGATCATTGTTGTTTGTTAATACAAAATGAGTGAATGCATCAATTTTGCAGGTCATTCTACTGATATAGGTTTTATCAGAATCTAATAAAGAATTTTCTATTTTTCTTTCCTGAGTCGTACCCTTGAATTGTCTTATCATCATTTTTTCAATTATAGATTTTTCAATTTGACAAGTGATCATTTAAGGCTCCATTAGCTTTGTGCAAATGATAATATCATAATAGTGATTATAATACAACATCTAATATGATAGTGTCTATTTGACTTATTTATATAGGATTGTATCATGTAAAAATACTTTTCAGGAGATTATATGATGTTCAACAAGTGTAAGATTGTTTTTTTCTGGTGCTTCCAGATGGTTTTTTTATTTTTTTCATTCTTTTATTTATTCAAAATGAATGAATTGAGAGCAAACGTCGAACAGTATACCAATGGGGTAACCGACAGTTCTTTTCTTTCTCTTTTAACTAGCTATCTTCCCCTGCCTATGTTTACCACAGGCATCATCTTTTTAACATTAGCTATAGTTTTGACAGTGACCAGTAATGTGGCAATGGTAACAGGGCATAAGAAATTAGGGGTACTTTTATTGTTAGTCAGTACATGTTTCATTGCTTTTTTGACTTATGCAAACTACAAAGAAAAAACTTATGTTGATAAATCTCAATCAATATTTGAACAAGTTTATAATCAAACCATTCATGATGCTACTGGTGCCGAAAAAGCAGTTCTCAATAACACAAAAATGTATGCTGAGAGATATAAATCAACACCAACTACAGATAATCGTATTAGATACAGTACTGCTTTTGATTCTATGTTGTATAAGATGAAAGAATTAAAAGCAATGAAAGCTGAACAAGTTGATGGACTCAATAATGTATTAAGATCTCATGTTGCTTATGTTACTAATTATGAAAAACTTATTAATACAATTCAATTATACTTAGTTGTATGTTTGATATTTTTAACCATTTTTAGAATTGATTTTAAGACTAAAAAGGCTCTGACAGTTTAAAGTAAAACTATGACAAAAAAATAGACAACTTATGTTGTCTATTTTTAATTGAGCGATTTAAAATTTAGTAACGCGGACGAGAAGGCAATGATTTTGCAATAGCTTTTAATTCATCTACATCTTTGAATGACAACAACTGATTAAACCCATAAAAACCTGATTTAACACCGCGTGCTCTAAACTTGGCATTAAGAATTAAATTATCATCACAATAGTCTATCATTGTTTGAATGGAAGCGACACCACAAACAAACACTTTATCGCCACGAAGAACAGTAATAATTTCAGCATTGTAAGGTTTTTTAAAGACAACAGGATAATTTCCATAATGAGCACATTTTATGCCTATATTAATACCTAAACCTTTTAAGTCAGCATGATTATAATTTTCAGATTTTCCAAAAGTAGTATCTAAAATTTTAACGCCTAACATTTTTTCAAGTGCCAGTTCGGCAGAGAATCCTGTCATATAACGTTTTATTTCTTGGTCATTATCTATCTTGTGAATCTGTTCTGTTGATTTTGCGATCTGAAACTGTTTTGCAAAATCATAAATAAAAGCAGTATCATTTTTTGACAGCGTGATAACAGGTACGTTTTTCAGAATTGGTGCTACGTCATCTTGGTATTTTCGTTTAACGGTCATTCAGTTTTCTCCATGTCTGTTGATAGATTAATCCTAGCATTTATTGTATTATTTTTAAAGCTTTTTTACACTGTAATTATAATGATTTATTACATATTGATTGTTTTGTATAGTAAATAGATGAACCGTGCAAATACCAACAAGCAAATAAACAACACTATTTAGAACAATGTCTTTATTTTCAATGAAAGTTGAACAAAAATAGCTCACTATCATAGGTAGTAAACTACCAAAAAACATTATATAAATATACTGAGTGTTGCTTTCATTCGCATTTATTTGTTCTAAAAATAGAATAGCATTTACACAATAAGCAAAAACAGTACCACTTAGTACAGCAAGTAGTATTTGACTTATTTTAATTAAAATTAAATTCATTCTATTTAATAATCTTTATTTTAAATTGCAAACATTTTAAAAACTGTAAACTCTTCAATACTTATCTCTTTAAACGATAAATTATTGGCAGATAAATATTTCAGATACGCACTCAATGTAGAAATTTTCGACTTTTCCTTCTTCTTTATTACAGTGCCATCGTAAAGGATATCTTCACAAATATAAACATTGGTATTTGAATCATAATGATATTTAATAGTGTTATTATAATCCAGAGAAGAATACACACTTCTTAGATACGCATTGATTTGGTACTGTTCATCCAGTTCTGGATAATATTCGCCTTCATAATATTCTTCGGCATTTTCATACAGGCAATAGGTAATACACAATAAAGCCAAGCTGTATAATGAAACAATCACTATATTTAGAATCGCTTGCATACCTTTAAATTCTAAATGATAAGCATTGATAGTATAATTACCAATAGCTAAAAAAACAATAAAGGGCAATATTACTTTTATATTTGAATTGAATATATATCTTTTTTTGAAAGTCATAATCCATGAATATAGTAATAAAGATAAGCAAACAACTGTATATATAGTTATAAAGATATCCTTATGTAGTGTAAAGATAAAGGCTAAACCTATCGAAAGGTAGGTTAGATCGTTTTTTATAATCATTTCTTTCAAAAAATTATAGTTCACTATGAGTATTCTCCACTTGATTGGGAAAACAATAATACCACAGTATAACCAAATTGTAAATAGACTATGGTACTGGGCGTATTTTTACTTTTGCCTTGTTTATTTGTACAATTTTAAAGCTTTCTGGATCACTCAGGAAATCATTAACCTCTTTATAGTAACGTACCGTTTTATAACCGTTTTCACTCAGTACTTGAAACAGATGTTTTTTTCTGGATTCTTCCTTATTTGTAAATCGATCTCCTGTTTTAGCAGTCGTCAACAAATCAATCTTTTGTTTCGCATTAATAAAACCTCTTCTGTTCAATGAATCCACCAGTTTGTTAAAATATAACTGGCCTTCTTTATTTTTGTCGTGAGTTAACGACATATATTCAAATTTGTTATTTAACACTCCAAGATTTACAACAGGATTTTGTGTTATTATATCTTGTATTCCAAATTTTTCATTAAGGTATTCTATAGGTTGATAAATTTTCATTTTAACCTTGGCTGATTCTATAATAACATCTCTAAATTCTGTAGTTTGAAGACGTAGTTCATCATTTCTTTTTCTAACAATTTCAAGATAATCAGTAAAATCATCCGTTTCTTTAACAAAATGATTTAGAATATTTTTTCCAAATTCATCTTTGATATTTTCTTTTTTGATTTCCAAATTTTTTATTGTATCTTTTACATATTGAATCTCATTTAAATAGAAATCTTTTTCATTTTGATCTTTTGATTGAAAAGCTAATTTTTCATTTTGTAAAAATTTAATGGTGTTTTTTTTAATCAATCTATCTAAATCAACATATTGAGTGTGAGCTAATTTCCATGACTTTATTATCGTATTAATAGCATTTTCAAACACTATTATATTATCATTTGGATTTTCAGTAAGTAATTGTTCAATTTTTTTTAATTTTTCTGATGTGTCTGTTTTTGTATTGATAACTTGCTTTATATCATCTGATAATTTGTGATGGAATTTAAGCAGATCCTCTGACCATTTAGCCAGTTCGTGATTGGCTTTTAATAATTCAGTAGCATCCACTGACAAATATATTGGATCGTATTCCAATCTCATTTTGTAGGTCTTGGTAGTATTTTGTCCAGAAAATTGTAACGCATTTATAAGAGGACAGGTGACTGGGTGATTTGAGTGAATTTTGAGCAGCATATCTTTTTTTATTTGGTTCATATACTATTTAGGTATTAAGGATAATATCAATTTATCATGCCTTTAGAAAAAATATAGCCAATTGATAAAAAAATGTTACAAAAAGAAACAACATGACTTTATTATAATATAGTACTTGTTTATTTAAATTGATAAATACGAAATAAAGCTTGACAAAGGCGTGTTTTTAGGTAAAATGTGATGTTCTGAATTTTAAAAGTATAGGAGATAAATCATGGACATTATTACAAATAAAGCGTTGTTGACTCGCAAACAAGCAGTAGCTATTGAGGCAACTAATAGTTCACAGATTAATACATCTCTCGTATTGGCGATCATGACTGAAATTGCACAGTTGGGCTATACTTTTGATAAACCATTGATGGATAGATTAGCAGCCTTGGATTCAACAAAATTAAAAATATTTAGAAGCTTCTTGGTTGAACAGCTACAAGAGATGGTGGGATCTCATGTACGCTATGTACCTTTATTCAAATCTTTTCCTGATGGTATTCCAGATACTACTGAACTTATGTTGAAGAAAATCATTGGATACTTTCAAAATATATTGAAAATACCAGTCGATAATTATGTAGTATTATCCTGCGGACATACTGTATGTACAGATATGTTTGATCTTGATAATTATTCAGCATGTCCTATTTGCGAGCAGCAAGTAGCAGAATTGATGGACCATGACGATTCACATAAAGCATCAGAACCTGTTAAGCAGTTTAAAATCATTAAATTGGTTGAGCATTCTGTTGTGTATGATGTATTTTCAAATATTCTAGATTCTAAAACTTCTATTTCAGAGACTGACAAAGCATTGGTTGAAGCTATTGTTAAATTAGAAGGTAATGGTATTGAAAAATATCTACCAGAAAAGATAGATCAAAAAGAAACTATTGCATTTTTGGCAGATAAACTATTAAAAAATACAACAGTATCTTATCAACTGATTGCAAAATACTTTAAAACAGCCACAGATGTATTACGTTTGGCCGTACAATTTTCGGAAGGTGATGTTACTCTTCAGCAAAATACTAAATTTAAATTATCGAATGCCAAAAGAAAGCTGATTATGGCTTTATTGAACAATGTCAATGAAGCTCAGGTTGATATGGTCAGATACCGTGAACAGTGGATTAAATTAGGTGAAGTTATTCACATTGGCACCTATAAGAATAAGTATTCAAAAGCTTATAAGGCTTTTGATCTGTTACGCAATCACAAAAGGGCTATTGAAACTTTTAATGGTAAAGTAGAAGAGTTAGTGATGTTGGCTCGATACACAGAAGATAATGAGTCTATTATTATTGAATTGGTAACTTTATTGTCAAGCCGTGCAGGTGAGTTTGCTCGACGTTTTGACCAAGTATTGAGATTGTCTGTTAATCAGGATATTGTAATAGATGCTTTTGAAAAAGTAGTACCTTCTGTAAAGACTGCAATGTTGTTGGGTATCAGCAAACATTTATTGGCTCGTGATGTTGCTCGTGATTTTAGAGCTTATATTCCAAAAGGAAAAATGTCGAAAATTCAGTTTTTTGCGGGTGATGACAGAAAACTATTAACTAAATATGCAATTGATAAAACAGTCAACATTATCGAAAGTGAACTGTTGAGCAGATTTTCAAATCAAGAATCACTAGGTAAAGTGTATATTGATCCAGAACTGGCAAATGTATTAGTGCCCTTCTCACAAAGAAGTGCTTCTACTTCATTGGTGAATATTCCAAGAGGCTCTAGAATCAAGATAGATGATAAAACACCTTTCATTAGACTGTATACTTATTGGAAAGCTTCGGTTGACGTTGATCTTGGTGCAACCATGTTGGATAAGAATTTCAAAGAAGTAGGCACTATCAGTTATTATAACTTAAGTTCTTTCGGACGCTCTGTTCACTCAGGCGATATTCGCGATGGACATAAAGGAGCAACTGAATTCATCGATTTGGATTTGCAAGCTTTTCGTGCAAAGAAAATTAAATACGTTGTAGTCAACTTAATTTCTTTTACTGGTGAAAAATTCTCAACGATGGAATGTTTTGCTGGCTTTATGGAACGTGAAACACCAGATTCAAAACAATTTGATGCAACAACTGTTAGACAAAAATTTAATATTACATCTGAATCCAGCTACTGTATTCCTATGATTTTTGATATTGAAACCAATGAAGTTATCTGGTTGGATTTGGTAACCCGTGAAGATGGTTTTGGATACAATTATCATAACAATAAATCTAATGTTTTGGATGCTGTCAAAGCTGGTATTGATTTGGTCAATACTAAAACAACTTTGATGGAGCTTTTTAATTTACATGCCCATGCTCGTGGTGAATTAGTTCATTATAAGCGAGAAGAAGGTGTTGAATATGATACTGTCTTTGATATTGAAAAGCTAAAAGACTTGGATGAAATTATGTCGAAATACCTAGCATAGTTAATCTACATATAGAGCCACCTTCGGGTGGCTTTTTGTTTTAATAACTGTTTATACTTCTTTTGTATATCTATTTAATATGGTATAATAAAAAAAACTCAATAAATAAATATGTCAGCATTAATCAATAATTTAGATTTATTCGATCCGCTATTAAATAAAAAAATAATTTCCAATTATGAAAATATAAAAGGTTTTATGTTTGGCTCCTTTGAAGAACATATAATGAAATTAATTTTTAATTCTAATCAACGAGGTTATGGTTCATATAATCAATCACTGAATGAATCATTGTTGGAATTCAATAAAATATTAAATACGCCTTCTGAGCAGTTTAAAGAAATTAAATTATTATCAATTGATAGAATGAAAGATCCTGTATTAACACAGGAAAATATAATTGATATACCTTCAATGATCATAGAAGAATTATTTAGTTATGCTGAATCTCTAGGTATTGATGTATCAAATCAAAGAAAAGAAAGTATTTCAATTTTTGAAAAATTACAAAAAGAACAAGATAAAGTTGATGTCTATTTTAATCAATTAGAAAAATTAGTTTTTTTAAGTAAAAAAATTGCAGTTTGTAAACATGCTAGTAAAGATTTGACTAAACTAGAAAACCATTTGAAGATGGGTAGAGATTTCTTAAATGATAACGAAACAATTTTGTTAACCACTGATATGTCTAGCGAGAGCAGTTACTTGTCATCAGGGTCAGACATAGCCAAGAATTTTGGTGAGCTATTTAAAATGAAGCAACAGCTTATTCAAAAAATAAAAACTGAATGTACAGATAACATGGGTTTAACAACTGCAGATATTTATTTGCGTTATCAAAATAATATGACACCTTTACAAAAAGCAATTTTTGAAAAAAGTACAGTAGTTCATATAGAATTAACTAAATCACAAGATGTATCAGGAGCTATTTTATTTGAAGATGGTAGCACTTTATTTAAAGAAAAAGATGGTAATTACATTATTAAAGACACACATACTGATGTTAACAGAACTGTAAAGAATCTTTCTGAATGTTGTTTGGATTTCATGCTTAGGAAAAAACCTCAATTGGCTAAAGTTTTCAAAACAAAGTTTGAAGAAGATAGTCCTAAAATAAAAACAATGCTTAATGTTGTGGATAGATTTCTATCATCAGAAGATATTTTAAAATCTGCATTAAAAGAAAATTATGGTACATTTCTAAAAGAGATGTTTGTCTATCGCTCTATTGAAGCACTCGATGACTATGTGGCTAAAGTTGTGGATGATCATAAATTCAATCAGTTTGCTTACAGTATTGCGAGTTCAAAATATAAGCATTTATATGATGATAAATCTTTGACATTGTTAAAAGAAATTTATGACAATAAAATAGATGCTGTACAACTACAAGATTATATAGGTAAAAAAATAGCTGCTTTTAAAAATTCTGACGATTTCAATAATATTCTTACTCAATTTGTATCTAAAATGAATGGTTTTGATATTGATACAATTACTGATAAAGTTGAACGTTTAGGAGCCACGATAGTTTCTGCTGACGATGGTGTTTTGATCGTTGAAACAAGCGATTACAAACAAATGCAAGAGTTAGGTTCTACTAGTTGGTGTATTGTAAGAGATGAGGGGTTTTACGAAGATTATGCGGGGGGAGGCAATAGACAATATATTGTTTTTGATTTCAATGAACTTTCATCTAATAATAATTCTATGATAGGTATTACATTAACCGAAGATGGAAAACACAGAAATTCACATATTAAAAACGATGACAGTGTTTATGCAGAAGATGTTGAAAAATTTCACCACATTATCATCAAGCAGCAAGTTAATACATTTAAAAACTTAAATGAAAATTTAAGAAAGGAAATTTTTCCAAATGATACAAGAATTAACAAACTTAAAATGGCTTAAATCATGATTAGTAAATTTATAACACAAGAACTTGATAATTTAACAGTTGACATGGATACACGTTCTGCAATAGAACATATGGTTTTACAATCTTTATTTAAATATCCTTATTTTAAAGATTTACCCCAATTATTTTTATGTCAAGACATTAATGATAATTACTCATTTATCAATGGCCAATCAAGTGAAAAAGAAGACGCTCTTATTATAGGAGGCTATATATTAACAAAAGAAGAACAACAGATTATTTCAAAATTCAAAAATGATCTAGTGGCATCTTCCACTATTACTGATTTGATGGATTCGATTGATGAGAAAACTGTTCATGTATTAAATCGAATGTTTGGCAATAACTCTAGCAGTGATAGTGTAGCATCCAAAATTGTATCCATGGTTTATTTGAAAAATGAAGTAGAAAAAAATAAAAATTATACATTTTCATATAAAACTTATTTTGCTGATTTTCCTATTAATTTTGGTATTAATAAAGCTATTGACGTTCAAAAATATCCCCCAATCATCATAAAACACCTTTTTCAAAGTGAACAGCCTTTAACCCAATTTGATATTGATTCAACGACTTTGAAACAATTGGCCGGTAAAGAAAATACTTTTTTGAAAAATATTATAATGAAACATCATAGTGGTGAAGGAGAAGGGGAGATTTTCACTGATCTCAGTCATGTTTTTAAAACACCTCAAATTAGAAATAATTCTACCATTGGTATTTTATTTGATCCAGATTTAACGGGTTATGAAAAAACATTTAAAATATATAATAATCTTTATTTCAAAGCAGACAAACAATCGTTGTTAAATGCTTTGGAATACAAACTGTCATATCCATCACTTGAAGAAGTTCGTAAACCTTATGAATCCATAGTTGAACAGTTATTGAATAATATAGAGAAAAATTATCCTATCATCAATACGTTACGCCATGATAACTCTTTTACCGTAAAAGATATGGTATCGTATGATCAATCTCACGCTTATTCACAAATTTTTAAAAATCATGTCAATGAGTATAAAATATATGAAAAAAACCAAGACTTGTTAAATGGTCGAATGAATGGGTTATTTAATAAGATCTTTAATACAAATAGTTATAGTACATTAACATCATTTAATGAAGATAAAATTAATATACCTTCAAAAGAGATGGTTCAATACCATAATGGAATTGAAGTAAAACTATTAATTAATCAATCAAAAACCGAATATAAGGTTGATGGTACATTTAAAAATAATATTCCCAATATTGTAGTTATTGATACTATTGTGCAGGGGACTAATGACGCTGATATCAATTCCAATTTATTCAGACAGTATCTTGATAGTTTGGGAAAAGATAATAAAATTGCTATTCTGAATATTGATTCAAACAAAGTGACTTGGGATATAACAAATATGTTAACCAGTTTAGGAGAGCATCCAAATCTGAAAACCACTGGATTCAATCATTTCGAAAAGGCAGTCAACGTTCTATCGGAAACATTACAAAAAACGGATAAAATTTTCAATAGCAAGGAATCGACTGACATCTTTTTATTATCGCTTGAAAAATTTCATGAAATAAAAGAAAAGAATATTTATTATGCAGATGATATCGCCGCGTTCTTTCAAGAAAAGTCTTTTGAAATAATTGATAGTTATTCTCCATTGATTAAGCAAAATCAAAAAAACCTTATTTAATAAAAACGATACTGCTATGAATAAGAGCTTTAATGCTCTTTTTTTATATGGGACTTTCATTGAAAGATCATAAAATAATGTTAAATTATAAATATAAAACAATAGGAGATTGTTGTATGCAAGGTCATACTGCCTCACTTTTAAAAAGTCGTAAATTTTTACCCTTATTTTTGACACAATTTTTTGGTGCTTTCAATGATAATATTTTTAAAAACGCTTTAATCATGATGATCGTTTTTAAACTGGCCACCGATACCAACTTGTATGTAAACTTAGCAGCGGCTTTATTTATTCTTCCGTTCTTTTTGTTTTCTGCCGTTGCTGGTCAAATTGCTGATCGTTTCGAGAAATCATTTGTTATAAAAATAAGTAAGTTGGCTGAAATATTTATTATGGTGGCGGCAACTGTATGCTTTTATATCAATAGCATTAATGGTCTTATTGCTATTTTATTTTTAATGGGAACTCAATCAGCTTTTTTTGGACCTTTGAAATATAGTATTTTACCACAACATCTCCAAGAAAAAGAAATAATGGCCGCAAACGGTTTTATAGAAATGGGAACATTTCTGGCTATTTTGTTGGGCACTATGTTAGGCGTCACATTGATTGCTCAACAACAGGGTGAAGCCTTAATATCAGTGGTTATTTTAGCAATTTCATTAATGGGTTTTGTAACCAGTTTGTTTATTCCAAAAGCAGACTCCTTAAATAAATCCATTAAAATAAATTTTAATATTTTCACAGCAACAAGTGATGTATTCAAAGTTGTTAAAGAACAAAAGAACTCTGTTGTTATGTCAATCTTTGCCGTATCATGGTTCTGGTTTCTTGGAGCCGTTTACTTAACTCAATTACCACAATTTGTAAAAAGTGAATTGGGTTACAGTGAATCTGTTGTGACCCTATTTTTAGTAGTTTTTTCTCTTGGTATTGGTTTGGGTTCCATGTTATGTGAACGTATCTCCAAAGACTATATTGAAGTTGGATTGGTCGCATTTGGTTCATTTGGCATCACATTGTTTGGCGTATTATTATTTGTTGAAGTACACACTTTTGATTCTTTATCACTGGTGGTCAATCATCAGCTTTTGTCACTTGAGCAATTTAAACAAGACCCACGAAGTGTTTATCTTTGTTGTTATCTTTTCTTCATTGGACTATTTGGTGGTTTTTATACAGTGCCTTTATATGCCATGATTCAAACTAGAACCATTAAAGAACATATGTCACGTATTATTGCAGCCAATAATATATTGAATTCAATTTTTATGGTAGCTTCATCTATTATTGCTATCATACTATTGAAATTTCTGAGTATCAGTCAGTTATTCTTAGTTTTGTCTTTGTTCAATTGGGTAGTGGCTTATTATATATATAAAAAGATTCCTGAATTCTATATTCGTTTTATAACGTGGTTTGTATTAACTTTTATGTATAGAATTAAAACCAACAATTTAGCAAATGTTCCCAGTGAAGGAGCCGCTGTAATTGTAGCTAATCATGTAAGTTTTGTAGACGCCTTGTTATTAACCAGTGAAATAAAAAGACCACTTCGTTTTATCATGTATTACAAAATATTCAATATCCCCATTTTAAACTGGTTGTTTAGACAAATGGGTGCAATTCCAATTGCTGGTGTCAAAGAAGATCCAGCCGTTTTGGCAGAATGTTACGTCAAGATCAAAAAAGCCTTGGATAATGGTGAACTTGTTTGTATATTTCCAGAAGGTTTCATTACTCGTGATGGTGAAATAAAGCCATTTAAAAGTGGGGTAGAAAAAATTATAGAAACAACACCTGTTCCTGTTATTCCAGTTGCTTTAAAAGGTATATATGGCAGTATGTTTAGCAGAAAGCACAAGATAAGATTACCTCGCAAATTTCTTGGTAGAATTACAGTTGAAATAGGAACTCCAATCCCTGCACAAGAATCCACCAAAAAAGTTCTTTACGAAAAAGTTAAAGAGTTAATAGAAAAGTAAACTAAAGAACCTACGGGTTCTTTTTTGCTGTTTAAATATCCAATATTTATGATATAATAAGATTAAGACTAAAAAATGGAGACAAAATGAATTATATTAGCAATAAAGAACTAGATAAATTACTTTTGGAAAATGAAGCCCAACATCTTCATTTCGAAAAAATGTCAATAGTTTATAATTATGCATTGGAAGATAACAAAGGAAATCATATTAACCAATCAAAGGTACAAGACGCTTATAAATTTAAAATAGATGGCAAAGATATGGTCGTAAGTATTGATAGATACAAGGATTATGCCCCAATGAATATGTTGATATCTATTAATGCTCCAGAAATTCTTGAAATAAAAAAATCAGAAGCTCAAATTTATTCTGTCAATAAAGAATATGATCGTGTTTCTGAAATTATTCAAAAATCATTAGGCGGATGGATTAACGGTAGAGAAACAGCAAAAGCTTTCAATCAAAATGAAGAGTTGAATACAGAATTTGCAAAACGTCTAGAAGATCTCCGCACTGAACATATGGCGGTATTTAAACACATTTTTGTTGAAAATATTAGTGAAATCATTCAATCTAAAAAGCTCACAACAGAGACTCATGATGTGCTTGACAAATTAAGAGATAACTTTGAAAAAGCAGTCAAAGAAATTCGTCAACCATTAGATGAAATATATTCCAGTAAAGTAGCTTCTGAACGTAAAAATGCTTTGGAATCGTATAGAGTCAGACAGGAACAACAAGATCTTGATAATAAAATAACAAGTGATTTAAAGAAACTGGTAGCGTTTAATGAAGTTAAAGACAGTTCATTAGAAAAATTTGGTTACTATGCGAAAATTGAAGTAGCTGAATCAAATATCACTGTCAAATTTTTGGACAAAGATAATAAATCATTGGATATTCTAGTATTGCCTTTAATATCAAAAGAAATTGATTTTTACAGTAAAGAGACAGGTGAGGCAGAATATCTTCGTATCAGAATTATTGAGGATCAGGCATTTAAAGAAATCGATAAAATAATTCATAAAAAATACTACCATGCTTTGTATGATTTAAAATCCAGTATCATTCTCAATGATAAGCATGATATTGCTCATTTTGATTATATAGTCAACAACAACTTTGATGATATACCACAAAATAAGGATGAAATTATTTTTGCTAATGATTCAAATGCGTTGGCCAAAATTATGAAGGTAAACAATTCTAATGAAGTCAGATTGAATCTGGTCAATAGTGAAAAAGAAAAAGACTTTCCGACCCGCAGTACAAAACTAAAAATTTAAAATATAAAAACCTCCTGACGGAGGTTTCTTTTTTTAAGTCAAATTGACATAGATAAACTCTTCATTTGATGAGTAGTATGGATAAAAGCACTAAAATGCTTTTAAATTATTGGGTAGTTCAATAAACCGATACTGCCTTATGCCTGAGCAATACTTTTAACACGAGATATTTCATCAATAAAAGACTTAGCTAAAGCACAGTTTTTAGTTATCACGACTTGATAACGCTCAATATCGACATTATTATCTTCCAATTCTTTAAAGCCTTCAAGCATCTTTGAATAACTTTTTCCAACATTGATTGCTTTATCAAGAAATTGGAATAAATCGGCATTACGCACATCAGTTCTACAATTTCTTAAATAAATTATAGCTTTATTTAGCTCAGTATTTAAAATTTCAAACTCTCTAACATTTAAATTAACATTCATAATTATCACCTAAAATATATTATTCACTAACTATTTCAGTATACCCCATCTTAAACAAATTTCAACTTTTTGTATTATTATAGTATTTTAAATATTAAAAATAAAACCTTATTGTTAAGGGATTTTTTAATAGTATTATTTAATAATAGCATAAATTTATTCCTATTTTGATATACATCTTGCTATAAAAAGCTTATTCTTTTGGATAAGTAGAATTATTTAGATTTGTTAGAAAAAATACTCATTAAAAACACATTTTTTAGAAAAAATGTTTCTCAAAATTAGAGTGCTTATGCTATTTATTATAACGTTGATGCATCCGGTAAGAATTGAGAACTCAAAATAATCATTGGAGAAATAGATGTATTATTTTTTAAAAAATTTTTAATAATTTATAATCCATTTACTATCAAGAATATGAAAAAGATTTTAAATATTATTTAATTATTTATAAAACGAAAAAAGTCTAGATACAAAAAAAACCATCTCTGGTTTTTTTTAATTTATATTAATTGAATTTATTTTTATTTTTGTCGGTAGCTTTATTTTTCAATTTATCAGTAGGTTCGTCCAGAAATCTTGTCTTTATTAGTTCATCGATACTAAAAGAAACTTCATTGGCCTGAATAGATTTTAAATCCTTCAAGATATCAGGAACGTTTAATTCTGTAAATTCAACAAGATTAGTCAAGATGTTTTTTGCTTCTGTGTTTAATAGTGTATTTGTCATGATCTTATAATCCTTGATTATTATTGTATATTTTCTCATTCTAACATTGAAAATTATAATTAAAAGAGGAAAATATTAAAAAAAATGAAAAAAAAACTAAATATATCAAACGTTTATCAACATTAGAGAGGACTGCTGTATAATTGTACAGTAAACTTCTGAAAAATAATCTTCTGACGAATAAAGAAATAAATCAATTACTTATAGGGTTTATTGAAAAAATTATTTGAAAATATTAAAGTAATATGATATAATTAGTCAGTTTTCAGGAGAAAAAATATTATGATTCGTCTCGCTAGCGATTTACATTTGGAATTTCATCTAGAGCAGTTCATTGCTGATAACGCTGACTATTCAAAAAAAATGGCGTCTACTATCATTCCAAACTTGCCTACTGATAAAGAAACTGTTTTGGTCTTGGCCGGTGACATAATTTTGATCAAAAATCTTGAAGTATATTTCAATTTCTTTGAAATCCTATCAGAGCAGTTTAAGGAAGTCTTATGGATTTTTGGTAATCATGAATGGTTTAAAAATAAGATGAAGCCAGAAAGATTAATTGAAATAAAACAGAAGATGGCAGTTTTTAAAAATGTTCATGTACTTGAAAATGAGATTTTTGAGACCGAAAAATATCACTTTATTGCAACTACATTGTGGAGTGATATTAAGAAGGGTGATTATATGACTGCCTTAGATGTTGTTTCTGTTTCTTATGATTTTAAGAAGATTGATTTTAAAGAAGGCCATCGTTATTCTAAATTACGTCCGCGTCATGTTACCAAAATGTTTATGGATAATGAGCGGTTTATTCGTGATGAATTATTAAAGATTAAAGATAGTCAAAAAATCAAGGTTGTTGTTACTCATCATCCACCTACAATTAAAGCTCTTACTGATAGAATGTTAGCAACACCTGATTATTGGTCTGACTTTGGGAATGTTGATTTTGGATATTTGAAACAAGCCGGAATAGAACCTGATTTTTGGTTGCATGGCCATGTTCATGAAAGTCAACATATTCCAGAAGGTAAAACAATGATAATTAGTAATGCAAGAGGATATGATGAATTAACGGCATCTGGAAAACCTATGATAAATTCAAATTATACTGCTACATTCATTATTAACCCAGATAATGAGAATAAATAAAAACGATATAGCTGTTTCCTGTTGATTGCTCAATAAAACAGCTATAGTTTTTTTTGTTATCTTCCGCATAACTTTCGACAGTTTTATTTTTCATAACATCATTAATGGAAATTTCTTTATTTTTATTAGCTATTTTTTCATATTCTACACAATCTTTTTGACTTATATTGCTGTTGTATAAGTATCTTTCACCTTGTGATGTTTTGGCATATACATAATCAACACCATTAATTTTAGGAGTTGTTTTATTGAAGATTCTTATATCATCAATTGAAGATATGTTAAAACCAAGACTATCAGCAGAAGAAATAATTGCACCAAAATCAATATATTGTTGCCCAATATTCATTGCAAGCTGTGTATTGGCTATTCCCTTAAACGGCTTATCAATGTACATGATAGTTATTATTAAGAACGCACTGCTCAGTGCTATGGCTATGATTGAAACAAGTAATGAGAACATGCTGTTTTTTATTATTATTATTTATATTTTATTGGCCAATGAACTAAAAGTCAAATAAAAAACCTCGTTAGAGGTTTATTGTGCATCGCTTAAAATATGACAAAGATCAATAAGTTCTTCCAGAAACTCATTGACTTCCAAACGTTCATCTATGTTTTCAAATAATACTTCAATAATAGAGACCAGAAATGGATCTTCAATGTAATAAGAATTAACTTCGTCAAACCTTTTTAATTTAAAAATAGGTGAAACATCTCGATGCGTTACTTCTGATAAGGGTTCCAGTAACTCTAAAATATCATGAAGTGATTCAGGTTGGTGGTTATCCTGCTCTAGGATAAGTTCTAATGCACTGGCATTGTCTGACCATTGATCCGCTGCGTCTTCCACACTCATCATACGATTGTATTCGTAAAAACCATTCTTGATAATTTGTGATTGAGAGCTTTTTACAGACTCAAATTCAAAATCATTAATTTCTCGTGAGACAGACATACTTCCTCCTATTTAATTAAGCTCATTATTATCTTGTTGATTTTGTTTGTCAATAAGATATTGCAAAATTTTTTAGAAGATGTTATCATTGCCCTAAAATAAAGGTGTAAAGACATGATTAAATCAGATACATACTTCTCTAATAATTTAAAAATGACTGCTTCATTGGGTGGTGGATTCTCTTATTCTGATAGGCCGCTTATTAAAGAAATGACACTTCAAGATGTAAAGGTCCAAAATGTTCAGTTATCAGTTAACCTTATAAAAGATGAAGATGCTCTCAGCCATAATAATTCTTTATTGTCAGCTTCCTTTAACCTTGAAAAAGTAATTTCTAGCTATGTAGATAAGGCTATTGATGATCCTGAACCTGATCTTATTAATGTACTATATACACGTCAAAGTTTAATAAAGCTGAAAACACACATAACGAAACAACTGGCTAAATTGGAAGCCTATGAAGATGCATTGAGAGCTACTTTATGATTGATTCAAGCATTAAAAGAAATATCATTTCACGGTTAAAAAATGATTTTGGATTGAAAAATGCAACAATACGTTACGTTTGCAAAAGTGGAAATACCATTTCCATGAAAATAGACAATCGTTTTTTTTCATTGAAACAAAGCATTAGATCAACAAATATCATCTTAGAGGACGGCTGTTTGATGGAACTTGGAGATTTAGCACAATATTCTAAATTAGTTAATTTAGATTTAAAAGCAATCCAAGACATTTTAAAAATATCTTCTTGTTTTAAAACATGTTATTCTATTATAGGAATTGCAGGTTATCAAGGGATTTTTAATTTCATCAAGGTTTATATTCCTTTTGACAACACTCAAAAAATTCATTACTTTATTGATCATGAAATCAACAGTATCGGCATGTATTGTATTACGGACATTCCTGAAATTCAGCAAGATTTGGTTCGATTTAAAGAAAGCGTTATTCCAAAATCATATAGGCATTTTATAAAAGGTGATTGTCATTCTATTATAGAAAAGATTGAATCGATATTTATGGATATCTATAGAGAACAAGCTGATAACCCAACATTTATAGAGCAAGAATTTTTAGTAAAAAAAATGCTATATCTATAATAAGATTAAACAAGTAATAAAAAATTATAAAATGAACAGATATCTAGGAACGTAAAATATGCAATCAAGAATAGTTAATATAGACAATTTGAAAAAAGACTTTAACGTTCATTACAAAGTATTAATTGAAAGCAAGCAATTTAATGAGCATGATCTATTAAACCATGTACCGGTCAGATTTGATTTGTCAGAAAAATTTTCCGGCCAACATGCGACCAATGATAGTTATAGTAATGATTATGACAAGTGTGTAAGCGTTTGTGTTAGTGCGATAGATTCTTATTTGGGATCTCTCTATTACGAACTCTCCAATTCAATTGAAACGATAAACAATAATTTGATGTATCGAATATTTCCCTTTTTATTTGATAAAGAACAATTAAATGAACTTATTATTAAAAGAAATAAAATATTAAGTTTAAAAGATAATAAAGACATATTGAAATCGCTAGTTGAATTTAATTTTAAATATATTGCTGATACGGAAAGTGACATTAAAGTTCCTTTTTATAGGTTCTCTATGAATCAGGTTGTATACTCGGTAGTACAAGATCCAGTAAGTTACCTAAAAATAGAAAAATTAATTGTTAGCGATATATCCATAGTTGATACAAAAACTGATAATGTTACCAATTGTGATTATGAATTTGATTACGAATTACTACAAGACAATAAGTTATCAAAATTGACATACGGTCAGTTTAGAAAATTTGATGGCAAAAAATGTATTGTAAATTATAATTATGCAATCTTTACTGATTTGGATGATGCTAAAGAACACTGTATTAAAGTATTAAATGCAATTAAAAATACAGTTGATGAAAAAATAAGAGATGTAGAAAATTTTCTTCCATGATAGCCCATATTGCTATTAACAAAAATAATATAAGCTTGTTGTATACATTGAAAAATGAATATAATTATGATGAGCAGTGCATGAACAAGACTTTGATAACAGGAAAAAATATAAACCTACAGAAATGATTAACATTTAATCAACTTTATTACTTGAATATTTAACATCCTTTGGCATAATAATATATAATAATGATAAAACCAAGGAGAAATCATGTTAAAGTATACTGTTATGGCATTATCAATTGCTGTATTAGTTGGATGCAGCACAGGTCGTAGCTACGATTCAATTGCTGATAGTGTTAGTTATACCTATGACCACGACTTAAAACAATCAGTTGTCAAAGGACCTACAGAAGAGCCTGTCTACAAATCTTCTGCCAAAATTAAAAAATTCGATATGGATTTAAATATAAAAAATTCTGATACATTTGCTAATCTGGATTTAGCTTATTCTGATACAGAACCCCGTTTATTCTCGCATATTATTGACACTACAGGTCAAAGTTACAACTTTTACAGTCACGAGAAACGTATTGTAGATTGTGGCGTATCTGGTAGTTCAAAAGAAGGTATCTGCGATTATACAGACAAAATAAGTTTCCAGTTGCCAGAGAGCAGTCGCAATCAGTATATATTGGTAGGAAGAGATGGTCGTAATGTATCTTTCAACATAAATAAAGAGTACCTTGCAGTTATGTCAGATGTCACTTACAGATTGAAAACACCGCGTGCTGATGTCGATGAGCTTCGCTTGAAGAAAGATACCTTATTGACTGCCGGACCAACACCAGTAGCAAAACCATCGGTCCAGCAACCAGTTAAAACGGCTCCTGTGGTAGTTCCTGCACCTATTTATACACCAGTAGTGTCAACTGTACCTGTATCTAAACCAATTGTTGCAACGACTACAAGTATTAAACAAGCACCAGCAGGAACTTCTTATATCAAGAAGTTTGAAGAAGATACTACTTGTAAGTGTTCGTCTTCACCACAATCCACTTCAACCATCACTACTACAAAAGCGGTAGTGTACAAAGCTCCTGTTGAAACACCAAAAGTGGTTCCTGCTAAAGTGAAATCTTTGCCAGCCGCTAAAAAAGTTGACAATGCTGTTCTTTCTCCAATGAATAAAACACCATTCTGTGCCACAATCCAGTACAAAACTTGTGCAACAGTTTCAAGTTGTCGTGAAGCGTATGACCAATTAGCTTGTGGTAACAAAAAATTAGATGCTTCTGGAAAAGGTATGCCTTGCCCTAATATATGTAACGTGAAGTAAATGATATAGCTACAAAAAATAAACCGCTAATTAGCGGTTTTTTCTTTATCTGCTGCCTTGATTTCAAGAGGACTTGTAGTTACTTTATCTTTTTCAAGATCAGGATCATTTTTTTCATTAGATGTTTCAGCAGTATTATCAATAATGACAGTCTGTTTGTTTTCCTTTTCTATTTTAGGTTCCGTTTCCATTTTAATAATTTTTATTTTGTTATATAAATCTTTATCTGGGTCTAGATTTTGTAAGATATACGGAATTTCTTTGCTAATATTATCGTTTTTAAATGCAGTATAAACAGCAGTCTTTTTAACATTTTTTTCAATATAGTCTTGTTTTAAGTCTCTAATAATCATCAATTCTGTTTCAAGATTTAGAACTGTTTTCATTTTTTTATCTTTAACAATAATGTTATGTGGTGGATAGATGCCATTGATATTCAACTTGTCTAATTGTGTTAAGTATTTTGATTCTATCTGTGTAGAAGCTTCTTTATATGTTTTCAATTTGTTTTCTAGTGGGGTCTTGCTGAATGTCATGAAGTGATTGACAATGCCATCCCATTCTTTGTAATAATTGATTTTGATTTCAAAATTTCTTTTAACAGTATTCACTGTCAAATTTAAATGAGTGGCCGTATCACATAACATTGGATTAACTTTTAAATAAAGTGAACTATTGGTATCACATATATTAACAGTATAAGGATAATACTGTGTGTAAATATCTTTAAGATAAGTAGATGTAGTCAGTTCAATATCATCAATATTGTTGATGATAACTTTTATTTCACTGAACTCATCTTTGAGTGGTGAACCAAATAATAAATTATTGATTTTATTTTTATAATAGTTTTCATTATAAGCAATCACTAAATACTGTGTATTTGATTGTTTTGATTTATTATATTCTATATGATCAATCCATTTAAAATCTTTGATTTGATTTAGCTCGACATTATTTTTCTTTATCAGCAATTTATCATCTTTTTGATCCCAGTACAACGTTACTTGATTAGCCTTTAGATAGTTTGAAAAACTTTCAACGTTTTCTTTGTTGGCTTCCTTTCCCAAAAATATTAAGAAACCTATTGACAGTACAAAAGCCATAACAGTGATGATGGCGATAGAAGCAGTCGATATTTTTTGGTATACAGTGTTTGCTTTCATTTTTAATTCTCCAATAAAATACACAAAATAATAACACAGTACCATTAAATATCAATATCATTTTCATTATATATTTTATAAAATATTTATTGCGAAAAACAATTATTTTGTGTATAATCATGTTTCATTATGGATATATAAGATGAAAGATACAATACTTAAAAATAAGCTCGATGCTTTTTTCAGAAATATTTCTATTGATATCAAGCAGTATGTGCCTGATAGTATTTATATGGGGTCGCATATTTCCAGATTCATTCTAAACAATGTCAGACAAGGATTACCATTAAAATTAATTACAGATCCATCTTCGGGTATAAATTCGTTATTCATTGGCGATAAACTAATGATGAATTTTATCACTGAGCTTGCTGACTATCAGATTGAAACTGTTTTTTATCGTAACAAACAAGTCATTGATATACCACATTTTCAAAATGACATGTATTATATAAAAGAACTCTTGAAAAATATAACATTTATGGAGTATCTATTGACAGGAAATGATTTATATTCTCCACTGTTGGATATTTTCGATTCAAATGAAGCAATATTTACTAAATTTGTTTCATCTAATGATTTTTTTGATGAGATTTTTGATATAGTTTTTAATGATAAAAATATTTTTATTCATTTTTATAAGCGAGATATCGAAATCACTATTGATAGAAGCAATAATAGTATTAGTTTCAGCTTGGATATCAACAAACAAAGAATGAGTAAACTATCTAATTTTCAGGCATTTATTAGTGCTATGAACAGCAAAATTTATAATCAGGTGGTAAGAAAAAATTTAAATATATCACCATCAGAATTTTTAGTCCAACATAGAGAATTAGTGAATATTTTTGAGTATTAGTTCTTGAAATGATACAAAAGTATGATAAATTGATTAAACAAATTTAAACAGCATAATTATAAACAAATAAGTCTTATTTTTAAATTTTGTTAGTCTAGTTATCTCCTTTCTAAGTTAAAAAGACTTAAATTATTATTCCCTCTTATTGAGGGTTTTTTTATTTTTATTGTTTTTATCAATGATTCGTGATAGAATACTGCGAATTGATGTGAGGATCTATTGATGAATGTAAAATTTGGTCAAAAATGTAATGATACACCTTTGTCAGAAGGCAATCTAACTTTTTTCGACTGCAGCTATGAAGCTATTTATAATTTAACAAAAGATGAACCTGTCGTTGTTTATCCTGTTTACACGCCTAAAAATAGTGCGGCTGGAAAAGCACTTATTCTTTCAGATGATGAAACTGTATTAATTGCAAAATTAAGTGTGAATGGTCTTGTCAGTATAGTGGATAAAGCATTATTTGATCGTTATTTTAAAATAAAAACTATGAATCATCAAGAAGCAGAAAAATGCTGGCTGAAAGTGGTTGAATTGTTCAAGTTAATGGGTATATTCAAATCTATACAACGCTTTCCTTTTAACGATTTTCTATCTAATGAGATTTCTAATTTTTGCATTACAGTCTCACGCGATCAAGATTATTTTTTAAATGAGATGTTTGGTAATTTTTCTTCCAATAGAAATATTCATATAGATAAAGTCATTGGACTAGATAAAAACGGTTTATTTGAACAAGTTAGTTTCAATGTCTTTCACTCTTTCAAAATAAGCATGCGACCTGTTGATGAAAAAATCAAAGTAAGTTTCATTTTGAAAGTTTTTAAAGCCTATGCGGTATGCGGTGTTGATCAACAAGAGTCTATTGAAAAAATAATAAAAAAATTGATTAAAGCTTACCTTGAAAAAAAATTTATTCATATGGATATTGACTATATTTTAACACCTGATTTTTTTGAACAGTGGAAAATGATTAATGCGATGATTGACTATTGAGGTATAAAATGAATCATTATAAAAATTTAATAAAATTAGTAAAACCAGAGTATCAACCCCATTATTACCTTCAAAAAAAGGTAAATGGTGAAAATAAGTTTGGTCTGTTTTTCAAAAGACCTGACTACAAGAAAGGTAACTCCAATGGAGTGCTTATTCTAGATGTCAGAAATTCACAAAACCTTATCGAAGTACACAAGAAAGGAGAAAATCCTTATATTTCAGATTGTTCATATATCTGGAATGAAGAACTATATAAACAACTTGATATTCCTGATGCGGTTTCTGACTTTATTTATTACCTAGTTGATAGTAATAATAGAAAAAATTATTTTTATTTGTTTTTTTATAATATTTTTAATAAGGCTACGATAAGTGTAAAAAAATCTAATTATTTGACAAAAATAAAATGTTTAATTTCTAAAGACTTGGCGACTATCGAATATTTTTTGGTCACTATTATCAGTAATATTGATTTCAATACAGAAATGTCTTTATTGATAGATGACAAATCTACTCAGGATATGCAACATTTTGAAAGGTGTGTTCCTTATGTAAAAAATGATAATTTGATTATCAATGTTAAAACGGGTGAAGTATTTTGTGAAGATAAAAATGGGTTGCCTATCAATATTATGAGTATAGATACATTTAAACAACAAAACATTTTAAATACCGAAACTATTAAACAAACAGCAAAAGACGCTTTAATGAAAAAGATTTCTCATATTGATGGTTTTGAATGGAGTAACTGATATGAATATAGAATTAGAAAAATCTATTGCAGCAAAATTAGTCACTTCCATGGCATTTGATTATATGGATAAAGAATCCATGTTTGATGGTGTTCCTATTGGTATTGGGGCGTGGGAATTTGAATATGTTGAACCTTCCATTTTTCAATCGAAAAGTTATGATATTTTGGCAAAGTTCAAATATAACAAACAAAACACTTCAAACACTGTAAAAGATTTGGGAACCATCGTGCTAAGCATGGACAAAGTATTCAAAATTTTTCAATTTGAAGATTTAAATAAATTTGATTTTATGAAACTTTATTTTGAGTATTTTTCCATTGTCTCAAGAAAAAACAAATTAGGAAGTGTTCCCAATTTAATAGTAAAAGCTAAATTTGAAGGAGATCAGATTGATGAATTCTTTTTTAATATACCCAGTTTTGAATTTGACAATGATAATGTACTTGTTATTAATACGCATGAATTTGCTTATAAGAATGGAGTGTATTATGCAGAAAGTGCAGAAGGATTACATAAAATTTCTAAAAATCTATTTTGCAAACATATTCTTATATGTTACCTAAATTCAATAGTTTCAAATATTAATCGTATCTTGAATATTTCAATTGATATTGTAGATACCAATGAAAGAGATGTTGTTAAAATGATCGAAAAATATAAAGATGTCGTTGATATGATGTATAATTAAATTTAAGATTTCTATTTAATATAATGTAACTCAATCAATCTGTTGGATACTAAATAAATATTTATAACTTCAAGGTATTTGGCAATGTTTCCAATCGTTGAATCAATATCTTGTTGTTTGAATACTTCAATAAGGCGTATAACACTTTCTAAAGGAATAAGAAGTTCTTGTGCAAAATCTAATGCAATTTTTTCATGTATTCTTTCAGGATCTTGCTCCATAACCATTCTAGAGTCAATATACACTATCTTATCCATTGATTTGTCAACCAATCCTTGGATAATATAGCTTAACGCATAAGCAGTAATCAATCGTAATTTATCAGAGCTAATTCCTGATTTATAGGTCAAAATATAGTTGTTTTTTCTGTTGGATATGGAAGCAAAAAACTTATTATCGAAATCAGAATTGATACATTCTAAAATAAATGAAAATTCTTTGATATTTTGAGCAATTTGGATAATATCAACAGGCACAGTTCGTTTGTCCCAATACTTATCCAATATTTGTCTAGGTGTTAACTTAAGAACTCTTTCTTGACGCTTCTTGAATAATTCAATAATTTCGCCCATCTCAAAATCCTATAAACTATTATTATGATCAATTTAACATTTTTACAGAGAAAATAAAGGATTGTTTATCAAAACATTTGAATATTTTTAAAATAGGATTAAGATTATTATATGGGTTAAATATAAAATGAAGATACAAATATCAAATATGATTAAGGACGATATTTATTTTAATACAGTGGTAGACTGTATTGATTCTTTTTTAACTTATGAAAATAGATTTGGTTTATTTAATGAAAACTATAAAGATCATATATTTCAGATAATTGATGATTTTAAGAGATTCAATAAATCTTGTAAAATTTCCAAAGTAGCTGTTGAGATATTTATTCATGATTATACATTTCTATCGAAATATAAATGTAATCCATCTTTGTACATACCAATAGACCATTACAAAAAAAGCCCATTTTTTCAGATCGATTTAACGGAAAATCTTCATCTTTCTATTGAAAATCATCGCGAAGATATAAAATTCATTACAAACACTTATTTTAAAGATTTAGGCAAAAACATTATTACTTTTCATCCTAAAGACAATTACGGAAAGGATTTTAAAGATTGCTTATTTAACCATTTAATCAAACCCAAAATAAATAGCCTTGCTGAATTTTCAGAGTGTACTCAGATTGAACACCTAACTGATGACGATATTTCGATTATCAATATGTTTAATATTTAAAACAAATAATCTTGATTTTTTAATAGTACATTGATATACTTTATTTTCTTCATTAGGGGCATTATAAAAATGAGTAGAACGTTTAGAAATCGAACGCCTTATGGCAAAATTAATGCCTATGCACGACATGAGTTTACTAATTTTTCAAATCGCCCCTATTATAGAAAACAAACACAACTAACCTGTATAGATTTATTTTTAAAAGACGTTATACGATTTGGAAACGTTTGGAAAGTTCCTAAAAAATATAGAAAATTCAAGATTAGAAGTAAAAAAAGAAAGGATATTCAAATTTTGTATGTAAATTTAAAATACGATACATTAGATAATATGACTTCATTTAAATGGTCAAATGATGCTGGTTATCACTATTGGTAAATTTATTAATTATTGAACAGTAACAAAATCAGTATATTTTAAATATACTTTTTTTTATTATTTTCATTTGTATACAATATTAAAATAGAATATAGATTGCTGTTTAGTCATTTAATATTAATAAATTATAATATTTTATGTTATAATATTTGACATTTTTGCTTTTTTGGCCTATCATTTCTCTAATAAACCAAAGGAGTTGTCAAATGTCACGTTCCCTTACATTAAGTCTTGTAGGAGCAGTTGGTGCGATAATTGCAGTATGTTGTTATGCAGCAACAGACGAGCAAAGCTCTAAAAAAACTACATCACAAGCTCCTATTTCTATTACAATTGAAGAAGATGGTGCTGCAACAGGTATTGCAACTAAAAATCAAGTTGAAAAAATTTATGATGTTCGTAAAGGTGAATTGGATAAAAACTTTAAAGAGGCACGTAATAAAAAAAGAGATGCAAAGGAATTGAAATTGATCAACCTTGCTTATGATAGTGTTGATTGTATGCAAAAAAGTGTTGAGCACTTTCCCGAGTTGATTGACGTAATTGATGGTAAACATATGGAAGCCAATAATGTTGCCGAAGTCATGGAAAATAATTGTGTAACGGATGTACTAGCTCATGTTAAAAGAGATATTCCAGAAGACTTAGATGCTTCTGAAAAAATATTCAAGGAGTTAGGTTTTACCATCCCTAGTGATTTAGACGATTTTCAATAATAGTATTTATATTTAAAAGCCGCCATCTAGGCGGTTTTCTATTTTAATTATTTTTATTTTGATTGCTTTTTTTTCATAAGTGGTTATGATTAATTCTAACAAATGAATACAAGGAGTTTACATGTTTTTCCATGAGCACATCGTTGCTTTATTCGGGGTTACACCTGATAGTTTTTTTACATCCATTATAGAGTCCTGCATCGCTACACTTATTGTTGTAGGTGGCTACCTACTACTTAAAAATACTGTTATAAAGGTAATTAGAAAACATATTGAAAAATCAGATAATGATTTTATTGTCAATTTATCAAGACATAGAATTCTTAGAAATATGACATTGATCATCCCCTTTGCTATTTTGTATTCTTTCAAAAATGTTTACCTGAATCAGGTTGTAGCCAATATTTACGAAAAAGTTATTTTTACAACATTGGTATTTGTAAGCACTATGTTGATTTTCTCCATATTCAATGTAATGTCAGATTATTATGAAAAAAGTGAAAGAGTCAGTGACAAAATACCTGTAAAGCCTTTTTTTCAAATATTAAAAGTTATTTTATTCTTGATTTCAATTATGGTTGTAATTGCTCATTTTGTAGATCGCTCTCCTGTTTATATATTAAGTGCAGTCGGTGCTGCATCTGCTATCATCATGTTTATATTCAAAGATACCTTACAAAGCTTTGTAGCCTCTTTTCAAGTAACCATACACAAAAGTGTAAAAGTGGGGGATTGGATTGAAGTTCCCAAGTATGCTGTTGATGGTGAAGTACGTGAAATTAATTTAAACCTGATTAGTGTTAAAAACTGGGATAATACAACAACGGTTATTCCTACTTACTGTTTGCTGACAGAAAGTTTTAAAAATTGGACAACTATGTTTAAAAATGGTCGTAGAATTAAAAGGGCTATCAACATTGATGTTAATAGTATCAAACAGCTAACTGAATCTGATATAAAGCGTCTTAAACAGGTAAAATTGATTAAACAGTACCTAGAAGATAAAGAACAGGATTTAAATGTACAAAACAAAGACCTAGACAATAATGAATTGGTAGCCGTCAATGGTAAGAAATTGACAAATATTGGAACATTCAGAAAATATGTTGAGTATTATCTGCGACAACACAGTGAAATAATTCAAGACCAAATGCTGGTGGTCAGACAATTGGAAAATCGTTCAGAAGGATTACCTATTGAGATCTATTGTTTTACTCACAAAACATTCTTAATGGATTTTGAACCTGTTCAATCTGATATTTTTGATCATCTATATTCTGTGGTTACTTTATTTGGATTAAGAGTCTATCAACAACCTTCTGGAGATTTTTCGGCCATCGGGAAAGATTTCAATAAGTTAATTCATAATTAATAAATGTTGTAGTCACAGGCTTATTGCAATAAATTATCGGGGAGTCCCGCAAAATTTCCTAAAAAATAACCCGCTATCAGCGGGTTTATTTTATTTCACTTAATTTTTTATACAATGATGGTATTAGAATAGCTAGCATAAAAGTAAATACTATCAAGCTGGCATAGGGATCAACTATAAATGCATGTGGACAGGCTGTGGTATCATTGATAGCGTCATAACGTTGACAACCTGTTTCAATTTGAAGTAAACTTTCGATACCAATTAAGACAAAAGTAAGAGATGCATAAATGATTTGTTTTACCGTATTTGATGTAGATATCATAGCAATAATTGATAATAATTTAAATACAAAAAAGCCATATACAATTAAATGAAATTGAGTCATCTTGTCATTTGCATTAATGCCAAGAATATGAACAATATTATTTTTAAAGAAATCTGCTATAAAAAAACCCGATAAATCTAATGCACTATATAGCGTTGTCATTAAAATAAATAATCCTACAAATAATCTAATATCACGAGTTGCTTTATTTTGGGCTAAATGCATACTAAATACCTTTGTTATCTCTATAACTTAATTTAATAATGTCACCCTGTCAAAAATTTATAAAAAAAAAGAATAACAGGTGTTATTCTTTGTTGATATTGTCACATTATTTTAGAGGTTTCATCAAAAGGGAGCCTTGGTAATCGATTGTAAATTTTATCAGTTATTCCATAGCCCATGTTTATTAAAAAATTTGATTGAACGGAAGTACCTTCAAAAAAAGCAGCATCAAGGCCAATATTATCAAATCCAGACATAGGTCCAACATCCAGCCCTAAAGCTCTTGCAGCTATCATTAAATATCCACCTGATAGCGTTCCATTTCTGAAAGCTGTTGTGTCTACCATTGTTGGATTCCCGTCAAATAAACCTCCTATATCAGCGATAGGAAAGGTTTTGTTCAACAAGTGATGAAACTTATAATCTGTGGCAACAATTACTGTCACAGGAGCATTCATTGTTTTTTCAATATTTCCTTCCATTAGAAATGGTCTCAATTTTTCTTTAGAATTTTTTGATTTTAAAAATAAAAATCTAGCAGGTTGAGCATTAAAAGCAGTAGGAGCCATTTTTGTTAAATCATAAAGTTGATGAATTATGTCATCTGATACTTCTTTTTCTTGAAATTTACTCACTGTCCTGCTTTCCGTAAATAATTTGTTTAGTATATCTTTATTCATAAAGTTCTCCTTATTTATTTAAATGATTATTAATGATGTTGTCTACACTATATTTGCCACTACCAGCAATGAAAATAGCCAAAGAAACTACAAGCAAAATCAATATATATTCAAAGCCGTTATTTGACATAAAGAATCCATTAGCTAAATGAACGGTCAATAATGCCACGACAGACACAATACTGGTCAATATAGCTGCAGGACGTGTCAGTAAACCCATCATTAATAATAGACCACCAAAAAATTCGCCTGAACCTGCCAACAATGCCAAAAGTCCACTAGGTTCTAATCCAATAGATGCAAAATACCCTGCTGTACCTGTAAGGCCGCCTCCACCAAATAAACCGAATAATTTTTGTGAGCCATGCATTAAAAAAATGAGGCCGACAATTAAACGTAAAAAAGTTAATTCTATTCCAGATTTTGAACTTGTTGTTTTTATTAATAATTGTTTCATCTAACACTCCCTAATTTGTTAATTACACTATAACACTCTTGCAATCAAGAACAATTATGGTAAAGTGAAATTCATTTTTCCAAATATGAGGTCAATCAAATGGATATTAATTCATTGGTTATTTTTTTTAAGGTAGCCGAAACAAGCAGTTTGACAAAAGCATCAAAAGTTTTAGAGATACCTGTTTCAACAGTAAGTCGTAAATTACAAAAACTAGAAGAAGATCTGGGCAATAAATTATTTCATAGAACTACACGCAAGATTTCATTAACACAAGAAGGTAATATTCTCTACAACAAAGCAAAGCCACATTTTGTCGAATTAGAGATGGTGGGTAACGAATTGGCTGGAAATGATATAATGTTGAAAGGAGAAATTAGAGTTACAGCCCCTATCGAAAAAAGAGAATTCTTAGCAGAACGCATTTCTTCTTTCAGACAGCTTTTTCCAAACATTAGTATACATCTAAATTTTTCGAATGATTTTCATGATTTAGTAGAAAACAGTTTCGACTTTGCTTTTAGAGCGGGTAACTTGCCTGATAGTGGCATGTTTTATCACAAGATAGGCAATGAGCATTTATGTGCTTACATTCATAAAAGATTCATGCCTCACAGTATCACATTGGAATCACTAAATGAGTTTGACTATTTTGTCATGGAGAAAAATACTTTTTTAGAAACCAGTGATGGTGTTGTTTTCAGACCTGAAAACAAGGTTACTTCTAATTCTATAGAGTTTATTTTAGATCTTGCAAAAAAAATTCCAAGTATCATATATGTTCCTGCTGGTATGGTGACAGATGATTACATTAAAATTAATGTATTCAAAGAAAAGACAGCAAGTTTTCAAATTGTATATTTGAGTAAACAACAAAATAAAATATGTCAATCATTTCTTGATTTTTTCAAAAATAATTAATTTTTGACTTATATTTTTAAATTTGGAGACACGGCTCTTTCATTATGGTGTATAATAACAAAAAAACCAAGATCCTGTCAAGCTATACACACTGTTTTAATTTATATTATAATACTTTAATTTTTAGGAGAATAAAAAAACCCTCATTGCGAGGGTTGTTGTATTTCGGGATTTGGGATTTAATAGTGTGTTGCGAGGAAATTGGTTTAGGATGGGGATTTCCTAATCAATCAGTCAAACATATTCAAATCGTCTTCTGTAATAAGTTGTGCAATTCTATCTTCAATATCTGCAAGAAAATCACCTTCCATATTACTATTTTTTAAAGCGACTTCTATTTCATTTTGCTTGTAGTTTGATGCTGTTAGTAGTGCCATGTTGAATGTACTCCTTTTTACTTAGGTTTGTATTACAGTTTTCAAAATAGGAGAAAATGTGATCAATTCATTGGGGAAATGAAACACCTGATCAAGCTTGACGAGATTGCAAAAAGTAGGGATTTGGGGAAATTTCTACTCTCATCTTTTTCGTCATTTTTTGCATTTATTCTCTTAATTTGGTAGACAAATTTTACCACTGAAACCCTCATAAATCAAGCCTTTTAGGGCTTTTTGGTGCTTTTTTTTCAATGTTTATTTAGTGTTATAATGCTATAATTAACGCCTTGTTTTTAATCATTTTTTGCTTATTTTTAGGTGTCATTTTTTTGTTTAATATTAAAATATTAGGGTTTTTTTAGACATGTAGTGTTTTTAGATTTTGATAATATTAATCGTTTTTTTTAGAAAAATTTACGATATTTTGTGGATGTGGTGAGCGTAATTATGTCATGTCAACAGTGTGAATAATGTCAAAACAATCAAGCCTTGACATTTTCAGCAATGTTTTTTATGTCAAAAGACCAAATGATTATCGCGAATGTAATCAATTACTTCTGGTCTGGTCAATCCATCAATGGTTTCACCTATTTTAAGTTGTTGACGAATGAAAGTGCTTCTAACTGTTCCCAAATCTGGAATGATGTATTTTCCGAATTCTTCGTCAATCAATTTATAATTGTAGAATCGTTTCCAATTTTCTATACTTGCATTGTCTTCACCACAAACAAACACATAATCATGGTTGGGGTTATTTTCTTTTAATGTTTTAAGCAGTAAATAAGTCCTGCTAACTTCATTTTTGAAAATCTCTTGCTCAATATCAGAAACCTCAATATTTTTGTCCAAATGACTGACCAGCAGTTTGGCCATGTTCAATCTATCTTTGAAATTAATCATCTTTTTTCCAAAGTTGTGAGAAAAGCATGGGACTACTAAAACTTTGTCGAAATTTTCCACCAAATGTTCTATTATTTTTAGATGGCTATTGGTGGGTGGGTTGAAGGCAGATCCAAAAACGGCTATTTTCATTTTTACACCTCTCTTTTTATCTAATTTTATCTTAGTTGATTTATGCAACTATGTCAATAGCCCGTTATTTATGTCTCTGATATTATCAATTAAATTATCCTATTGGTAAATTTGACATAATCCACTCAAATGCTAACATGTCTTGAATATAAATTGGGAGAGATACATGTTAAAAAAATTAAAAGTAATACCTTTGTTATTGTGTATAGTGAGTGGGCATTCTATGGCCCAAACCAATATAGACTACGATTATGTGAATAAGACTTTGGATAAAGATAAAATATCCAATGAATCACGGGAAAATATTAAAAATATAATTGATCAAAAAAACATTAAAGATAGAGAGGTGATATTTAATCCTGCAATCGCTTCTGTTAAAAATGTTGATTTGGAAATTCAAGAATATATTATTCAAAACCCATCTAAGAACCTTAAAGAATTTGATGAATCAATAACTAAAGCAAAGGATTCAAAAGAAATTGAAACTTTGTTGAGCACTATAGGCAATTTAAGTGAACATACTATCTATAACTTTGATAATGTGAGTTTAGAAAGACCTATTCATTTTAGAAATGAACAAAATCATAAAAGCATTAATAAAGAATCAAATAATAATAAATATGGCAAAGTATTCAGTGCTTATAACTTTAATATCAGGATATATGATCAAGTTACTGATTATTTTGTCATGGTGAACGGCAATACTAATAATAGTTATGTATCAGATGATTTTAAAGGATCTGTAAAAAATGATGATAAAAACGGCAGTGGATTCAACAATTTTGAACATTCATTAAGTGTAATAGGTGGTCAATATATAGTGATGTCCGCTGTACAATCAAAAGTTCAATCAAATATAAATGAAATGCGATTAATTCTGATTAAGATTGATTGATTTAAATTAACACCCTATCAAGGGTTTTTTTATTAAATTTAAAAGTATTATAATACTTTATTCAGTTTATAAAAATAATCGTTGACAAGTTAGTTCGTTTTTGCTACTATGTACACAAGAAATCAAAATAAATCTCAAAAATTGGAGAAACTATCATGAACGAACAAATTATTACCTCATTGCTTGATACCGATCTTTATAAATTAACCATGATGCAGGTGGCTTTTCATAAATTTCCCAGTGCTGTTGTTGAACATGAATTTCATTGTCGAAATAAGAATGTGGATTTAAGTGTCATTGCACAAGAAGTTCGGGAACAAGTTGATGCATTGTGCGAACTTTCTTTTACTAAAACCGAATTGGATTACCTTCGTCGTCGCATGCACTTTTTGAAAAGAGACTTTATTGACTTCCTTGGTATCTTTCGCTTTGATCCCAATCAAATTACTGTACGGGCTAAAGAAGGTGGTTTGGAAATTAAAACCTTTGGTCCTTGGTGGCAAACAATTCTGTATGAGATTTATGTATTGGCTATTGTGAATGAAGTGTATTTCCGTCATCAGACCAAAGATATGACTGAGCGTCAACGCTATGATATGTTTGAAGAAGGTCATCGTCGTCTTGAAGAAAAAATCGCATTGGTCAAAAATGTTGATGGGTTTATTTTTACAGATTTTGGTACTCGTCGCCGGTTTAGTAAGGAATGGCAGTTGGAAGTATTAAATCATTGCAAACACACTATTCCAGAAAAATTGTTTGGTACTAGTAATCTATATTTGGCTCGCGAATTGGATATCACTCCCATTGGCACGATGGCTCATGAGTATCTGCAAGCATTTCAAGCTTTTGAAAACCGTTTGGTTGATAGTCAGAAAGCTGCATTGGAAGCTTGGGTTCAAGAATACCGTGGCGATTTGGGTGTGGCATTGACTGATGTAATTGGTGTGGATTATTTTCTAAAAGATTTCGATCTTTACTTTGCTAAATTATTTGATGGTGTACGACATGACTCTGGTGATCCCATCGAATGGGGTGAAAAATTTATTGCACACTATGAGAAGTTGAAAATTGATCCACGTAACAAACTATTGGTTTTCAGTGATGGTCTCAATTTTCCTAAAGCCGTTAATATTTTCAATCACTTCAAAGGGCGTATTAATACCAGTTTTGGTATCGGAACTAACTTGACTAACGACCTTGGACTTGAGCCTTTGAATATCGTAATGAAAATGATTAATTGCAATGGTAAACCCGTCGCTAAAATTTCTGACAGTCCGGGTAAAGGCATGTGTCATGATGATGATTATGTGACTTACTTGAAAAAAGTGTTTGATGAGAAACCTGCACTGTTTAATAATCCGAGAAATGATTATTTTATGTCATAAAAATAAAAAGAGGCTTGATTTTCAAGCCTTTTTCTTTTATTTTATTTAATTATATGATACAATTACCACTCTATCGGAGTATATATGAACGATTATAATGACGATCTTATTGAAAAAATTTATGAGTTGACAATGTGTAATTCTCTTGTCACATTTCATCAAGATTTCAGTTATGATAAGCAAAATAATTTTAAAAATGCACAAGAGTTTACTTTTGATAAAAGTCTTCTTCAGTTTTCTTATAAAGATATGATTGATTGCTATGCTTTAAAGGACACTGTGCATAAAATGGATCAAGGCGAGAATGATTTGAGTTTTGATCAATTTGAAACAAGTTGGCAGCCAGAAGGCGATTTGAAAACTCGTTTTGATCTTGCTTATGTTGAAATCAATAAACTTCGAACTGGTCTTCACAATGTCATTACTGCACTAGGAGAAAAACCATCTGAGTTTATTTCCATTCGCCATTCCGTGTATTTTGATATGAATAATAAGCTATATCAAAATGAGATCAAAGTAGATTTATGTTATCGTAATAAGTGTATCAACAGCAGTTTTATGATTTACGTCAGTGATTTTAATAATTATTTACGTATAACAATAAACTGTGGTCAGCATTGCAAGTCTATCAATGTTCAGAAAATAAATCCATTTTCCTTATCTTTTATGATATTTGATGAAAAAGAAGATTTATTTAATCTAGAAGATATTTATGATATTGATCAAGTTGTGGATCTTTTCAAAGTAAATCACATGTCAATCTATTAGGTGACTCTATGAAAATTAATGAAATATTAATAAATAACCCTCATATTAAATTTAAACATCTCGATGAAACCAATATGGAGGATGGGGTGATGTTCTTTCAAGAGCATGCTATCTGTAGTAGGGCAAACGATGATAGCTATGTTTTGATCCTGAGTAATGGTTTTAATTCAGAGACATCTCCACACGATTATAACGATTTTATTAATCAGTATATACCTAACTGTCAATTTATTGAAGAAAGGATCTCTAATAGCCTCAGATACTTCTACAATAACATTATTGTAGCCACTGGTGAATTATTCAAAGTCCATTCTTTAAAATTTTCCAATATGTGCAAAGCGAGTATCAGGTTATTTTTTGATATACACACACAGGAATTAAAAGAAATCAAAATATTTATGTTTCTGCATATTGAGCACAATGAAAAACATATCTATTTAAATATTTCAACAAACATAGATAAAGATTACAATGTTTCATTTTCTGTCATGAAAAATGGAATATCCTATAATAATATGGAAAGGGTCAACCAACAATTCTTGAATATTATTTGTATGGAAAAATTTGAAAATGTGATCAATGATCTTTATTTTGATTATAGTTTTGAAGATGTTTTAAGATTGAGGCAATTATTGATTATCAATAAATATTGAAAGAAGCAATAAAATATGAACCTATTAATGGAACATATGATCGAACCATTCATAGGGGGAGTTCATAAAATGAACTTGAGTGCCATAGAAAAAAAGTACACAAATGTAATTAAGCATTCCATTTTTCTGAAAATGAGTGCAAAGCCAAGCTTTATCTTGTCCGATAGTTTTAGGTTTCATCTATGTCCATTTCAGGATAAAATAACATTGATATTTGTGGTATCAGTCAATGAGGGATCATTTTCTAGGATACTCCAAAAACATGGTTATTTTCTAAAAAAAGAACTAAACGATTTAGTAGACAATCATTTAAATAAATGTCATCAGGTGATCCACTTATTAAAATCTGTCGTGAAAAAGATATTTGTTTTTCAAATAGAGTTGTTGTTGACTTTCAATACCAAGAACGAATTAGAATCTTGTACTTTAAATATTATTATCGATATGGATGATATTGTTCAAATGTATGAAATTAAAGTCAACATTGATGATTTGAATCAATGCCAGTATTTTTATCGTTCTATTGATTCAAATAAAAACTTCTGCCAGAATACAATAAATCCAACTGATCTTGGGAATCATTTTATTATTGAGTTCATAAGACAAAAACTCAGGGTGCTTAAATTAGATAACGATATAGATCTTGAATCCATTTCAATCAAACAGATTAATGAATATTTGAATTTGATTTCAATGCACAGTGTGTAACTTCATAGTGTTGAAAAAGTTTTTCAGCAGTTTATTTCGATCATGCATTATCTTAAAGTTTCCAATATCTGTTTCATTGTGTTAACTTCACTGCTTATAGTAATTAATTCTGTTTCGCTTACTGTTTTTATATCATCTCTGACTTCATTTATATTAGGGTTGATAACTTTTAGTGCTTTTAACGTACTCATTTTTAATTGATAGTATTTGCTAAGTTTCGAAATTGTAAATTCAAAAATAATTTTAACATTATCAAAGTCATTGTCTGTTAGTTGACAAACTTCTTTTAATTCCTTGATAAATTGTTCACCATACCGAACCTCTATTAACATTAATAATCTTTGATATTCCATTTCTTACTCCTTTTTTTAATAATAACATTATATTTTATTTATATCTATGATTTTATAATATTACTTCTATTTTTCAACTATTTGATGTTATCACTTTTTTTTGGATTTATTTCGAATGTGTATGTATGATGTAAAAAACATCCTTTATTCTTATGTCAAAAAAATCAATATTCATCCATTCTAAAAAATCTGATGATCTTTAATTTCTTGTTAAAACAATAATAAGCCAGATTATAACTTTAAGATTACATCGAACCCTTAAGATAATAATTATATAGTTATTATCTATAATTATTTGAAAAAAATTTTCCTTTTATGCAAAAAAATGATATGATAACTCAACTTTGGAGACTATATGTTAACATTACTTGCTCATACCCATTTTACATCAGACATCCTTTTCAGATGCAGAGAAAAAGTTCAACTTCGTGGCTATTCATCTGTCGAAGAAATGGAAAGTTCAATTGTGAAACATTGGAATTCTAAGATTTTACCCACTGACCACATTTATTATCTTGGTAACTTTTCGTCTATTGTAAAAGGTTCTGCTCAGTCCTATTGCAATTTAATTTATGAATTGAATGGTTTCAAGCATTTTATCATGGGACCACACGACAATGTGGATGTTTTCGAAAATCTAAAAAAGGATGACAATTTAAACATTGTTGAAGTAACTGCCTATAAAGAATTAATGATTTTAAAACAACGTGTTGTTCTTATGCATTATCCTATTCAAGAGTGGAATGGAAAGAAGGGGCTTCGGCCAGCAATCCATTTACATGGAGGTCCCAGCATTGATCAACCAGATTCAAACAGAATGAATATATCATTTGACTCACAACAGACAATCTATTCAGCAAAAAATATTCTTGATAGATTTAAAGCTCAACAATGTTCTCTTGGAAAGGAAACACTATGAATTTTATTCAATCTTTATTTGAATATGATAATTTTTTTAATGTAGACGAAGGTTTTATCGTTGATATTGAAAACAATCATTCAGTTGGCCTCTACCTTCATGGTAGGTGTCATTTATTTGCATTGAAATTGCATGAGATGACCCAGTATCCTCTCAGTGCTTATATTGAACTTGAACCTTGGGATGACAATTACAATATTATGGACAAACCTGCTCTCATTCATGCTTTTTGTATTCTGAATGATAGTTTATCAATTGATGCTTTTGGAGTTCGTTTTCAAAAAACAGTTGAAGCAGAGTATTGCTTTGAAAGTAATGAACTATTAGTTATTCATGGAGAAGAAGCTAGAAAACTGCTTGTAGATTGGATAGAAGCTGATTTGTTGTATGATTATGAAGAACATGAAGAACAGGCTTTGGAACGATATATACAACTTATGATTGATAATAAACTGTTTGTATTGAAATCATGAATTGATAAAAAAAAGATATTTGATTGTGTTTTTATCCAGAATAACATCTATATACCATTTCATCGTTTTCTTTTGCATTTGAATATTAATCATGATATCATTAAGTAATTAAAAATTCACTGTTGAGGTAGATATGAATAGTAGTAGAAAATCAAATATCATTGAAAGTCTTGAAAAAAATATCAGTGCTTCTGGTAAAATTTTGAAATTGACAGAAGCAGCAGACTATAAGCCTTTAGAGCGAGATGATGAGTTCAGGTTTTTTATTGATGATAATTATTATACTGTTTATTCAAATGATGATATACAACCATCTCACATCTATGATTTATTATTTATTGATGAAGATAGCAGCCTTAGTATTTTTGAAACTTTTTCAACATTGAGCAAAGCAGCATTTTTTAAGTGTTTAAATACCTTTTATCAGGATCTTGCATTTCTATATTTTTTTGCTTTTGGGCAGTCAGCAGACGTAAAGAAACCAGAATCATTGAATGATATTCTTGAAAGTATTTATTATGATGGTGATAACTATTTTTTTCGTCTAACAGTGGGTAACATAGAAACAGATGCCGTTTTTCTTATCTATTTTGATTTTTTTATTAATACTGAAACACATGATGTTTATTGGGAAAATCGATACAGATCACATATCAATGGTAATTTGGTTTCTTTTGATACTTATGATGATTTAAAACAGAGTTTTATTAAACGCTATATATTGAGTCCCCTGAATAAAAGTCAACCCGAACTGGCGTGGAATGATTACAAAATTTTGCAGATAATAAATCATTAAGGTGTATTATGCATTCCACAGCACTTATAAAATCTTTACGTTCAATCATTAAATATCCTTATCAGATAGATGGAATGCGATCACTCAATGATTCATCCGCCATGGTTCAAATATCCAATCTTGATAGGCCAGTAGATAAGTCTATGATAATGTATGTGTCTAAAATTTATACTCAAAAAAATAAATCAAAATTCTATCTTGAATTTGATGATCCTTTGCTGTTACTTAAATTTAACGATATCTTTGAAAATGAAATTGATTTTTTAAAAATATCACAAGAGATGTATTACAAGTTTAATTTTATCTATACTTATATACTGGGCAAGTCCGTCAATTATAATGGGTTTCCACACAGTCTCAAAGATATGATTGAATATTATGACGCTACACATAGTCAATCAATGGGTAGTTATATATTTAAAACAGTGGTAACCGAAGATAATGATCATGAACCTTTAAAATATATGTTTATTTTAAGTTATGATATTTGTGAAAACATTTTTAAAATTGATTTTGATTTTTCAATGAATATTTTAACGCCACAAATTAAAACTTACTTTATTGAATCTGCTCAAATAGAAAAAGTTATTGATATCCTTGTTTCTCAATATGCTTGTAAACCTTTAGATAAATCTCAACATGATTTATGTTTGTCCGATCATGCTATTCTAAAAATACTTAATTATAATTAAAACAACAATAATAATTGCTTAATATTTATTAATTGACTTTTTATGATATACTATAATTATCCACAAAAAAATAAATTATGAATTTTATTGAGCAAGCAAAATTGTTTGAACGAGCCGAAAATCTTAAACACAACTATCCTGAGAATTATAGTTTAACTTCAATGTTGAAGCTACCTATTAAAGAACCTTCCTATGTTATTAATGATATTCTTTATGAATTTAAGAAAATGGCGGATAAAAATATTGTTTCTCTTTTAAATATCATCCCAAAAATAGACAAAAATGAATTCAACGAAGTAACTGATCTTTACAATACTTCTGATTATCATAATCATACCAAAGCGACTACTTCTAACGTTTTAAACTATATAGAAAATATTTACAACCAATTTAAAAATATAGCCAATGAATATGGTATTGTTTTCCCAAAAAGTATTGAATTAGAAAAAAATAATATACTACAAGAAGTTGAAGATTTTACAAATAAATTTGAACAGTTTTCAGATTTTTTTGAAAAATATAAAGTGATAGAAAAATTTTATGTACAAAACAAAATGAGTCCAGAAGCTGATTTTTACAGGGAAGAACTGCAAAACACTATAGAAGAATATAGTCATATAGTCAATATTAATATGGCTAAATTTTTTATAAATAATACAGTAAGTCATGGTCAAAATTCAAAGGATATTGTATTGTTTCAATTATTTGATAGGCTTTCTATTTTAATTTCAACGATGCAAGATGAAATGAAATCACAAAATCTACAATCGCTGGCTACAATGGCCAGTCAGTTTATTATTGCTCAATCTATCGATAGCAGTGATGTAAAAAGTTTTCTAACAACAAAAAATTTTAGTGATGATATAGACTGTCGTATACAATTGACCAGTTCTCAAAAAATAAGTGAAATGATTAACTTTAAAGATGGATCAACTATTGTCAAACAACGTAATAACCCTTATGAAGAAGTATCAGTAGATAAAGTTCGAAATGTAACTTATGACTTATTTGACTCTATTATTGATTATAAATTTAGAAAAAAACCAAGAATTGGAACATTGTTCAAAGAGAAGTATAAAGAAGAAAGGGGGCTATTATTTGAATATGTTGATGTAGCTATGAATACTTATTTAGACAATGAAGCTATTTTAAAAAATGTTAAATTTGATTTATCTATTTTTAAGTCTAAGGATTTTGAAGAAATAGACGATGCAATGAATGCCAGTATCAATACGTATAAAATAGATCGTTATGCCAATACAATATTGAGTACAAAATATAAACATTTGTTGACAGCAAACGCATTGGAAAGTTTCAAGGAACTTTATGAGGCCAAAATTTCTACAACTGATTTACAGAATTTAATCGGAAAAAAACTTGCAGCGATTCAAAGTCCAGAAGAATTTGAGCAGTATCTTGACAAAGTTGTCAAGCAATTTAATGGTTTCAATACAGAAACTCTTTTAACCAAGTTGTCTTCTTTCAACATTGAACCATTATTATCTGACAATGATGTTTATGTGTTTGAAATCAAAAATTTTGAAGAATCAAAAAATTTGGGTAGTGCCAGTTGGTGTATTGCTCGTTCTGAACATTATTTTGAAAATTATACAGATTATGGCAATCGTCAGTTTTTCATCTATGATTTCAATAAAAAAGAAACCAGTAATGAGTCAATGATTGGCATCACAATAAAACAAAATGGTGATTTTCATACTCAGCATTTGAAAAATGATGATTTTATTCGAGCAAATGACTTTTTGAAAGATATTCGGAAGAGATTGATTTTAAAAGAACCTGAAAAGTATGAATTAAATAACCAATTAAAGCAAGAGCTAGGCATTGAGAACAATAATGATTTCAATGATGAAAAAATTGAAAATAAGAAAAAGTTAAAGGTGGTTATTTAATGGAACTAAATTTTAAAAAATTAGCTGAGTTTATCTCAGCCTATGTAAAAGAAAATGACTTGATTAGCAATACAGAATTTCCTACATTGGCCTTGTATAAATTTATTAAAGAATCAAGCCTAGATGATACAGTCAAAACAAATTTGATGTTGACAGATAAAGGCGTTTTGGTTATTGGGCAATATGATGGCGTTCTGCTAAAGAGTTGTATACGTTTAGATTTTGTAATAAATGCAGATTCAATAGGGTTTGATAGCCAGTATCCCATAACAGATGATATGATATTAATGGTACATGAAAACACTTCTAAAATGGGAAAAAAAAAGATTATTAACGAAATTAATAAAAAAAACATACTCTCGATTTATAATGCTTTGGCAACATGTAATAATTTGTCAGATATTTATTCTAATATTCCTGAAAAAGCTATTAATAATGATATTGTTGATCGTGGAATTTATAAAATTACAGACATTGTAATAAATTACAATAAATATAAGGAAAATAATAACAATGATTTTGGTCGTAAAGATAATAATTATTTGGAAAGAACATTGAAAGCATTATTTAATGCCTGTGAAGTAAATGATGAAATGCAAGGTGAGAAAATAAACAAGTTGGTTAGTCACATTTGCAATGCTGTAAAATCAGGAGATTCTTTAGGAACAGATGCTTTATTGAAAAGAGCTAATGCCCAAAAAATAATTGGCGTAAGAGAGGATGTTTTTATATCCAATAAAATTTTTCAATCACTGTCTTTGAAAGACTCACTAGCCAAGACATTGTTTGATAGCTTTAATGAAGGCGGTGTCAATCAATTAATCAATGATGTTTATAAACAACATATCATGCCTAATGTACAATCAAAATATTCTTTATTATCAAAAATGATGTCTAAACAGACTACGTTGGAATCACGATTGGATCAAACAGACGTTAACGACTTAATAAACAGGATAAGAGTTAAACATCCTTATGCATTTAAAGATAATGAACTGTATTCCTTTAAATATCTACAAAAAGAAAAAGATGATTTATATTCAAACACTCAAGAGTTATCTGGTTTATTGAACAATTTTGGATTAATCCCTGCTCAACATATAAATGTTTTATTAGAGACTTATACTGATACCTATTATCTTAAACAAGGAAAATTTATTGAAAAATTTGATCTCGAAAATTGTATTCAATTTGTAGGAAAAACTGAGATTGCTGTAAAGTATCTTATTACAGGCCATTTAACTGATAATATTTATGATGATCTTGTAGATAATTCAAAAATAAAAGTATTTAGAGTCTCTTCTATGGTAATGCAAAATGAAGCAGATAACCACTATAATAAAATAGGTTTAGAACAATTATTTAATTATTGTAAGAATAATAATTTTGCTTTATTAATTAATCATGATCATCTCGATGAAGAGTTACTTAAAGTCTATCCAGTATTTAAAGAAGTGGCTGCTAATTATAAGTCAACTGTTTATTTAATGGATGAAGGTCCCAATTCAGAAGCTATCTTTAAATTATTAGAATGGAGAGATGATTTAAAATCCTTAATTAATAGCTATAATGAAGTAAAATTATTAAATAAAAAAAATAAAAATTTAGATATTTTCGATTATTAATTTAATTAATAAAATAAATAAAGTCTTTTTATTATGAAATATGGCTTTTTTAAAAGATTGTGCTAATGTATATTTAATTATACGGGTGATCATTATGTTTCTAGATATAGACTTCTTAAAAAACAATCACGAATTGATTCATTTTTTTGGACTGGGTTTTGTCCAAATTAAAATAGATAAAAATCTCAGACTGCATTTTTACCATCCTGAACTACAGCCCATTATTCATGAAGAAGAGATTCACAATCATCGATATGATTTTATTTCTACTGTATTGGCTGGAAAACTTACACAGGAAATTTTTGAGATACACGCAGGTGAAAGTGACTTTTACATGGTAGAAGAAAATTGTAAAGCTGAAAAAATTATCATGCCTGATAAAATTCCAGTAATCGTTAAACCCATTTCTATCCAGCATTTTAAAAAGGGCGAAAGTTATACTTCATTAACCAACCAATTTCACAGAGTAGTTACTGATTTTGCTATTACTCGTTCATATCGCGGAGAATCCAACAGTGTAAATGCTCTATTTATCAAAAACAAGAATGTTATTGAAGGTGCGTCCATTAGTAAAAAACTTACTTTGGATGAATGCTGGGCGATTGTAGAAAGTTGTATTCATCTTAGTAAGTCTACATTCTAGTAGACTTGTTCTCAATAACAATGTATTATTGTTGTCCAGATATAAAGGATTAAATATGAAAGATTTTATAAGAATAATAGACATCGGTCAGCTAGAACTAATTAATTTTAAAAACTCAATTTCACGTCACATAAATATAAAAAATTTTGATGTGGTGTTTGAAATTATTCCTTTTGATATGACAAGAGCCATGGTATATATTCGAGATCTTGAAAATAACACAATGAATAGAGTTGGACAAATTATTTCTTATTTTTCAAACTGTTCATTGCCTGATGATGTCGTTTTTTATTTTTATCCTGATTATGTTTTTTTTGAATATTATTCTGGTGATATTAAAGCCATACTGGATATTAGCACATCATTTCATGAGGCTTTTGTACATTATTTTGAAAAAAGTCATTCAACCTCTATTACTAAAAGAATGCAGTTAAAAGATTTTGAATTCAACATAGCAAATAAACCCAATATTATTTTAGTTGAAAACAGTCATTTTTCTAATTTGTCGCTTAAATATTTTAACCAATTCATTTTCGATTTCAAAAGAAATGGCGAATTTATAGAAAATATTAAAATGAATTTCAATAATAGTTCTGTAGATTTATTTAGTAAATCAATGGCTATTGATGGACAACTAGACTTTACATTCACTAAAAAAGAACACTATTGTTTGATTGATAGTTCAGGTAACAATAAATTAAAGTTGAATTTGATAATCCTCAAATAGCTACCAGCATTATTGATGATCTATATTATACTGTTTATTATGGATTGATGTTCAAAATGTGCAACATAGAATTTATACCAAAACAAGAATTTCTAAAACATAAAGAACACTACAATACTATTTTAGACATCTTTAAACAATAGATAGTTGACTTTTGCGATTAAGTGGTATATCATGCTTATAAATAGAAAATATTGCAGTTAATAATATTAATTAAGGAGATATAACATGAGTAAACTAATTTATGGTTCCGCAGAATATGAAGCACTGAAGAAAGAAAGTCTAGCAGAGTTTGGTGTAGTACCCACTGAAAAATTTGATGTTGAAGCAGCGATTCGAGACCGTATTGATTATCTTAAATCTTTTCTGAAAAGTACAGGTTTGAAAGGGTTTGTGTTGGGTATTAGTGGTGGTGTTGATAGTTCAACTGTTGGCCGTCTGTGTCAGATTGCGTGTGAAGAACTAAGAACAGAAGGTTATCAGGCACAATTTATAGCCATGAGGCTTCCAGCAGGTATTCAAGCAGACGAAGATGATGCTCAGGAAGCTATTAAATTTATCAAAGCCGACAAAATGATGACTATTAATGTGGGTGAAGCAGCCGCCAATCTCAGTATTCAAGGCGTAGAGCAATTTAAATCAGTAGAAGGTGTTTCGCCCACTGATTTTCAAATTGACTTTAATAAAGGCAATATTAAAGCACGTCTTCGTATGGTTGCACAGTATCAGGTGGGTGCCATGTATTCTGCTGCCGTTATTGGTACTGATCATAATACAGAAGGTGTTTGCGGTTTTTGGACCAAATGGGGAGATGGTGCTTGCGATCTCATTGTACTCAATGGTTTGAATAAAACACAAGTACGCCTCGTCGCCAAAGCTTTAGGTGCTCCTGAATTTTTATGGAGTAAAGTTGCCACGGCTGACCTTGAAGAACTTGCACCACAAAAAACTGATGAATCTGCATTGGGTGTTGATTATAATGTTTTAGATAAATATCTTGAAGGTTATGATATTGATAAAGAAGTTGAATTTAAAATTGTTCGTCAATATCAAATCACACAGCATAAAAGAAAGCCTATTGTAAGTTTTCAATAATAAAGCTCCGAAAGGAGTTTTTATTTTTTTAAAGAAAAATCTCATTTAATTATTTTAAAAACGAAAAACATCGATTTTATTGGTTTTTTTTGATTTCTTATATTTTTATGCTAGAATGTAACAAAACCATGATAATATAAAATGTCAAAATTCGCAAAAATATTAGAAACAAAGGATATTTTCGCATTAAATCTTGATGACTTTTCAGGTTTGGATGACTTTGAAATATCAAAAGGTCTTATATGGAACTTTAAGTATTATTTAGTTCACAATACCATTAATATCAATGAGTTGTTCAAAATTTCAGAAAATCAAGTCAATGTATTGATTGATGTTGACAATAATACAGAATTTACTCGAATTATTGATATAATTTCAAAATCAATAAAATAGTATTAAACCTTATTTATATTGTTTATCGTCAAAAAAACCTTTTGTAGTATATCGCTTGATTAAAAAAAAATATAAGTATATGATAACTATAACCACAGGTGACCTATGAATAAAGAAGATTATGAATATTTAATGTCTGAACGTTATTCCATATTGCTTCACGCTGATATAGAGCGTTTTGGAATGGTTTCATTTATAACTACTCATTTCCACATTCACTACATATATGAAAGCTTGACATTTATCATTACAGATGATGGCACCAATAAAATTATTAAAAAATTTAACAAAAATAATCTTGACTATAAATCCAGTCTTTATGGTTTGCCTGCTCAAATCACCTATAATAACGCTGGATTACCCATGTTAATACTGTACAGGCATACTGATACTAAAGGAATTCCCAATAAAACAGTTAAAAATTATGCCGTTAACAATGTGTTACTGGATACCAAATATTATTGGTATGATGAAAATGAAGTTTTATTAAATGAACGATTAACCACTTTCTTTAATCATTTTTTTATGGAAAAAATGTTTGATATTACCATAGATTATGATAATAGCCGTATCATGACTATCATCATTCAGGCCATTTTGGAGGGTAAATCAGCAGAGATTGTTGAAGCTTTTAAAGTACTTAATATTAAAAGCCTCGATCATCTTGACCAAGCAGATTCTGTATTGGTTGAAATGCTTCAGTTATAAAACATTAATTTTTTAAACATTTAGCAATATAGTCTTGTTGCTCTTGACTCATCTGGCTAGTGTTTAATGTTTTTATGAATGTTTTCAATTCATCAGCTTCTTTTTTATATTTTCTAATGACTTGTTCAGTATGTACAGATTGAGATTGTTTGATACTTTCTTTAATGGCATTAACATCCTCTCGTGTTAGTACTGTTAAGTCATTTTCAGGATAAATAATAAATTTTTTACTATCCCAATCAAATCCAAAATGTGCTGATTGTACTTCTTCTAATTCCTTCAAATCTACTGATTTTACATTTGTTACGGGGGTTCCCCCAAGACTGCCGGGTCTAAATATCGCAATACCTACACGAATTTTTTTATCTATAGGTAACTTATAATTATTAATGATCTCAATCAATTCGCCAATTTCCATTCTGTCCCCCTTATTTTGGACATTATTATATCAAAAAATTACATTATTGGCAAGCATCAATATCTCTTAAAAATCAATATTAACTTTTTTTATTGAATTGACTTATACTATTTAATTGATATATTATAATAACTTAACGGATAGTAATATGGGGAAACAATATGCCAAAAATTATACTAAAACCACAGGAAAAAATTGAGTTTGCTCTTCGTCGTTTTAAAAAAGCTTGTGATAAAGCTAAGATTATTCAAGATTATAGAAAACATGAATTTTATATTCCAGAAACTGAACTCAAAGTGCTTAGAAAAAAAGAAGCCATAAAAAGAGAAAAGAAAAAACGATAATAACATGTCTTTTCAATAATATTCAGTTATCATAACAGTGTCTTCTTAATACTCTATATAACTGGTTATAATAGTTGACATCCTCCCCCACCTGAAGGGAGATGTCTTCTTTCACCAAAAGCATTATAAAATTTATAACCCAAATGACAATAACTATAAATACTTAATATAGTGTATTTATTTATAGTTAGCATAGGCCAAAATGATTTAAATTTACTTTTTGATAATTGATTTTTGGATGTTTTTCTGCTATAGTACAAAAACGATAGGCAATCTATCTAGTTCACTTAATATTTGGAGGAATTTATGAATAAAGCTATCCATTCTACTACTTTTGATGTCACAGATGCACTACATGAACATATCAATACCAATATCTCGAAAATTGAACAGCACAACGATAAAACAACACACATTGATGTTTTTCTGAAAAAAGACAATCTTAAATTTATTGCAGAATTTAAACTTTTGGTTCCTCACACCAATGGGGTTCTGGTTAGCTCTTCGAGTGAGGATATGTATCATGCCATTACAGAAGCAACCAACAAAGTACTCATTAAGTTAAAGAAACTTAAAGAAAAATCAAAAAGTAAGCTACATCAAAAAATTTTGGTAGCAGAAGAGTAAAAGAAGAGTAAACAAAGACCAGCAAAGCTGGTCTTTAACAATAGGATGGAAATGATTGAAACAAAGTAAACGAGATAGAATCAATTTCAGTTTGAATGAAATTCATAACGATGTAATGGAATTGTTCAAAATAGATCAAGATGTTCGAGAATGTTATATTGATATTCTGGATACTTTTGAATCTGATTATTCCTATTATGAAGATTATGCTTATCCTTATTTCATGAAAGAAAATATAGCCATGGTTAATGATTTTAATCAGCAATATAAAATTACCAATCAAGTATTGGATAAGAATTATATTGAAGACCATAATAATGCTTACTTTATGATAAATTTTGAGGATATACGTTCTGATTGTACACATCCTTTGGTTATTTTGTTACTAGAACATTACTCGGGTCTAGCTGATTGTCATTCCTTTAATATATTCTTGGCTTATCATCAGCCTAAATGGAATTATAGGACAGAAATAATATTAAAAGTTTTTATTAATGATCTCGACTGTAAGTGGCCTAGTCGCAATGTCAATGAATTGAATTATATCAATAATCAAGTCTATCCATCTTTTGTAGAAACGGGTTTCCATAAAGTTATCTATAATGACTTAAAATTGAGACCTTATTTTTACAAGAGATTGGACATGAATGAAGACTATATTGTGACTCATTTTGATGACGTTAAATGGTTATTGGAAGCTATTGATTATTGAGTTATTGATTAAAATAGGGTATAATAGTGCTCTCTTAACAAGGAATACTAACATGATTGAATCAATGGTCAAAAATTTTATTCAACAACATCCTCGTAAAAAATACATTATTGCATACAGTGGCGGTGTTGATAGTCAAGTACTGCTGCATGCCTTTGCAAAGGTTGTTCCTAATCAAGTAGTTGCCTTTCATATTAATCATGGTATTTCTGAGCAAGCCGATGCTTGGACAGACTTTTGTTTTCTGAACGCTTGCCTTTTGGGCGTAAAATTTGAAGTCAAAAAGTTTTCACTTAAAGGAATCAGTAACCTTGAAGATGTTGCTCGACAAGCTCGTTATGGAGAATTTCTTAAAGTAATGAATAATGATACAGCATTGGTGACAGGCCATCATATGGATGATCAGGTAGAAACTTTTATGCTCAACTTGATGCGTGGAGCAGGTCTTGACGGGCTTGCTGCAATGCCAGAAAGTAAATCATTTGGTGAGGGGGTTCATCTACGTCCATTTCTTGCTATCGGCAAACAGGATCTAACCGATTATGCGGTCAAAAACAATTTGAAATGGGTAGAAGATGAAAGTAATAAAGACAGCGTTTATGACCGAAACTTTATTCGTAATGAGATCATGCCATTGATCAAGACTCGATGGGAGAATGCAAGTTCTGCTGTATGTCAAAGTATTAATCACATTCAAAATGCAAAAAACTATATCGATGAAAAAAATGATGTAATGGATATCAATAAAGACACCCTTTCTATTACTGAACTGTTGTCCTTCAATGCTTATGAACAGACACATATTGTCCGAAAATGGGTATCAAAAAAGTTGGGTAAATCAGCATCACAAAACATGTTGAACACTATTTTTAATGAGATTATTCCTGCACGAGAAGACGCGAAAATGAAATGGGAGCAAAAAAACTATTTTATCACTCGTTATGAAGATTCATTGTACTTTGTTAAAAAAGAAAAAAAATCATATGATATTGCAGCATTACTTAAATCAGCTAATATTGATCTATCTGTTGATGATGTAACTGTCAATGAAAGAGTGAACGGGGCAGTCATTAAAATGGGCGAGCATCATAAAAAAGTTAAAAAACTATTTAATGAAATGCATATTCCTACATGGGAACGTGAGAACATTCCTTTTATTTATCATGGTGATGTTTTGGTTTCAGTAGGTGGTATCATCAATAACACAGATTATATCAAGAAATAAAAAAAGACCTTAAAGGTCTTTTTTATCTTTTCGCGATAACTTATAATTGATTTCAACTTTCATTAGTTCTCTAATAACTTTTTTGTTGATGCCATCAGTAAATATAACATACAACCCATTTTCTTTGTATTTATATTTTCTTACCACTCTGGAAATGTCTTCTAAAAATTCAGGGTCAGAAGTTTCTTTTTTCATTTTTGTAATGACATTGTTGATATCTTCCTCTTTTACTGCAACATACTGTTTAAAGTTTTCGCCATATATCTTACCATAACACATGATGGTTATTTCTCGAATAATTATTGCCATTGAAATAATAAAGAAGGAAAAGCCAAATACAATTTTACAAAAGTCTATGAAACCTATATCTGATTTATAATCAGTCATTGATAACATATAACAACCAAGAATTACAAATACGGCGGTTCCTACTAGTGTATAGCGGCAGACGATTTCTATTGCATTATAGAACTTATTAAAAAATTTATACTCAAATAAATGACGTAGATGATTATCAAGTTCTGCAAGTACTACACTTTTTGTATTCATAGTTGCCTCTTTTTTATTTTTTTTTCTAATGTCCACAATTATATTATGTTTTTTAGAAAATACAAGTATTTATTTTTACACTTTATTATAAGCCGATTCTTGGAAAAAGACTTTTCTCTTTTATTCTCTGGTTTACAGCCTCAATTTCAGCATCAATAATAATTTTATTTTGTTCACGAACTTCTTGTGTTTTAACATTTATATTGTCAAAAGCCAATTTCATTTTTTCATTTAGGGCGATTTCCAATTGATTAATCTTTTCTACGCTTTCTGGCTTATTGGCAAATTTTGTTCTCAATTCTTGGAATCTTTTTGCATTGTTAATGTTTTGACTTTTCATATAAATTCTATTATGAGTCAGTGTGTAATAATAAACATAATCAATTTTTTCTTTTGAATTTTTCAATTCTTCTTTATAATTTCTTAAATCTTCCAGTGTTTGAGGTTTGATTGCAACAGCTTCGATACTTATTGTTTCAATTTTTTGACAACAGTTTTCGTCAGCAAATGAATTGACTGAAATTAGCATAATTGATGCGGCGATTATATGTTTAAGCATACCTTACCTAAAATTATTGGTTAATGATACATTATCATAGAATATGAATTTTTCAATACTTTGACTTGTTAATCGTCGCATGATACGATAAGAAAAAACAATAGGTAAACAGATGTGGGATATTTTGGATGGGTACAAATATAGGCACCTAGCTGTAGCAGGCGTTTTTAAGCCTTCCAGTGAATATTCCACAGTCAATAAATCTGTTGCTCTTTATAAAAGAATTTCGGGCACTGTTGATCATGTTGAACAATCAAGGCTTGATCCTGATTATTATAAATTAGTAACACCAGTTGCAAATACATTCAATGTTAATAATGAAAGAGTAGGAACTTTAATCAATACTTTCATTTAAATTGACACATTATTATAGGATGCCTAGAACATAGGTAAGTCCTTATTTTTGCTATTATTTTATATCTTTTTATATTATATTTTTTTATTTTTTTTATTGACTAATCATAAAGAAAGATTAGAATAATTATAGAGATAAGGAGATATAAGTGTGAGTGCCATAATTACATACAGTCATATAGACAATAAAAAAAATATAAAAATTTCAACCTATGCAATTGGTAGTATAGATGAATTCTTAAAATTCGTATTAGCCAATAAAGAGTATATTATTTGGGCCAATCTAACTGACATGGTTAATGGCACCGTTGTTGAACAATATGTCAATATAAAAAACTATCAGAACAGCGGAATCGATAATGCTCAGTTGTCTTTGAAAGGCAAGAATGCCTATATTTATAAACGTGTTTATTTGATTCATAAACTTGAGTTTCAAAATATAATAGATTTTATCAAATATACAAATGAAGCTTTTTATAAAAAATTGATTGAAAAGCAGGCGTTTAAACTGATGCCATTGAATAAATTCTTTCAAAGTAAAGTTTCAGATCAGTTTTATTTGTTTCCAGCAGACATTTATGACATTACAATGGGTGAATTTACACTTAATCTGGATATTTCTCAGTTAGCTGATTTCCAAGAAATTATTCCTGTAGCTAAAGAGATCTTTATGGATGTAGAAGATACAACAGAAATAACAGCTTGAAGTAACTACCTTTATTTGTTATAATAGCCTCTTTTTAAAGGAGGTTTTATGTCAAGTTTCTGGATAGATTATATTTCAAATGATTCACACATACAAATGAAAGCGAAAATACACGAAATGATTAAAATTGGAATGGAAGCTGTGATGGAATATGTATTGGATAATGGCAAGATACATGTTACTAGAAAAGTTAGGGTTGTTGGTGAGGATGAACTTTTTTATTATGTGGACACAGGGTATCTTAAAAATAATCCATTGTCCAAGGAATCAATTGTAAGTTTTGAACCATTGAATAGAAGTTGAATTGATGGTTTGATATTTTTGTGCTATACTCTAAGAAAGTAAAAGAGTATATTATATGACAAAAAAAATTACAGTATTAATTGGTTTGCCGGGGTCGGGTAAATCACATTATATCAAACAACATTTCAATTCAGAAGATTATACAATCTTGGATGACCCACGTTCTCCTAAAGATTTCCCTGATTCATTTGATAATCATTTAATTATTGCTGATTGTCATTTATGCAGGCCCGGTGTACTTGATTCTTTTTATGTATTTGCTAAAAAACGTTACCCTGATTCGCAAGTTAATCTTGTCTATTTTGAAAACAATCCAACACAATGCCTCAAAAATGTGGATTACCGAAATGATGGTCGCTTGGTAGAGCCTACCATTAAACATATGACAAAATCTTATACCATTCCAGAAGGAATAGAATCTGTTCCAGTATTTGACACGTCTACTATAAAAAACAAGAAAAAATCAAAACCTAAATTTTGACATTGATTATAATAGCTGCTATTATTTTTAAATGTCTTTTTAGGAGCTATTGTGAAAAAAATTATTCGTAAAATGTCTGTATTGGTTCTATTTATAGCAATGGGATTTATTTTGTATTTCTCTCCTTATATTGCACTTCACAACTTATTTTCAGCACTTGAAAACAATAACACTGCAACCGTCAATAAATTCATCAATTATAAAACTGTTGAAGAAAATATCTTTATTCGATATCAAAAAAATATGTTTGGAGATTTAAAAACATCAGATTTGCCAGAAGATAAGGCCGTCAAGAAAAAAATTATGGAAGATGCTATACGTTACGGTATTGATGTTTTAATTGAACCTGATAATGTTATTGTCTTGCTGAATGCACTTCGCCTTGAAAAAACACCTTCTGGTTTAAACATCGTACCCATTTATGAATACAAAGATTTCAATACGTTTTCAGTAAAATTATCATTTGATGGAAAAGAGCAAGAACTGATATTTAAAAGAACTAGCTTTATTATTTGGCAAATAAATGACATTATTTTCCCAACGGACTTTAATGCCATTGAATGATTAATAAAAAATGGATGGTCAAGCATCCATTCTGTTAATAGCAGACAATAAAGAATCAACTGCAGAACGTAAAGCATTTGAACTCTCACCAACTCCCCAATAAATGATATTACTGTTATTATCACGAATACCAATTAAAGTCAGTACTTTTGCTTCTGATGTAGCAGCATTATCGAATCCAGAATCAATGCCTGTAATGGCAGATGAACCATAGTGATAGATTTCAATCTCTTTATTCAATTCTGTCTTGATGGCTTTAAATAAAGAATCAATTGCCCCTAATCCCATATAATCGTCAAATTTTCGTTCAATTCCGTTAGAATAAAGAGACTGTTCAGGATTAACAATTAATAGGCTACCTTTAAATTTAACGCCGCCATAATTATCAATTAATTGATAGTCATTCAGAATGTATCTGGAAACACGTTTAAGGTAATTGGCCTTAATTACTTTTACTGTGCTTTTAATATCCGTTGCACCTAGTTTCTCAAGTTCTGATACAAATCCTTGTGGCAGATAAATTTGATAATGATCTTGTAAGGCTTCTTTCAATTTAGACATAATAGGCTCCTGTGTTTGATTTGATTATGATCTAGTGCGTTTATAAATGCAAGTATAATTAATAACTTTTCATTTTATTATCACTATTATTTTTTTAATGTTACTGCTTGATAGATGTTGCGATAGTTGGAGGTTTATGCTATGATGCTCATTCATACAAACAAGAGGAAGTACTATGATTAAATACCTGATGGCCCTTTGCGTTGCTTGCATTCTACCTTTGAATTCTTATGCTCGTGATGACGGATCAATTGATAGTTTTAATGAAGCAAAAAGGGTTCTCTACACTAAGGTTTATAAAGCAAACGAATCTCATAAAACTTTTTATTGTGGTTGTGAGATTAAGCGTCAAGGTAAGAAGATGGTCCCCGATTTAGAAAGTTGTGGTTATCAAAATCGTAAGGAAAGTAACCTTTATCGTGCAGAACGTATTGAAGCTGAACATATTGTACCAGCAGCCCATATTGGATATCAGAATAAATGCATGATTGAAAACAAATCACGCAAGGATAAAAGAGCTTACTGTGAAAAAAGTGATCCTACTTTCCGTCAAGCCTATATCGACCTTCACAATCTTGTTCCAGCCGTTGGTGAAGTCAACCTTGATCGTAGTAATTTCAGATTTGCAGCACTCACCAAAACAGATTTTGTCTATGGTCAATGTGATATGAAAATTGATTTCAAAGCAAAAGCTGTGGAGCCACCTGCCAATGTTCGTGGTGATGTAGCACGTACTTATATGTATATGTCAGATCGGTATGATATACGCATCAGTGATGCACAGCGTAAATTGTTTGAAGTGTGGAACAAACAAGACCCAGTAGATGAATGGGAACGTGTCAAAAACAAGCGTATTAAAGATCTGCAAGGCAACAGTAACAAATATATCGAAGACCTAGATAAATGATAGGCTATGACAAAAAGCTCTTTCGAGAGCTTTTTTCTTTTATGGGCAGTAATTATTGACAACGGTCATAAGTAAATGATACAATCAAATTAAATTATAGAGCAGATTTTAACTATGGACTTTTCAGCATTCTCATTTGCCAGTATTCGAATGTCAATCCTTTCTGGTGCTCATTCTGTTGATGATCATCACAAATTGAAATTGGAATTAAACCCACCTAACATTATTGATTCTCTAGGAGTAAATACTTTTTGCTTTTATATCAATAAGTCTTTTGGCATCTTGAAAAATGATTACATGAAAATTGTAAAAGCACTCAAAAAGAAAAAATTAAATTTTGATGTCAATATGGATGCATTAAAAGAGCTACCCGAATTCCATATTATGAAATTTATTGGTGGTATAGAATTGATTGAATACTTCCAGAACATAAGTATGAACAATACAACAGGACGACCCCGAATCTCAGATAATCAATTATTACGAGAATGCACTATTTCTAAACTCTCTGCTTGTAAATCCTATTATGCACAGCATCAACCCAAAATTTTCTGTTTGGATATTGAAATTCAGACCAATAATGAAAAAGCATTTGAACCTACTGAATTTGGATTTGTGTATCATGCAGACGGGCAGGATTTTTATGAGCATTATTTGATTGAAGAATTTTATCAGCTAAAGGTTGATAGTTCTTTACAGAAAAAATTTAAATTTGGTAAAACAAAACTTATTTCTTATGATGGATTTGTGAATATGATGTCTGATTATCTTGATAAATCTGATATGTTTCTAGCTCATTCCGTTAATTCTGAAAATTACTATTTGAGTCGTACTGGTATTTCATTGCCTTATTGTGTTGATGCCGTAGTTGATACTCAGTTTTTATACAAAGACTATGACAAAACGCATATAAAACCTGTTTCATTAATTGATATGTTAACTTATTTAAAGATTCCTTTTAAAGACCTTCATAATAGCGGTAACGATGCTGCCTATACTTGGGCCGCTTTCAAAAAAATAATGGACCTTAACTAGGCCCATTTTTTTTAGTGTGTTTTTTACTTGCTTTTTCAAATTTCTTTCTATATTTTTCGACATTTTCATAAATATTATAAGTTTCTTCTTTTGAAAACTTTCTCAGGTCATCCATTTTAACAGCTTGACCATATTCTTTTTTAAAACTTAAGCAATAATTCAATATTTGATGTTGACTATCATTATCCTTATCAAAAAATAAAATATTCTGACCTTCATCCTCTATAAAATTTTGAAAATTATCGAATGCTTTTGTATTAATAACAAGATCGTTATAAAGAATAATGCACTGGTTATCAATTACATATTCGGCTAGCTTTCTAAAACCTTCATTAATGATTTCGTCATTAAAGAATTCATGATTGTAAGCATTTTTTAATTCTAGTGTTTTCAAGCCATAGTATTCATGCTCTTCAAAGACATAATGATAATTTACATCCAGTAAGTTTTCTCCTTTTAAAATAATAGCTTTATTATGACTTAAATAACTTTCTTGATAAAATAACTCATTATTAATACTAAATTGATTCAGATTCATATTCACATAGTTGCTGACTAAACCAAATTTATGCAGTCCATTCACATAATCATTGTAACGATTATGAGCGGTATCGTAATTTGTTGAGAATACATCTGTCTCAAACGACATTGTATGTGTTTCTATAGGTTTTAATAATACTTCTGGAAATTGTTCTTTTACCTCATCGATAAATTCTTTCATGGGGTATTTTGAAATCAATTCTTCTTTTGATTTCAACATTATCAAATTTTCCAAGGTATCTAAAAATACTTCTCTAATATCATCGTAATAGAAATCAACAATTTTCATCATTTTTTCATAAGGTAAATGATTGGATATCACAATACCCGTGACGGTATTGTTTTGAACATAATCTGTGTTTAAAATCCTCTTCATCTTTTTTTCTTCTATTTCAAAGAAACCTTCTAATCTTGTTAATAAAGTTGATCGATAATCAGCCATTACATCATCAAAATTTAATGGTAATAAACCCACTATTTGTTCATATCGATTAGTTTTATCAATAGAATGATAAGGCAGTGTACGTTGCAGACATGAAATAAAATCACTGTACATTGATAAATCTGTAGGAGAGAGATCCTTTATTTGTTTATCACTATTTTCTAAATCATAAAGGTTAGCTAAAAATTCAAATTTTTCAGTATCAGGATGCAAATGTATAAGGCTATTTAATAAAGGTCCATTATTGTCATAATTGTATTTTTCGAAAAAGGTTTCTGTGTAGTTTTTATAAAATGATTGAAAATCAGGTGATGTATCAAATAATGTGTACACATCTTTCATAACATTTTTTTCATTTTCTGAATACACTTTATGTGACTTATTCAAATTGTTACTTTCGATGATTGTTTCAAATTCTTCATTGTTATTATCATAGCGATAGTTGACTTTATTTCTTCTAGCAATAACAAATCCAAAATTATTATCCTTTGTTCTTTTTAAATTGTTTTTACGATTAAAAGTGTCATTGTCATAATCATGAAATAATGGAAGCGAAAATAGTTCATTAAGAGCTAATATTTCAAAATTTTTATCTTGTATATTATGCTTTACTTTCAAATCTTTTATTATTTTTTCAATATCTGTTATATGTACTTTCATTATTAACCCATTTTTATTTTATTTGGTTTTGCATCGAATTTATCTATTTCAGGATAAAGTTTTTCTTTTAAATTTATATCTAAATTTTCTTTTTGTATTATTGCCTTGGTTGTTGAAAGATAAATTTCATACATCAGTGTATTTTCTGAAAATGTAACATAATCATCATTTTTTAAATGTTGTGTTTTTAATACACCTTGCTCATTGATGGTAAAACCAATGACAGATTCATTATGCATGCTATCTTTGTTGAAATCATAAATAATAAGTTGTTTGCTGTGATCACTTGTGTAATAATCAAAATAAGATTCCTGTCGATGTATACACCAAGAAGGACTTCCAAAGTCTTTACATTGAGTATAGTTTTCTATTTCAAAAGCAATTACATTCTCTTTATTATATAATGGTTCAATAGTGTGCTTATTTAATTTAATGTTGACTGCATCAAAAGTAAAACCATCTAGTTTATTAAAGACTTCTTTTAATAATTGAGTGAAATCATCAGGAGATTTTAAAGCTGCAAGTTTTTTACCAATGTAGTTTTGTAAATCTTTTTCAGTTAAATTCTTTTCATATAGATCTTTTAAATAAGGGTCTGATTCTTCTGTATGTAAAAATTTATATTTTGAACTCAAAATACTATTAGTAAATTGATTTATTTTATAAATTTTGATTTGTTCATTTAAATAGTCGTCTATTTGTTCAAATCCTTTATTGGTAATGTCTAGTAAATTTATTTTCATATTTTTGAGAATGTGTTCATTTTCAGCATAGGTATTGATTGTATTCATACCTGCATTGAATATAGACAGTGTGAAACCATCTTCTAAAAATTTATTATGAAAGTGATTAACCAACTTAGGCTTGTTTTTTAAAGGAATACTCATTAATTCTTTGGTAATAGTTTCCATTAACTTCACATATTCTTTTGAATGAATAATTGTTTTAAAATCGTTATTTTTATTTCTTATTATGATACTTCCATCATTTAATCTGTGTACATATTGAATATGCTGATTATTTAATTGAACGGATGCATCAGTATCGTCAGCTAGCAGTTTATCAAACAAAAAGTTAGAAACTTCGGTACTCATTGTTTTTTTGTGAATTAAATCATCTGCTAAACTAACATATTGAGATTTTATGTTTTCGGATTTGCCTATCTTGATTAATTCGTAGGTTACTTCTTTTATTTCATCTCTGCTTTTAATGAAATCACTTTTTTTATTTTGTATATCTTTATGTAGAGATTCTTTCAATATACTACTGTTTTCTAATAACAATCTATTCAATTTTTTGTTTAGAAGCATACATTCATCAATATCAAGTGATCCTTCATGCAACTTATAAAATTTATCAAAATCTCTTAATTTTCCCAATGTTTTTAATACATTTTGAAAATACTTTTTTTGATTATCGATATTGTCTAATTCTACTTGTACTCTAGCAACAAGATGGCTGGCAATATCTTTATCTTTAATGTCTTCTTTTAAAACATTAACAATATTATGTCCAGTAACTTGAACTTGTTTTATTTCATTTTTGATTGTTAGTAAAACATCCATATTGCCATAAATTGAAGACTCCATGATAGTGTTCATATATTCTTTGACATCATGATTTCTTAGTCCATCTGGTGTTGTATTAATGAAATCAATTATTTCTGAGTTAATATTTAGTGTTCCAATATCAGAACTTTTTATAATAGCTATTTTTGAATCAAAATTATCTAAAGTATTAAAGTCTAAATTTAAATATTTATTAGGGTTAAAATTTAAATTAGATCCTTCCAATCTATTCTCGGCCTTAATCGGAATACTCGATTGTTCATTTAAGGCATAAAAAAAAGATTCAATATCATCTTGTGTGTTCATTTATTTAATTTTGTTGGTTTCTTTTATTATATCATATATTTTATACTTTTCATTATTGTACAAAAAAAAACTATTATTGCTTCATTTTTATTGTTTTTATGCTATAATGATAAAAAACTAGGAGACACTTTCATGAAACCGATTAAAGATGAAGAATTAAAGGCCCTGATGACTGAAACTCAAGAAGCTTTTGGCGAGTATGAGAAAGTAAAGTTTGTGGCCCGTGTAAATGGTAAACCTACTGAACTAAGTGGCATTCGCGTCATGGATGCTAAAGATACAGAGCATTTTATTGTAAAAACCAAAAATCAAGGTCACTTTTCTTTTGGTACAGACGAAGTAGCCACCTTTCAACGTATATCAGTAGAAACATATACACCTGAAGTAGAAAATCCTATTTCGAAATTACAACAAACAATCGCAGATAAAATTCAGCGTGAAAAAGACAAAACAACAGAAGACAGTGAGCGTATTGCAGATGAACTTATTGCTCAGGTTGGTTATTTTCCGTTGTTGAATTCTGCAACTGCTGCTGGTCTCACAGTCGATTTTCTTGATAAAAACAAAGAACTATTAGATACCATTCATTTTCCTTTTATCAAAGGAGAAGCCTACGAGGTTTTTTCTCATGAAGATGATAGAGAAATTGAAATTAATTCACTGGTTATTGATGTCAGTTTAGCCACTGATTTGGAGGGAGATGAATTAGCTCCTGAAACTTATGCTAAGTATTATGAAACGTATAAAACACTTCAAGATTTTGAGTTTATTCAAGATAATGATTTCACCAAAGAAATTTTCACTCTCTATAAACTAGACGAAAAATATGCAAAAGTAACAGGAGATCTTCATAAACATGATCTTTTAGCTTTGGTACAAGAAAATTCAAAAGATGAAGCCATTCAAGAAGCTGCAAGAGATTTACGTCTCAAAAGTACAGCAAACAAAAAAGAAACAGTTAAATTCAAACCATAACAGTTTATACTTGATGAAAAAGACCTTTTGCTAGGTCTTTTTTATTTCTATAAGTTTTGCTTCCAATGTTTTTGAATACTTCAAAATTTCTTTCATCTGCTTACTTTCATCTGTTAAGAGATCATGTAATACAGAGAAAATAGGAAGCTCATTTTTAGGCAGTTCAAATGAAACACTATCAAAACTAAAATATCTTATATCTATTGTTATGTCATCTTCATAATCCTGTCCATTTTCTCTGGCTTCATTTGCTTTTTCATCTAGCAATTCATGTAAATCTTCTATGAAGTCGTCATCTACAATTTGATCTTTATAAGTGGCAAAATCTTTATAATAGGCTTTGTTTGAGATATGCTCATCATGAGGAATGATAAGTGTAAACTCCTTATCATAATTATAAAAAGGATATTGTTTGTTGTTGTTTGGGTTTAATATTTTTTCACCATATACACTAGCCACAATTTTAAAAAAATTATGCAAAAAGTAGCTTTCTGGCTGATTTAAACTTCTGAAACTTACATAGATTCCATTATCATAGGCTACCGAATACCCATGCTCGTTGTTGTTGTTGGAAATATGTACAGACTTATTATTTTTCAAAAAAACAGTATCTTTTAAAATAGTTAAAATTTCATCTATTGGAGCATCTTTTGTTAGACTTAGTGACATTGAATATCCCATAATACACCTCTTGTTTCAACCGATTTTATCATTAAAATAAGAAAAATGCAATAAAATATAGACAAATATAGTTTTTATTATGTGTCATATTATAATAATAAACATTCATGACCAAAATTCATCTATTTTCTAGACGTTGGCATTCCATCGAAGTTTTTAATAAATGATTGATATTTGAATACGTTTAGTGTATATTTTTATCAATAATGGAGATATATATGACTAAAAATACAGCTACTCTATCTTCCATCCTCAATGATGATGAACATACATTATCTATAACAGTCACAGAACTTGAAAGACTTGGATTTAAAGATAATGGTATGTTTTTTGATTTGTATGAATTTTTTTATGAAAACAAAAAAATACTGATAAAACTCACTTCAAACATTATAACCAGTAAAATTTTTTATATCAAAAACGATGCTGGTAAATATGTCATACATAGAGATGATGATTTGCCTGCATCGTTTAGCTATCGATACGATATTGAATCAAATGATTATATATGTTTTGAAAAAGATTGGAGACTTTACGATAAACTAGTAAGAATTGATAAAGATCTTCCTATTAGTCATTTCATTTATCCTGATAAGAGCCATGTGTTCTATTTTTATATTGATAAGACAGATGATTATAAACACAGATTACAATTATATGAATATTTTAATCAAAATGGTCATATAAAATATGAATTCTTTTTTTTGAATCAAAGAATCATGATGAAAAACATACAGGGATTTTTCACAGATATAGATGATACATCATATGAATCACTGATAAATTTTGCTAATGGTCTGTCTAGTGAAACGTTAAAACTATTTGAAATGTACATTCAGTAAAACCAGATGAATCTGGTTTTAATCTTTGTCGAATGGTGAAGGAGGTTTTAATAAATCAAAAGGATCAGGATTGATAAAAAATGGATTGTTAGTGTTTTTTCGCTTTTCATGCAATGATGAACTAGATTTAATCTCTGATATTTCATTTAGTTGATCCAAAGAGTCCTGATCTATATCTAGATCATTTCCAAAAACTTTTCTACCAATATTACTGTTCATTGATTGATTAATGTTGGTCAATTTATCAGTATAATCATAATCATCTATCATGGTCATTGCTCTTTGAATAAAAGCTTCAACTTTGGGACCTCTAAATCCCATTTGCTGTATCATGGATCTAAATGATTCTTCTAACTCAGCACCAGATGGTGGGCTGTCATTACCATCATCCTGAGCATAGTGTATAGCTACAAATTTATAGATGAGTTCAGGAGATATTAAACTTTCAAGTGCAGCTTCACATTGTGCAGAAGATAAGTTATTATCCTTAGTATTGTAAATGCCAACCTCTGGTTTATTTTCTAATTTGTTTTTCATGAAATGCTCAGGTTGTTTTAATATTATCATATCATAATTATTTATTTTTTAAAGGCATAAAAAAACCATCTATCAAGATGGTTTAATGGTTCTCGTTGATTTCTTATCATCTGTTTTCATTAATTCACTATATGAACGTCTGCTTTCTTCCAATAGTTGCTGTCCTTTGCTAATGGTCGCTGGCGTTAAATCACCTTTTAGACCAGCCGCCTGAAGGTTCTCAGTATTTAATTTATGTTCAATAAATTTTCTAGGCGTATCGTTGTCACCTGTTTTTGCTTTTGGTTTATAGTCACCTTTGGATTTATAACCATTATTTTTATAATTATTATTGTTTTTTGGTTTTTCAAATAATTCTTTTAAATCCATTAACTGAAGATCAGGATATTTTTCAGATAACAGTGTTAATTGTTGAACATTAAAAGAAAGAGCCATTGCATATTTCTTAACTCTATTTTCTTCTCTTGTATATAACATAACACCTTGCTGTTTGCCCATCATTGTAATTAGCTTGTCAACGCCTGCTGGCGAAATTTTTATCGATTTTGCAATGTCTTCCACGGTCATCATTGGTTTACTTTCTTTCAAGACTTTCATCATTTCTTTAAATTTAGGGTTATTGTAAGCATATTGATTAACTAATGGTGGCGGTGTACCTGATTCATTCGTATTGCTGACATTAGTAGTACTATTGTTAATAGACTGGGAACGTGTGTTAGTGTTAGTATTTTTAAGTTCATTTTTACTCCACAGTCTTTCTCTTAGGTCATCAATAGCTTGTTCAACAACTCTTACAGCTTTGTCTAATTCAATTCTGAAAAACTCTCTACTTTCACTGATACGATGTCTTGTTAATCTATTATGTACCAGTTCTTCACATAAAGGTGCATCTTCAACAAAAAAGAATTTCTCAACAACAAATTCAGTAGGAACACCTGTTGTGTATAAATCAGCCGAACGATCATATGGACAATTTTGTGTATATCCTATTTTCAAGCCTTTCAACGATTCGTTGCTCAAAATATATACATAGCCGGGATTTTCAAATTTAAGAGTCATGAATTACAATTTATATTTTCTTATTATCATTATAGCACAATAAAATATAAATAAAAATCATCCTTATTTTTTTTATTTCTTTTTTATGTTATAATGGGATATATCAACAAAAGAATAAAATAATGGATCAATCAATCAAAAACACCATAGATTCTTATCTGAACGAACTCAATACGCTGCATTTACCTTACAGTAGTGAAGTCTTGGAAAGAAAATCACTTATTGGGTTTGGTTATGAGGGACTATCATCTTATGATCAGATGCCTAATGTTAAAGAATTAATCCTATTACGCAGTCAGGAACATCCAGAAACACTTTCCGAGTTTAAATTTTTAGTAATAGAAGTTTATGATAAACCAACACCGGAAGGCCATCAATATGGCGTGCCGTCATTTTCTTTTATAAGAGACGTTTCGAATGATTGTGATGTGGCATGCTATATGTTGGATGATGAGACGGTACAAACATTTAAAAGTCCTGTTGATGCTATTCTAAATGCTGTTCAAAAATTTGAATTAGATAATTACCAAAGAAGTATGTCGATTGATTTGATAGAATATAATCTTTCTGATTTTGATGCAGATGCTGATAAAGAGATTGCATCTTTAGTGATGGCAAATTCATTAATCAATTCATTTAACAAATTTGGTCGTGATTTGTTTAAATGCGATATTGATATTGATACACCTAAATTATTTGTTGCTTGCCCTAAATATGATAACTGGACTGATATTATTGATACTGGTGAAAAAGGAAACATTCATCAACAAGTTATTGCCATTACTAATGAGAATTATGCTCGTTATATTGAAGAAACTATTGATTTGGCTAAAGTCTATTGTGAAGAAGATTTGAAAAGTGCAAAAAAACATAAAATAAAGCCTTCTTAAAGGCTTTTTATTTGTCCAAAATTGCAAAAATATTTTATTTATGATACAATCTCCAAACGGAGAAACCATCATGTCTTTAGAATTAATAGATTCCAAACATAGTTTACATTATCATAACAGTTTTTGTTATTATTTAAATTTGTTAGAAGAAAAATTATGTTCTGATACAACATCTCTTTCTTTGCGATTTGATGAAAATACTGAATATCCTATATCCATCGATATGAATGAAAAAGTAAGATATCATTTATTCAGTTATGATGACAAAGAAAAGTGCTATCACTTTATTTCAGCAGAATCCATTTTTTTTCATTGTGCCAAAAAGAAAAAAGACTCACAGAAACACTACTCAAAAGCTGCCGATTTAGCTTATATTGAATCTATATATGATTTTCTTAAAAAAACCTTTATTTGTTCCATGATTTTTGATAACAGTATGAAGGTTAACTATCGTGTACAACTAGTAGATAATTTAGGAGAGTTATCAGTTTTGCATGTCTTTACTGGATTGCTGGGCTATTCGATTGTATTCAATGACTCTCTCGAATTATTAGATGTTTCATTTAAATCAACAACATTATCAGAGGGGATTCTCAATAACCGTACAGATTTAACGTTGAATGAAAAAATCTGTGGGTTTGATTTCTATGTTTCTTATTATTACAATCATGATTTTAAACAGTTTATTGATGCTCAGGTTGATATACAAGAAGTTACACTGGACTCTGCCGCACGTTTTTTAAATCTTTATCAAATGCTCAATATCTGATTATTGTTCTTATGATGGTTTTGTGATATAATCAACCATGACTAAATGAGGTTATTATGGATAAATTAGCTGCATCACACCTTTTCAAAGAATACCTGATGTCTTTTGAAAAAGAAACCGACACAGATCTCAATTTCTATCTTTATGCTTATATTAATGAGAAAGATCATTGTATACATTTTGATCCAGAAGCAAGAAAATTCATGAATTCATCACTGTTTTCATCAGTTGATTATGATAATTTCAATTCTTTCAATTTTATTTCACAAGGCAGTAATTATTTGCTGTCAGCTTTTGAAAATCCAGACAAAAATTTCCAAGGTTTCATGTGGATGACCTTTTTTCAAAAATTGTGTAATAATGTAAAGGTATCTTTTCAAGAATTGTTTCCAATTTTATCTACAAGTCGAATGGACCTATACAATGTTAAGTTTAATGAAAATGTTGATTTGATCACACATGAATTTAGTATCTCTGTTTATTGTTATGAATATTCAGCTATCTATGTTCATTTTATATTGGATAGTCAATTAAACCTTATTGACGTATCTATTGGGGATCGGTATGTATGCTCGGTTCTTGATAAAGCTAAGAACATTCAGGAAAGAGTTAACTATTTGAAAGTGTTTATGGCCTATTTTTTAGACGAATCATTTAGAAAACATCTATTATGTGATTATAAGGAAATTGATCAACATAATATTGAAAGCTATCTTACTGTCTATCATCTTCACAAGGTATAAAAATTAGATATTAATTAAATTGATCATTGACATAGTGAAAGTCTAGTTATATAATGGTAAATAAATGAGAAATAATCATTCTCAGCATACTTAGTCGCAGGGTGGAGAAGTGGTATCTCGTTAGGCTCATAACCTGAAGATCGTGGGTTCGATTCCCACCCCTGCAACCAGATTCTACTAGCCGTTTAGGCAAGATTTAGACTACTTGCTTAGTTTTTGCAAATGGGAGATTCGCTACATGAAATGTAAAATTTAAAAAAGAGTTAGCCGAAAGGCACTTCTAAGAAACTTTCGAAAGAAGGTTTTTTTTTCGTCTTTATTTTTTTGTTGCTTTATTATTGTTTAGTGATATAATCTCTTCTTTTTAGGAGATTTAATATGAGAACACATTTGATTGATAATGATATTATCTTATTCTTGAATAATAGTCCTGAGCACTTTTCTAATTTAATCAAAAAAAGAAATAAAACATGGAGAACTGCTTTAAGTGATCGAGGGCCTTTTGAGCAAGGGTTTAATTTTCTCGATATGATTTTATTCCAAGTGTCACATTCAACAACACAAGAATATTCATGGTCAGAGATATTTGAAAAATTAGAATCATTGGACTTTAAGTTTGAACCATTTCATTATTTCCCAAATATAGATTTATTGACAAACTACAATCCCACCATAGCGTTAAACTATAAAGAATTAGTAACTCAATTAAAGAAAAGAGACGTTTCCTTTAACCAAGACTCTTTTGAACAATTTATAAAAAAACAAACGGCACCGATGGAAGATTCTGTGGCTGATCTTTTAAGAACTATGTCTCCTATTATAGATGACATATTATTATCATTAAAAGTAGATAATGCTATTAAAAGTTTAATTGATGACGCTTATGAAATTCATTTAATCAATAATCCTTCAAAAGGAACAAAGATAGAAGCTACAATGATGGCTTCAATAATAAATACTAGTGTGAATTTTGGTGGTGAATCAATGGATGACAATATTAAAAAATATCAATTAGAACAATCGAAAAAAGTTAAATTTATTTTAAACTATTTAGATAATCAAAATATTAGTGTTGAAAGATCTATAGAGATGTTATATCTTTTTAAACCGTGTGGAGCTATCATGATTGATTTTAATAGATACTCTCTTAATCATAGTGTTCATAACTATTTTGAAGCAGTTAGAAATGGTCAACTTTTACCTAGAAAGTATTTTACAAGGCTTCAACTTGAATTAATAGATATTATTGAAAGTAGGTTTGATGTCAAGGTCTTTGATAATTAAGGAAATTATTTAATATTTGGTGAAACCTACTCTTTACTTTTTAGTTATATTGGATATTATATGGATACTATTTAACAATATAGGAGATTAAAATGGAATATGTATTAATTATTATTGCTGTCTTAGCTGTCATCTGGTTTATTATGGGTTACAACAAATTTATCAGACTTATTGAGGCTGTTAAAAATTCTCAGAAAGAAATTGGTGTACAACTGGACCGTAGAGGAAAGGTTTTTGATAGCTTGATTGCGGCTGTTACTAAATTCATGAGTCATGAAGACAGTGTGCTTACAAAAGTTACTCAGTTAAGAGAACAAACAATTGATCCTACGCTTTCACCAGAGCAAGTAAAAGGTGCTCAAGATGAATTATCTAAAATGGTCAATGATGGCAGCCTGAATCGTTCTATACAATTGAAAGTAGAAGCTTATCCAGAACTCACCTCTGGTAATAATATGCTTCAACTTCAAGAAGAAATTGTATCAACAGAAAACAAATTGACGTTTGCAAAAAAAGGCTACAATAATAATGTTGAAGCATATTATGTTGCAAAGAAAAGTTTTCCTAATCTTGTTTTGCCATCAATTTTTTCAGGTCTTAACCAAGAATTTGAATATTGGACTATCTCCGATGAACAGATTAAAGTTGAGGAAGCCAGAAGAGTTAATTTCTAATAGAGGACAGCCTTATGGATTTTAGAGAAACAATTCGTAAAAATAATATAAGAACCAAGTTGGTTATTGGTACTTATATTGCTATTATGCTATTAGTAGGCTTATTGGCTGACGTTGCAATACGACCTATTTACGCAGGTAGTTTATCAGCCAGCTTGATAGGGTATATTCAATTTGTAAAATTTCCTTATATCACCATTATTATTTTAGCCATGACTGTTATTGGCATTTATGTCATATCAAAATTTGGACATAAAATGATGTTGTCTGGCACTGAATACAAATTACTCAGTCCTGATTCTACACAACAACTCAGTCTGCAAGAAAAACAAGTGTTTAATATGATTGAAGAAATGTCTATTAGTGCAGGATTGAACTATGTACCCAAAGCTTATATCATGGAAACTAATGATCTGAATGCTTTTGCTGCAGGCTGGAATAGTGATAATGCTCTTATAGCGGTTACTCGTGGATTAATGAATTCTTTAAATCGCAGTGAAGTGCAGGCTGTTATTGCTCATGAAGTTGGTCATATTATTCATGGTGACTCAAAACTAACATTATATGTGGGTATATTGGCAAATGTTATTTTAACGTTTACTAATATATTTGCTAATATTGCCATTTTTTTTACAGGTGGTCGTAATAGTGAAGCATCTAACAAAGCAAGATTGTTATTGGTTGTTTTGAATTTGATTTTACCCTTCATCACACAGGTCCTTTATTTCTACCTGTCAAGAACCCGTGAGTACATGGCCGATGCAGCGGCTGTAAAATTAACAGGTGACAATCAGGCAATGATTTCTGCTTTGCGTAAAATATCAGGTCATCATGAGATTTATGATGACGAAGAGAATAGTGTTAAAAAAATAGGAGAACATTATAGAAGTGCTGCTTATATTTTCAATAAAGGTGATTCATTTTTTTCTACACATCCTTCTATTGAGAATCGAATAAAACAATTAGGTGGAGAATAAAAAAAGACTCTTAGGAGTCTTTTTTTTTGATACAACTATTTATTGATAATTAACGATTACATCAGTGTATTTTCCTGTTGATACATTGTCTTTTAGTAAAGGTGTCACATAACTTGAGATGGAGGCTGGTGGATTTGTGTATGTGTAGAAAACTGGATGTTTTACATCTTTACCTATATCAACCATATTGATAGTATATTTTACATTTTCATTTTTCCCTACTTTTAATGGTGTAGTAAAGGAGAAAAGATGCATTAAATTATCTTTCATGGTTAATGTATTGTAAGTTGGAGATGTCACACAGTTAGAGCCTGCACAGGCAGTCATGGTCATATCATAATTTAGTGTATTTTTATAGTTGGCAACAGCAAAACCTATTGCACTGACACTACCCTCACCCGGATTAATAACTGTAGATGAAAAAGTAAATGGACCATTGCTTGTGTATTGATCCGTTGAACCTGTATTTATCACTTTTGACAATTGAAAATCTTTAGGAACAACTTCTATTTGAACTGTTTTTTCAGCTTTTCTTGTGACTCCGTTAAGTGTTTTACTACCTGTCAATGTTACTGTTTTCACTCCAATTTCTGGTGGGGTATAATTATAAGGACTACTTGAAATAGGGTTTGATCCGTTATTGATAAAATATGTTATTCCTTCCGATCCTTCAAACGTTAATTGTGTTGAAGTTCCAATTCTAAAACGTACTGGATTTGCGATTAGATTTTCAATTACTGGATCTTTTTCTACAACTATGGCCAAGGTTTTTTCAGCTTCTTCTTTATCAAGGTTTGTTGCTTTCAAACTATAATTGTAAGTGCCTTCTTTAGTTGGAACAACTGTTTGAGATGTTGTGTTTGTTGGGTTATAACTAGTAGAAACTCCTGAATTGGCTATATCACTTTTTATTTCTATCTTTTCAAAATTAGTTACATCCCAACTCAATATCAATGGATTATTCATAAAAACTGTTGTAGCTTGTGCATCAAAAGAAGCAATAATGGGTGCCGGATAGTTATAAGGTGTAACAGTTATATTTAGCGTTTTTTCAATACTTATATTATCGGAACTGATCACCTTTAGGGTGTATTGATAGTTGCCATCAATAGAGGGAGTTATAGTTAATGTATCTCCTGCAACTTCCCTATATTCATCACTAAGACCAGATCTATCATTACTACCCTTTATATAAACATGTAAGGCATTTGTTACTGCCCATGATAATAAAAACGAGTCATTGAGTTCCAATGTGTTTTCACTGCTGTCAAAGGAATCAATTTTGGGTGTCGTTTTTTCAATAGGCACAGTTTCACTATCATTTTGTACAAGATTTATATCATGAAGTCTATAACGTATTTGATAGTCAGCATGACTTATCAAACAAGAACCAGCCAAAAAACCAGCCAATAATATTTTATTTTTATTCATTGTCCTTATTAAAGTTATTTTAACTATTATAATGTTTACATCAATTTATTCAAGCTGTATCTTTTAAAAAATATTGTTATAATGTTATAATATCAATAATAACTTTTATAATTTAATGACACCTATTGCACTTTCTTATCAAGATCTACTTTTACTTGCTGACTTATCAAGTGTTTATATCAAAACCAAGCCACTCTTAATATCTAAAGAACACTTTAACAATTTAGCTTATACCAAACATGATAACATACGTATTTTTGATGAAAAAAATCAAAAATTTCATGAAATAATTATTTGTTCTGATAATTCTATATATTATCTTATTCAGTTGACAGAACCTTTAATTTTTATTGAAGGATCAATAACTCATCAATTCCATCCTTATGACATAATTTTACTTTCGGCAGGAAACAATACCAACTTCAAGCACTGGCATTTTGAAAAAGTATCTGACATTCTTGAACTTGATACTGATTTTATACAAATGACTGAACTTAGCTATGAAAATGAACAGAAAGAAATAGATAATATAAAATATTTAAAGACTAAAAGGTTGAAAGAAATTATGGAAAATTCTTATGCTATTGATCATGAGATCGCTAAAAAAGACACCTTTAAGAAAAAATTATCAATACTATTTAAAGTATTTTTCTTTAAAAAAATTGGCAAATAATATCAACAATGTCAACTATATATAATTTAATTTAACTTAAGCATTTTTTTGTTGACTTTAGCTATAATTCTGGCAATATAATATCACTTTTTGAGGTGATAAAATGACATGGTATAACAATTTAAGCATTAAACTAAAAATCAGACTGGCCGTTATGCTGGTCTGTGTTATGATTATTAGTATATTTGGGTATTTTTCGTATACAAAAATTATGTCACAAGAAATTGCTGTGGTTGATGCCAAACTGCAAGCAGGAGAAAATTACTATCCTACATTGGTCACTGATGCTTTTACCGATGATGTCATTAATAATGTATCTAAACCAGATGATTTGGCAAGATCTAGAGAAATAGCAACCAAGTTGACAGAATTTAGCAATGTAATTGAATTAGCCTATGTTTATTCAATGTTTGTAGACAAAGACGGTAAAGTACTTTATATTGTTTCCAGCTTGAATCCAAAAGAGTTGTCAGACGGGACAACAACTTATCGTCGAGAGCCTAACAAAGAGGCAAATACTTATGGAATCATCAAAAAAGTATTAGAAACTAATCAGCCTGATCATTTAGAATATACTTCTTCTTATGGTAAATTCAGAACGCTATATTTTCCTGAAACTACTGCTAGTGGTAATAGGTATGTAGTAGCAGTGGATGTTGAACTTGACGAAGTTTCTGCTGTAAAACAAAAGGTACTGATTGAAATTTCAATTATTGTTGGCATTTCTTTGTTGGTGGCATTTATCATTTCTCTTATTGTTGGTAATATTATTTCAAAACCTATGCTGCAATTGGTTAAAACATTTGAACAATTAGGTTCAGGCCATGCTGACTTGACTTATAAAATGGATGAAAAATATAAAGACGAATCTGGACAAATGGCTCGGCACTTTAATGTTTTCGTCAATAATTTAAGGACGATGGTCGAATCTATCAAGAAACAATCTTCTGACATGCAAAAAGGCTTGGTTGACATTAATCATTTAATGAGCCAATTGATGGCGGATTCTCAACGTCAGGCAGATAGAGCTTCTTCATCTGCTGCCACTATCGAAGAAATTACTGCAACAATGAATAATATTTCTGATAGCACTGACACCACTTCAAAATCAGTAGAAAATGTAAACCATTTAACAAAAACCAGTACTGATTCAGTCAAGATGCTGAGTCGCGAAGTCAGTCAAATTACAACATCAGCAAAGGACTTATCTAATGTTATTAATCTTCTCGAAACAAAATCAGCTAACATTTCTAAAATTGTTAATGTTATTAAAAGTATTGCTGATCAAACAAACTTGCTGGCATTGAATGCTGCAATTGAAGCCGCAAGAGCAGGTGAGCATGGACGTGGTTTTGCAGTAGTGGCAGAAGAAGTACGCAATCTTGCAAACAAGACATCTGACGAAACCCTCAATATTTCAAAAACCATTACCGATATAAGTGTAGAAATCGGAAAAGCTACTGCAAAAATGAATGAAACAAATGAAAATGTATTAAATGGTACAAAACTGGCAAGTAATGTATTAAATGAAATAAATGATATTCAGCAAAATATGGATGAAGTATTCAATAATGTTCAGGTAATTACATTGGCTACAAAAGAACAATCCGTTGCGGCTCAGGATATGGCACGATCAGCCGAGGAAATCAGTCATAGTTCAATTTTGAGTCGGGATATTGTTGAGAAGACTGAAAATACAGTTGCTCATTTGGAACAGCTATCACATAAATTGAATGAAATGGTTGCTCAATTCAAGACTTAAAGCGTTATTGATACATGAATCTGTAATTTTAAAGGATAGATGCATTATCCTTTTTATTTTATTTTATTTTATTTTATTTTGATTTTATTTCTTTTATCATGTTTTGAATATCGTCAACTCTGTCTTGATTGAAATCAAATAAACAGTTTTTTTGTCGGATGTAGAGTTCTTCGTTAGTATCGTGACCTCCAACAGCTTTAAATAATTCACAAGATGCTTTGACATAAAGACCATAAGCCAATTTCTCTTGTTGATAGTGATTCTTTACATTGTTTTTGACCGTTGTACTCTCATTCCATAAAGATAATATAGAATACAGTTCAGATTCGGCTGTTTTGATATTTATTTCGCTTCTTTCAATGTTTATATCAAGGCAAGTCGTATAAATCATCAAGCTATTATTATCACAATCCTGATAATCTGCAGCCATTGACTGATTTATTGAAAAAAATGTTAACGTTGCTGCAATAATTATTTTAATATCCATTTTATCCCTATATATTTATATTGTTTTTAGCTTTATCTTATGCTACTCTACTACATTATTTTAAAATTAAAAGAGGTCATTTATGAGTGATAACATACCACATTTTGAATACGATAGACCTTACGTTCATGTTTCGTATGCATGCCAAGAGTATTTAAGAGAATTTTTCAATCATTATGGAAGCTCTTATAAAGTATCTGAAAATGAATATTATATTTATTATAAGATGCCTTTATCCAGTAATAATAATTACATACAATATTATGAACACTTAAAGCCTTTTGAAAATTTTGGAAAATTTAAAAAAGATCCTTTAGCTGATGAGTTGATGACTCTGTATTCGTTTGTTAGAGATTATGAAATTAGTGCTGTCAATTTGCGTTACGGGCATTACACAGAAGACTATTTTCAAGCGTTTAAATCATTGGGATTCATTCATGAATCACACATCATGCAACAGCTAACAAAGCAATGTATTTTAAATTACGAAGGTAATTCTACCTGTGCTAATTGTTGTGACTCTTATTTGAAATTTGCATTGGAAAATGCCAAAAAAAATCAACAATCGAAACAGTTGTTAGATGGTCAGTATATTGCAAAACAAGCATTGAAATATTATGGTGATTGCGATATTTATGCTTATTATGTAGCCGACAATATTTTAAATATCTGTGATTATGCTAGTGCTACTTTGTATAGTTGTGTTTTAGATGGCAAAGGCGGCTACAAGTTATATGGGCAACACAATACTTATGGTTTTGAAAAAGAATTATTTGTTGATCCTCATTTTGATAGTGACGAAGAAGAAAGTCATGATCGTTTATTTTTGAAACATGCGTTAGTTGATAATTGCTTGATTATGGAAAAAACAGTATCAGATGAGGTATATGTATATAGTTCAATGGCTCTTGTACTAAAAACAATTCTGGAATGTATCTATATGACTGAACAAGAAAATGTTTTGAAGTCATAAAACAGATAGGTTTAATACTAAGTTCAAGAGATGATATAAAAAACAAAAATATAGCTTGACTTAGTGAAAATAAAAACATAAAATAAAGACTATTAAGCAACACATTAAGCCGAAATAGCACAGTGGCAGTGCAACCGCCTTGTAAGCGGTAGGTCGTCAGTTCAAATCTGACTTTCGGCACCAGTTTTATGTTCTTGGAAAACACATGGTGCAATTAGAGCAGAAGTGTCTTTTTCAAGTCAATGTCTGTATCAGGCGAATAAGCAGTGATCAAGGTTTCTGACAATACTAGTTAAGTCAGATAAGGTAACCGGAACTGATGACCGAAATCATTAATTATCTGTGGTTCAAGTCCACTTGCAGGCAGACCGAATTTTATAGTCAAGCGGAATTGGTCTAGTGGTTGGGCCGTAGCCTTCCAAGCTACAGAGACGAGTTCGATCCTCGTATTCCGCTCCAATTTTGAAAGCTGTTGAAAAGCAGTTTCAAATTAGGTGATACGCTACCTTGAGTGCGAACTTGAAAATATGTCATTCAAATGATATAAAAGGTGTTCAGACCTCAGAGTCGGTAATTATGTCCGCTGGCTCTTTAAATCAATTCTGAGATTCAAATTAGGACCCGCGATAGCACTGAAACTGGTCAGTTTATAATGAACATATAAGTTAATGTTAGGCAGCGGCTAACAAACAACCGATACTATTATCGGTTTTTTATTTTTGGTAGTCTTTAATTGGAGATTGATATGAAGCATATAATTATTTCAGTACTGCAAATGGTGATTGGAAAAAATGGTTCTATTAAACTTGGGAAGAAAGCCATTAAGACAGAGCGGGATCTTTTATCTTTGTCTGATAAGCAATTAATATCTCTTTATAATAAACAAATGATGTATGAAAATCGTAGTCAGTTCGAGGATTTAATCAATTCTTTGGGTTGTAGCGTTACAAAAGATTATTTTAGAGAATACATGATTGATAAGTTGTTGCTTCAAGCTGATAATGATGTTGTTTATTGTCCTGAAATTGAAGATGAACTTTATCTGGATGATGGATTTTTTGAAGAAAATGATGCTTGTATCTTGACAATTTATAATCATAATATGTTTGATCACGAATATATAAAAATAATCTAAATGTTAACTATGTTTAAAAATTTATTATTCAATATTATTATACTTTGAGAGATATAAATTTTCTCAATTTAAATAAAAATGTTGCCTTATGTCAAAAAATTTGATATACTCTTTGAAAATTCAGGAGAGCCAAATAATGACAACTATTAAACGTGTACAATATCCAGCGTCATGTGTTGAATCGGCAAAAGTCATTGCCAATAACTATTTTGTGAATCACAAAAACAACTTGGACTTTCTCAGTAAAGGATTTAAAGCTATTCCCAATCTTTTTTCTTTTTCATTTCCTAAAGAAATTGTTGATAAAGCTATGAAACATTTCAACAAAGTGAATGAAAACATTAGTGAAATTTTGACAACCTATAACACTCATTTCAATGCTGGAACACTTCACACTGACTCTTCTATTATTGAAAAATTTGGTTCTGTTGAAAATTTTCTTGAAGTTGTAGAAGCTGCAAAACTTGATGAAAAAACTTATCTTGATGCTGTAAATCCTTCTTTATCTAGCACCTTTATGATTCCATTTTTGTTGTCATTTGGTGGCGAAGAAATCTATAAAAAAGACAATAAAGTGTTACTGAACCCATTTACTTTGAACACTGGTATTGTATCCGATGATGGTCTTGTTTACTACTTCACTGGAACTTATCAAGATTTCTTTGAAAAAGCTTCAGAAATCGGTTTCGTTTATGATCATGAAAATTGTGCATTGTCTGAATTTTTCACTGATTTGGATATTAAATTAGTAGATCCTGATGAATCTGTATTGTCTGATATGTTGGTTCGCGATGAACTGGCTGAGTTTATTCGTGTTGATGATGATTTCGCTATGCAGGAATTTATTGATCGTAATAACATTGATACTCAGCAACTATTCGTGGATGAAAGTTTACTGAGCTATTGTGTAGAAATGGATAAACCCAATTGCTTTGTTCATCTGTTGTTTTCGTCTCCGAGTGTGATAGTGAATGTTAACGGTCAACTAGACAGTGCCATTAAACGTTGCATGTTCTCAGTTTTGTATCGTGAGCAAGCTTTCAAAAAATACCTTGGCAAATTCTTGCAAGTAGCTAAATTTGATGGTCTTAGTCAAGAAGTGGTGGACAAATTTGTGAAAGAAAGTTTTCATGATTTTCGCCGTGAAGAGTCATTAGATGTATTTAACCTCTATAAAGACAAGATTGATCATAAAATGTTATCTTTGGCATTGGTTAAGCATAACAATGTTTATCGTATGGAGCTTCCAGAAATGGCAGAATTTATTCAGCAAGCTTTCAAAACATATCCAGATGATATTTTGAAAACGGAAAACATTGTGTCACACCTTGAATACTACAAAGAAACCAATAATATGATTACATTGTTACGCAATGTTCCCACTATTAAAATAGCTGGCAAGAATATCTTGTTTTTCTTGGATGCTATTAAAAATGAATTGGAAGAAAAATTGGAATCAGTAAAATCAGAACCAGAATCAATCGACTTGATTAATGGTAAGTTGGCAACAAAAGTTGAACATGTTCAAGATGCTTTGGATGTTACAAACGCTGATATTGAGTTCTTTTCTCAATATGTCGAAAGACCTGTTGAAGAAGAGTATTCAGATGAAACACAAGATGATGTATTGACTGCTTGATAAATTGAGACGAGTGACGTATTGATTTCTATCAATGATTAACTTATAATAAATTCAATAAAGGACGCTATCATGAACAGAAAAATTATCTCCAAAACACGAAACGTCTAGGCTGTTACTTTCGAGGTACATCCTTGACGTAAAAATTAGGAGAATAGTATGATTAAAAATAAAAACAGGGCATTAAGACGTTTTATTGATGCTAAAGTAATCAAAAAACAAATCAATATTTTGAAACAGTATAATTCTTACAGTGACAAGTTAATTGTGGGTAAGTTAATCAAGCATCATGCTTTGAACTGTGGTATATCTGGTTGCTTTTGTTGCAGCAACCCACGTAGGATTTATGGATATAAGACACTTAAAGAAAAAGTTTCCGTGCAAGATTTTAAACAACAGATGAAAGATTTAGAATGAGCCTAAGCTCATTTTTTTTATATACTTTTTAATGCAAATCTGTTATAATTATATCTTTATAGGAATTTTATATGGTTCATTCAATGTCAAACACTTTTACAGAAGAACAATTGTCCGATGAAGCAGAATCTTTTGCAAGAGAGTTTTATACGAGGTATTCAGGTGCCTTTATAGGAAAATCTTTCAATAAATCCATGGGAACTTTTCAGCATACCCAAGCATCTGATGGCTTGGGAAATTTTCGTTACGATACCTATATTGTCAATCCAATGAATCTAAATAAAACTCTTTTGTCTGTATTCATGATTTATAAAAATAAAAAAATATCCAAACAAATTGTATTGTCTGCTGATTTTGAGCAGCTAACTAAATTTACACTTTCTACAATCAACTGGCACGAATGTTATTCAAAAGCGTTTGAGTTTACAGGTCGTTTTTTTCAAACACAATACGATTACGAGAAGTATCCTCTGATCAAAATTGAAGTGGATCATGATTTTAATATTAACAAAGTTTTGGCTTCTTTTGATTTATGTACCCAACATACATATACCGTATCAAGTGGTGATTTCTTTCTTTATTCTAAGCCTACAATTGACTACTGTGTGAATCACGATCTACCCTTTGTGAATCAACAAGAATTTTATGAATTTATATTTCTTAAGTCTTATTTGAATATGGATAGTTTATTTAATATCGAAAATTTGACAGAAATAGAGAAGTTTTTATATTATATTGACAACAAGGAAGAATTTCATAACTTGTTGAAAATGACCATTATATAAATTTAATTTTTCATAGAATAAAAAACATTGATTTTTTTACTATATGGGTATATAATTTTAAAAATTCTATTAAAGGTGAAATATGATTATAATTGATAAACAGGGTTTATTACATATTTTTGATGAAGTTTCTTTTGAAACTTATCAGATTGAAGATAAAGAAGTTTTAAGTTTTCTGCGTAACAGCATTACCGATATTAACGAGAATTTTGGTGTACGTGATTTTATAAAAATGTTCAATCACTATCCTTCTTTATTGATGATAGTACCAGAGTTTGAAGAAGTCACTCTTTTGACCGACCAATATGACAACTATAATACCGTAGAAGTTGATTGTCTTTGGATGAGCATTGGTGCAGAAATAATTTCAAAACCTGAACATGAATACTCCACAATGTTTTTCAATCTCAATGGTATCACAAAACTCCAAGAAAATTTCTCTTTGAATATTCCCGCTTACTCACTTTCATTAAAAAATGTCATCAATTCAAAAATTAAAATCATGGACAGACTAAATTTATCTTTCGAAATCAGTGAAGAACAGTCTTTTAAAGGTCAAATACCGTTTGCTATTCAAAACTTCACTTTGTTTGATTTTATTGCTATCGTTTCAAGTACGCTTCTAAAAACCTCTGAAAACGATGGTTCCGAAGATAGCTTTGATGACATTAAAAAGAAAATGCATAGTCTAAAAGGCAAAATAGCTGAGGAACTGGGTATTGATCCTTCTCAATTGGATGAAAAAGAGCCTGTGGATGAAGAAACGATTGAAGAAAACACCAACTCAGTATTGAAACAGCTTGATGAACTGATGAACCCTAATAAAGATAAGGAATAAATATGTTAAAAATTACAACAAATGGCGATATTGTGACATTCTCAAAAGTAGATAATAATTTGGTATTGCTGGACAATGCTGATTTACAAAATACTCTATTTCAAGCATTTGACCTTGATCATGAGTTTACCTTTTCGTCATTTTTTTCTATGTTAAAAAAATACCCTGTCTTTTCGAATTTTTTTCAAACTGCAATTTCTTATATTAAAGAATATGAAACATTGAATATTGAAATGAATAGCTCAACATCAGGAAAAGTGGCAGTTATTACACCAAATACCATCCTGAATAATGGTGTCATTTCTAATAGGCATACGCTTGAAGTGTATAAATACAAAGAACTTTCAGATAATAATATAGATGAAATTAATATTAATGAATCTAGTACAACGGATGATGTGAGTTCAATGTATCTTAAAGATTACGCAAATTATAGAATTGCGTTGAATTCATTAGCTCGTCTTGATCAAATTGATGAAGAGGGCATTATCACAACTCTTTATTTGGAATGTTATTCAGAAAATGAATTCAACCTATTAAGCTTTGTCCATTTTGTATTGTCTAATATTTCGCTACATGGTTTTGTGGAAGAAAGAAATCATGTTATTAAAGAAATCGAAGTCGAACAAAAAGAACATCAAGAAGCCTTGGAGGCTGAGTCCATTGAAATTACCAATAGTATTTTGGAGCGGATTAAATATGGTGAAAAAAGATGATTACAATTACAAAAAATGGCTACATCCATTTTAAAGATAAATGTATTGGTAATAATGTTATATTGACTATGTTGGGGGAAAAGGTCGAGCTAGAAGAAGGATTTACTTTGCAATCTTTATTCAAAATGTTCAACCTTTATCCTAATCTTGTAAAATTAGAAGCCTATTTGCCTATGTATTTGAATCTCTATAATACAACAGTTGATGAATATCATTCAGAAGAACCCGACAACTACAAGACGATTTTGTTTAATACTTATCTTTTAGAAAAAAAAGAAGTTGCTCTTGATAAAAAGCATAATTTAGCTATCAAATTCAAATCAGGACATGTTTCAAATATCAATAATTATCAAATATTTGATATGATCAATTTTCCAATAAAAATCAGTGACAAGATTATTACATTGACATTGGAACCCAACCCCGATTATAGTGATAAATCAAATGAGCCTAAAAATATTTATGTTCGACAGCCTGTTTTGAACATTGCAAAATATACATGCGATCTCTTTTATTTTATTATGTTTATGTGTGGATCTCTTTTTAAGGGGATGGACCCAAGCAGACGTAGGCAACAAGTTGAAATGAACGAACTTTCCTACAGTATTATGGCTGATGATATTGTGAAAGAAATCGACAAGATACTGATGTTTACTCCCTAAATTAGCTCTTGCTTATTAATGTAAGGTTTGTTATAATGCTCTAATGTTCTATTAGGGCAATAACCTATCATTAAAGGAGAGTAACATGAAAGATACGCAGAAGTCTTTAACACCACAAGAAAAAGCTACTTTTATTGCAAATGCTGATATTAGCTATAGCGATTCTGTCAAAGCATTGCGTAAAAAAATGATCCAAGAAAACTATTTGACCTCTGCCACTCAAATACAGATGTTGGATAAACTTTTGTGGGGTGTAAAAGAAGCTGAAAACAGTACAATCAGCAAAGCTTTATTTGACAACCTTGTTAAAAGTAAGCAAATCACTTTCATTTATAATTTAATAGAATTGTTTAAAGAAGGCTGGCTAATGTCCAAAGCATTTCGTTTTTACACAGGTAATGGACCTGTAAAAGAATTGAACACTTGGAAATTAAGAAAAATCATTGAAGTGATTGAAAAGAAAGATCGTACAGATTTTGCTAAATTTGAAGCAGATTTAGATAAGAAAAAAATTCCGGCACCTAAAAAGCCGTTTAAGAAAAAAACACCAGCAGTCAATGAAAAATCTGTTCCTGTGGTCACCACAAAGCCCGCTTATAAAGAGATTCCAGTAAGCAAGAAGTAAGTAGCCCAGTAATATAAAAAGCCCTCGAAAGGGCTTTTTTATTGGATTTTATTTCGTTATTAAAGGTTATGACATCCTAGTTTCACATCAAATAGACTTTCAATCATGGGATCTTTATACCATTCATAGCATTTTCCCAATTCTAACACTTGATTCGCTTTTTTTACAATTACATGTTTGAAACAAGTAAAATAAAATGGGCCAGAACACCATGGATCAAATTGTAGGACTTCTTCATAGTATTCTTCGGCATTGACTTCTGGCATACTAGGTTCAACCCAAAATTTCAAACCCTGTAAATAATCATCGGAAAATGCTAGTTGTTGAATATTTATAATTTCTTGACGTATAATCTTGTGTTCTTTTAATAGTTTTTCTTGGAATAACTGTGCTCTGTATGTTAAGCCAATGATTTTATCTTCTCTCATAAGTAATCTCCAAAGTTATTGTAGTATAATTTTTTTTCAATAGCTTAGTCATAGCAAGCCATACAAAATATCAGAAGGTTCAAAATTATTTTTTAATGAAGCTTCTTTTGCAACACTTAAAGCTTCATCCCATCCTTTTATTTTACTAGACCAAATATAGGTCAATCTCAAAATAACACATAAATGTTGTGGATTAACTTCATTAACTTTAAAACCTGTAAAATCAATGTCTTCTATTCGATGTGTACCCAAGTAGTCTAAAAGAGAAGACGCAGTTTCTGTTAAAGCATCTACTGAATCATCAGCATTCTTATCCACTACAAATATTTTATATTTTTCAATGCTCATACTAATCCTTATCGAGTGGTTGAATACAAACAGAATGAAGCATTTCTTCTGTATATTTTTATAAATGTTCTATAAATTTCAGGTGTCAGTCGGCCCACTATCTTCAAATTAAGAGCAAAGTATCCATATTCCATCATTGTAAGTTCAGATAAGTTATTGGCTTCATAAGGATAAAGTTTATAGGGAAACATTAGATAAGTTTCATTATCTTTTATTACTTTGGGATACATAGATACGGCAGTAGCATTATTAGAGATTAATTTTTCTTCTAGATTTATAAATTTAATTTTACTATTTTGACGAACATAATCTATAACTGCTTTTGCTGATGGTATATGCGTTATGACAATATTTGGATTGCTAAAGAACTGTAAAAAATCTTGATGAGCACTTACATCGCTGATTCTCAAGTTTCGTTTGAAAGGTGATATTGCGTTCAAATCAAAAAGTCTACTCTCAATACCTGTACATCTGTAGGTAGTATAAGATGTATTAATATCAATATCCGCAACATTATTTTTAAATTGATTAACGATTATTTTGTAATCTTTAACTTGGTTTTCAATATCAATTCTTTCTTTTGCATTGATCAAAGCCGATTTTGTCATCATGTTTAATACATTTTCTCTATTGGCAGAACTTACGATTGCAGCATGACGCAAAGCCTCTTTGATAATTAAAACTTGATTCTGATGATCTTTTAGGTACGTGCCCAATTGCATGGCATAAGCATCATTGCCCAAATTTTTTTTGATATCCAATAAGACACTTTCTACATTGTTAGAATCTGCATACACAGTGGATGATATTAATAAAACAATTGCAATCAATAATCTTTTCATATTTTACCTCATTAAAAATTACTACTATTTTATGGTTTTTTTTATTTAAGTCAATATTTATTTAATTTTTATCAAATTAAAAATAAAAAGACTTAACGGGTGTCAAGTCTTATATTAACTGCCGGTTTTTAGATTGAGAGGTATAATATTAGAAAGGTATTCAGGAACTTTAGGTGGTAATAACATTTCTTCTAACCATGCCTGATTGGCACTAATCATTCTGTTACCTATTATAACGCTGATAATCCTGTTTTTTACTTCATAAGGTGAATCATTATATAATGCATCTGTTCTATTCTTATCACCTTCAAACAGCAAAGGAAAAGCCCATATTTTTTCTTGAATATCAAGCTTCATCGTGATTTGGCTAAAAACTCTTTTAGAACCTGATTCTTCATTAATTTCTTTTTTGAAATGGCCCATTATGATAGTAAGATTACCAGCCAGCCAGTCATCTAATAAATTATTCTCATACAAAAATGTATCCCAACTTTCAACTGGTTCGTAAGAGCCACCTTTTATTTTTAACCATGTAAACAGTTCTGTGAGGTTTGAGACCCTTTCTGCAATGATTATAGATTTTTCTTCTATGATTTTTGTTAATGCATTGTATAAAGACAAATCATCATCAGCTTTTATCTCTATGACTTTTTCCGTCATCGAGAAATCCATATCTGTCAATGATTCATTTTGACCTTTTAGATATTCTTTAAAGAAAACTTCATCGGTTGATAAGAAAGCAAATTTCTGATTCATTACCTTACAAAATGATATATTTAATATAATACTGGCTTGCATTAAAAACTCCCTGCTTTATCGAAGTGCCTCTTTTTAAAGGACTTTTCAGCTTTAATTTTGATTGTCATCATAACATTGTATTGAAAAAGTGTCAATTAAGAGTAACCAAGTTTTAATTGCTTTTCAGACGAAATGCTGATAGACTAGTCAAAATAGGAAAAATACTATGAAAAACGTTGAAGAAGCAGCATTTTTTGGAGATGAAGTTGTTTATTTGTTTTTTTTGAATGCAGAAGAATATTTAAAACTAAGTAAACCTATCATAAGTTCTGTCCATTGTTTTCCTATCCAGAATGAAGAAGTATTGTTTACAGTTAATCAACGAGGACTGGATATTATTGGAGGGCATATAGAACAGGGCGAAACACCAGAACAAGCGTTGATCAGAGAAGCAATGGAAGAAGCCTCTATTGCTATTAAAGAATATACGTTACTGGGTGCTATTCGAGTAGATAACAGAGAAAATACTGCAGCAAAAAATCTAGGTTATCCCGAGATAGGTTATCAATTATTTTATGCAGTCACTGATTTTCATGCATATCCTTTCAAAGCTGATTTTGAATCAATAGAGCGTAGATATGTTAAGTTTAGTGAAATTTCATTACTTCATCATCATTGGTTAAATACTCATGATCAGATACTGTCGGAAATAAAGTATTTATCAAAGACCAATAATAAAATGAAATTTTAAAGGGTTTCTAACGGTATTAATTTTAAACTCCAATTAAATATACATAACCTGTAATTATCAGTAGTATCATCAAAATAATTGCAGTCAATTTTATATTAATTTTCTTACATTTGCTAGAAATCTTTTCAATACCTTTATGATTTGTCTTTTTCCTAGCATAAACTAAAAGCCCTTCTTTTTCTTCTTTAAAAGAAAAATTAACTCGACTTTTATTATTTTTTATTTTATGTATGATCTGAGCTTTAAGCTTTTTCTTGTCTTGTACTTCATATCCTTCAAGAATAAGAATAGTGGCTATTTCTTCTATTGTGTATTTTTCAGTCGGATTTCTGTCCAAAACCTTTTCTACTGTGTCTAATAACATAAAAACACCTCGCTTTTTTTAAATTATAGATCTAAAAAAAATAAATAATATAGTAGATTCGATATATTTTTAATCTATGTTTAAACAGCTACCGTTGTTAAATGTGATTGGTTCTTTTTATTTTTTTTCTTTTCTATATTTTTCCACACCTTATCATGAAAATAAAAAACAACTGTATTAATGGCTGGTTCAATCAACGCCATGGCACCACCAATCAAAATACTGCCTGTCAATATATACGCGACAGAAAAGGCTACACTAAAATGTAATATTGCAAATGAGAATGTTTTTTTCATTTTTTTATCCTTTAATTTGTAATTTATATATATCATGTAATCTTCAATTACTGAAATTGATAATAAAAATATACTTGATAGTTTAATACTATTTAAAAAAATTATATAATATTTAATATTAGAAAATTTATTGTTAGAAGCTACCAATTAGAGACTTTGGTTGGGTATAAATTTTAAAATTAATTATAAATTTGGCTTTTTCGAAGCCCACATATAAAGAAAATTTGGTAATTAACATTGTTTTATATAAATAAAATTGTATAATATAATTATAACAATAATTCGAGAGCAATTATGAAAAAGATTATGTTTACTATCTCATTTTGTACAATCATACCATTTAGTCTATCTCAAGCTGATTATTTTGTTAAAATGCCATTGGAAAAAATTGCCGGTGGTCATCTTCAAGATGGTTCTATACAATTTGTTTCCAATGAGCCTGTGTTTGATGTTCCAGATCCATTACCAACAGATCCGGGTGTGACCTGCAAATTCAATTTAGATTATGCTAATCCACCATTATCTGCATATGTAACTGGTTATAATTCTCAAGGATATCCTTACTCAGAAGTTATTTTTGAAAATCAGTATGTCATTAATGGTTTTAAGGGTAAGCTTATGCCCATCACTGATCCTAATGCAACTTACTATGAAACTTGTATATCAGGTGAGCCTCTTTATAATAATCAAGATGACAATGCCCCTGATCAGGAATGGGATCAAGATAATTGCAGATATAATTATAACACTGATAGTGTTGGGCAAGCCTACTACTGGAAAGAATTTGCTAGACCAGAAGGCGTAAAAGTTTTTACAGATGCAAAATTGGGTAGTTTTGGTACTGTTACTTACAACAGTACGGATGTCAAATTTCCTGCTGGAACGATTAACAATACTTCTGGTGTAATCTTTCCTAGTTACGATTCAAGAATTATTAAAGGCAACACTGCTTTCTATAAGGGTAATTTAGGCCAAAGTCTTCATTTGCCAAATGGTGATATTGTGGATATATTTGCTGTCTGTAAAAAAACAGCAAAATAAATGCTAAAAAAAAGACTTTTAAGAAGTCTTTTTTTATTTCACTAAATCCCTCATATTCATTACTGTTAAATTTAAAGATTTGAAAGCACCTGTATCAATATAAAATACATTGCCCAACTTTACAGGTTTAGGTAATATCGTATGACCAACAAAGACATAATCAATATCTCTTACATTTCTGTCATTCTGTACTTTTATTTTTGTTCTCGACCATAAGGCATCACTGACTATTTCGTTATCGGTATCTTTCATGTTTTCAAGTTCGTCTTTGAAAAAGCTCCAATCATGATCAGGCACTTCTGCATGAACTATACCTACTTTTTTACCATTAATAGGAATTTCAATAGCGACAGGTATTGCTTCTAGTCGTTCTACTATGGCTTCTTTGTCATAGTGATTGAGATTAAGAAACCATTCACCGCCATATTCAGAAAGATGAAAAGGATATCGACCGTATCTAAAGTTTTCAATTACAATCAATTCATGATTTCCAATAACAGGGAAAAACCATTTTTCTTTAATAAGGCCCAACACTTTCAAAGATTGATCACCTTTATTGACCAAATCACCTACAGAAAATAAACGATCCTTTTCAAAATCAAATTTTATTTCTTTTAATTTAGCCATCAAAAGATCATAGCAACCATGGATGTCTCCTATAACATAATCATTGCCTATTGTATTTTCAGTAACTTTTTTAAATTTCATTTTTCTTCCTCAATATAAATATGCTTTTAAGATTTCTAATTCTTTTGTATTTAGCTTATTAAAATCTTTCCCAAATAATTTTTGTGTCAATGCCTTATCAAGTTCTTGACTAATTCCATGTGAAAAATCATTTCTTTTACTGTTTGTTAAGTAAAATTTTTCTTTTGAATTTATGTTCATATTCAAGTACAAATTGTATTTTTCTATATATTCAATATTTATAGTATTTTGGCTTTTATTTATAATAAAAAGACATTTTTTTTCAATAGTGTATCCATATAATTTAAAATATTCCATCATGTCTTTAACGTTATATAAATATTTTAGCTTTTCAATAAATTTCATATTGCCAGAAGTTACATACATATTTTTATCGCTAAACGTATTGTATATGTTTCTTCTGATCAGATATTTTGGTATCTGTATATGAATATCCTTTCCATACTTAGTAATAGGACAAGTAATTTCATATTGAACATTTTTTATTTTACTATAAAAATTAACTAGCAGACTTTTATCATTATTGTTGTAAAAACCAATTTCAAACAAATGACCAGTATTGAGTAAATCATCTATTTGAGTATGTTCACTCATTAATTCAGCATCTTTTGCAGATAATGAACTCAAATCTGTAATGAGATATTTGGATTTCAAAGTTAACAATGCTTCATCTACATTCATTTTATACCTTACTTATATTTTTATTCATGATACATTTTGACTGTCATTAGCTCATCTTTTGTCAAATCACTAAATGATTTATTGTAGATTTCTTCAACTAATGGATTTAGCATCTTATTTAATTCAGACAAAAATATGAACTCATCTGTACTAATATAAAAGGGATCTTTTAGACCTGACACCTTTGATGGATAGCAAATTATCTCATACTTTTCTCTGTAATACAATGTATTATTTTTGATATTTAAATGGCAAAAAGATTCATTGATTAAGTGACTATAATCATTTGCAACATATAGTTGAAATGGCTTACATTCCAAAAAAGATTCTAACTTTCTAATCAATTTTATGTTCTGATAATAATGATTGGGGACTTCATGACTAATCAGTCTATACTTCTTTCTGATCAGGTGAGATGGCACATTACCAATCTCTATAATCTTGTTTTCAATATGAAAGGAAGGCTTGAAGCCAACCTTTGAATCCATATTCAAGACATCTCTATAATCTATCTCAGGTATAAATAAATCTGTTAATTTTTCATATTGCTTATCAGAAAGTAGCATTACGCCACTCCATAATATTTCATGAAATTATCCAAACTTACTTCCTGACCACGAAAGTTATTGTAAAGGTTTAGAGGCTCAATACTACTACCTTTTTCCAGAAACTCAGTTTTAAATTTTTTAGCATTATTTTCTTGATTTTCCAACACATGCATGAATGCATCAATAGAATAAATATCTGCCCACAGATAGCCATAATAACCAGCACTGTAACCACCTGCAAAAATATGGCTAAACGTATTGGTGAAATTTGTATCATCGTTTACTTTGCTAGGCAGTATATCATTTGCAATCTTCTTGTAAAATTCTGCAATGTCACCTTCAAAATCATGATATAGATTGATGTCAAATTTTGCAAAAACCAATTGACGTGCATAATGACTGCCGATACTATAATTTTTAGAAGCAATGATAGAATTTAACATTTCATCTGGAATGGTACTATCGTTTTCAACATGACCTGAAATTTCACATAAAAACTTTTTATCATATGCAAACTGTTCCAGCATCTGACTAGGAATCTCAACCGCGTCTCTAGCCATTCCATTCGTTCCTGACATATTTGAGTATTTTACTTTTGAGCTAAAGTGATGTACAGCATGACCCATCTCATGTAGAAATGTATTAATTTCATCAATATCCATACCAATGTCTTTTTTGTTGACATTGCAGCAGAGCACTACCAAGCCTACATCATTCAATGTAACGCTGGACAAGCCTTGTACCCAAGCTCCTGAATTTTTTAGTTCTCTTTCAAACATATCAATAATTAAATATGACTTTAATACATTGCCTTCGTAAACACGATAACATTCAGTATCTGCATAAGGCAGGACAAAAGCATCTTCGTCTTTTACGAAAGTAAATCCAAAAAGTTTTTCTACCAAGGAGAATACGCCTTTAAATACCTTTTCATGTTTGAAATAAGGACGTTCCATATTGAATTCATATTTCAATAATTCTTCTCGCTTGATGTTGGCATAATAGCCACGATTCCATTTTGGAATATCCTTTACACCAAATTTGTTTTCAACAAATTTATTAAGTTGATTGTATTCAATCAAAGCCAGTGGTTTCATTTTTTCTTCAATACGACTCAGAAAACTGGTAATGGTATAATAACTTTCAGCCATGCGATCTTCCAATGCCAATGCAGTATAGTTAGAATATCCCAATATTTTGGCAATGGATTGTTTTAAAGTGTGAATTCTTTTAGTGACCAGTGTGTTATCAAAACTTGATTTAGGTGACCCCGGATAATCAGAGGCAGTATAGACAATTTGTTTTAAGGCATCTGATTCGGATTTTGTCATGATATCACCCATATCATTTTGATTGAATTTCAACACAAGTTGATTATCAATAGATTTGAAATAGGCAAGATCCTTTTCTGATAAGGTCGATTTTACATCATCGGTTAATACATACGACCATTCTTTTTTAGAATCAATTAGATTTTTAGAAAAGGTCATACTGAGTGTTGAAAGTTCTTGACGCAGTTCATTGAGTTTCAATTGATCTTCTTTTGATAGGTTAATACCGCTATGTTCAAAACCTTTCAGGTAACGTTCTTTTAACCGTTCATCAATCACTGATTCCGTCTTTAATGATTTAATGAATTCATAATAAAGCGGATCTTGGTTGAAGGGATTAGAGAAATTTTGATATTCAGCAATCAAGAATTCATAAGTTTCATTAACAGCCTCAGTTTTTTGAACACTGCTCAGAAAATTATAACGTGTAAAAATTTCTTCAATCGTTTTTTCCTGTGTATCTGAATCTTGTAAGTATTGCGAAATGGTTATACCTTTATTTTCTTCAATATATTTATAAACCCAATTTTTGTAGTTTTCCATAGTATTGACAAAATCTATTTTATCAGAGGCTTTAACAACGAATATATCTTTATTGAACATGTATAACTCCTTAATTTACGAAGATTGTAACGTAATTTTAAAAAAAAATCAATTGCATTTTTTTCATTATACTTATATAAAAAATCTATTGAATTAATCAAGTATCAGTTTTAATAAGTTTAACCATTGAGAATAATATCTGTTAATAATTCGGTAGGATCAAGTAAATAATGAGGCTTTTGTTGATTAAGCGACCACTCTTTAATAGGCTCTAAGGTTTCTTTTGTATACATTTCAAGATGAAGCATTGCCATTGGACGACCTTTATCTTTCAAAAGCACTGTTTTAATGTGTCCAATAATTTGACCAGCTTTTATTTGCGAACCTATCACCAACGTTTCAATAGGAATAAGTTCTCCGTAGTTCAGTGTATAGTTTTTGTGCTGTACCATAATGGAATAAGTGTCATTCCACCAAGGAGAATTTGCGATTGAACCAGTGAAGGCAACCAAATTTACTATGACTCCATCTTCAATAGCAATGACTTCATCTCCATCATTGGCATAAAGATCTACGCCCTCGTGAATATGATTTTTTCTAACATATCCAAATGATCCCGGATGAGGTGCAACAGGTATTTCTGTTGTATGCTTGTAGGACAATAAAAATGAAGTATTACTATCATTGATAGTGATATTATGCTTTTTTAGTGGAAAGTATCTCAACATTCAGGTAATCCTCAGCAGTTATTAGAGCAAATATAATTTAAAGACCTAATTAGGTCTTTTTTATTATAATCTTAATTTACCAACATTTTTTGGTTTTTCAGGATGCATATGAATTGGCTTTACTATTTTATCTATATGACTACCAATTAATACATCATTTCTTACATCCGTCATAAATTTAAAAGCTTCTTCTGCTGATAGAATATTTGATATCTTGACATTGCCTTTGAAATTATTTTTTAGAGATTCAACTGTTATTTTATCTTGAATATCGACTAATTTGTCTTGGTTATCAGCATAAACTGACACATAAAAATTACCTCGTTCTTTATTACTATTTTCAAAATAATTTTTAGAAACGTATACACCTTCTTTTTCCAAGATTTTATTGATTGTATCAACTTTGTCTATTTTTAGACCCAATATTTGTATCTGTAAAATTTTAGTTAGATATCCTGTATTTTCAGGAGCTTCGTCAAATGAGCGTTGTAGATTATTTAGTTTTTGTTTTAGTCTATGATCAAGTTCTTCTATTTTTTCATAGATGACTTGTGAATTTAATTTTTCATAAGCACTGGTTAATAAATTATCTACCTTTTCAGAATCTTTTGAATCAATTAAACCAGCTTTTGACATGTCAGACAACCACTTGACAATTTCATCTTTAACTCCTTCAAAACCAACCTCTTCGGATATATGATCAATATTGGTTAAATTACCGGTTTCGTAAGCGTATTTATTACGCTCTCCTAATTTTGTTTGATATTCTCTAAAAAATCCAACCATATTATTACGATTGTACTCTGTTTTAATCGTAGGTGTCGAATATTCTTTCATAAAAAATCTCCTTTTTTGCTTTGTGATATTTTAATTATACATTATTTTTTATAAACTAACAACAGTCTTGAAAGTATTTTAGAAATCAAAAACCTTGCTTTTGTTTATTTTCTATATATAATTAAACCAAGAGGTGTCATAATGAAAAAAAAGCTTATTATATTCGATTGCTATGGTACACTGCTGACATCAACCATCAGTAACCCGCATGGAAATTTTTTGAATGCTTTTGGAATTGATCCAAGAGACTTTCGAAAAAAACTGATGTCTGAAAAAAATATTGATTGGTTGGCATTGTTATCTTGTTCATTTGAACGAGATTTTGTCGTAAAATGTATTGAACGTTTGCAATTGGAGATTAAAATTGAACTAAGTACAATCAAACCTTATTTGAATGACATAGGTCATAAGCTTGAAAATTTGAGAAAAGAGTATACTGTTGTACTGTTATCGAATCTTGCAAAAGAGTATGCTGAGCCTGTTGAAACATACTTAGCAAATCATGTTGATTATTGTTTTTATTCTTTCGAAATAGGAAAAGTCAAACCTGATCAGGATGCATTTAATCATGTTATTGATTGGTACAAAAAAAATAAAGGAGAAATCTTAAACTCAGAAGTTATATTGGTGGATGACAATGCCAAAAATATTAAATTTGCACAAACAATAGGCATTCAAGGTGTATTAGTTGATAACTCGGAAACTGAGTCAATTCTTTCGACAAAATCTTTTCTGAGTGGATTTCTCAATTTGGATTTTTGATTTTATCATATGCTTGCATAGCAGCCAGTTTATTCAATCTTGATTGTTGATAATTGCTGTATCTCGACTCACAAACAGAACATTCAAGTGTTCTGAATAAGAAATTGACTTTGCAGCCATCAATCATGACTGTATCGTATTTTATTTTTTCATACACGGCATTTGCTTGACAAATAACACAGATTTCAGACATAACAAAAAATCCTCTATTGAAATAATATTGACAGCAGAATCCAATACAGTATGGCAAACATAAAATACATGGTGCCAACACCTTTTTGCTCTTGTTTCATGGTTGACTCAATTCTTTTTTCTACAATCTTTGTGTTAGTGTTATTTTGTGTTTCGGTTGTCTCAAATTTCCTACTATTCATTTTATCTTAACCTTTTTTATTGTATCTAGTATTAAAATATGATAAGATTCACTCATCTAAAGAGGGTTCGCGATGTCTAGTTCTGAGAAAAGATTTATTTATCATTCAACTTCAAGTAAATTTTTTAACGATTATCAATATCGGAAGATGATTAAAAAACTAAAAATCAGGACAGAACCAGATGAAATTAGAAGCCTTGATCATAAATTACTAGATTTATTAGAGCAAAGCAAGCTTTTATTTACAAGATATGGTATTTATGAAATTTGTACATTTAGAGACTATGAACAGGTTGAATGTATTTCTTTGACTATCAAATACAAATCTTATTTTAGTTCTTATTGGGCAAATATTATGACTCTGGAATATATGCCGAAATCGACTCCACCTTTTAAAAGTATTTATTCTGCTTATGATATATGGATTGACGTAGGGCATCTGTTTGATGACAAGTATGCTTATACAGGAAAGACAAAGTGTTCAATTGAACCTTTTCGAAATCTTTACTATCATAATCAGGATTATAATATTCAGTTAATTAATCATATCTTATTCAATGCTTCTATCAGTGTAGATTCAGATGATAAGTTCACATGGACAATTTCTATGAAAATAAAGAAACATGGAAAGATGCACAGTATTTCTGGTATTGAATATTCGTTTGAGGACTTGATAGATACATTAATGAATCGACCTCTCGAATTTGTTTATAAAATTTATTTTCCCAATAAAGAAGTAGATATTGAAATGTTTCGAAAAGATCCCAAAAATGCATTTAATCTTTTGTCCATGATTGAAATTTAATAGGAGCTACTATGCTTTTTGAATATACAAAATTAAAAAAAGAAGACTTTAAAGAATTCTTACAATCCAAAAATTTCAATACCATAGACATACCTATTGTTGGTGATCATGCTGCACAAAAAAAAGAATATACAATATCAGTACAATCTTCAATTGATAACTTAATAGATTTAGTTTTCCACCCATTGAAAAAAGATGATACCTACAATATTTATAATCATTTTAATTATTTAGATTCATTGATAGAAACAGAGACTCCGTTTAAAGAAAGAAATCAAAATACCACCTTGTTTTTTATTTTTAAAAGCGATACAGTTAGTATTCTTATTAAAGATTTTTTTCATATATCATTAAATGAAACGGATGATATAGATTTTTCACTGATGTCCGTTTGTTTTGATTTTAAAAAATCATCAAGCTTAGAGCAATTCCTATTAATTTTGGTACAAAAGACAAAGGAATATTTTAAAAATACTTACAATCTTGATTATACAGTTGACAATTTGGCTCACATACGAACGATAATTCATACGAAATACAATCTTAATGCTCCGCATTATAAATCATCAATCAATAAAAAATACAATCAAGGTATCATGGCTCAATATATGGACAAAAATTATGATAAAGTCATGATTTCGTCTATTATTAATAGGGCTAAAACGCTAAGTTCTATGGTAAAAAAACCGGTGGTTGATTTGTCAATAAAAGCTCAACATCCTAATAATAGTTATGGCAATGAAAGACTTCTATTTCCGGTAGCTTTCATAAGGCATATCGAGCCACTTTTAAACCATATCTTTCTTAATGATTGGTCTAAAAAAACAATCCAATTGATTAATGCATTGATTCTCTATCAATCTGCTATTAACGGATTGACAATAAATCATTTTTCTATAATTATGCCATCATTAGAAATTAATAAAAAGAGTCTTGAAAATTTTGAATTATTTAAGATAGTTTCAGAATCTGAATTCTTTTTTTATAATGAACAAAATTTCAAAATAATATTTGGATTGAATATTAAAATTCAGGTGAAAAATGGTCCTAATATTATATATGATCATGATTTTGAAAATCTAGACCAAGCTTATATTCATTTTATTGATTATTTCAGCACAGTCATTATAAACCGCATACCTTCCACCACTATTATTAATAATGATACTTTTAAAATATTAAAAATGATGAATATTTAAAAATAACAATAATATTTTTATTGACATAATAGTAGCTCGAATGTTATTCTATAATAGACAACTTTTATAAATAGGAGGAAGCTATGTCACAGCTAAACGCAATTTAATTATTGATATTTACCAAAAACATTCATCTTTATATGATTTGGACTTCCATATAAATTCTTCTGTTCTTAGTCCTGACGATACCACTCTTTTTACTACTTCCGGTATGCAACATTTCAAACACCGCTATTCTGATTTATCATACTTTGATACTTTTTCTAATATTCAACAATGTTTAAGAGTCAATGACCTTGAAGAAATAGGCGATGGAACACATTTTTTAACATTCGAAATGATTGGTTTATTTTCATTCAGACAATGGAGCTTACAGCAATCTATTGATTTCATGTATTCTTTTATGAATAAACTAGGCATCATTCCAGATTATGTAACTATACATCCTGATAAGTATGAAGAATGGCGATATCTTTATGATAAATATTTGGTAGACATTAAACTTGATGATGAGTGTATTTGGTCAGATGGCAGTATTGGTGGATATTGCACTGAGTTTTACAAGAATGACATTGAGATAGGTAACATTGTTAATACGCTTGGCGACTGTATAGATATAGGCTTTGGATTAGAACGTCTTTTAGAAGTAACTAATAGCTTAGTTTCAAAAACAAGACTTCAAATTTTAGAAGAAACTTCGGTTGTGCTATTGAATCAGCATGTTCAAGTCGGCAACAACAAACAAGGTTATATTTTGAAAAAGCTTATTACAGAATCTATATTTTCTGGTAGTCTATTACAGTTGAATGAATTCAAAAAGATCAGAAGCAATCATGAAAAAGCTTATTCTACTTATCTTCGTAAAAAAAGCCATCATAGGTTTAAAGATAAAGACGATTTGTTTTGGGCTGATACATTTGGATTTCAAGTTCATAGACTACAAAGTTATCAGCAATGGTTTAACAAAAAAGACTCTTAGGAGTCTTTTTATACAATCATTTCCATGTTTAAAAATTTCAAATCCATGCTAAAAGCATTTATGACACTTCAACAGGTCCAACATAGGTTGCCTTGATATAATAATCAGGCGTTGATGATGTAGAACAATATTTTTCGTTTGTTTCAGTAGTCGCTTTCAAGGCTTCTTGTTCAGTTGCATATTCAGTAGTCCAACTGTCATTTCCCCAGCCGCGTTCACTTTCGTAATAGTCTACTCTATATTTGATAGTCATCGTTGATCTCCCAATGGTTGAATGTATCTATATCATATTTTATTGAATCTTGTCAATCCACTTTTTCGAGCATTTAATCTAAACACTCTAAAACCTTGTGATACATGAAAATTCAAATATTTCATGGGTACAAAATGATTGCCTTCAGAAGGCGGATGGGATTCTTCGCCATATAAATTTTCCCATAACTTTCTATTTCTGAATGTTACTTTGGGTTGTAAAAATTTATTCATCATTTTATTCATAATTACCCTCTATATCCATAAAAATTGTTTACTTTGCACCACTCAATGATAATTGAATTTTCTTCACCTGTTGCCATTCTGTTGGCATATCCTCTTACTTGAGCAATCGAACCATTGTTTCTTAACTCTATCGTTACTTTTCTTTTTCCATTCATTTTCAAACTCCAAATGGAAATATTACCGTTGATGCAATTATTTTTATAACTGGCTACACAATGGTGTTGTGCATTACCTTCTTCCATTAGTAATTTTGCTGATTTAATCTGATTGATTGTCCATTTTTCTTCATTTAATTTATCTTCGTTACGCATAAGTAAAAAATCATCAATATCATGACCTTCCCATTCAATGTTGCCCATTGCTTTCATTCTTCGCAAAGCATAATGCCAGTCGATCATTCTTTTCTTTAGTGAATCTAATGTTAGTCCATTGCCAAAAACAGAAAAATGACGGTTCGCTGCTTTTTCTGCAACAATGAAGTCTACCAAATCATTAATTGCATTTATTGATTCGGGTGTTTTACCTTCTTGGGCAAAAAACTTTATGACATTTTTCCAGAACTCATCTTTAATATTTTTTTCATTCAATTTTGATTTAGCAATACGAAGAGCATTTCCAACATTGGAATTCTCACATACAGCAATAGAGTAGACTAAAGCTTGTTCAACACTGAGATCAGTGTAAGGACACATTAAAAAAGTATGCCCTTCTTTTTTAGTCAAAAAACCTTTGAAAAATTCTTTATGTATCGAACCACCTGTGCCGACACAAACAAACCATTTTTTGTATTCAAGAAAAGACTTATTGATTGTACCGCTACGCTGCATGGTTTTATATTTTGAGTCCCATACCTGTTCCAAAATCTTAGGTGCTTTATATTTAGAGAAAAGATGTTTGGCCAGTAACGTGACTTTTTTTGTACGGTTACTTGTTTTAAGATTACATTTGAATGTATCTACTGAGTTTACAGCGTTTTGTAGTAGTTCGGAGTCAATATCATCCAGCAGAGGTTTTTCTGTTTGAGAAGCAAGAGCCAGTTTTTTATTTTTTGAATGATGCCCGAAGACATTTTTGAATTGGTTTTCAAAAGCTTCTTCTTTTTCATTTTTTATTCTAGTTTGACGACCCATTTATCTATCCTCTACTTATTGAGTAATTGTATCATAATATACATAAATGGATCAACTATTTTTATAATATATTTGCGTTGTATTTAGCTGTGATTTTTGATATACTACTATCACTAAGAGGGTCTTGTATGCATCGTAGAACAATCAACAAAATTTTGAGACAGTATCCGTCTTGTAAAAATCTTGATAAATCTATTTCCTTGTGGATGAAAGACGATGACTTGATTAAATCTTTTTTTAATAAAGATGCAGTACCTATCATGGCTTGTTGTTCATTAAATAGTATTTACTGTATGATGGAAGATAATTTTCCTTATTTTTATGATCATGGGGCTTGTCACGCTGTTTTAAATAAAGTTTCTTTTTTCTTTAATATCTATAAATCAGAACATCTACTACTTTGCGACCCTTACAATTCTATTGAAGAAATTAAAAAAGTTTTTAGTAAATTTATCAAGCATGAAACTTATTTGAATATATTAAATGATATGTTAATCAATCTTAATTTTCAACAAAGTGCTTATTTTAGTTATAGGTTTGATATAGAAACAGAAGTAAATTTAATAGAATACCTAATAGGTAGTGGTTCTTATAGTTTTTGTATCAAATTAAGATTTACCGATCAATCTGTTATTGTTGATTTTATTACAACTGTTGATGGATGTCATGCAGAAGCTAATTTTTTTGGAAATTTTGATAGTTTTTCTGCTGTTTGTGATAGAGGATTTAGATTGAGTGGTCTTGATTTTATGACATTTGAAAATTTATGTGATATCAATACTGATTTTGTTTCAATGGCTAAAATTCAAAAAATATATAATTATTAAGCAATATTTTTGTACAAAGTTTTATTATACTATTAAATATGTGGAGTGTATTTATGTCTAGTTGTGAGATGCCTATTATTGAAGATCCCTATTTTGGAGTCATTCAGCCTATCAAATATGAAAACTCTTTGATTACTCAACGAGCCAGCCATTTTTTTGAATGTCCTGTTGACATCATCTATACTAATCATATAGCTTATGAGGGAGACGATGTGGCTTTAAAAAAAACGGCACTACTTGATGAAGGATTTTTTAATATCAATGGTTTGCTGGTTCCCTTTGTTTTTGAATCGCTTGTTCATGCACAAAAACCTATAGTCAAGCTTGATATTAATCTATATCTTACTGTTATTTACGGTCATGATCAAAATAAATACCAAATAAATAATAATATCAAAACTGTATTTCTAGAAAAAACAGATGAGTATTTGAACAAAATTTTAGGTGCATTGCCTCTTTATTTATCAAATGAATTAAAAAATGTACTAGAGTATTTATATTTTTATCCTTATGTTGATTCTATTAATGGGAAAAGCTTGAATATTGGATATGACATCATTACAAAATCTTCCTATTTCTTTATCACGCATTATCAGAAAGAAAGCACCTGTTACAATAATAGGATGCCGTTTAGTTATGATGGTAGAAATTTTTCAATGTTGATGAATGGCTATAAGAACATTATAGTAAATTCAGAAAATTTAGACAAGGCGTGGGGTCTTTTGTTTTCTTCCATCTTGAATCATAAGCTATATGAAGAATCCCTTATAGGTCCATTTACTGATATGACAACTGTTCTTCAACATGTTGAGAAAATATCATCTATTGTTGAAATGGTACAATATTAAAACTACTTTTCCGATAAGCATTAATGAAAAATAAGATTAAAAAAGATCAATAAAAAAGCCGCCTTAGCGACCTTTAATGACCTCCACCTTCTATGTGATGTGTGGGTCGCTTTGCCAACAATACAAAAGGTATCAATACCAGCATGATAATACCACTCAACAACATGATATCATTAAGTCCCATCACTGCAGCCTGACCGTTGATGATGTTATTTATATATGACATTTGAGTAATATTGTCTTGCATAGGCAACATTTTTATATAATTTTCATAATTTGGATTGGCTTGATTAATGCTGGCAGCTAGGTATTCATGATGTATTGCCATTCTATGATCCCAATACGCAATAACCAAAGATGTGCCAAAGCTATTTCCCATATTTCTCATAAAACTAGAAATACCAGAAGCACTTGCCATATCTTTAGGTGCTATATTAGAAAATGTTATACTGGTTAATGGTATGAAAAAACAGGCAAGTCCGATACCTAGAAATAAACGATTGAATGCAATATGTCCTGCTGTCACTTCATTATTCATTGTTGCTCCCCACCATGATACGATAAAGAACCAAATAAATCCAAAAACAACAATCTTTCTAGGATCAACCTTAGATAATGCCGCACCTAATATTGGAGCTAAGAAGATAACAAAAACACTGGTTGTGGATGTTGCCAGTCCACTATTGAATGCAGTATATCCCATGTAGTTTTGTAACCATTGAGGAAATACAACAACTGTCGAAAAGAAAGCGGTAGATCCAATACATAAAACCATCACTCCAATCAAAAAATTTCTATTTAAAAATAATCTAACATCAACAATGGGATCTTTAGCATAATATTCCCATATAATTAAACTGGACATAAAGATAAATGATATAATACCTAATGTAACAATATAGTTATCACTAAACCAGTCAAGTTCGTTACCTTTATCCAGCAAGAGTTGAAGTGATCCTACACCAACGGCCAAAAATATTAAACCCATATAATCCATTGGCGATTTTATTTTGACTTCATTTGTTCTTTGAACTTTAAATATTTTATAAACAATATAAGAAGAAATGATACCAAAAGGAATATTGATATAAAAACTCCATCTCCAATGCCAGTTATCAGTGATCCATCCACCTAAAATAGGACCTGCCACAGGAGCGATAACAATCGTCATTGACCAAATACCCATTGCCAATCCTTTCTTGTTGGCTGGATAAATACTCATTAATAGTGTTTGTGATAAAGGTATCATACAAGCACCTACAACCCCTTGCAGTATTCTGGCAAATAGTAAAATTTCAAAACTTGGACTTATTCCACATAATACACTGGCAATCGTAAATAATATTGTACCCCATATATAGAGGTTGACTTGTCCAAATCTTTTACTCAACCAGCCTGTTAAAGGTAACAAGATAGCTTCTGAAACCGCATATGATGTGATTACCCATGTACCTTGTGTTGATGACACCCCAAAGTCACCTGCTATATGTGATAATGAAACATTGACAATAGTTGAATCCAATATATTCATAAAAGATCCAATTGATAAAGCAAAGGTTGCTAGTAATAACGCTATTGGTATTTGCATTATACACCTTTATTGACTTAATTTAGCAATAGTGGTTTTTACAATAGTATCAACATCCTTGTCAATTATTGTATAATTCGCATCAAATATATTGGTAGATTCAGGGACTAAAGTTTTAACTGATTTTAATATTTGCTCAGTATGTGTATTAATATCCACAACTACAGAACTACCGATAGGTAAATACCCATGTTCTTTAATGCTATCTTTGTTTATTTCTATTTTTACAGGCACTCGTTGAACAACTTTAATCCAGTTGCCTGTTGCATTTTGAGCGGGTAACAATGAAAATGCACTACCACTACCGGCTGAAACACCTTTGACAATACCTTCATAATGCTGTTTATTCACATCACTGACAATTTCAACTTCTTGACCTATTTTAAGATTTTTTAATTGATTTTCTTTCAAGTTGGCATCGATCCATGCATTATTTAAATCAATAATGGTAAATAGATTTTGATTCTCATTGATCTTTTGACCAAGAGAGACCGCTCTTTTGGCAATAGTACCATCAAACGTCGCATAAATATTGGTTCTTGCCAGATTAATAGCCGCTTTTTGATAATTAAGAATACTTTTAGCAACATCAGGATGTTGTTTAATGCTTTCAGAGGCTAATTGAACTTTATCATTTTTAAAATTATTTTGAGCAATAGCGTATTGAATTTTACTTTGATTATAATTATTTTTAACAACATCATAATTTTCCTGACTAATCAATCCCTTTTTGAATAATAAAGTGTCTCTTTTGTAATCAACCTCATTTTTTTGAAAATCTACTTTTTTCGCATTGACTGTTTCAGAAGATACGCTGACATTATTATTTAAAGAATAATATTTTCGAATAGACTGTTCTAATTCAACTTTAGCCGACTCCAGTGTCAGTAAGTAATCAGTATCATCAATTTTAGCAATCAAATCGCCTCTTTTAACTGTCTGTGTATCATCTACTAATACTTTGACAATATTTCCTGATAATTGTGATGTAACCATATTTTGGTGACTATTAACATAAGCGTCTTCGGTTTCTTCATGCCATTTAAAGTTGGTATTCCATAAGTAAGCATAAAAACCACCAATAATAGCTACCACCAATAATAATATAATAATTTTTTTAATGGCTTTACTACTGTTTCCTTTTACTTTTTCTTCCTGTTGTTGCATTTCAAGCTCCTGCTTTTTGGTTGATTATATTAATTCCACCTAATGCATTAATTAGGTCAATTTGTTGATTGAATCTACTTAATAATTGCTTATTATTATTTCGTTCTTCACTCAGTAGTTGATCACGTTCTTGTACAAATTCATAACGTGAGATAGTTCCATACTTGTATCTGGTGCTCATGTTATTAAATATTGTTTTTTTATTTTCATATTTTGAAAAACTGTTTTCAAGCGAATTCTTTTCTTTTCTTAACTTGTAAACATTGTCATTAATATCTTTTAATGCAGTCGAAATCGTTTTATTATAATTTTCAATAAATGTATTTAAATCAAATCCTGCCAATCTATAATTAGATTTAATACGTCCAGAGTCAAATATGGGTAGTTTTAATGTAGGCGAAATTGTTGCAAACAATGATGACTTAGATAGTAATAAATTCGGAGTTATTGACTCAAAACCTGCAGTCCCTGTGATGGTGATATTAGGATAGAAATCGGCTTTCAATGCTTCAAGTTGTTCTTCTTGTGCATCAATATTGTATAAATAATATTTAACGTCTGGACGTTCAGTAATGACTTCCGCCGTATAATATTCTGGCAACTTTAATTCTGTTTTATATAAATCAACAGTATTAACAGCTAATATTTTGTTTATTTTATCATTGTTATTACCCAATAACATCAATGAATTTTTAGTAAGTTGCAATGATGTCGTATTGTCAACAATCAAAGTATTCATATCTTTGATATTATTTTTAAGTTTTAAAACTTCATCATCAATGCTTGTACCAATGGATACTTTATATTGTTCCAATTCCAAGAGTTCTTGATAAATTTCTTTTTGTTCGATTAATAAACGAGATTGATTATTGTAAAAAGTGAAATCTGCATACAATTTAACAACCTGATTTGAAATATTTAACTCAGACCATTGTTTATTCAGCTTTTCTGCTGCTTGTAAGCTCATGTACTGATTGCCAAAATGTTGTATTTTTTTGAATAAATCGACATCATAATTTGCATTTAATGACAAACTATCATTATCTATTATACGGTTTGAATATTCAGCAGGATTGAAACTGTTACCACTCAATCTCTGTTTGTTTGCTGTAGCTTCAAGATCTATACCAATTTTTTTATTGGCATTGTTTAATTGATATTGTTCCTGTATTTTAGCAATTTTAATATCAAGCAGTTTTAAATCTTTGTTATTATCTAAAATAACGATCATGAGTTGATTAAGTTGCTTGTTATTTAATTCAGTCCACCACTTTTCTCTTTTTATTGTATAACTTTGATTGTTGAGTGATGTTATTGTTTGACCTTCTATTGCGGGTGATTCAATATTGGGAATAGCTACACATCCTGTGATTACCATACTGATAATTAATGGTAATGTTTTTTTAATCATATTTTTCCTCCATATTATCTAATGCTTTGCCTAATTCTTTGATAACAGATTCGACATTGCAATTTTCCCATATATTTTTTAATATTTCATCGTGAGCACCCATATTATCCATAATGAATTTTTTTCCCTCTTGTGTAATACTGATGAATATTTTTCTACGATCCTTTTTATCATGTTCTCTTTCCAAATACCCCCTTTGAATCAATTCATCCACTACACGAGTCATTGTAGGTTTTGGCTGTCTTAACATTGAGGCCAATTCTGATGGTAATATTTTACTATCCTCTGTATCATATGTAACCATTAATACTCCCCATGAAGTACAGGTAAGACCACCACATTCTTGCATTCTTTTATCCATAATGCGTTCAAATTGTTTTGTGGTTTTAAACAATAACCGAGTTAATAATACTTCATTTAGTGAAAAGTTTTCACTGGTGTCTTTTAGCTTAGCTAATCTATTTTGAATTTCTTTTATCTTATTGGACATAACGACCTCTTTATAATATTAGTTCCATATGAAACTATTTTACACGAAATTATTTTATAATCAATAATTAGCTGGCAAATTATTTTATTTTCTTGTATTTTTACTGTTTTTACAATATAAAATATTTACTATTTTTTAATAGTGTGGTATGATTCGGATACATTTTGGAGATTCAAACTATGATTTCTAGTCTTATTGGCAATCGAAAACTTCAGTCAAGCGATCAATTTTTCAATGATGAATTTATTAAACAATCCATGTCTCTTATGTTGCCAAAATTCAATCAGGTTGATAAAAAAGATATTTATATCCTTCAATACATCTCTTTTCGTGGAAAAAGAAGTTGTGATTTTATTTTCAAGTATAAAGATATTTATATTCCTTTAAGCATCAATTTTAATGAATTTTTTGAATTGAAGTATTCAGTACGTATTTGTTTTGATAAGGGTGCTTTAAGTAGTAATTTTTTTGAAGTTGATAAAATAGATAATTATAATATTGATCAATTCAACGATTTTTTTGAAAATAGTCAATGGCCCAACGTCTGGACTCCTTTTCAAAAGATGCTGGCTGATTTCTATCATAGTAACGGTCAATCTATTATTCATAAACAAGTTGTTTCACTTAAATACAATCAAATGAATGAGGCGGATAAAATACAACTTCCATTGCCTCATGTTTTATTTGATAGTTACTCTCGCTATGAAGCTAACGGTAATAGTGTTTTTATGAACATTCATGGAGAAAGTTTGGATGACGATCATTATGTTACATTAAAGACAACACAAGGTGAAACATCTATTAAAATTCCTACTGATTATATGCTTGAAAAAAGCTATTCTATGGACCCTTTATCTATTTTTAAGTCGTGTGTACTTAAACTACATACTATAATAGATGATAACGTAATGGCTGATTTCAATAATTACTTTGATGCAGTCAAATATTATCATACTCATCAGGATTTTTTTAAAAAATTGGGCGAAATGATTAAAATTTGAAATTATTATATGAACAGTCATTTTAAAAATTTTTTTGAATTCTATTTTGATTATCCTTTTGAACAATTGGAATTCTTTCTGATGAATCAGATCGACATTGATATTGCCAAAACTTATCAATTGGATGTTAATGATATTGAAACTTTTTTCATCCATAAAAAAAATTCAAAAAATTCTACAGTTAATTATTATGGGTTTTTCAGATTGAAACACTCTGACTTTTATATTCCTGTTGATATAATTTGTATTAAAGATTATTATGATCCCATAATTGATCTGAAATTTAATTTAACTACAAGAAACTCTATATTTGATTTCAAATGTATACCTTTAAAATATGATAAGACATTTGACTATATTAACGAATTAATGAAAGCATTGCCAGAATCTATTTCAGAATTTGTTTCAGGCATTGAAAAAGATTTTACGTTTTTGAATACTTCTTTTATGGATAATTTTTCTCTTTATTTTGATTTAAAATCAAGTTTTCTACAAATTAAATCTCGTTCAAATCTACATTATAACGAATTAACCATTGCTGGTTTTTACGATGATCAAAAGAGACGGCTTGATTACAGTCTTAATGTAAAAGGAGATAATGAATTATTAACCATGTTCTTGTCTTGTATAAATATAGATGAATTCAATTGTCATCATTTATTGTCTCAAAGCTTTAACAATTATGATTCGCTGATGACCGTGGATAGTACAAATTTTATCAAGATGAGAAATCAGTTGATTCAGTATAGAAAAATGAATTTAATCTACACATATTGATAGCAATCATGGTAAATTTTTGGTATAATTATCCGGTCTTGACCAAAAGGAGAAATACTATGGTAGACCAATCACTTGTTGTAATGAAAGATCTTCCGCTTGGCACTCGAATGAAGTGTTACGAGGCGGTAGAAACAAAACGTCGTTTTGAGCGTAATAAACCAATTTATGCTCGTATTGATGGCCGTGGTTTCAGTAAGTTTACAAAAGGCATGAAAAGACCGTATGAAGAAGAAATGTCCAAAGCGATGATTGAAGTTACTAAATATCTTGTTAAAGAAACAGGGGCGGTTGTTGGGTATACTCAATCGGACGAAATCAGCCTTGCATGGTTTGGAGATGACACTAAAACAGCATTCTTTTTTGATGGCAAAATTCAAAAGATGGTTAGTAACGTGGCGGCATTGGCAACTGCTAAGTTCATGACTTATGCGGCAGTAAAATGGCCAGAAGCTTGTGAACAAAAATTGCCTACGTTTGATAGCCGAATTATTAGTATGCCCAGTTTTGAAGAAGTTGCCAATATGTTTCTGTGGAGAGTTATGGATGCTCGAAAAAACTCGATCAGTATGGCAGCACGAGCTTTTTTCTCACATAAATCGATTTTGAACAAAAACGGGGCTGACAAGATTGAAATGCTTAAGGAAGCTGGGATTGACTTTGAAGCCTATCCTGAATTTTTCAAGCATGGTACTTTTGTTCGTAACGAGAAATTTTTTGTCAGTATCGAGGATTCCAGTATTCCACTGCAATATAGAGAAGGTAAAGAAGGTGTTTATCGTAACAAGATTGTTGAAGTTCCTGTGACTTCCTTTATGAGCGTGGAAAACAAAGTGCCATTCATGTTTTATGGTGAACAGCCTAAATTGATTGAAAAACCAATTTTTCTTGATACTGAGCAAGATTGATTTTAAAAGTCTATAGACAGCACTGCGGTGTTGTCTATTTTCTTCAGATATATGGTTTATTTTTTCCTTGATTTGATGTACTTTTATGATAAGATTCTTCTATTCAAGAGGATAATATAATGAAACTTCACGGAAAATACTATTTTATGATTTTTACTGTCTTTATGATGACTTTATTCAATTATGTTTTTTTTACAGAAATAAAGAAAAGTAATGATCACTTAATCTCACAATATATTATTCCACAATCCTCAGTAGCCAATAAAGAACGGTTACAAGCTCTTATGTCTCAGCCTTATTATCTCAAATCCCAAATAGATGATGTAAATGATTTAGCTTTTCACACTTATAAAGACATTTTAATGAAAAAAGATTTAGTTTCGTTAAAGTTAAAAAATATAATGTTATTAAACATGAAAATTATTTTTGTAGATAACTTATCATTTTATTTTAGAATTAATTATTTAATTAACTTATGCTTGTTGGCTTCTTTTTTGTTTGCTATTATGTATAAAGAAACCAATATGAATGATGAGAACAAGCATGAGCCAATATTTAACGTTTGAAAATAAATTTTTAGATTTATCATTTTCTCAAAAAGTAAGAATGAGTTATGGTGATTGGTGTAAAAAACTTTTTTTAATAAATTTTGACAAAAAGTTTTATAAAGAAGTTTACACAGACCTCTCTTATATGTATCATTACTTTACATTTAAACAGCTTTTTTCTACCTTTTTATTATTCATGATATGGCTAACTAATTTTTTTGCTTTTCCCCTCTACGCAGTCTTTATGAGCCACTATTGGGAATCTCGCTATAAAAAAATATTGAGTATTGGAAAAGACCCACTCCACGCAATGATTGTTTATTCACTGGACTTACCTCATTTAAATGGTTTGAAAGTGGTTAAGATTTTATCTGACATTATCAATTCTGGTATTCATCATTACAGAGTTGTTTTAGAAAATAAAGATATTGTTGAAGTTAACGAGACTCAGTTATTGTCAAAAAACACACTGATAGTAAGAAAGAGCATTCTAGAGAAGGAATTAAAGAATATTAATTATAAATTAGATTATTTTAAAGATAAATAATTGATCGTATCTATCAATCAATTTCTAAAATTCATAATAGCTATAAGTTTCTTTTAATACTAAGTTGGTTTGAATTTCGTCTATTACATCTTTTATAATGACATATTTGGGTATTCCCAATTTTAAGAAGAAAATCACTCCTTTCCAGTTTTTTATAGCTCCATCATTATCCATGAAATCATATTTCTTTGTTTTACTCAATACATCCTGCATTTGATCAATTGTCATATTCTTAAATATTTTTTGAATTTTTTGTTTATACATTTTTGTTCGATAAAATAATAACATAGCTAATAAGACAGGCGTGATGCCTAATAAGAATAATGAACCAGATGTAAATAAAATAAAATTGTTATCAATCATTTTATGCGAAACCAGTGCAGTATGTATGAAAAATAAAAGAGATCCTATTAACCAAAATACACCTGTCACAGAAGTAAGTAGCCTAATCATAGATTTTCTCCTGAAATGATAGTTAACTTTACAACTTTTAAAAATTTTGTCAAATACCAGTAGTCAATTTTTTGAAATGATCTAGTGCAGGTGTTTTATCTATTTGTTTTATATGGTTTTTTATTTATTGTAAAAAAATAGTTTCTGATTTCTTTTTATGTTATAATAAATTTAAATCATGGGAGTCATGTGCAATGATAAATTATTTCAAACGATGGGACATTGTTGATAATATCAGACGGATGTTAAAAATTCTTGATGGCTCTGATAAATACCCTAGGTTGGTTTTTGAATATTCATTAAAAGATGATATTTTAAAACTTGTTTTTCCATCTAAAGAAAAATATATGTTTTCATTTCTTGCAGAAGATTTGACTATTGAATATCACAAAAAAACAGGTAATTTACTGATCCAGCCTGATCGATATAATTTGACCTCTCATTTTTCTGGAAAACGTCTTGCTTTTACTTTGAAAAACTATATTAAAAAATTTGAGCAAAGAGAGGCATTTATTAACATGATAGTGCAAGAACGAAAAAGAATGTCAGCTTTTATTGATCCACGCCATCGTTATTCAAGTGAATGGGTTGATCATCGTTCAGGATCTTCCAATAAATCTTATAATGATGATAACTGTAGTGTTTATAGAGATATTGTCTATTCCGCATCAGATTCTTGTAGCCATAGTGATAGTTCTAATAGTAATCATAGCCATAATGGTAACAACAGTGACAATTAGGATATTATACAGTTTCCATAAATAATCTATATTTAAAATTGACAACAATGGCTTGAATGATATTCTTCTACTATTGGAGATTATCATTTATGAGAAAACGACTATTTTTGTTGGCTTTTTTTAGTTTATTGTCATTAAATAGTTTGGCAGAAGAGTTTGAAAAACCCTATATTTATCATGTGTATTCAAAAGATCAATCTTTAGATGTGACTTTTCATCGAAAATTTAATAAGCCTTATGATGTTGGGGTTATCAGTGTTTTCAATACACCAGAGTGCCCAATCGATGGCAATCATAACATGGCAAAACTAACTATAATTCCTCTAACGGCCAATGATACAGTTATTAGCAGTCTTATTATTCTTAATGAACAAAAAACAGTAAATTCAAGAATATTTACTAGTCAAAAAAACATATGTAAGGCATTTTCTGGTGTATCATCCAATTCAGCAATTTATTTTTATATGCATTCTGATCTCAACACAGAAAATTACTTTGAACTACCCGATGGTAATGTAGTCTATATCCAGATTAATCATTGAATCAAATATTGACTGTTACAACCTTAAATGGTATAATACCGCTTATAAAATATGACTTATCGTTGAGGATGATTGTGAAACAAAAAAATTTTTTATTCCTAAAAAAAATATTTTTAAACTTATTGACTCAATTTAAGTTTGTAAATGTTGATATCAAAAAAATAAAGATTAATTTGGTATCATCTGATGAGCAGAAAGACCATCTTGTGATTTGTGTAAGTGGTATGATGGTTGCACAGGTTGATTTAACATTTGTTAACCATGATATAGAAACAAATTATATATTAAAGAAAAAGATCCACAATATTAGAATAACATTGGTTAGTTCCTTAATACAAAATTATGACAATATGTTTAGTGGGTTAACAAAACAATATTTATATAATATCAGTATTGATGATGTTAACCATATCAACATTGGACTCACATTGGACTATAGATTATGTTATAGTATTCGTTCAAAAACAGACAAGCGTGAAGTACAAGATCTTCATATATTGATGACTCGTGATCATAATATCAAAGGAGCCTGTGGGCTAACCAACCTACCTACAAGAGATAGTGTATGTGAGCCTCTAGCATGGAATCGGGCTGCTATTGATGAGATTGTGATTCTTTATTTAATCAATGCCAATAACCCTGAGCTTTATAATGCTTTATTTCCAACCTTTGATATAAATCTCGATTTGAATGACATTGTTGATCTTTTAAACTGCTTGAAAACTCTAGAGATGGCATCTTACTGATTATTTGATACTATTTGTCCATTGATTTAAACCGCATATCAAAAGATACTTGAAATTATTGTTTTATTCATTAAATATTATTTAAATACATTTGAATTTTTTATTTTTAAATATACAATGAATATTTAATTATGAAGGAGTTTCAAATGTTTACTAAATTATTCTTAGGTCTTTCACTTCTCACCTGCTCAGCCATTTCGTATGCAGAAGAAATACAAGAAGATCCCATTCAGACTGAGCTTCGAGATCCCACAGATAAATGCTATTTTAATGCCGATCAGTTTAATTTTAATGGTATATTTGTTGACCATGATCAATCAACTAGCTATGTGTATGGTAGCAATATTATTTATTACAACCATAAGGGTGAAGCCAAAGAGCCTGATAGTATGTATAAAGGCGATCTAAAAGAGTCTGATGAAGATGGCGACACTTATGAAATATGCATAAAGAAAAATGCTAATGTATATAAGCTGGAAGAAACTCATAATAAATAAAAGCCTTTCGACAGGCTTTTTTGTTTATAATTTGATTAATTATTTTATTTTTTATTCATCATGTGTTACTATCTTATAATATTTTGAGAGTGATTATGTATAATAGAACTATTGGACTAGATAAATTCTATACGGCTGATTTAAATGCCGTTATGATTGATTCCTATAACGAAGCAGATGAATTAATAAAACTTAAAAAAATAATTTACTCTAGAAAAAAAGCATTTATACTTTCTGAAAATTACCTTTATCTTTTAGAGAAATTAGGTTTTACTATTTACACACCTATAGAGAGCGGTAGCGAACTAGATTTAGGTTGTGTTATCAAATTTTTAGATAGTAATAAAATCAGTATCAATTATACACATCATTATCAGTTAAAAGGAGAAAAATCTGTCGATCTATTTTTAGACCAGTTCTTTTTTGATAAATCAATAGGAATTCAATTTTATTATTTGACTGTTAAGAGTTTTAGTAATTCTTTACATGATCTTGATAGACAGAAATGGCCTTTCTTGATTAAGTTTGAATACAAAGGAGATGTTACTGTAGAATTTAAACGTATAGAAAACGGTAGCGAAAAGATAGTGTACAACTATTATAATACAGGTAATACTTTTAAAAGTTATCAAATGACAAATGATTTTTTTATTTCAGAAATACATTTTTATAAACATCAAGTAAAACAACTCTATTTTAACTGGGATGGCAAAAGTTATTCGTTCTTTGAAATTTGTCAATATTTACCTTACCTTCAAGATATTGGACAAGATAAAATTGCTAAAGGCAAGTATATAATATCAAAAGATGAAATAACACTAATGAGAATGAATCAATATTAAATTTCGAGCATTTTTAATACTAGTAATGTATTTTCAAATTTTTCTTTGTTTGATATATCGAGTGATAAGTTATAATTTTTTTCAATTCTCTCTTTTATTGTATCGAAAAACTGACTTCTAATAAAACCATCTTTTTCTTTTATAAAAATATTTTTTTCAAAACATAATAGGTCACTTCTATTAGAGCCTATGTTTTCATATTTTTTCATCATAAACATAAATTTTATTTTCTTTTTGTTTGTTTTTAGATTAATTCTTTTATCGACAATTAATTTAATAATAAAATCTTTCTTTAATGAGTAAGATACAATTTTGTCATTTATCAAATAATCAACCAATGTCATTTGATAAGTAAACGTTTCAATTAATTCTTTAATGATCTGACTATTCTTGTATTCGTTGAAAATATAATATTTATTGTTTTTGAAAAAAACAGAAATTTCATTTTTAATTTGTAGGATATCTTTTTCTTGCTTGAATTGTATATAATCAGTTGCACCTGTTGCTAAATAAATAATATTGACTTTTATATTAAAGTAACCATTTGAATAAGTTCTTTTAAATCTGTACTCACCTATTTGTGCATCAAATATAAGTGTCTTATTCCATGATTGCTCCTGTTTTTCTTGTAGAAAATATGTTTTTATAATGGTCAACTCATTCGAATCAAAAAGTACCTTGTCTGATTCATCATCCTTGAAAAAATACCAGCCTTCATTATGATTAAGTTTAAAACTCAATACAGCGTATTTTTCTCTATTTGCTTCATATTTTAAAAAAGCTAGTTTAAATTTTTGACAGGCAAGATAAGTTGGATATATATCTGGACAGCAATATTTAAATGTATTTTCATTAATTTTTAATACTCTGGTATTGTTTTCGTCAGGTATTGCAAAGATTCCATTATTAATAAAATCTAAATGCATATTCTTGTCCAGATAATGCCTATTGATTAAATTCAACTATTTTCTCCTTATACACTAAACATCTATACATAATATTTTCTTTTATTTTTTTTAAAAATCAATATTCAATTGGTTTTTATTTATTTTCTTGTTATAATCCAGCATTAATTATTTAGGAGATTAACTAATGTCTAAAATTACAACAGATGATTGTAAAAATTTTTTGATGGAACATTATCCTGATTCTGGTAAATCTAAATGGAAACGAGTCAGTAAGTATAAAGATGATGTGGGATTGTGGTGCCGTGAATTCAATCATCCATCCGTAGGTGATATTACTATTATTGAAAATAATGGAACTTTGTCTTTGAAACAGACGGCTGTGCCAAATCCTATTGACATCAAAAACAATACAATTATTTTTCGTCAGTTTTCTAAAAAGGATAATACTGATGCAAAACGTTTGATTAAACGTTATATTGGTACTATTTATGGTGAAAATGAAGAAGATGAAGAAGAAGAAGAATTTATTCCACAGTCTACTCAAAAAGGATATGAAGCAATACCTAATCAAATCAACTACTTTTTTACCTTGTTGGATGAAGAGTATGAAGACCAAATGAAAAGGATTAATGAAAATAAAGACTATAATGCAAAATTAAACACATTCATACTTTATATTTATCCTAATCAAGAAGAAAATTATGATCAGCATATCGGACCTTTGTTGGAAAATTTTTTGGGACCGCAGTTTAGCGAAGATACAGAATGCATTTTTTCTACTTCATTTGATGAGCCGATGTCAATTAAAGACTTTGTACAGATGATGTCCAGTAAAGGATTTGTTTATGCATTTCTTGATTCTACTAATCCACAAGATAATGAGACTTGTTTATTAGCTGATACCGTTAGGTCACTTGATTTTGTAACAGTTAAAGAAAGTACTATTGTCAAATCAGATGCTGATCTTCCAAAACTTTTTAAAGAATCGGTTGAAAGAGATGATGTTGTTTGTTTGAAAGATTTGCTACGTCAAGGACTACCATTGGATACTTTGATTAATCGTATATCCCTACATTCTTATTGTATTGTTAATGACGCTCCAAACTGTTTTAAACTTTTAGTCAATAATACACCTAACTTAGCAAAAGGAACTTTACGAGCAACAAATACCGTATGGTCTGATATGATAAATTTTGGACAGCAACCTAGTAATTTTAACTATACTGAATATGTCTTTGAGCATGGTAATTTTGATTTTAGAGACGAAAATTATAATTTTAATCTAGACTTTTTGGAACTTATTATTTCTCAGCAGTATTTGTTTGAGAAATTTAAATCAAAAAGTAATGATATTTATAGAGCGTTGGCTTGTTTATATTTTTGTATTCAAAACGAAAATATTTATAATGTCTCATATATTGCGGAAGAAGCTGACAAAGCAATTGATCAGTATCCAGAAGTTGTAGGTGATTTAATTGATATTTCAATCGCATTTGGTAATAATGCTATCAATATTTCTGATACATTGATGCAGAAACTTATTGACTCTGACAGGTTGAAAATTTCAGGTATTCGTTTTGAAGATTATATTATCAGAAGTTTAGATATTATTAAAAATAATAGACATCATCTTTCTGATTCTGACAAGCATTCTGGTATTCAGTTTTATACAAGCATATTGAAACGTATTCAAGATAAGTCTAAAATTTAGTATTTGAGGCTTGATTTCAATTTTTGTTTAGAGTCAATAATCGGGCTTGCCGTTTTGATAGCAAGCTCTTTTTTGTCTTCATGTTTTTGTTTTATTGCCAATAACGCTTGTAGAGTATAAGCGGCATCATTTCCACTGTTGTGTAAATGAATGAAATCTATGTTGTTATATTTCAATACTTCCATAAGTGACATCTTTTTTTCAGGGATTGCTTTATCAGCAATCAATTGTAAATTATATTGCATCTCTAGTGTATCTAAAACTTGGAAGGTTGTATTTTCGAATTTGAAACCACTATTTTGTAATATTGTCATATCAATAGCAAGATCATGGAAAAGCAAATAGTCTGCATCTTTTAAATGGTTTTTTAAAATAGTATTAATTTTTTCCGTCTGAATATATTGTGTTTGGCCGAATTGAAACTTATTTTGTAAATTTTTTGAGTTTTTAGATTTTATACGGTGCATATCTTCAAAAACATAATGTTCATAATAAGTTTTGTCATTATCTTGAATTGCAATTCCTATTTCTGAACATGATTGTAGAGTATAGGGTTTTTTTTCAACAAAATATTCAAAATCAACGGACACTATCTTTTTATTCTTTAAAACAACATCCAAATTTCCTTTATTGAGAGCACATTCTTTACTACCGGGATGAGCCTTCTTTTTCATTTCTTTTCTTTCTGCAAATTTTTCGACCATTGAGGGTGATTTATTATGAGTAATAAGACAATCAATATACGTTTTATAAGAACTGCAGTGCATTACTTTTATTGAATCATTTAATGGAATGCTATCTACTGTGCTAATATCAAAGGTTGTCTTAAATTTTAAAGTAGCCAATAACATTAACTTTTCTGTTTCATTTTCATCAATAAATGTAGTATTTTTTTTGTTCTTAAATAGATATACATTTTTGACGGAATTAGTATCATAAAGGCCCGCAGGACTAAAAAAACTTTCTACTTCCTTTTTTGATAATTCAGGATAGTTATTTTTAATATGATTTTTTAAGTTTGATATATAATATAATTTCATTTTGAATCTCAGTGTATAGTTATATTATAGCAAATATTCAACAAAAATAAAATATATAAAAAATCCGCACTAGGCGGATTCTTTATACTGAGTTTTACGGTATTTTTTCCAGCTTTTTATACGGTAATCACTTCTGACACGATCATCCCGAGTAGTAGGAATATGACCAGCCGTACGTTTAGCCCTGACAGGCACTTCATTTTCATCCAAAAATTCAGCTGCAGTTCTCAATGCAGCGAATGTCTTAGGATGACGCCAAAACGAACCATAAGATCTGAATTTACCAGTACCGGGAACAGGACCTTCCCCATTCCATGTATCAAGAGAGCGGCGTATGTAACGACGATCATCCCATTCTTTTCTTTGTTTAATCGCCAATTCAGCGAATTCTATGATGGTCAAATTTTCACCATATTCATTACGCAAAACAAAATCAGAATATCTTTTCAAAAAACCATCACCACAAATATCTGCATAGGCTTTTTGGTTAGTTTTACCAGCAATACCAGATGGCTTATTGCCAAAAAAAACTCTTTCACAACTACTTTGATACAATCTACGGTTAGGAATGTCAAATTCAAAACCAATACTGTTTTTAATAAAAGAAAAACCCAGTTTTTTGAAAGCAGCTTCTTTGCTTTCATAGGTTTCGACAATGCCAGCTTTAGAACACAAGTAAATAACTTCTCTTTTCATATAGACTCCAATTAAATTAATTTAATTTTTGTCAATGATTACCTTTTCAGCATATTTAAAATGCATGATATTGTCTCCTTCTGTAGTGAACATTATACTTGATACCAAAACCAATATCAAGTTTTTTCTTATCTTGCATTTTCTATCAATAATTGTTATATTATTATATAAAACAAGGGAACTTTGTTATGTTAAAATATACATTGGCATTATTATTAAGCCTGAACTCATTCTGCGTATTTGCTAATATTGAAGACGAAAAACCTATTTTAAAGCCTAATGTTGAATTACTTGAAACAGACCAAGATCCAGTAGAAGTGTTGGCCTTGAATTCGTCCACATCTATTGTTAGTTTGCCTTCATCTTTAAAGGCAACCGCTATTGGCTATAACTTTGATTCAAATACAAGTACATTTTCTCAACGTTCTCGTACAGCTTTGGATACTTTTGAAATAACGTGTCTGGTAAAACAAGAAACCTTCAAAAGTCAGCCTCAAAGCATAAGCTGTATAACAGAGAATGATGATAACTCTATAAATTTGATTGATGGTACTAAATTAATAGCCAGCTTTAAGCCTGCATCTGACATAGATATGGTAGAACTAAATCCCGGCGTCAAACTGGCATCCTTCAATTTTGATATGGATGGTGTTCAAAAAACGACAACGACTACAAAAATAATGTTGAATACTGATAAGCCACAGATATATGCTATTTTCAGATTTTCTAACAAAGGCAATTCGTGGTCTGGCAAACGCTTATTGTTTATAAGAGAACATCGTTGAATTTATTGGCTTTAAAGTTTTCTGATACCATTTATATTACTTGGTAATGTTGTTTGTCAAATTGTTTTATGATATAATAGTTCCTCTGAAACCGTTGGAGCTTTAAATGCAACTACATCACTTATACAAACAGTATGGACAGGATCTTTTTTCATCTAGAGAATTCCAGCATATTTGGGATAAAGGAATTGCATTTAGAATTTGCAATAATCGCATTGCAGTCGAAAAAGAAAGTCGAAATTCTAAAGACACCCATAGACGTAATGTTATTCATTCCAAGCTTCAAGAAACATTCAATTTTGAAACAATAAATAATGAAATTCATCATAAGATAATTCAACAATATTTCATAGCAATGAAAGAAATGTACATGTCTGAAACTTTATATATTGTTGAAGACTCTTTAAATTTTGAAGTTGATAGAGTTCGTATTAATAAAAAAAACTCAATTATTGTAAGAAAACACAATGATTTAACAAGAAATCATAAAGAGATCTTTAATGAGCGTGTTGTGTTTAATAGAGGCTTTATGGTAGATGAAGATAGTTCTTATGTTCTCTATACTGTCATAGCAAATCATGGAACTTTTGGAATTGACAATGAACACATGAAATTTTCATACTATGTCAGAAATAATAAATTCTATTTTGTTGCTCCTAAAATTTCAAAAGATCGTTCTGCATTATTTGTTATAGATATTGATAAAGTTGAAAAGAATTTGGATATTATTTTAAATTCAATTAAAAAGAAAGTGTTTACGATGTTTTATAAAAAAGTAGCTGCATCGTTATTTGGCCAAAAATTGAGGTATTCTACACTCAGACCTGTTCACTTGTCTATTATTGATATGTTGGATAAACAACCGATTGGACAGTTTTCATATTTTATAAAACATCAAATGGGATTTAATTTTGAAAGTAATGAAAACTTATCAGATAATGAACTATATACTGTATTTAAAAATTACCTAGCCGCATATCTAATGTTTTATATTTAAAAGGATTCTATATATTATGATTAATGAAATAAACAACGTTCATGAGAAAAGATTAGACAATCTCTTAATGGAATTCAATAAATTTTTGCCTTTATTGAAAATTAAAGAATTTAAATTCGCTAAGACATTAAATAAAAGCCAGCCCTTTAAAATAAAAGACAAAAATCAAAATAAAATTTATTTTAGTTCTTATTGTTATGATTTTTTAGCAGCCCTTGATGAAAATGAAATTATTGCCGATTCATTTAACAATGATTCACCCCAGTTTAATTTGTCTGCTGTTTATGATGCAATTACTGATAAGGTTGAAGTCAATTCTGTGAAATTTAGATTTATGGATTTAAATGATCCTGTGCTATTTTATTTAATTGATAGTAATAGTTTATCAATACTTAAACCACTCATCACAGAGATAAGTGAATTCATTTTAGAGAATTCTTCAATTATTGAATATCTGACAGTTCAAGTTAGTTTTAAGATTGATGGTACATTTGATAATCTCAGTCTGTTTTTTAAATATTATGAATTTAACTATAGTTCAAATAGTCATGAAAATTATTATACTAATAATATAAGCCTTTATGATAAATTATTGATCAAAGATTATGAATTAAATATAGAAAGAGATTTACGTGATTTTGCTGAAATGACTTTTTTGAGCATTTCTAACCCTGATATGTTGGATTTTTTTTCCTGTTCTGATTGGCATGAACTCTGGAATATGTATTCAGAAAACCCAGAATCTATTAAATCTATTTTGGAAATGAATTCATGATACTTGCGTATTGTAAATAAATTTTTGGTATTAATATTAAATTAGTTAAAGGTGAGTGTAATATGTTATTATTTTCTAATATTCCTATATTTATAAAAAAAAATATATATATAAGTGAATTTATTTATTTATCCGCAGCATCTTTTTTTGTTTTTGTTTACATGTCATTGAATCCTGAATCTAGCAGTCTTTTATTATACCTTTATTTAATTGCAGGTATCTTACAAACTTTCTTTTTGTTGATAACCCTTTATCTAAAAGAATTTAATATGTATATGCATTCATTATTTAAACATGTAGCAATTTTTAATATTATGATGATAATATTTTGTATTGTAGCATCTCTTATTTTTGGAAATAAATTTGTTTTCATAGTTTTGATGTTTGGAACTGCCTTACCCGCTTTTTTTCTGATTACAATCGTTAATTTACAATTTTTTAATAAACATGATTTTGAATTTTTGAAAGATAGGATGAATGAACATCTAGAGTACCTTACAAAAATAAAACATTCTGATTGTGATTGGGTTTTCTATGATAAATCTAAACCTGACATATATTTTTCTCTATATCAAAATATTATTTTTTCGCCTTTTGGTATTTATATAAAAGATAGATATATTCTTTATGTATGGTTATATCACTATATGGATGAAAATAATTTAAACTTCAATAATCTAACAGAACAAGACTACCAAGTAATTGAAATGACGAATTTTTAGAGAGGACTTAAATAAAAAAACTAAAAGCTAATATAAAATTTCAAATAATCGTAAAAATAAATAATATTTTAAATACAAGCTACAATTTAACCGATAGAGAAATAAAATGAAATCTTTGAAAAATGAAAAAACCCTCAAACAAATAAAAATAGATAGTTTATTACGTATCAATATTCAACCTTCAAATAGCTGTCCTATTATTGATTTACTCTCATACAACCATAAAAATAATGCAATGTTATATGAAATCGATTTTGATACAAAATTGTTAAATATAGAAAATTACCAATTAATTAATATAACAGACAAATTAAAGTTATGGTCAACTGATATACTAGATTTAGCTTGTGAAACAATTGATAATGTGGAAGACAACGACGAGCGAGAAGAAATTAATATACTAATTAATGATTTGAAACAATGTATAAACGATGATAAAACCCATTATCTTTCAATTTTTGATGAACAATTAAAACACTTTGTGGAACAATGGACTTTTATTCAGCTTGATTACGATAGTATAGATAACAAGGTCATTTCTGCAAAAAATCGTATTGATAATATTAGAAGTAAAGAAAACTATCTTGAATCAGATGATGATAACTATGATGCAGAAATTGATACCCATAACCAAGAACTAGATAATGCTCAATATAACTTGTCTGTATTGGAAGGTGACCTTGAACAGCTAAAAAGCGATTTTTATTATGATATTGAGACACCTCTTAAATCACTTTTAAATGAATTAACAGCTATACTTGAGTTTACCAGAATGAATAATGGATCAATACGTACATTGACAACTGAATTAAAACATTATGTTATCCCGCACCTTTCAAGTGATTATGATTTAACCCAACCTATTGAATACCTAAGATCTCTAGAAACTGGTGCATCTGATGAAATATCATTAGGACTGGTTGATGTCTTACATAATGAAGACAGTATTAATAAGATAACTTTTTACTTGAAAGAACACCAAATAATAAATGAATTACAAGTTAAATTGATAAATCAGATAGGTGATATAAATTGCTTGGTTGATATTTTAAAAGAACAAGGTTATAAAATAATACGTTATTATGATGATTATAAAACTTATATTGAAGCCCATGATTCATTTACAGAAATAAATTTAAGACATTAATACTAAAAAAACATGAATAAATAAAGTGGCCCAAGCCACTTTATTATCCATTATCTTCTTGGTCCATGACCATTGTTTCCATGGTTGTCAAATCCGCTTCCATTTGGTCTTCCCGGCCCACGATCTGGTCTATTCCTACCGGGTCTTCCATAATGCTCAAAGTTATGTGGCCTTCCATTGTAATGACCACGAGGTCTATCATTGTAATGATTATTCCAATAGGGTCTTGGTGGAGCAGGTCTATAGTAAGGTCTTGGATTTACATAAACAGGATAACTTTCGGTATAGATTACCTGTGGACGAGTAACCGTCTCAGTATAAATCATTGAACTGCCAGCAGGCACATACTGATAATCGACTGTTTCAGAATAGACAGTATCACTATATGGGTTGACAACACAACCACCTAACATGGCTAAAAAAGGTAATACTAGTAAATTTTTCATAGTCAATCTATTGTTAATTGTTTATATTATATTCCTTATAATTCAAACTTCAAATTCAAAATATGTAAATGTTTTGAAAAGTTCTATCGATAAATATAACTTGTTTTGAAAATATTTTAGTATACAATACAATAAACACTAAAATATTTTTAGCTTTAAACATTAAGGTTATTGATTTTTATTGGTTAAACAATAGGGGAGAAAATGAACAAGCCTGCAGTACATAGAAAAAAAAATATAATTGTTGGTATTATCGTTGTCATAGTATTATTTGTTTTTATTGGTTATACAAGAGAAGCTACTTTTGCTGAAAAAGATGTTGTTATCGATAGTTATAAGCAAGTGACAGTAGATAAAAAGCTAAAAGATATTGCTGTATTGAAGGATGAGCAAGGCTTTAAATATGAAACTGGTTTTTCATGTTTGAATGGTAGACAACCTGTTGGCTCAAGAATTTCTATTTACACTGAGCAAGATGTTAAAACCTATGGATTTTTCTTTAAAACTGAAACTTATAAATCGGTTAAATCAGGTGCTAGTATTTGCATAAAATATTGATTTAATATTTTATACATGCTAATATATATCATCAGAGGATATTAACATGTTGAAATCAATCACTAAAATTAACACACAAAACAGTTCTGATTTTTTAACTGGACCTATTCAATTCGGTACTGATTGGCCGGGAACTTTTTTTACACTTTCTTACATCAATAATCTTGTGGTTAGTCATGATATTGAAGATATACAACCGGTTATTAATGCATTTGATTTTTCAAAGAACTATATCAATAGTTTCTTAAAGGAATTTATAGAGGTGGGATCATTATTTGAAAATGATGAAAGCTCACAAGACATTGCTTCACGTATACAAATAATTGAAGTTGATACATTAATGGTAGGTGACAGCACTGTTCAACGTGTTGAAACAGGTATGGTCAATATCAATAATCAAATAGGTTATTTTATTAGAGGCGATAATGCAGGATATCTTTTGCAACTATTGTCTATAAAAAAAGACTTGTCACTGGTAGAAAACCAACTTAGATGCTCTTTATCTGGCTGTATCGTTTAATCTATCATCATAAAAATCAAATATATTCTTTGATATAACACCTTGATTATATTTTTCTTCAAGATCATCTTTGAATGTTGTCTTATTGATTTTTATTAAAGTTTCTATATTTTTAATAATGAACTCTTTATTGAATGATTGGTTGTTTATAGAACCTAATGAATTTTTTAAATTTTTATCAATTAGATTTGTTTTATCGTCGTCAGACATTATAAAATATTCATTTAATATAAAAGGCCGATTAAATTCATCAAAACATTCATATTGAGATATACAGCCATTAAAAACATCTAAAAATTCTAATAACTCATGACTTTCCAATGGAAGAAGATAATCTAAAATATTACTAATACCAGTAGTAGTCATAGTGGTTAACACTGCATGTCCTGTTTGACAGGCTAACAAAATATCAGGTATATTTTCATTATTATTTATTTCTTCTATACAGATTATGTTTTGATTTGTTCTGAATGCTGTTTGAATATGTTTATCTAATTCATCTTTTGATTCTGACTGCATGGTTCTGATACTTAGATTACTGGGAAATGAACTTGATCTGAAACGATTCGTTTTTTCTAATAAAAGGATTCTTTTAGCAATATTGTGATGAAGATAATGATAAATCATAGACCCCATTAATTCAGTTCTATTGTATCCACCAATCACAATAAATCCTGATACTTTCTTAAATATATAGGAATCAAGTAGTTTTTGAGGTAGTTTTATACTAGTTTTTACATCAATTTGGGGATGAATCATTTTATATTCCTCTTTTACATCATTATCATAATCATTTTGCTTTAATAAGTCAATTTCTTATATTTATCTTGTAAGTTATCTATATAAATGATATCATTTATTTTATTTTAATAAGGGGCTTTTTATGAAAAAAATGCAGGAATGGGCAATTCATACGACACTTGATAATGGATGGGCGACACATCAATTTAATCAGTTTATTTCAAATGCAGATCAATCAGAATTTTTACGTTCTCAGATTCCATTTTTTTATGCTGTTCAAGCTTTTCCACAAGCATTGTCTAAACTAGCCAGTCAAATTGAAACCAGTGAGCAACGCTGGTTGGTCATTGAAAATCTGTATGAGGAACACGGACAAGGAAATTTTAAGAAATTCCATACATCAACATTTAAAGAGTTTCTAACAGTATTGGGTTGGAATCAGGAATTATATAGAAATCCATGGGTTACCGAATGGGTTGATAATGTTTTATCAAAAGACCTATCTGCCGGTGAATATGCTGCTTATCTAGCAGGGATTGAATTTGCTTATGCTCCCATTAGTAAAACAATTGCTGACCACATGAACCATTTAGGTTTGATTACTAAACAAAATCACTATGGAAATCATGCTGATCTCGATTGGCTTCATGGTGCTGAATTATTGGATGTAGCCTTAAGTCTTTCAGAATCCTATGACAAATTACAGGATGTTTTTAAGCAAGCTCAATATGAATTTTTAGATTTATATTCTCATCTTATCATACCGACAGCATTTGAAATGAAAGAAATCAATAAAGAAGATATTTCATTTTATTACACTCGCGAAGACAGTGGACCAGAAATATTTGCTGTTTCTAATGCCATTAATTCAGGAGTTTCAAAACCCTCAATCTTGATGATTGGTTCGGGTGGAGAAACACTTATTGATTTATTGAGTATTCCTAGACCTCTAAATATTGATGTCATTGATATGAATTCACATCAATTGGAACTTTGTAAATTTAAAATTTCACAATTATTATCGTTTGATACTTATTCAAATATTGACACTCATTTTTCTGGCAAGTTTGAAAAGATTTTTTCTCGTATCAGAGAAATTTTCAATTATCAAGGTGAGGATAAGCTTTCTACTTATATTGCAACATCTTCACAAGGACAACAGAAACTAAAATACATTGTAAACAACCTGTTTTCCAATGAAAATTTGGCACATGTTTTTAGTGATAGAGCAACAAAATTCTCATCAGAAAGCTTTGCTGATCATTTTTATAATGTGTTTGTAAAAGCTTGTCAAAATTTCAGACAAAGCCGATCTACAGCAAAAAATATTTTCAATATCATTGATGGTGAAGATATAACGCTATCAAAACATATGCTAGACGCTTTTAATCTTTATTATCATAATCATTATGTAACTTATACTTTGGGCAATTTTGAAAGTTTAAAGTCAAATGAAAAATATGATATTGTTTCTATCTCAAATATTGGCGACTGGATGCCAATTGAACAGTATAAAGAGTTGTTAGCATCTGTTCGCGAAAAATTGAAACCTAATGGTGTAGTTGTTGCTAGAAAATTATTAGGCGACTATAGTTTAGAGCAAATTTTACGTGAAAATAGTTTTAAATGTCGTAATATAACTGACAATACTTTCTTTTATTCCGAAGTCTGCTTGGGATCTTTTGCCGGAAGATCTGGCAATTGATTACCGTAAATATGTCAGTTCTAAATATAGACTATAGGATAACATAATGCATTTTTCAAAAAAACTACATATTAAAGTTTTAAATCTGAATGATTCGTTGGTTCGAAACAAATACAGTCACCTTCTGATGGAATATGAAAATATTTTCACTTATCCATTGGGGTCAAGATCTTTTCATATTCGCCATGGTTTTAGTGGTAATTATGACTACTTTTCTTTCTTTGAGCAAATGGGTGAAGTTCACTATATTGTAGCAGAACATGATAGTTGTTTAGTAGCGGCGGGGTGTGCCATATTACGAAATATTAATAACGAAAAAGTGTGGTACTTGTGTGATTTCAAATTAACTCCTGAATATCGCGGCAAAGGTATTCTTGAAAAGATGTTTAGAAAGTATGTCTTTTCTTTTTATTTGAAATCGCAAAAAATGTTTTTTGTGAACATGAGCACTATTCAGGGCAATGGTCTTATCAAAAAGGCTTCAAAAATATTCAAGATATTTGGATTAAAAAAAGAAAATCTGTACTTTTTTGAATGGAGTAAGAATGATGTAATACATACAGACATAGATTTGACTCAATTTGTTATTTTAACAAATGCTCATAAAAAAGATATTGTAATTGATGATAAATCTTATCCTATTTATCATCTTGTTCAAAAAAACTCTTATATTGATTTAACAAAATTTGAGAAAATTCATATAAACGACATTTCTGACACGGATACGTTGATGTATTGTGGCGTGAAAAATAGTATCATCGATCACTTGCTGGTTAATCAACAACCAGCAACTATTGGCAGCTTTGTTTCTCATCGATTTAATACTAGTTTTTTTTCAAGTGCCGAAATCTAAATTTTTGTTGACAATTTTTTGATAACATTAGATAATGTAATACTTCAAATAGGAAATTATATGCAATTTTTAATTATTAAATTATTTTCTGGTATCTTTCGATGTTTTAACTAACATCGGAGGTAAGTATGTTTTACACGTATAAGATAAGGTCTTTTGAAGGAAAGTGTTATTATTATTTTTCTAAAGACAGTATATTTAGATTGGTTGATGATTTTGGAGTTCGTAGTTTTAAACTAGAATTCTGCAATGACTTTATTGTTGGTAGTAAGTCTGGCATCTTACATTCATATCAGAAAAAGCCTCACTATTACTATTTTGAAGGTCAAATGTATGAAGACTATGATCATACCCCTGTATATCGTAGTGGAAATTACATTATCAGAAACTATGCAGGACAAATCGTTGACATTGAAACGTTGGTAGCAGAATATTGTCAGTCTCGAAATATTTACAATAAAAAGAAAAATAAAGCAGTCAAACATAAGGGGTCTAAAAAAAGAAAGTATTCTCCAAAAGGAATCAATAGATATTTTTCTGGTATTAAAAATGAATTTTCTCAAAATCTTATTGACGAGTCAGAAGGTTTTGTAAAAATTAGAGGCAAGAGAAAAAATGCTGTCAAAAGAGACTATGATTATGAATTTTATCGTGAAAATACTAACTCAGTATCATGGAAGTGTACTAATAAAAATAAGCAATGGATGTGAGTCCCTTGCTTTTTTAATAACTCAGAGGCACTAATGACTCATTTATTTTTAAAAAAAATCTACGCAAAGTATTTGACAAAACGTTATAAAGCAACTTCAAAATCTCACCAAGCTGTATTGTCATTTGGCGAAAGTCGGATAGTCGATTTTGAATGGGTTATTTATCGGCTTTATTTGATAATGCCTTTTGGTAGAAAAATACAACAATTACGAGCATTTAGAAATGTTTTATCCATGGAGTATGGGGATATTGGTACATTTTCAATATTAATACGATCATCCTTATTTTTATATAATTATAGTTTTATAAAAACTCTTAATTTATCTGATGATTATTTTTTGATTGATGAGCAGGAAAGAGTTTTAAATCTGATTTATTTTCTAAGTGGCTATGTGTTTAATCCCAATAGCACTATACAGAACACTCAACTTCCTCTAAATAAGAACGCCTACAGAAATAGATATTTCAGTTCTTATCATGATGATAAGATGATAATGAAAACTATTGAAGATGTTTATAAAGAATTAAGATTGAAATATACAACAAAAGAGCTATTTAATAATAATCCATTATTAGTGGCAAGTCCTTTTTTGATACTTAAAAAAAAGGGTGATGTTTTAAAAGGTGTAAATATTAAAATAAAAGAAAGTGATGGTGGACATATTTCCATATTTATATTGAAAAATAATAATGGTGCTTATTTTTTCAAAATAGAAACTAGTAAAAATGATTTTTCATCCATGTGTAATGATCATTTGGCAGGAAATAATATTTTTCAATATACTCGTTTTATGCATAAAATGAAAGAAACAAGCGATTTTTCTGTTATTATAAATGCTATTTCCATGTTTTTTATTAATCATTTTAATCCCTCCTACACATCAAGCAAGCCTTATATGTTGAGAGATAAATACCTTCTTGATATGATCGATTATGATTAATATTTTAATGTACAGACTTGTTCAAACATGATATAATACTGTTCTTTTCAGGGTGATAATATGTTCATAAAAAAGAAATGTTTTTCTAAAATTAAATCAAGCCTTTCATATTTTGGTATTTCACTTTATGATGATTCTATACTGGATGATGAGTTATGTTTTAATTATTTATCCAGTTCAATAGGTCCTCTCAAAATCCAGAATATCGAAGATGTTTATATCATTACCCTAGCTGATTATTATCCTAAAGATGGAGTAATAGTTAACAGTAGGTTAATTAATCCTATATTTGATAAAACAATCAGTATAATTCAGCAGGATATGCAAATCTTTAATGCTGTACTCGGTAACATCTGGTTTAGTCATACAAATACAGTCAGTCCTATTCAGTTATTAAAGATCTTGTGTGTCAGTCCTTTATTGAAAGTATCTGCTCGTACAAAAGTCAATCAACCTGAATTTGATGTTCATTTTAGCCTATATGAAACTGTTTATTCTTTAGATATTGGTAATAAACAAAAAATTTCAAAAAGTGATTATTATTTCGGATATAAAGATTTTAAACTACTTAAAGAATATGGTGATTATCAACAGTTGACCCATGATATAATTGAAGGATATGGTCTTTCAGATGAATTTAACATTGATTTCAGTCGTCTAGGGGAATTAAAAATAATGGAACTTTATTAAAGTAATAAAGAAAAAAATCAGAAATTTATAACAGTAAATGTTTAGTATGATTGAAATGTTGTATAATATAGCAGGTTCATTTGTGTTTTAATCGCATAAGAATAACAATCAATTTCGGTTTATTTTTTTATCAGGTTTCTGCTGCAATAATAATAAAGAGAATCTTTTTTAATACTCTTGAATCTTATATTATCAGCATCCGACTCTTTAACTCTTGCCAATTTTTCTTTACCATCAAAAAATATGTACTCATTTTCTACTTTCTTACTATATTTAGGAAAATAACTTGATTCTTTTTTATTGTTTACAGAAAAGTAGTTTTCTGTAATTGTTAAAGATATTTTGGATTTTTTATCTTTTGTGATACAAGACCAGTCTCCAATGAACTTATAATCTTCTGGTTTACCTTCTGTTAAAGCCATATACAATAGGATAGTTATCGTAACGATTGAAAACGCTAACAAACTTAAAATTCTTGCATAGTTGATTTGATTATTAAACTGCATCTATATAGGCTCCTGTACATTCAATATAATAATGGATTAGAGACACAAGTCAATATAATATAAAAACTCTTCGAAAAGAGTTTTTATTCATTTTAAATGCTATTAAAAATGATAATTCAACGCTACATATACTTGCTTGTTATTTTTAAGAGTAGCTGATCCTACTTTCTCACTATCGTCTTTAAAATCAACTTTGTTATTGTTGAGCATATATTTAAGACCACCTTCAACTTCAAAGTTTTCGCCTACATTTTGGAGCAGTCCAACCTGACCACCATAGGTTAAGCCATAGGATCTGTCAGTAGATAAACCACCTGTATTGGTTTCAAGCTTGTTAATGCCCGCTGATACCCCAGCAAAGGCTCTTGTACCATAGTCATTCAATAAATAAAGATAATCGGCAGATCCAACTAAATTTTCTTGGATCAGTTTATTATGGTGTGCCGCACCTGATGTGTAATCATACGATCCGTAGAATCTTCTATCTCCTAAATCTTTACCGGCTCTTACTCCCCATGTATTATCTTTATTGAATATATTATTGAAATCACTATATTCAAAATTATCTTTTGCGGTTTGACTGCTGGTTACTCTTGACCATGTTTTTCCCGCTGATGCACCTACAAATGTTGAGTCTGCATTGGCTAAACCAATGTAGCCTATTGAACTAATTGACATAATTGCTGTTGCAAGCATTAATTTTTTCATAGACTTTCTTCCTCTTTAAGGGTTGATTTCTAGATATGCTAGCATAAAGATTATATAAATCAATAGTTTATCTTTTTTTTCATAATACATTATCTATGGTTTTTTTCTATTTTTACTTTATATAATGAAAAATAATATCATCAAAAATGGATTAAAAATCTTAAATAATTGACTATACGGATTCATTTTGATATAATTTCAACACTTTATTTATAGGTGGAGAATAGCATGAAACAATCAGAGCAATTTTATAGCATGACATTACTCAATTCCACAGGTGATATCACTTTGACATGGGAAAATGCTGAAGACGCTGAGATTAAAGCCATGATTCAGGCAAAGATTGATGCGGGGTACTGTTTTTTCATTCTTGAGCCAAGAGTCAGCTTTTTGAAAGTTTTGGGTAGCAAAAAGAAAACAATACGTGATATTTCTGAAATTAAAGGGCGTGAAGTCGTTATGAAAACAAAGGAAAATATGACAGGAAAAGCGGTTCTTAATGATACATTTAATTTAGGTGACGAAGCTTCCGAAAATCTTTTTAGATTGGGCAGAATCGGCATTGCCAACGTGCCAGAAGACAGTTATAATACAGTACGCAAAACAAAGAATGCCTCAGAAGTCATGAGGAATCATACAGTTGTTGCTCCTAGAATTGCGGCAGGTTAAGAGGTAGATATGCCATACAGAGCGAGTCCAGACACAAATTATATCATGGAAGCTTCCTTTGAATTGTTAGAGCAGACGCCTGATGTGGCTCATGCTGCTTTCTTTTCAGGCGTAGATCTTGATAATTATTTCGATACATATGATGCTTATTATTCACAAGATGGATCATCAGCATCTATTAAAAATTTGTGTTCTTCAATGCATGAGTGGACTGATGCTCAGGATGACTTGACTCGTGGTGTAATATTATCTTCCAATATCTATGAAGTGCGTCTACAACTAGATGAATTGATTACGGGTGTTACAAATGATCTGATTGAAAGTTATCTGCTTAATAATGGCATTCGTGAAGAGTCTGATTCAAATTTTTATTTTACGATGGGTGAACAAGAAGCTAAAATAAATATTTTTAGTGAACGAGATATTTTATTTCCTGCCAACATAGCCACTGCCATTATGCAAAATAATAGAAGCTATGATTATATGCTCTCTTTAAAAAATCGTCTACAAAAGACACTGGAAACGCAAGTTCCACTGTCAGCATTGAAAAAACAATACACTTTAATGAGAGAGAACGCACTAATCGGCACTCATTTTACTTTCAATACGGCTGGTTTGCTTGTAGATACAAGTGGTTCAACTCATTACACACCACCAATTCATATCAGTAAGGAAACTGTTGATTCTGCCAAAAAGGCTATCAAGAAGGGCGTAAAGAAATTTTCAAATTTGTTTGGTAAAAAAAACATCAACAGTTTTATTAGTGGAGATGGTTTTATTGTAGAAGGAAAATTATGTAATTGGTTTTTCAAACAAAAAAAGTCAGTTTCATTGTTGACAATGACGCATAGCCCTCTAAAATGTCATATTCCATATCAATTGACACTGATGGATAAAAATGATGTGGTTATGGCAGACTGTTGTGTTTATGTAACAGAGAATACACCAATTATCGATCAGCTTATTACAATCATTCTATACATTCAGCATGATGAAGAAGAGTTGTTGGCAAATTGTAATTTATTCAATGTTCGTCCAGAAATGGATAGTTCTATTTTGTATCATAATAGTATTTTCAAAACTGATGACACCAATAGCCGAATTCAGAATGTTTTTACCACTTCTGAGTATACCAAAGAATTCAACCGGTTAAATACTGCCTATAGATTCCAAGTCAAACAGTCATTTTCCGATATTATTGGTATTAGATCCGATTTTTTTCAATTCTTGCTGCAAGATTATCGAAACCCTGTTTTAACAGAATCAAATGATATTTATTATTTGGATCAATTTTCAGGAAGTAAGCTAATTAATTTTTAATTTTCTTGCTGTTATATGACGATTTTGATATAATCTGTTAGACATATTAGAGGATTTACTTATGCTTGATAATGTTATGGACAAAGCATCTACACATGATTTTTTTTCAGCAATTTTTAAGAATTATTCGTGCAAATCAGTAAATCAATACATGCTAGAAATTGAAACTGACAAGTTTCTAACTAGTGCTCAAATCTTTTTTATTGAAAAAGATCAATACAGTATTTCAGTCAACATGCCTCAGAGCTATGACATCAATACTGATTCTGATATCAAAGATAGACTGATTAACTTTTCATATTTTCATGATTTGTTTCATGTTAACCCTTTTCTATTTCATTTTGACAAAGTTAAAAAAATTATTTTAGAGATCAATAAAAATCAATCAACGTTTAAGCTGTGTTTTGATACGTCTTTTGATGTAAATGCTGTTTTATCAATCTCTGAAAAAAAATCTTATCTTAGCTTGAATGGTATCATTGTCAAACTTCAAGAAAAAGACAATCTAGATGCTTACTATGATGAAATTTTTAGTAGATTTCTTAAAGACAAAAAATTTTCAACCTTGAAAATAAATGGTGTTGAAGCTTGTCGTATTACTGACTTTATGCAGAATGAGCATATTGGCCCCAGAAATATTATGGATGAACATTTGGATATTATTAAGATGTTTGATATTTGATGGATAAACATCAACATCTTTCAAATAGTATCTTTTATTTTTTTCAGTATATGTTAAAATAAAACTAAACATATTATATAAAAATGTCAAAAATTGTCATAGTCCATTCACTGTCTGAAAATAAATTAACACAAGCTATTAAACTTGGAGGTATGCCTCTTCCAAGTATAGCAGCAATGAATCCAGATAATGAGTTTACCAGATTTGGGAATATAACGTTTATCGTAAAACCAGAATCAGTTAACCCTAAAGATAAAAAAAATTTATTTTTTGACAGAGATATTTTTTCTCAACGTATTCCTACATTATATTACGATGTTGACAAAAAGCAGTTTGATAGTTTTTACAACAAAGTCGAGCAATATATTAAAAACAGACATGAATTAAGTACGCTTTTTTCAATGTATGATGTAGATTCTTTACGTAGAAAACCTTCTGAATATATTCAAAATCGTATATTATCTGACTCTATTATCAAAATGATGTTTGTCGATACTTTTGATCCATCCTATGAGTTACCTTATAAAAAAGCAAAGTTAGAATCCGATTTATCAAATGACACTATTTTTAAAAATTTCATGATATCTCAACGATTAGATATCAAATATGATGATACATTTGCAGTTGAAATAAAATCAGCCATTGAGCGACGTTATTCTTTTTATAAAGATGCTGTAGGAACAACTATTGCAAATGATATTAAGCATTCATATGAAAATTCTCTTTTCTCATATGATGGCAAAATAAATACACACTCAAGAGAAATTTTAAATATTATCAATGATATTCCAACCTATGCGGATAATGCCTTATCTGTTGATCTTGAATTATTGAGAAAGCAGATAAATTCTATTGTTGAGAATAATCAGCATGCATATAAAGACTTTGTAGATTCATTAACGGACGGGGTATTTAAAAACCCACATTTAAAAAATGGAAATCGAAAGGTTGAATACACATTAGAAAATATAGAAAAATTTATGTTACGTCAAAAAGTAACAGCTATTGAAGAAACATCAGATACCAGTATTGGTAAAATATCTTCGTCTTATGCAACTCAGTTTAAGTCATATGATGAAATGATTCATTCGTCATCTATTCTAGATACTATTGAAGATAGAAGTTCTGCTATGGATGTTATTCATAGAGAAATATTCAATCTGACTGAACACATGATGCCTTATTTTGATGGTTCTCGCTTTTTTGAGGCTCAGGAAAGTTTATCTTTATCATTACATAATATAAAAAATCATGAACAGTTCATTAGTAAATTGAACAGTAATGGCTTTAATAGTAGTGAAATACCTATGGATTTAATAGATTCAGGATTTAAAATTGTAAATAAAATTAAAAACTTAACAAATCATTATTTTGAGGGAAAACCACAAAAAGTATTAAATTTTAAAGATTTTTCTGCTGTTGTCTTGCCAGTTAATACATCGCCAGATATTATTGATTATTTAAAACAACATATGAAAGTTCATCAATATTCAAAGCCTTCTGAAAAAATCGAAATTTTCAAAAAATATTCTTTTGATGAGTCTCCAAAAGTTATTAAAAAAATAAAGCCATAAGACAATTGTTTAAGTATCAAAAGTCAGTTCGCACTGACTTTTTTTCTTTCTTTTGACAGTTCATCTAGTTTTGTATTCCAGTAATCAATCTCTTTTTCGGAGTCCCTTACTCTTTTGAGCAAATCATTTTTAGTTTTATATTGGTTAATACCTGATTCAGTTTTTTCCTTTTCTAGAAAAGACAATGATTGTTTTTCAGAAGTAAGAATAGATAATGTAAATACAATACTGCCTATTATCGCAGTCGATATAAAAAAATTCATAAAAAGTCCTTGTCTAGTCATCTCTATTTTAACAGTTACACCTTATCAGGTCAAATAAAAAGACCACTTAAATACCTTGTTTTTAAAGCATTTTTCATATACAATTAACTAAATTAATGAGGGTTTATAAAATGCAAAATTTGATTCCAGTTATTGAAGATGTTGTATTCAATGCTACTTTTGCAGATCTACCACGTTTTGATTTTTCCGATAATTCCCGATACATAAAAAACGAAAATAACGTTCGATTCATTATTCAAGCTTTGGCAGATGACATTCTTTGCGTTAGAGAAGATAAAGAAATTAATATGCAGTTTTATTTTGGAACTAATCATTTTGATATCACATTAGGTTTATCGTATCCTTATTTTCATTATAAAGTAACTTTTTCTTTTAATTATGAATACCCTGATTTGAAAAAAAATATTAGAACAATTCTTAATAATGAGCTTGATCGTATCATTAATGAGGAAGGTGTTCAATATAGAATTGTAGAAATTGAACCGGCTAAAGGATTTTTCAAAAATTTGGCAATTTTTGAAGAAGTGTTTGACACACATGGACAATTATATAATCACTTATGTAAATATCCATTTAAATCAGGAACAGGAGAGTCTAAGGATGCGTTTCAATTTTTTACCTTAATTAAAATGATGAATGGAATCCCTTCCATTTGTTTAAAGTGTCCCATTTTTGAAGTTCTGATTTCACACTATGTTATTCAATTTGATTTTAAAGGGATTGAACTTAGTTTTAATAATGATTTTCTATATTCCGATAATCGTGTAAACACTATTCGTGAACTTATCATCAACTTGTTTAATTCTAAAAATAATTACAATGTTACTGCTATTGATAATCTCAAAAGCATTACTGCCATGATTAGCATTTGATTTACAGATGCATTTATTTTTGTTATAATGCAGTTCACATTAAGGCATTTAAAAGGTAGTTGATATGATAAATTGCTCTCTTCTTAATACAGTTGACTATGACTCAAATATAAAGGTTTTTATTTATTGGAACCTCACCAGACATATATGGTCTGTAAAAGCCTTGTCTGGTCCTAGTAGAGGGCGAGTGATTTATCATATGAAAGATGTTGTATTAAAAGATTGTCAATTTAAAGTATCTGAACGTCAGCGACAATTTATTTTAAAGAATAAACGTAAAGTTGTTCATGCTGGTGTAGTTGGATATCTTTGTAACCATCTTACTGATCATTCAGATGAGTTTATTTCTGTCACTTATAATCCTTACAAATTTTCGACGTTTGTTAATAAAGAGGATAATGGACAGCCTATATTCAATGCACGTATTGTTTGCATGAGTCATGATAAGACTGTTAAAGCCTATCAATAATATTTAAATAACCAAAATTTGACAAAACTCTATATTTAGGCTACTATTGTTGAAATCTATATATGGAGTTTATTATGTATCGACACGTTATAATGACATTATTTTTATCAATAATCAGTTTTTCTTCATTTGCAGATACCCCAGAAACCTTTCCTCCAACTCCAACATATAAAGAGCAGATACCTCTTTTTTTTGATAGGTTGGGAGCTAATAAAAGTATTCAAATTAGTGGTTTTAGAGAGGATAACTATGATGATATTACATTTGACAAAGTTCCTGTAAAATCAAATAAATTAGTGCCATTTACAGAAGTATTGAATACTGATATTTCAGAACTTAGAACTTTCAAATATTTTATTAACAGTAATAGAATCATTTCAAATACCCTATATTATGGCTATGGAAAAGTTTATAAAGTATCTTATTCTTTTTCAAATAACACAATTTCTAATGACAGTGATGCATACAGTATAAATTATAATGATAAGGTTTTAAACCAAATTAAAAGCGATTTGTACACTTATCTGGAAAATACTGGTTATACGGAAAATGATTTTTTCTTGCTAAAATGGGGACGTAATATCAATAAGAAGATGAATGAATGGTTGTATGACATAAAACAAGATAATCTTGAAAATGCCGACTCTAATCTAGAAGTTCCTGATAAGACATTTAAAAGAGGTGATTATGTTGTCACAGTTCATTCGGGCATCAATAAAGCTTTCACAGTACAATTAACTTTGGCATCAACTAAAGACGAATTTGAAAATATAGAATCTATTGATGCAAAAAATAGAGAAAATAAATCAAAAGAAATTGCTGAACAACGCTCTAAGGAAACCATTCAAAATATTATAAGAACAGATAAATAGGCATAGAAATGTTTAAAAAAATTTTAATTTTTAGTGTCTTATTTTTTTATTCTTTTTTATCGCTAGCTGATGATTTTTCTTTTACAAAAGAAATTTCAACACTTACAAAGTTGATTGGAGAAAATGAAGAAACTGTTATCGCTTACATGAAAAAAACAAATACGGTCTATACAATTGAAAATATATTGGACAATAATTCAGAAGTTGACTTGAACTCATTAAGAAAACTAATATATACATTGCCTTATGATAACCATATTATTGTTGAAATTGATTATAGCCAAAATAAGGTATACTTTGTTAAATTAAGAATTGCTTATAAAAACAATCTAAAAATCAGTAAAATTGATAAAAATGTACCTAACATTAAAGATGAACAGCAAAAAGCATTAGAAAAAAAGCTGGCTGTTTTTTTAACTGATCATGGGTGGTCAAAGCGTGAGTTAGTTGCTCTTTTAGGTTTTTCAATTATTTATGAGCAAGATATTTATACATTAAAAATTGAAAAAGAAAAAGAATTGGAATCAGTGTTGGATATTACAATAAGTACAGATGATTTAACAAACGATTATGAGATGGCTTATCTTATTGAAGAAAAAGCAAACAATCGCAAAAATAGAAAATTAGAAATATTGCCTTAATTTATATTAACAAATAATAGGACATCATTATGAATAATGAACAAAAGTTGAAATGTAAAGCTATCATACACTCTCATGCGGCTGCCGCTGCAGCAGGTAATGCATTTCCTATACCGGGATTAGGTTTGGCAACTGATATGGTAACGATGGCTTCGATGACAATGAGTTTGTGTGCAGTTTTTGGCGGAAGCATACAAGAAGAGGCTGCAAAATCATTAGCTTTAGCAACATTGAAAAATACAATGCTTTCACAGCCTGTCAAGGTTGTCTCAAAAGAGCTTTCCAAATTTATCCCCTTTTTAGGTCAGGCAGTAGCACCTACACTATCAGTTGTCATTTTGGAAGCGGCTGGTTGGAATCTGGCTGATGATCTTTATGACAAATTCTCAAAAAAACAAGCTCAACGCTTAATTGATGACTATTCATTGAAATTAAATAAAAATGGTAAAAAAGAATATAAATTAACAAGTGATGAAATAAAAGCAATAGATAAAGCACATGTGATTATTGACTCTGAGCCAAAAGAAAAGTCATTTATTGGAAAAACCATAGACCTTGTTTCAAAAAGGTAATTAGGTATTAATTTTTATTTCTTGTTCTTGCTTGAACTATATCCAGTAAATGCTAAGTTAAGTTATAATCAAATAATTAAAGGATTGATAAAAATGAAAGGATTTTCTATGTTGAAACTAGCAAGTGTGCTATTTGTACTAGGTTGTTCAATGGGTGTATCACAAGCCAGTGTCTTTATTGGAGGTACTTATGGAGCAAGTTGGGGTGGAATAAAGAACTCAAGCTATGATCATATGACAAATAATGAGAACTTCGAAAATTCACTCAGCAATGCAGCTACAGCAGGTTTTAGAGTGGGTGCTGACTTTGAGCAAATTAGGGTATATGGCACTTATGATAGAGCATCACGATATGCCAATGGCGGTGATAATACAATGGAAAATTTGTTGTTATCTACTGATTATCTTTATCGCGTAAGTCCTTCCACGCGAGTTTTTATAGGTGTTACAGCCGGAGCCAATCACATGGTCAATGAAGGTGCTGATTATTATGATCATGAATACGATGCCTATAGCTATGCATATGGCGGGCAATTTGGTGCTGTTGCAGATTTAAGAAATGGATTTGAATTTGAGGCTGCCTATCGTTATCTAATACATAATAGTATTGATCATGATAGTGATTACAGTAATGATGAATTTCCACAATTGAAATCGTCACAGTATGTTTACTTTGGTTTAAACTATCATTTCTAAATAACGAACTAATATATAAGAGAGCATTCATGCTCTTTTTATATTTTCTATTTTTAGTGTATAATATAAAAAACATATAAAATTTTATGAAAAGAAAAGATTTTTTAAAATACTTCGCAACAAAATATCCGAAAGAATATTTATCAGACTATCAATCATTGAGTTTAGATATTGATCTAACAAATGAAGATGATAAAGGTACTTTTTGTCTTCTTTACTTGAATTCCATATTTGATGATATTTTTACGGCAATGAAAGCGGATTCATTTAAAATATGTAAAAACATTGTGAAAATTGATTTTGATTGGGACTATGCAGAAGAATATTCTGATAATGATATTTGGCGATATTCATCTCGAATCAATCTAAATCAGCTTTATGATGAAATTATTTTAAATCATAAGATATATGGCAATACAACTACTCTCTATAGATTGGAAGATCTTAATAATAAAGGTCTTTATGATGGAAAAGGCTGGGCTGCGATGGAAAAGTCTACTGGCTTCCATCCGGGGCCAGAAGAGGACTTATCTTTTGCAAAAATATTTGATTTTAGAAACTATTATATAGAAAACGAATACAAACGTGAATGGAATTTTTCATTTAAAGATCTAGAACAATTAAAATCATGGGTGGGTGATAAAGCTACATTGGAAAAACTTATTGATTTAAATTTCGTAATTAAAGAAATTTCGATTTCTGAAAACTGTGTTATAGCTGGAACTCACCAAGCTATTTATAAAAAACATGGTATTATACATGAACAATCACTAGAATTATCTTCCGTATCCAATTTATTTGAAGTTCCCTCTAAGTTGACAACAAAAAAAATGCCATCTTTATAGATGACATTTTTCCGAGGTATGAAAACAAGATATAAATAAACCGTAAAGTAATGTTGCTTCTTGGTCTAATTATAAGATACCTCTAATAAGAAGATAAATAAAGGGTGTTTTTACAGATTTTTTTGTAAGTGATTGACTATAGTTAGATGTAAGAAATTATTTATATTTTATATTTTATATTTTATATTTTATATTGCCTGATAATAAAAATCATGATATTATTAATCAATTATCAGGAGTCCAAAATTAATGTCTATACTCAAAAATTACACGCCTAATTATTTCTGTAGTCAATCTCAACTTGAAAACATTATTGCTATAATTCAAAAAGTAATAAACATTACCATTGATAGTGTAGAGTTTTCTTCAAAATCAAAACTGACTTTTTATTATGGGTCTAATTTTTTTGTAGGTGATCTCAGCTATGACCTTGATCGCCTTTGTCCTAAAGTATCATTTTCGAAATATGCCCTTCAAGATTTAATGTTTATTAAAAATTGTGACGATCTTATTAAAAAAGCTCGTGAAAAAATTGAATTGCTGTATTCAAATAAACATTATTCCTTTTCGGCCAGAACCAGTCTTTCTTTTAATTTTTATGAACAGGACTTTGAAGGTGTCTATTATGTGTTTAGTTCAGAAGAGTTTAAAAGATTTGTATTTACACCGTCAGATCTTGTACCACAGTCTAATTGCTTCTTAAAATTTTTATGCTATAAAGTGGTTTATGATAAGGTAGTTGAGATTGATAACTATGAAGATATTTATAAAAATATTGATCAATTGATTAAAGTTCAAGAAATGATTGACACGTAATATTATTTAAGATAACAATTGCCATTAAAATTAAATTAGAGTATAATTTCTTTATATTGAGGAATATTTTCTATGAAAAGTAAATGGCTTTTGGATGACTATATGATTGAAACTTCCTATCACGAAGATATTCGTCTTATTTTAAAAAAAATGGGATTTGACTATCACGTTGAGAAATATATTCCTTTTGTAAACGAATTACCTCCTATTCCTTTTACTGAAAACGATTGTGTTGTGTTATATGGTTCTATCGGTTTCGTCAAACAACAAATCAAATACAATGCTTCAAGACTTATTCCGGGTGCATATCTTCAAGAAAAGACAATGGAATGTCTAGGCTATATGCCATTTATGGATCAACCAGAGCTTTTAGCCAATCATAATCATGTATTTACCACTTTTAAAGACCTTATTTATCGAAAAGATTTCTTTTATGACATTTTTAATACGAACAAGATTTTTATTCGACCTAACTGTGGACTGAAGACTTTCACTGGATTGCCTATTCATGTTGATGACTTTAATAGTGAAATTAATAGTTTGAATAAATTGACATCTGTTATTGATAATACTCTAATTTTGGTATCAAATTGCAAAAGTATCACTCATGAATATAGATTTTTTATTGTAAATAGAGAAGTTGTTACAGGTTCACAATATAAATTAAATGATGAATTAAATATTCAAAAAGGCTATTCTGACGAAGCATATCAAGTTGCTAAACAGATGGCTCTAAATAAATGGCAACCTGATATTGCCTACGCTTGCGACGTTGGTATTGTAAATGGGATTCCTAAGATTATTGAATTAAATTCATTTTCTTGTTCTGGATTTTATGCCTGCGACATTATGAATCTTATTAATGCTATTGATCATGTCGCTGTTATGGAATACAATGGTGATATGTCAATCGGAGATATTTAATGAGAGACTATTCTAAATTTGCGATTGTCATAATGTTGTATGGATCTACATTAATCGTTACATTCTTTATGTTGTTAGTACTAAAGGTTACAGTTTTTACCACTGCTTTACTATACTCTGCTTTTAATCAAGTTTTAATGTTTTCAAAGAAATATAAAAGTTATAAAAAGAAACATATTAATCCCAATTATTGAGTTGTACAGTGTATCCCATAGGTTTTGCATTATTCTCGTGTTCTTTCTATGGATAATTGAACTGAGTCATTTGTATCATTTTTTGAATAAGGAGTTTTTAAAATGAAAAACAAAACATATTACCTTGGCAAAATGACGTATCACAAGAGAAGCACACAATTTGAATTGCCTTACATTATTGAGGAAAATATAGATAATTTCTCTTTTCTTAAAAATTATGAAGTCTTTCAGGAAAAAATATCTCACCTGAGTGTTTTTGACGCTTATCTTATTCGTCATGATGAAACAGGAACGGGTGGATTTAATCTTTTTTTCAAATCCATTGCATTCAATAAAATGTATTTTATTCAAGTAACAAAAGAGTTTTCTGCTTGCATAGAAAAATCAGAATTAATCAGCAACTTTGTAGGAGATAAAAAAGATTTTCTTTTTGAATTCCGAAAAGTTCATGACTTTCAAGTTATAAGTGGTTGATTTATAAGCAATAATAAAATATAAAAAGTGCAAGTTTTTTTCAAAAAAGCTTGCTTTTTTTTGTCCTTTTTTGTATAATTACATGGTCGAATTAACTTGTGAATATGAGGAAAAATCATGATTTTAGACGAAAACATGCTTAAACTTTATGCAAAAAATGGTTTCAATGTCTTGTTGACCGGTCGTCCGGGTGTTGGCAAGACAGAAATTATTAAAAGTGTCTTTTCTGATACGTTCGGAGAAGATAAATGGGCTTATTTTTCAGCAGCTACAATGGATGCTTGGGTAGACTTTGTAGGTGTTCCAAAAGCTGTTAAACGCGGAGATAAAGAAGTCCTAGAGCTAATTCGTCCTGCACGTTTCGCTGATGATGATGTACAAGCTATTTTCTTTGATGAATTTAACCGTGCTCCTGCTAAAGTACGTAACGCCGTGATGGAGCTTATTCAATTTAAATCTATTAATGGACGCAAGTTTAATAATCTTAAAGTTATTTGGGCCGCAATTAATCCATTTGATGATGAAGGAACATATGATGTTGAAAAACTTGATCCGGCACAGCTTGATCGTTTTCAAATCCAGATTGAAGTACCCTATAAGCTTGACCGTAGTTATTTGAAAAAGAAGTATGGTTCACTTTCTACACCGTTTGCAGAATGGTGGTTGTCACTTAAAGAAGAACTTCGTTATAAAGTTTCTCCACGACGTTTGGAAGATGCTATTCGAGTACATAATGTAAGAGGCAACTTGGAACATGTTTTGTTGAAAGAAACTAATATTATAGATCTTCGTAATCGTATTGCAAATCTTTCATTGGATGATGAATGGAAAGATGTGTTGGATATGAATGCCAGTGAACGTACCACTTTCTTTCATAACATTGGAAATGTAAGTAAATTTGAATCTTTTATTATGAAAAATTTTAAAAATTTTGTTGCTTATATTCCACATGACTATTTGATTAGTCAATTAGAAACCAAGCAATTGTCATGGGTTGATGCTTCTTTGGATGTCATTGATTCTATTCCAAAAGAAGTAGTTGCCACTATGGAGAAAAGTCATAAGTGTGGTTTTTCCGATGCTCTCAAATCACTGAAAGGTGGGCTTCCTAATGGTATGAAATTGGATTTGAAAGGTAAAAATATTGTGATCACAGGCACCTTTCAGAAACGTTATAAAGATGGCGTATTGAATAGGCAGGAAGTTGAAAGTTTGCTGATTAGAATCGGAGCGACTGTTCAAAAAAGTGTTAATGGACAAACTGATGTGTTAATCAACTCTGACCCTGATACAGGCACTGTCAAATATCGAAATGCAGTTAAATTTGGCATTCGAATTATAACCGAAGATGAATTCCATTTGGCTTATGGCTCATTCTAAAAGTGTTTTAAAGAAGGTGTCTACTGGCACCTTCTTTATTTACTAAAATATAAAATCTTTACTTATCAATCATTTTTTGATATAATAATGGACCAATAGAGGACTTTAAATTGAGTATTAAACGTGAATTTTCCTTCGATGAACAAATTGACATGGCAAATCTATTGTCAAAACATCATTCTATTTTCCAAACTTTCTGGACAATTGGTAAACCTCTATTCACACATTCAATCAAGACAGCCGCTGTTGGTTTTGATCGTCATGGTCAAGTTATTTATCTTATTTTAAATCCTGATTTTTGGGATTCTTTGGATATTTATAATCAATCTTTTGTGATTGCTCATGAATGTCTTCATGTTATTTTGAATCATGGTAAACGTGGTAATGAATATTCAAATCAAAAAGATGTTAACATTGCACAAGACATTGTTATCAATGAAATGTTAGTAAATGGCTTTGGTTTCAATAAATTTCAAATCACTGATTGGAGCAAATATTGCTTCGTTGGTACTGTTTTTTCAAGTGAACATATTATCGAACATCAAATTCACACTCGTGGCTCATTCTGCTATTATTTAGATTTGATGGCTAAAACTGAAACAAACTCACAACAAGATACAATGGATCAACATCCTTCTGATGGTAATCTTGGAGAACTCGACCCTTCTATTCAAGACTATATTGATCAAGTTGCCCAATTTGGAAATGAAGCTGCACAAGCAGTCAAAGAAGAAATTGATCATGTATTAAGTGATAGAGAAAAACATGACCTAGCTCAAAAGATGTCAGAAGAAATTAATGATGCTAAAAATAAAATGGCTGGCACTATTCCTTTGGGGGACTATATCAGTATTAATCCTAATCCACCTAAAAAGAAAAAGAAATGGGAGGAAATTGTTAAGAAACATTTGAGATCTGTTATGAAATATGAAACAGTACAAAAACCATCTTGGATAGGTCGGGATCGCCGCCATGCGTGTTTGTCAGAGGAATTAATGGCACAAGGTCATTGGAATCAGGAAGTGCCTGTTAAATCAAAATATAAGATTGTCTTCTTTTTAGATTCATCCGGTTCCTGTTTGAATTATGCAAAACGTTTTGTTAAAATGCTTCAAAGCATTCCCGATGATACTTTTGATATTGAAGCCTATGCATTTGACTGTAATTTGTACCCTATTGACCTAAAAACAGGGTATGTTCGTGGTGGGGGTGGTACATATTTTACAATTTTGGATAAAAAAATTAGGGAGATTACACAAAAGAAACGCCATCCTGATGCCATTTTTGTATTGTCGGATGGTGATGGAAATCAATTTTCACCTGAAAAACCCCATTTATGGCACTGGATTTTAACACCTCATCATAATACCCGATTGATTCCACAAGATTCGCCAAAACATGATATGAAAAATTTTGAATAAGAGGCTGCATATGAGTAACGAACTGGTAGTTGAATTGCAACAAAAAATGTTATCTGATATTTTCAGTGAACTTGAAAAAGATAATACTCAATTTATTTTAGACGGTTCTTCTTTTTTTTGTTCAAAAGTCTTAATTGACAAAAATTCTATATATTTTAATAAAATTTCATTTGAAAATTTGGATACTAACTATTTGAGTATATCTGATAAACCTGATTTTGATTTTATGATCTCTGTAAAACAATTACATGCTGCCCCTTCCACTATCCTTTATTTTGAAATATTGAAATCAAAAGAGTCATTTGATTTCGAATGTTATCGAGATTTAGTCATAAAGGCTTTAGGAAGCTTTATAAATAAAGGTTTATTACAAACTATTACTTTTAAAAATGAAAAGACTATTTCTTATTATGTTACACCTACTCATATTTATGCAACTGATCCATTGTACTTTCCTTTTGGTCAAGCATTGCCATCTGAGATCGCTCAATTCTCTTATAAGTACCATGTCAAAAAAATTATTGATGATATTGACATTAGCTTATTTTTTTACATGCTTGAAAATGCAGAAATGGATGTTACAAATCCAACTTAAATTGTTTGGAAGTAAAGCCTTCGAAAAGGCTTTTTATTGATTAATCATTTGGTTTCTTTTTCTAGCTTGTTTAAAGATAATTAATTTTATAACTTCTATTGATACTGTTAAAAACATAGCAATCGTTAAAGCCATGCTTTGTAATAATATAGGCAAAATGGTAAGACCTATTAAAGTTAACCAAAAAAAAACTTTTAGAAACATTATCTTTTTTGTTTTCACTGTTTTGCTTGCTTGTCTCAACAAATCATTCATTCTATTTTCATTAGTAGTGATTTCTTTAAAATATATAACATTCATTACAAGGTTAATAGCAAATAAAGAATAGAATATTATATATACAATAACATTACCTTGATCAAAAAAAACCCCAGCCAAACACAGCATCATTATTTCTAATCTATATTTTAAAATCATAACAACTCCTTTCTCGATTAAACCAATAAAATGGTTGATTTTATTATATTCTAATATATAATATATCTTGTTTATAGGAGAAGTAAAATGAGCACGAACCTAGTACTTGAAAATGATGATATTTTTTGTGGTGATACATTTGTAATGACAGTAGACCGTTTTGATACTATTGATATTACAGTAAAGGAAGGAAGATTATATATTAATAATACGTTTGTTAAAGAATTCGCTGACAGTGAAACTGCAAGTGGTGCTATTGAGGAACTTATTTCATCATTGAAAACTGAAAGTTTAGACTATGACATTTATATTGCTGCCTAAATTATTTTAGAATGATGCAGCATTTAAATTAATCCATTTGAGTGCTGAATCATTTTCACATTTGCATTCATCTTGTTTTTTCTTCAAAAAATCTTTTATTTGACAGACTTGCAATGTCATTTTAACTTGAAATTCATCGCAACTTGATAAAAATTCTACTGATATTTCGTAGCCTTTCGGGGTTTTTATTGATTCTATTACTTTTGCATTGCCTGAAAATTTTAGCTCATCTACATTTATTTGTATGTTAATTTTTTGATTTCTTTGAAAGGTTTGTGGGCTATTAAAGGTTAAACCATGACAACTTGCTTGCTGACAAGGGCTTATGTCTTTCGAGTCAATTATTTTTTCTATAGTCAATGGAATACTGTCTGGATGTACTATAAATTTTCTTTCATTAATAAAGCTATGATCTAAATTCGACATGTTAATCTCCTTATATATGAATGCTTTCTAGTATTATTGTACCATGTTTTTTTGTTCCTACAAAATCATATGGCTTCCAGAAAGATCCTTTCCTTGCATTCTTTATATTCACTTTTCAGTAAACTGCAGCATTTTTTGCAGCTTTCATCAATATTATTACTTTTGATGATTTCCCTTACTGTCAAATTGTTTGCTACATCACGATTCAAGTCTGATGTCTTATATCCATTGCATAAACAAATATACATTATTTTCTCCCTGAATCATGTAATTTATTTTATGGTACATGAAATAAAAAAATAAATCAATAGGCTGTTGATTTTGTTTTCATCACTGTCAGATTGATCATGATTTGGGAAAAACCATACCTAAATATAGTGCGGAAATACCTATCCATAGGCTGAAAAAATGTTGCACTATTTATGTATAGTCGTTTTACTGGACAGTTCCCATTTCTTGATTAATGAAATAATCTGTAGGCTGATAGTGTCTATAGCCTTTTTATAAGCATTTTTGTATTATTCATTTTGAATTTTACTGATTATTATTCCAATATTTATACAGATTTTAAAAATTTAGAATATTTTAAAAAAAGAGGTTGACGCAGGATGGTGATTAAGCATATACTAGGCACCTAGCAACAACAAAAGACTTAAAAAATAAAGTCCAACGAAGTGAAAAAAAAGCTTGACGCACGGTTCCTAAATGCAGTATACTAGGCACCTAACGAAGACAAAGGACACTTTAATAAAGTCCGATGAAATCACAAAAAGATTAAAAAAAAGCTTGAAGCAAGATAAAAAAATTGATATACTAACCAAACACACTCGATAGGAGATTCACAATGACTACTACCACCAGCAACATGATTAAAGTTTCACCGAAAGCCATGCGTAAACATGCTCTTAACTGCATCGCATCCGATACTCCTTTCTTCCTTTGGGGTAATCCGGGTATCGGTAAATCTGAAATCTTGAAGGCTCTCGTTGAGAAGCTGGGCTACCACTTTGAAGATATTCGTCTGTCTCAAATCGAAAGCGTTGACCTTCGTGGTCTTCCAACTAAACAAGAAGGTGAAAATGGCCAAGCAACGGTTGCATGGGCAATGCCAGACTTCCTTCGTCGTGCTCGTGAAGCTCGTGCAAATGGTAAGCGTGGTACTGCATTCTTCTTCGACGAATTGAACTCAGGCTCACCTGCAACTATGGCGGCAGCTTATCAGTTCATTAACGACCGTCGCATTGGTTGCTTCGAACTTCAAGCAGGTGACATTGTGTTTGCTGCTGGTAACTTGGAATCCGATGGTGGTGTAACCAACTCCATGCCGTTGCCTTTGGCTAACCGTTTCCGTCACTACTGGATGGAAGTTAGTACGCCACAGTGGTTGGATTATGCTTCTGAGGCTGGCTTGCACCCTTACGTTATCTCTTACTTGTCTATCGGTGCTAACACTGGTAAACTTCAAGATTTCAACGTGGACAAGTTGTTGGCATCTGACGAGAAAGCGTTTGCTACTCCGCGTTCTTGGAAAATGCTCAGTAAAGGTCTTTATGCTGCATACGGTGGTGGTGTAGAAAAAAGCAAAGGCTCACAAGGTCTTGATGGTGAGGCGGCTGAATTCAACGTTTACGATGATGAAGACCCTATCAACGAAAACGACATTTCTGTCATCGCTGCATCTTGTGTAGGCAGTGGTATTGCGGTAGAATTCAGCGGTTTCGTAAAAGAAGGTATGGATTTGCCAAAAGCTCGTGACATTCTTGATGGCAAGAAACAGAATATTGATATTAAGAACAAGGCTTCTGCTCAATATTTCATTGCTAACGACTGTTCACATGCCTTGAAAGAAATGAAAGTAAAGGTTGAAAGTATCAAGCAAGAATCAGGTGATAAATCTGAGCAATTCAAAGATGCTTTGAAAACCTATGTAAAAAGCATGGAGAACTACATTCTCTTTGCAAAAGAATACTTCCAACGTGAATTGTTCGTATACGGTGTAATTACCGTGATGTTGAAACGCTACAAGGTGGTTCCGCTTCCACAATACATGGACAAAAAAGTCTTTGACTTGCTTGCCACTGAATTCAACAAAGCGAAACTGTCAGACTAACACATACGAGTGTGTAATTGGCAAATGCCACGGCCCCGAAAGGGGCTTTTTTGTTGATTTTCTTAATAATGTTATTATTCGTTTAGTAAAAATTTTCGATTGATTGATGAACATCGAGATCTTTACGAAGTTCGGTAAAATATAGTGTTTATTTTAAAATAATCATTGCCTTAGAGATATTTTTTTGCTATAATAGCATCACTTAAACAGAATATGAGAGGAAATAAGCATATGTCATTTCTAAACCGCAAAGAAAAAGAGCAAAGTGAAAAAGGTGGCGAATTGTCTCCGTTGCTGAAAGCTGTAAAAGAACGTAAAACACCTTATACTGCCGAAGAAGATGAACTTGTTCGTGAAAAAATCTATGTAGCTCGCTCTAACTTTTTGATGCGTCAACCTTTTTTCGGTATCATGGCAATGAACCTTGAGTTAGTTGATGCATCTAAGTGGTTGCTGACTGCTGCAACGGATGGTAAGCGTTTCTATTACAATACTGGTTTTTTCCTGTTGTTGGAAGCGGCTGAAATTCAGTTTGTATATGGTCACGAAATCTTGCACGTTGCTTATGATCACTTTGGTCGCTCTATTGCAACCACTGGCGATTTCAGTCATTATTCAGCTAATGACATGACGTTTGACGAAAAAGTCAAACTGCAAAGTAAATTGGTGAACGTTGCTGCCGATTATTGTGTAAACCGCGACTTGATTTCTTATAAAATCGGTACAAAAATTCGTGAAGAAGTTATTAAACTTTTCTACGATAAAAAATTCGATGATATGACGATGGAAGAAGTCTACAAGGCGTTGCTGAAAGACAGTAAAGCTGCTGAAAATGGCCAAACTCTTGATGATCACTCTGTTGGTCAAGGTGGTCAAGGTGAAGGCAATGATAAGCGAGTAGCAGATCCACAAGGTGAAAATGGTAAAGGTGATGGTTCTGAATTCAGCCCTGTTCCGATGACTGCTGAGGAACGTGAAGAAGTGATGCGTGAATTCAAAGACAAAATGATTAACGCTTATGACCAACAAAAAGAACATGAAAAAGCTCGTAGAGAACAAAACCAAGATGCAGGTAGCCTGCCTGCTGATTTGGAGCGGTTGATTGATCGTATGCGTCGTCCAGAAATTAACTGGCGTCAATACATCCGTAGTCGTATTACTTCGCTTTTCCGGGAGAGTGACGATTGGAGCCGCCCTTCACGCCGTTCTTTTGATGGTGATTTCATCATGCCGGGTTTCCGTCAAGTTGAAAAAGTGGATATTCACATTGCAATTGACTGCTCTGGTTCCATTGGTGAAGTAGAAATGGCCGACTTCTTGTCAGAAATTTCTGGTATTGCTCAACAATACAAACGTGATTTTACATTGCGAGTTTGGACGTTTGACGGCAAAGTGTATCCAGAAAGCTTTAAGGAATATACTCCAAATAACATCCGTACTTTGCCTAAGTATGAGTTCTTTGGTGGTGGTGGTACTTCATTCCTTGCCAACTGGGCATTCATGCGTGAAAAGCGTATTAAGCCTAAATTGTTCATCATGTTTACAGACGGTTATACAGGTGATGACTTTGGTATTCCGGGCTACTGTGATACCATTTATGTTGTTAACACTGAGGTCCAAGTGCCTAAAGAGTTTGGTAAAACCATTCGCTATAAGCCACGTTCACAAAATAACACGTAACATTCAAGTCGCCTTCGGGCGACTTTTTTATTGATGTTTTTAAGGCTATGTGTTATAATTTTTTTAGAAATTACTCTTGTACATAGGAAATTTTATGAAAATCCCTAAAAGTATTCAAAAAAAAATATCAGAAGCATTAATCAATAATTATGATTTTTCAAAAGTGAGTTTTGGAGAAAAATCTCAGCATTATATGTATTGTGATTATCAATATCTAAGTATCAAACGCAAACCTAAGATTGGAGCAGTCAAAGATGCTAGCATTTACACTATTTACAGTGAATCATCGAGTGATTTGAGTAAATGGCTTCCAATCGAATTGGTAGGTGCTGTAAAAGACACCATTCGGACACTCAATGGTTTGAAGTATAATTTCTTGTCAGATTCAGGTCTTAACCTTAGTCAAATCAAAATCAGCAATTTGATTATTAATTTTTTTGAAGGGGATATACAAGATCTATCACGTCCTCTTGCTGTTTCTGCTGGTTTTTGGATTACAACTAGCAGTGGTATCAAAATAGGTTACTGTGAGGTCTACAAAGACCATATCGTATACAATGGTGACATGGTTAATGATGAAGATTTTCCAAATCTTCTTGGAAACGATTACACCGCTTTCTTAGCAAAAATCGATGACTCCTTTATTTATGACTATCAAACTAAGACATTTCAGGAAAGAGTTGATGATATTAGGAATGTTATGTTGACCAAGGAAATGTTTTCTATTTGAACTAAGAAGGCCACGTCAGTGGCCTTTCATTGAATTTAAATGTATTTTAAAGTCTTCTCTAAATTTACATTATATTTTTAAAATTTCAACAAATAATAATTATTTTATTTTCTCATAATCTCTTTTATTTTATGACAATAATGATAATATGATTAAAACAACAATACAATAATAAAATGAAAAAAATAATTGGCAGTTCGATGTTGCTGTTATTAGCTGGTTGTTCCGGCAATCCAGTCAACACTACAATGTATAATCTACATGAAATCAAAGGTAAAGAGGTTATCTGCTACGAACAAGAAGAAGCCACCAGACTGGTTAAAATGGGGTTTACGGCCAAAGGTAAAGCTCAACAAGCGATTATCCTTGGTAACTCCGTTAAGCACTCCAAATGCAAGGTGGTCAATGAGCAGGAAGTTAAGAAGACAGGGGACGTTGTTATTTTCCCTATTACTGATGAATTTCCAGAATCTTTTAGGGGGATAAAAAAGGCTGTCTATAAAGTAAAATACAATGATCAATATTACTGGCTAGTCCCTACTCATCTTGATTAGTAATTATTTTAAAAACAGGTTATTATAATAACCTTTCAAGAGGTATTTATGAATTTTATATCTATTTCAATGGAATTGTCTATTATTTTGCACTTTCCCATATCCTTGTATTATCAATATAGGTTTATTGACAATCTTAAAAATGACCATTATTCATTTAAAAAATTACTACCATTTTTATTGCTGGTATTAGCTTGTATTGATTTTTATTTCTTTAAACACTCTTGGTTTTTCCAAAAGTGAATATTTAGCAATAGGTGTTGATGTCAAAGATTTGAGGTCAGAACATTTTGAGCTTTTAAAAATGATACAAATATGATATAATACTAAAAATTAAAGGTAAATAAATTATGTTGGAATTCGTAGAAGAATTGATGATAGAAAAAGCCAGTCAAGCACCTGAGATCAAAGGGTTTGATGGAGATTTTCGTTGGTTATCCAATTTTTATCCAATTGAACCATTTGTGTATGATGGTGTAGCCTATTCAACAACAGAAAACTACTATCAAGCCATGAAGACACTTGATAAAGCTGAACGTCAACATATTGCTTCATTGCCACCTAACAAGGCTAAACGCTACGCATCTTCCTACAATAAAAAATTTATATGCCGTGATGATTGGGACATGATCAAGCTAGAAGTTATGGAATATGCTCTTAGACGAAAATTTTCACAGCCGAAGTTTCAGAAATATCTATTGGCTACCCGAGATATTTATATTGAAGAAACTAACGCTTGGGGAGATATCTTTTGGGGCTGCTCCCTAGCAGGCGAAGGAGCCAACAAATTAGGTTTACTTATTCAGAAACTTCGTACTGAATTACAAGAAGGTCGCGATTTATCGATATATAAACCTGTTATAGCTCCTTTGCTTAAAAAAAAGTTAAAACCCCTACCTTAGTAGTCAATAAAGATCTTGAACGCTTTGATGTTTATGTAGGTAGGGGATCAAAATTAGGCAATTCTTTTAGTATTCATACTGGTGAATACACACTGGAAGAATCTATATTTTTACATTCTTATGAGCGTTCAAAGCAATTGGTATTGGATAAAGAATTTAGATCTTATGTCCTTTCAATAAAAGGTAAAACTTTAGGTTGTTTTTGCAAAAAACATCGTTCTGATTCTGACTTATTTGCTCTTGACGATACACCTTGCCATGCAGAGTTTTATGCAAATTGGTTAAACTCTTGGGATGAATTTACAGATTAGACTATAAAATTATTGAAAGTGCTGTATTTTATTGCTATACTTTGCTGATTAACCATATAAATAGGAGCAATATAACAATGATCAGATTTGATCAAGGAAATGAGGAACAGTTAAAACCCACTTGTACTTAAAGCAATTATTGGTAGTAAGGAAAGTTTTATTCTTAAATCTGATTGGGTTTCTAATCTACCATAATCGATATTTGATTTGAATTATTTTATAAACAACAAAAAGTGATTGGCCGTAATCACTTTTTTTGCTTAGTTTAAATCTGCTTCAAAACTTTATCAAATGAAAATCTTGTGTTATAATGGCATTATATGTTAAACAGGATTTTTTTATGAAACTATATAGGCTAGATGCCATTCGTAATTTCGTTGTCTCAAAATTCAACAAGTCTGAGACTACTCCAGAGACTCGGAAAGAGATTGCAGATTTCTTTTCTCCAAATTATATGATTGATCGTCATGAACTTAAAAATGTATTCTTTGAAAATCATTATATGACTTCATTTTTATTAGAAGAAGATATTATTTTAAAACATATCTTGAATTTTAATCTCAAATATAATCAAAACATCAGTTTCAATAAAATTAATCGTTTTTCAAGTCACTTTGAAGCGACAGATTTTCATACCTATCAAAATCATTCATTTCCTGTCAATTATCAAGCACTGGTTGAGAATCATTACACCAATGAAAATATTCAAAACTTGGTTTTACTCAAAAAAGAAGCCATCAAACTTGACAAAGAGCGTAAAACTTATTTCCAATCTGTAATGGTTGAAGATTTTCCTAACAACTTAAAAGATTCTCGTATTCTCTCATTGGATTTTGAGTACAGTAATGATCATATTTATGAATTCGGTATGAGTATATTCAACAAAGATAAAATCGTTGATAAATATTTTATCACTAATTTAAAAACAGGAACAAGAGCCAACCAATTCCAATTCAATTTTGGAGAATCTACAATTGTCCCCATTGACAAAATGGTTAACATGCTTAGACAACAATTGTCACAAGCAGATTATTTACTTTTGCATGGTGGGTATAATGATATTGCATTACTTAATAGATACAATATTGAGCTTGACGAGTATCCCAATATTAAAATTATCGATACGTATCACTTATATCCGAAGTATTTTAATAATAATAGCCAATCTAACTCAACGCTTGTCGATTTATTGAATCGTTTCAATGTTGAACATACACACCTGCATAACGCAGGCAATGATGCTCATTATACTCTAGAGATGCTGTTGGAAATGGATAAAGCCATAAATTCCAATACCGTTATAGTAGAAAATGACAACAAGAAAAAAATAAGATCTTCTCAAAAAATATGAAATTATATAGAATTTGTTCAATTAAGGATATCTTCCTGAAAGATTTACCCACTGCAAAAAGAAAAGAAGCCGCTACATTCTTTCATTTGGAAAATCTATATTCAAATGTTCATCTAAAACATATCTATATGAGCAAAAATCATATCAATTCTATTTTAATCGATGAAGATGGTTTATCTAAAATTCAACTTTTGACAAAATTGAAGTTTGGCGTTACTCCCGATATTGATGACATAAGAAATGAAGCTTGCCCTTTTAATGTAAACACAATTGACAAGTTCACAGTAAATGAACCCGGACAAGTGACTAATATCATCAAAAATCATATGAAACAGGATCATATTCAAAAAATAATACACCTTAAAAAAGAAGCGTTACGTGAATCAGCTATTAAAAAAGAAATTCTACGTTCAAAAATCTATAATGCACATGATAAAGATTTTATCAATAAAAAGACGGTTTCAATTGATTTTGAATATATTAATTTGAATGTATTTGAACTAGGCGTTTCTGTTCACGAAAACGGCATAATTAAGAATTATCATTATTTGATAAAAGAAAATTATATTCATAAAAAGACAAAGCCTGATTTACAATTTAAATTCAAATTTGGTCAAACTGAAATTATTCCAGAAACAATGATGTCATCTATTATAAAGCATCATTTAAATAATGCTGACTACTTGCTGTTACACGGTCATAGTAATGATTATTTAATTTTAAGAAAGTATGGTTTAGATTTGGAACAAGAAGAAAAAATAAAAATCAAAGATACTATTTTATACTATAAAAAATATTTTGAACCCGAACAAGGTGATGCACTGACACTTCAAAAGATGCTGAGAACTTTCGATATTAAGCCTATCAATATGCACAATAGTGGTAACGATGCAGCATTTACAATGGAACTGTTCATTGAGATGCATAAACGTGTTGAGATTGCATCCAAGAAGATATACAAACCAGTTGCTTGAAATCATTTTATTTGATATAATAGCTCTACATTTTTGGAGAGTACTATATGTCGATTTTGAAAGAGTCAATGCAAGCATCTATGTCCAGCAAAGCTTTTAAATGGCTTCTTTTATTGATTGTATTGTTTTTAACTGTGTTTATCTATTTCTTTTCATATGTAATAACCTACAAGGAAGATGCTACATCCAGTATACTGGTTAATCTTCAAATTATGGCTTTAAAAACCAATACTGATAGTCATAGAGTTTTCTATAAAATTGAAGGCAACGACACCTTATATTTCGTAGATATTAAAAAGTGTAATCTTAAGCCACGACTGGCTGGTTCTACTATTAAAGCTGAGAAAACTTACTATTCTTACAGTGCAACATTTAGAACAGGTACATCAAGTCGCCTTGAATCTCCTGAAAATCTGTTTTGTTCAAAAGTTTAAGGAGCCTATATGATCGTATCATTTCCAGATTTTAAAGTAATTACTCAACATAAACAATTACTACAACGTGTACAACTTACTGACAGTAAAATAAGTTTGTTTAACAGATACAAGGATCGTACCATATTTTCAGGATGTCATTCGACAGATGGTCTTAAACTTTCGAAATCGCGAATGCTGGATATTTTGAGTTATCTTAATAACCCGACAGTGGAACAATGGGATAAAATTTACAAATACCAAATAATGCCATCCAAATCATTATGGGATGCATGGAATAAATCGGTTATTAAAAAAATTATGTGTGTTAAAGAAACACCAGATTTAAAAGATAAATGGAACCGTATTCCTACACCAGATGAATTGGTCAAAGGTATCTATAAACTCAAAACAATAGAATATCGTAAACTCAGTAATTTAAAAGACATAATGGATATGGAGTTATCTTTATTTGAGTTCAAATATAAAAATTACCTTGCAAAATATGCTTGATTTAATAGTGTTGTTGTGTTAATATTTATCAAATTTTGGGAGGCGGTACATGAAGCATACACTTCTTTTCATTCTAGCAACATTATCAAATTTTGCAGTAGCATCGCCTTTTGCGAATGATGCTGAAAAATTGAGTACAGTCAAGTACATGATTCATGAAGGAACCATTATTGCAGAGTTTGATTACGCCAATGTTGATACTCTACGCAACTTTGAAGATTATGATTTTACCATTGAAAGTGCTCCCTGCAGTGTATTAGGCGATTACTATACAGCAAGTGATGATAATAATACCGTATACACTATCAAGGTAGGCGATAAAGACTTTCGATTCATGTGCCGTGCCGTTAGTGGAATGGATAATGAAAAGCGTCGTCTTTATATGTTGGGTTCTGTTTATGACTGCATGAGCCGTCCTTTCAATTTCAGTGATTCTGAATTGGCTGAATACCAGTATTTTGGGTCAATGTGTGAAAAAACGAATAGAGAAAAATTTGCTAAAATAGTAGATTATTCTTACCTTGAACTTTTTCATCCAGATAAATATTTTAAATTATTGGCTCAAAACACTAATTAAAAGAAGCCTATTTTCAGACTAGATTCTTTTTTTGAATAATTCTTTACACAATCTTTTCAATTCGAAGTCTTTCTTTTTTTTTATATTAAGTTAATATGTCTACTAACAAACCGTAGGAGACATTCCATGAAAAAAGCATTATTATCAATTATCGTTGCTGCTTCAATTCCTTTCTCAGTAGCATTTGCTGGTGAAGGCCCACGTCATCCACACAAGCAATTTGATGAAAAGTTTGCACAAGAGCTTAATCTATCTGCTGAACAACAAGCCAAGATTAAAGAGATTAGAGAGAAACATAACAACAGTAGAAAAGCAGAAAGAGCCGAAATCAAGGCTGTATTGACACCTGCTCAACAAACAAAAATGGAAGCACTTAAAAAAGATCATCCTCGCCCACCAAAAGGAGAGAATCCTCCAGCAAAACCAGATGTTAAAGTTGAATAATTTAACCATAATAAAATGACCTTCGGGTCATTTTTTTTGACATAAATATTGTATTTTATTTTTTTTTGTTATAATATTCACTATTCTATGGAGATGTCATGCATAAATTATTAATAAAAGCTTTATCATTGAATCAAGATGATATTACTATTGAACATCTAGGTGTTGGTGATATTTTTAAAATAAAAAACCATGGCATTTTAAAAAAGAAACCTTTCAAAGATGTTTTTCTTTTAAAAAAATTTACTCACCCTATGATTGACGGGATAAAAAAAGACACTATAGCCAGTTACTTATCGTTTGTATATTATTTTAATATATATTTTAAAGATGCTTATGAACATGAGGTTTTATTACCGCCCACCTATACAGAATTGGCAGAACATTTTGAGATCAACTTTATAAATTCTAATGAATATGAACTTTTTTATACGATTCAAATGAAATTCAAAGGCGAACATAATTATTCAGATAATCTTTTTATCCGTTATAAATTGGTTGAAGGCAAACCTGTTACATGCACGATTGATTTCAATATAGGAGCGACTTCTGGTTTTTATCGTCACTCTTCAAAAATACTCGATTTTGAAATTAATATGAATTATTATTTAGGGCAGCACATTTTTATATTGGCTTTTATTTATAAAAGATTTCTTCCAATTGTTGAAGAAACCTTTGAAAGTTTTGACGATTTTGTGTATAATATTGACGATAATTTAAAAATTCTTATTATGCAAACTTTCTAGGAGATTGCTTTATGCAGTTACAGGCACAAGCACTTGCACAGTTTATGGGCAGTACTGATTATTCTATTGATGGAACCAGCATTCATATAAATAATAATAAATTTTCTTTGTTGACATGTGAGACAAATGGCTATACTTTTCGTATTCCTGCCAAATTCAAGCACCCCGATAGATATTTTTTAGATCATTATATTGATACGATTGCTAACACAATTAATGATTTCTTTGTTGGTTTAGATGCACAGTCATTTCTAAAACAATTTACACAAACTACCTGCATTGTTGTAAATGCTGATATGCAAGTTAGCTTAAAGTCCATATTTACAAAAAAGAAGCAGAACCTTGTTCTAGCAATTCCCTTATTTGAGCAGCATGAATTAAATCATGTTAATTTTAGTATTGAAAAAAATGATTCTCAGTATATAACCTGCATGAAGTCATGGAAGAATAATCATCAGTCACACAATTTAAAGCATTTGTATCTTTTATCTAATTTTGAGTATCAAATAAAAAAAATGTTTGGAACACTTGAAAATATTGATAGTTGCAGTGATCTACTTGATATGTATTTTCTTTAATTTAATTGCAATATTCAACACAACTTGTTATAATAGACTCATTAAATATACACACTAATAGGAGATTCAAAATGATTGATAATAATCCGAATATGGTTCATAAAATGGGAAATGGTGATATTGTTGCAAGTCTCGATTTTATGGGAAAAATCTGTTGCCGCTTTTATAAAGAAGGCCGACCATTTTATATTGCTCGTTCTCTAGATGGTAACGAATCTCGCGAATTTTCTGATAAATCTTCTTACCGTAGAATTTCTGTTGGCTAAGCATGATTGGTAGATAAACCTTATATGAAAATGATCAATGATTCACCTTTTCTGTCAGAAAATTTTATAGGCCATTATTGTTTAATGGCTTTGTACACAGATGTCAGGTATTGATATGTTACGCAATGAAGAATTTCTAGATTATGCTTACAATCAAAATGCAATTTTACATGACAATTTACGTAAAAAATATCGTTATTTAGGTTCAGGTACATTTATCTCAACCTATTATGATTCCAAAACAAATATGGTCATTAAAGCATTTCGACTTGATGTAATGAATGATTCTCATCATTCCCAAACAATTGCAGAGGATGCTCCTGAATTGTTTTGTGAGCTATTACAAGATATTCAAGACCAGCCTAAAAAAGTAACTCAAGTTTTAAAAGATTATATTTTCAAGACCAATCTCGACTGGGCTAGATATTGTAAGAAAAATCATAAACGAAATATACATCTTCCAAAAGTCTATGATATCAAAATATTACCAGAGTATTTTGCTTATATTATTTATGGTGAACGTCTTTATCCTACAGCCGCATTAGGAATGAGAGCATCCTATAAGTTTGGTAACTGCTTATGCACAGCAATGACAGAATGTTTGACATCACAATCCAAACTTTCTATTTATTTGTATCCTGAATATTTTGGACTGCGAAAAGATAACTATTTAAAAAATATGGAATATATTGAAGTTGAAGAATTGAATAAATTATTAAACAAGCTAAGTAAAAAATTCAACAACTACACGCCTGATTTACATATTAGGAATTTAATGTTCCGAATTGAAGAAAACCAAAAAAGATTGATATTGAATGATCCCTTTTATTAATGTTAATAATATATTTTAATATGATTGATTTATTTCAACATCACGTTAATATATAATTTATCATGACATAAAGGAGATAAACATGTTTGATGCAATGGGTATTATGAAATTGGTTCCAAAGGCTAAGCTTCTGGTTAAATTGCTGCAATCTGCAATGACAGAGTATGACCAAAATATCAAAAAATATAATATTAAACCAAACGATACACAAGAGTATCATAAATTAAAAAATGAAATCCAAGAAATTATGGAAAAAGACAAGCCAAAAGTTAAGTAATTATGAATTTTGACAAATTCGTTATAAAGGAACCTCGCGGCTCCTTTTTAAATTATTTCTAGCCTTATAAATGTTTTTGAAATATATTTGTAGTATGAATGTCATTTCAATATCATTGATTTTTACTCAATATCTGATAAAATCTATATAACAAAATAGGTGATATATGAAAAAGTTCATCAAACACATGCTAGATTTTCTTAATAGCAATGAAAAAGATTCAATCAAGTTTGAAATATTTAATCAATCTAATTCAGAAATTGTCAATTCTTTTGATAATCATATCAAACAATTCAATAATAACGAAAAAGTCAATAGCCTAACTTTTTCAAGTTTTGGAGCTTTTATTACAGCTTATTCAAAAAAACATCGTACTTATGAATTAACATGTCCCTTTTTTAAGCAAGGTGAAGAAATAGGAACTGCCAATATAATCATAGTAATGGAAGCAAATTTAAAAATTTTAGAAAAGATATTTGAAAATAAATTTAAAATTGTTGCGTTCTATGTTGAGCATAACGAAGTGGGTTGCATTTATGAAAACAAGAAAGGTAATCTAGATTATTTCATAGAAAAGAGTCTTATTGAAATCATTACAATAAAGGATGTCACTGTTGATTTAAGTCTTTTAGCACTTTGATTTGACCTCTCTATCTCTGTGTTTATCAACGAAAAATGTCATATAAAAATTCATTGATAAACTTGCAGTGGTTTGATATAATAGCTACATTCTCAATGGAGGAACTATGAAAATAACACCTTATACTTTTGCTCTTTTAAAAGATGGAAACTACTTTTTTATTGAATCTGTTTCCAAAAGAAGAGTGGATTCAAGTACTCTTCCAGATAAAATTATAAAAGGCTATCTTTTAAAAAAATCCGTTGTGTCATTGGATGGGGAAAGTACTAAAAGTATTCTCAATATTAAAACAGCTAATTATCAAAAGATTGTTGATTTTTTATTTGCAAGCAGCAAGTGTGAAGAAAATGCTTGGGCCTATGTTTGCGAAATTGATAAAATAATTAAAACCAAAGTCGTTGCATTCAGTATTCCTGATGTGGACGTTATTGAATAAGGTAATAATAATATGAAAGAACTAACATTTGCTGTATTCATTGTAAAAAGTATTGATGATTTGGATCATCTTTTCATGGCTCATTCAACTGGCAATAAGTTTTGGGATGTACCAAAAGGTGGTGCAGAAGATGATGAAAAAGCAATTGAATCGGCTCTACGTGAACTTGTAGAAGAGACAGGTATTGTTTTTCAAGCATCAGACTTACTGGATATGGGAATTTTTCAATATAATAGACGTAAACATATGCATGTGTTTCTTTATACGGGTGATAATTATCCCCGGCCTGATGAATGCTTGTGTACTAGCACATTCACTTGTAACTATACACAGAGAGAACGACCTGAAGTAGACGATTTCAAATATGTTCCTTTTAGTGAAGTAACAGAACACTGTGCAAAAAGTTTTAATAATGTATTTGATGTGTTTTTGATTAAATATAATGATATGAAGGTATATACATGATAAAAAGCTTTGAAAATACATTGAATGATAGTGTCAATAACAATACTACAATTGATTCAAAATTGATGTTGGTACTTAATTATTTAGATTCTCATTGTCCTGACAAACTAGAACATTTTGAACAATTTCTGAAAGCTATTCAAGTATCCGAAAAATCTAAAATCACTCCTAGTCTTTGAAATTCAATATCTATAAAAACTGGATTGGTTCCAGTTTTTTTTATGCTATACTATAATTATATATCATAACCAAGCCAAAATACAAAATGAAATATTATTCAATGGCATCCATTAAAAGTCCAATTATGAAAAGACTCAAAACCAAGCTGGATAAACAAGTTTTATCTGCTCTCACTAGTGTTGCATTCATGTATAAAAACATTGAATTAAAAGATATATATTTATCAGTAGGTAAAGAAATAAGTAATGTATTCAATGAAGATCAAATTGAAAAAATAAATCTTTTTCTAACGATGAAAGATAAAATGTTTACAATCAGTTCAGATGACATGCAAAAAGCCGAAGTTGCTGTTGATGAACTATATGTTCATCGCTATACAGATTTTAATGATTTGGAGAAATCTAAAATTGAAGCAAGTAAAAATGAAATTTATCAATTAGCAAAACAACAGAAAAAACAGGAAAAATACGATAAAAACATCAAACAACAAATTTATGGTACATTAACAGACTATTCATTGTTATCAAAACCTATGTTGGCATTAGATTTTGAATTCAAACACAGTCAGCAAGATAAATACCACTTTAGTAATATACTAGAAGTTGGCCTTTCTATTGTAAAGAATAGTTTAATAGAAACGCATCACTACATTATCGAAGAGAATAAAGATTTTAAACAATCAGAATCGTCCAGAGAAAGACAGCACAGTTTCGCATTTGGACAATCGCAATATGTCTCTTATCACGACTTGCACACTCTACTAAATGTGTATTTTTCAGCAACCACTGCACTTATTGTTCACGATTACTCAGCCGAGATTGCTTTTCTTGATCGACAAGGTATTGGATATGAACATCTAAATATTTTTGATACACAAATGTTGTATCGCTATAATTTTAAAGGCAACAATGATTCCGATAGTAAGAAACTCTGTCATCTTCTACAAGATCATCGTATTGTATACAAAGATTTACACAATGCTGGCAATGACTCTCAAGCCACTGCTGAACTTTTTCAATCTATGTGTAAGAAAATCATCAAGAACTGGCCGCATGCTTTAAAAATTTATGATCCAGTCCAGATCTTGACGAAGATGAATAATGCCATTTAAACCCTGTAAGCTTCCAATAATGCCAGATGATTGGTTTCAAACATAGATTTATCATAATTTTTATTGTCGTAAAATTTTTGTAGTTCTTTTTTCCAACAATAGTCAAAGATCAGGCTTCCATAAAAATCATCTATCAAGTTTCTGATGATTTCTTTGTTATCTTCTGTCATTATGGAACTGACTGTATGTGTATCAACTTGGTATTTGTTATAAATATGTGAGATGAAGTAAAAGATAATTTCTTTCTCTCGAATACAGTAGGCAATTTTGTAATTATGCCTGTTCTTTAATAGCATGCTGAAACAATTAATGATATCAACTGATTGCTCAGTTACTTTGAATAATTTGTTAATACAATACTCTTGTGATGTATATGATTTAGAACCCGTTTTTGTCTTTATGGTATAGACTTCATTTTCAACATGATGTGATGATACAGAAATGTCATTTTTTACAAAATCTTCTTCTTCTTTCGTCAATTTCAAAAATTTATATCGGTCAAATACGTCAAACATAACATCAATAATTTGTTTTTCAATAGTTTGATTGGGTAGCTGAATGTTATTGCCAAATTTATTCAGAATGAATCTATATTTTTGATTTTTTGATGTCTGAATACCTTTTGATACATCAGTAATTGATAGACAGAGCGTATCTTTAGACGATAAGTAAGGTACATTCTTAAAAATAGAGACACTTCCAACAGCATTTTGAAATTCAGAAGATTTTACCATTTTCTTACCAGTTTTGGCATAAATTTCATTAAGTCTCACATCAATCTCCTATATAGACTGGGTATTTTATCATAGGCTTTACTAATAAACAATATTTTTTTTAAGGTCTTTTATTTATTGAATTTTTTGTTATCATGATAGTTATATTCAACAGGAGAATAATCATGGCACTATTTTTTATAATTGTTGCATTTTTACTAGGTGTTCCACTTTATTTGGATTATAAAAAAGATCCTGCAAACAATATTGTTACTCGCAGTATTAATGAAATATCAAGTAATCCAAGTGTGGCTAACATATTAGTGCGTATTAAACCGTATACAGAAAAATATGGTATCCATCCTTTAGTAGCATTGGTGGGTGGGGTATTATTGTTACTATTTATTATAATCCTCATTCTATAAGTTTTATAACAAAAAAAAAGCCCAGCTATGGGCTTTTTTATTTATGATATAATTAATTTCAATATTTTTGTTGTGTTTGAATATCCATTACGTTAAAATAGGTTTACTTATTTCTATGGAGTTAATATATGTCTATTAAACAAGAAATTTTTCTTTCACACTATCCACAATTAAAATCTGCAATTTTACTGAACCATGACATTGTGTCCCACTATGTGATTTCAGATTATTGGAATAAAGTGTCTAAACATAATATAGCTAATTTCTACCAATTCGTTTCAGAATTATTTCATCTGGCGAGTCTTCAGGCTCCACAAACTATAAAAGAATTTTTTCAACATCCAGAAATAAAGTTAAGCTATGATGAAATTCAGCCCACACATTGTTTATATATTTTAGCAAAAGGTTCTTTTAATGGTATTGACTATGAGGTTAAGGCAACCTCTGAACACAAGTACCATAAAACACATTATATATTGGATTCTGTTTAATATAAAAGAGCGAATAATATCGCTCTTGTTTATTTTAGTTTTGGCTTTACCATTTTTTTAGCTTCCTTTTTTGACTCTTGGCTTATTTCATCTAATTGTTTAATCCAATCTCCTTTAATATTAAACTTATCTTTTTGCATATACTCTTTAAGACATTTTATAATATTGGAAAATGCATTATTTTTACTCACTTCTTTCATATTTTCGTACAAATCATGTGAGCAATTCACCTTTGATGATATAATTGCAGCTTTTGCTATTTCTTCAACAATTATCTCGAATAGATTATTTTCAGAATATGTTAATCTTTCTTTTGAATAAGTAAAACCCTTCATTATTGCTTCTTTTGATTGATACCTATATTGTAAATTTTCTTCCAATAAAGCAATCTCTTTTTCTGTTTTTGTAGGCATTAAAGTATCAGTTTCTTTATAGCGACGTTTAATAATATTAGATAATTTTTTATTATCAAAACCACTAGCATAAATATCGAAATATTGAGCTATTGCAAATTCTGATTGGGCGTCAATTCTGCCATTGTCTGTACGTAATCTTGAAGCTAGTGATTGCATGAAGAATTGTATATTAGCAGAGTGGTTGTCTAAGAAACCAAACTCAAAAACATTTTTGTCAGCTATTTTTTTTGAAAGATAATATATATCTTTCACCATGACATCTATATCAACTTGATTAGCTACTTGAAATTCGGTGCTATCCGTTATAGATTTTAAATGGGTTGATATTTCTTTAATATATTTTTCATCAGATTTTTTATGTAAGAGTTTTTTATAATAATTATCCAATTCAAAAAAATAATCATTAAGCTTTTTAAATTGTTCAATTCTCTCTTCTTTTAATTGATTATCAATAATTTCAATTGATCCCATATTGAATTTACTAGATTCTATTGATTTATTAAAATAGTCCAACTCAGTTTCTGGTATGTACTGATATACCTTTTTTGCATAATTATCTAATTCATTTTTTAGATTCAAGGCGTCATTTTCATTTAATATTTTAGACGCATAAACCAGATCGATAACTTTTTCAAAACCTGAATTTTGAAAGGTTAGTAAAAAACCTTGAATAGTTTCTGTGTCATATCTAAAAGAGACAAAAACCACTTTTTGATTTTGTTTTTCATTGATTTCATCTTTATTTGATAAAAATTCAAGCAACCCGCCTATTTCTTTCATTTTGAACCTCGTTAGATATTTTCCTTATTATATCATTTTTTATTTTTTTTCAAAGTTATTTTATTATCTATTCTATTAAAAAATTATTGTCATAAAATTTTTTTTGTGCTATTATTAGCAAAATTGGAATCAATATGAACATTGAAAAATTTACATCTATCAAAAATTTAGCAAATCTTTTTATGAAAAAGATCGCTAATGATTTATCTTTATCAACACCTATTAATCCGGGTGTTCTAAGGCATATTGTTGGTCAATCAAGTATGGATAGAAATTTCTTTTTCAACGAAATACGCAAAGATTATTCTTCTGATGATTTTGAATTGTTCAAGACTTTTATCTATGGGGTGGGTGATTTTAAATTTTCTTTTAATGAAAATAAAATGAATTCATTTGATCACTCTAACTGTCATACAGTTTATGATGTTATTCAATCCTATCAAACTGAACTCAGTATAAAAGACGTAGACTTTACAACTGTATGGGTGTCATTTTTAGACGGTAAAATACGTAAACCTTTAATCTTTTCGACACTGCCAGCTTTCTTGTTGCATGAAGTTTCTAAAATATCACAACAAGCAGAAAAAGAAATTATAGAATTTTTTAACAAAAAATCGCCTAAAGACAACAGTGTTATAACACGTCAAATGTTTCATGACTATCATCAAAATATTTTATTTGAACTTCAAAATGAGTTTAATCATAGTATTGCCAATATCAATGATACTTTTGCTCTAAAGATTGCACAAAATTTTAAACATGAAAAAACTTTATTTGTAGAAAAGGGATTAAACTATCGAACGTATATTTTCCCTAATACAGAACTACAGCATTTAATTAGTATTAATTCATTTTATAATGATTTAGACTATTTCAATGTTTTATCTGTAGACGATTTGTTTGAAGCAGTTATAAAGGAATCTGATAATATCAGTAAATCGGTTAAAAAAAGTTTCAATGATTTATTCAAATTTCATAAAGATTGTTTGGATAAAGAATTGGCAAACACTCGAAAGTCAACCTACCTTTTAATAACACCAGAAAATAATAATGATTGAAATAAAAAAAAGCTCCTAGGAGCTTTTATCATTAGTTTGAAGCTTTAATGTTGTAATCTTTCTTCAATGCTTCAACAGAATCTGGTGAAAGCAAAAACGTTTGATAAGCATCAGATAAAGTCTTTCCTGATATATTTGTAATTTCTATATCCAATTTAGCTTTTTCACTGTTCATTAAATTTAACATTGGCTCTTGTACCTCAGTTGGCAAATTGGTTGTAATATGCTGTTGAGATTGCTGTTGTATAAATGCTTTTACCTCAGCATCGGTAGCTTCTGGATATTGTGCTTTTATTGAACGCTGTATACCTTGTTGAAGCAGTTTGTTGTTATCGATGTGAACCACAAATTTTTGCATTTTTGAATCGGTTAATTCAGATAATGCTTTTAGTGTATCATTTTGATCATAAGTTTTGTTTAGGATAATATCGGTTAGTTTTGTTGTAAATACAGTATAGAATTCTTTGGTATCAGTTAAGTCAACTAAAAATTTTTGAGTCATTGTATTACCTGTTATTTTCTCTTTGAAGTCGGATCTTGAACTGATGGCTAGTTTCCCACCTCCATGATTGACAAACTTGATCTCATTATCAATAGTAACATCTGTATCATTGTCTTTTACTTCATAATTATTAAAACTAACTTTTACATTATTGGAAAATATGTTTTCTTTACTATAGAATTTTAGGCCATCAACTTCAAGATCACCTTTCTGTGAAGAACCCTCAGAAGTAACTGTCATGTCTTTTATTTTCAGAGTACCTGTCAGGATATTGGTAGATACTTGACCCGTAAGACTTGGAGCATCAGGAGACTTTGATGTATTCTTGGCATCCAGTGCAGCTTGGATTTTTTCTTCAACTTGATTATTAGCAAAATAGAAAGCCCCTGCTCCTATGATGGCAATCACGCCTATTGTTGTTGCTATTTTTTTCATGCTGTCTCCTTTGATTAATTTATAAAGACTATTATTACTTGTTTTCTTAAATAAATCAAGTCCTTGTCTTTTAGATCGACATTTTATCAACAGTAGTGTATAATGATAAAATAAATCACGGAGATTCACATGAACCTTGAAGAAACGCTCAAAAATCTAGAATCTAAATATGGTCAAAAACAAAAGGAGGATGTATATAAACCTTCTAATCATTATATTTCTTTGACTTTCCAAAAAGGTTCTATGCTTGAAAATCTTTTCTTGGCTGATCTGGATGGTATTGGTTTTGAAAAGGTATTGGAAGGTTCTCGTCAAACCTATTATCATTCTGCTACTTTTGAATACAAAGAAATTGAAAATATTCAAAAACTACTAAAAAATAAGAAAAATTTGTTACAAAAACCTTACTATGATATCACTTACGATTATGAAAATGTCAAATACAGTGATGTGATAAATTTAGGAAAGGCCAATTTTACGCTGTCCATTTACCCTGATAGCGATAGAAAAAACAATATTGAACACAACAAGAAAATGGAAGATTATTACTCTAATCTGGCAAATTTTGAACAAAGGTTAATGACGAAAGATTTATTCAAAAACGCTTTTTGCTCTAATATGGTTAATACAGTGGTTGCTAATTTTGATACTAGGTCTCTTGTTCCTAATTTTATTACTGAGCATCCTGTTCAGTCACTGGTTAATGAAATTTTTGATTTTACACTCAAACTGTGTGGTAGTCATATTATTGATATGCACTCTACTTCTCATGATCATCTTTATATGCTGGATCATTCCATTGACAATGACAATACTGAAGCAAAGCATATTATGAACGCATTGAGAGACAAGCCAGATTATAAGTTTTATGATGCTTTACGTGCTGCCATTTCTGCTCGTTATATGGGAGTAGAGGATATTATTCCTTTGCATAATTACAAGGATATGAAGGTATTGTTTCCTAAAGAATATGACACAACACAAGTAGCCAATGAAGATGGCGAAAGTATTGATTATTATTTGTCACGAGATTTCTTGATTGATCGACATGTTTCTCCATTGAATGAATTGACCAATTTGATTGCAAAAACGGCTATTCAATATCTTCAAGTCAATAATGCTCATGACTTTCATGAAAAATTAATAGCCAATAATGCTTCAAGCAAAGAAATGGCAACTATTGTTGTTGAATTCTTTAATAATCGAGTTGATTGGAGAGAATGGAAAACTGTGTTGAAAGATGAGTTGGTTCGTTCACCTTGTGTACCTATTGTTCAAATTAAAAGAAAAAATAATAAGCCTTGATAAAGGCTTTTACTTATAAAAACTAAGGAGACTATATTATATGTTAGCAGGCATTATTGGAGATGTTATAGGTTCAGTATATGAAGGTAGACAATGGACTGTTCATGATCAAGAACTGATACAACCGCTTCCTGTGGATGATAGTAAAAGTCCACTATTATTGAAAAATACCAAATGGGTACGACCTGAATACTCATGGACGGATGATTCTTTGTGTACGCTAGCTTTATATTCTGCTTTTTTAAACAAACAGAATCCTACTACTGCACTTATTTATTTTTGTAAAAAATATGAAACAGAGGCGACTGGTTTTGGCCGTAGCTTCAAGCAATGGATTAAAAATCCTGTGCCTTATCAATCATTTGGAAATGGCTCAATCATGAGAGTTGGTTTTATTCCCCATCTGAAAATTTCCCTACATGAAAAACTGCATATCGGTGTTGCATACACCAATATTTCCCATAATCATAGTGATAGTATTAATGCAGTTTTATCATTTATTAAGTTAACACATCAATTGATTAATGGTTCATTTATTGATATGGAAAATAAAAAATTAGTTTTGAAAAATATACTGCTTAAAAATGGTTTTTATGAAACAGTTGAAAGTATGCATGCACTTAAAAAATTTGAAATAAATGCAATGACTACTTTTCTTCAAGCCTGTGCTATTGTTTATGAAAGTAAAAATTTTGAAGATGTCTTAAAAAATAGTTTTTATGTAGGTGGCGACTCTGATACTTTAGCCTGTGTAGCCTGTAATATTGCAGAACATATTTATCCAATACCCGCTCATCTACTTGAATATTCTTTAAAAACCTTTGAAAATTATCCTGAGTTGAATAACTTGATTCAGAGATTTCAGTCTTCTTGTTGTAAATTGAATTGATAGTATCTATTTTTCAATATTTTTGTTATAATACAGTCTTCTCTATAAAAAGGTATCTGTATGTCATTGATTGATAATTTTGAAACGTTTAAAAAACATTTGGAATCTAATAAATTATTGATAGTCAATCTTCCTGATTTATTTGAGTGGATTCAATCTTTAGGTTATAAAGAGTTTGTAGAGAATTCTTTTGAAATTGGATTTTGTTATAATTTTTTTAAAATTGAAGACAATTATATTTCTTATTTGACGTTTGAAAAAGAAAATGATTTTTTTAAAATAACAAAAAAAACAAAACTTATTAAAAATGATCAAATCATCTCTTTATTATTGGAAAACTTTGATAGTTTAGCTGTTAATAATCTACAACATCACATGCCAACATTTTCAGACCCGACAGAAATAGAATATAAACAATTACACCAGATTATAAAATGTGGTCAAAAAAATCAAATTTTAAAGAGAGTGACTAAAACCTATACAGGAGAGTATATTAGATACACTAAAGGTGCTGATAATGATTTCTATGTTTCTCTGATTGTTTTCAAAGAAAATATTGTTGTTTATATAGAATTCATAATCGATAATCATGTGATTGATGGTTTTCAATTTATGGATATCATTTCTTTGGGATTGCCTACGATTGACAACTTCGAAGATTTTGAAAATTTAATTAAGCCAGAAGAACAAGTTATCATTAGAGCACTTTTAATTTAAGTTGTTTTTAAAGCAAAAAGTCTACGATTAGTCAGTTATTTGACAAAATAAAAAAATATTATATAATTATCTTCAAGATAGTGTTGTCTTCGGAGACACTTCTTAAACCAAACAAATTCTGCCTAAAGGGGGTTTATTATGAGTAAAGTTATTGGTATAGATCTAGGTACAACAAATTCTTGTGTATCAATTTTCGAAAATGGGAAACAAAAAGTTATTGAAAACTCAGAGGGAGCAAGAACTACTCCATCTATTGTTTCTTACAGTAAAGAAGGTGAAACGTTAGTTGGGCAACCAGCTAAAAGACAATCTATCACAAATCCAACACAGACATTTTATGCTATCAAACGTTTAATCGGACGTAAATTTGATGAATCCGTTGTTCAAAAAGATGTAGATTTAGTGCCTTACACAATTGTTAAGGCTGATAATGGTGATGCATGGGTTGACGTTAAAGGTAAAAAGACTTCACCACAACAAATTTCTGCTGAAGTCTTGAAAAAAATGAAAAAGACTGCAGAAGACTATCTAGGTGAACCTGTTACAGAAGCAGTGATTACAGTACCTGCTTACTTTAATGATAGTCAAAGACAAGCAACCAAAGATGCAGGCCGTATTGCGGGTCTCGATGTCAAACGTATTATCAACGAACCGACTGCTGCAGCTTTAGCCTATGGAATGGACAAATTGAAAAAAGACAGCACTATTATCGTTTATGACTTAGGCGGTGGTACTTTTGACGTGTCTGTCATTGAAATAGCTGATGTCGAAGGTGATTCTCAGTTTGAGGTATTATCTACCAATGGCGATACGTTTTTAGGTGGTGAAGACTTTGATAACAAATTGATTGACTATATTGTTTCAGAGTTCAAAAAAGAAAGTGGTTTTGATATTAAACAAGATCCACTTGCCATGCAACGAGTCAAAGATGCTGCTGAAAAAGCCAAGATTGAATTGTCATCTACTCAACAAACCGACATAAATCTTCCTTATGTTACAGCGGATCAGTCAGGGCCTAAACACTTGAATATGATTATTACCCGTGCCAAGTTTGAATCTTTGGTCGAAGATTTGGTTAAAAGAACTTTAGAGCCATGTAAAACTGCATTAAAAGATTCAGGTCTTGATCTTTCTAAAATTGATGAAATCATTTTAGTAGGTGGTCAAACTCGTATGCCATTGGTACAAAAAGTGGTGGCTGAATTTTTTAACAAAGAACCTCGTAAAGACGTTAATCCTGATGAGGCTGTTGCTATTGGTGCCGCTATCCAAGCGGGTGTTATCACAGGCGATGTGAAAGATGTATTATTGTTGGATGTGACTCCATTGACATTGGGTATTGAAACGTTAGGTGGTGTATTTACAGGATTGATTCCAAAAAATACAACTATCCCTACTAAAAAGACAGAGATCTGTTCAACGGCTGTTGATAATCAAAGTGCTGTTACCATTCACGTATTGCAGGGTGAGCGAGCAAAAGCTGAAAATAATAAATCTTTAGGTCGTTTCGATTTAAGAGATATTAGCCCAGCACCAAAAGGAGTTCCACAGATTGAAATTACTTTTGATATTGATGCAAATGGTATATTGAATGTATCAGCAAAAGATAAACTGACAGGAAAAAGTCAGTCAGTTGTTATAAAGGCGAATTCTGGATTAAGTGAGGATGAAATCAATCAAATGATTCGTGATGCTGAAAAGAACAAGGCTGATGATGTTAAATTCTCTGAACTGGCAGATAGCCGTAATAAAGCTGACCATATGATTCATGAAGCAAAGAAAGTGCTTAATGAACCAGATGTGGCAAGTAATGATAGACTTGAACTTGAAAACGCCATTTCAGATTTGAATTCAGTCTTAAAGACAGGTTCTAAAGCAGAATTGGATGCTCGTCATTCCAAGCTTGAAAAAGTTTTGCATGATATTGCTAACAAACGTTATCAATCAGGAGCACAGCCACAAGAATCATACAAGAATGATGCAGGCAACTCATCTTCACCTGATGATTCAATTGATGCTGAGTTTGAAGAAGTTAAGTAATCATGTAGTTGATGTTAAAAAAGCCTCATAAGAGGCTTTTTTTATACTTTGATGTTGATTATGATCTAGCTAGTGTAGAATTGGAATAGGCATGGTTACCTGTTACTTCTTCCCCCAACCAGTCAGGCAATGGAACAGTCTCACCCAATGAAGGGGTTTCAACTTCCGCCAGTTTTAGACCTAGATGTTTACCTTTAAAAATATCAATCTCAAATACATAATTTTCAATTGGCACCTCATGACGAGTTTTTTCAATAAAAGAATCACATAACGCTTTCAAGTCATTATATTCTTTTTCAGTGAGTCCTTCTAGTGGCTCTACTTCAATTTGACTACCTACTACACCAATATCAATTTTCAAAGTGAGAATAAGTTTTTCACCCTTGATACGAATACGAAGCACTTTTTCTTCACGATGAAGATTTTTATCTAAAAGAATAGACTCTTCTTCGGTTATATTTTTTCGAATAGTGAGAGTGGATGTTGTGATAATCAGTTTGTTAGCACGAGTCTTAATAATAACCTTGGACAAATCGACATAGCCTTGTTCGATTTCTTCTGTTTTATTAACAGATTTTTTCCAGTCATCATTTTTCAATAGAAATTTACGTTCATTTTCAAAAGCCATAAGTTATACTCCAAGTTGTTTAATTCCAAGAGTATAACGCATTCATGATACTTAGACAACTGTTATTTTTCAGTAAGCGTATTGATTTTGTCAGAATATTGAGACATTTGTTCTCTAGCAATAGAGTCTTTATGAATCGTGACATTTTTTACGAATTCTTTTGACAGTAAAATCACCGATAAATTCTTGTCTTGTGTAATATTAGAAATAGTAATTTCAAAGTTGTCTTTTTCCATAATGATATAATCAGTGGTTGATCGGCTATAACTTTCTTTATAACCATTTGCAGCCAATGAATCCTTTACAGCCAATAAAATAGAATATTTTTTGAATTCATTAATTTTATTTTTTGAGTCTGTTTCTGGAAAAATGGTTTCGTATGAATATACTTTGCCATCAAGTAGTGTGTATACGTACAAAGGATCATCGGCTTGCTGTCCTTTGATTTCAATAATATGCCAACCATCAGTGACCTGTTCAGGATATGTTTGCTCCATCCAAGCAGGTGCAGAACCATTTAGATATGTTTCATTAGAATAGATGGAAAACTTATTAGGTTCGACTTCATTTGCCATTACAAGATTTGCTACGAAAAAAATTAGTGCAGTCATCATAATTTTTTTAATCATCAATATAATCTCCATTTTTTTGTTGATATATCCTATACGAATCTAGAATAAAAAACAAGAGGCTTTCGCCTCTTACATATTGTTTTTCAACCGCGATTTGACAGATTTTGGATAACTATCAAGTTTTTCATCAATGTCTTTTTCAAATTTGTTGTTTTGTTTACGCAGTAATGATTCGGCATCTCTTTCTGCTTTTTTCTTTTCTGCTAAATTTTCCTGATTGTTCAGCATCACTTCCTTGTTATCAAGAATTTTGTTTAACTTTTCAATACGAGCAAATAGTTTTTCTCTTTCTAAATAAGCATCTGATGTAGTAATTGCTTTTTTGATATTGTCCATAGCTTTTTCACGAATACTACGAGCTTGTTGTACCATATTTTCAAGTTCATCAATTTTATATTCTTTCGTTTTTTCTCGCAAAAATTGCTTAACATCTTTACTAGCGTTTTTAAGTGTTTCTTTCAGACTAAATTCTTGTTCCATAAAAGATTTTGAGAAATGAGATAGTACTTTATCAAAATCAAGGATCTTTTCAGCATTCAATGTTTTATTGAGAGCATTTAAAGTTGTTTTAAATTCTTCCATTTTCATTGGAATACCATATTTAATTTCGTTCTCTTTATCACCATATTTGATAGATGCTTCAACAGTTTGAGATTCTAGTGTTTTACCTATATAATCAAAAGCAAAAGCAAAAGATAGTGATTTATTATTTTTGTCACAAAAAATCATTATGAAATCTGATTGAACACCCTTGGTGCTGCTTTTATTGTCTTGTTGGTATATATAAGGAATTGATTTTGCGTCTGCTTTGTTGAGATTTACTTGATCAGCAACAGAGCGTACATGATAACGGAAATTATCAAGTCCAGTTTTATAGCGAGACATTGGTGTAATAGGTTTGATATCTTTCATTTTTTCTCCAATTCTGTGTTATTTATAGTTATTATAGCACGATAATATTTTTTTTTAAAGCAAATTTGCAAATTAAAAACGTTGAGAAAAATAGTTTAATATGATATTATGATGTTCAATTTATAGAGGTATCGACAGTGGCTATCGCAATTTCTTCTTATTTGTCTATTTTAATCAGTGATTTAAAAGAATTGGATACTAACACAAACTATTACTTGAAACAAAACCATAAACATGCTTATATTTTTAGAAAAATCATGACCACTCTTTCTGATGATTTGCTTTTATTTGGTTCAGATAAATTGATCAATGTTGATATCTTGATTGATCCTTTGCAATTTCATCTTGATCTTAGTGAGTCTTTCCCTTTCATGTCAGGAGCCTCTTTAACATTTTCTTATTTTGATTTTGAAGATGACAACAGTATTTGTATGATGATTGATAATGCAATAATTAAGTCGTTAAAAGATAATACCAGCCATCTAGAATGCCAGATTGATGATTATCAACGTCTATTTAAGAATATTCAATATGTAGACCAATTATTGAGATTGAACAATGCTCTCTTATTGCATTTGAAAAAAGCGGAATACTCATTGACTACGCATGGAGAAAGAGATGACTTTGAATATTTTCGTATTGAGAAAAATTGTCTTCTTGAACCATCAGTTAATATTCAAACGCCTATGTTTACTTTCTTTATTAAGCATGATCACATATTATTAAAGTTTAAAGATAATGCAGTTAAAATGAATATTAAGCATAACAGTAATAAAAACTACTTAAACACGCTGGAACAAATGTTTATTGTGTTATTCAAAAATGAAGATTTAGAAGATGCCTTATTAAATAAAATTAACAGCATAGACGATTTGGCTATTATTCTTCCAATGATGTTTACATAAGAGTTCTATGAAATAGCTAATATTATACTGAGTACTTAACTTTGCAATTTATGTTTCCATTTGAGTAAAAAAAACCAGTACGGATACTGGTTTTTGTAAGGAAAGCGATCAGGTAGTGTCTGCCAATAGAATTAGAAGGAACCATAATCATAGCCTGACTCATATAGTATTGCACTTTTCTCGAAAAAGTCAATGAATATTGTAGTAAACAATAATCTTTTATGGTATAATTATTTTTTAAAAGGTTGACGAATGACTAAAACCATTGAAATTAAACCAACTGTTTCAAAAAGTATTTATTTGACAGACTTTCAATACGTTACCATCGATGGTGTTGGCATTGATCAAATGACTAAAATAAATCAATTTTTAACAGAATTATCACTGGACATTCTATCAGTACGTACTGATTTTTCACCTAAATGTATTATTGATATAAAAGATAATGTTTTTCAAATAAAATTAGGTGTATCTTATCCTTTTATTTATCATGATACTGTTTTTTTCTGTGATCTTGCTGAACCTTATTTTGATACCCATCATTTGGGAAATGCTTTAAATAGATGGCAAAACTGTAATCAATTTTTTTTGTTTATGGAAATTGATAAAATTAATAAATTGTTTGATAATGTTCGATTATTCGAGAAAGCAATGGGTTTTCAAGGAAAAATAATAGACTTGTTCAAGAAAAAAACATTATCAGCCGCATCAATCTATAATCCTTTTATGCTTTCATTTTTTGAAATTTCCTATTCATTTGAAGATTATGCTGTCTTAATCGAAGATACTGTTAATACCGACATATGTATTACGATCACATCAGATGATATAGTTTTTAAAGGTTACAACTCAAAAAATGATTTTGATTTAAGCAATGAAGACAACTTTATAGAGGACATTACTAAACATTTTCTATCTTTTTATCCTGAAAGTATGGTAGAATATGCTGATTCATTGCCTGAATTTATCAAAATAATTGAAATGCAATATTATTAATATAGGAAATTAGACCATGACATCTACTAAATCTCTAACTGAACCATTAAGTATTGAGGTCGATAATGACCAATATTTTAATATTTTTATATCTGATTTCAAACATATTGTCGTTAAAAAAATTCCTAAAAAATATCAATCAGCTTACAATACTTTTCTTTCTTTGTTATCTGATGATATTTTACTTTTGCGAGAAAACGAAGAAGTCAATATCATGATCGAATATGATGACAACTATCCTGAGCAGTTTACAGTTGTTTCTAATGGACTGTACCCCTTTATTTTTGATACAACATTTTTAACAATTGATTTAAGTAAACCTGTTAACAATATAGTTTTAGGTAACGCTCTCGATGTTGCTTTTGAAGCAATTGACAATGATTCAGGCCCTAAGTTGCCTTATTCTACTAAACAACCCGATCCACTTTTTGAAGAGCATTGCTTGGATATGGTTCAATCACGAGATTTAATATACAATGTCAGACTTATTGATAAAACCCTTGGATTTAAAGGGCTATTGGTCAAAAGTTTTAATGCTCACCCTCTGTCTCATTTATTTGACGAATTTCATGCTAAGCCAGTTTCTTTTAACCTATTCAAAACAAGTACTTCTCTTAATGATGTTTATAGTATTACACTAAATTCACACTTGTTAAAATTTTATATTCAAAAAGACTCAATAAACTGTACACTTGGCAATAATCATTTTCATATGCATACACATTCTAGTCGTCAAAAAGAAGACTTGAAAAATCTTAAACAGTTATTTATTATTTATTATAATATGATAGCGGATTTTCCTTGTCGAGACATTAAAAGAATTGTCAAGTTATTAGAAATGATAGGTGTTTAATATGGAGATAATAATGTGTTGATTTGTAATCTATGAACTGTTTATAAAACTAAAATATCTATATTAAAAAATAGCATATATACTGATAATTATAGTTTTTCAGTAAAGCAATCGTATTTAAAATTAGGCATACATAAATTATACTAATTTGATACTCTTTTTGTTAGTTAATTTATTATCATATTTCATTAAATCTTCTATTTTATAAAGATCTTTATCGATTAAGTAATCTTTAGGAGAGTCATAATACCTAACAGCAGTAAAACCCTTCTCTCTTAATAATTCAAATAAAGTTTCTTTTTTATAAGTTGATGTAAGAGCAACTGCTTTTTCAATATTATATTTATCTAAATATTCTGCTGCTTTAAGATTTGACAATAATTTTTCTCTTAAACCATCATAATCTTCTTGTGTTATAATAGAGCGTGATTTCAAATCTATAATTAAATTTTTGAAATATTCATTTCCATGATCATTATAATTTAAACGTGTTCCATAATATTCTGCAGTCTTGTCATGCAAGACACCTATATTAAGAATCTTGCATCCTGATAATACATCTTTAATTCCAAACTTTTTAATAAGATATTCATCTGGTTGGTATATCTCTAAAATATCCTTTGTTTCACTGACAATATAGTCTCTCAGTAAATAAGTGTTTGCTCTTAGATCGCTGTTACGTGTTCTAACATCTTCCAAATAGCTGGAAAATTCCTCTATTATTTGTTCTAAATCATATTTTAGATCATTATTAAAAGAACTTTTAAGTTCATTCAGGCCATCTTCTGCTTTTGATAACTGATCTTTATAGTCATCGAAATGACTTTCCATTTCACTATAAGCATCTTCATTTTCTTCTTGATCAATATCATCTAACGATTCTTCAATATCTTCTACTGATTTCTTTAACTGATCTATTATTACTTCTGTTTTTTCATAATCTTTTTTTTCTTTTTCCCAATCTGATAATAGACTATTAATTTCTTTTTCAAATCTCTCAATTTTATCATTATGATATTCATTTCTGAAACTTATAATTTCTTCTACTAGTTCTGCTAACTCTTCTTTTCTTTCATCTGTCAACTCTTCAAATTTTTCAAGTATGTCATTTACCCATGTTTCCAAATCTTCCATTGCTGTCAATAGCTCATTAACATCAACAAACAAATAAGAAGGCTCTTGATCTATGTCAATTTCGTAAACACGAGTCGATTGTCTTCCGGTAAATTTTAAGGGATTAATAATAGGACATGTTGTTGGATGAACATCATGGACTCCCATTAATATATCGGTTTTAATCTGTTTCATATTAAAATAAGAGATTTATTATATATATTATATCATTAATAAAATAAAATGGAAAGATAGGTAAATACTACAGATAATAAAAAACCAGTATTTCTACTGGTTTCTATTTTAAGGAAATCGATCAGGTGGATTCGATATAATGTGAGTTAGAAGGAACCGTAATCATAGCCTTAATATTTGGGTATGGAAAGAGAACAGGTGAGTAGGTTAATTTTCAAGTTTAGATTTGTAGAAGGAACCAAGTTCATAGCCTTACCTTGAATATATAATATCATTCTATATCTTATAGGTCAAGCTTTTTTTATCATTTTAATTATTTTAACCACAAAAAAACCCAGTATTTCTACTGGGCTTTTAAGTTTAAGGAAATCGATCAGGTGAGTTCATTTTAAAGTTGATTTAGAAGGAACCGTAATCATAGCCTTAAATATTATGGTATGGAAAGCGAATAGGTGATCTGAGCATTTTAAGTTAAATAATTAGAAGGAACCTGCTTCATAGCCTTACCGTTTATATATAGTATCAATCTCTTTCAAAAAAGTAAAGTCTTTTTTACTTATTTTTAAGTGTTAACTCACTTTAAAAGTGAGTTAACGTCTACATCTTCAAAAGCATTATTCACATTTTGTTTTCTGAATACATATGCCTTTTCAGATTCAATCACTACACCTTCATCACTATGAAGAATAGGTGTTGTACCTTTTTTAACGCCTTCGAATAAATCAAATACTGCAGGTAGCGTATCTAGATATTCTACGAATGCAGGCATCTGTTGAGCCAATGTTCCACTGTTGTATCCAGCAGATTGGGTTGAGCCATATAAATTGGCATCCATATATACAATTTTGCGTTCAACCAAATCCAAATAAGCAATATACTTGGTCAAGTTTTGACCTTTGATGTCAAATACAAATTGGGCACGGCTTGGTTCATATAGCTGACCAGCTTCTGGATTTTCTCCCAACTGTAAGGTTGCTAACACATCACCTGCATCATCAAACTTGATTTGACTAAATGACAATATACTCCAAACAGCATAACGAATGCCTGATTCAACCAGACGATCAATATACAAGTCGATCATCTGGCAGCCTCGACCTTTTAGCTCTTGGCTATTTACAGGGTCACCAGAAAATACGGCTGCATCATTATGCATGTGGTTGTTCCAACAGCAAGAACCTTCTGGAATCCAACCTTCTTTAAAGAAGTTCCAACCATTGTCAAACCATGTATTATTTTGACCATCCATCTGCCAAAAACTGGCACTGCGAATGAATTTTGTGTTTTCCGGCATATCAAATACTGTACCTCGACCATAACTTGCCGCTAATTTTTGATCATTGGTTTGCAATTTGATATTACGAGTTTTTTCATCAAGGTTGACACCATCAGGAAAATGAGACTCCATTCTTTTTGCAATTTCAGTCGTCACAGCATCAACAATGGTTTTAATATCCACAGTAGATAATTCAACTTTTTCAGTAGGAATGTCCAAGACTTCTTTTACTTGAATAGGTGCAGTAGGCTTAGCAGCAACAACAACCTGTTTTTTAAAACTCTCTTTCATTTTTTCCGCATCCAGTTTTCCACTGAATTTATTGACCAAATCCTGAAATACCGTATCTGATATAACAATAGTCTCGGTTTTATCAACAACTTCGACTATTTCTTCTTGTACAGTGACATCGATTTTAGTTTCGATTGTTGGTGTTTCTTCAACATATACTGTTTGATTTTGAATGTCTGATTTCACATTTTTCTGAACAATCTTGGCTTTTGTCCAGTTGCCATTAGGAGCATAAATCAACGTATTGCGAGTGTTGATAGTTTGTACATATTTTTTCAATTTCAACAATTGAAGAGTATCAAAATCCCCTATTACTGCAATTACTTTCTCTACAGCTTTTTCGCCAAAAACTTCATAAAGCTTATGGAAACGACGCAATAAGTCACCTTGACGATTAGACAGCATGGTCAATACATTTTCATTTCGTTCATGAATGTTTTTTTCAATAGTTGAATTGAAACTTTTTAATTCTCCTTTGCATAATTCACCGTATACTTTTTGTACATTAGTGAAATTGTAGTCACCCGGATGAAGTTGGAACATGAATTTTTTCCAAACAGATTGACGCATAGATACGTCAGATTCTAGGTTTTTGCTCTGATCCAACAAGCTCAACAATAATTTGCGTTCAGAACGCTTGAATTTTTTAAACTTAACATTGGTACGCAAAGATACATCGCCATCAGATAAGGATGCAGCAAGACGAAGAATATCAGTAGCATCTTTGATTTCAAAAGCACGGCCATCCACAATACATTCTTTAATCAAATTGATACCATTCTCTTTAAACCCAAAATCACTGAGTTTTAGCATTTCTTCTTTAAATGATTTATTTAGGAATACAGCAGTTTCTTTTTGTTGATCATTCCAACGGTTTTTGGAAACAACAAGGTTGGTATAAATAATGTTCAATGTTTCATCATTACTTAATTGCAGTACTTTTAAATCTTTCTTGTCTTCAAGAGCCGGACGTTCTTTTACATCCTCAGCAAAAGCTTCAGGTGAAAATCCTACATACATTAGGATTTGACATAGCCAGTATTCTGCTTCGCTTTTTTCTAAAACTTCCGCTGGAAAGTTTTTATACACGACAAAATTTTCCATTTTGCGGTCTGAACCTGTAACTTCTTTGAAAGTAGGCTCAATGGCTGTCCAAAACTTCTCCAAATCTTTTGAAGAGTAGGTAGAAAGAGTTTCAATCAATGCTTTGGATGGAGTCCACCCAAAATAGACCATGTTAGAAAACACAGTTGCAAGATCACTCTTGGTTGCTTTGACTGAACGCACGATAGCGTCAGCTTGCACAAAGTTGTTTACCAAAAGAATTTTGCTTTTTTGAGTCATTGATTGTTTCTCCTGTTTATTTAATCGAATATCGTATTCTACATTAAATTTTAATCAAGTCAATTCTTTTTTTGCCTTTTTTATAAAATTAATTATTGTTTACTGTTATAAATTATGCTACTATCATAAATGATTAGTTGAGGTGATGATATGGCATTTAAGACATTTACCAATAAAGAAGAATTGATGAAAATTATTTATTCTGTTTCTGATACTGCTCTTGTTTCAGATCTGCAAGCAGATTTTAATCTAATTGAATCTTTCGGATTTAAAATAGATGATAACAAGTATCCTATAAGGTGTTTTGGGAAAACGTATGTTCTTGTGGATGATGATTGTGTGATCTATATCTCATTCAGCAATCCATGTAAAAAAAATGGTATTTGTTACATGATTCAAAAGCAATTTTTTACCAATAAGCATGATGTTTTACTGTCTCATCGATCCAACAGTCTTCCCGCCTGTATTACCTATCATTCCAATGGTATGGTTTATGAAGAGCGTTACCGCTTGTATAATGAATTTTATCCTATTTTAATTTTAGAAAATGTTGAGTATTCTTATTTGGATAGTATAACAACCATTAAAAATAAAAAAGAATACATATTTAAATCACAACAGTGGCATGCCAAAATTTTAAGAGTTAATCCCAAAACAAGAAAACCACTTCAAATTATTTACTATCATCGAGAACAACCACAAAAAATGATTGATTTTGATAGTATTAAAAAAATTTATCCTGCGATTGTTCGTCTTTCTTATTTGGAAAGAGTTAATTTAAAAGTAAACCTTAGTACTTCTGAACAATCCTTGATTGAAATGCTGACCTTTTAACAATTTTCATTGATTTTACAGTCTTGATTTGCTATAATAGATTAATTAAACAAAAGGAAATTATTATGTCTTATCCAATTATTATGCATGGCTCAGAAAACTCTTTGGATGTTGACGCTTATGTCATTATTCCTGAACCTTTGTCATTACAAGATGCTAAACGCCTTTGTGACTCTTACAAAGATATTAACGCAAACCTTTTGTCGGTAAAAAATGGCGTCGTTGATTGGTGTTATAAAGGAACAGTTGATGAATGTAACAATTCAATTCTGGCTACCTATGGCCTTCATAAGCAGAAATTTGATATTCCCGTAGAACATGCATTGCCACGTTCTTACGCATTGAAAATGATTAGAACTGTTCGAGGCTTGTTGTCTTATCATTCTCGAACAGAAAAAAGAGAGGATGTTAAAAAAGCACTGCAAACTAACGATATGCTTATGAAACTGGATGTACTTTCATCGATTGATTTGAGAAGTGTTGATGACTATCAAAAAACTTCAATTACAGAAACCTATAAGTTTTTTGCATTTCAGTTGGGGCAAACAATGGCTTTGCTCAAAGACGGTGTTGAACTTTTTACAAAAAACCAAGTGGGTGAATATTACCCGGAATTGCAAGTCTATCTGCAACGTCAAGAAGGTGTCGCACCTGATGCCTTACAAGATTTTTGGGCGGGCTTTGCGTCCTATTTGAAAGAAACTGTTCGTAAAGTTGAAAAACATGATTTGTTTGCAACTGACTATCAAGGTGTTAGAGAAGTATTTGATTGCAAGAAAGAATTTGTTTTGCCACCAGTGGTCGTATTTGATATTGATGGTACATTACTTGATGAAAAACACCGAGCAGAACATAGAGAGAAGAAAGATTGGGATACTTACTTTGATTTGTGTCATCTGGATACGCCTATTCAACACATTGTCGATTTGACTAAAGAATATCGTAAAAAGGGATATGAAATTTGGTTGATGAGTGGGCGAGTAGATCGTATTATGGATAAAACTATTCAGTCTATGGTAACATGTGGTGCATGTTACGATCATATCAAATTACGAAGTCCTGAAAATAGAGTTCCTGATTTTGTAATTAAGCCTTCATGGATCAGTAAGTATATCGGTCTTGAGCGTGTCGAAGCTGTATACGATGATACAGATCGAGTAATTGAAGGTTTTCGTAAAAAAGGATTAAATGTCATTGATGTTAAAGAACTCACACCTATACCTGTTCCAGTCAAGAAATCAAAAATGAAGCCTTGATATTAACCTATTGCGAATTGTAATGATTAACTAACTAATTCAATGTAGTTGGTTTTTTATTACAATTATGCAAAAATACTGATGTTTATTATTCTTGGAGAATTTAAATTGATACACGCTTATGACTTAATCTTCTCCCACGTTAAATCATTCTATGACTTGGACAATCATACTCCAATTATCAAAACTGTGTCTAAACTTTACATTCTTGAAAGAACTGCAAGAGATTATACTTTTATCCAAGAACTTTTGGCACCTGCATGTAGTGAATCGAACATTTCGAAAATAAAACAGATGTCTTCATTGTTTGATTTGCTTCACCATGTTGACTATGAATATTCAACAACGAAAAACTCAGAATTAAGAATTGAAGTTTATGAACATGGTATTGTACAAGTTTCATTTGGTAATATTCTTTATTTTTCAATTTCAAAAACCTCTAAAACCAATCCAGAGAATATGCTCTTTGCATCAAAAAAATCTTTCACAATTGATAGCTTTATCAATGATGATATATTTGATAAAATTTACTCTGATAATTTAGATCATTTATCTAAATATGTTAATCCTGACATCACATTTAAATTATTTAATGAGATAGATAAAAAAACACTTGATGAAGTTAGAGTGGAGAACTTGGAAAATAAAGACATCATTTATTACAGTCTGGATAAAGAAAAATGCCTTTTTGATGATTTTGAAGGCGATCATAATGAATTTTTTCATCCATTAAAAAAGATTTTTAGTAATAATCTTTTAAGCCAAGTTAAATCTATTGAAGCATTACTTCGTTTTGAATCTGACCTAAAATATGGAAAAATTGCTTACGAATTAGAATTCAATTATAGTCTATCTAAATATAAGTTTCGAACGCCCACTAATTTGTATGTAATACTTTTTAATTATGATTACGAACTTGATTTAAGAACAACGCTTTATTTTAAATTTAAAAATAATGAAATAAGATATATTGAACTTGATCTTGGGTTTAACGAAACAATCGATGTATCAGGATACGAAGCTATTTATGCTTATCTTCATAATCGCATAAAAGAGCTTATCGTTTCTAAATTAGGAATAACAGCGGAAGATATTACAAATCAATCAATCTTACTTTATAAAATGTTATCAATTTAAAATTATAGTTAACATAAAAAAATCCCTTTATAGGTATTTTTTCATAATTCATTTATAAAAAAATTAAAATCTTTTCCTTGATAATCTATGTTATTCTTTCTATATAAATTCATTAAGAAAACTTAATTGGCTTTTTTTTCAATGTTATCTATTATTAACAGACAGTATAGTGTATAATTGGTATATCATTCACAGGAAATCTCATTATGTCTTCATCATTTATTGATAACGAAAAAAAACTAAGCAGCATGGCTGATGAATTGGGTTTAATCAAAGCCTTGTTCTTTACGCTTTCGGCTGTACTTTATTTTGTTTTGGACTATCATCTATTCAGATGCTTTTATTTGATTGCGATGGTGTATCTTATAGGATCAAATATTTTTGTATATTTTTTAATGTTTAATTTCAAGTCTATTCCACAAAAGGCACAAGAAGCCATGTCTTCTGCTTGTGTCACATCTTCCAAATTAACGTTAAGTTTCTTTTCGTATTATATAATCATAGCGATTGGTATTTTTACACCTTTCTTCTTGGGAGGACAAGAGATTTCTAAAACCGCTTCAATTGTATTATTTTTCTTGGAGCTTCTAGTTGTTGTAAAAATGTTTTCTATGTCTAAGAAAATAAAAAAAGAAGACTTTTAGTCTTCTTCTCTTTCAATTTCTAAACCATCATCCAAAAATTTTCCTCTGATTCTGCGATCTTTAATAAGATCTTCCTTTACCTCACCGATTCTGATTGGATAACGACTGTTTTTATCTACATTTGCTAGAATATGGTCCCATTCTTTTTTCTCATAATCGTAATGTTGAATAATAGAATCAAACGCACCCTCTGCTATTTTGATCTCTTTGATATCTCCATTTTCTTCTTGTTCAACCTCATCTTCTTCGCCAACAACCGTCAATTTTGTTTTTTGATTGTTTTCTTGTTGGTCTATGTCATCATCACTGATATCATCTAATTGTGCAATACTCTCCAATATTCTTTCTTTTGATATTGCAGCACACTGTGGTGAACTGTAAAAAAGTCCATGTACAAAAACAGATTCAAGTAATTCCAACACATCGAAACTGGTATCATTTTTTGTTTCGGCATAAATCATATAATCTTTTACATAAATACCGTCTACCGATTCATCTATAATGGGTTTGCATGTATCTATCTTAACTTTATGTACAATAAATGATGTTATTCTGTTAATAACAAGCGGTACATTTTTTATCTCATCAATAGAACAGTTTGACATTGAATAGTTGCTGGCATCTCCATCTTTGTAACCACAAATATCCAACATGGAATCAATTTCGAAAGTGTTGAGCATTACGGGATCTTTGGGTGTATTCAACCAGTCAAAAAAATCAATATCATCAGGCTTTTCACCAAAATCTATGTCTCGTTGTACATACACAAGTTTTTTTATCTCAACTCTGTCAAAAACATTATCAACAACCTCAGCAGGCTTTCTGACAGCATCTACATAGGCTTTGACATTACGATCCACAATATCACCTGCAATTTCTGCCCATGGCTCAAGAGCCATAATAAATGAACCCATTGTAGATCCCTTTTCTATCACGGCACTTTTACGAATGTTTTGAAGAAAACAACGTGAGGCTGATAACTCTTGTTGTTGTTGAATCAAAATTAAGGGAACACTGTTGTTCTCGTCTGAGCTAGATTTGAATCTTAGAATACCATCGTTACAAAAAATTAATTGACCATCCATAATAGGTACACCTCATAAAGTTCGTCCATTGTATAGTATTTTTTTTATGTCGTCAACGTTAATTATTATTGCTGTTTTTTTTATATTATGCTATTATACACTTCAACCTGATGACACTAGAGGACTCAATAATGAAAAGTAGCCTGCAAGCAGATATGGAAGAATCGCAACTTTCTGATACCGATATTGACGATTTGGATTATGATGTCAAAGAAGCTCACTCTGCTTCAAAATGGGTAGAAGTTGAGGTTGTTTGTTCAGAATCGTTTAAATCAGCCAAGAATATTTAACATGATTGATTTAACACTTAATAAGATATTGAGAATTGATAGTCTTAATATTCAAACCTACACGAATTCAAATAAATTTGAAGAGTTATTTGAATTTAATGAATTCTCGAATATTAAATGTTATGTTGATTATACTCATTTTTTGGATTTATTGAAATCGAATAATTTTACAATATCAACACAAAAAAATGATTTTATTATTGCAGAAACAGCAGCATTCAAAATCAGATTTGTGTTGGGTGATTATTATTCATCTCATGATGAATCAAAAACTACGATTAAGCATGATGATAATGATACATTTTTTTTCATCAAAGATATCTGGTTCAAGGATATCAATCATAAAATTTCACATATCCATTTCGATGAAAGAGTCCAAGTTGATGGTGTTTTTTTCAATAATGATAAAAGTCATAAAGCACTTCAGAGTATTCAGTATTACAAGGGGGCCAGTAATGCATTAAAACTAATTCAACATGAATACTACGATAATACTGCTCACGGATGCTATCTTTCTCATGTTCAGATGTGTGGTGTGATTGTCACAAATATTCATTATTCAATCGATGGTCGTCAACATAGCCTTTCACGTTTATTGGAAATTGTTGATAAAGAAGCAACAGTAGATCCCTTTATGAAAAATTTTGAAGATCTTTTTGATATTTTTACTTTTGATGAAATTAAAATCCTAAAGATGTATAATTACTAACGAAAGAAGTCACCCATCAGATGAATCTGCCTGTTGACCAGTTCAGGTTCATTTTTATAGGTAACTTTGTATTCAATCAGTTTGCTAATAATAAAATCATGAGCAATCTCTTTGTTGTCAAAAATATACACGTCTTCATTATTATATTGATATATACCATCTTTTATTTCAAAATTTATGAATTTTTGCTGTATATCTAAGTTATTGAAAATATGCGTATGAATATCGATTCTGTTTTCATTTACATGAATATTTAATGACTCCACAAAAGATCGATAATATTTTATAACTGGTTTATTTCTTAAATCAAAAAACAATATTGTGTCGTATTCTTTTAGTTTGCTATCAAATATTTTCACTTCGTCTTCTATATACTGAATTGTGATATGGCCTTTCTGAATATCATGATTTTGTTGTTCTGATTTTTTTAATATATCTTCATGCCATTTTATTTTTTGATTTTTTCTTTTATTGAACAAGTTCAATTCTGCAACAAAATAGTCTATTTTGCTGTATTTACTTAATTCTTCTGTATGATAATGATACATCATATTAAAATCATCACGACTCTTTTTTTGACAGTATAAAATTGCTTGATCCAGTGATTTAAAAATATTTTCTGCTTGTAGTTTGACTTGCCCTAAATTCTCTGTAATAACTACTGCTTGAAAACCTTCATAATTGGCTTCATACTGAACATTATAATAAGTGCCGTATTGATCAATAGCTTTATCTCTGCTAATTACAATGTAATTTTCATTTGTCATTATTATTTCCTCAAATCCGACTAATTATAACTTTTAAAATTATAAAATCAACCTCCAAAACAATTAATGAATCTCATTGTCCACTAAAGCAACTAGACAATATTTTTGGTATTTGACTGCCGCATCATACAGAGTGGCAATATCTAAATAATTGAAAATATCATTATCAAAATATATTGAATCGAACCTAGATTCAATGTCTTCATTATAAAATAATTCATATTGATTTAATTGATTTTCAATAACTGCAATAAAATACTCAATCGATTCTATCTTAAAATGACAGAGCATTTTGTGTAAATGATTATAGAATTCATCAAACGCTTCATCTCCAAAAGCCATTTCATTAAAATCATCTTGACTCATTGTATCATAACTCCATGCACTCCATACCCGAGTGCAAGAATAACATCTTTTGAATGTTGATTGCATTTGAATATCAAATTCATTTTTGGCTAATTCTTTTTTGACAATATATTCTCGATCTTTCATAATTATAAACCTTAAAAAAAAGCATTATACCAGATTTTATACACAAATAAAAGATTGATTTTCAATGTCCTTTATGATATATTAATAGCCTTGCATTTAGATAAAAAGGAAATAATCGATGAAAAATACAAACGCTGATTGGGTTTCATTGATAAAGTCGAGACAACGCTTTGATTTGACTGGTGGTAATATTGAAACGTATCTTGTTGACACTTTAAACGCTATTAACGCTTCTACGCTCGTAGATGAAAGTGCCGAAATATTCATGGAAAACATAGGGCATGTACTACCTTTTAGAATTTTACAAAGTTTCAGTACCACAGAAGTCAATCGCCTTTTCAATAAGCATGATTTTGAAAATGTAATAAAACTGTTTTTTAGTCAATACCATCAACTGGCATTGGATTATACAAAAACAAAGCGTATAAGTGCAATTCAATATGCTGTTTTTCAAAAGTTTCTGTTATTTAAAAGTGTTGAAGAATCAGTAGATATTGATAAGAAACGATTTCTGTTGACGCTTAAAAGAAGTAAGAATCGTAAAGATGATTAATGTACCTTAATTAACTAATCATTTGAAATTGTGGAGAAACAGATATGATTGACGTTAGACAAAATGAATTTGGTAAAAAAGTGGCAAGAAATCTGGCTCCTATTCTGGTTTCACTGGTGCAGAATTCTGAACTTTTTTACAGAATCCACCATGATACTGATTTGATTTTCGAATCCAAAATCAATTATAAAAATAGGTATTATATTGTCAAAATTGATAATCGTATCACTGTTTCAAGGCAATCTAAATATGACAAAGATGTTTTGGATGACATTTTTGCAACACCCGCTTTGTTCAATAAGGCTTCACCAGTCACTCAAAAAGATTATGAGATGGTTGTTGAATATGTATTTTTTATTAATGATACAGAGGCTTTTGCTGAATTCTTTTCTGATATGAACATTGATGATATTAAACCTTATTACTATTTAATGGACTCAGCAACCCAACTTTATAATGATTTAATGTTGATGGATCTTGAAAGCATCTTTAAATGTAGTCAGCGTTTTTCAAAAAGTATTAACTTATTTAGTGGAACTCAATATATTCATAAACATATTATAGATAATAAGGAGACGCTTACCTTTGTGGACACTTCAAGGGTAGTCGAAGAATTTATTATCTATGAAAAAAATCCAGACAATGGTCATATCAATGTTTATCGTGAATTGGTAGCCAATATTGATCCGAACGTATTTAAAATGAACACTATTGTCGTAAGTAAGTATAAAAATCTCATTGAACATTGTATCAAGACCCTTGTGCCAAAGTTAATAGTAAAAGATAAAAAGATAATTAAAAACTCTGACTCCACTATTATTAAAGTAACAGATGATTTGGCTATTGATTTAAACAATAAATATAAAATAGTAACACAGACAGTGTTTGACAAAAGTCATTTACCAACAATTATGGATTATCTGTCATATGACAATATTAACTTATTGTATGGTTACGCATTATGGTCTAGTGGGCGAGGAAAATGGGTCAAGGGAAAAAGGGGGTTTTACATCGTTTTTTCAGACTCTGACGTTCTTAGAGTCAAAAGAATGACTCCCATGCAAATAAACAGCAATAATCTTGGGTATATTGCAAGCACTTCGGAAAACTGTGTGATGTCCAATATTCCAGAAGGTGTTATTGATCCCGATTGGTGTGAACTGGTTCGAAAATCTTATTGGTTTATGTATCATAATTATGATAAAATCCCTGTTTGTGATGTTGATGAATTACTTTTGGATAAAGTAGGTCATCAACTTGAAAGGTTATCTATTATCTAAGGAAACTATCATGCAAGTTAAAAAAGAAAACAATATAGTAACTTTTATACCTGAAAATCAAGCTGAATTTGAGATCTTGCGAGAGATTAAAGAAAAAGGAATTCGTAGAACTTCTTTAAGTCAAAGTTGGGATAGTAAGCTACAAGAGCTAAATGTCTTTATTCCCGAAAATGATGGATGGGATTAGCTTGCTTTTAATGCTATAAATTGGTATAATATGATAAATCAAATGGAGCCAATAGATACATGAAACTTACCGAATTTCCATACCCAACTACTGAACCAGAATTTGTCGAATTGCTGACAGATCTCAATGACTGTTATCGAAAACAGCTTTCAATGTCACCAGTGTTTGGTCTTTTTCCCATTCTTGATGAAGAATATGATGCTTTGGTTGAAGACTTCCGTTCTAAGTTTCCAGAGTCAGCATGGTTGTCGGAAATTGAAATGGAAGAAGTTGGTGAAAACTATATCATCCATTCAGCACCAATGCTTTCAACTGAGAAAGCTTATTCTGTTGATGATTTGGCTCGTTGGGCTAAGAAAGTAGAAGACGCCGCAAAAAACCTTCATGTTGAATCAGTGTTCAAAGTAACATGCAAACTTGATGGTTTTGCGGGTGATCACGAATTTGGCAAATTATCTACTCGGGGTGATGGTGTTAAAGGTAATGATATTACTCATATTTTTGCATCCGGTGTCCTTCATATTGATGGAGTCGATGGACGTGGTGAAATTGTAGTATCCAAAAGTTATTTTGAAAGCAACTTGAAAGATATCTTTGCCCATCCTCGCAACATGATTGCCAGTGTTGTTTCATCTGATGATATTAAAGCAGAAACCAAGCAAGTACTTGCTGATGGGGCCGTTCATTTTGTACCTTATTCAACTCTGCCAACCTATGTGGGAACAGCCGATGATATTTTGAAAAATCTTGAAAAAATCACTACTGATTTGCGAAACAGTGTTGACTATTTGATTGATGGCTTTGTCATTGAATCAACCGTTGCTGAAATCAAAGATTATATGGGCTACAATAACCATCACTACAAATGGCAAATCGCTTTCAAAGAACGTGGCGAAAAAGCTCAATCTCCCGTTATTGATATCAAACTTCAAGTCGGACGGACTGGCACTGTGACGCCTGTACTGAGCATTCAACCTGTACTCCTTTCTGGTGCATCCATCAGCAGTGTTACGGCTCATCATATGAACAATATTCGCCAAAGTAAAATTGGTATTGGTTCTGTTATTGAGATTATTCGCAGTGGTGAAGTGATTCCTAAAATTGAAAGGGTTATTACACAAGCTGAATATGAAATGCCTACTCAATGCCCTTGCTGTTCAACTGAGTTGCAGTGGGATAGTCATTTCTTGTATTGCCCAAACTCTGCAGGCTGTTCTGAACAAATCAAGCAAACTTTGCTTCATTTCTTTTCAACTCTCGATAATAATGATGGTTTTGGTGGTAAAACAATCAGTAAATTGGTTGATAGTCAATTCGATACATTGGAAAAAATCTATGCAATGAATGAGCAAGATTTCTTGATGGCCGGTTTTGGTCCGGGTGAAAGTGTCAATTTGGTAAAAGCCCTAGAAGCAAGTCGTACTACCAAGATTGAAGATTGGAGATTTCTTGCTGCTTTTGGCATTGCCGATTTGGGTAAAGGAGATTCCAAAAAATTGCTTCAAAACTTTACGTTGGATGCTCTGCATGAAGTAACCGCTGTTAAATTGAGCAGTATCAAAGGGTATGGTAAAATCAAAAGTCTGACCATTACAGCAGGTATTGAGAAATACAAGTCTTTGATTGAAACCCTGCGGCCTTTCTTTAATCTAGAATTATCTTCAAAAGTTATTATTGATAATGAAAGTCCTTTTTCAGGAAAAAATGTTGTTGTAACAGGAACAATGAAAAAGTTTTCTCGCAAAGAAATTGAAGCGTTCTTTACTTCAAAGGGAGCTAAAGTACAAAGCAAAGTTAGCAAAACAACCAATTACCTAGTGTATGGCGAAAGTGCTGGTTCGAAGTTTGATGACGCACAGGCATTAAGGGAAAAAGGAAATCCCATTGAAATTTTGACAGAAGATGAGTTTGTTAATCAGTTTGAAATTTAAATAAAGCCACCTACGGGTGGTTTTCTCATTGCTTTAGAGAATAAATTTTGCTATAATTTCATAATATTTTGGAATTCCATAACTATGGTAGATATAAAAGTAGAACATATTCAAGAGATCTTGCATAATTTAACTGAGTTATTATCAAGTGTTACCCCAATTACACATTTCAATATTGATACCAAAACACATTTCAATATCAATAACGAGAAAAATTATAAAGGATCTTTATACAATGGCCAAGAACGTCTTTTCAATGTTACTATTGCAAATAAGATCGACATTTTTCCTTGCTTGAAAAAAGGCAATCGTTCATTGTTTGCTAATAAAATTTCTCAACAGCTATGTACTTTATTTAATTTTGACGCTCCCGATGTTAACCATCTTATCTCTATTATCAAAAATAATATGGAGATTTTTCAAAACAAGGGTTATTGGTGTTCAAAAAAAATGAGTCATTCTGATATAAACTATGTTGATGTATGGGAATCTATTAAATACTCTAATCCTCCCTATGTCAAATTTAAAAGTCAGACAATATGTAGCAGCTTTTTATCTTCAACATTAAAAGTAAATAGACTACAATCTGTACAAGTTGATATAGCTTTATTAATTATGCCAGATAAGCTTTTATCAATAAAACACTTTATAACGGCCAAGATACCTTTTGGTAATAATTGGTATAGCTGGTATTTATTCGAACCTCACCAGCCAGATATTTTTTATTACCTCAGAGATATCAATGTGTCATTGAAGTATGAAGATATTTTAAAGGTTTCAACGAAAATATATAGACAAGACTTGGCAGAACACATGAAACAGGTTACGTACTCACGTATGGTGCCTATTATAAAAAAACTATCGGGAATGAAACAAGAAGATGCTAGAAATTTATCAAATGAAGATAAAGATAGATTTTTAACGCTTCAGCATATGCAATCTATTTAAAATTAGGAATATAATCATGAAAGATAGAGAACCACAGTATTATCCTGTCACCACGCCTACACTAGAATTGATAAAATCATGTTTTACAGATTGTGAATCTTTTAACAAATTGACTGATGAACAAATTCAACATCGTGATTGTTTACGAATTGACAAGATTGAATGTGAGCATACTGAAATTATATTTCAAAGTTTTTGGTTTTTTTGGTCAAGTAATCAGTATAACGAATATTTAAATAAGCTTTTGAATTTTCCTCATTTTCCAATTGAATCTTATGCCGAAAACATTGAACATATTTTAGGCATTGAAAAAGACAGTTTCAGTACATATGATGAATCATTCTATTTTGATAAAGATGGACAATTAAAGTTGTTAAAAAACTATCATTTTATTGATGCTTATGATGAATATTCCGACGAATCAAGTCTCTTATTTTATGAAGGAATGAATGACGATGATTGCAAAAATATGATCAATGAATTCTATTTCGATAATTATATCTGTCATCTCAAACTACCTCCTGAGCTTTATAAACCTCTTAATCAATTAAGTTCCGATGAAATTGAAGTATTGAAAATGTATATTGCTTAGTAGCTATTATATTTTTTTTATGCTATAATCTAGCTTTCTAATTAAAGGATTTTTTCTATTATGCTTATTACTCAAGAAATGTCACATGATATTATTTATAATTCTTTCCAAGATTTTTTTGCTGCAAATGGTTTGACTCTGAAAAGTTTTCGCTTGCAGTCTAATAATTTGGTATATGAACAGACTTATGTAGATGGTGTGACATTGGATGAAGTTAATGCATTTAAAGTTAATCCTGCTCACCCTATGTATAAAAAATTTTTAGACCATCTTAATTCAAATTATAATTTTGAACAGGTTCTGAAAAAAGAAATTGATGATTATGATAGCTTTTTCAATCTTGAAAATAAAGAAAAAGACTATTACAGGGAATCTTCATCTTTTATTATTGATGAAAACAGTAAAATTCGTAAAATAATTACTTTTGAGTTTATAGAACTTACCTATGGCGATGACCATATGCTGCTGGTCGAATTTGAGGGGGCACCCATGACAAACAATTATTCTAGACTTTTCAACTATTACACAGAATATTTTGTTAATAGTGATATTCCAGTTGAAATTTTTAGACCTCTCAATGAACTTTCTGCAGATGAGCGACATATATTGCGTATGATTTGTATTTAACTAGATTCATACCATTATAAGTAACCTGAACGATTTTGACGGTTTTACTATTAAATATTTTATTGAAAAATTTTTTACTGCTGATGAAATTTGGATATACTTAGGAATTATTTATGAAGCAAGCATTATCTTTATTTTTACAAGAAACTTTAAACAATTATGATTATCAATATTTTATTGAAGATAATGAAATTTATAGAATGCCATCGAATCAACATGGCAAGCCTTTAGATAATAACTATCAAATTATAGGTGAATGTTTTGTTGATGAAACACATATCTATGATGAAGATGACATTTTTTATAAAAATACATTCCATTTTTATTCAAGTGCCAATAAAGAACATAACACTATTATGCGTAATTCTGATAGCTCGGCGACTCGAAATTTATTTTTAGCTTTTGTTGATAATATGAAATTAATTTGCCCCTATGTTTTAGAAGAGCAAAAATATTCATTAACTTCTCAATATTTCAAATACTATAATGCATTTATTTTAAATAAAGATGACTTATACACGATAGCACTGCCTGTATTTTCTATTCAGACCAAAGAAAAAAAGCTTCATTACGAGTTTACTGCTGATAAATTGCAGGATATCGACCAACAAGTAGATTTCATTCATAATCTATTTAAAACTCATTTTTTCAAAGATATTGTTGATAAAACTGTACCAGAGATGTCACAAGAAGAAAAAAATATAATTAGAATGTATTATTCAAATTAATGTGAGGATCTTTAATGTATTTTGTAAAAAAATTTAAACACATTTATTATCAAAAATTTAAAAAAATGGGATTTGATTTTAATAATCCCATCTGTCGGCAAGATAAAATAAATAATTATATTGTTGATATATATGAATTTATCAATGAAGATGCAGAAGAGTATATTACAGTCAAAGATTTTTATACTTTTAATAATATAGATAATATGTTAATGCATAATCATTATTTTGAAATCAATTTTGATAATGATAACACTATTGAATATAAACAAAAACGATTTTGCAGTATTCTCAAAAATTGCTTAGGTGTAGATACTGACGGTGTTGAACTCATTGTTAATTCATTTATTGATTCGCTTTGCACATTGGGCATTATCAAAAAGAATACAAACTACAAAGATTTCTCAATTACTCAAATTTTCGATGTGAATGATATAAATTTTAGTATTCATAATGAAAACACGATAGAAATTAAAAATATAGAATTCAATAAAGTTTTAGATGATATAGCCGTTTTATCAAAAGGAAATTTTAAAAATATAACACTTGAAAACTTTGCTATCAACTTCAATATTGTTTTTAAAATAAAATCAACAAACTCTCAGTGGAGTCTGGTTCCATCTACGACATTTATTGTTCCATTATTGGATGACATCTGTTTTTTAACGCTTTTAGAAGATACTCATGGTAGCAAAAAACCTGTTATTAAAACAAATAACAACTATTATTTAATTGAAGAAAATAAGGCCCCAATAGACCTTATTCAATCACTGGTTAACGTGAAATTTAACGAGTATTTCAAAAACCAAGAAATAGATTTACATACACTTACCTATCGGCAACTATCTCAATTCATAGAAATAAATGAGATGTTGGACGACTGATTTCTGATTTAAATACAGAAAATAGGCTATTCTTTTATGGTTATATTTTCTTGATTATTTTTTGATTGTTTTTATTTAATACATATTCCATCATTCCAGATTCAGCATATTTTTTACTTTCATTTTCGCCTACAACAATAATATCAGGAATTCCTTTATTTTTCCAATTTCTTATTTTTTTTCCTAAAGATTCAGAACTTTCATCTAGCTTACATGATTTTTTATCAAATTTTGAATGAAGTAGCTTTGCGTAGTCGGATGATTTTTCAGAAACGGGTATGATTACTGATTTTATTGGATGCAAAAAATCTGGTATATCTTTCCCAAAAGATTCCAACAAAATACCAATCATTCTTTCTAGAGATCCAAGAACAGCATGATGCAATATAATAGGACGTTGCATTTTATTATCAGAATCAACATATTCAAGTCCAAATCTTTCTGGTAATACATAGTCCAACTGTATAACACCCAATTGCCAAGAACGACCTAGTTTATCTTCCACCTGAAGCTCTAGTTTTGGACCATAAAAAGCCCCCTCTCCCGGCAATTCTTGAAAATCAAGGTTGTTCATGGCACAAGCTTCACGCAAGGCGGCTTCAGCCTTATCCCAAAGACTATCTTCACCAAACCTTTTTTCTGGTCTGAGAGCAATCGCATATTTTATTTTTTTGAATCCTAGTTCTTCATAGGCTTTCTTGCTCATATTGATATATTGATTAACTGAATTAATGAGATTTTCTGGATTAACAAACACATGACTGTCATCCTGACAAAATTGTCGCTGTCTGAACAATACCTGCAAAGCTCCTGATGCTTCATTACGATACACTTCACCAAATTCAAAAATGGGTAAAGGTAATTCTTTATAACTACGTTTTTCGGATTGATAAATTAAAATGTGATTTGGACAACTCATAGGACGCAGTGCATAATTACTAGCTTCTGATGAATTCAAGAAAAACATGTTTTCTTTATATTTTTCCATATGGCCTGATTGTTCAAATAAATTAGCTACCACAATTGAAGGACTTTTAACTTCAAGATAACCATTATCTTCATGATGTTTTCTAATAAAAGATTTTAGATTTTCATAAAGCTTTAATCCTTCTGGTTTCCAATAAACAACACCTGCACTTTCACTTAACATGAAAAGATTCATTTCATTTGCCACTTGCATATATCTTTTTTCTTCATTCATTTTATTTCTCCTAGATAATTGATTATATTTTATTAAAATTAAGGCATAAAAAAACCCAGCATTTAGCTGGGTTCTTGGTGTGCAGGTATCAATTATTAACGACAATACCTCACCAGCCCAGCTTCGATCTGAGTTGTTGTGGTAGTTGTTGTATTCTTGACTATGTGCATTATATTTATCCTTTTTTACATTTTAATTTGAATTCTAAAATAAGTCAAGTGTTTTGAATGTATAGAGATCTCATTGATTTTAGTTTTTGATTTGTTAACCTATTAAAAGAACAGGAGATGTATATGCCAGACAAACCACTACTTTGTTTTACTGAGTTTAATCCAGATTTTATTCAAAAAGCTGATACAATTGTTAAAAAATATTGGTCTGGTGATTTTGATCCTGATCCTTATCAAGAAGGATTTATTGCTGTTCCAAATTTATTTTCATTTTATTTCTGTGCTGATGAAGGTTATAATAATTTAAAACCCGAAGTTATCTATAAGACTAGGTTTCCTTACTTATCCGAAGACGAAAATGAAGACAATTTAGATTTTGATAGTTCAAAAATACATTGTGCTATTTTTTTTCAATGCTCCAATAATGTAAATGTTTCATTGGCTAATTTATTTGAAACTTTACTTCCAAACTACATCTTTGAAGTGGATGATGGAGCTTTTGTAGTGTCTCCTGATGAGAACCAGCATATTACTTTATTGGAAATTATGTCTTTGCTGACGGCAAGAGGCTTTATTTATGACAAAGAAAATTGTGACTTTAAAAAGTTTTTTAAAGATTTAGTGGTAATCAAAAGACCTGTATAATGATTCATCATGAGATGTCTAGTAAACTTCCATTTCTTTTGTAAGCGTATAACTATGTAGATGTTTGAACTCTGATTTCAAAATATCATCTAAAAAAGAGTCCATTGAAAAATCAACTTCTTCTGATGAGGCTGTTATGCTCAGTTGTATTAATGCACTTAATTGTTCTTTGTCCAAATTTTGTAATATTTCTTCATTATTATTATTGCTGCCTAATTTGGCGGCATATATCTGATTTTCGTTATTGTCCATGTCTAAGAGAATATAAGCATAGTTGGCTTCATGATTGTTGAATACAAAAGCAACTTCTACACCTCTTTCACGAAAATCAATTGTTAGCATGATTGGACGGGTATACCATGTAATGCTGATATTTTTTAATTGTGGATTGCACATAACTGTGATTTCGCCAGTTTGATCCTGTTTTGGAATTAATTTACTTGGATCAATATCTTCATTTAATAAGTATCTATTAAAAAAATTACACAGAAAGGATTGATACACTTTATTATTTGGTTTTGAATTCTTTATTATTTTATATTCATCTCTATATTCAAAGAAATACCCATCAACTTCATTTGTATATTTTTCGTATACAGCAAAAATTACAGAATCTTTATTAGCATCTTGTTTGGAGAGTGTATTGACTGTTTCAAAAGAGATATTGAAAATTTCTCTAATTTTATTATTCAATCCACCAATATAATTAATTAAAAGTTCATTTTTATTCTCTAAAATAACACGTTGCATATTGCTTCCTATTTGGGTGACATACGTATCGGCATGAATAACAAGAGAATTGATCAAAAGATCCTAAATAAAAGAAACCAACTATTTGGCTTCTTTTAAATTGATCAACAATTCCATTGCTTGCTCTCGATGTTCAACAACAAAACTCTCATAGTCTTGAACAATGATTTTTAATTCATTGAGATAATCACGAATTGCTTCTTTTTCAAGCTCCGGCTTGAACTTTAACAATTGACTTCCACCAAAGAATTGTTTAACAACCTTACGCCTTTCAAGAACACTCCATGTTGCGGTTTCACTTTCTTTGAATAGAGGAAAGAGTTCATAGACCCTTTCTTTCCATTGAGCATTATTCAAAGGTGTCTTATTATTGAAGTAGTGTTCAGCATTTTTGATTTCAATCCATTTCAGAAAACCATTATACGTAGGACGTTTACGATCTCGGGTTCTTTGTGTATGATTTCGATTTTCAAACGCATACAACTCTGGATTAAAGAATCTACTTGATGCCGCATACTCATAAACATCTTCCAGTGTATTAAAACCTTTGTGATAACGTTCAATATCATAACCAAAGAAATCAAGAGCCAAATCCCAATCATTAGTGAGAACAATGCTTTCAAACAGATTGTCACCATCTCGAAACAAGAAACGCAGACCATCATGACCATATTTCAAGAAACCATTAGAGCTTGCAACAACACCCACTAGATTACCCAAATCATTCCAGTTCAAATAAGAAGAATGAAATTGATAATAATCACGCTCAGATGCAATGAGATCAAGCTGAAAGTACACATCAGGCTCATCAGAAGGCAGTCCAATACTGATTACCATATCTTTCTTGTCTTTTGGTTTGTAAGGTAGATGGCCTTTATGCTCAAATTCAATACGAAGTAATTCCATCAGTTCTTGATAACTGACAAAATCGAAGAGTTCACCATCAACCAGCAAGTCAAGATCACCAAAGGTTTCCTTTTGACGATAAGCCTTTACTTCATGGGGAGCATCAATAATTTGAGCACCCATAGCATTGGCTTTTGAAATAGCAGCATTTAATACATTGACCACTTTTGCAGTCAAACTATCAAAATCTTTTTTGTGAAGACGTTTAGATTGAACGCCAACTCGTTCAGGATTACTGTTCACAATTGCAAGAGCCAATGCATTACCACCCATGATGAAACTCCTTTAAAAAATAGTGACTTATTATACCATAATATAATTAAAAGAGCAAAGATTTATAAAGGCATTTAATAGTCATTTTTAATATTATCTCAATAATTTTTGATGAAATTTTCAATAAAATATTGATTCTTTGTCAACTCTTTATTGATGGTAATATTTTTATTTTTGGCAATGTAAAATTCAAAAGCCATTTTGTAAGCTGTTTCATTCATTTCAATAGCTTCATAGATATCTACAAAATGTTTTTTAGGTTCAATGTCATATTTCTTATGATAATGACGGCAAACATCCATCATGTATTCAAAAAATCCACTGTACAACATCCTAAACAATTCAGAAATCTCACCATCATCTTTATTTTCATACAAATCATTTGATTCAGCGACTTCATTTGCCCATAACCATTTATGTTCACCTGAAAAAGCTTCGTGGTTTCTGGTTTGTTCTTGAGTGAACTCAGTTAATGCTTCTTTATAATGAGTGTAACAAAAATAGGTAGACGAAATATTATGGGCCACACCGGCAGCTTCACAAACAGAACATTTGGTTAATCTGACAAACTCTTTCTCTTTCTTCATACCACAGTGCTTACACTTGCCCATCGTTGAGTAGTCACCAAAACGTTTAAATGAGTGATTACAATTTTGATAATGTTGATAAATGCCCCATGCTTTATTTTCAGCAGATTTAATATCCGTGCCTTCACCTCGGATGTAAGAAATACCTTCGATAAAGACTTCAAAGAACGTCAGTTCACCCATACCATCAATGGAACCACCACCCGCTTGTGATCTAGCAGTATCAGGCCATTGATTAATAGTTTCATACACGAACTCATTGTTGATTAAACCTGTTCTAATTTTCATTTAATATTCTCTTCAAATTTTCAATATTTTATCATATTTTCAATATTTTATCAAACTTCTTTAAGATTGACAAATTCACGTTTTTTGCTATAGTTGGACAACTACATTGGAGGCAAGATGGCTGACACATTGGCGGTTGAACAAGCAGAGAGTGATTTGGTAGATATCTTTGAAAAAGAAGTTGATATCATTTTAGACGCACTAGGTCATCCCGAAGCACTGGTTACAGATGAATCAGAAGTAGGTGATTTTCTTATCATGATCTTTATCGAGCCAAAAACTGCCGATGATTTTAAAGAGATGAATAAAATATCAGAATACAATAAATTGTCACTTGATCATCTTCAATCTACTTTCAACTCGGTGTGTGAAGTGAAAGCAACATCGTTGATTGGAGAACTCGCTCAACAGCTTTATTTTCATAACGCCTCAAAGATAAGAACACTTCATTAGTGGTTGATTGCTTTTAAATATTATGATATGATAGCTCATATTTTTAGAGATCATGTTGATGAAAAAATTTGATAGAACATTAGCGAGTCGATATCCTGTAGAGGAAACAATCAATCTGAAAAATACACGCTCATGCCGTGGATCTTCTATTCGTTTCAAGTGGAATAATATCTATATTGTTAAAAATAGTGGCTATACCGGATGGAATTTAACATTGGATGACATTATTGGTCAATATACTAAAAAAACATTCAATGATTACATTTTTGATTTTATTGAGCAGTATAATAAATTTTCAAATTTTTTGAATCTTCCATATCAGTCTATTATCAATAAAATTATTAAGATAGAAGTTGTTTACAGTGGCAAGAGATTTACTGATTTTAAACGTCCATCCATGATTAAAGTGGAATGGGGCTATAGTTTTTTTCATATTATTCATTTTGATAATGATTATTCTTTTTATGAACAATATCGAGGCGAAGATAGAAATAGAAAGGGTGAAGTCTATATTCATCACCCCATTGAAAGCACTTCACAAGCTTTTGTATTAATGTTGAAAAACAGCCACGAATTAATTCCTGCCCAATATTGTGTTGATGCTGACAAATCTGAAATAGACTATGCTTCATTAGCAACTTTAGTTGAGATGATGAGTTATTAATAGAACAATAGACTTTCAACATTTTTTGATGCGAAAAATCAAAATCAAAAAGTCTATTAAAATAATTTATATAAAATTTAAAAAAAACTTGATTGTTTGAAAAATATCTGATACTATAGCTTTATGAAATAAATGATGTCAAAATATCGGAGTGTAGGTTAGCCCGGCTTATACCGCCTGCTTTGGGAGCAGGATGTCGCAGGTTCGAATCCTGCCACTCCGACCAATTTAATAATAATTGACAGGTAGCTCAGTGGGGAGAGCGGCTCCAAATTTTCGGGAGACGGTCGGGGGTTCAAATCCTTCCTTGTCAACCATCTTTATATGGAAAAGTGGCAGAGCGGTTGAATGCAACGGTCTTGAAAACCGTCGGGTGTAAAAGCCTCGTGAGTTCGAATCTCACCTTTTCCGCCAGCTTCGAAACAACATGGTGAATGGTAGTAGCCAATTAGGTGCAGCGGGGATCGTGCCCCCAAACTAGCTTGGTTCGAATCCAGCAGTGCATGGTGCAAAACCCAATATGTTTCGAACTTGGACAAGGTTCTTCAAATGCTAAAAAATCTTATTATTCTCACTGCATCTTTCTTTATTATTCCTTTCTCCTTTTCCGCCGAAGCTATTTCTGATACTGCAAATGCCGATTTTCGGTTTTCTCAGATTATCAATCATGTTGGTAAACAATCAAAGCTTTCTTTTATTTTTTCAAAAAATGGTGAAAATGCCGCACGATTATCGAATACAAACTTCTATAAGCAAATAAAGCAAAAAGACTACAACAATTATGAAAATATAGTCATCAAAGATTTGATTGAGGATAAAGACAATTATTACATTTCATTGGATACCAATGTTGATTGGGCTAACTATTATCTGTATGTGCCGCAACCTTTAAAAAATGTTAAATTTAGTTATGGAATGGGGTATGTTTATAGTATTTCCATGATTTATAATGTACCCGGAAAATATGTCATTAGTCGTCATGAAAAAGAATTGGTGATTGATCAGATTGTACAACAACTTCAAAAATTAAATTTTATTACATCGAATGATGATGATAATTTTGATGCACTGGGCATTTCCAAAAACTCAACTATTATGAAGAAAGATAATATATTAGTCGTATTAGATGGCTTGAATGATTTTAATAATGACATAATTATCAAAGTTATGGAAAATAATGTAAAACAAAAAATTGAAAAACTAAAATATGAATTTTATAAAAAGAAGTCGATGGCAAACACTAAATATATTGAAAATTTCTTTAAATAAAAAAACCGTCTCTAGACGGTTTTTCTTTATGGATAAGATTGATAGATTCTTTGAGTTTGATAAACCCTAACAGCAGGGACTTGATAAACTGGCTGATACACAGGCTGGGCGTATACAGGTTGTGTATAAACAGGTTGAGTGTATACGGGTTGTGTGTATACTGGCACTTGTTGATAAACAACAGGTGGTGCTGAATAATAGTATGCATTTCTACGTGCCATTTCAGCATCATAGGCGGCTTGTTCTCTACGAGCGTCCTCATATCTCATTCTATCGTTATAGCCTCTATTGTAATAGTTATTGGATTGTGAACAACAGAAATATCCTACGGCACCAACTGTTAATGCAGCGGCAGCAGTATAGCCTAATACGCGGCCTACATCATGACCATGATGCCTGCCTCCGGCATTTGCCATACTCACTGTTGTAAGTGTTGTGATAAGTAGCATACTTGTTATTAGTTTTTTCATATATTATTCTCATAGGTGTTATCTTTAATCATATAATATCAAAATAATAATGATTTACAATAAGGTTTACAAAAGAATTACACTTCTTTTTTTTAAACATAAAAAATATACTTTTATTGATTATACAATCTTTATAATGGCTTAATCAAAGAGACTTTCAGATTCATTATTTTCTAGCTTTCAGGTCTTTCTAAAACTGCATTTTTATGATATTATTGCCCAAATACTTAGGAGTTATTTTGATGAAATTGGTACTTGAACATTCAATTGGTGATGGGTATACTTGGAACGTAACTGCTCATGTTCCTTTTGAATACGAATCCAAAGAAAAATTTCTTTATGATTTAATGTCTAAGTGCATTGAATGTGTGGATGCACAAGCCTATTCTTTCAAATTTTTGGGTATAGATTTCAAACCTACTGACTTCGGTTATTTTGAATATCCAGAAAAGAGAAAAGGCTATGATTTTTATCATGCCTTTATTTATACATTGGACGAATGGTTTGAAAAGAATAAAGCACAAGGTGATTAGATTCTTATTTATATTTTAGGTTTATATAGATTAGATGCTGTTTTCTTGATGACATTTTCTTCTATTGCTAATTCTTTTTCTAGATTCTTCTTTATTTTTCTTGCTGCAAGGTCATGGTCAGCGGCTCTGATCCCTGTCCACGCAAAAGTACCAGCAGTCGATATCATTCCGAGTCCTGTTAAAGGCAGTGATTCAGCCGACATGCCGCCTACTAGGGCAACTATACCACCCAACATGGAAGCAACTGCGAAGCCTGTTTTTAACGCTTCCCTTTGAGTATTATAGAATGTTTCTGGTATCAATCTTTCAAGATCGACTTCTATTTGTGGTGATGGTTTTTCTTTAAACAATTTTGGTTCATCAAATTCAAGTAAGTTTAATTCTTTCAACACCTCTCTCAGAGGTATTTTATTGACAGCTATTGAAGTCTTTTTGCCATCATTATCAAGTGTCGTATTGTTTAATAATTCCATAGGCTTACAGATGTTCTTTCATGTATAATATCATAGAATAAAAAAAAGGGAACAATTTATCAAAAATATTTTTACTTTTCATCAATTTAATGATATTATTAGGCCATGAATGACAGAGGATTATTGATGAATATTTCTACTCGAAAACTGTTTGCTGCTCAAAAAATTACAAATATCAAATTTGCAAATGCTCAATTACTCGATATTCCAAAACATAAAACTTTTTCTGACATCTTGCCTATCTTCCAGAATACTTACATCAAAGATAATCCATTAGAACATATTGATTCTATCGATGATTTTATTCTGGGTTATAATTTATTATTGAACTTAAAGTTGAAAGAATTGGAACGCCTTCAACTTAAAATACTAACACATGGCATGTGTAAGGAATTATTCAATAATTTTTCAACGATATGTAATACAAAGGAAGATGATACCGGGATCATTAGAAGTCTTGAAGATAAATGTTTAAAATATAGTAATCTTAAAGCATGTATAGCAGGATTTAAGGCAGCACAAAATCGTCTTATGGAAGTATGTCAATATATTTTAAAAGAACAATCAATTCGAGATCTTCAAAATGAATGTATATATACCAATTTTTGGGATTTTACGCATGCTGAAATAGTTCGATTTGCTAGCCTGAATCAAGTTCATTGATATGTTTTGACAATTATTCTTGAATAAGGTATAGTGCAAATTCAATAATTAAAAGGAGATGTACAGTGGGTAATTTTATTTTAACGGTTGCTTTTTTCGTCATAATTGGTTTGTTAGCTTGGTCCTGTATTGTCATCACTCGAAATAAACATGTTTCCATTATTGAAACATTTGGTAAGTATTCCAACACCAAAGAAGCAGGTCTTTCTTTTAAACTTCCATGGCCTATTCAGCATGTAGTGAAATTGGTTCCATTGAATATTCAACAAATAAGCACTACCCTAGAACTTAAAACCAATGACGATCTTTTTATTCGTTATCCAATCAATGTGCAGTTCAAAGTAGTCGATGCAGAAAAGGCCACCTATGAGCTTGATTCGCCTGAGCAACAGATTCTAAGTTATATCAGTAACCTTGTTCGTTCAGAAGTAGGTAAAAAAACATTTCTGGAATTATATAATGTCCGTGATGAAATTCAAGATGTTATTGAAGAAGTACTGTCAGAAAAAATGTCCAGTTTTGGTTTCAAGATTGTTGCTGTTCTGGTAGATGAACCTATTCCAACAGAAGAAGTTCAAAATTCTTATAATGCTGTAACCGCATCGGTTCGTGAAAAGGAAGCGGCTAAAAACCGTGCAGAAGCTACTCGAATCACCATTGTAGCAGAAGCACAAGCACAAAAAGAGTCTAAAAAGCTTCAAGGTGAAGGTATTGCTGATCAACGTTTGGCTATCAGTCAAGGTTTCAAACAGTCCATTGAAGATGTTTCGACTTCTCTAGGCATTTCAAATGAACTTGCACTTGGCATGATTCTTCAATTGAATAAGTTTGATACACTGCGTGATGTTGCCAATGGTAAAGGCACACTTGTTGTCGCAGATGGTAGTGCTGGTTCTTCTTTATCTGAAATGACCAGTTTGATTTCAAGTATTAAAGCAGTTGAACTGCAAGCAAAACATATTTGATTAATCTTGTATGACAAAGAGCCTTCGGGTTCTTTGTTTTTATAAGTCTATATCAAATATAAGAGTAATTTATTAGAAAAGGATATTGTATGCAGGACCTAATTTATAATATGTTAACCGCCATCAATAAGAATCAACACTCTGAGAACCCTGTATCGATCCAACCTTTTTTCTTGAACATTCATAATTTAAGCCTTTTTAAAGTCGATCCTAGATGGTCTTTTAATGATATATATAATAAAAATCATGACATCTATATAAACCATTTTAAAAGTCATTTTCATTATGCTTTTAATGGTTCTTCTAGTGAGATTCAGAAAGATCTTTTGAATTATTTATCATTTGATAATTCAATGATTAATCAAGTTGTAGATTATTTTGTCCAGACTTTTAAAAACAGTAATAAATGTCAAGATATAGAACTGGATAATGATTTTCACTTTAAGGAATTTCAGATACTTCAAAATCATATTTCCGAAAAAATATATGGCTTTCATGATAATGCTGATTATTATGCTCGCAGAATAAAATTTGGAACTTACCTGAATAGTCATATTATTTTTCTTCAATATCTTTTTTTTGTCGAAAATGAAAATTTGAAAGTAAAAGCAAAAATTTGCTTTCCTATTAGTGAAAACAATTGTTTTTCTGTGTTTATTTGTGAACCAAACGATATTAAATTAGCCTGTGAAATTATATTTGGTCATTTTTTAAATGATATGAGAAAATTTTTATATGAAAAATATCCTCTGGAATGTGCTGACATTTTTGATGTTGACGATAATACTATAAAACTTTTTCTTGATCTCGTTAAAATGGATAATATTTAAGGTGACCCTATGTTGAATTTAGAAAGCTTTGAGCCTATAGTTAATAGGATAAGACAATCTAAAAACACTCATGGAATAGAATCACTGGTATTTGGTAACATTTCTGTTAATTTATCGTATTTAAAATTGGAAGATAATCGTATCAACGTTAGAATTGAAAAATTCAAACTGGATTTTGTTCAGCAATTATATAAACAGTTTGGTATTGATTTAAAAGATATAAATAAAATTGTTGATCTTTATTATCAAAGATGTATGGAAGCCAATATCATTCATCAGTTAGCCTTTAAACCAATTTTTGATATTGCTTCATTTTTCACTGCCTACAATGGATTGAAAAGTCACTTTCCATTGAAAGATAGAAATGTTATCAGTTACGAAAGTCATCTTTTCAAAAAGGAATTGCTTACTAAAAAAATCCCAATGGTGTTGGTGGATTTTTATTTAGATTTTTTTTCAAATAGTCCTGTACCTTACATTTTGATTACTTTACCATTGGCAAGAGAAGAAAAATTTCAAGTTAGGCTAACTGCTTTTGGTAATATTGATGAAATTGATAGTGTTATCAAACATCATCTAAGGATTCGTATGAAATCCTTACTTAATGGAGCAACACGCAATTATATAAGTAAGCAAGAATTCAAAATAAGTGATTTTGATTCGATGTGTCGGCATATGCAATTACGTGATATGATTAACTATTGAGATTATTAAGGAGACATAGATTAGATGTATAATGTTATCAAACCAGATTTTTATGAATTTATGTCTTTTATGAATCAACATCTACCTTTGGCAAAACAAAAAGATACTCATATCTTTGGGTATACTAAATATTTTTTTGAAATTACAGATGGTTTTGAAGTAAAAGTAGATGCTTCCATTTTGAATCTCAAATTGGATAATAATTTCGCTAAACTTGTCTACAATTATTTTAATTTTGATTTCAAAGAAGTTGTCTCCATCATAGAATCTTATCATAAACATTTTACTGATTATGGTTTGATAGATAACAAAAATCTAAATGAAATCCTCAATAATTGTTTTTTGACAGAGGATGAACGTATATTTTTTAGTGATATTAATCTTTATTCATACAATACACGATGTGTAACCTTTAATAATTTAATAGTTGAAGTTCAAGTAACACACGATGCTTGCAAAGAAATGAAAATAAGAACTGTTATTTATTTTCCTGTTATGGATATTTCCTATATCAGTGTGACTGTTGACAAGACTATTAGCCAACCACCTATTGTTAAAGTAAGCAAAGTATTAAAAAGTCAGTCAATCAAAAGAACTCGAAATGCTCATTCTATTATTTCTAATTATTCATCTATAGATACTTATATGGAAAATATAGCGTTTTCAAGAGCAAAAAATATTATCAATCTGCGATTGGGAATAAATAAACGAATAATAAAAAAAGATCCATTGGTTGTTCAAGATTATTTCAAATTATGTGAAATGATCAATATTTAAAATATTTGACTGTATGTTTTAAACAAGGTATAATTTTTCAATTTTAGGAGTCTACATAATGACATTTGATAATAGGTTATTCAACGTGAACGGAAAATCAAAAAAGCTTTTGAAGTCAGCTATCAAGCTTGCTTTCAAATTGGAAAGCCATAACGAAAACGGAGCTACGGCACAAGGCTATGTGGTTGACTCGAAAAAGGGAATTCTATTGCTTTGGCACGCTGATGGCATAAAGGGTGCCGTCAATTTTGAAAAACCAAAAGGGTATAGGGAATCTTGCGATTTTATTATAGATTGGCTAAAAACTCCAGAAGCACACTCTATTGAGCTTAATGATTGGGAAGCGGATATTGATCACGATGGATCGAGTGATTTAGGCTGGCGAGTCTACCTTGAAGATTGGGGTCATGTAGGAAACAATCACTATGCTATTTGTGCTGTAAAACCTTGCTATATCTGGTATGGTAAATAACATGCCTAAAATCTATCCTGTTATACATTACAAAGATGATATTACTACACTGGACGAAGCTTTACTGGCCAGCGAGGTAGGTGCTGACGGTATTTTTTTGATTTCACATATTGGTCATAATGAATGTTTAATTCCTTTGGCTGTTAAAATTAAGCAACTTCATGGTTTCAGAGTAGGCTTAAATTTTTTAGGCGATGATGTACTATCAACAGCTAATATTGTTAAAGAGCATGGTTTGGATATGGTATGGGGTGATTACTGTGGTGTTTCTTCGAGTGGTTTGAATGACAAGGGAAGAAAACTTAAAGTATGGGCAGACAATAACCCAAATATTGATGTTTTTGCATCAGTTGCTTTTAAATATCAAGATATAGAAACAGATCCACCATTAGCTGCAAGGCATGCATTGATGGCAGGTTTTATTCCTACTACAAGTGGTTCTGGTACTGGTTATGCCCCCTCTATTGAAAAAATAAGTACAATGTCTGCTTGTACAGATGGTATTTTGGCGGTGGCAAGTGGTATGAATTGTGAAAATGTTCAAAAATTTAGTCCGTATCTTTCATCTATTTTGGTAGCAACCGGCGTCTCAATTGATGAGTATCATTTTGATTATGAAAAACTGTATCGTTTTATTCGATTGTCTAGGTTAAAACAATAGCTGTAACAACGTTTACTTTTCTTTATAATTTTATTATTTAAATAATTATTTCGAAATTAATGGTAAACGTTTTGACATTTTGTTTGTTGTTGGTATTATAATATTAATATAATAACAATAATGATATATATGAAAAAGTTTAAATTTTTACCATTGATATTGATTATACATACAGTAAGTTATGCTGACTACACTGTTATCTATCCACTTACAAATGCCTCTATAACTATATCACAAAAACCGCCTAGTTATACTGATTGGGTTTCTGTCGGCAGCCCCTATAATTGTGCATCCGCAAGTCCTATGGAAAATACAATTAATGAAGGTATTTCATATACCAAAAATTTTACTAATTGTGACCAAAACCAAGAAAGAAAAAAGACGATAGGGTCAGTTGTCACTAATGAACAGCGTACCGTTTCTGGTATCAATTATCAAACTCAAAGTGTAGGTACAAAAAAATATATCCCAACCTATACTGATTGGGTAAATGTGGATAATGCTTATAACTGTGCTTCTGCGACTCCTATGGAAAACACTGTCAATGAAGGCGTTGCTTATACAAAAACATTTAGTGATTGCAGTCAAAATCAAGAAAGAACAAAGACACTAAACTCCGTGGTTACCATAGAACAACGTACTGTTTCTGGCATCACTTATCAATCTCAAAGTGTAGGTACAAAAAAATCTGTTCCTACCTATACTGATTGGACCAACGTTGGTGGAGCTTATAATTGTAATCAAAATCCTAAAGAAGACACTATTGATGAAGGAGTGAGTTACACAAAAACTTTTAGTGAATGTAGTCAAGATCAGGAAAGAACAAAAACATTAGATTCCACAGTTTCTGTAGAAAAACGCACTATTCCAGCACCTAGTTATCAAACCCAAAGTGTTGGAACAAAAGTAGCTGTTGCAACTTATACAGAATGGGCAAAATCAGGAACTCCATACAATTGCAAAAATATTGGACCTATGGAAGATACATTTAATGAAGGAACAGTGTTTACAAAAAATTACAATGATTGCAGTCAGGATTACACTCGAACTAAGACATATAAAGGTGTCAACACAACTGAGAGTCAAACGTTACAGGGATTTAATTATTCTGTTCAAAGCGTAGGTACACGATCAGTAACAGAATGTGCTCCTTATGCGACTAACAATAATTATCGTTGGATTGACGTTGCCAAACAACAGCTTGGTACACCTAATTATAAATATGAATTATGGTGGAATGGCAAAGCATTGGCTTTCTTAACAGATAAACCTGTTACCACTGCAGCGGATAAAACTTTTACCACAGGTGGTTATGTGTATAGTCGTGGAGAATATAAAGAAAGTACAGTAAGAAATAGCGATTATAAATACTTCTATTATCAAGTGTGTAGAAAACCTGTCTAACTTAAAAAACACTCTTTTTCGAAAGGGTGTTTTTTTATAAACGTCTATTATTCAATAAAAATTTTGACATTATAATTATTTTTGATATTATAATGTTAATACAACAATAAATATATTATGACACATTTCAAGCTTTTACCTCTTTTGCTTTTTGTACAAACCATTAGTTATGCTGACTACACTGTTATTTATCCATTAGCCGATTCTTCAATTTCAATAAAGCATAAAATTGAACCATCATTGCCGACCTATACAGAATGGGCATCCGTAGGCGAACCCTATAATTGTACGTATTCAACACCAAAAGAGGATACAATTGAAGAAGATACCGTATATACGAAAACTTTTAGTAATTGTACTCAAAAACAATCAAGAACAAAAACACTAGATTCGAATGTTACTACAGAGGAACGTACTATTTCTGGCGTACAATACCAAGCTCAAAGTATAGGTACAAAATTGGCTGTCGCTACTTACACAGAATGGGCTATATCTGGTAAACCTTATGATTGTAAATCAGCTAGCCCTATGGAAGATGCCTTTACGGAAGGAACTGTCTTCACAAAACACTATACTGATTGTAGCCAGAATTTAACTAGGATTAAAACCTACAAAGGTGTACAAACAACTGAAAGTAAAGTGGCGACCGGTTATGGATATGATGCTGAAAGCGTTGGAACACGATCTGTGACTGAATGTATGACTCGATCTACTGATTATTATTGGATCGATGCAGCTAAACAACCGCTTGGATCACCCAACTATAAATATAATATAAAATGGAACAAGTCAACTTTGGCCAGTTATACATCAAAAGTCAATAACAACCCAGCAGATACAAGTTTTACCTCAGACGGTTATATTTATAGTCGTGGAACCTACAGATCAACAACTTTACGATTTGAGGATTATAAATACTTTTATTATGACATATGCAGAAAACCTATTTAACTTATAATAAAAAGCACATTGTGGGATATGCTTTTTTATTAATTATTATTTCTATTATTCAATAATTTATTTTGACATCATATTAATTTTTGATATTATAATATTAATACAATAATAAATATATTATGACACATTTCAAGCTTTTACCTCTTTTGCTTTTTGTACAAACCATTAGTTATGCTGACTACACTGTTATTTATCCATTAACCGATTCTTCAATTTTAATAAAGAATAAAATTGTACCATCAGTGCCTACCTACACAGAATGGGCATCCGTAGGCGAACCTTATAATTGTGCATCATCAAATCCACAAGAATATAATGTGGATGAAGGTGTAACCTATACTAAGACTTTTAATGATTGCATACAAAAACAAGAAAGAACGAAAACATTAGACAAAGAGATTACCACTGAATCTCGTACTATTTCTATTTCGCAATATAAAGTTCAAAGTATTGGAACAAAGGTAGCTATACCTAGTTATACCGAATGGACTAATTCTGGTAGTGCTTATAACTGTCAATCCGTTAGCCCTATGGAAGATACTATTTCAAAAGGAAAAGAATATACAAAAAATTATACCAACTGCAGTATTAATCAAACTAGAACAAAAACACTTAATAATGTTAAAAATACTGAGACACGAGTTGCTGATGGGTATTCATACTCTATTCAAAGTGTTGGAACAAGAAATGATGAAGAATGTTTAAAATTTTCAAATTCTAGTCGTTGGGTAGATTATGCAAAAACACCACTTACTGCACCTAATTACAAATATCAAGTAGTATGGAATGGTAATGTATATGCTTCTTTTTCAAATTTACCAGAAAAAACCAATGTAGACATGAGTTTTACTTCAGGAATCTATGTATACACTCGTGGAACCTATCAATATTCGCAAAAAGTTGATAAGGATTATCAATATTTTTATTATGAATTATGTAGAAAGCCTATTTAATTTTTATCAATAAATAATAATAAATGTTAAGTATTATATTAAATATTTTGATATTGTAGAACTTGGTGGTATTATAATAATAGAACAATAATTATATATTTAACCTCTATGAATTTTTTTAAATTACTACCTTTGATTTTTGCAATACAATCAATCAGCTATGCTGATTATACAGTCATTTATCCTTTGGATAGTTATCTTCTTAGTATAAAAAATAAAGTTGTAACCAATCCTGATGACGGCTCTGAACAATCTGTCTATACAGAATGGTCATCCAATACAGATCCATACGATTGTGCAAAAATTTCGCCACTTTCAGAAACTATTGACGAAGGGGTATCCTTTACTAAAACATTTTCCAACTGTCTGCAAGACCAAACACGAACAAAAACTTTAAATTCTAAAATATCTATTGAGCATCGGACTGTTCAGGGTGTAGGTTATACAACTCAAAGTATAGGAACAAAGAAAGCCGTGGCTACTTATACAGAGTGGGTCAGATCAGGTGTACCTTATAAATGTGAGTTTATTGGGCCGATGGAAGATACTGTTGTGGAAGGATCTGCATATACCAAGACTTATAAAAATTGTAGTGCGGATTTTATCAGAACTAAAACACTCAGTGGTGTTGAAACAACTGAAAGTAAGGTCGTCACTGGTTATGAATATTCTGTTCAAAGTATTGGAACTCTATCAGGAACAGAATGCTTGGTTTATAACGATACCACTAGTCAGAGTCGTTGGATTGATGCTGCTAAAACAGAGATGTCGGCTCCCAATTATAAATATGAGCTAACATGGAAAGGAAAATATATAGCAAACTTTACATCATCTACTGTCAATGTGGTTGATAACAGTTTTACAAAGGATGGTTATATTTATAGTCGTGGAAAGTTTTTTTCTCGCTATGACCGTAATTTTGGCTATTATTATTTTGCCTATCAAGTGTGTAGAAAACCTGTTTGAGTCAACTATAAAATTGTTGACATTTAAAAAAAGCTTTGTTATATTCAATTCTTAAAATTAATAAACAAAAGAGGAATACACCATGGCTAAGATAACAGTTTATACCAAGAGCGAACGTAAAGAACGTGATGTTGAGTTAGCATGGAGACAGAGAGAAGCTGCTTTCAATCCAAAAATCTCGAAAGAAAAAGCTTGGGAACGATTTGAACAATTACGTGAAAAAGCTCTTGGCTATTAACCTTACTATAATTAAAAAGCAACTTTCATGTTGCTTTTCTTCATTTGGGGCACTGATATATGCATGATATTTCAACACTCAAAAATCCTTCATTACTCTTTGCTGGTTTACTCAATGTGTATCGAGACATTGGTTTGGCTGATTTGGATGTTGCTGATGAAGAAATTATTCAGCAAAATATATTGGTTATACAAGAATTGGTAAAATCTCCACACAATAGTTCTATTCCTTTTATCTTGACAAACTCTACTGTTTCTTTGTTGTCAAAACAAAACAGTGTTCGTCTAACAGGAAATAATTCATCGTTATTATTTAAAATCAAAACCATCCTTTCCACTCAATCTTTCTATATGTCATTGGACAAAGATAATGAACAAAAAATAAAGTTAATAAAATTTCATAAAAATAATATTCATGATATTGCTTCATATGAATATGTGTATATTACCTTAGACGAATTTCTGGTTCTTCTGAAAGACCTATTGCTGAATGAGCTTTTCACTATTATCAACAACTCATTTAAGCAAACCAATACTATGGACTTTTTTAGTTTTGAAGATTTTATAGCATTACCAGCCTCTACTCGACGCCAGTATATTAACTTGTATCATATGAATACTATTTGAATTTATCCTCAATTTATGAGATAATCGGTACAATTCAGAGGATTTATCATGCAGGATTTAAAATTATTAGATTATACAATCGTAACAGATTTTCTAACAAAAGCATTTGATTTGGGTGTTGAGTTATGTGCTTTTGAAGACCATAAATTTTCAGTCAATGCAGTTATTGAACAAATTATCTTGAATGGGTTTACACAATACACAGCAAGCAATCAAAGTCGTTTTCAACGGTTAACTTACCGTAAAGCGTATCGTAAAAAATCAAGTAGCGGTTTGCTGGCTAATACATCCGTGGTTAATCATAAATTCTTTACTCCTGAGTTTTTTGAAGGTCAGCCTCTTTTTCTACATTTATCTTGGCCAGTGCATTTACATTTTCGTAAAGATATTTATTTTGATTTAAAAAATCAGGAAATTTATGAAGATGTTAAGAACATAAGAAAAGAAGTTGTCAGTTATTTTAAAAGTGATATTGATACAATTTTAAATGAATGTTCAGAGCGTCATTATAGTGGTTTGCATATATCGTTTACTAATGCAATTGAAGATTTTTCGCTTAAACGTAAAGATATGATGAGTATGCCAATCGATGATATTAATCGCTACATGACACTGGCTGATATGATAACAACTGTTTGAGGTTGGGCATTTATGAATAATAAATTTTTATCCGTATTCAAGTCTTATTACTCTGCCAAACTTGAGCAATATGGTTTTTACACAAACAACATTGTTGAAAAAAATTATACATCTAATCTTGGCGAAGTCCTACTTCTTCAAATTGAAAATGTTAACTCTGACCTATTGTGTGTTGAATTTATTTCAAATCAGTATTCTAAATATAAAAATTCGTATCGTATTTTTTTTATTTTTCAAGATAGCACGCTTAGTCCTGATGATAAGAATATAAGGGTCAACCATTATTCAACCGCCATTTTTGGTTTTGACTTTGATAACATACATCAATTGCTGCTGTCTTATTTTCGGGCAGGTCTGGAAAAGAAAATTTTCGTTTGCACAGATCCTTTAATATTAAACAATATACCCAGTTCTTTTATTGTTGATCATAGCGATTCTACATCATATTTAGCATCAAAACATAATATAATTTTAAAAGGATTAGAGTATAATCCTTTATTAAGAGGTATTATTAAAAATAACAAACCTACTGTTAGCTTAAAGATTGTTTTCAATTTCGATAATGGCTTTGGTCAAGCAACAGTAGCAACCTTCAAATACATTAAAAAACATAATTATAATATTATTTCAGCCAATGATATCGACAAAAAAGAAACTGCAAAAATTATTCATTTTAATAATGAATTTACACGGTTGAGTTTTTTGCAAGCAGAATGTGAAATGGTGATACAACAACAACTTGATGATTTATTAAACAATAATGTAGTTGATTTAACCATGATTTCACAAATAGATTTTGATAATATTGTCTTAACAAAAAGAATGGCGGATTATTGATCATGACTATTATAGAATCATATCCTTTTATTAATCAGCAAATTATTTCTTTTTTTAAAGAGCAGTTTAATTTGAAAGTACACACTGAGCTAAAGGTTTCTCTCAGTACGCAGATTTTTGTATTTGACTCGTTTAATAAAAAAACAATATTTAATATCTACTGTTCTCAAACGAAATTAGGAAAATTGCTTTATACGTTTTACATATTGGATAGAGAATCAAGTATTTATTTAACGACATTCACACAATTTTATATGCTAAGTACATCAAAAGAAATGAATGCTTATTTTGACATAATAAAGCAAGTAGGTAACTCATTAGGTTTTCCTCTTGATTTATCAGTGAGATCCTTTGAAGAATTGAATTCAACAATTAAACCTAAGATTTATAATAATTCTTTAATGGTATTATGCGATCAACAAGTTGGTTATGACAAAAAAATGAAATACAATTACAATATATATTCCAGTTTTTCTTTTGAATTCAACACTGATCATATTGATGTTATTAGAATTCTTTACTATGATGCACCACATGGTAAGAATTTTGCACTTTGTTTACATTCTGATGGTACACTTTTCGACAATGACTTGATTGTATTCGAAGAAAATATTCGAGGTTTTTTCCGTGAAGAAATAATTCGACGTTTAGTGAATGTATTGTATTATGATATTAAAGATTTACGTGATTTCTCGGACGCTGAGTTGGCAATTCACCTGCCTTTGATTGAAATAATTGATTTTTCATGATTTTTTCTATATACTTATAAAGTTTTGTACAGGGAAAAAATAAAATGAGTGAACTCACCGATATTCCAAAATTTATAGGGATTTTCTTTGACAAGTATAACAATGGCAAAATTGGTATACAATTAAAAAAAGAACACTATAATAACGTTGTTTGTGTTGAAACTAATAAAGGAAAACCTATCTTAAAACTATCCGAATATGTTACTCGTTCTCCATATCCTTGTTTTTATGTTTCTTGTCACTATGTAAAAGATCAGCATTTTATTACAAGATTAATAAGAGAATACAGTATTGAAGATAAAGAAATGTTTCTTTTTATGATTGATACCATCAAAACAGCATTAGTTAAGCTAGGTCTAGCCACTGATGTAAAGATAAATCCAAAGATATTTACAGCTAGATTAGATTTTAACAGATACAGTAATGGATATGTCGTCAAGGATATTGAATGTTTTTCAATTATTGATAATAATTCAACAACTATTATTTATCAAAATTTTAATTTTTCTATTTTTGAAGACAAGGTTTATTTAATTCGAACATTTCATTTCAACTATTTAATGCAAGAGTATGTTTTTGATGTGTTTAGTCACTTTGTTGACCGTGAGCAATCATTCAATACCATCAAGCAAAATATTTATAGCAACTTTCGACAAAAGATGATTGAACATATTTCTCAAATAATGAAAATACCAAAAGAAGAATTTGCAGATTTTTCAGACGAACATTTAGCTGATTCGTATAAGCTTTGTAACATGTATAGTTATTGATTTATTGTCTTTAATGCTGTATGATTAGCAAATATTTGAGGAAAAATCATGAAAAAAACTTATAATATTCATCCCCTTTTTAAAGAAAATATTCAAAAAGCAAAAGAAAGACTGGCAGTAAAAGGGTATGTCTTGGACGTTGAAAAATTTGAGTTACTTAATGGTCATCGTCTTGATACAATGCAGCATAAAGAAAAAATAAAGCAGGAAATCAATACACTATCTAAAACAAACCCGAAAGATTGTGATTTTAAAAACAAAATTGCACAAGCAAAACAGCTAAAAGTTGACTTGCAGCGGCTTGAACAAGAGCATGTACAAGCTGAGCAGACCTTTGTTGATTATTTTTGTTCTATTCCCAACTTTCCTCATGACAGTGTACCAACAGGTCAAGACGAACATGACAATGTTGAGGTCAAGAAATATCTTGAGCCTACAAAATTTACGTTTGCTGTAAAAGATCATGTTGCTTTAGGGGAATTCAATAATCAATTGGATATTAAAAGTGGCGTTGCTTTATCTGGTAGCCGTTTTGTTGTGTTGAGAAATGACATTGCTCTTTTACATCGTGCTTTAATTCAGTTCATGCTGGATACTCACACTGAAAATGGTTTTGAAGAACATTATGTACCCTATATTGTTAATGATGATGCACTCTATGGAACAGGTCAATTACCAAAGTTTCAAGATGATTTGTATCAACTTAAAAACAAGGAAAATGCTTATCTTATTCCAACAGCCGAAGTGCCATTAACCAATCTCTTTGCTGGCAAGATTTTGGATGCCGCTGCTTTGCCTGTTTACATGACTGCTCATACACCTTGCTTCCGCTCTGAGGCTGGTTCTTATAGTAAAGATATTGTCGGTCTTATTCGGCAACATCAGTTTGAAAAAGTGGAACTGGTCAAAATTGTAAAACCTGAAAACTCATATGCTGAACTGGATCAGATGCTGCAACAATCAGAGCATATTTTACAGCTTTTGAAACTGCCTTACCGCATTGTTGATTTGTGTGGTGGCGATATGGGCTTTTCTGCTGCTAAAACTTATGATATTGAAGTATGGGTTCCAAGCCAAAATACATACAGAGAAATTGCTTCTGTTTCTAACTGTGAAGACTTTCAAGCTCGCAGAATGTTCGCTAAATATAAAGCAGAGGACAGTAATGAATACGTTCATACTTTGAATGGATCTGCATTGGCCGTTGGCCGTTGTATGTTGGCTATTCTCGAAAATTACCAACAAGAGGACGGATCTGTATTAGTGCCGGATATACTGCAGCCTTATATGAAAAATAAATTGTATATTTTGAAGACAGTCAATGAAAAGTAACACAAAGGATATCTGTATACCATTGGTCAATCATGTGGAAGCCACACTTAAAGATGGCTTCTCTGATTACCAGTTGCTGAACGATACCATTATGTATAAACACGATGGAGCCTTATTTGAAGTATTAGGTCCTGACAATAGTCAATATGAGATTTTGAAGGTCAATGTATTGCAAAGACATGACTATTTTGTGTTGAATTGTTCTTCGTCATTTAAAAACAGTTTCTTTATTTCTCTATATTCCAATTTGATTAATCATGATCTTTCAAATAGTCACCATTATTTAAATAGCGTTATTCGTTGTTTTTTTGATATTGGATCAAGTTACCAACAGTTCTCATCACACGATTATTTTGATTACTCACTATCATTAGAAAGTCTGATGGTTAATAGTCATATAAAACGTTCACGGAAACGTCAATTGGCTATTTTCAACTATTCATCTAGAATCATTAAAGAAGAGTCTGTAAAAACAGGAAAGTCTATCAAAAGACTGTCAACTTATGGAGCCTGCAGTTTATCAATAGCTTTCGCTATAAAAAAAGGCATTCTTATTCCTGTCTATATAATTAATATCCCCATACATCCGAATTTCAAATTTTATTTTTCATTGCCTGTTAATGAGGAAATTGACAATGAAAGTCTTCAATTGCTTTTATTTAAATTTGAGAAAAAAATAAGAGAGCAAATATTTCAAACTATTAAACGAAATAAAAAAATGAAAGGACATGAAAGTATTGGAGAGATTAAAACATATTCTTGTGAACGACTAATGAATGAATTGACCCTTAGTGAAATGATTAATTATTGATATTTACAATGTTATGTGTTATCATTATTTCTTTTTATTGAAATATAAAAGGTCAATGAATTATGGCAAATACACAAGAGAAAGATTTCTTAATGCTTATCAAAGCTTTGTCTGCCCATACTGGTGAACGGTATCAGCATCACAATCAAGGATCTTCTTTGTTGATCAAAAGTAATAAAGAAGATATTTCATTTGTTAAATTTGGTTATGACAGAGTGTTGAGAGCGTTCAATTCAATTCAATTTACCGATGCAACGCCAAACAATATAAAAGAAATATTTATTGTTCCCACCGAACTTAAAATTATTCAATCCATCGTTGACGGTTTTTTCAATCACCCACTTGTAAAAAGTGTTTTTATTAATCCTCTTATCGCATCTATCAATACTCCTATGGTTTCTTTTAATAACATAGGGATACCTGCACATAGTCGGCTAGCTCTGAAAAAGCAATTTTCATACCGTAACGCATTGAATGAGTTTACATTAGAAAAACACATTACAGCAACTGCTGCACTAGATATTGTTTTGGAAGTGAAATTGAAATTCAATATTTCAAAAATTGGCTGTTTCGAGTTTTTATATAACCCTATTGATAAACAAATTAAATTGATTTCAAATATTGTCTACATTGACAGTAGACCTCAATATATATATTGTGATAGACTTCCAATGAGTGAAGAATGCTTAAAATCAAAAATGATCGATTGGTTAAATAAAATTTCCGAACCTGTATTTATACATTTATTGTATGCACATCGTTTGAATATAACAGATGTTAGTTTTAACAAACAAAACATACAAGAAAGTTTTTTAATGTTGGAGATAGTAATTGACTGATAATACTGTGTTGAACAACTTAAAGGAATTTTTTATAGCTTATTTAAAAACTAATCATCACCTTGATGTTGTTAAAACAGCTATTAAACATAAGGTGAATAATGGTCGTTCTGATGTGATTAAATTTATCATTAAGGATTTGACTATCAGTCCGCACAATAGATATGTATTGGTTTATGTAGATCGCTATAATAAAGGTTTTATTGATATATCGACGAACATAGATAAAATTTTTTTGATCACAATGTATAATGATTTCTTGTCACCTTATCTCTATAAGGAGATAGATGTCTTCAAAAAAACATTACAATTTATTTCAGATAAATTTATATTGTTTGATTCTATGGACTATGATATTGGCGAAGAGTATGGACATATTAAACATGCGACTTCAAAAGAATTTAGTGAGCAATATTTTAATATGTCTAGTTTATTGATTACCAAACTTCCTATCAATACAGATGTATATCCCAAATGGAAAAATTGTTATATCACCAGTCAACTACAATTTATTTATAACAATGATAAATTAGTGGCCTTTCCTGTTATTTCACTCCACTTAGGCAATATCTATCATGCTCAGAAATTAAAAAACAATTCAATTGTCGCTGTGTCTTCTAATGAAGAAATCATATCGATTGAATTAAGCTTACGCAAGAATTTTTCTAGTCATGTCTCAAAATTCGTTAGTATTTTTGAAAATTTGTTATACAATGATTTCTATAAAGCTCTAGGCCAATTTTTCAACATCAGTCTTGAAGATATTAAACAAAGCACTGCCCAAGATCTAGAAGCCTATGCAACTGTATTACGTATAAAATATACATGAGGATTTATTGATGTCAGACTCTATCAAACGTTATTTTCCATTAATAAAAATGGTTAACTCCAAAATAAATATGTATTATCCTAATAATCTTACAACTGTATTACGCAATAGTTCGTTAAATGATTTCGAAATTATTATAAAAACTGATAGTTTTCATTCTTCAAAGACGGATTCTATCATTTTTGAGAAAAATGATAAATCTTCTCGTATCAATAGTATTTTATTAGAAAAAATAAGATTTTACTTTAGAGAATACGATGGTTTTAATCTGCTGACAATGACAGCTTCGACCAATAGAAAATCACCTATTATAAAAGATATTTACGATGAATTATTTTCTGGCGTTGAATTTCCATCTTCTCGTTTTATTGATATATTAGATAGGTATGAAGAAACAACTGCAAAATTTGATTATTTTTCAGGCTTTAAAAAGCGATTTATTCCACAATCAATTGATGATATGTTCGTAAAAAAGACGGATGGCAAACAAACAAAAGATTTAAAGGTTGGACAAGCTCATTATTCTCAAATGGGTAAATCAGAAAACATGCGTAAATCTAGCATGAATTCTAGTTCTTCCTACTCTCCAATTAAGGCAGATTTAAAAATTGGATTTACTGATAAAGATAATTTTATTCCAATTGTTTTATTTACATTGCCTATTCTGTCATCCAATAAATATAAGATGCCTGTTCCCATTCTTTCAAACAACTTTGAGAATTTTTTGGAGCAATCTTTTGAAAAGTTCGAAGCAGCCTTCAAGAAGTGTATTATTAATATTATTGCCAATAAAGAAAATCTCAAACTTAAAGAAAAAAAATTACTGTTTAATCTTTCTGATGAAGAGCTTTATATGAGATATAAAATTGTTGAAATGATCAATATATGAAGATTAAAGATTATTTTTTAAACACCTTTAATCACTATACTGTGCATTTTGATAGTTTGAATAATTTTTTATTTGTTCGTTTGTATGATGGTGTGAAATTTATAGCTAAATTTAAAATAAAAGGCAATTCTATCATAGGGATTTATTTACATCCAGAATATGAAAAAGACATTGATAGAGTTTTTCGTTTTACTTATGATTTAACTATCGAAAAAAAGCTTTGTATAGCTGTTAATCTTTTTCTCAACAATAAAGTTATGGCTGCTTTTTTTAAGTCTGTTGACAGACGTTTCCGGCAAATTCAAGATGCCAATATTTATGATAATTTAAGACAATATGATATGGATACTTCAATGTACCTTGAAACGTATCCTCGATTTGAACTTCAATACAGAACATGTGGAAAAATTTATTACGCTCAATTCTTTATATTTGATTCAAACAATTATCCACATTCTATTTTTGCTATTAGTTTTTTGTTGCCAAAATATACAGTGCATATTTTGTATTCAGTAGAATTAAATACGTTTATAAGTGTTCAAGGCTTATTTAAAGATTTACCAATTCAGTTTCATGAAAAAACCTTTGAACATATTTTCGAAAGTGCTAAACCAATTAAAGATCTCAGCACTTATATAAATGATTATCATAGTTATGACATTATGTTTACTTTTGTCAATATGATAACAAATGATAGATCTTTAACTGAACACATGTTGCCTTCCATCGATTCATTGGATAATGCCATTGATCTATTAAATATGATGTATATTTGAGGCAGTTACTACTATTCATATTACATATTTGATTAAAACTATAATTTATTCAATGACAGTTAATACCAAATGAATAAAACATTGACAAAATTTAATATTATCGCTATATTTATTAATCGAAATCATGCTCTATACCTATGTAACACAAGAAAAGGAGAAACCTATGTTATTTGTTGAAGGCTATTATGAAAAAGATAGATTTATCAAAGACTTTAAAAAATTTTCACCCCATTTCAAAAGTTATAGAAAAGCTCAGAATCGTAAAAGTCTGATCGACTTTTTTATCACTGTCATGATGTCTATACTGTTACTTTCACTGACCAATATTTATGAAGACTATTCGTTATTAATTTTCATAGTAGGTTTTATTGTCATTTCAATCAGTATGTTTTTAATAATCAATATTAAAAATGAAGATTTGAAAAGCTTTGACTTGTTTCAAGTCTCTGCACTGGATGGAACATTTAAAGATCTAGATGAAGAAGATTGTTTTGGGCCTTTTTTGAAAGATTATCTCAGAGATAATAAACAAGAAATAAAAGAACGATTATCTGAATCTAAATTAATTAGTGGACGGCTTGCCCTAGAAATCTACAATAAAATAAATTCAGATACTTATAAAAATGGAAAACGTATAATCGAAAATGAAAAAAGAATTCTTAGAGAAATCGAAGATATTTAATATGAGGATGTCATCTGGAAAAAAATCTTGCAGTTTTTTTGATAATTTAGTATACTTACTGCTAAATCAAAAAGAGATATTTTATGAAGATTAAACATACCTTGGTAGCTAATAAAGAATACTCTATAAATAAACATAGTTATACAGTTTCCATGATTACATCCTATGACAGAGGATTGCTGATGGGAACTCGTATTTATGTCCTAGAACCTGTCGATCCTTTGCTCAGGACTCTTACAGCAGTTCATTGGCCGGATGGTGTAATTGATCGTATCAAGCCCTACACAAAACCAAAATCTCTACTTTGACATATTTGGTAGTAGTTTTTTCTTTACAGATTGTTTGTTTTTTGTTACAATCGCATTATTAAATCAATATCACTAGGAGTTGTTATGTCAAAAGAAATTCGCTTTAAAACTGAAATTGCCTCACTCGATAAATCTCTTATGAAGCAAGTTTCTGAGAAGCGTTCTCGCAAAGAATTTAAAGATCTGAAGTCTAAGTCAAATGAAATTGTTTATGTTATCCGGTTCAAATCAAGTGAAAAAGATCTTGCGTTTGAAAAATTGGAGCGTGACGTTGATATGACTATTCTTAATAGTTCTCGTGGTGAGACAGTTTATATGGTTATTCATAGTCCCGGTGGTAGTGTAACTGCTTACGCAAACGCAGCACAACAAATTCAGCGTTTGAAGGCTCACGGACTCAAAGTGATTGCCTATGTTGATGAAGTTGCTGCTTCGGGTGGCTATATGATGGCGTCTGTTTGCGATGAAATTGTAGCACAACCTTTTGCTTTTGTAGGGTCCATTGGTGTTGTTTCTCAAGTGCCAATTGTTGAAGAAGCCCTTAATAAAATTGGTGTTGATTACAAAGTATATACAGCAGGAAAGCTAAAGCGTACAGTTGTGCCAACTAAAACGCCTACTGTAGAAGAAGAAATCAATTATAAAGAAAAATTGAATGATATTCATACTGCCTTTAAAAACCATGTTCTGAAATATCGTCCTTATGTCAATGCAGATAAATTGATGGAAGGTGACTTCTATATGGCTCAAGATGTAGTGGATGCCCGATTGGTAGACTCCATTGGCGATAGTCGTAGTGCCATTCTTGCAGCTTTCAAAAAAGGGACCCATTTGTATGAAGTCAAAACAGAAGCAAAAAAAACAGGTGGCGGTCTTGTCAGTTTTTTTGGTGTAGACTCAGTTCTGGAAATGGCGATTGGTAAGTTTTTCGACCGTATTGTTTCAATGACACATCCTAACGAAAACATCCGTTAATATTTCTAGTCATTTTGTATAAAAAGATCTCGGTAGAGATCTTTTTTCATTTTTAATATTTTTGTATTTTTTTAGATAAGTTTATATGTTATAATAATAAAAAATAGAAAATTTCAATGTTAACAATAAAAGATATAAATATTTTAAAAAATTGCTATGCCACTGAATTAAACAGTTACGAAGATTTTTCACTCAGTCATTATTTTGAAAATAAATCCAGTAAAATACGCAAATATGATGCAAGGTTTGACAAATATTTCTCAGGTTTGGACAATCAGTATAATAATAATACAGCATCCTCTTATATCGTAGATCAATATATGATGAACTTGGAAAAGATCAATAATTACGATTTTAATGATATGAATTCTATTAATGATTTTGTTTCTCAAACTTATTGGCTGCAGCAATTGATGCAAAATTTTAATAATTTGTGTGCTGGTTCTATTTGTGACGATTTATCAGCTAACTTTGAAGGTTGGCAAAAAATTGCAAAATTAAATGAAAAAGATATTTCTATTCAGCTTACTCAATTTCAGCAACTGATTGCAAATATTATTTCAGATGATGTTTTTACGCCTATCATAAGCAAGATTGAAAAACTTCTTGATAACATGAGAGACATTAAAAATGATATAAAATATTTTGATGGAAAAGATAATTCATCTTATATGGAAAGTTGTTTTAATTTAAAGAGAAACTTATCTTTTTTTAAAAAATACTCCAAACAAGATAATATTCTTGATAACTTAATTGCTGAAAGCAAAATCTTTGACCATATAGAATCTTATAAAAAGATAAGATTGAGTATAGTAGAAACTTTGCAACAAGACAATTATCAATTTAGCTATTCAGATTCTGATTCTTTTGTTAGATCAATAAATAATTCTAATAATGTAAAAACCATACTTCTAGAGCAAACAGAAAGTAGAGTGATTGACGAAATAAAATTTAATCAGGAATATTACGGTATTAATAATCTATATTTATTTAAGGATAGCAGTATTGCTTTTAAAAATAAACGCAATGAATGGAAGTCTGTTGAATCCATGGAAGAAAGACATTTCCTCATAGAAAGTTTGTTGTGCAGAGAGATGGCTTATAAATTGAAAAAAAATCCTACCATTGCTAAGTTATTTATGAAAAAGTTAAAGGAAAATCCACTTGATTGTCAAAAAGCTTTTACCACTGCAGATACTTATATTGCTAATGAAGCTATATTAAAATCTAAAGATTATAATTTATTAGAAGAAATCAGGGATCATATGTTTGAAGATTTAGATGATTCAATGAATTCATTTATTCGCAAACATAATATTGAGCACTATGGATTCAGTATAGCCAGCAAGAAATATAAAGAACTTTACAATGAAAAATCATTTCAAATAATAGGGATGCTTTATGATTTAAAAGTGCCATCCACTGAGCTACAAGAGAGCTTGGGTAGAAAACTTGCTTCATTCAAAAATACTAATGATTTTAATAAAGCATTAAGATCGCTTTACATGATTCACAGCAGCTTCAATAATGAATCAGTTGCGGCTAAGGCTCGTATCAATAATGCCGAAATTATAAAAAATAAAGATAATATTTTAATTATTAAAATAGACAATTTTTTACAAAGTGCAGCAATTGGAAGTAGTGCTTGGTGTATATCAAGGAATGAAGTCTATTTTAAAAGTTATACAAAAGAAGCTCAGCAGTATTTTGTATACGATTTTAACAAAGATCCTACTGATAATGATTCTATCGTTGGTGTGACATTGAGATCTGATGGTAGTCACAGTGCTGCTCATTTCAAAAATGACGATGTATTGAACAATAATGACGTGTTTAAAAGTTATCAATTAGATATTTTGAGACATGATTTAAAAAGTTATAAAAATCTAGATAAAGAGTTAAAGATACAAATTGATAATTCCACAAAAATTATAAAAAAAAGTTTATTTCAAGAGTTGAAATCAAAATTCTTGAATCTTTGATATTCTTTTAAAAAATCTAATTGATATTAATTCAATCTTAAAAAAACACTCTTTACGGAGTATTTTTATTTCTTTTTTTAATGCTTGCTTTATTTTTAATTGTATTACTTTTTAATATATAATAATTTTGACCATCAATAACAACTTCTTGTATTTGTGAGGGATGATCTTTTTTAATTTTCTGCCACAATCCTTTTGCACTAGGTGATTGCAACGATGAACTTCTAAATACCATATTTTTGTTCGCATAATGTTCGGCCATTCTTAAATACATTTGAGAGCCTATTCCTCTACCTTTAAATTCATCACTTATGTTTGAATAATCAATTGTTGCTATTTCGTTAAATAATTTCAAATCTGTCTTTATTTCTTTGTATTTTTGTTTTAGTTCATTTATTTTAAGATTGAATATAATATCGCAGTTATGCTGGTCAAATTTAATATCATTGTCTTCTAGATAAGAAGCTTTTTCATCTTGTTTAATATTATTTTTTATTTGTATTTGGTAATCTCTTCCTAACAATTCTTGTATAATTTTATCACTGGTGTATTTAGTTTTTAAGTAACCAATTTGCATACCATTTTTATACAGTCTCAATTCGTCTAATAACAGTAATGAACCCAGCGTCATATCACTATTTTCAATAATCTTGTAAGTGAATTCTTCACCTTCCTTTGAATAGATAAAACCTTGTTCTTTGAGATTGCAAAAACCTGCCATTAGCGTACTGGCTTCTTCTAGCTTTTCTTTATTTAATTTTCCAAAAACACTTTCGAACTCAACTTCATTTAGTGTTTGAATTTTTATATTTGTTATTTGATCATTCTTATAATTAAAATTTGGGTTGAGCACATATGAACTTGTCAATGATGTTTTATTACCGCTAATATCAATAAAACTGTCATGAATTCTGTGGTCATTTATATTTGAAACTTTTCGTTGTTTAATAATTGCTTTTTTATGTTCCTGCCCATCACGATTAAAGGTTACAACACACATCTCAGCATTTTCAACTTCCTTCACTTTTTGGTAATAGGCCCATGTGAATTCAGCATGATATTCTTCAATAAATTCATTTTTTACCTTATCGCTTATATACTCTTTTTTTAAATACATGTATGTTTCAATAGTTGTTTCTTTTATTATATCATATTACTCTTTATTTTAAATGATTATCAATTATTTTATCTTGCTAATCTTTTAATTTGGTATTTTTGATATAAAATAAAGGATAGGTTAAATCATTGATAAGGATAAATCATATGAAGCAGCATTATGTATTAGGTATTTCTATAAATAAAGAAAGAACACAAGTCTTATTGATTAAAAAAACTAAGCCTGCGTGGCAACTGGGGTTAGTGAATGCAATTGGTGGTAAAATAGAAGCTGGTGAGACACCTCTCCAAGCCATGGTTAGAGAGTATAAAGAAGAAACTGATTTGGATACTGTTGAGCAACAATGGACTGAGTTGGTGGTACAGGAAAATGAATATTTTAAAATGTTTGTTTTCTATATGATAGACGATTGTATCCACAATGCAGTGACTACAACAGAAGAAGAAGTTTTTGTACACGATATAGATATTGATTATCTAAAGTATAACGGCGTAGACAACCTTTACTTATTGGTAAGCGAAGTATTGTATACTTAAATCTTTGTTTTAATTATTTCATTTTATGTTACAATACTAAAAAACATTGGATTTCATCATGCTAAAAAAAATAGAAGATTCCCAGCTTGATCAACTCAATCAAAAAGGATTGTCTGATTTGAATGTTTTGCATCAGGTATTCAAGATAAACCAAACTATGCAACAATCTGATAGCGAAAGAATCAGAAATTATGCTCAAAACTATTACAATGACTTGAAGGTGTTTGTGTTGAGAAGAGATTTTATTGATTTATATCCTAAGTTTTCAATGATAGAAAAAGGTTGGCTGGATGATTTTAAATCTGCATCTTCAACGGCACTGCATCTAAAGGATAGTCAAATAGAATCTTCACTATCAACCAAACATAATAAAACAGTTGAAGATTTTCAAAAAGCTATGCAACAGTTGGGTATTATTTCAGGTATTGCCGATTTGTCATCTATTGAAAAAAATAAAGTGAGTCAGAATGAATTTGTCAATCAGAAGACAGTTTATAATTTGATGTTTGCTACTGCATTAAAGGAAAATGCTCATTTAGTTAGTTTTTCGATAATTGAAGACCAACCTATTGCTTCCAATGACATATTAAATACTAAAAATTTAAAAGCTGAAAAAATTTGGAGACCAACTATTTAAATTAAATCTTGACTATTTTTGTCGATTTGATATTATCTGCTTAAATTGGAGATAATCATATGTCTGTACTTATCAATAAAACGCATGCGTCTTTTTTAAAAGCAGTATTAAAAAACCATATTAAGCGTATACTTGTTCCTTCTATCAATGAACTTGAACATCTAGACAATAATTTATTATCATCTAGTTTGCTGGTTCATACTAAAAATTCTATCAAATCTATAGAACAATTGTGTCATAAGTTGGCTGGTTATAAGTTAACTCCTGAACCACTGTTACTACATCCTAATCAAAAAAAATTGTTGGCCGCTGCTTATCAAGGGTATGTCGATAGATGTAGTACTCGTTCTAAATACCTTGCATCTGTTATTTCTGAAATCAATATTGACTCAAACGTTGTATATGCAAAACCTCATTATCAGGAGATGATGGAAGAGATTTTAAAATAATTGTTGACCGAAAGTGCATGATTTGCTATACTTTCATAAAATCAGACGCATTAAGGAATACCTACATGAAAGCTACATTTCACTTCCAGAAGTCATTTACTGTTCGATATTGAACTTTCTCCATACTATTGCTTTTTATAGGCAATACATCTTTTTCTGAAAAATCCAACTTCAAAACTTCTATGGAGAAATCGTAATGCATATTTTTATTAAAGAACTAAAAGACCGTAATCTTATTTCACAAATGACTGATGAAAATAAAATTTCAATTTTGTTAGACAAGGGTGTTTCGTTATACTGTGGTTTTGATCCAACGGCTGATTCATTACATGTGGGTAGTTTATTACCACTAATCACCATGCTTCGTTTTAAGCGGGCTGGTCATCGTGTATTCCCCTTGATTGGTGGAGCAACAGGTATGATTGGTGATCCTAGCTTCAAAGCTCAGGAACGTAGTCTTAATGATGTTGATACTGTAAATCGGTTTAAATCAGGTATTGCTGCCCAAATTAAAGCAATTCTTGGGGATGTAGAACTGGTTGACAATCATGATTGGACAGCAAACCTTTCAGTTATTGATTTTTTGCGAGAAGTAGGGAAACATTTCTCAGTGAACAGTATGTTGAATAAAGAATCTGTACGCAGTCGCTTGGATCGTGATGATCAGGGTATTTCTTTTACTGAATTCTCATACCAGTTACTGCAGTCCATGGATTTTCATCATTTGTTTAAATCAAAAGGGTGCCAACTGCAGTTGGGCGGTAGCGATCAGTGGGGAAACATTACGGCAGGCATTGATTTGATCCATCGTAAGGAAGGCAATGATGCTGTGGCAACTGGTTTGACTATGCCATTGTTGGTAAAATCGGACGGTACTAAATTTGGTAAAAGTGAAAGTGGTGCAGTATGGCTAGCTCCTGATAAAACTTCGGCTTTTGACTTCTTCCAGTTTTGGTTAAAAGTGGCCGATGCTGATATTCCAAAGTTTTTCAAGATGCTTTCCTTTAGAAGTATTGAAGATATTGATTGTATCCTCGAAGCTGATAAGAATCGTGTAAAACCAGTAGCTCAACAATTGCTTGCCGAAGAATTAACTGCTTTGATTCATGGTCAAGACGCATTGGATGCAGTTCTTCGAAATAATCAGGCTTTGTTTGACAACAACTTTGACAGCTTACATGAAAACGATTTTCACATGTTGGTAAAAAACGGTATGAAGTTGATGAAAACACAGGAAAATAACTTATTAGAACTCCTAGTCGCTTCTGGTTTGTCTAAATCAAAACGTCAAGGTAGAGAGTTTATTCAAAATGGAGCAGTACAGATTAATGGACGAAAAGTCAAAATTGATGAAAATGACATGAACTCTGCCATTATTGAAGACTTTAAATTTGGTCAGTTTGCTGTACTGCAACGAGGAAAACGAGAATTTATTCTCATTGAAAAGCCCGCTTGATGCGGGTTTTTTTATTGTTTTTGAGTGCCTGTTTCAAAACGACTATCAAATTGATTGGTAGACAATCTCTTTTCAATAACAACATCTCCTACGTCTCGATAAATACCTTGAGTATTGACCTCTTGATTCTGTACCATTCGATATTGTTCAACACTGCAATCATAAGCAAATTGACGAAATATCTTTCCTTCCGGTATAGTACTTGCTTCTGGTTTCCAGACGTTGCATTTAAAATCAGATGAATCATACCATTCTGAAACTAAGGGTGTTTCCTGTTTCCAATCACTACTTTCTATTATAGTGGGTAACGAGGAATTTAAAGAAGCCTTTTGTGTATTGAATTTTGATATGTCGTCCAAGGAATAAAAGACTATAATCGAAAAACTACAAGCTACAATAAAGATAATAAATAACATTGTTTTATTTCCCATCACTTTATCCTTCAAGATTGATTTATTTGCTATATTAATACAAATTTAGAAAAAATCAATTTTATAAGTTAACTTTTTGCTTTTGACAAAATGAATTAACTTTGGTAGACTTATGATGTATTTTAGGAAAATTAATGAGGATCAAGAAATGGTTAAAGTTAGTGAAGTAAAAAAAGGTGATACCTTGATTTATGACAAATCGTTTAAGGTCACTTTTCTGCGAGTTGAAGGCGATAAGGTTATTATTAAAGATCCTGTGTTGGGTGAACTAAAAGTACTTGTGGACATTTTTGAGAAGCATTATTCTTTTATTGATTAATTGAGGTTTCAGATGATTCTTTTGAACAAATTCAATAAACTTTTCAGATGGGAAGCGGGTAGACAAATAAGTGGCTACAGTAAATTGAAGCTATTAACAGGTGGTTTTCCTGTTCCTTTTGATCTCTATTTATTAAAGTTTCCAGAAGGTTCCAAGATTGCTGAGCATGTGGATATCGTTGATAAAGAATTTAATCATTATCGAATTAATATTATTCTAAAGAAATCAAAAATGGGCGGTGAATTTTTAGCTGAACATTCTATTATTGATTGGGATCGCTTAAAATTTTTTAGACCGGATATTGTTAAGCATTCTGTGACTAAAGTGGTTGGTGGTTCAAGATATGTGCTTAGTATTGGATTTTTGTTAAAAAAGAGAGGACTCTAATATGGCTGTTGCTTGCTGCCGATTTTGTTATCAGAAATATATAGAAGAAGACAACTCATTAGATCGTGAGTTTATCAAAAATAATATTTTTTCTAATTATTCCATATTAAGACAGCCAACATCCATTAATATAAAGATTAAATTAGATGAAGATATTAAAGTACCTTTGCCTATTGGCGAAAATATCACATTATCTGTGGATGGACAATTGCATGAAATATGTACATGTCTCTGTCACATTAAAGGCTGTAATGTAAGACACTGATTAGGAGAAATAGTATGGTGATGGCTTGTTGTGAACGTTGTTATGAACATTATATTGAGCAAGATAACTCTGTTAATACTGAGTTTCTAGAAAAGAATTTTGGAGTGGAATATACAATTATCACTCAGGAAATTGAAGATAAGTCGTTTGTACAAATGGCTAAAAAATTAAAACAGCCTATTCCTATGGATACATTTGTTGTAGTCAATGGCACAAAATATAGTTTGTGTATGTGTAGTTGTCACGTTAAAGGTAGTCACGTTTTTCACTGACGTAATATACTTACGTTAATAAATTACCGGGTCTTACCACAAGATCTCTTAAACGCGATAATTTAAATAGATTTTATTTTTCAGCAGTTGTACTTTCATAATTATAAGTAAGAGGACACTCCATGATTGATTTACAGAAAGAACTTGTTAAACATGCTATGATATTTGATAAAAAAACTCTGGCAGAACGGATTACGAAATTGTCAGAAGAACAAGGTGAATTGGCAGAAGCTATTGTCAATAATAATTTTCCAGAAATTCTAGAAGAATCGGTAGATAACTTGCTGGTTTCACTTTCTGTTTACCTTGATTTGGATGGAGAGATTGATGTTGCCCAAAAAGCAGTGAGTGATGGTTTTAAGAAAGGGTTTAAGCCTGTTAATAATTTTCTTTATAATTTTGCGTTACTTTCAATAGCTATAGGACAAATGGCTGAGAGTTGCCAAAAGTATTCAATAATATCTACAAGTACTTATAAAGGTAAATCCACAAAAGAAGAGGTTCTTTCAAGTGTCATGAAGGTTGTTGTTCAATCAGCTTTTATTATTGGCATGTGTACCACTGATTATGATACTGTCAATGAAACTATATGTATAAAAAATAGTAAATGGAAAAAACACGCAATTGCAGGTTATCTTTCTGCTGCTGGCAATAAAATAATTCCTTTTGCCAATGACAAACAATTTGTGCAGTCATTTAGGCGTTATGTTAGAGACAATAAAAACTTATCTGCTCATTTTATTGATTTTACGGTTATTGAAGATCGATTATATGATCCAGCTATTATTGAAGAAATTCTTTTATTGGAAGACTCTGATAAAAACACTATTGTCATCTTGGAAAATGTTCCGTCCTTTATGGCCGATAGTTTAGTGAAAGTTCAAACTTCCTTTAAATTAATTTGTATTACTTAAAAGAGACTATTAAATGAATAGTTTCTTTGTGGCTATATTCATGAGTATTATGGTATGTAATCTAATTGTTTTTTTCAAGGTTTTTGAAGAGTATATATCACGAACATCTTGCTATATTTTGGTAATATATTATTTTTTAAATGTGGTGCTAGCTATCTTGCCAGCCGTTCTAGCGATGAAAGGCAGCTTATCATTTTGGTCATTTTCTTTATGTTCTTTGAACAGTGCTTTATGTATTATTCTTACTGCTTACATTATAGGGAAATACTGTGCTGATAATCCTCAAAAAACTTGATTGAACAGTATAAATATGATACAATGTTGTTGATATTTATACTTGAATATGGAATCCAACATGTCAAAAAAACCACTGAAAATTGATGTTTCGCTCATTCGAGATGTTAATCGCAAACTGCAAAATGGTGAATTACCTTTACATTCTTATTCTGCATCATTGTCCAAAGATGATATAAATAGTCTATTGAAAAAAGCTTTTTATCGCAATTAAATAGGTGATTTTTTGTTATTTTAATGCTATAATCTCCATCTAAACTAAATAGTACCCAACCCAAGAGGAAATGTTATGTTTGAATCATTCAAAAAATTTTTTGGAAAGAAAAAAGAAAATAAGGCACAATCTACCCGACAATCATCAGTCATCAGCCATAGTCGAAGAAATTCTCAAACTCGTCAGGATGAACTGAGTATTATTAATCCTCTGCATCCACTGAACCCGCTAAATCCAATTTATGATGATGTGACTCCATCTGAAAAGATTGTGCCGTCGCGTCATGTATCAGATGATGTGATTAATCGAGAATCGATTTCAGCCAAGCCTTCTGATTCGGCCTATAAATCACGTTTTGATAGTAATGTTGATGATGATGTTCGTCGCAATATAGGTCGAGTACATTCTCAGCCGCCTGTGTATGTAGATACGTATAAAGATACATCCAGTCATCATCGTTCTGAATCCAGTCATTCTAGTTCACGACATGACAGCCATCACTATGGCGGTTCTGATAGTGGTTCTAGCAGCAGTTATGATAGCGGATCTAGTAGTAGCGGAGACAGTGGTGGTGGTGGTGACTGATAGTCTCTTGTTTTAAGTGTGCTATTGTTAATTGCATATGGGAGCCTATTTAATGGAAAATTCATATTACAGACAACGTTGTTTCAATTTTTCTACCATCGGAAAGATTGTTTATGATCCTGATAGAAAAAAAATGAAGTCCAATACTGATAATTGGGCTGTTATAGAAATCGACAATGAAATTGCTACTTACTATCGTTTCTTATTTTTCAAGCGATATGGTATTCAATTAGACAAGCCTGCATGGGATGCCCATATTTCGGTTTTGAAAAACTATACCAGTATGGACAAGGATATTGCATGGAAGTATCAAGATGGTTTGGAAGTTGAGGTTAATTATACCCATGATCTTTACTGGAATGATAAGCATGTTTGGGTAAATGCTCATTGTGATGCTTTTTATGAAATACGAGATCACTATAAGATTCTGGTGTCAAAAGATCGCGGCCATATCACAATAGGAAAATTCAACGAAAGAGATAAATACAAGATCCCTTATCAGTAAAACATTTCGCCATGAAGGGCGATGCTTTACTGTTTATAATTGATTTAAAATGGTGAGGAAGCAATATTAAAGTGTTGCCATCTCGGGTTTTTTTTGCTATAATAGCGTCATTCAAAACACATTAGGAATTAAATCATGTTTAAAGTCGTTACCCACTCACAACAATTTCATGTTGACGAATTGATGGCAATTGCACTGTTGGATATTTATGTCTTTGGTGAGCAAAAATTCGAATTGACTCGGACTCGTGACATGAAAATCATCAAAGAGCATCAAGATGATGAAAAAGCTTTCGTGGTTGACGTGGGTTTGAAATATGATCCAGCCATGCAAAACTTTGATCATCACCAGAATGATACCAATTTGTGTTGGGATGATGGTTTGCCAATGTCTTCTTGTGGTATGGTATGGCGTTGGTTGCGTACTACTAAAGTGCTGAATCAAAAAATGAATGCTGAAACTATGGATATTATCGAGAATGATCTGATTCGTCGAATTGATATGCATGACAACGGTTTGGCTAAATTCAGTGAAGGTATTTTTCTGATGATGTATAACCGTAAACCTGATGATCCAAAAGCTCAGGATGCTCAATTTAAACGTGCTTTGAGGGCTGCAAAAGATTACTTCATCAACTTTTTTACCTATGTTCGTGGCAACATGAAAGCAGAGAAAGAAATTGTTAAAGCCATTAAAAGCAGTGAAGGCATTCCTGATATTGTTGTGTGTGAAAGTAATGTCAAGGATGCAGCCAAGCGGGTGGCTCAATTGACTGACAAGAAATTGGTTGTTTATCCACACAGCAGCGGTTGCTGGGCTATTAAAACAGTGCCTTCAAACGTGAATGACGATTTTTCAAAAAAATGTCCAGCACCTAAAGAGTGGTTGGGCTTGCAAGATGAAGCTTTGGAAAACGCTTCTGGCATCAAAGGAATGTTCTTTTGCCACAAATCAGCATTCTTGACGATGTTTAGAGGCTCCAAGGAAGATGCTATCAAAGTGGCCCGAGTTATCATTTTGAAGCATGAAGGTCATTTGTAATACAAATATGTTGTAGTGTATTAAAGGCAGATTTTAATCTGCCTTTTTTATTATCTAATGTTAGTTGGTCTGATTTTATTGGGCATTCATTGAAAATTATCAAATTTGTGTTATTGTTTAAAATTAATTAATATTGGAGACAATAATGGTTAAATTGATTTTTTCAAAATTGGTCAGTGATATGGTACAGGAACAATATGTAGGTCGTGTTATTATGGAACCAGTAGAGCATAGAGGCTGTGTCATCAAACAATGTGACATTAAAGTTGGATTGAATTCAGACGTAAAACTCACATTTCATTTTTCAAATAATTCAAATTCTTTATGTATTTCTGATGTAGGTCATGTTGTTGTAGCTTGATATCATACTCAATTTCATGTATAATCAGTACATTGTTTATAGAGGATTGACAAATGGCTTACAAAAAACATATTACAAAAAACAATGCTGCCGAATCATGGGCCTTTGGCGTTATTGGTGGAATCTGTAAAAGTTACAATATCAATCCTGTGATTCCTCGAATTATTTTTCTCATTTCTATTTTTGCATGGGGGCTACCACTCTGTGCTTATGTTATACTGGCTTTTTTTATGAAAAGCGAATCAGAAGTAGATGATCAAAACCATTAATCTTATTGCATGTCGGAGTTATTATGCCACTTAAAATTTATATCGCTGGTCCTGATGTTTTTTACCCTGATGCAGTCGAAGTGGGTATCGCTAAACGTAAAATTTGTGAAAAACATGGATTTAAAGGTATCTTTCCACTGGACCTCTTACCAAATGATCTATTTACTTCAAAGTATGACCACAATCAACAAGCTAAAATTATTCAGAAAGCATGTATTGATGGAATTCGTGATTGTGATATTCTTGTTGCTAACATGACTCCTTTCCGGGGAACTGGTATGGATAATGGAACGGCTGTTGAAATGGGGGCCGCTCACATGATTAACAAACCTGTTTTTGGTTATTCTGCTGATGGGCGGTCTTATCTTGACAAGGTAGTAAGTGCTCAGGGTGATTGTACTGTTTCTGAAGGTAACTCATATGACTCCAAGGGTCAATTGATTGAGGATTTCAATAAAATCGATAACTGCATGACCACTGAAAGTTGTGAAGCCCTTTTTCTACCTTCTTCAAAAAATGAAACTCATCTTCAACTATTTGAAAAAACTATCATTCATATTAAGGAGACATTTAATGTTTAAATCAATCAGTTACATGCTAACTGTTTTATTAGGGTACTCATCTTTATGTTTGGCTGCCGACACTTTTGCCACTGAAAATTTTTTACCAAAACTCACCATTCCGACCAGCCATGTAGAAATTGAAGTTAGGCAGCAGAATGATAATGAACCAATGCCTATTAAATCTTTTGGAGTTGAATTGGGCAAGCCGTATAAAGATTTTTCTTTTAATCAATATGATTTGGGTCAAAGCATTAAGTTTGAACCATCAGAACCAATGAAAGATATTTTCAATTATTATAGTCTTTCGATCTTGCCTAATAATAAAGTTTCACGTATCAATGCTTCGGGTGATATTGATGGAAGCAAATACTCATGTCCCGAAGTGGCGGCTCTTTTATCAAAAGATTTGTTGGCAAAATATGATAATGTACAACTTGTTAAAGAAACAAAAACTGTTGAAGGTAAAACAGTTGTTACTCATTATAAAACAAGTACTCGATTCAAGATAAAACGTGAAAAACTCGACGAGTATATTTACCTCAGTGATAAAGAAGGTATCAGTATTTTGTGCATGGGCAATTATATTTCTTATCAATCTCAATTACTTGATGTTTCAGATTCTGTTGATGTTCCATTGGATAGAGTGAAAAATATTAAGTCAACACTTTAAGAAATAGATGGAATATACAGTAAATCAACATAATTAAAGTGCCATATGGCACTTTTTTATTTCTTTTTTTGAGCTATTGTGCTATCATTGTTTATAATTTTAAAGGAGATTACCCATGGGTGGTACAGTTCAACTTGTCGTTCGTAAATCATGTGGTGAAGTTATCGCGTTACCTGTGTGGACCAACAGTATGGCAAATAATATTCTTAAGAATGTTGACTTTTTTTCTGGTGACTTTACTGCACTTGATAATTTCATAACTTATCACAACCAACTTCAAAAAGATTATGAACACAATAAAAAGAGTGAAACATTCATGGACAGTAATGCTCGCTTTTTCGGACAGCATCCATTTGGTAATATTAGACCAGTCGATTACGGTATTGTAGTCGTGGACTTCATTCAAAAACAAATTATTGATATGCAGGATTATACTTCAGGAAAAACCCTTTATTTTTCGTTCAAGCGTCATATAGCCAGTGGTGAAGTTCAAATGGTTTCTCTGGAAAGAGAACAAGCCGATGTTAAACGATTAAATGATTTGATCAATAAAGGTCATGGACTTCAAATGGAACAGCGATATGCAGGTGTAAAGTTTGATATTAGTGATATTCGCACAATGGATGTACTTCTAACCCGTGCTTCGCTGGCTTTAAAAGGCGTTGACATACCTATGACAATGGATGTTTTTGGCTACGAATCATTTGCATTAGATGTACACTTTGAACGAAAAGGATTTACTCATAGTGAGTTTAATGTTAGAATGATTGACGAAATCAAACAGTGTTATGAAGCCATCAAAACGCTGGATATTCCAATGTCAAGTGATGATGAAAGTCATTGGGCTAAATTTATCAGTAATCGCGAAAGCATTATTAAAGAAAATGAACAATACGAAAAATAAGTGATTATATGACTATTAACGGTATTGAAATCAAACAAAAAATCAACAAAATTGATGCAGTGTCAAAACTGATTCATAATGATTTGAGTATTTTCATTAACAGACAGCAAATGATTGATCTTTTATCAAAAAATGAATTGGTTCTTGCCTTTGTATTAACAAATAATATTCGTAATAAATCCGTTCGAAAACTTGTTTTTAATCACTTTTGTAACGAGTTGCTGGGTCATGATTGGCCCAGCGATAGAGCGATGCTAAACATGGAACCTGATGAGTTTTCTGAGTTCACTTGTGAGCTTATTGCAGAAGCCATAGATCGTGGTTATATTTATAATTCAGATTCTAATGGTATAATTGACTCTATTGAAAACTATGTTTAATTGGAGACAATATGAATAAAATAAAGTTAATTATTATGTTTATTTTATCTCCTGCTTTACATTTTTTTATTTTTAGTATTTTTTATATTCATAAAGAAATTAATTCTATTTATAGTTCTTTCAATCCACTCAATAATGATCTAGTTTTTTCCATAGCTAATATGTTCAAATTAGTTTTTTTTGTATTAACCCTATTTATTATTTTAAATATATTTTTTAACATATTTAAAATAATCCTGCTTCATAGGATATTTATAACATCATCAAATGATTATAAAAAAATACTAGTTTTTTTTATTTTATGGATATTTTTGTCATGTTTATCCTTGTTTTTTTATTTAAAAGATGGTTTATATGTGATTATTTTTAGTCTTGCATATGGTTTTTGTATTACAATTTGTATTAAAATAAGCATCCATTCATTGCATATGCATAATATTGATAAACGATATTCTAATTTTATTAAATTTATTCCAATAAGTTTTCTTGAGCAAGACGTTTGCTTTTTTTGGCGTAATAATCGAATAGGCATTGTTAGCATAGAAGGTATGACTGATAGAGGGATGCTTGATAAAATAATGATTAATAACAGAATAATTGATTATATAATGATTGATAACAAGATGGTTGATTATTCAACTGTACAGAAGTTTGAGCATATTTTTAGAAAAGAGATTCCTTTTTTCAATAATGAAGAATTGGATACTGTACTGATGTATTGTCATTAATCCCAACTATTATTAACCGATCATCTTCTATCAATAAAAAATGATGGTCGTCTACTTTTATTTGTGTTATAATACCCTCAATTAAAAGGAGCGGTCAATGAAAAGTGTTATTTTATTTCTAGATTTTGATGGTGTATTCCATCCTTTGATGGGCAGTGGCCTTAAATTTATTGATCTCCCTAATTTTGAAAATGTTATTCGTCAATACAAAGATCGGTTTGATTTTAAACTGGTCATTAGTAGCACTTGGCGTCGTGAGTATACACTTTCTCAAATGTCCAAGTTCTTTTCCCCGGATATTGCGATGTTGCTGGTTGGTGTTACGCCTGTCATCAATACTATTGGTGATGGTGTTCGTTACGAAGAAGCTCAACAATGGCGTGCTCAGAACGATATGAATTCGGATTGGATTGCCATTGATGATGACCATTATGCGTGGAGTCGTGTGGAGCAGCTTGTTTGGTGCCATGATAAATTTCAAGAGAGAGAAGTAGGCATATTGCAATCTCAATTAAATAAAATAGAGATTATTTAAAATGATTAAGCCCACACTTCTTATCTTTTTAGATTTTGATGGAGTGCTTCATTATTTCTTTCCAAAAGCTGGAATTCCAGATGAAGACAATAAATTTTTTGCATTGATTCCCAATTTTGAAACTGTAATTAATCGCTATAAAAATCAAGTTGATTTTAAAATTGTTATTTCAAGTTCTTGGCGAGAAATCAAAACTATTGCAGAACTGAAATCTCCATTTTCAATGGAAATTCAGAAACTTATTGTGGGGATTACACCGATTCATTTTGGAAGTGGCACTGGAAGTCGCTTGAAAGAATGTGAGATGTGGATGCAGCAAAATGAATACACTGGCAATTGGATTGGTATTGATGATAATCTGGACATTTGGAATTATCATCAAAATGTTGTTTTTTGTGAAGATGGTTTATTTAGCAACGAAATGAATGTTTTTTCTCAATGGTGTGAATCTATTATCAATAAGGAGTCCTTATGAAATATAATGTTCAAATGATTTCAATTCATCAAATTATGCCGAATATTTCTCGTTCAACTTCATTAAGTTTAATTATGAAACCAACTTCTATTTTCTGTAGACCGTTTAAAAAAAATGAATACATTGAATTTTCTATTTATAATCGAAACGATGATGACTTGATAGAAATTCGTCCTTTTTCGGCAAAAGCTGATTACACTTATGTTGAAAAATCTTTACTTGAAGCAGCTTTCAAAGCTGATAAATGTGTTGTTCTTTGTTTGAAAGATTCTGATGAAGTTGTTTTTGTTCCCTATGCTGATATTTCATGGCTGCTGTATGGAAAACATACTGTCCAATTCACACCTCATTATTTCGGCAAATCGGGATTGTTTAAAATTGTTGTAGATCATGACTTAATTTCATCTGTTGATATGCATAAAGTAACTTACAAGTCTTTTGAAGATATAGTTAACCTTAGTGATATTTCTCCTTTCTGACGTTTTAAAATTTTGTATCAAATCTTTACAAGTTATTGTATATCTATACTGTAAATGCTATAATCTTATTCAAATCATATAGGAGTTTCATCCATGCTTAAAACGTTGTCATATGCTGTTGCCTTTGCAACCATTTTTCTAACAGGATGTGATCAAAAAGAATATCAAACACCAGCCGAGCGGGGTGTTGGCAATTCTAGTCAGTCTGTTCAAGAACCATCTTCTCAATCTAGTGTAACAGTGGAAGAAGAAAATGAATTGAAAGCTCTTGTTGCTGATATGAAGTCTAAAGATCCAACCATCGTTGATGCTTATTACAGTGTTGGTGAAGATGGGCAAAAAATTCTAAACGTAGTCAAAGAAGACGAAAAAACTGCAGGTAGTGGAAGTGAGGCTTCTGGTAGCAGTGGTTTGAGTACATTTATGTGGGCTATGGCTGGTGGGTTGACTGCTAATGCACTGTTTAATGCATTTTCCAATAATCGTGGTAATATGAGTGCTGTTGCTAATCAATATAGACCAATGAATACAAATCGTACAAGTTATTCAGGTTATACTGCTCAAAAACAGATGGCACAGTCTGGATATCGTGGTTCAATTGACCCAAACAAGTTTCAACCAAAAAGGTCAATCGATACGAGTAAAAAATTGACACCAGTGACGAAAAATTCCAATAACGTGCGTCCACTCTCACAAGATGCTTATCGTAATACATCAACTCGACCTGTGGAAACTCGTGTCATTCAAAAACAATCGACATCGAGCTATAGTAAGCCAAAACCTAGCATATTTAAACGTAGTACATTTGGTCGTCGTCGTTAAATCCATCACAAATTAAAAGACCTACTTCGGTAGGTCTTTTTTTATTTCAATTTTAGTTTTGATAACATACAAGATTCTTCCAATGCTTCAGGCTTATCTTTATATTTGTACCCTAAGTGCTCTAATAGATCAATCATGTCTTTAATGGACAATTTCTTTGTATAATCATTTGTACGTATTTCAAAATGATACTCATCTATTTTATCAAAGTAATCTGGTAACATTTCTTGCAATATATCACTCACATACAGATCAGGTTCTGAATCCAAACTGTCATAAAACCATATACAAAATGTACTTTCTGATCCTCTAAATCCATTATTACCGATCATAGGCGTATCCAGTCCATTAACAATAAATTTGGCTTCATTACCGTAAGACATGTCAGGGAAGTAGAAATAAAATTCATTGGCTACTTTTATTTTATCCGTTTGATTTAACTTCTTGGTTTCTTCCATAAACTTTTCCATTACATCGCCATTTTCGTCATTTTCAAGACGCTTGATGTTTCTTCTTAGAAAGGTTTTAGCATTGAATTCTTTTGAACCTTCTTTTTCAACAGTTTTCGCAACAATATTATCTTGATTAATTATTGAAAGCTCACCATTTTTGTTTTCTATAATAAAACAGTTGTCATGACCTTTAATAGAAAACTCTCTCATCACATCACCATTACCGTCTTTATATTTTCGTTCCCGTTTAATATTGACAGTAGAGGTAAGACCAAACTGCTCTTTGATAAAATTTTTGCAATCTTCGGTTGTAATTTTACTCATATAATAACTCCATTTTGGCCTTTATAATAGCATAAAATATGAGAAAATGTCAAATTAATTATGTTATAACTGTTTTTATTGATGGCATGTCAATATTGAAATATTTTTTTATCATGTTACTTTATATAATTAATAAAGGTATTATATTATGGGCGGAATGGTTTCAATTTTAGCAAGATTTAGCGATAATATAAAAATTTCATTCAGAATATCAACAGGTTGCATTAATTCTTTTCATGATTTAGATTTACTCGATGAGAATAAATTTAAAGCTCATATAGAAAAAGAACACTATTACATAAATGAAGAAGTCACTGATGAGCATCATCAAGATTATTATAATGCACGCTGTTTCTTTGCTCCCACTGACTATGGTCTTTTATTTTTCGACTTCAAAGAAAAATATGTGTGGTCTAGTAATAATTACAATGCATTTTTCTTGTTAAGTACTTGGTTGATTAAGTCTCAATATTCATACCTCGCTGATATTCTATCACTTAGTAACGAAACAAAAGAAACCTTGACTGTATCCGAATGTGCTTTTGTAAATGGTCAAATTTTGACTACAAAAGAATATCATTTTCTTGCAGAGTACTCTGAACATTTCAGTTCCTTGTTCTACATTCAACAAGTCATCGATAGAAAAGGCACGTTTAAATATAAAAAAAATATGCTACCCAGCACATTGAATGATCTCTATTCAGTATTGGCTTACATTACAGGGGAAGACTTACTGACAGAGGCATCATTGAAAAAAGGTCCACAAAGATTGCAATTTATGACCCTCACTATGGATATGTATGATATGGAAGCTATTATTCCTGACTGGTCTTTTCATAATTTGGATGGTTGTTATAACGCCATACAATCTGTTTTTGATTATGTTCAACAGCACAATATTTTGAGTGAACGAGATGCACATTACTGGCATGTTTATTTAGCTGCAAAAAAAGATTTCGAAAATCAAGAAAACTAACTCTATTTGTTGAAAAAACAGTCTACATGTGATATAATCCAGTAAAATATGGAATAATCATGAAAACTATCAATCTACAAAATCTTATCAATGATATCTTTACTTCTCGTTATCCGAAGAGTAATTTTACACTTGATGAGGTTAATGATGTTTTTCTTTTCAAATCTTTTTTTGATAAAGACAAACAATTTGTTGACTTTACTATCAAAAATAAATCAATCACCAACATTAAAACAAACAACAAATACCTTCCAGAAGTTAAAAAACTTTTATCTATCAATAAAATGAAACGCAGTGACTTTAAAATTGTGACTGATTTTTTCAACCTTATAAGTTCAAATTCTAATTTCAACAAGATGTTTTATATTGAGAATAAATTATCCAATGATGATATGTTTTCATTCAAAAAAGAAGGTTCCTTATTTCGTTTACCTTTGGTATATCCTAGTAGTAAACAATCTTTTTTTATTACTAAAATGTCAAAAAGTTATTTTCGTTATTATTTTGAAAATAATTTTAAGATTACAAGAGATGGCAATATACTAATGGTTCCTACTATTACTCTATTTGAACATCAAAAAAACCAACATAAATTTGCTTTCAATATTTACAATCAAACCATTTACCGTGTGCGTAAAGAATGCGTTTATTTCGAAGATTTTTTCGAAAATAACGAAGTTTTTAATGCTGCATATCATGGTGATGTCTTTGTTGATGAATACATTGATAATTATATTATCAATAGCTTTGAAGACGATGACGATATTAAACAGCTACTGATTAGACTTCCAAGAGAACATTTATATGAAAAGGTTGAATTGCTTTCAATGTATATGATATAACACTGTATACTCGCTTTTGTCAGAGTATTATATAACCAACATTTTCACTATTATGCCATGTGTTTCTTCATCATATTCATCTAGACTATTGACTTGAAGATGATCTTTTAAGGTGGTTTCTGTTATAAAATGATATAAATAGCTTTTTTTAACTTCATTGTATATTTGCTCAGCAATTGAAGTATCGTCATCTATTTCAATTCTACCTTCTATATCATTGTTTTCTGATGAAAATAAGGCCCATAATTTTTTTTCTGCATAAGATGCTTTTAATTGAATAAAAAATGGTTGGCCATTCATTTTTTTTGCTGTGTATGTACTGAGTATCACTAAATCGTTGTCTGTTAAAATAAAAAAACTTTTTGATTCTTGTAGTCTATAAACAATATATTCATTCCATATGTCTAATTTTCGAATATCTCTGCCTTTTTCAATAAGTTGACGAACTTTTCTTCTGAATATGTCTTCATTATTAATGATTTCAGGTTGTTCTGATACTAACCATTGAATATCGGAAGGTACGTTATCATATTTAACAACTACTTCTCTCTTGTTTTGAACAATATAATAAAATTTATTTTGATAAATGATATTTTGTTTAGCAATGAATTCACCAAGAATAATTGTCTTATATGAAGGGAATTCGGCATAAATATTAATGGATTTCAAATATGAAATAATGCCAGAGTATTTTTCATTTGCATTTTTAAAAATATTTTTAAACTTTATCATTGGTCCCTCTCTATCATATATAATATTTCATTGTTGATTATTTTCAAGTTTGCAATTTTTTTATTGACCAATGATCCACACTTTTGAAATCAATTAGAAATGGTAAGTACACTTAAAATAATCAGATACAGCTTGAATAATTTTATTCAAGCTGTTATAATAGGTATTATATTATTACTTAGGAAAAACACCAATGAAAACTACACTAATGACAACATCCTATTATTATTCATACTATTCTCATTAACCGATCTGAGAGTAGGGGTCGGTTACGGCCTCTAGTTCTTGGGATAGTTTGTTAATCTCAAAACCCTTTGGAGGCCACTTCTAAGGGTTTTTTTATGTCTTTATTTGACAGGTCTTCGTTCGACCTTAAATAACATAAGTTGTTGATTTAAAAGAAAAATATTTAAAATATTTTAAAATAAATGTTGACAATGTAAAAAAGACTTGGTAGAATGTACAACATGAAGAGTTAGGAAATAAATAAAAACTAACTTAAAGAGTATGGAAGATTGGCAGAGTGGTCTATTGCAGCAGTTTCGAAAACTGCAGGGTGTCAAAGCTCCGTGAGTTCGAATCTCACATCTTCCTCCAAGTTAAAGTTATATGGTGTGTTGGTAGAGTGGTTGAATACGTCTCCCTGCTAAGGAGATAGGTCTGAAAATGGCCTCGTGAGTTCGAATCTCACACACACCTCCAAATTAAGTTGTAAATGTATTATGGTTAGTTGGCAGAGTGGACGATTGCGGGGGACTGTAAATCCCTTCCGAAAGGCACGGTGGTTCGAATCCATCACTAACCACCAAATTTAGATGTAATGGTTTTAATGGAGAGATGGCCGAGCGGTTGATGGCACCAGACTGTAAATCTGGCTCGAAAGACACACTGGTTCAAATCCAGTTCTCTCTACCAAATTAGACGTATGGTAATAAGAATTGACGCTTCTTGCAGAAGTTGTCAGGTTTAATGTAATTATTGTTATGTTATGATAATGGTTGACATCTACCCACCAATATGGAAGCGTGGCCGAGTGGTTTAAGGCAACAGTCTTGAAAACTGTCGGGTGTAACAGCCCCGTGAGTTCGAATCTCACCGCTTCCGCCAAATTTAGATGTATAGCAATAAAATGGACGCCTTTCCTGTCAGCGGTCTGTAAAACCGCCGCCTTAATAAGACAGGTCGGTTGGCGTGAGGTTCGAATCCTTGGGCGTCCACCAAATTTAGATTTATGGGAAGTATGTGCCATCATTATACTATAATTTTGGTAACTGCTGCCCACCAATATGGAAGCGTGGCCGAGTGGGTTAAGGCACTAGTCTAGAAAACTAGCGGGTGTAACAGCCCCGTGAGTTCGAATCTCACCGCTTCCGCCAAATATGGGGTTTTTAACTGTTCATTCATTTCTTGATCAAATCTGATCATTTTGCTAATTACTATCTTATTGTAGATATGGATGGTATCTTAAAAAAAGTTTAATGTAAGAGTTCTCTCTATTATGTCTACAGAACGCAGTGCAGTTTTGGTAATTGGTTGGCCGCGTGGTGATGCTGAAAGTCTGACTACACAGCTTAGTCCTATTGCTGAACATTACAACGTTGAACATGATGGTGATGATTTACATAACGACAGTTAATGCAAAAAGATTGCTTGAATGCCTAATTTTTCTTTCATTTTCTCAATCTCTTGATTCTTGAAATTTTTAAAATTTAAAAAATGGATGAAATAATTTAGCAAAATGACTCTTTTCTTTATAGTTCAAGTGTTTTAAACATAATAAACTAATATTATTTTTATTATTTCAAATTTTTACCATTTCTAATAAGGTAAAGTAGCGTTCTAGTTCTTCGTTGGAAATATTATCCAATTCTGTTTTCTTTAAGTTTAATGATGAACACATAACAGTTTTAAGTACAATATTAAATCTACGAGAAAAATAAGTCTCTATTTGTTCATTGTCCATATTTAAGGTGTGTAAATTAAACAGTCCTTGTTTAAGCTTCTTTTCATCGTCTGTAAAATAAAGTTTGGGCTTTTCTGTCTCAGTTGTATTTATAGGAACAATACAACACATCTTAGTTTCATTGCCAAAAGGTAATTTGATTTTGAAGAATGGCTGTATGGTATTACCGACTACAATATGAATCCAGTCAACGGTAATATAAGATTTCTTAAAATTAGATTGTTGATATCCTCTGCCTTTTTGAAGCATTCGATTAAAACTCAAAAGAGACGCTTTCTTACCTTTAAATCTCAAATGTTGGCTAAAATTATCGATGCCGAAAAAGTCTTGAATAGAGCCTTCTGTCCAGAGTTCATCAGCAGAATGAATCATTTTAGATTCAACACCTGTTTTGATAAAAGAGTCTATAATCATAAAGATTTTATCAAGATCAAGTTTGTAGGTGGCTTCAAAATAATTAGCAATAGTTCTGCTTTTTGTTGATAGGATAGATCCCATACTGCTGCCATTGGCTTTAAAGGTTATGTCTGGATAATGATTTTTTTGATGATTTAATCCAGTTGGGAAGGTAATGTCCATTCTCCATTTATGATCATCTGTAATCGCTGTATACACAAACTCCCCTGAGCTTCCATAAACCATTTCTTTATTATCTTCATAGAAATTAGTAAACTTCATCAGGGATGAGAGTGTTTTTACAAAATGATTAGCTTCATTGTGGTTTGAGAATTTTTTGAACATTCCGATCTCCAAAATATTCTCAATTATAGCATATAGTATAAAAAAATGGTAGTATTTTAAATTTTGATCATTTCAATCAATTCAAAATAACTCTTTAAATCTTCAGCCGTTGCATCTTTTATATCTGACTTGCTGATATTTAATGTCTTTACAATCAGCATTTTAATTTCATTTTGAAATTCAACAGCAAAATATGATTCTAGTTTTTCGGAATCCATACTGTGTGACTTCATTTGATCAACGGGCTTTTTTCTAAGACCATCGTCATTGTTCAAAAAATAAACTTTGGCTTCTCCCGATAAGGGTATTACACAAGTTGTTTTCTTTTTGTCATTATAAGGTAATCGAATTTTGAAATAGGGATGTACAGAACTATCAGAGTGTACCAAAAAATCTAGACTCACACTCATGTAGGATTGCTTGTAATGATCACGTTTATAGCCAGAAGCTTTTTGAAGCAGTCTATTAAATTTGATAGTGCAAAAATTATTATCACAAATCATTACCTGCCCCCTATAATGATTTATATTAATATGCGATTTCATATGGGTTTTATACTTTCTGCCTATAGCTGAATTGAATAATCCAGACTTAATGCCTTGATCAGTAAATATTTTAAGTACGTTTATCATTCTATCAAAATCAGGTCTATAATGTAATTGCATAAAATCTGCCAATTCTTTTTTCTTTTTTTGTCTGTCTTGTGGATTTTTTTTATTACTTAAATCTCGTTCTTTTATAAAAATAATACTTGGATAGTAACTCTTTTGAGGTTTTTCATCAGTAAAAGAAATAACAATATTCCATTTATCAGGGGTTCTTGCGATATATTGAAAAGTTGTTTTTTTATCTTGGTGCATTTCTGTATTGAATTCTGTACAGTTGAAGTGACCAGAAAATATTTTAAGTAAATTATTTGCTTCAAGATGGTTTGGGTGTTCTTTAAACATAGTGGTCTCCAAAAAAAATAGTTTTTTATTATAACATAAAATTCAAAAAGGCCAATAATTATTTGCCATATTTAAGAAATTACTATTAATAGTAGATTATATCGTCAAAATACTATAAGCTATTAAAAGAGCATAGAGAGGTTGAGTGATGTATCAAATTAAAACTGTTGATAGAAATAAAAAAGGCCGAGATTTTATTGTAGGCGATATTCATGGAATGTATGATCACTTGTTAAAACTGCTAGATTCAGTAAATTTTGATAAAAATATTGATCGGCTGTTTTCTGTTGGTGATCTTATAGACCGTGGACCAAAATCATTGGAAGTTATTTTATTAAACAAACAGCCTTGGTTTTTTTCAATATTGGGCAATCACGAAACGATGTTGCTTACAGGCCATCTAGCCTACTCAAAAGATTGGTTCAAGCATTTATCCAAGAAAGATAAAAAAAATTGCTTAGACATTATAAAAAAATTACCTATTGCCATAGAGATAGATACCTCTATTGGTAAAATTGGCTTGGTTCATGCTCAAGTTCCTTTACAGTTCAATGACTGGAATATATTTAAACAATATTTGAAAGAAGCCAATCTATCCTATGATATGAGTTCAAAGAAAGATTCTGATAGAGTCATTCGAGAGGCTTTATGGGGCAGAAAAAGAATTTATATGGAATTGAAAAAAAATGGTACAAGCTCTGCTCGGAAAGCCTACATGAAATTTGTAAAAGATGGATTATGGAATCGTACGACCTTATACAGAATCATTACAACACGTAAAACATTGCCCTACATCAAGCATGGAATATCTTTTTCATTTAGATATATCAAAGAAAAATTCAAACAAAAAGTCCAACATAGAAGTTATATTGACAATATCAAATATACTGTACATGGGCATACGCCAGTCAAAATGCCTTTGTTGCTGGGTAATCAATTTTTTATCGATACAGGTGCTGTTTATGGTATCAAGCAAAATAAAAAAGGCTACTTGACCCTTATAGAAATTTGTAATGACATGAAAATACATCAGTTGCTAATTGATCATGGTTGACTATTGTATTTAAATTTATGGATTTCTTATAAGAATATGCTATTATAAGTATATAAGGACTATAATATGATCAATATTAATGAGATGAGAATCACTACAACCAACATTTTAAATTTATTGTTATTTATTATTGTAGTCAAATATTATGAATAATATTCAACAACTTCAACATATTGTCTCTTTTATTTGTAAATGCATATTGGTTACGTGTTGTGTGTTATTTTTCGTAGCCATATCAGTTATGGGTTTAATTTATTTTGATGCAATAACGCCTCAAATATTAAAAATCTCTGATAAGTTATTTATATCTTTGTATATAAAATTAAAATGTGCCACATGGGTCGTTTTTTGTATTGGAGTTCTTTTCCTAATGGTTGATGATACTAAAAGTCGAGAGCATACCAAGACGCTTATTATGATTACTGTCTTTGTGACCATTATTGTCTGGATGTTGATGGCCGTCATATTGTTTCAACCCATTCCAGAAGAAATAGTCTAATTTACCGTTCATATGGGCCAAAATTATGTGGTTTTTCTTGTATACTTTTCTGAGTATTTAAAAGCCTCTCTTCATACAAATTTTTAAAACGTTCATCTAGTTTAATATTAGATTCTTTACCAGAAATAGTATGAAAAACTGCCAGATCTACCTGACTGTTATTGTTAATATCATCAGGATGAGCATAGTTGAAAGGAGGCGTTATTTTCATAGTCACACCAATTTCTTTTAGTGCATCACCAATTTCATGAAAGTTTAAAAGAGCCATGACTGTAACAAATTTAGTTTCACCCTTTTCCAGAATATCCAGAATTCTCCGGGCTGAAATTGGATTGCAACTGACTCCCATTAATATATCAAGAAACTTCTTATAATCTGATGGAACTCCTTGAAAAGATAATCCAACTCCCATCAATTCATCATAATTCCAGTCATCTTGATAGTAATCACCAAACTTTAATTTTCTTTTCATAAGCACCTATTTTATAATAATTCAGGAATATTGTATAATACAGTATAGAGCATACTTATGTCAATTATTATAAAATTATTGTGAGATTTTATATATCATGCTATAATAGCATTCTATTTTCTAGGAGCTTATCATATGTCTACAGAACGCAATGCCATGTTGGTTATTGGTTGGGAAACTTCAAATTCATTTAGTTTAACCACTCTATTAAAGCCTATTGCTGAACACTTTGATATTGAACATGACAGTGATAATCTGCCCGCCATACTAAGTGATGAATATAGTTCGACATTCATGAAGCATATGCCTAAGCATCTTAGAACGTTTTGTTCGGATCGTGAAATTGAAATTGTTTATGGTTCAAATGGGTATGAATCAGGGGCCTATTATTTTGGTATGGGTGTGCCATATATCAGTGACATTCCAGTGCATGAATTTTTAAAGTTAATTGAAGAACTGAATCAGGTTATGGCTAAATCTGTTGATGGTATCGATGTTACACCAGCGACTGTACAAAACGTTATCAGTTGGTTTTGAAATACAAATCATCTATAAAAGCTCCTTTTCAGGAGCTTTTTAATTTTTGATTAATCATATTCATGGTTGACGACGCTGTTTAATAAGGGAACGTCAGTGGCCATAGAGTCCGAAAAATAGGTGTTTATTCTAAAGCCTTTGTTTGTATCAAATACAAGGAATTCACTTTCATCATTAAAATGTTCCATGTAATAATTAGCTGATTTAGGGTAAGTCATTCCTTTTAGTTCAAAAGGGAAAGAGTAATAGCTGTAAGGGTTGCCTATTTCTTTCATCAAATCAAAATAAGTATCATAATTATTCATTTCATATTCTACGTTTCCTGATTCAATATTTGCACAGTTCCATATTTTTATTTGTGATGTTTCACAATCTATAATGTAGGCAAAAATAGTGTTTTGTGATTTTTGTACAATCATATGATATTTTTTGTTGTTCACATAATAGGCATCGTTATCTGAATCATTGAATTCAAATTTGTTATTTTCTGTATAACTTCCTTTTTTTAGTTTTATTGTCCATTCCAGAAAGAACTTTGAAAGTTCAGAATCAAAGCCACTGCTTTGTTTTGCAAATTTTGTTTCACAAAATTTTTCGATAGCTTTTTTTTCATCATCATTAAATAATGATTTCAATTTATCAAAAACAATCAGTGCTTGGTCGGAGATATAAGCACTGACTGTTTGATTGGTTCTAGATGCAATAATATTATTATAGAACTCCTTAGAATCTCTGTTGTATCCTTTATAAAACTGTTTTACAGCATATTCTTCACTAATCTGGTCCAGATCCTTTTTGAAACTTTCAACATTTTTTGATACCTTTTGATTCAGAATCTCCTTCATTTCAACGTGTTCATCCTCTTTGTAATGGGCCAGATAGATAGAGTTTATTTGTGTATCAATCCGTAATTCATAGCGTTCATTTGCTAGATTAAATTCTATTTTGCTTTCGTTATTGTTATTTTGCATATTTTGTTTTATCTTTTCAATAAGATTATCCTGTTCTTCGGAAGTATACTTTCGGAACTCTTCCATTGTACAACCAAGATCAAACTTATTGTTTGCTTCTGACTTATCAATAACTTGAATAAACTGTTCAACTTCTTGGGAAAACAATATCTTTGATAGCTTAAATATAATGTCTTGCGTTGTTACTGCTGATTGTAATTGCATATGAATGAATCCTTATTTTTAATGAGAGTATTAGCGTTATATTTTTATCAGATCTTGACCATTTCAACAAGCATAAAATATTTTTTTAGTTCATTTGTAGACAATGCACCTATGTCTTTTATTTTCATATTTAATGCTTTACAAATTAGATTTTTAGACTCATTTTTAAACAGTTCTTCAAAATAGCTACCAATTGACTTATTATCAATATTAAACGTATTAAAATTTCTCAAAAAATTGTTTTTTAAGGATTTCTCATTCGCAGTAATGTATGCTATTTTGGGATTGGAAATCGGAACGATCAGAACTATTTTATTATTGTCAGAATAGGGGAGCTTAATTTTAAAGTAAGGGCTAATCGTCTGATCGGGCTGAATCATGTGAGTGATGCCAACATTAATATATGAAGTTTTGAAGTGATTAGGGTGTTTATTATTTGTTCTTTGAAGAATGTTGTTAAATGTCACAACAGAAACATTTTTATCTCTGAACATTACGTGTGTTGCATTATTGTCAGGTCGTAGATAATCACCTACATGCTGATTATAGTCTTTCTTTTCAACATTATGAATCAAACCTGAATAGAGTCCTTTTTCAATGAATAGATTAATAATATTGTTGACGACATTAAAGTCTGGTGTATACATCTTTTGAAAATGATCTGCTATTTCAATTCCTTTATATTCAATAATAGATTGCATAGACACTATATTCTGTTTAAATTTAATTTCTGGATACTGATGCACTCTTTCAAGACCTGTATCAACTCTTTTATTGAATGAAATTTCTAGGCACCAACTGTTGTCTTTTGTAGTTGCTGTGTAAACAGTATCCAGTCTATTGGCATAGTTTGAAGGCTTGATTTCTTCAGTGTATTTTTGAAATTCAAACAAAGGTTCCAATGACTTAACAAAATGGTTAACTTCGGTTTTGTTCAATAGTTTCTTAAACATTATTTGTTCCTCAAAGTTTGACCATTTCGGCAATAACAAAGTACTCTTTCAACTGATCCTGAGACAGTTTGGCAAGATCTGATTTGTTTAGTTTTAATTGGTTTGATAATTTTTTTACTACCTCATCTTTAAATGTTTTTTTGAAATAAGAACGAATATCAGATTCAACTAAATCAAATGGTTTTTGTGTATCGATATGTTGAGTAGTCAACTTTTTATCATTTTTAAACATATATACTTTGTTGCTTTTACCTAATGGCATTACATAGCTAATTTTTTTATTATCACTGTACGGCAATCTTATTTTAAAATATGGATGCATTGTCAAATCTGAATGCACCAGATATAGAATATCGACATTGATATATGATTTTTTAAAGTGCCTATTGTTATAGCCTACACCTTTTTGCAGAATATTGTTAAAATAAACATCACCAATATTATTATCTCTAAGGCTTATTTTGCTACTATACATATTTGAACTCAAATAGGACATAAGGCTTTTTTCTACATATTTTTTATCAAATACTTCTATGATACCTGCTTTTTGACCTTCTTCAATAAACAAATCAATCAGCATTGTAAATTGATCAAATGATGGAGAATATAGGTTTTCTAAAATTTTTGAAAAATCTAGACGATCTTGCCTTTTCATACTAGGATTTTGTATACAAGGTTTGTTTTGAATAATAGCAATATGGGCTTGATAGTTTTTTTCTATATTCTTTGTTTTTGTCTTGCTGGGAAAAGTGATTTCTAACGTTAAAAGTCTATCAGAAGTTTTTGCAGTATAGATTGTTTTAAGCACATTCATAGATCTATCGGTCTTGTTTTGCTCTTCAAAAGAGTCAAATGAATAACTATTTTTCAATATTTCTATAAGGTAATTGGATTCTTGATGATTGGGAAATTTTGAAAACATAATAAACTCCAAAAGTATTAAGCTATTCTAACATACTATAAAAAAATTTGCATCATTTTTTAAATTTGCATTTACCTTATTTTCATGTGATAATGGCATCAACTAAAAAAGGTGACTATAATGATCGATTTCCTTTTACGTTTTACTGCTGCACGAGAATATGCACAAAAATTTGAAAATATGCCAGATAATTATATGTATAACGAACTCTATACGTTGGCTTCCTTGAGAAACAGTTCTTCTAGTGCTGTAGTCAGTCCTTATGGTAATTTGGACACTTCATATAGTGAACCACATTTATCAAATTCTGATTTAAAAATGTTGTTGGATACTGTTTGGAAAGATGTAAAACAAAAACATGAACGCAAGTATTGGTACTTTGAAGTTAATCAGCGAATGAAAGAATTACAAGTTAACTAACTTCAATTTTTTTATTAAACAACTTTTCTTAATCTATGATTATCAATCATTGTTTCGGGAATAGTGACAATTACCATATTTTTTAAAGATTCTTCTTCTAAAGAAAAGGCAGGAAAATCCACATCAAGATCTTGGTTCATTTTTCTAAAACTCTCTTTCAAGAAAATTGTTTCAACTCTTGTTAAGGCTGCAAATTCAAAACCAGTCAAGACTAAATGATAATTGTTATGATTAAGTTGTTCTGCGTAAGTCTCAATGGCTGAGCGTGCGAGTGTCAACTCTCCCTCAGACAAGTCTTGTGCAAGCAATTTCTTTTTCAAGAAAACAGGGATAGATTCGCTATCTTGATAATCATACAGATTACTGAATTTGATATTGTTTTCTATTGCTAATATAGCCTGATTGATTTTGACAAATGAATGATGCCGACTCATGTAATTCTCCATGTAGGTTATAAATATCAGCCTTATTATATCACCAATTAAGGTTTCTATCAACTATAATATGCTTTAATTTTATAATTATTGTTGGTTTATAGTATTATAATATGTAAAAATAAAAAATACAGTCTTTTTTATTAATTTATTTTGATAAACCTAAGTAAAAGGTTATAATTTTTATATTATAGGAGAGGTAAACATTTAATGAAATCCATAAATATTCAGATAAATAAAGTAAATAATGCCATGCAGATTGATCAGCGAGGAATCTTCAAAAGAATTACAAAATTATTTGAAGAGCATGGAGAACTCTATGAAGCTTATACACTCAACAAACGAGATAATATTATTGAAGAAGCCGTTGATAATTTTATTGTTTTAACATCTCTGCTGCATGAAGTTGATAATACCCTTTTAGAAAAATCTGAACAATTTGCTATGATGGGACTGGATCAAGCATTAAAAGATAGAACTTTGACGTGGAAAACCAATAACGTTAGTTTACTGATGAATTACACCATAGTCGTTGGTAAAATGGTAGATATTATACAAAAATATGAACAAATCATCAGTAGTCGATATAAGGGGGGCGTATCAAAAGAAGAAACGGTAGATTCTATTTTGGACAGTATCAGAGTTTTATTTTATTTTATTGCCACAATTACAATGAATACTGATCTTATTAATATACTCATTGATAAAAAGATAAATAAATGGATAGAAAAAGTGAGTTAATAGTTACTAGCCTAAAACATGAATAAAAAAAAGACCACTTTTCAGTAGTCTTTTTAATGCTATCTTACAACTTTTGATACAGCTTTTCGACCCAGTAAGAAAGTAACAATACATATTATTAAGAATAATATAAAGAGCACTTTAGCAATACCAATTGATGCACCAGCGATTGAAGTGAAACCCAACAATCCAGCTACCAATGCGAAGACTAAAAATATAAATGACCATTTTAGCATACTGACCTCCTGATGTTAGTTAGTGTTAATACTTTATCATTTTTTTATTAAAAGTCAATAGTATACAATTCTAAAATATTTTTTATCTCTATTTTTTGACATGTTTAAAGAACTATAAAATTTTAAATTTTGACAGTATTTATAAAAAAAACCGCATACTGCGATTTTTCTTATACTGATTTAGATGCAACGATTTTTATTTTAAATTATTAAACAACTGCTTTCAATGTATTATCATTACGATTTTTTATTACTTGTTTTTGTTCAAGTAATTTTAAATCATCCATATTGAAAGACATTGAAACATCAATTTTTCCTTTTACCTTAAGCTCTTTGTGCAACTCGTTAAATTGAATCAATTTGTTTTCAGCCATTTTAGATAAATTGTCCATTTCTACTGTTTTAAACTCAGGTGCCATTCTTTTATAGTCCATGACACTTTTATGAGCATTCATCATGGTTTTATGTACATCGTTATTAAATCCATTCTGATTAAACTTTGCATTCAATGTGTTTTTAAACAGTGGATCATCAAGATCCATACAATTCAATTTAAAAGCCGATTCATTCAATTTTCCACATTTTAAGAAATTATTATTATCCAAATAATTTTTAATATCCTTAAATTGTTTTGCTGAATCTTTTTCTACAAAATCATGGTTATTGCTGAACGTGTTAACTTCCTTTTCCATTAGTAAGGCTTGATTATATTTCATTCTTAAATCCGACTCATTCATGGCTGGTTTTGTTTTATCTCCAATATCTTCTTTCATTTTTTGCACTTGATCCATTATTGCATTTTCTGTATCACGTTTACTAACCAAATGAGAATAATTTCTTAATATTTCTTTTGAATTTTCTAAGCTTTTTGCTAATAAAACATCGGTTGTATCCATTTTTGAAACTTCAACTGCCCATTTTCTGATTTCAATCATTTGTGGTCTAATTTTATTTAAAGCATCTTTGTCTTTCAATAAGTCCATATCAGAAAATATTTCAATTTGCTTATTCATATTAACCATTCTAGCGTTAATAGAACCTATTGGTTTTATTGAATCCTGTTTTTCAATGATAGCTTCAACAGCGGCAGCCTTAACAATTGTAGGCGTTTGATTAGACGCTTTGGTTTCTTTTTTAATTGTAACATCAGAAGCACTGATTGATTCATTTATAACGGTATCAGTTTGCTGTTTAGATACTTCAACACTAGTTTTTTCTTTATCGAAACCAATTGATTTTCTAAGGCTGGTTATGCCAGCAGCTACTGCAACCGATAGTCTTGAAAATAACGATTGTTTTTGCTCAGTGGGTGTTTCAATAGTCGCACTTGATTTAGAGTCAATAACATTAGTATTCAGATCTCTATTTTTATTATTCATTTTTGTTATAATTTCCTTGTTGGAAAAATAGCTAGTGGGATCATCACTTAAAAATTTAATTCTGTTTCTCAATTCATTTGTATCTTTATTAGAAAACGATTCTTTTATATATGTATTCAAGTTAGGTTTATTATCTCTATAACTTTTTACGATATCTTGCATCTTTTCAATAGCTTTAACTTCAGATGGCCCTAATTCTCTAAGGTCTACAAATTTCATTTTGTCCATTCTTTTAACCATATCTTCCATAAGTGGAATAGAATGCATATAGTATTCTTTATCATTTGATATTTTTTTAAAATCATGGCTCACATGCTGCAGATTCGGCTTGTTTCGCATAACATGAGCTTCTGTCACTTTATCAAATTCTGCAACCATTCTTGGCATTTCCTTTAAAGATTTTATGGCATCTTTCTTATTGTTCATGTTGGAAAACATGGATTTTAATTCAGGTACTGCCATCATTTTTTTCGCAAATGCATGTTGCTCTTTGTACTTGTCTTTATTGGCTTCCAAAAAAGGCATAATATCGTGAATCATCGTTACACCCGTTTGCACACGAATAGAGTCGATTTGAGCACCATAACGAAACTCCTTCATGGCTTTTAACGTACTATTAATGGCAGCATCTTCCAAAGCTTGGATTAATCTAGGTTGATCAGCTAGTTTACTGTAAGCATCATTTAATGCCACGCTTCTATAGAAAGGTAATGATTCGTTAAATTCATGACTTCCGTTTAGTGTTTTCTTTTGACTCCATGTGTTGGAATCATTCCAAGTGTTAGGGTGTCTTGCACTGTGATTATAAATAATACTTTGAGCTATATTGTTTATTTCTATAGTTTTCAGTTCTTCACTTTCTTTGTTGTTGGCAACAGATCTCAATGCAGCTATTTGAGACGATATACCTTTTTGATTTGAATTAATGAATTTATCATATTCTTTACTGTTGAATAATTTAGCCATGTATTATCATTGTTTATTTATATATAATCAGTATAGCATTAATTAAAAATAAATAAACAATGAACAATATTTTTATAAATTAAACAACAGCACTATATATAGTGTACTATTTCAAAATATTTTGAATATCCTTGTATTCTTTATTGAAACTATCTTCTTTTATTTTATCATTAATTTCTTCGTATCTTTTGTTGATGTGTATATTTTCAATCCCAATTACAAAAGCATAACTTTCTTGTAAAGAATAATTCATAAAAGAGATATTTGATTTTAGTATCACCAATATATTTTCTTTGATATATCTCTTCTCACCAGAAAATTCACGAAAAAATGATTTTTCTTCTTTAAAACCATTTTTAATTAGATAATCGCTGAATTTTTCGTTCAGCAAATTAACCTTATCTTTCAAGCCGATTTTATCAGAAATATCACGTTTGCCACGTTCAAGATTTATTTTTAATGTAGTATTGTATAGATAACCACTTCCATAGTTATATGCCACTGTATAATTATTATTTGAATCACCAATTTCTAAACTTTTAGGAGGGCTGTTTTTTATATCAACGTCAACAAAAACGCCTTTTTCTTCGAAATGTATATTAGATAAGTAATTGCCATTAGGTAATCCAACTTTTATATTTCTGTATATAAACGCATATTCTTCATCTAGTGATTTCAATTGTTCTTGTGGATCGTTTGGATTGATTTCATTTATTTTATTGCGTTTATCGACATACTCAACATAACTGTAAATATAACTTTTTTTGGGTACGAAAATTGTTATTTTATCTGTTTCTGTTTCTTCTTCTTTTAGGTTCATAGCCGCAATCATTTTACTCATATCAGGAGGAAAATAACTACCTGTTTCTTCTGCATAAGAAAAACAAGTAATAAGCAAAAGCATAAAAGTCATCACATATTTTTTTATCATTTTAGTCTCCATAATAATGTTCAAAATTATAGACTTTTTTTGATTTTTGTCAACGTATAATTTATGTTGCAATTGAATCATAAATTTGTTATTCTACGTCGCTAGAATATAATAATCACCACAAACTTCATGAATCGACAGGTATTTTAATGTTGCCATTACAAATATATTTCATTCAATTCACACAATGGTTGTCTCAACCTTTATTGAAATGGAAAGCTAACAGAATGGGATTATTCTCTATTCTCAATGATTTCTGCACAGTAATTAAAAAAGCTTCCATACCGGGAGCTTTTGTCCATGAGCCAAATGATCTGTATATTATTTACGATTTCTTTTGTGGCATTCATGTCCGTCTTAAACATCACAATGCACTATTCTTGTCAGCTTTACCCAATAGATCAAGACGACAATTGTATTCTACTACTGGTTGCTTTGAGACTCAGTGTATTCAAATAGATGAAATTTCAATCTTTGAAAATTTTTTTAGTTCAATCGATCTATCATCCTATCATTTTTATAATCATTGGATGGTTTATTACAAAAATAAGAAAATTGATTATATGACTTGCACATTGAAATTGAGCGATTCAAATAATCCATGGTCCAATAAACACTTCAAAAGATTATTTACTTTTGATTCTGATTTTAATTTAATCAATATTAAAAAGAACAATCAGGATGTTGATGATATTTCAGATTCTGTTTGCATACAAGATGAGTTGTTGCTATTAAGGTTACTGGTTAGCAAGCCCAACTCAGAAGTCAGTCAGCTATTTCCAGAATTTTATATGCCATCAGTGTACGATTTCAATTCAGAAGAATTCGCATCTCGTTTGAAATTAGCAAACATCCTATGAGGTAGATTTAATGAGAACATCCGCTAGTTTATTTTCCTTTTTCATATCATGTTTACTATTGCCATTTATTGCCATCAAAAAAATCATTTATAAACATATACCAGCATCAGAAACACTGTGCCTTTTTTTTAATACCATGGCACTGCAAAAATATAGTGGTAATGATATTGCATTAGTTCCTCATCGTATAGCAACAAATAGCACCCGAAAATCTTGGGTTGTTCATGGCTGTGATTTTAATAATACTTCATTTTTTTCTACATTCGCTAGAAATATGAAACATCATGCTCATCTTTCGGGCCAATTCCTTTTATCTTCTGACAATGGAATTATTTATCGTCTTATTTTTAGTTTGCACATTCAAGTTTCTTCAAAAAATCATCCTGTTAATAAACTAAATGTTAATTTTGTTTTTGATAATAAATTTAATTTAATTCAAATTCACAAACAGTATCTAAAATCAAATAATGATATTATTCAGAATACAGCTAGTTATACACCTGTTGGATTAGAAAATGAACTCTTAATGATAAAAATATTTATACAAGGAAACGCTTGCGAGTTGGCTAAATTATTACCTGAATTCTGTATTCCATCAGCTTACGATTTTTCAACAGACGATTTTGCTAAACGTATAAAAGTAGCAGGTATGATTGATTATTGATTATTTTTTTTAAAACAAAGAAAAAAGTTGATATATAATCTATTAATATTCATTTTATTGTAACTTTTAATTAATGCGTTGACTTTATTGGATATTTATTCTATCATATATCCTTCAAATAAAGGAAAATAACATGACTTCGATAGACTTAAAGAAACTGGAATCACTCAGTTGTCTCAAAATTGATGAATCTCAAGAACATAAAATGCTAGCAGGTATTCAAGGTGTGGTTGAAATGCTACATGCTATCGATCAAGTCAATGTTAACTCTTTTTCTGATAATCAAACTAATCCTACTCAACTCGCCACTGATGTTGTTGATGACACTTATCTTTTTGATAAAAATAAAACCAGTCAATCAGTTAACATGCAGGATGGCCTATTTTTGGCACCAAAAGTCATTAGCAAGTAAATTTATACATTATAATTGAGGTGGATTATGTCATTACGTACCAAACAAAGCGAATTTAAAGCAACACAACACTATTGGACAAAAAGAACTGCAGCTATTAAAGAGTTGATAAAAAAAGATCAATCAGGTGCTTTCTGGCACCAGTCAGAAGTCTTTTCTCGTATGGAACAGGATTCTGATATTAAAGACCAACAAGATAAATCAATGAGTGAACCACTTTCAGGGATTGCAGTAGGAATAAAAGATCTTTTTTGTGTAAAAGGATTAACAACAACGGCTGGCTCCAAAATTCTTGAAGACTTTGTTTCTCCCTATGATTCTACCGTATGGGAAACGCTTCAATCCAAGGGAGCATTCATTGGTGGAAAGCTTGCCATGGATGAATTTGCAATGGGATCATTTACCAATACTTCATTCCTAGGTAAAACATCTATTCCCGGTCAACTGGACCGATCAGCAGGTGGTTCATCAGGTGGCTCTGCTGCGGCTGTTGCATCGGGTATTGTGGATTTTAGTATTGGTTCGGATACAGGTGGATCTGTTCGCCAACCTGCTAGTTTTTGTGGCGTTGTTGGATTTAAACCTTCTTATGGAGCCTTTTCACGTTTTGGAATGATTCCTTATGCTTCATCATTGGATCAAGCTGGTTTCTTGACCAAGAGTCTTGATGATTTATCATTTTTGATCGAACAAAACTTGGCCAAGAAAGATTCAAGAGACATGACATGTGTAGGTTTGGGAGATTATCATAAAAGTTCAAAAACTATTATGAGTGTAGGCTACTTTAAAGATATTTTAGAAAGTAACGCTATTCAGCCAGAAGTTGCAGAAGCCTATCGCCTCACTTTACAGCAGTTCAAAGAAGCCGGTATAAAATTGGTGCCTGTAAAACTAGATTTTATGGAACAAGCGGCTCAAATCTACTATATTATTGCCTGTTCTGAGGCCAGTTCTAACCTTGCTCGCTATCAAGGCATCTACTTTGGCAAAAAGCTTACTGAGCAACCACTCCACGATTCATTTGCTGAAACAGTGGCTCATTACCGTAGTAAATTCTTTGGAGAAGAGGTACAACGTCGCATTATGTTGGGTTCCTTTATCCTCAGTGCTGAAAATTTTTCAACCATGTATGAAAAATCGTGGAACATGAGAAAGGCTTTAACAGCCAGTATTCAAAAAACACTAAAAGAAGTGGACACTATTGTTTTACCTGTTAGTCCTACAGTGGCTCCGAAATGGGAAGAAATAGATACAATGACACCCGCCCAAATCTATTATTCAGATTATATGACAGTGCCTTTTAGTCTTGCAGGTGTTCCAGCTATTTCATTACCTTGGCATAAAACATCTGATGGCTTGAACATTGGCATGCAATTTGTTGGACAGAAGTTTAAGGATTATGAGTTGATTGACAGCTTGTCGGCTTTGGAAACTGAAATTTACGGAAAAGGATTATGAATATGAGCGATTATAAAATTACAATTGGTTTGGAAGTTCATGTGGCCCTCAAAACCACATCAAAGTTATTTAGTCGCAGTGCTTGTGATTTTGAACTAAATAAATTCTCGTATTTTGATGCTGGTATTCCGGGTATGCTTCCAGTTCTTGCTCAGGAACCCGTAGATATGGCATTGAAATTTGCAGTCAGTGTGGGTGCTGAAATTCCTGCTATCAGTATTTTTGAACGCAAACATTATTTTTATCCTGATTTGTCATTGGGTTATCAAATCACTCAGCAACATCGCCCTATCATGATTGGCGGCACTGTGCCTATCGAAATTGATGGAAAGACCATCAATGTTCAAATCGAACATGCACACTTGGAATGTGATGCCGCAAAAAGCCTGCATGATCGCTATACAGATTATACCGCCATTGACCTTTCTCGTGGATCTTCACCTCTTCTTGAAATTGTGACGACCCCTTGTATGCACAGTACAAAGGAAGCTAAACTATATGCACAAACAGTGTGTGAACTGGTTAAATATCTTGGAATTTGTGATGGCAAGCTAGAAGAAGGGTCATTTCGTGTAGATGCAAGTATTTCTTTATCAAAAACAGAGCAATTAGGAACTCGGGTAGAAATAAAAAATATTTCATCATTTGGCTTCTTGCAAGCTGCTTTGGATTACGAAATTGAACGTCAAACAGAAATACTGGATGCTGGTTTGAAACTTGACATGGAGACTCGTCTGTTTGATGAGTCCACATCAACCACTCATTCCATGCGAATGAAAGAAACTGTGCATGAGTATCGTTATATGCCTGATCCCGACATTGTACCTTTGGTTTTGGATCAAGAAAAACTACAAGCTATTCGTGGAGATAACGAACTCTATTATTTTGAAATTCGTCAACAATTTATTGATATGTTTGACAGGCTCTCTATCAAAATTGATAGTATTCCTTCATTGTTAGCATCAGATTATAAATCGGTTTGGATGAAATTACTAAGGAATCCTGATTTGCAGACAGAGCGGTTTATTAGGTTGTTGGCATTCTGGTTGCCAGAAGTGTTTGCTCGCATTGACTCAAAAAGAATTGTTGACTTTGACGATTTGAAATTTATTGCAGATAGTTCTTTAGAAGCAAAAGAAGTTAAGGAAATGCTAACACGGTGGGCAACAACTGACTTAACACTTAAAGCTTGTATTCCTGAGCGTATGTCCGAGGCTGAACTTGGCACTATAATTCTTGATACCTTTAAAGAACTGGCTCCACAAGTAGAACAATACAAATCTGGACAGGAGAAAATTTTACAATTTATTATTGGTAAAGTAATGGCCAAAACAAAAGGCAAAGCACCCGCCAGTTTTGTAAAAGAGAAAACAAGTGAACTTATAAAGACCATTTAATATGGTCTTTTATTTTCGAATTTGTCATTTTTGCTTAAATAGCAATTGTCTTTTTCATTTTTACGCAATTGTTCTTTTCAATTATCATGCTAATATATGGAATACAAACTAATTGGAGATAAATTATGAAAAAAACAACATTTGCACTATTATCAATAATCGCACTTACCTCAACCACAGTATTTGCAGAAGATGGTTCTGACCGCACATTATTGGGTCAACAAATCAGACATTCATATCAAGATCAAAATAAAACATATGCAATAGAGAATGGTAGTGATTACTCTAAAGCTGACCAGTCAAGAGTTAATACTTCTGATGTTACAACACCTGATGTAATGCAATAAATTCAATCGTTAATAAACATAACAAAGTCATCTTGCGATGGCTTTTTTTGTTGTATTTGTATTGTTTTTTTGGTAAAATAACAGAAATCTTTTAGAGGTACAACCATTATGTTCAATCTTTCCCACACTGAATTCTTGGATGTTATTCAAAATAATCCCAATTTCGAATTCACTAGAAAACCTCAAACATTTATCAAAAGTGATGAGCATTCTTGTTCGTATGCTGCTTATATTCCAAAGGGTTCAAGCGTTTATTTTCATAACTTCGATCTAAATGGCTCTTATCATGTTCAATTTTGGGGAACTTCATGGCATATTCTTTCCTATAATAAATTATTCAATGATAAAATTGTCTCACGGTACTTTAAACACAAGGTAGGTCTTATTTTTAAAGATGAAATTTACGAAAATATTAAACAGGGTCTATCAACTTGCATGCAGGAGATCAAGCAATTCACAAAACTTCGTCCGGCTGCATATAAATCCATTATGCATTTCAATATTGAATTATATTTTGATAAGGAGACTCATGTTTATTGCGGTTATAAAGTCAAGCTTAGTGTGGTTTTGAATAACTTGAAATGTTCTATGAGTATTTCGCCGATGCTTGTTTTTGAGTTGAGTGGTAGCATTGAACAACCTGTTAGCATCAAAATGCCCTTTCCTTTGAGGGGAGATAAGTATAAGTCACCTTTTTCTTTCAGTGAAAAGATCCCGGAAAGTGTTTCTGTTTTACACCACTGGATTGCACGTTGCCGTGGTGATGAAAACGCTACAATCTCTGATGCCTTAGATGGTTTGGAACGTTTGGACATGAAATATAAATTAAAAGAAATGCAAGCATACTAAGGAGAATTTTATGTTGTGGATTGTGCAAGGAAATCTTAAAAAAGATGTCGGTATGGAATATTTGATAAAAGTGCTTCAGGAAGAAGGCTATGACCATCGTTTGGTAAGAACTATTCATTTTTCAAATATCATTGTAGATGTTGATTTAGATATTAATCAATATCAAGAAGATAGTATTCCTCATGTTAGTATTGAAAACAATCAAAATATGGTAACGATGGGGTCCTATTCTCTTGCATTAAATGCAAAAGAGCAAGGATGGACTCCGGGTTCATTTATTAATGATAATTTTGAATTTTCAAAATGGCTTCAAGGTTGGGGTGCTTCCAATTTGCTGAATGGTGATGCTATTGAAGATACTGTTTCCAACATTATTCATAAAGTTCCAGAACATTTTATCAAGCTTTTTTCAAGACCATCCGAAGATACAAAATCATTTGCAGGTCAATTGTTTGAACGGGAAAATTTTATTTATTGGCTTAAAAAAATTGAAAAAGGTCAAGATCGTTTTGGATTAAATGGTGATACCAATATCATTATTTCATCTGCTAAAAACATCCTAGCAGAGTATCGATTGTTTATTGTAGATGGGGTTGTGATTACGGGTAGTATGTACAAAGTAAGGGATCAAGTTATTGCTTCTGAACATATTGATTCTGGTGTGCTGGATTTTGCCAATAAAATGCTGTCTATTTGGCAACCTGATAGAGCCTTTGTTCTCGATATCGCTGTTACTGATGATGGAGAACGTGTTATTGAGGTCAACAATATTAACTCTGCCGGTTTTTACAAATCCGATATTTCCAAGATAGTAAAGTCTATAGACTCAATGAAATTCTAATACTGTCATTGTTGTTTTACTTGTCTTTTAAAGGCTGTTTTGTTATACTAGACCTCTTTATCGGGGTCTTTTTATGTTAAATATGATTAAAAGAAAAGTGACTGAATTTTTAAAACTAAAGGAAAACCCCTTTTTTAGAATTTGCTATAATTCAGAACTTGATATTTTTGAAGTAGATACAAAGGATCGAAAACATATTACAATTGATCATTACTCTAAGTCTATTGATGAAACAATGCTGAATATTAATATCTATAGATCTAAAAACAAGAGACTGTTCAGAAAAAATAAATATTATGGTAATGAATCTGTCTATACCTATCAATATCTTTTGCCTTTTAGTGAATATACTCTTTACAAGGAAAATAAATTTAAACTATCGACTTTGGAAAATCTTGTATATAAGGCTATATCCAGTAATGTAACTACTTATTCTTCTTTTACCGTAATTGAGTATATAAAATCTAATTTTAAAAAGTTTCACTCCACTCAATATTTATTTGATGACACTATTCCCTTTCCTAGTTTTTCTGTAGTTGGTAATTATTTGCATATAGAAGGTACTATCGAAACTTATTCTGAGTCTTTTTGGCTGATTGATGGCGATATTTATAAAATTTTTTCTGACTTGACAACCGATTTTTTACCTTTTTCAAAATACAAGCATTCTGAAGAACAAATAACCAATATGTTGGTTGCTAAATCTGTTACCAACAATCATTATTATTGGCATTATTTATATAATGGCTGTGAGATCGATATTCATTACAAGGATAGCCTATTAGTAGTTAAGGAGTATAACAAAGATAAACTTAACGAAATGATATTTGACCAAGAAAAAGATATATCTAAATACTTTGAGGCATTCTATAAAAAAGCGTTGATGTCCAATATCATAGAAAAAAGGATATAATATGATTTTAAAAAAAATATCTGGCACTGTTAGCAGTATTCTTGCTTATACACCTCATTGTTTTTACAAGAAAGTATTCGACAACGATATTATTCAGGCTTATCATTATAATAACTTCATTCTTGTAAAAAATAACAATAACTTTTTTTCTATTTTTAAAACTTTTTGTTCAACAGGTGGTGGTGCTTTAATCGTTAAAGTGTTTGATCAGCGTACCTTGTTGATGTCATTTAAAGAATGGGTAATCCCGGCTGTTTCAGCTAATATTTCTAATTTTTCGAAGTGCTCTACGCTAGAATTCTTTAAAAATCATATGTTATCAAATCGTTTTATGAGTATTGCTCAAATCAATAAGTTTAATGAATTGGTTACAAATTCAGGTAGCACTGAATTGGCCTTTATCAAATTCAATGAACATCGTTATCTTATGGATTATCTAATGTTCAATATTGAGATTTATTATTTTGCATCAGTGACTCATATAAGTTATTCAAGTCAGGAAATCGAAGGCTTCCAATTTTCAATGATGATTAAAGAAAACGATTTGTTGATTGAAGAGTGTGAAGAATCTGTGTTCAAACAGTCTTTAATAAAGGAAAAGTTTTCCAAATATACACAAGGTGTTAATATAGATTTTATGAAATCAGTCAATAATCATTCATTATATTGTTTTTATAATGAATCTTATTATACCGGATACATACAAGTAAATGAAAAGACACAAGTTTTAAGTGCGGTGTTCTATTGCCACGATACCAAGGAATCGAGTTATTTGCATTCAAATAATTTAATTCAAGATTTCAATAGAAAGATTTATGAAATTTTACATTTTTTTGTACTAAAAAAACCATCAGTTTATTTAACTTCATTACTGATTAGTTCATCTTTGTCATCAACCGATATCGATACTATTGATGGAATGCATTTAATTGAAATATTAGATTTTTAACTAGACTAAGAAACTGCTGTTCTGGTTATTTTTCATCTATGATCCCAAACAATGTTACCATTTTTCCTTGTGTGCATACTGTTATTAGTTTAGGAACTTGATATCCTAGAAAATTTGTTGTTTTCAAATAACTAGTCGATTCATCAAAGTCTACTATTTCATTTTGAAAGTAATCAAAATGTTTATTAAAGTAATCTGAAAATACTTGCATTCTTCTTTTTTTCTGCAAAAGACAATCTTTATGACTTTTATCGGAGATGAAATAGTAACTTTCTAATGTTGTTTTAGTTTGATTATGACTGCCTGATAATCGCGGTAAGATTTCTTTCGGAAAGAAATGTGAGTATTCGCTATCCGACGTTAAAATTTCTTTTTCATGAACTAGCAATGAGCCATTTTTAAGAATTAATCTATCAGATATATCATCATAACTTGAATTTCTCTTATCACTTTCAAAATCATAATCAATAGCATAATAAGGTGCGAAATCTTTAGCCATTTGTACTCTTATATTGTCACTGGCAGTTATCATTGTCCATGTTTTATTTGCTGTAAAATATACAAGTACTCCTATGATTACTATTGATACAGTCATTATTCCATATTTTAGTATTTTGTTCATTGCACACCTCCTTTAACAGTATAAATTATGATTGTTCATTGTCAAAAAACACCAGACAACGATATTGAAAAATAGATTGACCTTGTTGCAGAATTCTTATATACTACAATCTTTCCTCACAGGAGCTTGATCAATGACTATTAAAATTCCTCTCACTATTTCTCGCGGTTATGTTAGTAATTGGGGTATCTGGGAAGCTGCACGCGAAATCAAACAAAATGCTCTTGATACCAAAGATTATGAAGTTCGTTATGAAGATAATCGTATGATCATTGAAACTCGGGCTGGCGTGCTTGATCGCAAAAATCTATTGTTGGGTATCTCCAGCAAGCGTGATGATAAAGAATCTATCGGGACATATGGGGAAGGCTTCAAGCTTGCTCTCTTGGTTCTGCTTCGTGAAGGAAAAGAAGTAGTGATTAAAAATGGTGCTGATACATGGACACCTTGTTTTGAGATGCACCCTAGTGTACATGATGAATGCCTAACTATCTTGATAGAAGAAAATGTGGTTGAAGACAATGAAAACAAGGTTGTCTTTATCATTGATGGATTGACACCAGAAGAAATTGAAGAGATTCAAGAAAAAACGTTACATAATTTTGATAAAAATAGTGTTTTGGCAAGTTACAAACAATCCTTTTGCTGGCCTATCGAGTCAGGACTTGGCAAGCTGTATGTAGGTGGTCTTTTTGTCTGCGAGCTTGGTAATAACTACAAACTCAACTACAATTTTTCACCTGACATCTTGGAACTTGATCGGGATCGTCAAAGCGTATGCACTTTCTCTTTGTCGATTGCGGCTACAAAAATGATAGCATTGTCAGGAAACTATGATTTGTTGGCAGAATTGGCTGATATGCAGGCTGAGGATGTTTCCGATTACTATAATGTTGAAAGCACTCGTTATTATAGTGATGACTATACTTCAAATGGCGATGTAAGTAGTAAGATTAAAGATGTTGTCACAGAAAACTTCATCAATAGTCATGGAATCAAAGCATATCCCATTAATGCAAGCCTAGATGAAAAACAAAAAAGAGTTCAGACTGTAAAAGCAGTAGATGCTGGCTTGGTTCCTGTTGTTGTTAAAGCCGGTTATTACAATATGCTGCATGAAAAAGTTCGAAAGCAAAAGGTATCTGATTTTAAATCATTTAATTTAAGCGTTGAATTGATTAAATTTTATGAAGAAAACAAAGGTCAACTGCGAGGAAAGCCAAAACGTGCTTTGGAAAAACTCTTGGAAACTGTACGTCTTTATGAAGGAAAAATTGAGCTTCCTGATACAATCAAGGAAAAAGTAGTTGATGATTCTATCGATGCCGATATTTTTTTCTAATAAAGGAAAAATTGTTTACAATGCTAATAGGGTTATTATTCGCCAAAATAATAACTCTATGCTTCATATTCAATGCAAAAATGGATTTAGGTTTGAAGTTTTCAAACAAAGTTTTAAATTGTTTCACAATGAAACATTTATAATTGAAAATCAACCTTGTAGTCAATTATCTCTGCTTATTTCTCATGCTTGTTTTATACCTTCCTTTGATAACTTTTCGGCTTTAGCTGTTTATATCGAAGAATTCCCTCTCATACAAGGTAGCCTTGATAGATGTCTTTTACTTTTGAAAATATTGGGGATTAAACCTTACAGTTCTAACCATAAGCCTATTTCATTTTTTTACTGCACACCTTTATTTCCATTTTTTAAACATATTAATAAAGTGTATTGTAACATTAGCTGTGGGAATTCTAAAATAAACCTTATATTTTTCAGAGACAATATCTATTTTGTAGGGGTTAAGCAACCATTAGTAGCAATATCGCCTTTTTTGATGCAATTCAAAGATGATATTTCTTTAAATTATCTTGAAGATTATTATGGTAATCCATGCTATCTGTATTCTGGTGGGGGTGTTTGTTTGTTGGCTTACAAAGACATTGAATCCAACATGATAAAAATTATTAAACAAAGCCAAACAGATTACAGAGAACACTCACATTCATTGATTGTTTACAGTGATCTATATAAAATATTCTTGCTTTATCAACTTAATACCAATCCGATACTTAAAGAAAGATTTATAGCTGATTTACATAATAAAGGCATCATATTAGAAAAAAACAACACAATCACCGAAGAACTACTCATTCTTAATAATATTATTGAACATTGAGTTGTGTAAAAAAATAAATTGTTGTATAATTCATATTCAATAAGGTCTTGAAACCTATGGAACACCATAATATTTCAATTTTTGATAGAGTTAATGAATACCATGACAGCCTTTGTAGCTCGCTGTCTGGTGTTCTTGATAAACCTATCATTAAAATTCAGGAACTAAGCCAGCATACTGATTATTGTTCTTTTTTTGCGATTAGTCAGAACGATGAATCATACATTGAATTCAGTATTTTTTATAATGATTCCTACCTAGTATATGATTTTACTCTTGAAACTTCTATTTCAGTAATTGATCAATATATTGTGGATGATGCTTTTTTTTACGAGTACTATGCTATTTATAATAATGATTTTGAATATCAAGAAAATATTCTGACATTAAGATTGGAAGGGGTTGATTACCCGCGTGTGATATTGGTCATTCCAAAAAACTCATCTTCTATAGATGGAACTTTTTCAACAAATCCTGAAGATGATTTTCATTTTACGATACCTGATATAGCTAATTTTAATGATTCTGTATTTGGGGGATTAAGTCGTTTTTTGTTTGATATTTTTATTAAAAATAATAATTCTTGTGTATTATTTTCGATTGACCAATGGATTTCGTCTATTTTAAAAGAGGATAAATCAGATTTTTTGAAAATGTATAAACTATTGGAGATGTATAACGAATGAGCAAAATACTTTTTTCTAAATTCTTTCCTTTTTTGTGGAAGTTTTTTTTTAAAATTTTTCCTACCTATGACTCTTTACCGTACAAGCTTTATGGCAATGATAAAAAAGGTTATTATGCTCTTTGTCAAAATGGAGTTAGTTATAAATTCTTCCTGAACGGTGATGGCACAGATTGCTATACTGTTTATCTTTATTTCAAGAATGAATTTAGATTTAAATATAAGACTCAGGCTTACAAAAATACTAAAATTGTTGAAGGTAACATTTTATCATTTTGTCAACATGACCAATTCGAATTCACTCATCAGATATTGACTCATAATATGAGTGATTTATTTAATATCAATCATCGCCATGACAAACTTCATATAGATTATCTTCATTATATGAGATTTAACATAATGGGATTCAGCACCAATTACCATTCTGACATTATTTATAATGGATTTTCTGTCATTTTATATGAGCTTGATGGTAACAAGCCCTGTACCAATGTCCTGCTGGATGATGCTTTCTTTTGTATTGATTCCGAGGTTTATTATGGCCAACAATGTTTTTTCCGTCATATTGTTTCTGAGCTTAAATTATCTATAGGTGATTCAGATTTTGATAAAAACGAAATGACTATACTCAATGCAATGGAAGGTGATTCAATTTATAAATACTATCGTGAACTTTATACAATTGAAGATTTTTTAAATGATCGCTATTTAGTGGGTAAAGCACATTCTAATAGAGTGGGCTATTTGTTCACTATCAAAGATTTTATGTACACGATCCTTCATGAAAGTTCTTTATACAGAGCCAGTATTTTTCAAAAAAGTCTAAGTATATACAATAAGATACATCTAAAAAGCGAAATCCCAAAAGGTTTTTTTATTTATTATTCAATGCTGGATTTTTTCAAGCAATCGAGAATTAGACATCCTTCTTATAAGATTCTTGATTTGTTAAAAGAGCAAGGAATTGATGTTAAATATGCCGAGACTCATGGACTTAATAAAATACATTCTCAATTATTGGATATGATTGAATATTGATTGATTTGATGATATAATCCGTTATCTTTTGAGGGTTTTTCCATGTTAACTATCATCAAATCTCTCTTTGAGAAAACCATCTATAGGAATGAATTTTTCCGAATAGTTCGTGTTTCCGAAAATAAGTGGCATGTAAAAGCTAGAAATAGCCTAGCTGGCACTCTTGTTTTTTCTGAAAGTATTGTATATATTTCTGTCAGTGATACTCCAGACAACATCACAAAGAAAGATTCAGTGATTGCTCGCTATGCTGTTTTAAAAAAAGACACTGATGTTTGTGTTGATGATTTTATCGTAAGCACTGTAAAAGCCAGTCTTATTTTCTATATTGATTCCTCTGATGTTTCTTATTTTCTAGGTAAAGAGAATACGACCTTTGGAGTGAGAAATACACAAAATCAACATGTTTACAAAACTGATATTAACCTACGTAAAATAAACATAAGCCGCTTTGAAGGTTTATTATTTGAGCAAGATATTTATTCATTGGTTGAATTAAATAGTAAAAAAATTATTAATTCAGTTTTTCACTTTTCATTTAATTGTGTAACTATTCCTTCAAAGAACACCCAATTCAAAACCTATTATATTATTGGAAAAAAACTCTTTTCACTCAATAATATGACAATGTTCAAAGAATCAACACTTAACTATGTAAAAGGAGAAAATGCGTTCAATCCAGTAGGTTTTCAGTATGGCATTCAAAATCAATTGGAAAATAAATTCGATGAACTTGAAAAAAAAATAGAACTTGATAATATTTCTATTTTGATGCATCGCAATCAATATTGTTTATTGCAAAAAAATAAAGACACTATTTCTTTGAGCTATCTGGCTGATTTTAAATATGATAACTCAAAGATTCCAAAAGAAGAGATTTACACCATTGAACAAAAAAATTCTATTGTTATCAAAAGAAATTGCAAGGCTGGCTCAATACGTGCCAAATCGGAAAATTTTAGCTTACAAATGGCAAAAGAACATGAAATGTCAATATTCGAGAGTATCAATGTCAGAAGAGACCGATTAAAACACACACATCCTTCCAGACAAGTTTTACAAACTTTGAAAAAACTTGGGCTTTCTACAGAGACGCCTATTTTGGAAGAATCATTTAAAGTCATTGAGTTCTTTGAAATTTAATATCTATAGGAAATTTATTACTATGTTAGAATGTTTTATTGACTATTTTAAGAAGCCTGTCTATAAGGAATCTGCTTTTTTTATAAAGAAGTCTAAGGAAAATGTCTATTTTCTAAAAGCTAAAAATGGGCTTTATGCAAATATTCATTTTGATAATAATAACATGTATGTTTGTGTATTTATGACTAACGATAAAAATAAAAAGATTGAAAAACTCTCTTATTTTTCAAAAAAAAGTGATAAGGCAACATCAGTCATTGATTTTATCATACAGTCTATCCGCAACAATATTGTTTTTTATTTAAATAAAAAAGACATCGACCATTTTCTTGTTACCAATGCTAATCTAAGTAATGACGATTTTATTTATAAAATGCTTAAATATCATTTTAATCATCACGAAAAAAATCAATACAACTATTCATTTTCATTTTTTAATGATAAAAAATATGTAGAAGTAAATTTTTCAAAAAAAAGAGTTATTGGAAATATTTACAAGTTTAAATTTTATAAAGTTTGTGTATCCGGTAATTATACTGAAATGAATATTAATTATATTATTAATAATGAGCTATTTGAACTATCCACAATGGATCAATTAAAAAAATCTGTTACTGAACGAAAGTCTACTAATCGTAAATTTTTTTCCCTTGTTTCTCCAAAGTCTAAAGTAGTTATAAAAGAATCTTATGGCTTTGATGGAAACTTAAATGAATCCATGAATAGCTTAATAAAATTGTGTGATTTGAAAAAAATAAGACTCCTGAAAAAAGGTAACGACTTTTGCTTTTTTGCAAGAAGTAAAAATAAATTAATTTTAAGGTATTTAACTGATTATAATATTTTTGAATCTGAGTTACGCAACTTGAATAATCGTATTATTTATTTCGGCAATAATTTGGTGTTGATGACATATACGGCCAAAGAAATAACAGTCGAAAAATCAGAATTTGGATTTAGGAAGGCCATGGATCATCAATTCGATATCTTGTCGATGGTTTCTAATAAACTGGATTATTTTACACGTTACCATCCTTCTGAATATGTATTAAAAACTCTTGCTGCACTTGGCATGTCTTGTGAAACGCCTTTATCAAACGAAGATCTCAAAATAGTAGAAATGTTTGAGGTATAAAAAAAGTCCTTATCAAAGGACTTTTTTATTTTTTATTGTTTTCAAACATCGATAATCTCAATTAACTGTTTAAACTGGCCCAGATTCTTGTAAAAATACTCCACATTCTCTATATCAATTAATTTACCTTCATTTTTAAAAATATATTCATGAGGAATCATTGAAAACAAAATGGTTCTGGCTAGTTCTCTTGGGTCGGCTGACATATCAACAACAGGCGATTCGTTTTTTAAATGTCGAGTGAAACAAGTGAGTTGACTGTCATATAAGTAAAAATGAACATCTTTGTCAAACTTAATACCTTCCCTGTAAATATCAAAACATGCTTTGATGTGAGCGTTCAGTGACTGGCCTTCAAATTTTATGAATCCATCAACAATATAAAAATGTTCATGGATTTGACGATCATCTTTAGTTGTAATGTAATTAAAAAAATACTTCTGATAGGCTTTTATAGTGTGTTGGCGAAGACCTTGTACAATGTCATGTTGTGAAGGGGTTACATGTTCAACGACATAAGCGAGCACATCCGCAATATATTGAATCTGCTCAGGTGTAAAGCAGTCAATTTTTGGAAACATCTCTACAAAATTGCTGCGTTGATGTCCTTGAACACTAACCTTATGAATCCTTATCCCCTTATGAAATGTCCCTGTATAATTAAATGCGATATCATCCAACCAGTATTCTTTTGACTTTAAATGTTTACGTTTTAAACAAAATACTGTATTTTCATCGTTGTCTTCCGGTTCAATATCCATAGAGCGATCAGACACCGAACAAATTTCAAAACGCAATCTATTTTCTCTTTCTTGTCTGTTTTCTTGCATAGATACCTCGCATTAATTAATATTGCATTCTAGCAACTTTCATCTTTTTTATCAATATTTATTTGAAGACTAGTATTCTTTTGTTATAATGTTTAAAATCAATTTTGAGGTTTTGATGTTGGAATTTTTGAAATTCTTTTATAAGAAAAAGCCTATTCATGTCAATGATTTATTGACGGTAAAGGAAATAGAACCCAATCAGTTTTGGGTCGAGGCAAAGAATGGTTTATCAGCCTCTGTTGATTTTCATGACAATTATATGTTTGTCAATATAAAAGATAGATCCAACAGTACAGTAGTCAACTATTGTACCGAAAGACTTAATACTGAACAAAGTGTTATTTCCTTTGTCAGTGATACTTTATCCGAAAATATCTTTTTTCAATTTGATAAGAAAAATTTTTCCTACTTGAAAAATCGCTATACCGCTGTTTTTACAAATCATCCTAATGTCTTGAACATGTTGCTGAGTCCAACTTCTTTTGAAAACACTCATAATCCATCCACTCATTATTTTAACGATATTTATTATGCGGAAGTGATTGTTGTTCAAAAAGAAATTGTGAAGAATATAAAAAAAGTCAGTTTTCATTTGTTATCCTCTCATAAAAAAGCAGTTCAAAAGGCCCATTTCTATATCGTTGACAATCAATTATTTGAAATAGGCCGTTTTAGCGATTTTTCATCCATTAGCATTGTTAAAACAAAACTACTTGAGTTTTCAAACACAATAGATATTAAAAGAGTTAGAATACTCAAACACGATTATAATGCATGCCTTATTATAAAAGAAGGCAGAAAAATATCTTTAATTGTTGAGGACTTTAAGGATCTTGATACCAATAACAATGATAAGGATAAAGAAAAGAATAATAAATTCTTAAAATTAACTTATGAGAATGGCCTCATTCAGCAAGAAAGTAAGACTTATACACAAGTTGATTACGATAATTATTATCATCAGTTTATTAATGTGTATAGTCAGCGATTGAATTATTTTCGTTCTCATTACCCTTCCTTAAAAGCACTAGCAGCCTTGAAAGAGCTAGAACTGGACCATGAGATTCCATTGAGTTCTGAAATTTTGAATGTTTTATCTATGTATGAGATCTAATCATGTCAACAATATTACTAATTATTAAAAAACCTCATTAAGAGGCTTTTTTATATTATTTATCGTTTTGTTTTAACCAATCTTGCATTTCTTTGATTTCTAATTCTTGGGCAGCAATTATACTTTTTGCCAATTGAATCATTTTTTCATCTTTTCCATACTGTAGTTGTATTTTTGCCATATCGACTGCTCCAATATGGTGAGCCAACATACTTTTCACAAAATAGACATCAGCATTACCAGTATCTTGAACCAGCATTCCTTTATGCATATCAGTATTTGCTTTGATATAAGCAGTTGCATATTCTGATTGTACTTCATTTCCTGCTTTTAGATGAGATTGATGCGTTTGACCCGAGTTTTTGTCATAAATAGTCACGTCTCGGGTTTCGGTTTGATGCATATCATGATTCATATGATTTTCTACTTCGGTTGCACTCACAGCAGCCGATGAAATCGTAATCGCAGTAAGAAAAATGAATTTAGACATTGTAGTTAATTTTTTCATAAGTAGTTCTCCTATTTTCAGCTACATTCTATAATAAGGGCCGACCAATGTCAAAAAAGTTTTTATGAAAAATAACTTAAAATAGAGTTGTTTTATTAAAAGTATTATAGTATGCTCTGCTTTCTTTCAACAAAGGACGATTAACAGATGAAATCTTTGGATTTTTTTGCTTTATCTTTTGCTTTGGCTGGAACTGCATGCTTGGCTGGCAAGGCATATGATAATTACATCTATGAACAACCTGCCGTCAAATTTGTAAATGTTGTAAAAATGGATGATAGTTATATTGTAGCAAAACTTCAACGAAAGGAAAAAACTCGTATTGCATTACAAGAACATGTAAGAAAAAACAACATGTTGAAATGTAAGGCTGATTTCAATTGTCTGACAATGGCTGAAGCTATTTATTTTGAAGCTCGCGGCGAAAACGAGAAAGGACAAATCTCTGTAGGTCAGGTGATTCTAACCAGAACTAAACGCTCAGGTTTCCCCAATACAGTCTATAAAGTAGTGCATCACAAAAATAGTGAAGGAATTTGTCATTTCTCTTATGTATGTGATATTGAAAGTGGTCGGATAAGTGGACGTATTGTGAACAATCGCTCTTATAAAAAAGCACTCGAATATGCTGCAGGCGTTATGAATGGTCAGTATCCTAATTATGTGAAAAATGCCGATCATTATTACAATCCGAATAAAGTTGAACGTGTACCATTTTGGGTAGCTAAAATGACTCAAATAGCTTATATTGGTAATCATCGATTTCTTAGTTCTCTGTAAAAAAGCCCCTATTTGGGGGTTTTTTGTATTTTAGCCTTGCCAATTTTCGCAGTTTTTGATATACTTCTCCCACACAAACAGACAAAGGTATACAGCTATGAGTAAAGTTCGAATTGTACATGATCAATACCCACAGAATCCTCGTGAAAACGATAATATTTGTTTGATGGTATGCCGTCATGGTCGTTACCAATTGGGTGATACAAATGCTAAACAAATTTTGGCAAAAGCCCTTGACGTGTGTGCTTATGAATACGATGAAATTGAACTAGTCCAAATGGCTGAAAAAGCAGGGCTGATTTTCGCTCAAAGTCCTGTTTATCTTTATGACCATGGTGGTATTACTATGTCAACGACCCCTTTTTCTTGCCCTTTTGACAGTGGTCAAGTTGGTGTCATTTTGGTACTGAAAGAAACGCTTCGGCAGGATTTTAATATCAAGAGGTTTGGTAAAAAAGTAACAGAACGTATGATGGAACTAGCAAATAAGCATATCAAGTCAGAAGTTTCTGCCTATGATAATTATATTTCAGGTGACATCTATAGGCTTGAATTTTTGAATAAAAAAGGCGAAGTAGAAGATAGCATTGGTGGTTTTTACGGAGATAACGTAGAGATTAATGGCATGCTTGATTATGTATCTCCTGATTTGCACCAAGCTGTTAGAGAATGCGATGTCACTTTCATCTGATGGAAAGTTTGGATTTTTTCGAAGAGGCTTGAATCGTATTCAATGCCTTTTCAGAAAAAACCTAGCTCCTACAAATGTTCTATCTTTATTTGCTGTTTCTCGGTTGGCGAATAAAAAACAGAGCTTGCATGATTTTACTCCTTTTTACGATCAAAATTGCGATCCTACCAAAATCTTTGTTACATCAAGTCAATATCGTGACTTACAATTGATTTCACAGTCTAAGCATACAGAATCATACATTGAGGATCAATTCAAACCTTATGATTCAATTGATTCTGACACCATGCAGATTTTCAAGGATTTTTCTTCTTTTATAGATTTGATTTCTACGGTTACTGATGATATTTGCTTTAATTCACTCAGATACGCTTGCATTCATAAAGACAGAGTTATCTTGATTAAGCGATGTTCTATAGTTTTTTATAAAACATCAGTTCAATGCGTTCATATCACAAAATATTTTTTCACTCTTATTCATGATGATGGAATTACGTATATTGGCGATATTCAATTAGAAGGAACTCATACTTTTGAGTCCAAATTGAATTTTATGCGTATTGATTTCAAGCGTAATTTTACAGGACAAGATAATTTTGAGATAGTTAAAGAAATTATAAATTCTTACAATAAAGGTCACTACCATTTGTTAGATGAAGGTATTTGGTTAGGTAAGTGTAGTTTACTAGATTTACATTATCCAGATTGGAAAGAAATTGGATTTCCTAACAATAAAGACGATATGAAGTTAATCCAGATATTGCATTATTAACACTTGAGATAAATCCATAAAAATGGTATTATCATTACTTCATAAAATGGAGACAAAAAATGACTACTCACCATCATGAAGACCCTCAGCAGTGCTATAAGATGAGTAAAAATTATCTTGTAATGGAAACTAATGGACTTTTATATAGTGGTCATTTTGATTTGGTTTCTCACATTCTCAAAAATAAAGCACATCTGGAAAAACTTGGCAATATGCGAGTTGGTGATCTTCTTGGCACACATCTTGATGGCTATTCTTTATCTATAAAAAGAAGTCCAAAAGGGCACTATGTTGTTGAGCCTAATGATGATAAAAAAAGAAGCAACTACATAGTCCAAATTGTAGATATTGATGATTATGAAAAACTGAATTATCTAGGCACTCTTCTTGAGGCTCGCAATGTTATTGAAAATATCAATAGCATCATCGAACTGGCAGAAAATATGCAATTGATGTTTACATCTTCTATTTTCAATATCACTATTTATGCTTGTCGTAAAGATAATCTGATTATTTTTAGCGGTAAGAAATTTTGATAATTAATAATTTTGAAAAAAAGTAAATTGATAAGAAAATCAGTTTACTTTTTTATTTTTTTGTGATACCTTCTGGATAACAGGAGATATTATATGAGAATGCCATCACTTAGACAAGATATTGAACAAGATGTAATTACCGAAACTTATTCACCCATTCGTAAATGGCTTGAACACATTGCTGAATTGACACGTCAACATAATCAAGACATGGTTTTATATGTAAAATCCAATTCCCCAGTCAATTTTTATATAACAAGCAATCCAGATTTGGCCATGAATATTGAGCAGCGTTATCTAGTACAAGATACTGAAATGACTTTAAAACAATGGAAAGAATGTCTTATTAATCTAAGTCATAAGTTTGGCAATGATGCTTTCTTGTACACTGTGCCAAGTCAGCCTGTAGATTTTTATCTATCGCCTATTAAATTGAAATAAGTTGTTTTTCATGTAGTTATTTGCTATAATAGATCTGTTGAAAATCTATTATAGTAATAGATTATGACTTGTCTCAGAGGATTTACTAATGTTTCGAGAAATGTGGAAAGTACCGCCAGCACGTCTATTGATGATTTTCTATTTTGTATCCGCCTTTGCAGTAGTTTATCCAATTGTTTACAGACCCTCTATTGTAAATTTTATTATATATTTTGGTTATCTTTACTATCTTGTCATTAAATGTAAAGGATATGAACTCTTTAAAGATTATCGCCATATTATCAACCATTCAGAAGATGTCAGCGAATTTATCGCTCGTACCGAAGATTTTATGGATGCACGTTATTATAAATTCAAAAATGTTCTTTCTTATTCCTATGGCTGGATTTTGATTCAGTGTATCTTTATGTTTTTCAGAGCTTGAAATTAAGCTCTGTTTATTTCTTCAAATAATCTCTTGATATGATATACTATAAGAAAAAGAGAATTATCAATGGAATTTTATAAAAAAATTGAAGTATTTACTAATATCATTAGTGGATCAGTAAAAACCAGACGCATACAAGATAATTATATGCCTAGTGCTGCTGACAATATTCGTAATATTGAGCGTGCAAATGAAATCCGTGAGAGTTCATGGACAAGTATTATAAATATGTGTAATGGCGTGCTTCCTGATAAGTATAATGTTTTTTCAAATAGATCTATTGGGTTCAATCTGATTTCAAATAATATTGACGTAACAATAGCCAATTTAAATACAAAATTTGTTGAATCCATTCATAAAGCTAGAGATATTTATACACAACTTTCAAAATCTCATGATATTGATTTTTCAAAACAATTAAATCAATTGGATTTATTATCCACCAATTTTTCTTCTGATCCCGCTATAACCCATACCATTAATAAATTGTTAGAATTCAAAAAATTCTGTCATCAGGGTGAAGCAACCATTAAATCCATTGAAGCGGTTATGTATAAAGAGCAAAGAGATGTTCAACAAGGAAGAGCTTACTTTGATAATAATCTAGATACAAATCCTTACTTGAAACCTTTAAAGGATCTGTTGATTATTCATAAAGACGTTTATCAAGATTATACACCTGACAGTAAATTTTATTATGACAACAAGGTATTGTTATCCTATTCTGATTCATTTAATTCATTGGTTAAAGAGATGTATCATCAGTTAAGAGAGTCTACTAAAATTTCTTTTTGCCAAGCAGAAGATTTCAAAGATAACCAGTTAAAATCCAAAGCTTCTGTTTTATCTTTTTTGACTAATAAAGAAAATGAGTCAACCATAAAATATAAGCTTGAATTTGAACAATCTCGTTATTCTGAAATTTTATTCTTTAAAGATGACAGTATTATGGTTAAGGATTCTAGAGGTCACTATATTGATATTTTAGAAAACAAAGAAGTAAAAGTTATATTGGAAACATTGATAAAAGATGAAATAAAATTTAGACTTAGAAAAACACCAACAATGTGTAAAGATTTTTTATCTATTGCTGAACCCAATCTATTTGATTGCCGCTATTTAGAAAGCATCTTAAATACCTATCAGAACAATGAAGATATTTTAAAAACTCATCAATATAATTTTAAAAAGGCTTATAAAGAATCTGCTGACAAGTATACCAGTAGCTATAGAATATTGGAAAATATGAATGATACTATGCATGCTATTATTAAAGATCATAAAATACAACAGTTGGCTCATAGTATATCTAGCAATAAATACATGCATCTGTATGATGAAAAAAGTTATAAAATCGTTGAACTTATTTACGATTTAAAGATTGATGAGTCTAAATTTCAAGATTACATTGGTAAAAAAATGGCTGCTTACAAAACTACTGAGGAATTTAATACGGCTTTAAGACAATTTGTTGCGTCTCTTGATTCCTTTAATCCTTTCAACATAGAAGAAAAAGCGAACCAGTATGATGCTAGAATTATATCTTATACTGACGATATCATGATATTGGAAATTACTGATTTTGAACAAAGTACCAGTTTAGGCAGTAGTAGCTGGTGTATCTCTCGTGAAGAATCTTATTTTGAAAGCTATACTGAAAACAACAACGTACAGTATTTTATTTATGATTTTAACAAACTGTCTTCTGATAATAATTCCATGATTGGGATCACTTTGGATAGTGATGGTCTTATATATGCTGCTCATTTAAAAAATGATGATTCTGTCGAGCAAGATTCACCTGCTATCAGTCAGATTGTCGATATGATTTTTCAAGGTTGTAAAAACAAAGACACTATAACAATTGCACCAAAAAACATATTGATGCCTTAAAAAAAAACCCTTGCAGTAGCAGGGGTTTTTTTTGTTCTTATTTTTAAAATTTATTCTATTTTTACTCAAAAAACTCTTTGTTTTTAAACATTTACTTGATTTTATTAAGCAAATTTGTTATTATCAAGCTCTAAATTAACCACATAGGTATTGTATATGTTGAATATTAAAGGTGCAAAAGAGTTTGCTGTTCAAGATGTTGCACGTTCAGCCACTGTTACTCGTTGGCACTCAGTAAACTGTCTTCGTTATCCATCGATTGCCGAACATAGTTTTCTGGTTACCATGTATGCTCGCGAAATTCTTAAACGTATCAATCCTAATGCGACCGCAGAAGAAAAGCTACTTCTGCTGGAATTTTGCTCTTTTCATGATTTGCCAGAAGTGTTGACAGGTGATATGGCAACTCCGGTGAAGCGTCTGTTAGAAGCTCAGTTTCCTGATGGTGAATCTCCTTTGGACATGATTGAAGAGGCTTTGTGTCCAGAATACAAAGAATTGAAGCACCGTATCTCCAATACCTATCTGGCCCGTATTGCCAAGCTGGCTGATGTGTTGGAAGCTGTTAAGTTTATCTATGTTGAAGGTAAAAGCTATATTCAGCGTCAAGACCAAAATCGAAAGGTGATTTTGGCATTGGATACATTGACTGATTTGGTTGAAACTCGTCTTAATGGTCTTGAAAACTGTGCAGACTCCATTCATAATGTTAAAAGTATTCTGACTGATATTACTGCTACCGAGGAATCGGATGCTATTTATGGCATCTTGAATGAACGTAAAAGTAATTATGAAGCTCGTGTAGAAGCTGCCAAACAAGAATTCCCTCATTTTGAATGGGATGTATGTCTTGCAGTTATGAATGACTTGTTGTATGGCAAAACTTCTCAAATTGATTTTATTGATAAATAATACCTGTATAAAAAAGAGCCTGAAGGCTCTTTTTTTTGCATTATCAATTATGGACTTTTAAATTTCAATATGCTATTATTACCTGTCGGTATATGGAGACTTTATGAAATATTTAACATCGTTAGCCTCAAATTCCAAAAATCTTGAAGCAGCTTTTATAGCTGCCGGGTTATCAGATATTACCTATTCGTATGATTCCGATACTGTATCCATTGGACAAAGAGACTATCCATGTTTTAAAAATTTAAACCCCTTAGTAAGTAATAATACGTTAAATCAATATCACTATTCGACAAATATTGATCATACATTAATGATTAAGCTGTTGTTTCCACAGTTTTCATCCGGTGAATGTCGGCAGATTGGTAGTCTTTTAGATTTTCAAAAAAAATTGTTTAACCTTGGCTCATTAAAAGAAAAAGAAACAGATAAAAATAGTATTTTTATCTTGCAAAATGGAGTACTTCATATTTCTTCTTCTATTCTAGATTTTATCATTAAAAACAAAAGTCTTATTATTTCTTGGAATAATTATGATAAAAAAGAAAAACACTATAAAAAAATATCCTTTTTATCAATTTATAAACTTTTTTTAACCTATTTCAAAAATGATATAGAATCCTATGTTGAAAAAAGAATACCTGTTGATAAAATGGATTCTAAACTTTTTAACATGATTGCAAATGAAAACACTTATGCTTATCTATCTCGTATATCAAAAAATAATGACTTAAAAGATTTTAAGTCTTCTGATTTATTTCAATTTTTAAAAGATAATTTACACAAAATTAGACCAATATATAAGAAAAAAATTCCTGTTGAAAAAGGATTGTTATATATTATGGATTATCATTTATCTTATTTGGATATACCTCTATTAGATGAACAATATGAAATGCAATTTTCTTTACATCAAGATTCTATTCATGAACAAAAATTATTTTTTAGAAATTTTCTAGAAAACGATGCGTGTAATTATTTATTAAATATATGTTCGTTGATTCAATTTAATAATAAAGTTTTAGCAAATGAACCCTATGAGCCTATTATTACAAATATAATCCATTCTGACTATTTTTCTAAAACCGTTGTACAAAAGACCAATTTATCTCCCTTGTCTTTACAAATTGGTTTATCATCTATTAACTTTAAAAAAACACTTGAATTTACGTATTTTTTATCAGGACGATGCTATTGTTTTAAATCAACAAGTCTAAAAAAAATTTATAAAGATTTCACTGAATTTACTCAAAATGTATTAGCCTACCAGCTAGGCCGTAGAGAAGTTTCAAATATAGATTTACAACTACTTAAAATGATAAATATTTAAAAGGAAAGATAAATAAAATGTTAATTTCAAATAATATAGAACATTTAATACAGTCAATTAATGAAAGCAATTGCAGTACATTTATTTATTCAGATGATGAGACGACGATTCCAGACACTGATATTAAAATCTTAATGTTTAGCTTATCTCAGTGTTCTAGTATTGAAGACTTAAAAACTGCATTTGGCTTTGTACTGACGGCTTCAGTCTATAAACATGCTATAATAAAATCTATATTTTCAACGTTGCTGACAGAAAAAGAAATTGGTTATTTTATATCTCTTGTATCCTTGATAAATTTTTACAATAATTTAGTAAAAAAATCAGAACAAGATATGTTTGCTCTTTCAAAAATGCCGAGCGGATATGAAATCAGAGTTGGTTTCTCCACGATAGTAGAAGATGGAGATTATATTAAACTGACCACAGATGATTTAGATGAACATGGCGTTGAATTCAAAAATAAAACGTTTATGGCACTCTATTACAATTATCTTCAATATATTCGAAAAGAGATTGCAGATACTATCGAGATTTCCATAGATAATTTAAATAATGATAATTTAGGTGTATTTCGAATGATGATTGACTAGCTATTGACCATAAAAATGTTGAATTTTTTTGGGCGTCATGATAGAATACCAGCAATTAAACCAGATAGAGAATAGTATGAACATTATCGAAAACTCCCAACTTCCAGAAGTCTTGTCTTCTTTTGTAGATTATCTCAAAGAGTCTTTTCATTATGATTCAAATAGAGTTCAATATTTTGTTTCAACATCTTTGACGGCAAATGATTCGGCTTTGACGCCTATTCTTCGAAAAAAAATGAAAGCTCTCAATAATACAATTGATTTTGAGGAAATCAGGAATGAGTTGAATACCATTGCCGCTGAGTTAGAAGAATTTTATGTAATCAGCATGATGCGTCATACTGATAATTTTGATGATACCGATTATTTCTTTGTTACTGTAAATAAAAACAAGGTTTTTATCCATCAAAATTTTTCAACATTTGATCTTGTTGACATGTACTATTTTCGAGGAAGTGATGGAGAACTTGGAGAAGGAACTTATGTATCCAATACGCCTGTCTTTGAATCTTCTGACACCCAAAACTTTCTTTACAGATTGATGACTTATAAATTTACCTTCAATGCTACACTCAATAAGATATTGGATAGAAATTCTATTAATCAAGTTGATATTAAAAATCACAAATTGGAAGTTCAAGTTCTTTCAGGTATTCATCCATCAACTGTTGATTCAATTAATCGTAAAAAAATTCTAGATTTATTGCAACATAATTACAATGAATTTCATCCAGATAATCTTATTTTGGTTAAAATTCTCTATAAATCCGAACTAATTTATGATAAATTTTTCTATAAAGTGTCTCCACAACAAGCAGTATCTACCATGATTAAGCCTTTTAAATTGACCGATGCTGAGTATTCTCAGATTGAACGGAAGCCCACTCTATCAAAAGAATATCTTGATGATTTTGAAGATCAGTACAAAGTTCTTGAAATGATTATGGAATAAGAATTAAATCAAGATCTCTTGAAAGCATAGTGGTATTGTTCTTTTATTACTAGATTAATGACAGTGGCTATCAATGACGTTTTATATTTTAATAACATTTAAAACCATTGCATTTTAGTGCGTTTTTTGTTAGAATCAAGTATTACCAATAATAGAGATAATATATGAAAATTGATATTGAAGCCTTCTTAAAAATGAAACCCGATGCATATGTCACTATGCTTAAAAATCTTCATGTGAAACAAGTCAAACAAATTTATGAAGTACTTCGTGGGTTTGATGATTTTTATGAAGAAATTGAAGAACTTAAAAGATTGACAAAGAATGTATATGGTACACTAGAACATGTCCCTAACAAGCAAGAGAGTAAAGCTATTCGACAAGCTCTCCAAAAACAGAAACAATCGAGGTAGTAAATGAAAACAAGTCAAGAATTTAAACGCTTTGCTCGAAAGATTATGAAACATTATGGAAAGAAAAATGGAGTTGTTCGCTCTGTTTATCTAGAAAGCCCATCAATGGAACGAAAAGAGATCAATAACAAAATTATCAAAGCGAGAAAAGATATTGCTTGGAAAAATGAAATTAACGATTAAACTTACAGGAGCCTTTGCAACGCTCTTACTGTGGGGGTGCTCAACTCATTCTAACGATGAGTATGGAACTGTCTCATCAGGAGATTCGTCTGCCAGTTATATTCAGTGGAATGAAAACTATGCAGTGACCGTAAAGCATATTAAACAATTAGACAGTTATGTTTATCTTTCTGGTAAATATGACATACAGTTTTTTGAAAAAAAATCTACCAAAATACCTAAATGGAGGTCTTTAAAATCTAAGGAATCTCTTACGATGTCTGGTTTTTATAACGGTGAACATATATCACTAGAAGGCCATGATATGGGCATTAATGTAAAGCCTAATAGTACGCCTATTCCTGTATACAGAGTAGTTGATGTTGCTATTAAGCCCGGTATGTCAGGAGGCCCAGTAACAGGAGATGATGGAGCCGTTGTTGGCATGAATATTGGGTTTTCCAAAGAGTCTTTGAATTTTGGTGAAAGGTCTTATAAGATTTCTGTGTATATACCCTATGAAATCATCTTAAAAGAATGGATAAATTATCAAAAAATTCTTGATGAAGATGATTGAAACCTCTATAATAGACACTTCAAGACGGAAATCGTCTTTATCATAACCGGCTATTGCTGCGTTTAATTAAAACTAAAAATTAACACCATGATTGTAGTGCGTACAAGCAATAATAAAAATAACAAGACGCTTCTGCCTTATTAACTGCCACACTATTTTATGACAGTATTTAATTGACAGGAGAGACTATGTATAAATTTAAACGTGCTATGCTGATGACATTGGCTATTGGTTTTGTTGGCGGTGGTGATCATAGTCAACATCATGACCGTCATCCTTCACAATCAAAAGTCAGACGTTTTTCAACACTGACTCAAAAGAAACATCAAGTGTTTCATCCTAAATAAAATTTGGAGCCGTCAGGCTCTTTTTTTATTGATAATTTTTAAAATTCATGTATACTGGCTAATATTAAAATATATGGAGACTTTATGAAATCGCTTGATGGTGCATCACCCGAAAAGCCAGATCCTATTTTTGAAGCTGCAACAGCAAAATTAAAAAAGTTTCGTCATATTATGTCAAAAACCATTGATAAAAAATTTTCTATCAATACACATGATTTTAAATTTTATATAACCCCTGTTGTAGAAAAATATCTGATTGGTCAATCGTTTCATCATGTGTATGTTTCTCAAATTAATAATAGGGGATTCAATTTTTATATTAATATTTATAATAGTGTTCATCATGCTGATATAACTTTTACTATTCAAAACGACTACCTTAAAACCAATCTGCGTAATATTCTGGCTTTTTTTGAAACATTTTATAAAGATGTCTCTATTGTTTATATGGCAAACTGTAAGACCAGTCGTTCAATGAATAATATTTTTTCATCATGGTTCTTGCCTGATTTAGAAGTTTATCAGTCTAATTTTAAGTTTTTTGGTCGTAATCCCATCTATAAATCAGCTTTGCCTTGGGATGTTAGTCAAAAAATCGAAATGCTTGATTTTCTAGAAGGGGATGAACTTCACTTTGTACAACAATTTATTGATCTGTATCGTGAACATGTCATTCCTAAAGATATTTTGTTTAATTTCGACTTTACAGCACCACCAGACGATATGAGAAACTATCTTGACATGATTAAAATGATTAAATTTTAAACAAAAAAACCGTCGCTTGACGGTTTTCTTTATTGAACGTTTATATTTATAAAATATCTTTACCCGTTCTTGTTTTATAAGACTGGTAATGGATATCTTTCTTCAACGCTTCTGCACTCATTGTATCAGCCGAGTTCAATGTATTTGTCAATGTTGAGAGCGATGCAGAAATTCGAGAGTCTGTGTAAGCTGCTCCTATATCGTTTAGCATTCCTGTAGCCCCACGAAGAAGACCTTTAGCACCTTCAAGATTACCGGCTGCAATTTGAGCACTGGCTTCCAATTTGTTTTTGGCTATAATCAACAATGTTTCCTGAATCTTAACTTCTTGATTGAATTCCAGTTTTTCCCACTTTTTAGAGCTTGTAGTAGGTAGTTCAACTGTTACAGTTTGGTTGACTTTATTACCATTTTCATCTTTGTATTCTAAATTCAATTCACCTATAACTACTTTTTCACCTGACTTTTTAGGGTATGTTGTATCCAATTTGAACAATAATGATAATTTAGATTCTGATAGAACATTGGCTAAATGATAAACACCCTCTTTTATTTCAAAACAATTCATCTGATCGGCCACTTTGAATCCTTCATTAAGAGTCAATGTAAACTTTATTTCAGATCCTGCAATGTTTGCCATACCCGTAAATTCTTCTGCAAACATCTGGTCGAATTCCTTTTCATCTTTGATGTAATAGAAATTGCCACCACCACTTTCAGTCATGGATTGAAGAAGATTTTCATTAAAACTGTCACCAACACCAAATGTTGAAGTGGTAATGCCACTCTTATAAAGGGCCGCTACATCAGCCGCAATTTCTTTGGAATTAGTTACACCAATACCTGTTTCACCATCAGTGAGGACCATGACACGATTGATATATTTTTCTTTGAGATTTTTAACAACCTCAGTGGCTCCTGTTACCCAGCCTTCATGAAGATTAGTCCCACCCATAGCACGCAGACCACTAACTTTTGTAATCATTTCCAATTTACTATTGGCAGATACTTGTTTGGCATCAATTATAATTTGGGCTTTATTAGAAAACACAACCAATGATACATAATCACCATCTTTTAAACTCTCAATGGCTTTAATTGCTGCTTTCTTGACTAATTCAATTTTTGTAATCGATGGTACATTGAAATGATTGTTTGGAAAATTTTCAAGTCCATTAAACTGACTGTTAAATAGTTTATTTTTTAGTATTACACCGCGTTCAAATTGATTGCTTCTGCCAATATAATCAGACATTGAACCCGAAACGTCGATGACTAAACTAAGATTAAGCTTTTGACGTTTAACCGCTTTTGAAACTTGTTTTTTCTGACCTTCAAGCTCTACCAAGAACAGAGCATCCTTGGAATTCATATTCAGAGCGGCTTTTTCTGCTAAGTATTTAATATTGATCATGATTATTCTCCTATTCCTAATATTTGTTTAATTTTTTCAAGAATTTCTTCTTTATTGACTGGGTTATAGTTTTGTTCCATTTTTAAGTATAGCTTTCCTGTATTATCTAAAGGAATTTCACTAAACACTTTAATGTTGTGCTTTTGTGATTCTACATATTCCAAGCTCTTTTTCATAACAGAAGATTTTTCCAATAACTCAGATCCTACGGACCTACCCAATGATCCTACTGCTCTAGGTGATTGACTGCCGCCTATCATGAAATTAGCTGGTTGTACATTATGGTTGTTAGTGGGCATCATGGTTCTAGCTTTTATAGCTTCCAACACACTTAAAGCATCAAACTGTGCAATAGATGCAGATGCCTCACTGGTATCGTTCACCGCGTTTGAACTCATGTATGAGGTTGAAATCATATTTTTCAACATTTTTTCACCTACCCCTTCTTTTTGAAGCTCCTTGATTCCAAGAATTTGAGTGACATGAGAATCATCAAAATAGTTTTTGCGGCCTTCTTTCAGTGGACTTCCAATCATGTCTTTCGACATCCAGTCTGTGATTTTTCGAGGTGTTACGATATCAGATACACGCCCATCTGAACTCTTTCCAATATATTTATTTTCTTCAAGTCTTTTGTTGACTTCATTCGCTAATTCATCTAATGTATAACGTTTCAGCATTACCATATTCTCCGTTGATAGATTTAATTTACATCAATTGATGTAAGTTGTCAATATATAATGTAAATTAAATTGAAAATACTATAATGCTATGTTATGATATTGATTTACAGCCATTTTCTAAATATAATTTATGGAGTTTGTTATATGCTTACTAATAGAACTAAAAAATTTATTAAAACTTTTTTATTTGATACCTATGATATTTGTTGTCAGAGCATCCGTATCCCAGCAGGATTTTACTATGGTTCACAATCTTATATACTTCATTGCACTTCAAATGACATTAAATTTCAGATGTCATTAACTATAACAATTAACCAGTCTGATATTTTCACTGATGACCAACCTCGTGATTTATCATTTAATTTAACCATTAATCCTCTTGTTGCTAATGATGTTAAATCTTTATCAAATTTTATTCACAATCACTTATTGGTTCAACAATTGGACAGTATCAATTCTGAAAATGCAATGGGCCTGAAAGACAATCTTTCTTTGTGTATGTTTTGTAGTCACATTAGCTTGTTGTCTGGTTACATGATCAAGGACAAGGGTTGTTTCTCCGTCGAAGAATATAATAAAGAAATTTGTATCCTTGCCGATATTTCAGCACATGAAACCTATGGACAATTTTTGAATCAAGGTTACAGGCTGTTATCAATTGGAATTGAAGGTGAAAAATTTGTTTATGAATTTTCTTGGTATGAAGGTATATCAAAGCATAAAGAAATAAACACATCCTATAATCTATCCATACAATCCGATATTTTAAAATTTAAAGGATCAGCTTTTAAAGAATATATCAACTATGCGGTTAAAAAACAACTGATAACACATTCTTATATTGAGAATTTAAGTATGGATGGGCTATCTTATGAGGAATTGTTGCAGTATCTGAAGATTCAAAAGATGTACCAAATTTAACTTTCAATCTGATTGAATTTATGTTAATATCTAATCAAACGAAATAGAGGTTAAATTATGTGTAAAGTTCTTGAATTTCCTAAGAGAAAAACCGTCATTGATGCAGAAACCCTTGAAAATTATGTGGCTGTTTTAGAAAAGAAGAAAAATATTGTTTTCAGGCAAGATATGATTTTATCATCTTCTAATATTAATCGTTTGTTTAGTGGCTGTCATAATGCCTATGGTGAACTGCCAGAAAAACAATACAAGCTATTGCTGACCTTTCATAATCAGCCTTCATTAGAAACATGGAATATGATTAAAAATATCTTTATCTTTGGCCGTGTAACCCCACTTGATATGGCTATTACTTATGATATAAAAAATCAGGAAATCGATGAATATCCAAGTAAAGCAGACTTTATGTTGTATTTCTCTGCTTATAAACAAAAAACGCTCCTGAGCAATGCTAGACTTATTTCTAATTATGACAGGTTGCTTCATGAAACAGAAATTAAATATCCAGAAATAAAAAATATTTTTTAATAGGCGTCATTTTAATGAAAATTATTATACAAGATATTGAAAATAAAGATAATGCTTATCATGTTGTCAAGAATTTCGACTCTTTTAATATCAAGCGTGCTGTTGAATTTGCCATCAAACAAGAATATGGTGGTGGAGCAAAAATTGAAGGTTTATGTATGAATCCTTCTGTTCATCATCATGCTGATTATGTCATTGTGACAGGTGTTGAATATGATGGTTCTGGCACTGAACGATATCCGGTACTTTGTAATGGTGATACACTTTATCTTGAAAAGTCTGTATTGAAGCGTTTGACAACCAAAGTACGTATTGAAATTAAGCTAGATACATTAGCTCAAAAAAAATTAAATTGTTTACAAAAATTAATTAAAGAAATTAAATTTAGAAAAATGATAAAGAGTCAGTTTGATAATTGATTTTTATTGTAAAATAACGTATGCTTATAAAATAATTGAAAAATAGGAGTTTTTATGATTGACGGTATTAGTGAAGAGTTTTCAATCGCTGTTGATAAAGCGATTATGAAAAAAGGTGAAAAAGGAATTCGTGATGTTGTCACTCAGTATATGTTTGGTGAAAAAAAATTATTTAACTCATCATGGGGTAAGTTAAGTCAAGATGATAGGCTTGTATTTGTTGATCGCTTTATTGATAATGTAAAAGCAAGTTATCAATCAGATGGCCGTACTGGTGTTTGTTGCTACATTCAAAATTTTAATAATCAAGGAGTTTCTGTTTGATGAAAGTTATTACACTGATTTATGATCCAGTCGAAGGCCAACCAATTCCAGATTCTAAAGTGGTAAGCTCTGTGTCTTCCTTTCTTGATGTCTTTAAACGCGAAGTGTATTTTAAATCAACTTTTGGGAATTTTAGAATTATTGAAGAGTTTATCAGACAATCTGTTGAACGTGGAATTTCGCTAGATAACATTGCAATTATTTATAAGATTGCAGGTCAGGAAATTACAATAAATACAAGCAATGATCCCTCATCGTATTGATTTTTTTCTTGTCTTGTAGTATACTAAACCTCTAATTAATTGGAGGTTTTATGAAAATTATTCTTGTTGGTGCTCCCGGCTCAGGAAAGGGTACACAAGCTAAATTCATTTCTCAAAAGCTTAATGTCCCTCACATTTCCACTGGCGATATGCTCCGCGAAGAAAAAGACAGTGGATCTGAACGTGGTAATCTCATAAAATCTCTTATTGATAATGGTCAATTCGTATCAGATGAGTTAATTATCTCTATTGTCGAACATCGTATTGCTCAATCTGACTGTGCCAATGGCTTTATTTTGGATGGTTTTCCTAGGACATTGAATCAGGCTACTAAAATGATTGAAATGGGTATCACCATCGATCATGTTATTGAAATTTTTGTACCTTTTGATCTAATTATTGAACGTATTACCGGTCGCTTGATGCATACCCAGTCAGGTCGAGTCTACCATACTGTTTTCAATAAACCAAAGGTAGCAGGACTTGATGATATTACCGGTGAATCTCTGACTCAACGCAGTGACGATACTGTTGAGTTTGTAACCGAACGTCTCAAAGATTATGAAAAAAAGACGCTGCCTGTTGTCAACTTCTATCAAGAACTAGCCCTGAGCAAAAATAATTTTAAGTTCTCTCGTATTGATGGTGTTGGAACATTGGATGAAATTACTGCACATGTTTATAATAGCCTGTCTATTTGAATGAATTAGTTCAGTTAAATACAAAATTCAGTCTGGTTCATGTGGACATTTCTATGTTTAATATCAATTCAATATCAAAGATTAATAGCATAATAAGGCCCGTCAAAATCATGATTTGACAGATTTGATACCAGAGGATTGGGTGTAATTTATCTTTCACCCTTGTAATTGTCTCAAAAAGATGTATAATAAGACCAACCAATTATGTTGGAGGTTTTATGGATAACTATTTCTTTACTAACCTATTCATGTTGATTATGTTAGTAGCAGCACTAGTGCCCGTCAGCTTTATATTCTTTCTTAACAATACGTTTTCACCAAGAAAGAGAAAGTCACCTACAATAAATCTGGATGCTCTTGATGGTAAAGAGTAAGTGTCAAATTAAAGCTGCCTAGCAGCTTTTCTTTTTTCATAATCATGTCATAATTGATTTTTAATTTATGGATGTTGCTAATCTTTTTAATTTTTGGTATAATAAGCATCACTTAATTCACTAGCCTTTAAAGGAAAAAAACATGACTTACCAAGCCTTGGAAATGCAGAAGTTTGTAAAAGAACATTATCGACTCAGCCCCGTTTCAGAAATGGAATTTGCTTTTGAACCACATGGTGAAACTGATCAGCATAAACGTAATTCATCACTTGCTTTCACCAAGCGAATAAAGGCTCTTGATCCTGTTCTACAAGAAATGTTTGATGTTCAGCACAAGTTATTTTTGTGTTTCAACGAAATGCCTGTGGTGTTTAAACTCGGATTCAATTATCATGCTTTCAATGCACTGGCCCCCTTGTATGCGAAGCTAGAAAAAACTGTCAAAGAGTTTCAGAAAACACTAAAAAAACATTCTGGCCAACCCGAAGTTGTAGAATACTATAAAGAGCTTGAGCCTTTTCTTGCTGTTAGTGTTTATGACATGATGAAATCTGATTTTGCTCTATTCGAATCTGAAACTGTGAAGCGTATGTCTGAAAACAAGGCGTCTGATCCTGTATGGGATCATTGGGATTCTGAATTTATCAACTGGGAAATGGTGAATCAGCTTTACAAAGAAGCTAAAAAGTAAAAAATAGTCAAAAAAGACCTTTCTTGAGGTCTTTTTTGTTTTTATGGTTTTAAATTTTTTAATTATGGCTTCATTACTAAAAAAGATCTGGAAAATTAAAAATTTAATGTTATTGAAAAAACTACTTTTCGAATGTTTTTTTTTGATTTTTGTTATAATTTTTGTTATTGTTTAAAATAGAATAAATAAGGAGTTCTTGATGCTTAATTCTGTTACTTTATTGTTTGATACACATAAACGTCCACCACTTAAATCCATTGTTGAAGCTTTGAAGTCTGGTCTAGATGATAAACGTATCATTGTATCCACTAATCCTGAAGATCATGACTACTGCCGTTCTTATAAAGATGAAAAAATATGATCATCTTGTTCAAACGTTCTGCAGTCGGTCAAACTTCGCCTCTGCTGTTTACCTTTACTATTTGATTTAAGAAACAAATCAAAATCGTTGGTACTTTTTATCTTTCTTGGATTGCAAACTTTCCATAAATTGGTTTTATATACACCGAGATCAGTCTTCGGGAAACCTACTTTTATATGGTTTGCTGCTCCATTGAGATCTGAGTTAAATACTTTATTTAACTCTCTGTCTTTGTACATGCCACGCCCTAACCTATTACCTTTCGCACCACGATTACCATTTAAATCATTAGGTGTTACTGCAATATTTAAAGCTTTTCTTGCTTGATTGTCATTTACATCTCTTGTTAAACAACTTGTTTTAGAGGTATAGGCTTCATCTTTATCAACGACACATATCCCAAATTCACTTCCTTTTGTTTTAAGCAGATTAAGCATTTTACCAAATGGAATTTGGTAAAACTTCTGCTTTGTCTTTTTTTGCATTTCAATGGAACCATCTTCTTTGGCCTTGCTAAGATTGGTTGAAATGACCAGATCGCTTACTTTATTTGCTTTTAGGTATGTCAACACTTTTTTTGAAATCTTATTCATTTCGCTATCAAAATAACGATTTCTATTTTCGTGAAGTTGACTACGCTGCTTATGTAGAGATCTTCCAATAGAATTGTAAGCCACTGGTATTTCAACAGTTGATTTATCTTTTTTGATAATAGTTTTATACTCAATAACGTTTTTTGATAGTTCAATGTTTAATTTGGCTAATTGTTTATTGAAATAAGAATTATATTTAATAAAAGGCGATCCACTTACAATAAGTGATTGTATTTTTTCATCATCAATAAAAAGTGAAAGAGTATTAATAACACCCACATCACCACCGGCTACTTTTTGAACTTTTTGCAATTTCGATGATGTTTTAACTTTCTCTTTTTTCGGAACTTCATAGTTAAAGTTATAATAGATGTTATTGTTTGACAATGAAACTGTCATGCTTGTGATAGTTTTTGAACTAACATAGTCGTTAGTTCTAAATCGAGTATAAATCATTCTTTTAAAAACAGTTAAACCAAGAACATTTTTTCGTTTAAATGAAAACTTATCTTGTTCCATCGGAATAGAATATTGATGAACTTTTGCTATTTTTTTAGCCGATGGAAATTGCGGAACACCTGTAAAGGCAGATGGATTTTCAAAGAACTCTTTTCTTCTATCAAAAATATTGTTCCAATCTTTTGATAATCGACGAACAATCATGGAGATGTTTTTGTCATTGAGAATATTCCCCATTTCTTTTGCATCTTGAAAAATTTTATTATCTTTAAAATAATCATTAACCAAAGTAATGTTGTCTTTGGTCTTTTCAGCACCGTTGGTGTTGGAAAGAACAGCTTTCATAATAGTTGGGTTTAATAGTAAATTAAACATGGAATAATTTCTATCTTCAATTGTTTCTATGGCATAGATTTTATCAAGTTCTGTTTTCAAAATGATGTTAAGCATATTTTCAAGATGCTTATAAGAAAGAATGGCTTTTTTAAGATGACGAACGACCTTCATATCTGTTTCATGAACAGTAAAACTTTTAAGGTGTTTTTTGTCTTTTTTAATTGTCATAGTCATTCCAAATTAAAACGATAATACAATAAATAGCTATAAAAGTCAAGTAGTTATTGATTTTTTATTTTTATGAGAACGTTTACCATAAAGTTTAGCAGAAAAGACCGTCATTAGTTCAATCACATCTTGAACAAGTTCTTGTTCAAATGTGACACATTGAACAGCATCAACAATGACCACTTTCGTTCCGAATTTTTTACATAAGGAAAATATTAATTCACTTCCAAAACGCAATAACCTATCTTTATGAGTTAAATACAAGGTATGGACTTGTTGTGAAGTGATAAGATTAATTAACTTTCTCAATCCACTCTTGTTATAATTTAAGCCACTTCCAAGATCGGATATGAGCATTTTATGCTCATATCGTTCAATAATAAGTTCTAGTCTTTTAGATTGAGTTTCAAGATCTTTCTTTTGGTCATGAGAGGAAACTCTAGCATAAGCAACGTGTAATTTATTACGAGATGGATTAATAATGTCAAGAACATCGTTGAGATGAAAGCGGCGATGATCACCAAAAGTACGAAAAGCTTTTAATTTACCAAGTTTATTCCAACGACGAAGCGTTACAACAGAAACACCAAGCAAAACAGCAGTTTTGCCAATGGATAAAGATTCAGATGAGTATTCAATCATAAAAGTAATCTCAAAAAATGGTTAATTAAGGAAAGATTACAATAAAAAAGAATACAAGAAAAGCGAAATGATCAGATTTGATCAAACAACAGTGGTGCAGCTAAAAACCCTGATTTCGTCATGGACAGTGGAGTTGCCATTTCATATAAAAAACTATCAGATCACGACAATGTTTTTTTATACCGTATGCTGTTTAAGGTTGCTGCCAAATATGGGAAAAAAGAAATCAATTTAAAAGATAATAAACTTTATCCGTTTACTTATTATGATGAAGATGAAAAAGTATTTCTGATAGAGGAACATCGTTGGGATGATGTTTATAATGATGGCTATGTTGCAAAATATGACTCTGATCTTGGGAAACTTCGAATTTTATCAGAACTGGAACTAGGGCTTCTTGAAAAAGAAGAAGAAAGAGGCAATGATGATGTTTGGGATCAATGTCATTTTTATGATTTTTTATGTATTACAGAAACTACGATCTATGAAGAAGATGAGCCATCTTTTTTTGTTTCGAGATTTTTTTGGGAGCGTAGAAAAAAAGCATATGAAACTGATGTCAGACGTGCATTGAAAAACGTAGATTATATAGGCTTAAAAAATGGTATCATTTAGTTATAGAAAAATATTTTATTGATATTTATTAAAAAAAATGCTATAATTTTGTAATTAAAGAAAGGTGATACTATCATGGATATTCAAGACATTCTTAAAAACCACTATAACGTTGACCAATTTATTGAAATGGTCGGTGATAGGTTTCCTTTGCTTTTGAAATTCAAAGATACTCCGCAAGACAAGATTTGGCATGCAGAAGGCGATGTTCACATTCACACAGACATGGTATTAAATGAAACCTATAAAGTCATTGCAAATGAAGCCTCTCATCTTAGTGATGACGATAAATTCTGTTTGATTATAGGAGCTTTGCTGCATGATATATTTAAACCAGTTGTTACAAAAGAGATTGAACGTAACAATCGCGTGTGTGTGATTGCACCCAAGCATGAGTATGGTGGTTTGGGGTACTTGATTCACAAAATTCAAGGGTTGGGTATCTCTAAGGAAAACATAAATAAAATCCTTGGAATGGTAGGATATCATCAATCACCTAAATTAATGGTAGTGCGTGAAGCCAATCAATGGAACTATTTTAATCTCGCTCGAAAAGCTCGTCTTGATTTGTTATACTATCTTGAAATTGCAGATATGAAGGGCAGAACCAGTGATGATTTAGATAACCAATTAGAACTGTTGGAATTGTTTAAACTGTATTCAGAAGAGTTAGGTTGCTTCGGACAACCTAATACGCCTGTTATCAGTGACAATCAATATGTTCAACAAAAGGGGTTTAAAGCATTAATTAATGGCAGCATCTTTATGCCGGAAGAAGCAGATGGTAAATTTTATAAGCATAAAGATAATCATGCAGAATTGGTGGTTATGACTGGCCTAAGTGGTGTAGGCAAATCCTCATTGATTGAGCAAAATTATGCTGACCATGTTTTGATTTCACTTGATGAAATTAGAGCGGAAATTTGTAAGAGCCGTCAGGACCATACACAAGAAGACAAAGTACTTCAGGTGGCTAAGCTCAGAATGAAAACGTTGCTCGCAAAAAAACAAAAAATTGTATATGATGCCACAAACGTTAGACGTGATTTTAGAGATAAAGTATTATCATTAGGATCTCAATATGATGCATTGACATCTGTATGTTTTGTAACCGACTCTCTTGAAAACATCATTAAACGTGATAGCGATAGAGAACATTCAGTAGGTGGCAAAATCATTCATTATCAAGATGATCGATTCGAATATCCTGAAATTGATGAAGGTGATGGATATGCTGTTCATTTTGTTGAAAGCAAGAGAAAAAGATAAAGCCTTTCAAGGCTTTATTTTTATTGCTCTTACCGGTTGTGCTGGTTGAAATCGTTCTGTGTCTATATTGCTTTCCCACTCTACTTGATTTCTTCTTGCTTCCATCTGTTTTATAAATCTATCCATACTAGCGGTATGATATTCATTAGGGTTCCATAATCCCATTTCTTTAGCATACTTTTCTGAACCTGATACGTAGGCTTTTATTTCTTTATCTTTTCGAATTATAGCTCCGGCCAATCTATGATTACCATCATCGATTATGTGATCAACATGAGCATTTAGTTCTGGTATTCCAACATCAATTGATATGGGTTTTTGCATTTCATTAGTTGCAAAATAAGCTATTTTTTTTACATGATTATAACGAATCTCTTCAGGTGTCAGGTCTTTTTTGCTGTACGTCAACTCTATCCAAGAAGGTGTTTCAACCAACTCAGCTTCTCCAGCCTTGATACAGTCAATAACTTCTTTTTTTGTAATAGGCTTATCAACCAATTCAATCCAGCAACCTCTGAAAGGATTACAATATTCTGTTAGTTTTTTTAAGTCTAATGTATGAAATCCCATAGTATTAAGTTCATCATTAGAGTATTGAGCGTATTTATCAGTCATAGAGATAATTATAGTTTATATTTACATTTTAACACAAAAATAAAAATATTAAAGTTGATAATTCTTTAAAGTTCAACTATTATAGTGGACACAATGGGAGAGTTTATGACTATTTTAACACTTGATATATTAAAAGAGATGACGGAAAACCATTTCAATGAATTGTTTATTGATTACAGTCTTGGGGTAGGGCGTTTGATTGGCTACGCTGAAAGTGACGAAGACTATTATTATATTGTAAAATTCAGTGATTACACTAATCCAGTTCGATATTTAAGTGCAGTCGCCACACCAATTTATCTAAAAAATCGGCTAAACAATGATGAATATGATCGTTTGGAGCAGTTGGCTTCACTCAACAACTGTGCTAAAGAACCAATACTTGTTTTTACACAACTTGATTAAATAAAGCCCGAACTGATCGGGATTAATATTTAAAGAATTGCGGCATTCCAGCCAACATATACTTGTTTAGAATAACACTTTGAAAGACAGTATCCATATTTTGCAAGCAGCCATAATACAAAATCAATTATAAATATATGGCCTTGTCTATTACTTATGTCCTCTATGGCTATTTTAGATTTTTCACTCATATTGTTCAATTGATGAATATATCTAAAAATATCTTTTACATCGTCAAATTCCTTCAATTGAGGGGGTAGATGTTTTCCTTCTATCCTGTATTTTTCAATAGCACCTTTAGTTCTGTAAGAATGTTCATCTGCAAATGTATAAACAGATGGATTTTGTTTATATATTTTGTATTCATTAAGACCATTTTCAAGATCTAAGAAATCAATCCCTACATTTTTATTTATCTTTTTTAAGGTTAATCCATCTTGTGCCATTAAATTGAAAAATATATCAAATACGTAGATGCGTAAATTGGACAGAGAATGAGAATCAAATAGGTTTTCTTTAGCCTTGTCATTTTGATAAAGAAAACAGAAGAATTCAATTAGGTTGGCTTTATCATCGACACTTCGTAGAAAAGAAGGAAGATGTTTATTTGAATCAATCCATTTTTCCAAATTTGTTTTTTGCATAAAGTCCCCTTAAATAGAGACTTATTATAACATAGAACTTCTTTTTGATCAATTATTATGGAGTTACAAATTATTTTTTCTTAATTTATTTCTGATTTCATTCGCAATGTTTTCTTGATGGGCTGGTGGATTTTTTATACTTTCTTCAATAATCTTTTTAACATCTTTGAAAGCTTCGCCAACATCAAGTTCTCCTAATTTTTTTAAAAATTCTTGTCCATGTTTTTCATTGTACAATGACTGCATTGGCTTATCTAAATCAGGATTACTTACCAGATCTTTATTGGTTCTATGATTGAGGTATGAAATCAATCCTGCTCCTATTCCTATGCTGGCTGGTAAAATGGAGCCTATCAATCCACCATTCCCCATTCCTCCCATGTAAGATGCACCTATCAACATGCCTACTGGTAGTGTTGCCACCAATGTTAATCCAGCCGATGAATATAAATAATCTGCAAGTTCATCTCGACGATCAATTTTTTCACTAACAAACTCATAATCACTTAGGGTTTCGGAAAAATCGTCAACTAACCCTTGTACTTTATAGGATAAATCATCAGCTATTTTTTTATCGAATAATTTCATTTTTGTATTTAATATTGTTTATAATTATTTTATCATATTTATTTTTAATTGAAACACTTATATTATTTTCAATATTGTCATGTTAACACCTATAGATAGCAATTTTTGTGGTTGCATAAAATAGGCAATATTGTTATAATCAGAATACAGAAACCATAAGGAAGCGTTGTAATGTCAGAAAAGAAAATTCTACAAGTAGGTCAACTCATCAAATCTACAGGCTACATGTTTAAACAGGAATCTGATATTTCAGAAGTGATGGCGGAGTTTGGCAAAAACCATAGACGACTACGAGTATTTCATGAAAAAGGTTTGTGCTGTTCAAACCCAGCTTGTCGCAATACAGGAACGCGGCTGATTCTGGCTGTTGATAAAACGGGCGGTCTACACTGGGATATTTATACCGATAGTCTGATCCTTATGAATATTGATCATATTGTTGCAAAATCCAAAGGTGGTAAGGATTATATTGGAAACCTTCAGCCCATGTGTAAATTTTGTAATTCTATGAAAGGCACTCTGGATATTGATAATGAAGCGTTAGCCTTGTTGTATCACGAAAACAACAAACTGTACAAAATGGAGAAAAATAGTCGCAATCTTCAAAAGAAACGAGAGCTTAGACCTGCTCAGGTTTAATATCAGTTTTATTGCTCTATATTACTATGAATAAAATATTGATGAGGAAATGGGTATGTTTAACACACTAAAATCATTGTTCAAAAAGGATGATGAAATTACTATTTTCAATAAAAAAAGTAATGTTAAACATGCAGGTTTTAGCGTATCACTTGATATGGATTCCAGTCAATATGTATTAAGTATTCATGATTTTCTAGAAAACACCACTATTCTTTGCTTTCCAAAAAATAAAGAAGATGTAACGGCACATTTGAATCAATTGGATTCCGACATTAGCTATTCATTGAAAGATAGAAACAAAAAAATAATGATTCGTGCTGAATATTTGTTTCATACCATATTGAACTACCAAAAAAACAAGTATTATTTCCATGCTTTTGTTAATTATCGCAAGCTAATGAATTTGACAGTTTCTAATAAAAAATTAATGACCCAATACAATAACCGAATCGAAAAAGAAAATTTTCTTTAAAAGGAATCAATAATATGAATACAAATGATTCGAAAGCTGTCATTAAAGCCATCAATGAATCAATGGCAATTTTAAAGAAAGTTGACAAGAAAAAGACAAAATACTGATATAGAAGCCTTCTAGAATTTATTGTCATATATTGTTATTTTGTTAAAGCTTAATTTTTATTAAATATTGAAAATGATTAAGTATTCTATTGTATGATAAAAGCCACTTTATGGCTTTTTAATTTTTAATTTTTCTTCAGCTATTTTTTCAATTTTGAAACTATCTCTACTTTTGATAAAGTCATTTTGATCTTGATAATATCGTATTGTCTTGAATTTATTATCTTTCAAAAACTCTATAATTTTTTCTTTTTTTTCTTGTCTATTTGATGTATGTGTATTATTTAAATCATATAACTGATTGAGTTGATCAAATGTAATGTACTTTTTTAATTTCATTCCCAATACAAAAGTTGCAAAATTAACAGTTTCATTACGTTCGTTGATTTCTGTGTCATTAAACATTACTCCCAAATTAGCGGTATCACTTTTAATTCCAAATCTTTTATCTAAATATTCATCTGGTTGATCCAGATTCAGGAACTCTTTTGCATTTTTTAATATCTGATATTTTATTTCATCTATCTTAGATCTTATATCATCATTCCTTTCTCTTACTATTTCTAAAAAACGAGAAAATTCTTGAGTAGATTTTTTGAAGTCTTCTTTAATATATCTTTCAAAGGAATTAAATAAATAATCTTGTTTTTCTTTTTGCTCATTTACCTCATCTTGGTAGAAATCTATCAAAGATAATGAATCAGTTGTATCATGGCCTTCCAGTTTTAAAAACAATAAATTTTTTTGCTCTTTTTCTAAAAGCCTATTTTGGATATTTTCTTCTTGTTTTGCCTCTATTAATTCAATTCTATATTCCTTCCATTGTTCAATTAAACCATTAATGTCATTTGAATATTCTTCAAGTTCAGAGTTGTAATCAGTATCAATGAGATTTATAAGTTTTTCATAATCTTTTTCGTAAGAGAAAATATTACCTAATATGGCATTATATAAGTCTTCTGGCAGTTCATTTACTAGTTTTACAATATCATTAGCCCAAGTATTCAGATCATTGATAGCAGTCAGTAATTCAAAAAGTTCGACTTTTAAATATTGGGGATCTTGTTCCAAGTCTTCTTCATATATTTTTGTTGAATTTCTACGATCAAATTGTAATATATTTATTTTAGGACAGGTTATTTCATGTTTTTGATGAATCCCTAGTAAGGCGTCAACACTGACTTGTTTTTTGTATTCCATTTTTACCTTATTTTAATAATTATACAGATAATAATAGTATATCATATTTTAAAAGACCTTCAAAAAAAAGTGTCTTTTTTATTATATATATGTTAAAATCTGATAAATTTATTTTGGAGCAATCTTTTTGAGACGATCTAATTCAGACATACGGACAATAGGTCCTGAAAAATATTTTATCGAAGAAACATTGCAGGGTTTTACTTATGATAAAACACGAGAACTTCATATTTTATCACAACTTCTTGACATCGATAAAAGTTTTTTAATCCATGACCGTTACTTTTGGCTGTTGGAAGATTTGGGGTTTCAAGAATTAGATGCTTATTATTTTGAGTATAGAACACCAGCAAAAGCACTCTTCTCAGCAGGAGGAATTGAAATTCCTCGTTGTCAAAAACTTTTTGTAAAAACAATCAATAAGGAAGGAGATAAATTAGAATTATTGTTTAAAAGAGTAACTACTAGTAATAATAAATACGGAAATCATTATTTTTATTATTTAACAATTAAAGGATATGTTCATTTTGATAATAGTATTATGAAGAAAGAAAATGATTCATTGACTTATTTTGATGAAAATGGCCAAAAGTTAATTTCTGTCAAATTAGCATTTAATTCGGTTATTCATACCTATCAAAAATTTCCTAATTGTGATCCCATTTTTAGTGTTATAAAATCTGATCGCGATATTTATGTTGAGATGATTACTTATCATAAAGAAAATGAAATTAATAATGTTTTTTTTAATTGTTTTGGAAAGCAGTTAGATTATTCACATCTATGTGAGTTAATTCCAGAAATTGAAAAAATTTCTAAAGGCGAATTATTGGGATGGATTACAAAATTATCCGACAGTAATAAAAAAATAATTGAAATGTATATATCATAATAGGAGATAACACATGATTATATGGGTTTTAAAATACATTGATAAAAAACAGGAACTAGGTCCTTTGGGTATGTGGGATTCAGCTTTGGATAGCATTGTGTCTGTTTTTTTCAAAAAAAGTATAAACGAATATTATAAGAAGAAATTGGAAACTATTAAAAATAATACTTTACCTCCACGTTTTAAAAAGGGTGATAAAGTCTTTTTGTTTTTAGAACACAGTGAAGATATTGAATGTTCAATTGATTCCACTTTCTTTGATTACTCAAATAAAATATATTTTTATTCCATATTTGAAGTCAATAACCAAAGAAAACATATACGCTATCCAGAAATGTTGTTCTATTTCAAAGAAAAAGATAGGTTTACACAATCAGAAATATCTTTTGTTGAATTAATGGTCCAATTAAAACCTGCAAAAAAAACAATTGCTGATTAGTTGCTTTTCAGAAATACATTTCATATAATAGCTGCCAACCTAAAGGAGCTATACGTAGTAATGAGTAAAATTTTTTCAAAATTGACTTTTTTGGTGATTGCATTATTGGTTATTATAGTTACAGTTTTAGATTTATGCCGATTTTCTCAGCTAGCCACTTCATCCTATGAAAATCCTTGGTTTTCCAATTCAATTTCTCAGCCGTACACTACTTTTAGGTTGAGTCTTGTATCAGAAGACTATAAACGCGAATACTGGACTCAAAATTCGATTGGATCTGAACGTTTGAAAATTCGCGAAATTGCTGTTAATGATGTTGTGTTCTGGACCATTATTGAACGACATCCCATTTAAAAACAAAGACTACTGCAATTCTTTCTTAGGATCTGCAGTGTTGTCTTGAATTTGTTCCAATCCCGGATTATACATCACATAATGAACTGCATTGTCTTGACACTGGAAGTAGGCCATGTATCTTTCAGATTTGTCAGGAATTATATAAGCAAAAGCAGCACCTTTTTGCACACCTTCTGTTGCATTTTTATAATTTTCTCTAAATTGAACATCCAGTAATCCTGCAATACTTTGACAAGCCGCTTCATCAATCTGTGGAAGACCAATAGCTTCTATCTTTCTAACTTGTTTTTCATCATTGAAATAAACTTGATAAGTTTGAAATATTTTTTCTATAGGTTTTGGTGGATTAACTTGAACAGGTTCTAGAACTTTTGGCGTATAATTTGTTGGATAAAGCGAAGATTTTTCTCCGATGGTTATTCCAAAAGGTGAGAAATCAGCAGCATGAACCGTTGTAATTGCTGTCATTAATAAACAAACTTTCATTATGTTACGTATCATGATTTTACCTATATTGATTTTCGTGTTTATTAGTATAGAACCTTTTTTGTCAAAGTCAAAATTAATAAAAGTTGACGAAATACTCAATATGGTATATTATTACACTGTTTTAGACCTATTTATTTTAAATTCCTTCCTTTGCACCAATTTCCATGGCTTTAATTAATTTAAGGGAAATCTAATGTCTTACTATGTTCTGACACCTTTATTGACTTATCTGGCTTATATTGTGTTCTATGTCAAAATTGATGAATTACACATTGATATGGTGTTGATTAGAGGCCATTTGTTTAAAGCTATCTCATTGGTAGTTACTTTTCTTTTTGTTGTAATTTTAAATCAACTGGTTTCCTATGTTTTATTTAAAAACATATCATTTAATCCAACCATGGCTTTTATGTCAATCTATCTTGGTTTGATGTGTGTTGTTTTCAAAAAAATTGATCATGTCAAATTTGATCATCAGCAATTTCATAGAAACCTAAATGAATGCAAAAATACTTCGGACACTGGCTTAACGGATCACGACTTCAATGCTATTGTTGCTGCAATTAGAAAAAAACAAACGTTAACTCATATGCTTTTTAATGCTTATACTAATATATTTTTTATTCAAGTTCATTCGAAATGGTTAAAGGTTTTATTTTTACATGGAACGGATTCTTCTAGAAATTTGTTAAATCATTTTTCAGTAACTTCATCATCAATTATCAATAAAAATAAAACATCCTTTTTCAAACGATTTATTGGGATGATGATGCTTGATAGGTTCAAATATTACTCTTACCCAGCAAATGGTTCTATACCAGAAACTATTTTAAGTGTCCATTTTCTTTTAACTCAACCATTGGCACCTGTAAAGCTTATTTATGAGATTGACAAAAAGTCTCTTCAAGATGATTTAACACCAGCAGATTACTCTTTGATTGAAATGCTTAGCATAAAATAACAAATCCATTTTTCTATTTGAAACTTTCAAGTATAATGTGTTTGAAAAGTCCTAAGCTTTATAGATGATATTGAAATTAATTATTCAATGATTAAAATTTAATTTCACCCTTTGAAATCAATTAGAGACTTGGAAGCCTCGTCCTTCAGGGCGGGGAGGAATAGTCTCTCATGTCTTCTTTCAATTGGCAACTTATTGAATGTTGACTTTTATTTTTAGTCTCCTATAATATTTTCTATTATTTTTTCAACTTTTTTATATGTTGTCTCAGGAGAAACATTTGAAGCGTAACACTAAAAAGAAAAATCCATTGATTGAGACTAGAGTCTGCCAAATGTGGCTTAATTCTCTTTCTTCTTTCGATCATGATTTTCTTTTTAAACTTTCTACTCATTCTTCTCTTATGTACAATTTTGCACTTTATCAAATTCGGCAAAACTATTTTAAATCAAATTTATTGTCTTTTAAAGATAATTATCATTTATGTAAAAACAATGAACACTTTTCTATCTTATTGAACGATTGCTCACAGCAAGTCGTTCAACTTGCTCATCGTGATTTTAATTCATTTCTTGGATTGTTAAAAGCCAAAAAGAAAGGCACTTATACTAAAGAAGTGAAAATAGCTCGATATAAGAAAAAAAATAATGAAACTGTTTTGTCAAATATCGTTATTCAAGGTCGTAGTATACGAATAGATCATAAACAATCATCAAAACTAGATAATGTTAATATATTTAAATTCAATGCTTCCAAGGCTTTTAAATTACTTTATCCCAATACAAGTCATTCTTTTGAATTTCAAGTGCCAAAACATATTCAAACCATTAATGAAATAAGAATTATTCCACATGGAAAAGCTCCTGTTCAATTTAAACTCGAAGTTGTTTACAAAACAACTATCGAGACAAAAAAAGATGATAATGGTCAATATCTATCAATAGATCCGGGTTTAAATAATTTAGTAGGTTGTTTTAATTCTAAAAACGGACAGTCGTTTATTATTGATGGTAAATATATTAAATCTATCAATCACTTCTATAATAAAAAATCGTCTAAGTTACAAAGTAAAATCGATTTACGTAAAAATGAAAAATTAGAAACAAATGATCTAATTAAAAAGAAAAATAAATTAACACACAAAAGAAACAATAAAATTAATGATTATTTCCATCGTTCTACAAAGTTTATTGTTGATTATTGTGTAAAACACAATATCAACAAGATAATTGTTGGTGAAAATAAAGAACAGAAACAAGATATTAATATCGGTAAAATCAATAATCAAAATTTTGTATTTATTCCTCATGCTAAATTCAAAGATGTACTTGAATATAAGGCAAAAGCAAAAGGTATTGAAGTAGTAAGATGCGAAGAGTCTTACACTTCAAAAACAAGTTTCATTGACCTAGAACCAATGAAACACCAAGAGAGCTATCTTGGTAGAAGGACCAAAAGAGGAATGTTCAAAAGCAAAGAAGGAATATTGATAAATTCGGATATAAATGGAGCAGCAAATATACTAAGAAAGTATTTAGAAAGTAGTGGCAAATTTAAAGAATGGAGAGATCTTTATTTTAAAGAAGCTAGTAAGGGTATCGTAAACTACCCAAAGAAGCAAACCTTGATCAGTTTACTGATAAAGTCAGGCTTCAACAAAACTAAAAAAGCTCCGTCCTTCAGGGCGGGGTAGTTTACACAACAAGACAATTCTAAGCAGTATTATTCATTTCAAAGACAAAAAATTTTCTCATCATGTGTTAAAACAAATAAGACCCGATTTTGTTTTTTTTAATACAGCATTACAAGAAACATTGAGCGAGCAGGATCTTGATCTTATTGATATAATTAAATATTGATTATTTACTTTTTTTTATTTAATGGTATTATTTGTACTAATTTTTAAAAACTCTCTGTTAATAGATAATTGTTTAAGGAACTTTTATAATATGTCAAACAATAGCTGCCGGTTAATTTATGTAGACGGCCCTCCTGAGTTCTTTATTTCAGGTGTTACATCTACACCTGTTATTAGAACAGCGTCCACCACTTCTTCTAGTTTTCCTAGTATTGAAAATTTTGATGAGCGTAGAAAAGACTTGTCACTGTTTAAGCTTGAAGCAATGACACAAGAAGATTTCAATATATTACTGTTTTCAGATAAGTTCTTCTTATTAGATGTTTTTGATAAACAAAAGCTTTTGGTTTTGCTGGATAAAGCTGTCGCTGATTCAGGATTTTTTGACTTGAAAGTTGAAGTTTTTTTTGAAGCACACAATGATGTTTTTTTAATGGTTAGTAAACTTTTTTATACCTTGGATTCAAAACCTTATATATTTTCAGACAAAAAAAGCTCTTCGTATTTTGTTGTGGGTCGATTCGGTTATTTCGATTTTTCGAACTTGTCTGTTTACGATAATAGCAACCTTTGTTATAAAAAAACACTCTACCAGTTTGAAGAAAAGTTGTATACTCAACTATCGATTAATCATCCTGAAATGAATAAAATACTTCCCTTAGCTATAACATATGATGAGTTTGGTATAGTATATGTTAACTATTATTACAATGGAAAATTAATAGAACATGATATTTTAAAAAATATCAAATTTGATTTTGATGCTAGAAAAAGTTCTTTCGATTATTTTACACACAATGAAATCTGTACTTTAAAAATGTATATAGAATGATTGGTTATAATTAAAATGGTTGAAAAATAAACTTATATTATTCAATTATTATGGTATCAATAGTTTTTTCATGATATAATAGCTTTTTAATTAATGAGATCATTACCATGCAATCATTAGATCCTATTACTCTTATATTGTTTGAAATTACTTTAACTGTTGCTGTTTTCTTGTCAATTTCAAGTTTGAGTGTTTTTTTATACTCATTGTTTAAATCAAAAAAACAAACTATATTTTCAAAGCCTGCTGGTTCATTAACTGAGTCCTGTATTTCTGCCAAGTTTATAGACTTTGATGATGAACTGAAAGATTGGCTATCAACTATCATTAAGTCACCTCTGCAATATGCTGATCCTGTTTGCGGCAAGCATTTAATCTATCATTATTTCAATAATGACATGGTTTATAATAATAAAAGAATTGATTGTACTCATGTAAAAATCAGGTTCAAATTATTGGCTTATCATAATGGATCGCAAAGCTTGTGTATCAATTTTGAAAAGCACTATGGTAGACCGCATTGGATTAACAAAGAGATGACCTATAATTATCCTTCTACACAAGAAGATATTTATATTGACCTTTCTGATTTTGGGACTGTATGGCCTACATTGCTCGATAAATTATTTATTGTTGAAAAAAAGACTTAAGACAATTGATAATCTATAATTTTTTATTACAACTAATTGACTTAATAGTATTAATATGTACATTATAGATTATCTTGTTGATAATGGAGTCTATAAACAATGTTCGCTATTCCAGTGCTTTTAATTTTTATTATTTTTATTATTTGTATCATTGCTGTTGTTCAATATGGTGATGAGAAATCGCATCCTAGAGGCGTTACTATTTCAAAAATCAATTCAATTGGAAACTCCATTGATTTCACAGTTAATGGTGTCACGAATCAGTACAACATGCAACTTCCTAAATCCATTCCCTTTACAACTCAAGACAAAATAAGTATTTCTTATCAATTAAATAATAAAAAGATTACGGAAATAGAAGAAGTTTTCATCAATGATAAATTGGTATGGGATATTGGTGAACAAGGAAATGTAGCATTGGAAATAAAATTGTAAGCGACCTAGGTCGCTATTTTTTCGGCTAAGTAACGTGGCATATTAATAATACAGCATAGATATAATGACATATTTGCAACAACACTCCACATATTTATAGTATCTTCTATATACATATTATGCATTCCTTTTATAAAGACAGGAGTTGCCAGTAGAAAACAGACAGCAAAGCAAACACTGTATGTTTTGTTCTGTAATGCGTTTTTCATATTTTTTGTCATTTTATATTTACCTTATGTCGTTGTCATTTTCTCTATTTTTACTGGCTATTATTTGTGGTAGCGAAAGAATACAAAATAAATAAGATATCAAATAGTAGGTACAAGTGGTAAAGTTAAATCTGTTATCAACCATTGCGTGATATGTTTCTCGCATGAAAAATGGTGTTGCTATTGCAAACATAATGATAAATGCATACCTGAAGCTTTTATCTTCCATCTCTTTTTTTAAACTAATAATTAAAGCTTTTATAAAATTCATTTATTTACCTTATTTTTCTTTAATCATACGTTTTTTTATCTATTTGTCAATTTACACAACATGTTTTTAGTGTTATACTGTTGTTCATACAAATACTATTAAGGAGTTTTTCCAAATGAGTTTGACACAAGCCTTTCTATTTGCATTTATTGCCTATTTAACTTACAAATTGCTTGCAAATTTTAATAGTGTAGATATGAAAAAAATTAAGAAAGATATATTATCTACAGTAATAAATGCCAATATCCAAAAATCTAAAACATACAAAAGCGATTTTGAAAATCATTTAGTGGCATTACGTTCAGGAAACCCAGTAATGGTTGAAGAAGCTATTCAAAAATATGAAGCGACTCTTCAGCAAGATCTAAAAGAATTGGAAGATTTTAGGCAAAAAATTGAAGACCCTAATTTCGATTTAGACTCTCTTAATTCAAAAACAAACTAACCTAGTTAGTTTTTTTTTATTTTATTTGTGATATAATGAAAATATAACTTATTATCACTTATGAATTTAAATCATTTTACAATTTATACGCAAAAAAAAGCACAGTATAGTGTTGAATCTATCCATTCAGAAGAATTTTCTTTTGGCAGTTTTTCTGAATTTTTCTCTTCGAACTTTGGTCATTCAAATGCATTGTATAGATCTTTATCCAACGAAGTACTCAATTTACGTTATCAAAAAATAGATAGTTTTTCAAAGTTTTTAAATAATGAAATTGATTATAGCCTATTACAAAGTCATGCTTTGAGAATAGATAATTTTCAAATTTTTCTACCATTCAATGTCAAAAAGTTTCAAACAGGAACTGCAGTTCTATTTGAACAGTGGATCAAACAAGCCAAAAAACATGGTGTTGACATAACAGAGGAAAAAGAAAAATTCATTCAACTTCAATCACAGGCAATTGAATTAATAAAAAATACAATTAAAGATAAAAGAGTATTTGAAAAAGCTTTCTTTATATTAGGAAATAGTTTTCCAACACAAGAAGTTCAAAACAATTTAAAGCATTATATAGCAGAAAATAATTCTCTACTATCAACGGACTATTATAAAAAATTTATAGCTGTTGACTGTAAGCGTATTTTAGATATTGGGGATAAATTATCTTCATTGACCACAGATATTTTAGCAAAAATACGAATATCTTCTCCACATGCCTTTGAAAACATTGCAGAACACTACTCTAATGCTTTAAAAAATGCAAATGGAGATATAAAGAATTTCTTTGTTTCTAAATTTGAAAGCAATATTTTAGGTAATATAGAACTCTCAAAAGGGCAATCTATTCAGAAAGCTTTAGTCTTTGAAGATGATAGTATTCTATTAATTGATCGTTATGACAACCATATTATTCCAAAAAATAATAATGAATTAGTTGAAAAACTTGAACAGTTTTATCTTGATATTATTGATTACAAATCTAGAAAAAACCCTACCTTTGCTGTTCTTTTCAAAAACAAGTATAAAGAGGAAAATGATATTGAGCGTACACTCATTACAGTTGATTCTTTATTGGAGAATTATAGTATTTTAAAACAAACCAATTTTAATACCGATATATTAAATAAAGGTCTTGAAGAGATTAACGACTACATCAGTGCGACTGTCAAAACTTTCAAAATCCATAAATATGCATCCAGTATTTTAAGTTCAAAATACAAACATCTATTATCTGACGAATCACTACCTTTCTTTGAAAAGTTTTATGAAGAGCAATTAGACACCAGCTATCTTCAGAATTATATTGGTAAAAAACTTGCATTACTTAAAAACCCAGAAGATTTTAAAGATTTTGTTGAACAAGTTCATAATAATTTATTTTCATTTAATCATGAGAATACATTAAGAAAAGTTAAATTGCTTGATAAGGAAGCTATTTACGATAAAGACAATATAATGATTGTTGAAATAAATTCCTTTGATGAAAGTAAAGCGTTGGGCACCGACAACTGGTGTATTTCTCGTAATGACTATTATTTCAAAAGTTATTGTGAAAACGAGAATCGTCAATACTTTGTATTTGATTTCAATAGAGAATCAAAAGATCGTTATTCCATGATAGGTATTACATTAACGCCTTCTGGTACTATACATGCGGCTCATGATAAAACAGACGACAGTGTAAAAAACAATCAGGCAACTATAAAAACAGCTTTGACAATTTTAGCAGCACAATATGATCATTACGAAGATAGTTTAAGCGAAGTAACCAAAGAACGAGTATTGGAACATATTAAAGAAGATTCACCAGTAAAAACACATCCTGTTTTTAAACAAGCTATTTAATTATAATGGATTAAAAATGAATATTAATGATTTTATAAAAATTGTACAAGAAAACTATAACTCTAATTTAAATGTTACGTCTGATGACTTTGTTGCTTTTTGTGTTCATAGGTTAATTCAAGAAACAGACTTGTCGTTCAACTTTTCCAGTACATATCTATGTACTATGGCGACTGATAACTTGATAGGCTTAATAGGCTTTAATGATCAAAATTCAAAAGATTCATCTGTCTTTCTGTCTGAATATACTCGGGGTACTAATTACGAATCATTCAATATGCACGATAACTATCTAAAGAAAAACTATCCACTTATATTAAATTCTCAACAAGTTGGTTTGGTGGAACGTTTTAATGATGTTGTGCAAAATATGGAAAGTTTCAATGATATTAATAAAGCTTTCACTTTTGATGATATAACACAGTTGAAGCATATCATGCCATTGAAAAAATCTACATTATTGCCATTCTATATAACATCCAACACAGAAAATAAATTCGAATCAAGTCACTATAATGCTATTAAGAAAACAAACAGTATATATATCAATAATTCGTTAGAAAATTTACACGATATTTCTCCGAGTTTTAATTTTTATTCAAATGATGTAATAAGTAAAATATTATATAAAAATAAAAATGATAAAATACTATTTAACTTTGATGATTTTGATTGTCTTACACATGCAGCACAAAGAAAATTACTTCAAACAGCAGGATTGCAGCATGCTCTTATTGACGATGTAGCCTTTGATACTCTGGTTCAAAACGATGAATTTACTGAAAATAATTTTATGGGTAGACTGGCGGTTTCAAATTCTCTATCAGAAATGATAATTGGTTATTTTGACAGCATGGAATTAGAAGATATAAAATTTGAAATAGAAATGGCTACGGATCTTGTTAAGTCGCATCCAACATTAGAGAAAATTTTATCAAATAATGTCGCCTTGAAAGAGGCTATTGATAATTGTATATCCATTGCCTTTGATAAATATCCTACTTTGAATTATAAAGTTCAGAATATTTCAATTATTAAAGATATCGAACTTATTCATAAAGGTGAAAACTCATTGTTGCCAATAATAGATACTTTCAATTTCACACACAATCTCGGTAATTTAGCTGAAATCAATAATAATGGAGACTTATCTATATTTCTATCGCAATTTAGACTATATGGTATGGATTCCATTACGAATCTAGATCTTCAACCGATAAAAAGTTATGATACAGAATCAGAAGAAAGTATACGATTTATAACTGCTAACCAATTCAATGCTAATGGAATACTTTCCGCTAAAATTTTTAGAGCCGATGATACTCATCATCATTTAAAAATTAAGTCAGTTATCATTGATCCTTGCTTACCCAAAAAAGCAATTAACGAATTAATTGAAAGTACATTTGAATATGCAAAAAAACATAGTTTAATTTTAGATTTTGATTTACCAGAAACTTTTAAATATGGTAACTTAGCCAAAGATGATTTTATTGATATGCTTCAAGTATTTAGACATTCCTATAAAGACTCAGTAGTGTGTATTGCTGATTTTGGTGGGATTGATTTCATTAGTAATAATAAGTCTACTATTCAAATAGAATCTTTAGTTAATAGCTATATGTTTATGGCAAAAAAAGCCGATTTTTCCTATGCCGAGCTTATCAAAGCTAAACCGCTTCTTGAAAATATTCATCTTGAAAATATCAAGAGTCAAAGTAGTCATATAGAGCGAAAAATGGATAAACTAATGGAATCATTAAAAGGCGATAAAAATTTATTAAAACATCAAAAGCCTGTATGAAAGCTGGCTGGTAATTCGTGATTTTGTCACTTTCAGAAAATTTCTAGACAACCAATGGACACTGCTTAATTCTTGAGGTATAATAACACTATTAAAAATCTCGGAGGTTCAGCATGTCCAAGTCTAAAATTGATGTATCTGCTGTCGCTGCTAAATACGAATCCAAAAGCGAAGAAATCTCTAAAATCAATATCTTGCTTTCAAGAGAAAAAAAATCGAGTGCCATCGAAGCTTTTAATATTGCACTTAAAACAGCCAAATCAGAGCTTAAATCGCTAAAAAAAATGCTTGAAGAATCCGACTTCATTCCTGTATAAGGATACTATTCTGTGCTTATAAAATTTAAAGATTTTGATACAGAAGCAACTTCTTTAACTTTATCTGATAAAAATCTAGCGAGTTTGCAATCATTGTTATTGTCAAAAATCAATTTGTTGAATAGAAATCTTGATATAACATCTGATATGATTGAAGCTTCTGTGTTTGTAATGGCTGATAGAACCAAATTTTATGTACCTAAAAATCATAAAGATTTTTTGAGCATTAATGTTAGGGTTCAATTTTTTGAAATTGTGTTGAACATGAACCTTTTTGTTTATTTTGATGAGAAGGGAAAATTTCATCATTACGCTACTTCCTGTAATTTATCCAGCAGTTACTTCCTTGAAAAATTGAAGTTGGATCAACTGGGGGTTAAGCATACAAATATTGAATTTAATCTAGATATTCCCAATCGTGATGAATATGGGCACTATAAGCTGATTAAAGTAGGCAATTTTAAATTTCCCAATCTGGAAATGCCTATTATTTCAATTGAATATTCTTTTAATAATAATCATGAAATCGACTGTAAATGCCTTAATTTGCAATCATCGAGCAGCGGTTCTAGTATGCCTGTTCATATTTTTGAAAAAATAGATACCGAAATCATGTTTATAAAATTTCTTGAATACGTCATAAAAGAAAGAGATGCATGTGATAAACAATTTTTAGATGTTACCAAACTTGATTTCCAAAAATCAGAATGGATAAAAATAATTCATGAAAGTTTTTATAAAAATCTTATTGGTTATCATAGGCAAGAATTTTTGAACTATTTAACTGTTATTGAAATGTCTGGTTATTGAGGAATCATCGTAATGTATTTAATGTGTAAAAAATGTGAAACGCCTTTGACAGCAGACCTTTATCCGAACAGAAAATGGCAAAAGACTTTAAAATATCCAGAAGCCAGCATTGATCAAAATGAAAAGATTGAATATGATTACTCTATTAAAAAAGGTACGTATGTTTTGTTGAAACATGCGTTCAAAAATCTCGACTACTATAGTGATTTAGAAAAAACTTTCATTCTTGTAAGTCAACATGATATACTCGACCAATCACAGTTAGTATTTGAATCAGGTAACGGGTGCTGTGGTAATTCATGGGTCGAGTTTATTTGTCCGTGCTGTAAAACACAAGTAGCTGATCAGTTTCTTGATTGTTATGAAGATAAACATATTCGTTTTAATTCGACTACAATTATTAGACAATATAAAAAATAAAGACAGAAAAAAAGCTTGCAACAAAAATAAAAACTTGATAGACTACACACACTTAAACAGATAAACAAAAGGAAATAAACATGCAAGGTGATGTCGGTGGAAACAATAAGAAAAACACAACAAGTTCACCAGCTATGAGCCAAATCTAACACCAAAATCTTATCAATAATCCATCAAACATTAGGAGACAGTAAGCTATGCAATCTGACGAATACGAAGGTATTTAAATTTATCTAGCTACACTGAGATGCATTAAATTAACTTGTTACAAAAATTACCATATTATCTATATTAGGAGAAATTACTATGGCACAATCTGAAAAAGTACAACGTGAAATCGAACTGGCTTACCGTAAGCGTGAATCTGAGGTTGAAGCTCAGAAAGAACGTGATTGGTCACGTCATGAGAAAGCACGCAAAACGGCTCGTTAAACGAGCCAACCATCAAGAATTTTATTACTAACTACAATATTGGGAGACATTTTATGTCCGATAACCAAAAGCAACGTGAAATTGATGAAGCTTATGAAAAGCGTGCGAAAGAGCGAGAGCGTCAGATTGACGAAGCATGGAAGCAACACGAAAAAAATAAAAACAAGTAGTTTATAAAGGGCAGTCAAACTGCCCTTTTTCTTTTTAATCAAAATGTTATTTCTGCTATTATTCGAGGAATGTATCATGCAAAAGAAAACACTAAAACAACTGATTTGGAAGCTTAAATGGATTAAAGCATGGAAGGAAGGCTTTGATGTTGGTGTAAAGGGTTGTTCTTTTTCATTAACACCTTATCCGACGCTAAGTCATACTGATTATTCTATTGATAGTTCACGATCAAAACGATCTAATTGGAGTAAAGGCTATTGGTCCGGGTTAAAAAAATTCAAAGTTAAAGCTGCTTAATATGACAACTGAAAATCGTTATTTTTGTATACAGAGACATGATGGTCAACATGTCTTTATCAGTTCAAAGCATATGGAAATTCATGCAGATGTTTTTGAGTGGCTACAAGAAGCTATTTTACTGATGGACATCCCGCTAGATGATTATATCAAGCAATCTATCGAATTTAATCATATGATTGGATATACAGTTTGTGTGGATGTTGATGACACAGATACAATTGTTTATGCCACACGTAAAGGACGCAAATGGAGTAGTAAACTTGTTTTGAATAGAGAACCAGAAGCCTGCAATACATTAACTGTAGTGTTAAAGCGAAGAGGTCTAAATAAATTATATTTGCTGACGGCTTATATTGGATGTGTGGCTGAACGAGAAGAAGCTGATTTCAATTTGAAAAATATAGATGAAAGAAAAAAGTCTTTTAATTTTTGGAAAAATAAAGCATTGATTTATAGAAAATCAGATATAGAGTAACGAAAAATATTTTAGTGTTTTTTATTGTTACTGATGGTAACATCAGTTGAATCCACTTTTTTAATACATAAAACCCATTAAATCCCCTTTAAAAGCCCGGTATGTCTGGTTTATGTACTTTATTGACGCAAAGATGTAGTTGAATTAACTGTTTTTATTGGTATAATATGGTTACAAATTGAAAATTGATTGTTTCCTTCAAAATGATACTCTTATACTTTATTGAACTATTGGCTCTCCATAGTTCTCCTAGATTAATAACATAACCAAAGGTGAAAAAATGTACTTTCAAACAAACATAAGTAAACAACTTGTCAGAAGTGGTAGACTTGAAACTTATTATAATACTGCAAACTTATTTAAAAAATATGAATTAGGGTTTTGGGAAATTTATCAAGATATCAATACGATTACCAGAGAGCCTGTTAGTTCTCCTTATAGAGTATTCAGAACTATTTTTAGTACCAGCAATCCACAAAAAATGGCTTCTAAATTTGCTAAATTAAATAACAACAAGTCTTTTGCATAAATGTATAATAAAGTAATAAGCTATTTATTATTTGAATAAATTTCTAGACTGACAATAGACCTTCCATTCGGAAGGTTTTTTTGTTTCTACAATAGAAATTCTTTACAGGCGAATGACTTTTTGTTATACTTTTTATATAACATAACAATAAGGATTTTACATGACTACTGCACATGACATTCAAACCTTTCAAAACTTTATTTTAACGCTTTCATTATGCAATCTTCATTTCGAACGAGATGACCTAAGTATTGACACCGCATTATCAGAGGCTCTTTCTGTAGTTAATATTGCTAACAGTCTGCAAGATTTTAATCCTAATGATCGCCAGCTTGGCTGTATTGTTGGAAATTTGAAAAAAGTAGCTCATAATTATATTATCAATCCTTTAACTGATTTACAGAACACTCCTGTTAATGATACCTTGTTTCAACTTCGTTATAACCTTCGTATTGCAATTGATTATCTTACTAATAATTATTCTGAATAATTAGAGATTTTTTATCATGCTCTTGCTTCCATTAGAAATGGTATTAGTTGCGATTAATAATTTTGGAGATAATGATGTTTAATGTTGATGAAATTTTATTAACTGAGACAGTTAGTGATGCTGGTTTCTGTCAGTTGGATATTAAATCACCTAATGGATTGCATTATATTATTATTGATAATGTTCCAGACAATCAACACACTTATTTAAAACTTACTTATCATCATAATGTTGTTTTTGAATTTCCGATTGATAAATTCAGAGAAGATTCGGTATTTGATACCACATATTTTAAAAATACTCAACATCATTACTTATTCAGAATGGATATAGAGTCATTAAAATTATTTTTAGAAGACACTCAAAATTTGATTTATATTCCTTATTCTGTCGGTTTTGAACACTATTTGTTTATTGGTGCCATTTTGTATCAATTGGATTTTGCTTCCAATCAATTAAACTATACGACAAGTTCTTCATCTAATAATCAAAGATGGATATACACTTACAGAGAAATAAAAGAGAGTTCCATTGCTAGAATTGTTGACACTCATTCTATTGATAGGTATACCGTTGATAACTTTCCCAGACGATCACATTTTTACCACTATATGATTGTGGGTGATCATTTTCAATTACTAGGTGTTTTTAATGGTCATTTCCAAGATTTATTTTCGATACGCTATTCACCAAAAACATTAGAATTGCATCTTCATAGCTTTAGCAATGGTTATTCTTACCTCACCAATCAAACAGCAGACGACATGAACCGCATCATGAAAAATGAGTTTTATGACTGGCTGGATTTTGATGGTACTCAGTTTATTAAGGCAATGTTAAAAGATCTTGATTTTAAAAATATGGCATTTAAAGATGCTTTGACCATAATGGAAATGGCCGTCATTTGAGATCTTTCTTACTTTTTTAATGCGAGCCAATAAGCATTGTTAATTCAGACCTTTAAATTCATGCCTGACAGTTTAGTATCTTTATATAAAAGGTAATAAAGAAATCTTACTTTTTGCTACTTTTTCTTTGAAATAAAGCTTGATAAACGATAGATACTATCGTATAATAGATTCTCGAAAGGGCGATGTATACACTACTGTTGGTAGTCTTGAGTTATTAATGGAACGTGTCTTGCGATGACAACTTAGGTTGTTCTTAATTTTTTGTTAGACATTGAGGCTAGTTGATTGACTCTCTCTTTGTGGCAGATGGTTAAGTAGATACAAAGCTCGTATGGGACTTTAGCTCAGTTGGTTAGAGCGTCCGACTCATAATCGGCAGGTCGTAGGTTCAAGTCCTACAAGTCCCACCAGTTTTTTAATGTAAAGCAGTACTTCAATATAGAAACAGCTATGGTGCTAACTAACTATTGAGGATATTAACATGAAAGAACAGTATATTTTAAAAGAAGTTGAATCCGTTACTCAGATTGCAAAGAATATTTTTGGTGATATTGTTGAAAAAGTCTATTATGCAGAAATAGCTTATGCTTTTATTGCAGAATCAGAAACTATTGAAAGGATTGATAATCAGATTGAGAGTGCATCCAACCAAGAAAATTCAATCGACCAAGATTGCAAAACTGTTGTTATTGAGTTTGTAAATGGTCGTAAAGTTATCTTTTCTAACTCTGAGTGGGGTTGTATGGAGTCATTAAGCAACGAAGACGTGAAAAAGATTATTTGATGGATTAAGAAGACTTCTACGGAAGTCTTTTTTTTGATCACTATTATTTAGAGAATATTTTTAAATTTAATCAAAAAAATCTTGAAAATGTAGAGGTATTTTGATATTATAGCGTTGTTGGGAATCCGAGAAATCTTGAGTGAGCAGATCGAAGTATGGAGTTGTGATCCATATCCTAAACTAGGCTCAGGCGTTGACGCAGGCAGGTGACATGACGATACGATGTCCCGGTAGACACACTACGCCGGAAATCTGTAACCAATCAATAGCGGTATCACTAGTGCTTCATATCGTGTATTGATATATATTGAATTTTGGGAGGTGGGCTTAGAAGCAGCCATCCTTTAAAGAGTAGGGCAAAAGCCATCGGTGTTTGGGATATCAACAGTAATCATGTTTTGTTTCTGTTTTAAGAAATAAGCATGACAAGTGAGACAGGGTAGATAATGAATGAATCCACTTTTAATTAGTTCATTTTCTATCAAAAAGACTCAGCTAAAGATGCCCAACGGTAGCCTAGAAAGCTTACTGTTTGCCGTGGTAGTGGTCTTGGTAAAGTGAATAATAGAGTTTGTCATATTATTCCCCTTTTGGCGTAATAGCACACCATTATTTTGTATTTTAAAATCGTTATTGTACATTTGTTTATCTTTTTACTAAAACTGCCACCAAGGCTGACGCTGGGCTTCTAAAACCTAAGCGGAAGGGTTCGAATCCCTTGTGGTGGACCAATTTTAAACACGCTCATTCTGAGCTTTTTTATTTATCGGAGAATCTGATGAGTTTTTTAATTTATTCTCAAATTGAATCCCGTCTAGAACAGGTTTTCGCTTAATTGAATTCTAAATTTGGCGTTGTTGTGATTAAACATTATATTAAGCCTCGTTCTGAACAAGCTGGGAAAATATATGAAGTCATTTCAAATTTGGGTACATTTGAAATTGTGCTCTATACCAATTATAGTAATGTAACCTTTAAGGAATTGATTGTTTGTGAAAATGGTCAATTAGTCAATTACTCATCGTCATCCATTCTTGATAGTGTTGTCAATCAAATCAATCAAAAACTTGATATCTTGAAAGCCGTTAGAGTCATTCCATTTGAAGAGTCTATCAGTCATTTCATGGATAATGTCAAAGTTCAAATCAAGATGAGACTAAACAAGCATCTTCATATTCGAAACCAATTTAGTGTTAGTGTCACTATTCGCAAAGAAGACTGCATTTTACTTGTGGGTAATGTAACTGATACCATCTTGGTTGATCGGGGTTTAATTTTCTCTTTTAAGGAAGACGAATTATACATGGCTGATTCATGGCAGTACCTGAAAGAGTTCATTCATACCACTTACAACATACCCCTGAATCAAAAAGATGTGGATTATGCTGATTTAGGCTCTGTTATTGATATGGTTCATCTTTGATACATTCATCTTAAACGGCTTCATTTTTCTCTATATTTATGCTATAATAACTGCAACCTATGGAGACAATCACTATGTCATTTCTAAAAATCAGTGTTCAAGAAGGTTTTACTCAGCATAAAACTGAATATGATCTGTTTATTGTCGGCACCGATGGTAAAGGCAATGAAGTTGGTTATGGTGACTGGCGTTTTAGTGGAATGCTTAAAAAAGTAGCTTGCGTAATTGATCCTCTTCATAAAAATATTCTGGCTGAATGTGTTAGCTATGATGACAATTTGGTTAAAGCCATGGCTGAACATGCAGTTGCTGCCCAGTCCTTGTATTATTGGTCGTCAGCCGATCCCTTGATCAATTGGAATCTGCTTTCTGATTCCTTTGTCGTAGAGGAAATCTATTAACATGTCGTTAGCCATCAGAAACGAATATCAAACAGTAGGGGTTGACAATTATTACATTGATAATGCCAATACCTATGTAAACCCACATTCTAAGCAGGCTCTTGATTGCTTGGATGCTCTATGGCAATCCAGCTTCACCTCTGTTCTTGATCTTGCTTGTGGAGATGGCCTAATTACAAAACATTTAAAAACCAACCGCTTTTCAGGGTCTATTGTAGGATGTGACAAATTTCTATTTTCCCGTTATAGAAAAGAAACACAATGTCCGTGCTTTGAATATTCATTTCAAGACATAGCACGACAAAAGCATGATTTGCCAATGATTGATCTGACCGTTATCAGTTATGCAATTGATTTAGTAGAGAAATCATACCTTGATAACATGCTTTTTTCTTTGTCATTGGTGTCTGACTATCTTTTGATTATTCGGCCCAATAGTCATTTAATTGATCATTATTCTTGGAAGTTGGTTAATTCTGTTAAAATGGGCAAAGCTCGGGGAACAATTTACAAGAAAAACATATAGTCCTAAATCATATTTAAAAGGATTGCTGTCTGTTGAACAGGTTGCTATAATGGTGTCATTAACCAATGAGAAAAACTCTATGAAAATGCTAATTTTGGTTCCAGTTTTTATGCTCTCTATGGTAACAGTTCATGCCGATCCGTATAGAACTCAATTCATGACACCATCTCCTGCTCTTGCACCTATGCCTGTCATTAAAGTACCTAAAAATACATCTACAAATGGCTACACTAAAACTGTCATCACACCCAAGCCAAAAAGCAAACACAATCAATGCTGATTAACACCACTATCTTTGAAGAATTAACTTATTTTGGCCTGTTGTTGATTATTGTATCAATGAGCATTTTTCAAGGACTGCATAAAGGCCGCTTTCCATGATAGCCTTTTTAATCAACTTAGATATTGACAGCATATTTTAATTGTGTTGATTTTTATTTGATTGATGTTATTATATTTTTACTTAATTATATGAGGATATATAGATGTTCAAGAAATCCAGCAAGCTGTTTAGTTTTGATTTACCTACAATTGTAATTATTTTATTCATCTTGTCTTTTAAATCTTTTGCATATAATCCATCTTATGTACCATCTGGTTCTATGTTACCCACTATTCAAGACAAGTCTTTTATCTTGGTGGATGTTCATACCTATGGCCTTAAAATCCCATTTACCAAAATAACGTTGATTCCCATCTCCAATCCTCAACGTGGTGACATTGCTGTTTTTAGAATGCCATTGAAAGAAAATACCAATTACATCAAACGTATTGTTGCTGTTCCCGGTGATAAAATTTACTTCAATCAACATGAATATTTTATCAATGAAACGCCTAAAGATTTATATAAATATAACTACACTATTATTCCAGAAGACAAGTATTTTGCTATTGGTGATAATATTGAACATTCATATGATAGCCGATTTTGGGGATTTGTACCTAAAGAAAACCTTGTAGGTAAATATGTAACTACATTGGTTAAATTAAAATCAGTATTACCTGACTAGTTAAAACATCATATAAACAATATCCAGAACGATCTGGATATTTATTGTTTATTTATTTATTATATATGGCTCAATTTTTTTGATGACTGTTAGGTCTATGTCAATATATGAAATCATGCCGGTATATTCCACACCCAAATTGTTTAAAGCCTTGATTACATTTTCCTTATGAAACATTTTATAAACGTCTTTATATTCAGAAGGTGTTGTTGTAAAAAAACCTACTAACAATATAAAATACATTAGTGTACTGGCAAACATTATGGGCACTATTACTTTATAATTGATATCTAAACAAATTATAAAAAAGTTGACAGCTAATATTATCAATAATGTACAAGTAATATTTGAAAAAGTCTTTTTTTCTTCATTTTTAAATTTCATAAATTTTTCAAACTTCTCGTTGTTATTAAGTATGATAGAATCTATGGCTTTTTCAACATCTTGCCTCGGTTGATTTTTTTGCATCTCTTTACCCTCATTTTTATAATATATTAACGGATTATTTTGAATTATCAATTGCTCTTTTTTGATTTTTTTGTTAAAATAATGAAATTCTTTCAAAGATGGAGTCATAATGAAAGCATCCCTGTTTAATAAAAACTTTCTTAAGGATCTAAAATTGCCCGTTGCTGTGGATAAAGATCCTTATTTTTCTCATTACATGAACCTTGTTGATCCTTATTTTTCGTCACTCGACAAATATCAGACTTTTGTTCAGTGCTTTGAAAATCATGGTCGTGAATTATTTTTTGACAATAATCGTCGCCTAGTTAACGCGACTCTTGATTATTTAAAGGATAAACCGGCTTTTGAAGTTTTTAATAATATCGACATCAAGCAATTTAAGAAGGATATTCAAATCTCTGGCCAAGAATTGTATAAATCCCATAATCAGAACAAACATTTTATCAGTATTGATTTGGTTAAAGCAAATTTTCAGTCACTGCTTTTTGTGGTTCCTGATTTGTTTGATGGTCATACCAATTATGATGATTTTGTTAAAAGTCGTGGTTTTAATGATTTTATGGTTATTAGCAAACAGATTCGACAAATCTTATTTGGTAATATGAACCCACAACGTCAACAAAAGATCCAATCATTTATGATGAATCAAATTGCTGATATTCTGGTTCTAAACGGTATTTCTGTTTCAGATATTTATAGTTTATCGTCTGACGAATTGGTTTTTGAAAATGTTGACGATAATCATACTGTTTTTGATGTGGTTAGTGTATTAATGCCTCTTGGTTTTGATGTAAGAGTAGAAGCCTTTAAGTTGGTTCGGCCTTTTGAAAAGCCTTTCTATGTAAAAGAGTTGCAGGATGGCACTAAATCGTTTAAAATGGTGCCTACTTCGGTAATGGCGGAATTTATTAAACGTCTTGAAAACCGTCCGGTTGAAGACATTGACCTCTATTTTTATGATGAAACAGGTCGTCTTTCTAAACACGTTGAACCTTTTATTGATTAGGAGATCTACCATGATTGGTCGTAAAGCTTATATTCCTTATGGAAATCAGGTTATTGCTATTGAAATCTATGCTGAAACACCCGGAGATTTTACGGCTCGCACAGGCATTGATTTATCTAATGAGTGTGTAGCTCAAATTTCTACACTTGAAAATATCTTGGATCAAGTGGTTGAAAGACCAGTTGGACCTTCTGTTGAACGTTTTCATACTGCAGAAGGCATTGGAAATATTGTAAATCGTAAACACTTGATGCTTTCCTCAGTTGACCTTGATGATATGATAAAGTATTCATCGGTGTCTACTAAGCTTTTTCAAGCTTCCGATATTGACGGTTTGGAACCAAATGCTATTGATTATCTTTCTGGCACTTCCTTTTTTCATGACAAAACTAAAAAAAGTTTTCAAGGTTTTATTGAAATACCTAGTAAACAAAACACAATTCTTTCAGATTTTAACCAGTTGACTACTTGTAGCGTTAAGATAATTAATAATAAATATTTTGTTCCAGTTCATCTATTCAAAAACTCTGAATTCCTCTTTGATGATAAACGTGACAAAAAGGAAAATGGCGAATGGATTGTCCTCTATTATGGCATTGATAATACTTCATATGGGTTACGATTCTCTACAGAAGATATGGCTTTGGAGTATATTGAATGTGGATTTAAAGCAGGTTATAATCCCGATATTCTTTATTATAATTCTTGATCTAACTTGTATTAATTAAGGACACATTGTGTCCTTTTTTCTTTTCTTAAATTTGTATTTATCTTATTGTTTGCTATTCTTTATAAAAAGGAGACTTCATTATGCCTGATTTCATCAAACCTCAACCACCCAAGAAACCAATACCTCCGATTATTAGAATAATTAAAAATGAGAAAGTGATCAATAAAAAAGAAATTGAACAACACTCTAAGCGTTAATCAAATTGTTTTGTTGATTGTCTCAAAATATTATGATATAATCGCCCTCATATATCTACAATTACATAAGGGGGAGATATAATGAGAATTTTAACTCTTAAAGCTTTGGCAATTATCGGTGTAGTGATGTTTGCATTGACGGGTCATGTATTTCCTGCTATCATGATGTTCTTATTTGGAGGTTTCTGGATTCTTGAACGTTGTGACATCACTCATTTTTTTCATGATCAGAATACTTACAAATTTAGTCGAAATTATTTCTAGGAGTCTATTGTGAATAATAAACATACGCTTTTCTTGATCAAGGAAAAACTTAAACAGATGGGGCCAGAAGAAGTATTGAGGCAGCTTTATGCATGCCGTACTGATGGGCCTTCTGTTAAGGAATTCATTACTGACCACTCCAAAAAAAATTCTTTTCTTGGTAAAAAATCCTAGGAGTTTTATCAATGTCTACTCAATACATAATGAATCGAGCAAAATGGATTGAAAAAGTACTTACTATTTTGCCATCCAGTATTCAAAATCGTGATGAAGTTGCTGATGATTTGGCCCATGAATTTGGGATTCTTTCAGGTTTGGTCGGCGGTGGATGGTATCCCAATGAAGCTGTTGATCAATATCTTGACCGTGAATATCGAAATGGCCATATCAATGACAATGATTATGATGAATATGACAATTTGATCAAAGCTTATATCATGCGTGGCGAAGCAGAATATGCAGCCAATAAAAAAGGAGAGTAATATGACTGCTTCTATTGATACACAACTTCAATTTTGTGCTGAAAGTTTGGTTGAGTTTTTTAATTCGCCAGCATTCAAACCCGAAAAATTAGTTTCTTCAAATCTGAAACCAGTACCTTCTTTGAAAACTATTGATTTTGATAAGCAATCTAGTGACGATATTATTTCTATTCTTAAAGCAAACATTGACGACGCAAAAAAAGTAGAAGACTCTTTGATTTTTGAACAAAAAGGATTTCTATATCATTATAAAAAATCTCGTTTTGGTAATTTGAGATTTTCAAAATATGAAAAACCCGATTTTTCAAATGTGCCTGACAAATTCCTGCAGCCTGTCTCAAATGATAGAACCATCGTTTGCAATATGTTAGCTGAACTAGCAACACTTTATCCAAAAAAGTCGTTTCAAAAAATGAAACCTGATACTGAATTTTCTAGTACTGGATTTGGTATTTTCAGTGTATCAACCCGCTCTAACAATACTTACTTTTCAAAAGACATGCTTGAACTGTGCAATGCATTTCCAGAGGCTTTTTCCAAACAGGAACTTGCGTTTCTCGACGATATCAAAAATGACTCAATGAATGGAGATACTACGGCCTCAGATGTTGCTCTTCACGTATTTACCTTATGGGAAAACATGTTGCGTAATGGGCGTCATGATAAAAACAATATTTATAGTTTCAATGATGCTGATAACTTTGCTTACTATGCAGAAACAAGCACTCATGTCATGATTGAACAAGAAAGTCAGAATACTATATATGCGTATGTGAAAGAAAAAGTCACTGATCATATTCAAATCTGGCAGACTGCTAAAATTGTTGATACTGTTAGTGAACTGTTTGCTGAGAAGCTTGAAGAATCCAGCAGTTATATTGAATTGATGCAGCTTTTAAATCATGATCATGGATATCTTTCTTATCCCTGTAAACTGTCAGGCGTAGGCTATCCGCAATCATCTGCCTATTTTCTAGAAAATCTTCCAGAGGATAGTGAATTTCTTGTGTTCGATTCAAAACGTGGATTCAATGTAAATTCTGCTTATTGTTCATCACTGCTAGAAGACTTTGATATTTTGTCTACTGTCTATTAAATAGCTTGTGAATTTTGTCGAATCTTGATATAATTCTCTCACTTTAACTAATGAGGGAATTTGTCATGTTTCATCTTAATGGTTCGCGTCGTCCTAGCCCAATAGGCACCATTACTTTCAAATCTTTCAATCATAATTTGGCCCACACTATTCAACATTTTTTCATGAATATGAATTCTGACCGCCGAATTACTACAATCAATCTTGAAATGATTAAAGAAAAATTTCGTAGTGAATTTGGATTTGTTGATTGGAACAGCAAAGAAACTTCATTTAGCATGAACACTCACTATATTCTTTTCAACATCGAAGTAAATAAACAGAATGATAAAAAGAATAATGGAAAATATCTAAAGGTTTTTCTTTATATTCTTCCAAAAGAATGGCTTCAAGGTGAGCCTAAACAAATGGACAAACATTTTGTAGCCAGTATTAATCCACTGGCTGAAATTAGAACTCAAAAAGAATTGAATAGTGATTTTGTCAGCACCTATAAAGTTCAAATTGACAATAATGAATTTGTGAATGTAAAACTTCATAAAGAAGCCTACCATCTGGCTAAAGGCGATATGGAAAAGATACATATTCAAAAAGCTATTATTGTAGATGGCGTCTATTATGAAGTTGGCAATCCTATTAAACAATTCAAAGAAGTGGACATTAATGAATATCGTTTGATTGCGGTTGATCAGTTTTCAATCAATGATGTTGTTTTTGAAGCCAAAGTTGAAGGCATTGGTTCATCTATCAAATTTACCAAGGATGTTAATAAGCTGTCAGATGGCTTTTATAGGGTTATGGGTGTGGTTGTAGGTGCCATTCTTATTGAGACAAACACCAGTTTACTGACAGGTGTCTCTAAAAAAATGGTATTCCTAAAAGATACCTCTGCTGATTTTAAACGACTTGAAAAACAAATTAGTCTTATTGAAACTGTTTAATTTGGATTGAAAAACCAAGCAAACAATTTCATCATTTAGTTTTTTTATACTATTTTGTATAGCCACAAGCATGAAGTTTAATAGATTGGATCATGTTGTTCCTGCGATTTTGATACTTCTTAATTCTATGTAGCATAATAAAATTTATTATGCTATAATTTTCGAATTATTAGGAGCATGTATGTTTAAACAATTCCAATGCCATGAGTATGCTAATGAAATTTTAAATTTATTCAAACCTCTCTTTGACTATGAAGTTACCGACGAAAAGTGTAATCTTTATTATTTGAATAAGAACTATATCTATACTGCCAGTATAAATAATTTTTTTGATATTAAAAATATTTGTCTCAATATAAGATTTGATTCTAAAAGAGAAAAAGATCTTGCCTTAAATCCTAAAATAAGACTAAAAATGTTGGAGGCTTCTCCTAGCATAATAAAAACAGATTATGATGAATTTGCAAAAATTATTGGTGGGTATTTGGACAAAAAATATCAAGCAGACTATGAAAATCTGGAAAAGGTAGTTGATGTTTTTATCAGAGCAGGTCTGAAATTAGGGTTTTTTGAAGAAGTAGACAACAAGGCATATGAAAACACTTGGGCATCATATATAGATTGTAAACCTAATCTAGGCTGCATTCATATTGGTGATTACTCGAAAAATATGTCAATCGTAACATTTAACAGAATTTTTCAGAAGGGCGGAACTCTTCGAAAAAAGCACTTCAAGAAATCTTATGTAGCAGTAAGTATGGAATACCTAGTTAACTCTAAAAATGAACTAAAGCCTTATTTTAAAATCAGTCTACCTTTTACAGATGAAAAAAAAATACACTACTACATGGCACTTGAAAGTCCAGATAAGCTTTATATTGTAGAAAAAGAAAAAGATATTTATATAAAATATATTGAAAAATTCAAAAGTATTACGCTGGATATTAACAAAATTGAAAAACATTTTGAAAAAATATTTAGAGCTAATATTGAGGATATTATTCATTCTCTAGTGAGAATTGATAAAGATATATTATCAGATATGAGTATTCAGGAATTACAAGAACACTTTGTTCTTGTGGATATGATTAAAAATTAATATCATTCTAATTTTTTTGATTGATGATCAACTACACGGGTCTTCAACCTGTATCTTTGATTAAATTTTGTTTATCTTAAAAAAGCTTTTAAATCTAGTTTTTTTGTGATATACTGTTTTTCTAAATTAATCAATCTTGAATGGGGATGTCGAAATGAATCGTAATTTTGTAGCAAAACATATGAACACTTTCAACAAGCCTGCTACTCAGGTTGATAAAAAACGAAAGTCTAAAAACAAGCGTGATAAACGTGCATTCTTGAAAGATATCGACTGATTATGGGACGATTCTTGATCTATTAATCGTTTAAGTTATCTTCAAATAACAGAACTATAATTTTAAAAAATTCGAAATAACTGTGGTAAAAACAAACTTCTTTCATACTTTTAATTAGGAGAATACTATGTCTGTCAACTGTCATACTTGTCCTTTCAAACAAAATATTCCGGGCGATTGTCATGTAGCCTGTGGACATCCTGTTGTTAATGGCAAAAATCAATTCATCGTCTTATCTGCTGTCATGCGAGGGTCTGGCCATCTACTGACTCAGCCTCTTGGCTTGATTTTTTCTGAATATGGAATTCAATCGGGGTGGTGCAATTTTCCCATCAATTATGATCCTGCTTGGTTAAGTGGTGAATGTAAACTTCGTTCTCATTATGAAGCTGCAGTCGCTGCAAAGCTGGAATCAGAATCTTCTTTGAAATCGTGACATACTCACGTCAATGAATTACCGGGGCTTCCCGCAAAAGATCCTGAAAATAGGTTGTAGTGTATAAGCTATTTTGTTATAATAGCTTATCTTAAATTTAGAGCCATTCATTGAAATGACTATCCTTTATTCCAAACGCCAGCAAAATTCCATTGATAAAGTCGTTGATTTTGCAAAAAACATTGAAGACAACGGCTTCCAATATAAAATTGCAGCAGGTATTGTTTATAAAAACAAAATTATTACCATTGCCAACAATGTTAATAAAACGCATACCTTCCAGAAAAACTTTTCAAAAAATGAACAAGCTATTTTCTTGCATGCAGAAACAGCCGCTATTCATAAAGCGTTGAAAGTTTTGGGTAAGGAAAAACTGAAACAGGCTACTTTGATTGTGGCTCGTATTGCCAATATTCAAACCAACCCAAAAAAGATGCACTATAGCCAAGAAATTGCCAATAGCAAGCCTTGCTCTGGCTGCGAGCATTGCATCAATTCCTTTGGCATCAAAAATGTTATTTACAGCATGAATGATGGTTTTAAAATGCTTGAATTCTAATAGTTATTGCCATTGCTCATGATGTCTGTTATAATTACCACTCAATTAATCCAGTCAGGAGTTTTATCATGAAATACTACTTGCTATCAGTTATCTTTTTTCTCAGTATGAGTTGCGGGGCTTATGCAAGCGAGTGTGATATTCAAACAAAAGGTCTGTCTGCGGATGCTGTTCGCCAAATGGTCGATCTTTGCCAAAAAGATCTTGCATCACAAAAAACTGATGGGTTGACGGAAAACGTTCAGATGCTGGGTAAAATCATGGAAGTGTCTCATGAGTTTTCTTCGTCTCTTGGACTTGCGGCTCGCGAACTGGGGTATGCTGCAAATGAGTTCTTGGCATCACCAGCAGGCATTTTGACAGCAACTGTTATTATTTGGAAAGTGTTCATGGTCCAGATTCTTGGCATCATCTTTCTCATGGTTGTTATTCCACTCTGGATTTATATGCTGCGGAAAACTATGATAGACAAGGTTGAATATCTGCCTATCAAACGTTGGGGTGGTCGTGAAGGTCATAAAAAAGTCGTTACCTATGAAAGTTTTGATTCTATTAGTAGTGAGCGTTGTGGATCAATGTTGATTATCTCTGTATTTGCAATTGTTCTTATTGCCATCATTGTAGGTAAGATGATTACTTAAATTGTCAATACAATAAAAGGCACTTAGGTGCCTTTTTTATTGAACATCTACTGTATTATAATTTTTATATTTTAAAGTCACTTTTGCTTACATAATTTTGAGCTTGTTTAGCTATCTGTGCCAATTTAATATCTTGAATCTTTGAAAAATCATAGTTTAATTGATCCATATTGATTTTTTGCTTGATAGGGTCAAGTACATCTTTGCTTATAATACTATGACTTTCTACTGACTGTTTTATCATTTCAATTGTTTTAGCTCTATCTCCCTTGTTGGTTAGATACATGAACTGAGTCAGTTTTCCATAATCTATCTTATCGCCGACCTCTCTTAGTATTCTATCAGCAATTTTTTCCATTCTCATAGGATTAACCTTTGTCGATTCTTTGTATTCTACAATATCAAAACCTGAACGTTTAACAATGGATTCACCAAAATGGTTCATCATTGCAGTATTTTTATTATTATCAACATCATTTAAAATGTTACTTTTTGATAATGAAATCAAGTTACTTTCTATAAAATTTTTATTTGTGTCCTTAAAATCATTTGTTTTTATTTTAGAACTCACAATGTACGCAAACTCCGATATATCTTCAACTTTCATTTTAAGCAAATCAGGATTTTCATTGATTACTTTTTTGAACTCCATCATTGCATAGGCTGTGTTGTGTGTGAGATCATGATCTAGGTTTCTTACTCTGAACTTGATAACACCGTCTACAATTTCATTAAATGTGTCAAGACTTTGTGATTCGACACCTATCAGCATGGTGGATGCAAAATCTGAATGCATTTCTCTGTTAACAACATCTTGATCTTGCCCAAATTGGTGTGATTGTCTGAATGAACTATGAGCGGCTTCATGATATACAAGATACTTAGTAATTAGTTGATGATTGCTTATCTCAACCAGACTTGAAATCCATGCCACATCTTGTAGATTGACATCAATGTTATTTTCATTGTTGTTGACTAACAATAGTGAATCCTTTACGTTTTCCAATACACCATTGTCTACATGATTATAATAAGCACTTCCGTTGGTATGAGAATTTGATAGTGTTAGTATGCTTTCAGACCAGAATGGATTTTTGACAACCATTGTTTCACCTTCTTCAAGTGTTCCAATTCTATTTATATTACTTTGACCTAGTGCTTGAAGACCTATCCCACTATAGTTTGTGTTTGCAATATTGTTGCCCAAATTGATGTTGTCTTTATATTCTTTTATCTTTGAATATAAATCCATTCCTTGGTCATTTTGTTGTATCATTTGTTCATGTGCTGCAATCGGTGCTTGTTCTGTGATTGGTTGATGTGGAAGTGCGTTTGAAATGAAATTTAATGCAGTGGCTCCCAACAGACCATAAATAACTCCCTTGTTTTTATTGATGTATTCTCCAAAATTATAAAGAAGTCCTTTAGTGGCTTTAAAGCTGTCAGTATGATAAAGATTATCATCAAAATTTTCTTTTATATTAGCTAATTGATTGAATTTAGACATTATTTTTATTGATGTTTTTTATTATTATACCATTGATTCAGAAATATTAAATAGCTAATTCATTATCTTGACTAAAATAATCATTCTATGCTAATATGATGATTCTTTGGAGAAAACTTTATGAATCGTGAAAAAATAATCAGTCTTTTCGAACATTACCTTGAAAATACAGATGAACATCACAAATTTGATCGTATAAAAAACCCAGTTACCAAACGTCCCGATCTGCAAGCTTTCATGATTTTGGATACATTGCTGCCTTCTGATGATGATATTATTGCAGCGGCTGAGCATGATATTATTTATCTGGCTCCTGATATTGACGACTTGGCAGCAGTTATTACAGAAGACGACTTTCTTGCTCTGATTCGTTGTGGCATATCCTATGACCGTCACTATGATTGCTTGTATATGTTTGTTTAATTTTCCTTGTAAATTAAGCATTTTGGTGATATAATTATTTAAATCAAATTGTAGAGGTACTGTTCATGGCTATTCATTTTATTGACAATATCGAAAAAGAGAAAAACACAAGTACAGAATTTTATCTTCGCGACATCATTAATTCTGCATTCTCTTTTTTGGAGTCAGAAGTTTACAAGGGTGCAGTACCACGTTATGTCTCAACGGCAAAACGTAAAGAAATAGAAAACATTATCAAAGAAAGATACTGCTTGGTCTATTGGTGTTCCTCTTATGAGTTTCCAGTCAACAGTTATCATGATGATGATGGTGATTATATATCCTCTGATTCAGAGACTGTTTTTTATGGATTTGATCATGCAGCCGCTGTTAAGGCTCTGGAATCAGATGGTATTGAGGATGCTGCTAAAGTCTTGAATGCAATACCAATTGTTGACGAATTTATCAATCTTTACTACGGAGAGGGCATCACCTTTTCTTATTTCTTTGTCGAAAAGAAGTAATTTGATTATTGTAGCAAGAAGGACACTTATTTTGAAACCGGTGTTATGGCAGTATTTTGATTGATCTTTGCCGTTTTGTTCAAAACAGACATCTGCCATAAAGCCTATTTATTCGAGATTATTAGTATAATACTCCTTATTTTTCAGGTTTTACCTTCAAAGATGACTTTGTGGCCGTTAAACTATCTTGTAGTATGGGCTATGATGGCACTGAAAGTGTTACCATTCCAATACCTTTTGAATGGCTTGCGGTACAGCAAAAGAAAAAACTTGACGATCAAGCCACATAAAAGATATAATGGCTTCCTATAAAGCCATTGGGGTACATATCATGAGTGCAATGCATGTTCGTTTAGAAAGAGTGTTCGATAAAAAAGGTAATTTCAACCTTTCTGAATTTTCTCTTACCCATTTTGATCCCTATCGTAAAACAAATAGTGAAAACTATATCGAACTTTTTAATCTTCTCTTTGATAATGACAGCAATGTCCTATCCGAAGTCTATCAAGCACTGCCTGCGTTCATCAAGAGTAAAAAGCTGAGTCCTTTTTCAGATGCTGTTAAACTTTACTATGGTCAGATGCATGGTGCCAATACCAATAACAGCTATCCTGCTACTTATATCTTTCGTTAAAAAAAACTTGCTATAAACCGTTGTTTTTGCTAGAATAACTACACTTAACCACAAGGAAATAATAGATGACTACCAATAAAAAACAAAATGAAATCGAAATGGCTTATGCACAACGTGATGCTATCAAGCAAAAACAAGAAGAAAAAATGTGGGCTATCCACGAAAAGAAAAAACGCTAATTTTCTTATCATTCTAATTTCAGGAATTATCTTTATGCAAAACCAAACAGTTCAACTTACGGATCACGCAATTATTGACTTTACTCACCTTGATCATGCTCCCGATGGGTATTTTGCAGCCGCTATGGGATGGTACTTTCACGGCGAGCTAGAATCGAAAGTAGGATATGATTTGGCGGCAGCATCAGAAGATTTGATGTTGCTTGAAGATGGTATCTATGCCGGTACTTGGCAAGGCCACGACTGTACCTTCTTTTTTTGGACCTATATTTCTGACTTCAATATTGCTCCCGCAAATGATCCTAGCATGAAACATAAACGCTATCGCGGGCTGATTGTGCTGAATACCGATAAGTCGTCTTTTGAGGATGCACACAAAAAATACACCGCAAAAGTACAATTCTTGTAAACTACACCGATCAGAAGAAAGAAGTTTGCCTGTTTCTAATTGATTTCAAAGAATAAAATAGCCTGATAATATTCTAATTATCGGGCATTTTTATTTTTTTCTGTTTTTTTTGAATTTTATATGATATAATCGACTGCATGTATTTTAAATTTCTATAGATTCTGTTATTTGGTAGAATTTTTAAGATAACTCATTTATTTTAGCTTAGGGGACATTTTCATGCTCAAAAAGGTTAGCAGCTACTCCGAATTCATCAAATACCTTTTTGATGACAATGTACAAGTCAACTTTGAACTTATTGAAAACGAATTTCATTTGCCATCAAACAGAGATTCAGAGTTAATTCTAAGCCATTATCATATTGATAAGCCATCTGCTTTAAACAATATTCATCTATTGAAAAATGGTTTTGTTGATCATGAAGGATTCAGGATTTATTTAATTTATTGTGAGGGATTGGTTTACTCTAAGGTTTTTAGTTATCTGGATGTTCATGTTGCTGCTAAATTCAGAGATCTTAATAGTCCTTGGAAAATTGTCTATGATTCATTATATTTTACATGGTTGAGTAAATCATTTCATAGACACTCAAAGCAAACCTATACGCATCCTGTTAAAATTGAACAACAGTATTCTCAATATACCCTTTATTTTGCACCACAAGAAAAATTTGCAGTATCAAGAGTCGTTGTGGATAGCAATTATAGATATATTGTTGATATTGAATTTTCAAAAAACTATTCAACTGTTTTAAGACTGTCTGATTTGTCCTTATCTTATCCTGAGATTGCAAACCAACTCAGATTTAAAGTCCGTTCAGTTGATAAGTTTACAACAAACAATAAGCATTTTAGAGAGCATCTTAAAATTTTAGAAATGATTGCTCTTTGAGGACTAATTATGATTCCTATTACTGATTATGACTCTTTGTTTAAAACACTTCTCTCCATTGAAGAAACTGGATATTTTATCACACCAATAGAAGTATTTTTAAAAAATGAAACAGTTACTAAAAATATATACTATACCTGTATTATTGACAGTAATAGTTATGTAATATTCCAATTAACTAAAAATATAATAACCAAGAAATTTTTTTTCTGTACGGATTTTAAAGGCAGTCATCGTGACCACGATGAACCTGCTGTTATTGAATATTCTATTCATGGCAATATTATTTTAAAAGAATGGTTTATTAAAGGTAGCCCAAATAGAAAAAATAATTTAAAACCTATTTGTATTGAATATAAATATAATAAAAAAAATGTACAACATGTTAACAATTCTGCTGATGAACTCAAAAATGCTGGTTTTGTTATTTTTAATTACTTGAAAAAAAATATTGGTGTTAGTTGCTCCCATATACTATATGATTTAGACAAATCAAAAGTTGTTGATATTTTTCTTTACAATAATGGTCAACCTATATCAATTGACACTTTATTGGAATCTTATCCCGCCATCAACGACCTCTCATTGTCTAATTGTTTTGATTTATCTACCTCTGATATTATTACTGTACTGGATATGATTTTTCAATAAATCAGTAACTGAATTAAGATTTCATTTCATAAATTTCTTGATTTTTTATCATTTTTTTGATAAAGTACTGCTTTGAAATGAGGATAATGTATGCAAATCGATGTAGATACTATTAGGCACAATGAATCAGCAGTTGGTCAAATTTTCTGGATTTGTGATTTTCGTCGCGATGATTTGGATAAGAAAGCCCAACGCCATGTCCAACCTACAAAAGTAATGGTTCGTTCCAATAAAGAAACAACTAAAAGAATTTATTATTCAGAAGTTCACTTTGTTAAAGTAGGGGTTAATGGAAAAGTATCTACCACACCTATCATGTTGTTTGATAATACCGGTTATCGATCCGATACAGGTATTCCAGTGTTTGTTTTTGATAACGAAGAAGAATGTATTGCCAAATACAATCAACAAGCGGACAAAATTATCGCAGCCATTGATCTTCGCATGCAATGTATTCTGTCCAGTTTGGCAGCCGAAAAACAAGACATTCTCAGATTGAAAATGAATTCAAGAACCTAAAATGATTTTTGATTATCTCAAAAAAATTGCTAGGTATGCAAAATGATTTTGGCACTGACATTTATTTTAATGCTGTGCTTCACTTTGAGTTTCATGAATTATTGGAAACTTGTTCCACAACAGGACTTCGGTCTTTTCAAAAGGAGAAGGTATGTTTAGATTGTTTTCCAAAAAAGTCATTGTTGTTGAATATCCAAACAGTGTTAGCATTTATGATAGCTATTCAAAAGTCAAAAAAGATACTGAACTTCTCCAGTTTGTTGATTCTGATATGTCATTGAAATCTAAATCAAGTAGCCTTGAAGCACTAGTGGTAAATCCCAATGATGAATCTTTTACTATCATCATCTATTCAATAAACAAAAATACAACAAACAGGTTAAGTCCAGCGGCAAAGCATGCTTTTAATCGATATTATTTCTCATTTTTTAAATCATATCTAGATCTTGATATTTTCTCAGCTTTCTCATTTAGTAAACATGAAGCTTGATTGTGTATTACTAACTTGATTTTTCTCTAATATTTGTTATAATAATAAAATCTTAATTCAAGGGTTTGAGATCCATGACTGTCACTTTTCGCATAAATCTTGATGAATCACAATTCCCTCAGAAAAAGGTTTTTATGTGTGATCTTTTTCCTGAACTCGATGATGCCTATTTTGAAGGCGATTATGGCATTAAATTTGACCCGGACACACGACAATTTTATGAGCTTCAAACAGTTATCGATTTTGCTCATGAAAAAAATTTCTCCACTTTCAATTTTCAAGCTTTACTTAAATTGATTGATCATAATATTTATATCATAAGTAAAGAAAATGATAATTTTGGTGAAGTCAAATATGAAAATCTTCAATCATTTCGGCGTAAAGTATTTATTGCTCGTAACAAAGTAAATCAGAACAATATAAAAGAAGGCTTTGTGGATGGCATTATGTATTATGGTGGTATGACTCTTGAATACATACAATTTAATTTGTCATTGATGCTGAGCATTATTTATAATGCAATAAAACGCCAGTTTGATATTATTTGGAATTGAGGACATACCTATGAAGCATTCAACTGATGTATTTAGACTTGGACTTTCATTTATGTTTGGAACATTGTTTTTTTCTCTATTTCTTTGGAATTATTTTATAAATCATTACGCACATTCTGTATTAATTCAGGAATTAGGACAGCCTATGACTAGTAGTCTTCTTATCTTTGTTTACTTTATGCCTCTTTTTATTGGTTTACCTATTGGATTCTTTTTTATCTTTAAATCAATCAAAATGGAAAATGAAGAATGTGCTGTTCAAATAGCAGAAATTCGTCAACAACATGAACAAGAAACAAAAGAATACAATGAACGTATAGAGGCTTTAAGATTGAACTTCTATAACAAAAGTTAAACTTAATTAGGAGAAATTGATGACTCAGATTCCACAATCGCAAGTTGTTATGGTAGATTTAGTAAACTCTACTACTGATAAGTTTGCAAAACTTATTGATGACAAAGCTATCGGTACAACATTTTCTTGGATTGAATTTCGCGACACAACGTTACTGAAAATTATCGAATTTTCATGTGGCTTTCTGAACTATTCGGATAAAGAACTTTATTTGAAAACCTTCAATAGTCGTATGGCTGCTAATGGGTATTTACTCAAAGCAGTTAATTCACTTGAAGATAAAGTAGAAGCTTGGCATGAAGGTGATGGACATTTACAAGAACTGCATGAATACCTTTCACTGACATGGCAAGATTATAATCATTTTGTTCATGGTACACCTGTGTATATTAAAAATAAATAATTCGTCTATTTTATCAGTAAATTTCGTTTTTAAAAAAATAAGTCATAATAAAATTAGGAATTATACGATGAATACCAATACAGAAGAATCAATTTTTTTTAAAAAAATGTTTATGAATTTTGCAAGTAAACATAATATAACAGTTGAACGCTATTGCTCAGTCAAATTGTTAAGCTTTTATAATCATAATTTTGATCCTGTCATGCTTTATGATGTTGGTGTTGATGAAGTAGCTCCCCTTGTATTAAAACCTTTTCGAGGTTTCAAAATAAAGAAATTAGTTAATGAACTTACACAATATTTATCAAAATGTTCAAATAACTATCTAGATACTTTTTTGGACAAGGATTTTTTTACTTCATATATAATTTATAATACTCAAAGTATTTTTTTGAATAAAGATTATACCAGTGTTCATGATATTGCTTATTATCAACTAGAACTTATCAATAATAAATGTTCAACTAATTTTTTAGTTAATTTGCATACAAAGCCAGTCAAGGCTACCTACTACGAAACGCCAGAAGATACTGTATTAGATAAATATTTGGTAATCGATGTCTATTATAAAGATATAGAATCTTTATTAAATCCTTTTCTTGATTATTATTCGACTGCCATATGTAAGATGCTTGAAATACCTTTAACTCCTATTAACAAAGAGTTGTTGACAGTATTGAAAATGAAAACAATTTAATCACCATTATTAAACTTTTTCTTGACGAATGATTGATTTTTTGTTATAATCAGACAAATATAAATGAATGAGGACTATATTTATGTCAACCTTTAATGCTATCGTGCTTCCAGTCATTGTTGAGGCCCACCCAAACGCTGATGCAATTGAACTTGCTCGTGTGGGGGACTATTTTTCCATTATTCAAAAAGGATATCTAAAAACAGGTGATCTGGCTGTTTACATTCCAGAAGGTGCTCTTGTTCCTGAATTTATTCAAGAAGAAGTTGGCTGTTTGGGTAAATTAGCAGGCTCCAAGAAAAATCGTTTGAAACCTAGTATGCTGCGTGGAGTCCTCAGTCAAGGTCTTTGCTATAAGGCTCGTGATGGCTGGGTTGAAGGTCAGGACATGGCTCAGGAACTGGGTATTGAAAAATACGAACCTCCTATTCCTGTCCAACTCGCAGGTGAAATCTTGAATGTTGGTCATGAAAACGTTTTTACCTTTGATATTGAAAACGTAAAACGTTTTCCACATATTCTTCAAGAAGGTGAGTTGGTATCCATGACCGAAAAACTTCATGGTACTTTTACAGTAGTGGCCAGCTTGTATGGTAAAGAACCTAATTCAGATATGGTCAATGGCCGCTCTTTTGCGAGCAGTAAGGGAAATTTTAATAAAGGCTTGGCCATTCGTGACAACGAGCGTAATGCTAAAAACACCTATGTTCGCGTGGCTAATGAGTTCGGTTTGTATACTGCATCTGCTGTACTATCAGATCGTTTTCAGGACAATGTTTATATTACTGGCGAAACTTTCGGCGATGTGCAAGATTTACGCTATGGCTTGGAAAATGGCAAAATCGATTTTCGTGTGTTCAATATTTTTGTAGGTAACCGTGCAAAAGGTGTTATGCCACTCAATGATGCTGAACTTGAAGCAGCCTTGACTGAGTTTAACCTTAAGCGTGTTCCTGTTCTCTATAAGGGGCCTTACAGTAAAGAAGTGATGTTGCAACACACTGATGGCAAGGAAACCTATTCTGGACAAAACCTTCACATGCGAGAAGGTTTGATTGTCGAACCTCTTGTTCAGAGACGTGTTCCAGAAATTGGACGGGTTGTCTTGAAAAGTGTTTCAGCTATTTACCTTGCTCGAAAAGGTGGGACAGAGTTCAACTAATTGGGACCTTCGGGTTCCTTTTTTTATGTCATCGTGCTATAATTATCCAAATTATCAGGATTAGAAAGATGTCAAAAATTTTTGAAAATATCATCAACTCCAGTTTTCGTCTTGACTTGAATGGTGTTGACACTTTTGAAATTACACCTACTGTTCCCAATAGCACCTTTAATAATTTTGTTATTTTTATTGCTCATGACCAAGATATTCATATCATGCCCAGTATTAACATTGAAGCAGGTTCGCTTAGAAATGAACATGGCGAAATAAATGATGTTTTTATGGATATGTTTTTTTCTTATGAACAATATCCTGTCTTTACTGGCTTTCTACATATTCTTGCACATGCCATTGAATCTGATAATGCTAGTCGTCAAACCTCTGTTCTAGAGCCTGATGGTGCTCCTGTAACTGCTCTGATACGTCAAATCATTGCGAATCGTGAGTATCCTTGTGTGGAACAAGGCAAGTCGTATTCACGTCTGCAAGATGACAATGGCGGTGAAACCAGTTCTACACTGGATGTTGCTTTTGTCTCGGACGGTGTGTATGTTAAGGTGAGATCCTTGGACAGCCTTCGTTTTAGGACTTATTATGGTGGTGGTAAAAGTCATCGTGTTCGTAATGTTTTGTTAATATTATGCTATCTTATCAAAAATCAACAACTCTGATATTTCTTTAACTCTCTTGATAAAAACATGGTATCTTGTCATCTTTTGATCGTGTTCATTTATACAACTACGTACTAGCGTAGTTGTTTATTTTATTTTTAATTGTTCAATTTTTTTCGAGTCTAATTGCATACCATATTCTGATGTTTTAATCTTTTTTGCTTCTTTATCTGCAGCTATTGCACCTGTGCCAAATACTCCCATAAATACAGATAGTACCAAACCTGTCATTTCTTTTTTCATTCTACCCTCCTATATAGTTAGCTTGCTATCTATATTATAGATCTAATATCCTAAAGGTCAACAGTTTGTTTCGATAATATAGATCAACCTGTTTTATTTGTTTAAAAATAGTCAGTTATTATATAATTTGAATATAAAAAAAGCCCTGCTTTTCTGAGCAGAGCTTGTGAATAAGGCGAGGTGGAGATGAATTTCCGATTAAAAACCTCGTAGGTCCCCATAATAAAAAAATCCTTGGCGATTTTTTCATTACTTGGTCATTATAAACCACGTTGTTGAGTTGACCATTCTTCAACGCAGGGCATCTTTCTATAATACTAGCTAGTTTGCAGAATTAGCCACTCCTTTAAAAACAACTAGACTAGGAATTTTTTTATATAACCAAGAGAGTATCCATGTAAAAAAATTTCTTAAAAAAATGTAATATCTCTACCAAGACAGTAATAATAACTTTATATGTTCATTTTGTCAACTGTCTTGATGCCCATATTGATCTTTCTATTTGGTTTGTCATATGGTATAATGGCGTATATTTCAGGGGTGATATTATGGCTGCTTTTATATTTACAGAACACCATGAAAACCATTCATTAGGCCGTTTGATACATTGTCATGGATTGTATGAGCACACTCATACAGTGAGTCGTTTTAAATCGATTTCCACTGACCTTATTGCTGGCAATACTATTTCTATTATGGGCGACCCATCTTGTTTAAAGATATCTCATTTTTCAACTGTTGTTTGCAAAGTCGATGATAGGCCAATAGGTTTGCTTATTTTTGAAAATTATTCAGTTGATTCTTCAGTTAAAACCTCTTTTATAGTGAATAAAAAGAAACGTTGTCATACCATGTTGGGTTTTATAGGCACTTACGTTGTTCCTGAATTTAGGAATCAAGGGATTGCCAGACAAATGATGGATGTTTTTAATCACCATATTGAATCAAAGTTTAAAACAAATGAACGCCATGTCTATATGCTCTGTGCCATGGGTAAGTCTTTTGATATAGCTGAAAGTGCTTGTGAACGTTTTCTAACTGTATCCAGTCCCTATAATTTAAATTTTTGGAAACAAAAAGCTCGTAATTTTTTTATCTACAATGCTATTTCTCTGGCAGAAAATGCACTTATGACCTGATAATATTATAATTTAATGCTGTAATTAATCTATTAAATAATGAGGATTTACTTATGTGGCAGACAGTATTTCGTAAACTAAACTATATTTTTATTTGGACTTGGTATAACGATTGGTTTCGTTTATTTGTTATTATGACACCCACTTACATGGTATTTTTGATTCCTTTTTGTTTATGGATTGGCGTGCCTAATGAATACATGAAGAATGTATTATTTTCTGTCTATCTTATTGGTCTTGGATTGGCTTTTGTTTATAATGATTATTCTAATCTGCGTAAAATTGGCATGGATGAAAATAGAAATACATTGAAAACATAATTATAGTTTGAATTTGTTATAAAAAAAGCTCCCGAAGGAGCTTTTTTATTCTTTGAAGTTGTGTATTTCAGCAATCAGTTTACAGTCATTTTCCATTGCTTCCATCTGCTCTCGAATAGTATCAATCTTGGCGAGATCTTTATCTCGTACTTTTCCAATCCACATATCAAAACTGTTGCGATATGATTTTTTAAGTGTGTCGTAACCACTCACTAATTCAGCAAGTTTATATTCATTTTTATAGAGATAAAGCCTACCTGATGCTAGTTGCACGATATATCCATCTTTTTCATAAACCTGCTCTCCATAAAGAGTACATTTGTTTGGAGCGGCTGTATATCCCATAATTCTATCCTCTTTTGTTAAACTATTTTATCAAAAAACCGTTTAGATATCAATCGTTATTTTAAATTTTGTATCCATATAACTTTTTTCTCTCATTCCTTTGTACATCTTTAACCATTACGTTAAATAATTTTGCTGTATAATATGCATCATTTCCTGCATTGTGTAAGTTTTTTGCAATTATCATATGGTTTTCCAACAATGTCTTAAGTTTAAGCGAATCATGTTCACCTTCTTTTTTTAAATGATGACGATGTACAATTTGTGTATCAAATACCTTATGTTGACTGTAATCAATCTTATTTCTTTCAAGAAAAGCCAATTCTGTTGAATGTTCATGCACAATTATAGCCGCTGTCTTTAATAGTGCAATTTCTATACAATTTTTAAGTTCATCACTGGTAACTGTTTGTGAAATTCCAAAGTTGAAAGACTGCTGTAGTTTTGTTTTATTTTCGGATATTTTATCTATATGTTCTTGTACAATATAATGGTATGATTCCATTTTTCCGTCTTTGAAAAAAGTCAATCCAGCTTCTCTTATATGCTTAATATTGAATTTATCTATCACGCCTGAATAATATTCAAAATCAATTGCTACTGCATAAGTGTTACTTAAATCAAAATTTTTAACTTCTCCATAGGTTTTAGTACGTTCCAACATTTCTACTTTATCCAATTCTTTCTGAGCCTTATAGGCTTTAAAAGCAGGCGTTTCTCTAGCAGTAAGTAAAGCCAATTTTAAATCTTCTATTGTATTGACAGGATATGCAACTATATCCGCTTCGCCAGTACGTGCTGCTTTCAAAAAATCATCTGTGATTTTAAAGTTCTTGTTTTTCATATACCAACATAGTTTTATCTTATCCAACTGATCATCAGAAAAAACCTTAGATAGTTTTTTATTACTTTGTATATAGATTTCTTTGAATTCAAAATGATTAAATAAATATTCCAAACCTGATATATGTGATAGTAACTTTCTGTTTTCTCTTTCTTCCAGTTGTTGCATCAACTTATTTTTTATTATATTAATATCATAATAATTCATATTTTATATCCATGATACTTTCTTAAATTATATCATATTATTTTTATATTCAAAGAAATGAACAGTTTATTTATGGCTTCCTTTTTTCTAGGTGGTGCTCCATATAATTGTTGCTTTCTGAATCTGGATTTGATATGATAGCCTTACATTAATCAAACAGAGAAATAATCATGAAAATTGAACATGAAGTGATCAGTGCCGTTGTCAGTCATTTTCTTAAAAATCAACCTATTTCCGTCTTGTCTAATATGCTTTTTCATAAAGCTAAACAAATCAAGGATCGGCATGAAATTGTCAAGCATAGTGCCACCATGATTGTAAAGGATGACGAATGCAACATTCGAATTCATCGAAATGATGTGTGTCCTCGTGTTTTGCAAGATGTTGAAAAAGCAGAAAATTTGACAACCCAACTGGAAATCACCATTGAAGGTGAGATCGTTAACGTTATGATTGATTATGAACCCAACACGATGTGGTTTAATATCAAGTCGAAAAAATTTGATGAAGTCTTTGAAAAAGCCAAAGAAATGGCTAAGGAGTGACCTATGGAATTTCGTAAGTTTGTTGAAAAAGCTTTAGGAGAAGTTAGTTTAGATAGTAATCTTCAGAGTTTATACGGCTATATTTCAGCACAAGATATTGATGCTATGAGTGATGCCGAACTCGAAAATGTATTTTTTGAAAAAAATTGGGTATCTGGTGGTATAAATGGGAACAGTTGTTATGGTCGAAGTCCTAGATCTGTTGAACCGTCATCACCTGAAGATATTACGCCTGATTTGGCCAAAGTTTTAATAGCAGTTGAAAAAAGTGATATCAACTTTTTGACTTATATGTCAAAAATACAACCATTGATTAAATCTATTGATTTTTCTATGGGTGAGGATTATTACGGCAATTACTACAATTACTCTCGTTTGTATGTAAACTTGAAAGAATTGTATGATGCTCTCTATTCTGCTGCCTAATTATTATATTCTTTTATGATGTTGCTATGCAATTTAAAGAGTTTGTTAAAGAAGTAACAATTGTTATGATTATATGAATAAACGTATCGAGGCAGCAGCCCCGAACGATTTAACACAATTAGCAATACAATAAACCTCACTTGTGTGAGGTTTTTTTATTGCAGAAATAGAAAAAATAAGCTATATTGATAATCTCAGGAGAAAAAAATGAACAAAGGCTATTCGACCGAAATGATCTCAACCAATTTTTCAATTGGCTGGTTATATGTGGGCAATATCCGAAGGTATCTCAATGACATTATTGAAAATCAGGGATGGCCTGTAAAGTATGAAGAAAAAGTACGATTTTTATCAAATGAATTTACACTGTATGGTAATCAACGTGACCTTGTTTATATTCAAAGCAAAATTCAACATTACTTAAATAATCTTGAATTCTAACAATGGCTGAGTGGCTTTCAAATATAATGGATGCTTGGGCATACCTTGTTTAGTTGTTCCCAAACACCACATTTCGACATTCAACTTAGTCAACAAGTCATAGACTTCTTGCACTCTTTCTATTTTCGCATTGCCTCCCCATGCACAAATAATCTTTTTATGTTTTAAAAAAAGATTCATGAGATATTGATTATTGTCTACACCGACCGGATCAGATGCTACCCATAGATCCTTTGGACTTGGACTTCTGAATGCATACAAATTAACAACCTTTAGCGAATCATGACCAAAATCTTTCGCAAATTGAATGCACCGCCTGATTGTAGGATCATCCAGTAAAGCATCTGCAGTACTGGGGTTTAACATACAAAAAATGGCTGGATTATTAGCATTCTCTACAAAGTCTCTACCCAGTTCATAACGATATTGTTGACAATCACTTATAATCGCTGTTTTCATCTAGTTTTCTCCAGTTTGACTCTACTATACAACATCACAATTAAAAGTCAAAAATGCATATGAAGGCTTTATTTTGTAAATGATATTTTTATATTGATAACAAAAGTATTGTTTTTATAATTTTATTTTGATAGTATTGTTCTTTATATTTTAAGAGGAAAGCAGGATGAGTTTTCTAAACGCTATAAAAGATGTAGAAGATGAGCTAAACATTGTTTTGCCACAAGACTATATTAATTTTCTTAAAAATGAATACGAAAATTCATTAGACAACGATGATGAACATGATGATTTCGAATATAAATCTGATTTTTTGAGCATTGATGAGTTAAAAACAGGACAAAGTGTATTAAAACGATACAATCTTTTCAAAAATATGACACCTGATCAATTCAGTTTGGAAGATTATAGAAAACAATTGATTATTTCTGATATTGATGGCTGTTGCATTGTTATTGATACCAGAGAGAATGGCAATGGTGTTTACTTATTGTTTCCAAATCAACAAGAAGTTAGAGTGGTTATTGTACAAAATGAACAAAATGAAAATGCCGTCAGTATACTGGCTTTAGGCGGTGAACTTAGAAGAAAATTTGCTAATTTTACTGAATTCTACAATTGGTACATTTTATGCTGATAGTCTCATAATATATATTCTATTTTTCCACCATCCATATCTTGAATCATCTATTGCCTGCCGTGCAGCATAAAGATTATATTGGTCCATATTACAAAAGTTGAAAAGTAACATTAATTAATCTTTATAGTTGTTAATAAAAAATAAAAACAAAACCTTAAAGGATCGCTTTTAAGGTTTTTTTGTCTTAAAAAGGTTGCTTATTGAGTGTTTTTTTGCTACAATAGCCTCATTGAAAACCAACGGAGATACACCAATGTCGATTTTTCCAACCATCCATACCTTGAATGATATGTTGCCTGCTGTGCAGCATAAAGATTACATTGGTGTTAACAAGCAGTCCAACGGTGCTACCGTTATTTGCTACAACATCAGTAACAGTGAATCTTTTTTGACTGCTCATGAAAAAGAAGCTCGTGGCATCACTTTTGACCGTGAAGGCAACATTGTGGCTCGCCCATTGCACAAGTTTTTCAACTTGGCAGAACGTGCAGAAGTTCAACCTGCTGTCTTGGATTGGACCAAAATGCACGCTGGTTTCGACAAAATGGATGGCTCCATGATTACTACTGGTTTCATGGATGGTGAGTTTTTTGCTAAATCCAAAAAATCCTTTGAATCGGATGTGGCGGTTTCGGCTAAGCGTTTCGTTGAATTGAACCAGAAGTATTACGACTTCACCAAATACTGTGCATTGGCTCACTTGACTCCTATTTTTGAGTTCACTTCGCCAAACCATCGTATTGTGTTGCGTTACAATCAAGACAACATGACGTTGTTGCATATCCGTGATAACTTCACTGGTGAATACTTCATGCATGATGAACTGGCAAAACTGGCGGCTCGCTTTGAAATTCCAGTTAACAAGCCACTGTTTGGTAACGGTTTTGACCTGACTGAGTTGCTGCATTCCCTGAATACTGCCGAAGGCATCGAAGGCTATGTTATCCAGTTTGAAAATGGTGAAATGGTTAAAGTAAAAACCAAGTGGTATATGAACTTGCACCATGCTGTTACCTTTGTTCGTGAACGTGATATTGCTCGTTTGGTACTGGAAGAAAAGATTGACGACTACATTGCATTTGTTAGCTTGAATGCACCAGACGCCGATTTGAGCCATATCCATCGTATCAATGACACTATCAAGGGTGAAGTGGAAGCGATTGATAAAGAAGTTACCGAAATTGCGACTCAGTATGCAGGTTCGGATTTCAAAACGATTGCAATGGCCGTTAAAGGTCATCCACATTTCACCTTTATCATGAACATGGTGCGTGGCAAGTCAAACGACTATTTGAAGTATTACGAAGCAAATCGCTTGCGAGAAGTATGGTCCTTGGAACAGATTGATTTGGGCGATTTTGCAGGTGATTTGGAAGAAGCAGAGGAAGAAGCGGGTTAATCCCGCTTTTTTCATTTTTGGAGAAAACCAATGATTACGCCTGTAACTGACAAAAAAGTTATCAAGTTGATTAAATCTGGACTTTCACTCACAGGTTCCAACAAAGCAACTAGAATTGATAACTGGGTTTATAATGCTCCATTATTCAGAAACCTTTCTTTTGATAAACATGGGCCAACACGTCATTTAGCACTATTGATCTTTTGAAAATTTTCGAAAAAACTCGTGATTTCAATTTGATTATGCCTGCTATTTAAAGCTGGCTTAACTTTTCTAATTATGCTCTAATACTGTATCTTTTATTGAAAAGAAACCATCATGACTATTAACTACCTGTCCATTTTTAACAGTCAGACAACCACACTCAATTATACCTGTGCCAAAGACAAGACGACCTCCTTGCTCATGGTGTTCTGAGTCCTTTTGTAGAGCGTGAATCCAAATTTATTGTTACTGATGGTGTTTTGTTCACACTCTTTGGGTCGTATCCAAAAGGCAATGTAGGCAAACAGATATCAGATAAGCAACTCTTGCTTCTGGAAGAAATTTATAGTACAACAACTACAAAGCATCTGGATAATTGCTTACTTGTCGAATACATCATTAAATAGGAGTTGTGTAATGTGGCCTTTCTTTATTCTTATTATCATCTTGGTAAGTTCTCATATCATGTATGTTAGATACCTTTTTCAATTAATAAATAAATATCACGTCATTCCTAGACTAATACATATCATAGTATACAGTGTTATTATAATTTCTGCTATTTTACTAATTGTTCTTGGTTATTCAATGCATTATTGAGAAAAATCCTGATAGTATTTTACGATTTATGAAAAGTTCAATAAATTTTTGATATTTTCATGAAAATATATTTATTTTTTTAAATATTATGATATAATTATGCCATCACAAAGGTGGATATCATGAATATACTCAAAGACTTGAAGCGTAAAATCAGACTCTTAAAAGTGTTCCGATTCAATCAAAAAATTCTTTATCTATTGCAAGATCCAGTGGTCGTCAATTCAGCACGTTTTGAAGATATTTATACGAATGAAAAAAAAGAAACGCACTATATGACCATCTATTATACTGTTAATGGATTTGAAATTTCAAAATTTCAAGTTGATGGCAGTTTTGCTTCTTACACTGTGTTCAAAGATAACCTTCAACTGTATTCATTTGTTACACGCTTTGGTATTCCACTGAAGAAGGATGTGGACATTGGGTTAGTTGATTCCATTTTTTCGAAAAAAATGTTGCAATCTTATTAATCACCTATTATAATCAAATTGCATTTTAGCTAGATAGGAGAATATATTATGCACGGTTCATTTGGTGATGCCAAAGAAGCTTTTCGTGGTGGTAAAAAACGTGATACTGAACAAGCCAAATTTCATAAGAAAGATAAAGAATGGCGTAAAAAACGGCGTCAGCGACACGAAGCTATTGGTGACTGATCGATAGAGCATATTATCGTTTAACATTAGCCATCATTTCTAAAATGATGGCTTTTTAATTAAGGTCATTCAATTTTTTTCTGGACCACATTTATTGCTGGGATTTTCTTTCAGACATTCCTGATTGTCCTGTGAGGTCGCAAACTCAAAGTTAACACCTGAATGACACGCTGTAAGTGTAAAGGCAGCAAACAGTACTACAATAAATTTTCTCATATTGATTATCCTCATAGATTTTTAATTATATTATTTTTAAAAATATAGTCAATCTCAAAATGTTATATTTTTCATTATTTTCTTTATTTTTTGTCCTTTAAATGGTATAATGGCTTATGTTTTAGACAATCTATTTGAATAAAGGATAAAAATGATCAATAATCTTATGACGGCTCAGCAGGCTTTTAATGTATCCATGAATACGTATCCACTGCTGTATGCTGCTCCAAGTCTTGATGAAGCTAAAATAAAATATTTTGATCATGTGTTTAATACGATAGGTAATGGTATTAATGAAATACAAACCTTTGTTGCACGTCATCAACTCAATCCTGCAAATAGATCATTTACAAATAGTTTTCCAGTAAAATATAGTGATGGTTCCTGTTTATTTATGGCTTATACAGAAGTTCGTCAAGTAGCTGATGTAAAGTTTCCTGTGACAAGCAGCATTCTTCATGAACTATTTACAAAAGAAGAATTGGAGAGTATGCCAGAGGTGGTGGCGAGTGCTCCTTTTCAATCAAAAAGAAATAATCATGTTTTTAGTCCATATCCTAATTTTTCTAAGTGTTACTCCATGGTCTGGAATATGGATGTTACTTTGTTTCACCATTCATGGGTAGAATCTGCTTTTTGGTATTACACTCAAATGAAGACTTTTTTTAATAGTGAAACTGTACACTTTTATCATTCTGCTCCGCCTATTGAAGAGAATAAACTGGCACAGCTTATTGCTGATTATGAATCCAATTTCAGATATTGCAAAGTGGCAGATATGAGCGATGCTGATTACTTTAAGGCAATTTCTGATGCTTATGAATTGGATTATAATGGCGATACTCTAGATTTTATAAAAAGACGTTGGTCTATTGAATTGTCTCGTATCAATATTTTTATTGATGAAACACTTGATATGCTAGATAAAAAAATCAATAAAAAATAAGTTGACTTTATTCAATTTTTTTCATACAATTCTTGGATTGCGGAAGTGATGAAATGGTAGACGTGCTGGTCTTAGAAGCCAGTGTCGAGAGACGTGCGGGTTCGAGTCCCGCTTTCCGCACCAAATTTTAAAGCAAGGACATTACTATGTCTATTACTCATAATTATCAATCTTTGTTGGATTTTGGATTTAGTCACTATTCCGCAACACCCACTGAAGTCACTCATGTGCTTTCAGACCTCTATCAAGATGGATTCATTAGTTATTATCGATCACTTGATCTTACATTGCCAGAAGATTTATTCCATCAACGTCAAAATTTTTTTAGCCATCTTGTGACTGATCATAATGATGAACCTGATTATATTCAACTATTACTTAAAGCTAACATTGATTACAAACATGCCGTTTGGACAAAAGATCAGACTGCACACGGTGCCATTACTCCTACATTTCGAAAAAACTTATCATGGCGTAATGAGACATATAATTACTTTCCTGACAAACACCCTTCACTCTACTTTATGATATATAGAGAAATTAGAAATTCTTTTGTTAACTTATTTATTCCTGAATAATCTGGTCTATTTTATTATTTTCTGTACATTTTCATTATTTTTTGATAAAATAAGACAACCTTTTCAGAGATTGCATGATGATTTATAACCCCCAAGATATTTTTAAGCATTTAATCTTAAGTCAGCCTCAATTCTTTAAGACTTCTTGGGATTGTATGAAAACTATTTTTCTTAGCCAAGATGAACGTTTTGTTTTGACAGATGATTTTAAAATCTGTTTAGTAACTGATGAACCTATTTCTGTACATATTGATCGCACATCATTGCAATTTTACAAAAAAGCAGTTCAATCTACAGCGTTTGCCAGTAATTATGGTCATAAGAACATTCATCAAAAAGCCATTATTGATCTTGAATTTCAAACATTGATTTATGATTTTATTGATGAAAGAATTGATGATATTGTCAAAATGAAACAACCTTATTGCGAAGCTTTTGAACCATCAGTAAAAGATTTGCAATTGATTTCTTCTACTTCATTGCTTTTTAAAATTGATAATCAATTAGACAGTGATTGGATTACTTATGCAACTATTACTGCTGGAAATATTAAACATATTTTGTGGAGCAACTATGGTATTCATACTGCTCAGTCTGCCGTTACAGATCCTGCATCATGGGTTCAACATCATTATTTTGAAACCTTTATTAAAATGAACGATATTATTAAGAAAATCACGGGGAAAGACGAATAATGAATAAAATTGAAAACATGATTAAATATATCATTTCAACCTATTCGACTGCTTTTCCTACTCGTTGGTTAGTATTGCATCATATGTTTTTTGTCACAGGCAATGGCATGCATTGGTCAAAATCCGGCGAGTTAATAGGCCGTATCAGCTATGATGCGGAAAAGCCGATTGATCTCAAATTTGACCAACTTGATTCACTTGTTGTTATGCAAAAACAGCTTGCAGGAATCCAGATCCCTGATGTAAATCTGTCATTGGATGTCAAAATAGATTTTTATACAAGAATGTCGGAATTTACCCGTAAAAACATTGACACCATCAGTGCAAACAATTTTTACTATTTCGATGAACAAAAACCATCGATTGAACAATTTGGCTGGGGTTTTTGTGGCAACCATTTATTAACAGATTTACCAAAAAACATTCAATCAGGTTATAAGTCTTTAGTTTTTGAAGCTGTTTCTATTGCTATGAATGTTTTGATAGAGAAAAGTTATAAAAATAATCAGAAAATAAATTCTTTCGATAGTGATTTTATGCTACAATCAAACTGGATTAATACTGAACATATGGATAATTATCTCCAATTGAAATCTATTATTGAAAAGCTTATTTAGTTAGGAGAGCAATATGTCTATTAACGCGGGTAATGCACAACTTTTCAAGCCTGTTTATAGAAATCGCAGTCATGCACGTTTGGATTTTGGTGACTTTCAAAAAGAAATCAATACTCATCTTCGCTCAATTCTGCCTTATCATCTGCAATTCAAAGTTTCATTCAGTGATCATTTTCTGGATCGCATCATGGATAGGAAAGCTGATCCTCGACATATCAAAAAAATGATATGGGATACTTTAGATAAAAAAATATGCGAAATTCTGTATTTTACAGTAGTTGAAAAACCGAATCCACGAATGACTTTTACTGATACTATTCATTATGTAATGTCTTCATGGGTCCAACATTCGAAGACGCTGGTTTTTCGTACCTATGTCTATAACCCTAATCGATTTGAAGGCACCAGTAAAGAAAAGGATTTTGTAATCAATCATTATCATTAACTTTACAAACCCTCTCTTTTTTGTTATAATATCATAAGTAAACAAAGGGGGGGATAATCATGAATGACACTAAAGTAAACGATCTTAGTAATGAAATCGAAAACCTCGAAGAAAGCATCGAAAAGACGATTCGTCTTAAAGGTTTCTATCGCATGCCGATGGTTTCTGCTTATCCCCCTGCTATGAAAGTGCTTCGCGACATGGTTGAACGTGGTCTTTTGACTGAGCGTCAACATGGGCGTGAAATTTTCTTTTCAGCGACTAATAAAATTGTCAAAACTGTTGTTGTTCGCAGTATTCCAGCAGAAAAAATTCAGTCGGGCTTTACCGTTGGGCGAGCTAAAACGATTCGTGTTATTTCGCGTATCAATAATCGCTTTGCAGAAGTTGATGCTTCTAATTTTGAAATGTTGGGATTGGTATCGAAAGTTGAAACAAAAATGGTTCCAGCTAACTTTTGGGAAATGCTCACTTTTAAGAAAAATTGCCGTAAAACTGTTTTGAAGTTTTATAATAATACCACCGTCGTTGTTAATCCTGATGACGAATTGATGAAGGTACGCTAATATGAATGAATTGGGTAATATCGAAATTAATCAAGAATCTTTGTGGCGTGAAGTTTGGAAATCTGAACGTATTTCTATTGACAAAAAACGTGAATACCTGCTGAATTTAAATCACTTTAGAAAGGCAAGTGACAATGCTCGTAATTTGACATTGTTGGTTGACTCCAAAAAACCTTTGAGTTCAGAAGATATTGCTAATATTCAATTGGCCATACAACAAGAAAATGATTATATTGAATGTTTGCGTTTATCAGGCTCAGCTTTGTACATCGAATATGATAATTTGAGTTCTATAGCTGATGCCTTGCGTGTAGAATACGAAAAAAAAACTAGCTGTAAATATTAATTGTACAGTTAATAGCGTGTAAAAAAGAAAAGACTATTTATTTAGTTTTTTATATTTTGTAAAATTATTGATTAGTGAGTATTTTAATAATGAAAGAAGCCTTTTTTGAAAAATTTGGACAGATATTTTGTAGAGACTACGAAAATTTCAGTGTTTTTTTAAAACAATCTAATTTTTTTAAAGAGGTAAAGTCCAAAAAGTATAACAATACAGATTTTAAATATTATGAATCAACTGAAAAATATAATGGGTTATCTTATATTCTACAATTAACAAATACACCTTTTTCTCAGCTATTATCTGTTTTTTCATGCAAATCTAATTATTTTAACAATAAAAACGACAAGTCTCCTAGTCTTAATAGGTTGTTTTCGCTTGATTTAAAAGTTTTAAACATTTATGAATTGATGGGTAAAAATCCTGATATTATGAACATTCTCGCTGACTTAGGCGATGAACCCTCTGACAATGTTCCTAATGTTTTATCAGTAGGTGATATTGACGGATTGAAACAGTTTTTTATTGATGCTCAATATGAATTGGGCATTAATAATTTTGATAAATTAATTAAAGATTATAGTCAATACGATGAAGAATTCTTGTTCAAGCTCGATTTTATTTTTAATTTATACCATCATAAAGGCTTTACTGAAAAAATGATTCTTGGTGGCAGTTATCATTATATTAAATGTCACGTTGAAAATAAGGAGGTATTCTCTTATTCCAATGATTCAAGCGAAGATTATTTTTTTATTTTTGAAAGAGATATTGAAACAAAAAATATTCGTGTCTTCTTTGATTTCATGAGTAATATTGATAAATCTAAATTTAAATTCTCTACATGTGTGGTGGGTAATCATCCAATGATTGTTAGACATTATTTGGAAAATGAAATTCCTTGTTTCATTTCTACTGATGGGCATACCAAAGTTATTAAAAATACTCAAACTTATCTTTTTGATGATATTGAATACATTGCTAACAATTTGGCTCAGAAATTGAATATTAAATTGCCTAAAATCTTTAGCATTTATTGATTATTAGAGAGTGTTCAGTATCTTTTTGTGTTTGTTTTTTGAAATTTATGGTACACTTTATTCTCAACCCATTCTTTAGAAAGGTGTTATAATGGTCAAGAAAAATCATCCTCTCTTTGATTACCTAAAATCTGCTAAAATATTCACAGTCACTATGATGGTTTTTAGTTTTGCATTGCTTTACAATGCAATGAATACTCAGGTTAAAACAGATATTACATTTTCTATTTTCATCTCTTTTTCATCTATTTGCCTTTGGGTCATGTGTATTATCACATCAAGGATACAGTCAATTCACACATTTTATCATTGGTCGAGTTTGCTGAACTATACTCTATCATTGGCAATAGTTATTTATTATTTCATATGGTCTAAAAATTATCCAATTGCGGTTTTTGGCTTTTTTATTGCACAAGTTTATGTATTGATATTATTGTCTCAGATCTATAATTTCTTTATTTTAAATCATCATGAATTTTCAGAATTACGCTTATTGAACAATGGCGAAAATCCTTTTAATTCACCTATGAATGTTGCATTAAGCCTTTCAACTAAATTTTCGTTCTTTACTGCAAATGGGATTGTAAAAATTGGTTATGGTGATTTGTATTTTAACAATAAGAAATTTGATATGTATCATGTTCAACACTACTTTGAAAAAAATGGCCTTACTATCATGACAGTAACAAATGATGATTTTTTGGTTATGGAAATGCTAGACCACTGACCATTTACAAATTCCTTTTTTATGCTATGATTGCATTAATTAACATCGGCCAACTATCATGACAACATTTTCACAAGCAGCCGTTCTTGGTGGTCATTCAATCAAAGTCAATGATACTATTCTTATTAATCCCTCACGACATGTCACCATTGTCGGTTCTGATATTTCAATCAATCCTGACAGCGGCGAGACAGATGTCATCTTTGTCATCAACTTTTATGATGGAGAACGCTCAGGTACTGAACGTGTACATCGAAAACATCTATCTGACTGGTTGCGTTGAGCATTTTTCGGCCTTGATATTGTTGTCAGTAGACTTTTTTTGATGTATAATAGTTGCATTAAAATTATTTTAAGGTCTTTTGACATGTCCTCCACAGTTGCATCTTTCAGTATTGTTGGCCGTAATATGACCGCTATGGCTCGAAACATGGTGTTGGATGGTGATTGGAGAAAAAGCACTAAATTCTTGATCGATGAATTTGAAGGTATGACGCATGGTTATGCTCACATGATTTTGCGTGGCACTCATGTGCTTGACGGTATCAATAATGATATTGAAATGATTGAAGAGCGTGACGATAACTATATTGAAACAATGAACGAAATCTATTGTCACAACAGTTTTTACGAATTAGGACAGCTTTATGAATTTCAATCTTTGGTTACAAATGAAACTGTTCATGAAGACATTCGTCGTCGTCAACTTAACCATGATATTCCAGCCTATGAAGAATATGTTCGTAAATACCTATGCCCCCAACAGGCGTTAGTTTTCAATGTAACCATGGATAGTAAAAACTTTTATACCATCATAGCAACTAAAAAAGATAACAATGATCTGCCATTATGGTTTGGAGAGGATGATTTTAGCCGTTCTGCTAAAGCATTCTTTACAAAACATCTAAAACCTGCTCCAGTACCTGCAGTTGATAAAGGTATATTTATACAATCTGTTGATGAGCCTACCGAAAAACCTGACTGGTATAAATCCATTCGTACTGCTCGGGCATTGCAAACAGCTTCAAATCATGGTTTTGATTCAATTGAAGGCTTTTCAAACAGCCTTCGAAAAAATGTCTTGCAAACAATTGTAGACCGTGGAGTTCAATGGAAAACGCTTCATATTAATCATGATGGAATAAATGAAACCATCCAGTATCCTTATGAATTAGCGATGGCGTATGTTTTTTCTCGGACGGATATCCGACAATTTGCTCCGAAATGGACACCAGTTTGTCCTAGTAATATCAAACAAGATAATGATTCAAGACTGCATTCCGATATTTGGATTGCATTGGGGTTCGATTTCGATGGTCAAGAATACGACTATAGCACTAAAGAAAACTTAATTCTGTCGGCGATTGTTGATGAACTTCATAACGAAGTTTTCCCAGCCGGTGAATTTATCACTTTGAACTCGGCGGGGCTGAAAACATTTACAGGTAAAGTAGTTACTCCACAGTCAAAAAAAATTACAAAACATGATATTCTGGTTATTCCACATGCTGGATCTGAATTTGAGATTTTTGCTCGGCAAGCGGGTCTTGTCATTTCAGAAGTAGGTGGTAAACTGGCTCACTTAGTCATTGTAGGTCGAGAAATGGGATTGCCTTTGGTTCGAGTTGATAATGCATGCGAGTTATTCAAGGAAGACGTTGTTATTTCTCTTAACTTTGATGAATGTACTTTAAAAGTAAAACGATAATACGAAACATAGGTAACATACTCACGGCCATGAATCACCGGGATTTCCGGTAAAATATTCTAAATTTTTGTTTTCATTTAGGCTGTTTTGATGTATAATCTCCTAAATCGTTAAGAGATTCTAGCCATGAGCGAAAAGCCTACAAAAATCATCCCCTTCATTCCTCACTATAAACGTGGAAACAATGAAGTAGTTTTAGAAACGGAATCTGATTTTTATGACCGTCTTGGCAATAAGGCTAGGGTTACTAAAGTCGTTTATCGTGACAACAAAGGTAAATTTCACGAAGAAACTATTCGTGTCAAATGGGAACAGCTAATTGACATCAAAAAGACGGTTCCTGAGAAAGTTCATTTGGTTCGGGCCTATATCAGTTTGATGGTGTGCAGTAATGGCTTGTTTTTTTATACTACTTTAGCCATGAGTAATGGTGTTGTATCAACTCCAAAATGTTCAAAAGAACTCTATAAGGCTTTGTATGATGTTTTTTATTTTGCCAATATGTTTGGTATCGAACCTGATATCTATGAACCCTCTGAGCATGTTTCTGCTGCTGAGATTGCAGCGGCTTACGAAGAAATTAGCCTTCTTGTTGAAAGCAAAAAAAATCGAAAATCTGACATGTGATTGATATGCTAATCTTCTTTCCTGTTCTTATTTTGGTATTGAATTGGCCTTTATATTTTATAGGTCTAATGGATATCTATACATTTCAAGATCTTTTTAAGTTTTTTAGTTATATGATGATGATAAGTATAGGTTTGAACATTTTTTATACTTTTTTGTCAATATTTTATGTATTTAGAATTCGCAATTTGAGCAATAAATATCATATTGTTCCATGGCTAGTTTGTTTGAATAGTTTAATTGCTTTTAAATTTATAGCATATTATGGTTATTTGAATTGGCTTCCAACTTTTTTGATTTGGTGTATGGTTACAATAACATTTTGCTTATTATCTTTTAAAATAATAGTGAAAAACCATCATAGAAAAATACAATCTTTTGATTGATTTTTGTCTGTCTTCAGGCTATAATATCTCCTATTAAAATCAAATTCACAAAATAGAGGTTAACATGATTAAGTCATTAAAAGAGTATGCATCTGTTGCTCGCCTGTGGGTCATTGAATATGAAAAATCTATTTTAGAATTGGGGATCACACATACTCTTGGAGGTACGTTTACTTCAAAAGAAGATTTATATTCTGCTATTGAAAGCCAGCTTAAAACTATTTTGAACAGTAAGGAACTTGAAGAAGATATTTCTTTTGAGTCTGCTCTTTTGATTCTTAAAGGTCAGAATGTAGCATAATATTTTTTACTTTAAAGCCATCTTCGGGTGGCTTTTTTGATCAAGTTAAATTGATTTCCATTATTGTTAAAAACTCGTTTAAATCAAAAATATTTCGACAGTCATTTGTATTTAAAAAAGCTACAACATCTTCTTTTCCTTATTTTTCTAAATTTACCTTAATATTTTCTCTATCTTACTCTCTTTAGCTTTTTTATCAATAGCTTTACAATATGACATTTTTTATTTTTCTTTAAATAGTTGTTGACTGTAAACCATCATTTTGATAATATAGTCACATCAAGCCCGAGTGGTGGAATGGTAGACGCGGTGGATTCAAAATCCTCTGTCGAAAGACGTGCCGGTTCGAGTCCGGCTTCGGGCACCAAATTTATATTTTAACTGTTGAAAAGAGATGCTGTGCTAATACCAGTGTGGCAGTAGAGGTGGTGACCTATTACTTTATTGCATGATGTTAGCAGGGTTATGAAAGTCACTATAATAGTTAAGGGTTGGTAGTAATGCATTTTCAATCTCTCTATGCATTATGACTTTTATTGTTGGTAAGGTTTCAATTGTCGAAAAGAGATGCAGTGGTAACACCCAAGCGGTGATAGAATTGGTGACCTATTATTTTATCACACGATGTTGCCATTAGTCAGGAAAGTCACTATAACAATTGAGACAGCAGTAGATGTGTTGTGTGCTTTAAATCTCTTTGTACACTGCATGCTGGACTACTGATTTGTAACGCAGGTTTTTATCCCTGCATTCTATTTTGTTTAGGCTTGTAGCTCAGATGGTAGAGCGGAGGGCAGAAACCCTCGCGTCGGAGATTCGATTTCTTCCTCGCCTAGACAAAATTTTTTATTTTTAATCAATCAAAGATGACAGCTATTTGAACTCTGGATTGGTGTAATGATTTTTTTCAACAACCTTGAGCTTGATGTTTTCAAAAAAGAAATCATGGTTAAAAATCTTGACTTCTTTAGCATCTGATGCTAATATAACCACACAAAGCCCGAGTGGTGAAATGGTAGACGCGGGGGACTTAAAATCCCCTTCCTTACGGAGTGCCGGTTCGAGTCCGGCCTCGGGCACCAAATTTTATTTCTCGTTAGTTTAACGGTAGAACAGCGGCCTCTAAAACCGTGTATGCGGGTTCGAATCCCGCACGAGGAACCAGTATCATGGGACTTTAGCTCAGTTGGTTAGAGCGTCCGACTCATAATCGGCAGGTCGTAGGTTCAAGTCCTACAAGTCCCACCAAATTATCAAAAATTGTCTATATATTGTATATTTCCTTTAATCAGGACAATTTGTTGCTACATCCTCTGAGGTGCCAAATGAATTCAATTGATGTGAATAAAATAACCCCATCTTGGTATGTCAAAGATAATATTCTTTTTTTAGATATTCATTATTGGAAACGTAACGAAACAACAGAAGGCCACTGTGGAAGCACTCTAATTTGGAGGAAGACTATCATAAATGGCAATCTGATCGCCGCTTATAATTCCATAGTAAAATCAGCTAAAAAATATTTTGATTTACCCTACCTTAAAAAAATCAAGGTGGATAAGTCACCTGCAGTAACGCCTATTGATGAAAATCATGACTTTGATTTCTATCATCCTCTAGTAGTTTTTTTTATCGGGGTGCTTGTCGGTATGATTTTTATTAAAATGTTGAATTAACTTTTTAATTTCGATACAGTATGGATATCTATTAATGACAAACCGCCTTGAACTACTGTTAGCGAATACGCCTATTGAATCTGTTTTTGATCATTCAGATTTTAGTGTTGTTACAGAAGCTGCTAATGTAGGCGAAGTCAGTTTCAATCATTTTGATTTTTTAACTGATAAATCGTATACCGCTACTACCTTTTTCACTGGTCTTGTTCAATCTCTTTCTTTTATCTTTCCAAATTTTACGATTTCCGAAATTAAAAGTTTAAGTTCTACGGCTTACTTTTACTTTGACATTTTCCCATTTCCTCAGATTATGAATGATATGCATGCTTCTAATTTCAAAGTGCATGTACTTAATCGAAAAGATACAGTTCGTGTAAATTTCAACCTCTTTACTCTTTCGTTTCGTTTTAAAAAATGGATTTTTAGTTTTAGTGATACGTTCAAAAAAGAACAGGAAATGGAATCCATTTCTTTTGTTAATATTCATACTGCTATGCTGAGATCTTTTAAAGAATTGATTTCAGATGTCATGATTAAGCCACCTCTATTATTTAATAATGCAATCTTCAAGAAAATTATTGAAAATAAATCTAACTTTTCCTTTAACTCCATGCGTTATGAAGATGTTTTTACACACGAAACTGATGTCAATTTTTCTAGGCATATTAAAAAAATTCAACCGTTGATGATTGTAGGCGATCTTCGCTCTATCAAGGGTGTTGCTCAACCAGCTATGTTGTATGTAAAAGGTGATATTCGCGTAACTCGTAATGTTTTGAATGTTGCTAAATCAAGTGAAACACAAGTATATTTTCGTTATGAATCCCTTGATTTTATAGACTCGCTATTTTCAGTGACTTTTTCTTCTGAGCAACTATCTTCTTTACGAAAGATACTTAATTTGATTAACAAGATTAATATTTGTTTTGAAAAAGAAGCGTATTCAGGTATTGAAGTCATTCGTATTAACAATTCCAAAAAAGCTATTTATAATTTGATTAAAGAAAAAAATGCATTTCATATTACATTTGGTAGAACTAGTATTCATATCAATCGTTATATTGAATGCTCTATAATTATTAATAATTCATACCAATCTATCAAAGTTGAAAGTTTTGAAGAAGCTTTTAATTGTATTTATCAGGCATTCGCTGTACACGTTGCTAATTATTTTAATATTGATCAAAGCCTAGTGAATGATGACTATATCAACTTATTGGAAATGGTTCGTCATTGACTTTTTTTTATAATTTTATATACTTCTTTTATTTTTATAATATTATTTCGGAGAATATATGATTAAAATTATGGAGTATATTGGCCCAGTCTTTACTGTAAATAATCCTCGATATAAACTAGTGCCTATTGAAGAAACAATACAATCTGCCTGTGTCAATGATGACTGTATCAATTATCATCAGCCTCTTTTTGATGGTGTCTTTTGTCCTTTTTGTGGGATGAAAGGAGAGTCTTTTTCTTATACAGTTGATCGTTATTTAACACAAGAACTTGTTCCCGAAGATGAACAATGTAATCTCTATCTCAAAGCAATAGAACTAGAATCCAGAACGCTTCGTTTTATTCCAAAATTCAAGTCTTATCAATATAGCCCAAGTTTTTCGTTAATTCATTTTGTTTCAAAAAAATGTTCAAATTATACTTGCCAAGACAACAACCACGAATATCATGATGATTATGATTTTTGTTATCAGTGTGGATCTAAACTTTCAAATAATATTGATTCTCAACAAAATACTATATTTATTGATGATATTTTAAAAGAACAGAAAAATCAAATATCCTTAATTTTATGTGATTCAATAGAACATTATGTTCTGCATAATTTGGATGAATTGATTTCAACACCGTTATTTGATCAGTTTATTATTGATTTCATGAACAGAAAAGAATACAAATCAATTATTAAAGAACTTGAATATATTTATGGTACAGGTACAGTTGTTGTTGAAAATAGACATATAACTTATCGACCAGATATTTAAGAATTCTCTGTTATTTATGAATACATATTGAATTTTTAAGAGGATGGGAAAAATATCTTGACCTTTAGTAAAAATCTTGATATTATTATAGGTATTAAAGCCTACAGCAGGTTTCCTATGGAGTATGCTAAGTGTTTAATGCATACAACTAACTGTTACTGCTGTTTATTTTGCGGAATTGGTCTAGTGGTTGGGCCGTAGCCTTCCAAGCTACAGAGACGAGTTCGATCCTCGTATTCCGCTCCAAATTTCAACAATGTGGTGGTAAAACAGCCCTATCTAAAAAAAATAAATATCCGATGAATAATTAAAGCCTCTAAAAGAGGCTTTTTTATTGTCTTTAGTCTTCTTCTATTATATATTATATGTTAATATTATCATCTATTTTCATAGGCATTTAAAAATGGCAACAACATTCTTTCACTTTTTATTTTACTTTTTATTTCCAGAATATGTAAAATTCAACAAGATTAAATACAAAGTACGTCGAAAATTTACATTTACAAAGGTTATTTATTATGCAAAATTTGATAATTATTTTTTGAAAATTTCATATTCATATGTAGATGTTATTAAATCTATTTTTTTCAAAAAAGATTTTGAAAATTTAAATTTTTGTCTTTGGTATAAAGATATTTGCATTACACGAGTTAATTTGAAACATACTTATACAAGTATCTTTGTTAATAATTATGATATTATTTTTTACTCTATACAATATTTAAATGATTTTATTAGTTGTTTAGAGCAAAATGTAACATCTGATAACTTATTGGAAATTTGTAATCAATTAATCGATATTCCTTCACCTGAGTTTATTATGTTTACATTTTACTATCAAAACTCTTATTCAATACGGTTTCCAAGTTATTCTAATGTCCCATTTTTCGGTTCAGTTTCAGACACTGAATCTTTTCATGATTTATGTGTTCTTATTTATGATAAATTTATTTATTTTAATAACTTTGAATCATTAAATAATAAAGATACCGTAGTAAAAGCTATGAAAGTATATCAAACATTGCAGACAATTTATTCTAAATACTCCATATCTGTCAATCGTTTTTCTAGACCTGAGAGTGGTCTTGTATTTCTAACATGTATCAGTTATGGTTCAACAGATGTATCTACAAATGATTTTTTAATTTTAGATTTAGATAACAAAACAGGTATTCTGTTTATCAATTTTTGGAGCGATAGCTACCTCTTTAATGTTGGTTTTACTTCCTCATCTTTACCTGAATTAGTTCGTCTTGTTATGCAGTATCATGCTGGCGTTTATTTGATGATAAATAAATCACCTATTATTGAGAATAGTGAAAAGCCTTATTTTTATAGTAATTTTAATAGTGAGTTCGATTATAAATTTGATAAGATGGATGACTCAATGTTAGATATAATTCAAATGATGCATTTAAAATGAAATTTTCAAATTTTTAACAAGTCTTTCTTAATATGTTGACTTTAGTTAATATCTACTGTATTATTGCGTCTTATTGGATTGAGATGACGCTGAAATCGCCTCACAGAAAGGGCAGATCATCTTGTGGTATAGCGGCGATTGAATGGGTTCGAGGCCCATGTCCGATACTGAATTGAATGATTTAGACATTTGGTTTAAATCGTAATTATATAGAAGCATAAACAAAAAAAATAAGCACCACATACTTTTTATTAGGAAAATGGTGCTGTATTTTAAACTATAATTTTTTAATCTTGGAAAATATATGATTATAGAAAATGATGTCGTAAATTATATAGATTCTTACTTTAAAAAAAAGTTTAAAAATGTCAAATTGTATAATCCTACCGTCACTTTATTTTCATCGTTACAAAATCAGGACGCACCTCATCGGTCTTATTCAGCTAAAATGACTATCGATGATAAACCTATAAATTTCTTAGTCTATTATACTTTAAAAGATAATGAAGAAGGTGTTTTGTATCTAAACTCTATTAAAGTTAGTTTTATTAAGCAAGATATTAATCTTGTACTAAGTTTTATTCGCTCTATGGGACAATTAAAAAACTCTTCTGTTTTGGAAGATGTTAATACTTATCTCCTTAATATCTATAATTCAAATCTTCCACAAAAAATCAATATCAACTTTCTTCAAAATTTTCATTTAAATAATATTCTTGTTCATAATGAAATCCGCATATACGACCTAAAAGATAACTTATCAGAAAATGAACATTCTGATTTTTTGATTGCTACTCATATTGGTCGTAAAAGTTCCATTTTAACTGATTTATCTTTGCCAGCTTTACCAAAATACGGTTCTGCAAATGTAGATGAAATCAGAAGCTTCCTTGATGCCTACCAGATTATAAAAAACGAAATTTTTGAATTGTTTAAGATCAACAGTTATTAGTTTATTCATATGCTATTGAAATTATCCATTTAAGAACACCGAAAAGATTGTTGTCTTTTTCTATATTTTTTGGTATAATTACTTCCTATTCAAAGAGGAATGACCATTATGAACAAGATTATTTCTGCTATTGTTTTTGCACTGGCTTTTTCATCTTTCAATGCTAATGCAATGATTGATGTTTCGGACAAAAAATAAACCGTCACCTAATTCAAGAGGCACTACTAATGTCAAAATCTATTCAGACAGCATCCACTATTGCTGATATGACTTATGAACAGAAAATTGAATATTTCTTATTTGATGATGGTTCTGTTTCCGGTCTGCGTTACAAAGAGCGTAGTAAATTTTGGAGAAGCATGGGGTTGTGGGAGGGTGGTTATTTTCCTGAACTGCATCAGGTTGCCTTGAAACTCATGATGTATAAGGGTAATAAAGACAACCTTGATCAGACTATTAACTCGATCTCTGATATTTTACCTTTTCTGAAAGAATATCAAGGCATCAAACAGTTGGGTGTTTTTGAGCACACTCTTTCTGAAAATGGTCGATTCATTGTCGAGATTTCGGCATCGTCATATGAATTGGTTCTTTATCGCTATCATCGTCGCAGCGTTATAAAAGCATTTGATGACTTGCGTTCTTTGGTTGAATATGTTCAAGAATATCATTACTATGAAAATTCTATGATTGCAGAATGATTTAACAGTGCAAAAAACTGTTGACGTGTAGATGTTTTTTTGATACTATAGCTTTATTGAAACAGCGAAACAACCAGCTAAAAAGTTTTGAAAAAGATGTTGCTAAGGTTTGTGTTTTGTGTTAGAATGACAGCATGAAATGAATACGGAGCCTGTCAGCGAACAGGTTGGGTGGTAGCGGTGTCGCGGGCAAGCCATCACAGTGAAAGTTACATTGATGCAGGGGTTGCATTGATTAAAACGATTGGGCGAATCGGTTTCTTTCACAACTTAATTTGATAATAGGTAGTAGTTGTTGTACTGTCTAGTTTGAAGAGATATGGAGCCTGTCTACAAGCAGGTTGGGTGGTAGCGGTGTCGCGGGCGAACCATCGACGTGAAAGATTCATTGATGCGGGGAAGGCATTGATTAAAACGGTTAGGTGGACCGGCTTCTTTCACAACCTAATTTATGGCTGCTTGGCAGAATGGTCATGCACCGGATTGCAAATCCGAGTATGGGGGTTCGATTCCCTCAGCAGCCTCCAACACAAAAGACTTCTTCGGAAGTCTTTTTTTTATTTCAATATATACACAGTATGAATACATATAATTTAATAAATGTTCATTTGTAATTGTATATTGTCATTCTCATGATTCTTTGCTATAATAGCCTTAGCTTATCAATGGTTTGAGGGATTCCATGGACTTTACAAATATCGACAAAATTGATCATCAGTTCATTCAGGCCCATGAACTTAAATCTGCCGATCTTCTAAAATACCTTTTTGGAGAGCTTACAGAAATTTCTCTCTATTATCCTGATTTTTATGCATGGCTGACCAACACAGTTATGCCCGGTTTGATTTCAGGAGAACGTAGCATTATTCTTGAGCATCGTCATGGCGAATTGGCAGGGGTTGCGATCTTGAAGGATAGTGTTGATGAGCAAAAGTTATGTTGTCTGCGAGTCATTCCTAAATTTCAGGGTATAGGCATTGGCTTGAAACTGTTTGAGAGATCTTTTAATGAGCTTGACACTGATAAACCTCTTTTATCTATTGCAGAGGAAAACACTCATAAATTTAAAAAGATTTTAGCTTATTATGGATTTCAACTGGAAGAAGAGTATTCTGATCTTTATCGCCTGAATAAGACTGAATTTAGTTTCAATGGCGTCTTGCTTGTTCCTAAAGAAAAAAAATGGAATATTGATCAATGACTTGCTTAATTCGTGGTTTTTTGATAATATAAGACTATCACTACAGAAGGTAATCAGAATGAACAGTCTCTTTAAGCTTTCTCATAACAAACAATTCAAAACTGCGATGAATAAAACTTTTGAACAGTTTCAAAATATGACAACTGAAGAATTTTTTGCATTAGCTAGGAAACATTCTCCTGATTCTTCTTCAAGAGATGCGTCATCAATTTCAAAATCAGACATAGTTATTCAATAATTGCACTTTCTTTTTTTTGTCAATTGATGGCTCCAATCAATCAACTCAGCTATTTCTTGCTTAGGAAAATCGTAATCCAATAACACTGTAATCCAGTGTTTTTTATTCATATGATACGCAGGCAATATATAAGGCTGAATTCTTAATATGCTATTGAATTCAGGATTGCCCTTTAGATTGATAATATCTACATCACCTTCTTCATTTATTCCTAATTTTCGCTTTTCTATTGTCATTATTAAACCATACCATTTTCCGTCACTATTTCTTAAGACGGCACAAGAAGGATGTTTCAAAAATAAATATTCAGGTTCTGTATTGTATTTTTCTTTTACATATTTAAAAATTTCTTGTCTGCTTATCATTAAACACCCCTTGTCAATTAAATAATTTTTTCTTTTCCTGTTGCACGTTACTCTATATTTGCCCATTGTCTGTACAATTATTGAATTGGACAAAATACTCATTTAGTAGAAGACTATCATTATTATCTGATAATTCAACACACTCTTAAACATATGAAACTATGTATTTTAGATTACCATTTTTTAATGATAATAAAATTATTGAAATTTGAAAGACAATATTCAAGCATAGTATTTCAAAATATATCTTTACACCCAAGCTTATTTTTGCTATAATATGCTTCAAGCTAAACCTTATGAGATATTATTTTATGTTTTACCAAAATCGTTATCTTCAAAATTTTTCGTAAGATGAAAAAGTTTTTTTGACTTTATTGATTGATTTTTAGAATCTTTTAATGGTGAGATTATGTCGGTTCACTTGAGCAATGTCGAAAAACACAGATTTACACAGCCTTAGCAGAAATTGACTTCAAAATAATTAATCATCAACTTAAATAAAGGTAGCTTATGAATATTTCCAAAGAATTTATTGACAATCTTAATGTACTCAAAAATGAGAAAACTTCAACAGAAGAAATGATTTTTGATCTGGCTATCAAATATACAGATATTAGTTCGCAAATCAATAAAAGCACTACTCAAAAACCTTATCTTGAATATTTCAAGATGCATAAAGATTTTATAAATTTCATGAATTCAGCTATTGAAAAAATTGATAGCTCACAGTCTAAATTAACTTGTATCAAAATTAAATTGTCAATTGTTGAAATTCATGACAGTATTAAAAAAGAATATCATCGAAAAAATAATTTTATCCAAAATCTTGCTCTTCGATTTCTCTAATACTTTCAATTGATGTAGATATCTTAATCGATAACTCTGTTATTTATAGCGGAGTTGTTTACAGACAGTACATTGCAATAACTTTATAATTAGCCAGTAGACTTTCTCTTTTCGCTTCAATTCCTAGTTCTTCAAATTCCTTTTCATTTTGAATAACGTTACCAGATTTCCTATGATAATAAAACTCAGACATGACTTGATGGAATTGTACTATTATTAGCTTTTAATTATCCTTTTCGTATGGTATAATAGCTTCACTAATCACATATTGAGAAACTATCATGTACACGCCTACACTTGAAGAAATCCAACGAATGGAAAAATTTGTAGAAGAAATGACATATTATTTCAAAGATACCTTTTGTCAATATTCTCGTTCTCTGGTTCGCAATGTGGTCTATATTGACTCATGGGCAGATTACGAAGAGTGTGGTGGGGTGGCTATCTATCAAGATTGGAATGGCTATTTTTATTCCGTCGATTTTGGTCATTGTGTTATGGGTGATAACAAAATTTATACGGCCCAACAAATTACAGAAGATCAAGCGATTGAAAGCATGATCGAAATGGATGAAATGTTGGCTTCCTGATACACTTTTTCTTTCGGAGATTTTTTATGCTAAATTCTAAACAAGGCATTTTGACAGAATCAGGATTTTATTTCATGTTAAAATTGAGTGTGCAATTAATGATTCTGTTGGCCATGACGAGACCCTTTCAGTGTTCATTAAATCTAATAAAGAGAATATGGTTGCCATTGTGACTCAACATATCAATGGTCAGGTTGATCAAACCATTCTCCGGGGGAAAAATTCGTTAAAGGCACTTAAAAATTTTCTTTAAAAAAGCTTTGACATAAGTAAGAGATTTTGATATACTTATCTCATTGAAGCAGACAAGGGGTTGAGCATCAAAGGCTCAATGATAATCCAGCGAGGTCGGGGCGTGGATTAGGTGCCAATGATGGCACAAGGTTGATTGAGGTTTGATGAGAGTCAAGCCTATGTAGAAATGGCGAAAGCCAGTTCAGTAGCGAGTACTTCAAAGCTATTATGGTTTTCAAGGAAAGTGGGTCACTCAGGTACTCCCAACTTACTCGCCAGCCCTGATTTAACGGAGTGTAGGTTAGTCTGGTTATACCGCTTGCTTTGGGAGCAAGATGTCGCAGGTTCAAATCCTGCCACTCCGACCAATTTTTGTTTTGTAGCGAAGTAGAGAAGTCTGGCTGTTCTCGCTAGCCTCATAAGCTAGAGATCGGGGGTTCAAATCCCTCCTTCGCATCCAATTGAAAAGCTAACAGCAATGTTAGCTTTTTTTTATTCTCTTTTTTGACATAGCTAAATTTTCGTATAAAATTACAGCAGTCTATAAGGAAATGTTGATGATCGAGAGGAAAGAAAACCTTACTTCACTTTTTAAATTACTTTTGTTCTTTTTTGGTTTTGCGATGTTAATTGTATCGCTATTGACCAGCTATAACTATTTACGACATATTCCACAAGATATAGGCGAATATACATATACAAATAATACATTATTTTTTAAATTAGAACCCAAAAAGTTATTCTTTATTACACTGCCTGAATCCTTGACTGAATATGAACTCATTTTGCCGAAAGATGCTAAATTTAATACCAATGATAAACTTTCTATTGTATTCTTAAGAGGTGTAAAACCACCTCCAGAAGATTTAAAAGCAAATGCAATGTATATACGGTATCATGTTAAACCTATAGAAATCAATCCTATAAAAGAAATTAACCTTTTTGTTAATGACACATTACAATATGATTTAAAAGATAAACTGGTCTTAAAGATAATTGATAAAGATCCTAAAACAGGTGAGGTTTCTATCTCTGTTTTCGAGTGATTTCACTCTTTTTAATTATTTTTGCATTAAAGGACCTTCTATGTTATACTTAAATCCTTAATTAAAGCCTCTATTTGGAGAATATAGAATGAATGAAAACCAAGAAAATGAGATAATTTCCGCAGAAGAATGTACGATTAACTTTGTATTTAAAGAAGAACGCATTCGTGGAACTAAGAAGTTTAAATGTGTAGTGGTTGCAGAAGATGCCGATGCACCTGATCAGGAGATTTCAGACCGTATTGAAGCTTCTAGTTGGGCAGTTATGAAACAAACCTATCCTACTTTAAAGGATTTGGTTGAGCATATGTTTTGGTCTGAAAACTGGCAGGTTTGTGGTCATGGGCATGATGAACGTTATCTTATTCTGACAGGATGCTCTGGTCATGAGGGTATTTATGACTATGTAGAAGGTGATGACATTCGGGTTCTTTGGTCAGATATCAAAGAAAATGATATTGTTTACCCAAAAGAGTAGAATTTTTTTTGTGGTTTTGATATACTTCAACAAATCTCAAATAGGAGTCATCTAATGACTGTTAGTACGCAAGAAGAAATTAATGTATTGATGGCTGAATGTTCGAAACTTGAATCTCAGTTGCGGGCGAAGCGTGAAGCCCTTGAAATGGCTGTCATAAGCAAATTGACTGCCGATGGCAAGCAGCATCCGTTGTCTTCATTTTTGGGAAAGGTTGCCACCTATGACCGTCCTCATAAATGGCAAGACCCTAGTTCGTCTGTATTGACCGAAGATGATTTGAAGAATTACAGCTATCTCAGTTTTAATGGCATTGTAACAGGTGCTCAGGTTAACTCCTTGTATCATGAGCCTCGATATGACGATAATGACACCTTTTATAGTTTTGCCATTGCAGAAGAATGGTCAGAAATTCCGAAGGGTCATTACATTCCGATTGAAGAAGTGTATGAGATGTTGATTTTTAAAATACAATAAATAGCAGATAAGAGAATATCAAATACTGCGAATTGGTTTGATGGTGTGTTCTAAATAAAAGCTGAAGAAGCTTTATCTTATCAATGTTTAATTAGTCATTTTTAAATCAATAAATAAAACTTTATGTATGTCATTTATTGATTTTTTTGTAATTTATGTTATATTCTATACAACAAATAAAGAGGATATTCTATGTCTAATGTTTCCCAAGCCACTTCCAACTTCCAGCAAAAATTCAGTCCAGAAGCTGCAAAAGGACTTGATGTTGTTTTTCAATTTAATATCAGTGATGCTGATAATTTTTACCTTGTTATAAAAGATAGTATCTGTACCCTTGTAGAAGGTGATAATGAAGATGCAAATGTTGTCTTGGTGGCAGATTCTCAAACATTGCTAGATTTATCTGATGGTAGTCTTGATGGCATGCAAGCTTTTATGGCGGGTAAACTTCGTATCGAAGGGGATATGATGTTGTCAATGAAACTTCATGAACTTTTCCCTGTTTAAAGGAGTTTCTTGCCATGTCCTTACCTTATGTTGCTCCTTTGGACAGGGTTTTCTTTTTGACAGCTACTAACGAACTTAATACTATAAAAGAGTCAAAAGATAGAATGGAGCAAATTCAGAAACGAGCTTTATATGTTTTTGACAAGATTGCTGAAATCTATGATCGTTCTTATTCGTGGGTTACTTATGACAACTGCAATCTTGAAATTGAAGGTTCGGCAGGTAAATATGACTATGAGCGTTATCTTGAAGAATTCAAGTTTTATAGTGACCTCGATGATGCTGAATACCTTAATCGTATCATTCCTCTTTATTATAACAGTTTTCCATCTCGTTTTATTTATACTGATTTTGAAGATGAAGTCACTGCTGAACTTCAAGAATTTAAAAACAATGCTGATAAAAAACGTCAGAAATCAAAAGACAAACGTGAACGTCTTAAAAAAAGAGAGATTGAGCGAGCGAAGATCAGGCCAGACATCATCACGTCTATTACCGCTAAATTAACAGAAGAAGAACTTTCTTTTATTCTATTCAAATAATTTGCAAAAAAAATTAAGAAAGAGTTGCAGTCTATCGTTTTTTGTTGTAGAATAGCCTCATTGAAAAGAAGACATCTGCAAGCGGCTTGAACCGTTGGAAGAAAGAGGAAAGGCTAACCATCCTACTTGCATGTTTATGATATAATTTTCAAAATTCTAAAAAAACGTTTGACATCTGAAATGAGTTTTGATATAGTTATCTCATTGAAACAAATAAGGGATTGAGTGTTTAAGGCTCAATGTTAATTCAGTGTGGTCGGGGCGTGAATTAAGTGCTAGTGGCACATGGTTAATTGAAGCTTGATAAAATCAAGCTTATGTAGAAATGGCGAAAGCCAGTTCAGTAGCGAGTCCTTTAAAGCCCGTTTTGGTTTTCAAGGAAAGTGGGTCACTCAGGCAATCCCATCTTACTCGTCAGTCCTGATTTAATTGGTAAATAGCTCAGTCGGTAGAGCAGGTGACTGTTAATCACCGGGTCGTAGGTTCGAGTCCTACTTTACCAGCCATATTTTATAGATACAAGAGATTAGATAATGAGCAGATCGGTCAGAGGTTCTAAGGGTAGTGGTTACGACTACTGGGGCAAACGTGCAAAGAGTTGTTGTTCACCCGGTCGTGTCAATAAGAAGTTGACGTTGGGTATTGAAAGAATGCGTGAACATCAACTGGTATCGTATGAACTTGATCTTGTTGCTGATGTTCATAACCACTTTGAACACGAAGTTCAAGTACTTAAAGTTTTGTAATTTAAAATGTTTTGAAGCGGGGTAGAGAAGCCCGGTAACTCACCAGTCTCATAAGCTGGAGATCGCAGGTTCAAATCCTGCCCCCGCAACCACTTCGGACACCTAGCGTGTCCACCTGTGAAGAACAACACAGAGGCGATTTAGCCTGAATCAAACGACTGTGAGTAAACACAGTTTTTAAAAATCATTATGCCGTCTTAGCTCAGTTGGTAGAGCAACTGACTTGTAATCAGTAGGTCGTGAGTTCGAGTCCCACAGACGGCACCAGATTTGTAGTTTTGTCCTTTGTAGCTCAGATGGTAGAGCGGGCGTTAGAAGACGCCGCGTCATAGGTTCGATTCCTATCGGGGACACCATTTAGAAACCATGCTTCGGCATGGTTTTTTGCTTTAGCTTTAAAGTAACTTTACATGTCTTGATGATTTTAATATAATGTAATCCGTTTGTTAATGAGGCTATTTTATGAAAACAACACTTCCTGCTGTTCTGTTTATTATTGGTTTGGTTGGTCTTACTGGCACGAGTCCTTCTAAGGCTGCTGTTGTTGAAGATCGTGTTGAACGATTTTCAGCGTTTTGTGTGACGTATGATCGTGCTGTTATCAATGAAGATTCGGTAACAGATATTAAGCGTGAGCCAGATGGTTACATCACCATGACAACGGAAGATAATCTTAAAATTATTACTGGTGGTGTTTGTACATTTAAGCAGCTTAAACCCAGTAAAAAAGTGACGGTGATTGAAGATAACGAATTCCCAGAAGATGGTGAACCACTTTATTCTATTGGTCATTAAGGAATATTAATTTTCACCCTCTCTCACTTTCAATTAAGGAATTCGCATGATTATTAATTATCCCGTATTAATTAAAGCTATTTATGACAAGTGCCAAGAAGCCATTGCTTCTGGTGAAGACTGGAAATTTATGGAAAATAAGACTACCTTTGCTGTCTTTAAAAGTCATTTGCAAGAAGCTTTTAATGCGACCTTGATTGATTTTGGTGGTCATAACCATAACAACATGGCTGGTGACCCGCTGTCGGTTGTTGAACAAGAAGAACCTTGCATGTATGAGAAGATCAAAGAGCGAACAACACAAGCTTTGAAATATTTTGTGCGAGATATTTATAAAGCTATCAAAGAAAATCAGCCGTATGAAGATATTGAAAAATCCGTTCTTTTAAAACCCAGCTATTTTTATACGATGGCTATGTTGATTCAAGGCTCACCGGGCACTTATTGTTTTGTGTGCGGTAAAACCAATGGTCTTTATATGAAGGAAGGTGTTATTTCGCCGGGTTGTTTCATTGATCAGAATAGTCCATTGTGGGAACTGCTCCATGATGATTACAAAATCATGTTGCGTGGCGAAGAAGCTTCAGAAGATAAACTTTGTGCATATCCCGATGGCATTGAAAAATTTGAGCAATTCATGACCATTAAATCCGATTACTTGGTGTTTGCGAATGACTTGCGGAGTGATGTTAAAGTTGACCCCATCGAATCACTTAAATACAGCACAGAGCGTTCTGGTTATTACAACACTATCAACTCTGATTTGGGTGCTATGTATGACCAAGAATACGCACTAAGCCTTGGCTTGCTCAAAGTGCAAACAGGCAATTCGTCTCCTGTTGTTGCTTACAATGCAAAAACTGGTGTTATCTTGGCCGCTGATCAACATGCTTGGAAACAAAAGAAACAATATCAGTTCCCACTGGATGTTGAAGGATTTAAAGCTAAATGCACGATTTGCACCGATGTTTGGACTGTTCAGGCAGTCGATAGCATTATTTACGAAGACTGTGCAAAAGAACAAGGTATTACGCTGAAAGAAGCTGCAGCACAAAATGGTGATATTATTCCAGTGACACCGGGAAAATATAAAATCACCACGTATACGGCTCCACCTGTCTTTTTCACTATTGAAAAAGTGGATTAAGTCGTCATTTGATTGTAAACATAACCATGCTTCGGCATGGTTTTTTGCTTCAGGTTCAGATTAATTTTACTAGAAATCGAATTCATAGACTTCATTTTTTCCATAAAATATTAAATTAAATTGCATTTTTATCATTTCTTGATATAATGCAGTATCTTATTAAAGGTAAATAGCTATGACTATCTCAGAATTACGTTTCACTGGATTCAAAGACTCAAATGGTCTAGATATACATGAAGGTGACTATCTAATTCTCAAACTCAGTGATCTTTCCAAAGATGAAATTAAACAACGTACGTTAAATATCATGATGGACGCTTATGATATTCAATACATGCAAGCTTACATCAAACCTACTGGTCAACTTCGTTATGACCTTGACGTTATTTATGTTAATGGCAACAATCGGGCGTTAACTTCTGTAGAATATGCTTTTATTTATGAACAGCATGATATGAGCAAGGAAGAATTTTGGTTGGAATTTGCAAAAAACTCAAAACTTGACGAAATTGAAACATGTCCAAGCTTCCGTTATTTTTCTATGTTGAAAGGTATTGTTCAAACTCAGTTGTGGTCAAAATCACAACCGCTGGTTAATCGCGACCACGTTAAAGCGATGGATTTGCAATTGGTTGACAATCAACAAAATCCAATCACTCAGGGTCAACATTTTATGTTTACTGTCCCTGATGATGTTTTCAATGCTGCCCATGACACTTTCTATGGTGGTAATCTTGGGCAGAACATGAGACAAATCGCCTGCCGCCATTATTTGTTTTATGTTATTCCTACTGAATTTTTGGCAGTGCGTTTGATGACGTGTTTTCTTAAAGATGACATGACACCTTTTACCATTGCAGAAGATGAAAAAATTTCTGGTCATGATGCTGAATATTTTAATCATGATGGTGTTGATCTCAATACTGTTGATAAACAGGAAGTATCCTTGTCTTATGCAGAAGACGCATTTACGTTTGTTCGTTATCTGATGAGTAAGGGCTGGTTGTCTCATGAACCTAATCCAGCGATTGATTTGTCCAAATTTAAAGTTGGCTACAAACACTTTATCTCAGCCTGATATAACCCGTTGATGCTCAATATAAAAAAGCCCTTTAAGGGATTTTTTTATATCTTCCTCTTTTTGATATTTTTTTTCTCAATCGCCTCTTGGGCTTTCACATATTCTTTTAATTCAATTGCTGTTTCGCTCGGATATGTCATAAAATACCCAGCAGATGTATTAACCAATTTTTCAAATCCTGCATTTTCATAGAATTTGTTTAGCACAAAATTTCGCACTTGATTTTCGTGTTTATCTGAAATCAACATAGCAAACTGAGAACCTGATATAGCATCTTCTAACAATCCTTTTCCAATTCCTTGTCCTCTATATTCTCGTTCTACATTTAAATTTTTAATAACCGTTATTGACTGATATCCTTTGGCTTCAATGAAGTTTATGATGTGTTTCCTTTTAATATGATCGGCAATATTTTCCTCTAAAAAATTCTTGTAATTATCTTCGTCAACACTAACTGTGTAGCCCGATATACTTCCGCCATCTTCCTCTGATTCTATTACTTCGTACATTTGACATCCTCATAATTACCTGCCGTTTATATTATTATACATTTTTACCATGCTTTTACAATTTTGATTTTACAAAAAATTGTAGTTTCTGTCAAAAGCACGGATATTTTAAAGGTATCTAGATAATGAGTATTAAACAATTATTTGAAAATAATCCAGCACTGGAGAAAGCTTATGCTTTTGTTTAAAGCTACAAAGAAGCTGATTGACATCCGCTCATAGATTAATCAAGGGGCGTTCTTTTTACTAAGCTTTGGTAATCTTTTAAAAAAGATTGAATGTTGACTTCTTTTTTGCTATAATATCCTTATTGAAAAGCAGTATCTATTCTTATTAAATAAAGGTTTCGCTTATGTGCAGCAGAACTGACGCTGATGGTTTTCTTCCTTGTCCTTTTTGTGGTGGCACTGTTATCCATATGGAAACGTGGAGCCTCCAACGAGGTGAATGGCAAGGAAAAGTAACTAATGAATGTTGTGGCTATACGTTTATTGTCTTGAATGTGTATGGTTCTACCAAGAAAGAAGTTATCGAGTTCTACAAAAAAAAGTGGAACAAAAGGCCAGAAAAAGCTTGCTAAGTGGTTTGAAATTTGATAAAATAGCTACATTGAAACAGAGCAGTGAACAGAATTCGGAGCCTGCGTGAAAGTGGGTTGGGTAGCAGCGGTGTTGCGGGCGAGCTACTACGAAGAGTGAGTCAGAAGCTGTGATTCCTCTTCATGGGAATGGAGAATTGAAGTGTTGTTGGCTTTGATTAAAACGGCTGGGTGAGTCGGCTCCTTCCCAAACCTAATTTAGTTGGAGTTGCTGGTTAATGTATAGCTATTATACAAACGGTGACTCTTGATATGGTTAAGAGTGATGTAGTTTCCACTATACAACAGCGGGCAGAAATGGATAGTTGTCATCATACTGTACCCAATTAAAGAGCAATACCTACTGCAATAGAGACTGGGCTTTTGTAGTAGCAATTAGAATCCATCTCAGCAGATAGAGTGGAGCGATAGGCGTTATTTGACCTTGACCTTTGAAGCGATGACATCTTGGTGGCTTGGTGGTGAAAAGTAACCACATATATTAAAGCAATCTGTTCAAAACAGGTTGCTTTTTTTTATAAAAATCATAGTTAATTGTTAGTTTTCTTGTTTTTATTTTCTGCTTATGGTATAATCAATTTCCAATCTCTTACTAGGATTACTTATTATGGAACGAGTATCAATTCAAAACATTGTTGTGCGATTTTTCTCAGAGCGTTCACAAGCGGCTGATCAAGCAGGTATTATGAATATGAAAGTCTACCAACATGATAATATCAATCAATTCGTAGTTTGTTCAGATATTTTGGTAGAACACCCCGAAATCTTCGATACAACTGGCGTTATTTTCAGTGAAAAAACTCAAAAAAAGAATATTGAGTCTCGCCTTTGGATTGCTGAGTTTATTAAGGATCTGAAAGAAGCCTAATTCAGTCGTTTTGATTCACTAGAACCATCTATAACTATAGATGGTTTTTTTTATTGTCTTTATTCAGTCAATATTGTATAATATACGTCTTATAGGAGAAAGCTTGATGAAAGTATCTAAATATTTTCTGTTCACTGCACTGTCGGTTGTTTCTTTTGTTACGTTTGCCGAACAACCCAGCCTGCCTTCTTTTGATAAATTCAGTTATCAGGGCATTAAGTTCACAGATAGTTTTGAAGATATTAGAAACAAACACTTTATCTGCAATAAACGAATTTGTGAAGATAAACAAGAAGACATGACAGTGGTCGTTTCTTTTAGCCATTCCAAAATTACACAGATTGATGTATCAACCGCTTATCGTGGAGACGATAATTGTGCAGATAATATTAATGAAATCAAACAGTATTTGATTGATAAATTTGATGCTAAAATCGATCCAATCATTGTACCGCCTATCGCTACGGCTATAGTGATTCAGCAAACAGAAAATCCGTTAAAGGGAACAATTTCCACAGATAAGGGATTGGTCGGATTTGGACTGCGTTGCTCTCGTAAAAGTAATGAACGTGTGTCTTATTTGAATGTTAGCTTTTCTTTTAAAAATGTTCTATCACAAAATTTCAAAGATTCCTTTACTTATGAATGAGCTAATACAACATAATAAAACGAGGACTGCATAATGATTTGTCTATTTGGATGTTCTAACCTTGTGTATGTTACAACTGAACTTGCCGGAGATAGTTTGAATGGTAGTTATGAAATTTCAGTGTATAAATGCTCAAAGTGTGGAAAAGTTCACCGAAAAAAAGAGACACGATGAATTATGAAAATTAAGATAAAAGAAAAGGTAGCCTAAGCTACCTTTTTTTATTTTTTTACTTCTTCAACGTTATCACGAAGATAACTTTCTTTTCTGGATGTTTTTAATTCATCCCATTTTCTGTTTTGCTCTGCTGTCAATACATTTTTAACTTCTGCTTCCTCAGCTAAACGATGTTTTTGATGTATATCACTTAGTTGTGTTTTTTGAGTGGCTGTCAAATTTAATTCTTGGTAGTATTTCCCTACTACATTTTCAAACCAGTTGCTGTCTTCTTTTGTTGTGGTGGTTGTAGTTGTGGTATCTGCAAACGCCATAGACACTGGTAGAAGTGTTGCTCCTATAACTGAAATTAGTAACTTTTTCATACTTTCCTCCTAATTATTGGTTTACTCATGTTAACACCTTTTTCTTTAAAGTCAATAGTAATCATTATCATTTTCAATGATTTGTATATAACCTTATAATTTTTAATTTTACTCAAATTAATTTTTTATTTACTTTTTAGCTTTTTTTTGATATACTCTACTCTTAAATTTATAGGAGTGCATTTTCATGGTTAGCTTTATTAAACAAGAGTTCTCAGTTGATCCTGCATTTGTTGGGCAAATTACATCCAGTATGAAAGAATTTCGTTGGCTTAATGAATTCATCAATATTGAAAATGACGGCACTATTACACTATTCGACATCTCACATGGTGATACAAGTAGTGCTATTCAACAAGTCATTGATTGCTTGGACACAGAAGCTCGAAATAGCGTAAAAATGGAAATTATTGTCTCTGACAAAGATGAGGTTATTCGTTTTACATTTGACACAAAAGAACACACCATTCATACTCAATATGCCACCGATTTTGTATGGGATTGATCTTTGTTTATTTAATATATTTTTGTTGAGTTCTATTTGAAGCGTGCTATGATAATGGTAATTAACATATATTTATTATCATGGCACTTGTAGTTTACACCAACCAGTCAAAACACATTATCACTTATGCTGATTCTCCTGACTCCTTTGATGAATTAGGAAGGCCAGATATTTCTTTTATACACTCAGTTATTGAGTCTAATGAAATTGAAAGTATTTATGATGAAGATCCGGCTGTTCTAATTTTAATCGATGGAATTCAATACTCACTCTTATTATGTGACCAAGCGGCCTCTATAAAACGACTACCTATTAATATATTCGCCACTAAATTAGCTGTTGATATGAAAATTATAGATTCAATGGATACTATTAGAGGAACAGTTATCTTCATCGAATTATCAGAGTTAAGCGAAAATTAATTCATAAAATTATATAAATTTATGAAAATAAGCTATTTTTACCTCTTAAAGTCGAATAAAAATTATCTAACTTGTATTGACATGTATATAATATTTTATATAATGATACTAGAACATGGTATATATATATGAACAATAAAATAGCACTACTTACCTTTTTAGCTTTCTCGCCTATTATATTTTCTACTACGCCTGCTTACGCTGATTATCGTATTAAAATCGGCATTCCTAACGTTGTATTAGTAGATTCGACGCCTGTCGAAGAACCCGTTGATGAACCTGCTGATAAATGTCCAAAGCCTTCTAATAAAATGCCCACTTATCAAAATGGATTTCCTATGGTTACGAAAGATCCGGCTAACGGTCTTGCACGTTATACTGTGCGTTATAATCATGATGGCGATAATTCAAGTTTAACAGATTTTCATAATACATCTGAACGCTATGTAAATATTATATTATCTAGGAATGAAGGTAATTCATTTAATAGAGATGCTTACTTATTTCCATATTATGACTTCTGGTGGGATGTTAAGGATGGAGAACAAATTAACCTAGTCGTCAGAATGGCTGTATATGATAAAGAAGCTGGCGAAATTTGTAATTATGGGGACGAACATCTTATACTTCAAAAAACTTATTCCCAGCTTATGAACGAATAACAAATAAAAAAAGAGATTTTAAAGTCTCTTTTGTTTTAATATGTATTATTTATTTTAATTTATCTAGTTTGACCATTTTTCTTGGCATACTGTTCTTATACGTTCAACTTCATCAATAAACCATTGAAAATCTTCGTATCTATATATTTTGTAGTTTCCATTTTTCCCATACCAATTATAATGTACTAAAGGTAACTTGGTATTAACCAACATATGTAACAGACCTCTATTTTGCCTTAATTTGCAACGTAAAGCTTCCAACATGTCTTCTCTGCTTTCCATTGTAAATGGAACCACGTTTTGTGGATTCTCTTCACAAAGTCTATCACCTAGTTGTTTTGCTGGATAACCATGTGCCAGTCTCAACTCATCATGTTTTCCGCCAAGTATCAACCAATATTGAAAACCTTCAACAGATTCGAAACAACCATATTTAGGATGATTAAATGGGTAATGTCCAAAATTACTCATTGCTTTTCCAAGCTTTGTTTTAGCTTTGCTGGCTAAATTCAGATGCGTTTTACCATCATCGTCAGGCGTGAGTTCTATGTTGGGATCAATCATTAATGGCTCCAAAAGTTAGTTGTATAACTATAACTCTAAAAAAAAAATAATCAACATATCAATCTATAATAAAACGATATTATATAGTAAACGGCTTATTGACATTGCTATGAGATTTTTCAGCAGCATCTCTTAGGTACTTTTGCTTTTTTTCGTACATTTCCAATAGTTTATCTGCATAACACTCTATCTCCGTATTTTTCATCAGCCTTGGAACAGTAGGTTCAACCCTTTCAATTTCTACTTTTTTTGGTTTTTCAATAATTACTTTTTCAACCTTGATTTTTTCAGGTTTTGGGGGTTTTGGAGGCTTTACAGGTTTAACCTTGGGTTCAGGCTTTGGACGATTCTTGATTTCTTCTAATTGGATAGCTCTTTTTTCAGCACGCTCTTTAAGGTATTCACCACTTCTATCAATCAACTCTTTTATGCCTTCATAGACAGGTCTATGAACGTTTGAAAGGGCTAATGCACCACTTGCAAACAATCCTACTGATGTAAATCCTGCTGTACTGGTGTACGCTTGATCAACGTGGGCAACTGACATTGCTGCAGCACTTATACCTGCAACAATACCTACTTTCAGCATCAAAGCGATTTTAGAATTGATTTGTTCTGCCATTTCAGTATGATTATCAATCACTTCTTGTGGTATTTTATTCTTGAACAGTCTCATTATCAATCATGTATATTTTCTTTTATTTTATCATAACTATAATTATTCGCAAATATCATAATATCTTATTTGGTGCATTAATAATTTGGCAACTTGTTTTATAAAATTTTTTGAGTTATACTCCAGTAAATCAATTTAGGACCATATTATGCACAGTTTCCATAAACATCACTCTCATGACCAATCCTCACATGATGAAATCAATATTGCAAATCATGATCATTGTCCGCATGAGCATCTTGCACAAGTTCATCAACATAAAGTTCAAAGTCGAAAAAAGCTCAGTATCATCATGACCGTAACACTATTGTTTGCCATTGTTGAATTTGTAGGTGGCTGGTGGTCTGGATCTCTTGCTTTAATTTCTGATGCCTTCCACATGTTAACCGACTCATCGTCTCTTTTCATTGCTTTGCTTATGGCTATAATGGCTCAGAAACCTGCTGACAAACAGTATTCTTACGGCCATGGCCGATGGGAAGTTGTAGGAGCTTTATTTAATGGCTTGTTTATGATTTTTGTGATTGTTTTCTTGGTCTATGAAGGCATCAATAGAATCTTGAATCCACAGCCTGTTGAATCTGTTGCTATTATGGGCATTGCAGCAATTGGGTTGTTAGTCAACATATTTGCCGCTGTACTTTTACATGACTCCCATTCTTTAAATGCAAAAGGAGCCTTCATTCATGTCATGGGTGACTTACTGGGCAGTGTAGCTGCTTTGCTAGCAGGTGTTTTGATTTACTTTACAGGTATGACAGTATTTGATCCTATCATATCATTGATTGTTTCGGCTATTTTAGTTTTTCCAACTTATAATCTGCTTAAAAGTGTTCTTCATATCTTGTTGGAAGGTGTACCCGAACATATTGATTATATTGAAGTAGGCAAAGAAATCAATAAAGTCAAAGGAGTTGTTTCAATTCATGACTTACATATCTGGACAATGACATCAGAACATGTATCATTATCGGCTCACATTAAAATTAGAACAGTGGAAGAATGGAATACAATTCTGTCCTCTATTCAACTTGTGTTGACTGAAAAATATGATATTAATCACGTCACACTTCAACCCGAACTTATAGAACATCATCGCCCGTGATGTTCTTTTTAACACATTCTTTTAAATATTATCGACTCTAATGCGACATCTTGACCAATTAAGAAATAAAATTAACTTACTTGTTTTTGTTGATATTTTTTCTTTGTTTTGGTAGAATCAATTTAAATAACTCACATAGGAAATTATACAATGCCAATCGTAACCATCAATATTCAAGATACTAAAATTTCCAATATGGCTGAAAGCTGGTTTGGGGCTGTTGACAGTATTCCTGATGATAAGCAATCTGATCGAATCCAAATTATTGAACACTCTACTCATTTATTCGATACTTTGCGTAATAATGCTGACATCAAAGCAAATGGATTGGTTTCAATTGTATTGACCAGTGATATGCTGTCAGCCGCTTCCACTGAATACTCTTTGTTTGTTCATTCCCTTCCAGCAGAAACAAAAAGCTTTTTTAATGATCAATTTGAAGATTTCTGGCAAACATTGTGTAATCATATGGCTATTAAAAGCTGATGTTTATGTTTCAAGGTATATTGTTCTATAATAAAAACCGCTAGTCAGCGGTTTTTTGTTTTACTTTTTTTCTTTTTTGTTTTATATCATTTTTAATTTCTTGCTCTAGTTTACCTTTTCGGAAATTGCACACTGTACACATTGTTTGAGTATTTGATAGATTATCAGCACCACCAAGTGACCGAGCCAAAATATGATCATGTGTCATCAGAACTTCTTGACCGTTTTCATTGATTCCCCATAAATTTAAATGATAAACTTTATCCCAACTGTGTTTTTCAAGAGCAAATAACGTGCCTTCAAGACCACATTCAGCACAATTTAAGCCTTTTAGAAGGAATGTTTTTAGGCGTAAAGAAGACAGCTTGACTTTATGGCCTTGAAAATCTACTCGTTTATCCACGTTGGGAACTTTCAAGTTTAAATCCATATGGGCTTGTATCGCTTCAACCACTAATTCCACTGTGAATGTAGTTAATCGATCATAAATTTTCATGTTGTTTCTCCGTCTTAATCTAACAGTATATATTACGTTTTTCGTGATTTCTAGTGGTCTATTAAAAAACTGCCTCACGGCAGCTTTTTTATTATTACTTAATTATTTTTTGGTTTCCACCTAGGATTTATATTTTCAGCTTTTTGTTCTGTGATGGTTTTAGGGGCATAGGTTGCTTGTATAAATGCACCTATATGTGCAATTTCATAATTGGTTTTATTGCCGATTTTTTCCGAAATGATTTCATATTCCTTTCCTCTGAACTCTACACGGCTTTCTACTACTGGGCTATTGACATCATATTTCAAACCGTCTATCTTTAAACCTCCCACTTCGATTTTTCCTGTTTGAAGATCCACCAAACATTCTTTCTGTATATTTTTTCCATCTGCATGAGTTTCAACAAATGATGCTTTTTTCTTGGTATCTGACTCTTTCATGATAATCGTGATGTTGTTTATATTATTGTATCATATTTAAAATAGTTCTCAAATTTTGTTGTATTTTGTCTTTGCTCTTGCTATAATCAAGTTTCATTTCTATTGGAGATTTTTATGTCTGACATGGCTGCTAGAATTAGTATTCTACTCACTTCCTACATTGTTTCATATTGTCATAATATTGAAAAAAAAGGGTTGTCAATTTCATATTATAATGAGGATGTACCTGAGTTTGTGACAGCATTCAATAATAACGATATCAGTGAAGCTTTGGAGTCCATTGCCAGTTTGATTTCCAGTAAATCATGGCATCCAGCAGAACATGAAAAAGAAATCAATTTTTTAAAATTTATTGAACAGCATATGGTCAAGTTATTGATTGAACTCAGTCATGAGCAACTGTTAGCCAAGACCAAAATCATTCAGGATTTTATAATGGATCATTCCATTAATAGAATTCTTAGTTGTCCCTTTTACGAAGGGCAGATTTCAAAAAATTATATGAATTCACTTCAAAAAGTTTCAGATTATGTTTTAACTTTGAAAACAAACTATCAGTCTGTCCTTGTTGATCTATTGAATGAATTAAAACAAGAAAGTAGTCAAATATATAGTTTGCAATTACAGGTAGACGGAGAAATCTATGAGCAACACGATTAAATCAGAACATCTTCATTATTTTCGTGAAGCATTGTCTTTTGTTGAAGAATTTGTCAAAAATACGCATACCGATATCTGTCTTTTTGGAAATTCGGACAGGATTGAATTAAGTCGTATGATTACAATCAATAACAAAACTCTGGTGTTTGGTCAATCTGTTTATAAAAAACTCTCTGAACATTTTGAAAGTCAGTTTTTAAATGACATTGATGTAGAGTATTTTTCAGAAGAAGAAATAAAATATTTTGACTTTGCTTTTAATCTTCAAATCGAGTCATTATCTGCCAGTTATAAACGTTTAGCTGTTGTGACCAACAATCAAATGGTATTGTTTAATTTGAATGTTGAAATTGGGAGAGTCAAAATGGTTATGCAAGATTTAAAAGATATTATTAATATCCTGAATACCGTATAAACTAGACTTTTATCCCCGACCATGCTATACTATTTTCATCAATTTAATGTACATGAGTTCTCACATGCATTCGTCGAACAATATCGAAAAAAACAAACGCAAACTTAATAAACCCTTGGTCAGCCATGGGGTTTCACTGGTTCGTTGGGGTGGTTTGGGAATGGTTAAACAAAAAGGAAATTATGGCCATGACACCTTTCATTCTGCACCTGAACGTTATGGCCACTATGCGTTCCTTTTTCCTTTTATCGAACTCTTTTTGATTGGGTCCACTAAAACTGTGGAATTTTCAGCCGGGGTTCGTAAGGAATTTCATGCTACTGGTGGTCAGATCTGGACTCATTTTAAGCCAGATGATCCTAAAGATATTCTAGCCATTCACAATGATTGGTATAAAGTAGATGTGTGTATTCTCAACAAATTGATTAAAAAAGTATTCGCACAGGATTCTGCATGTATTCAAACACGTTATTTCTTTGAGGATAAAGAAAACCGTATTCCATGGGATAAAAATAAGACTGAACGTGATTTGAAGGTTCGTCGTTTGAATCCTTATATTATGTGTTCGACTGATCACATGGAAGTTTTTGTCTGTCGGGACACCAAAATTTCTTAAATTTTGAATCTATTCTTGAATTGTTATGATTATTTTGCTATAATTGACTCAACCCAACAGAGAAACAGGAAAGAAAAATGAATACCAATTTCCATATCTTTGAAATTCCACTACCAACGATTGAAAAACCAGAACCTACAAAATTTCTGCGTGTTCGTATGAAATTTAAAGGTCAAGAAATTGTTGAAACTTCAAACTTTCAAAGTCTGAATGTTTTCAATTTCATTGCTGATGATGTGGATGTTTTGTTGTGGGAACACGTCCAAGATGATGGGGAAGTGTTAACAGAGGGTAATTCAGTAAACAGTATGAATCAGTATTTTGAAAATCTCCCAATTTGAGGTAACCGTATGACTCCTGAAATGAAACGCCTTCATGGCCGACGCGAAGCTGATGACGATGGCTTTACCTATGTAGCTGGTAAACATAAGAATGGCCGCATCAAGCGTACTCGTAACAAAAATAACACCGCTCGTTGCATTCGCAGTGACAAACGCTCCGTTAAGGCAGCAGAAACTAAACGCATGATGAATGAAAGCTGATAGTTTTTGTAGAAAAGGGGTCCTTTGATGGGCCTTTTTTTGTTGTATAATTAAACTCAATTTGCTATAATAAGCCTCTATTCAGACAAACAGAGATATACACCATGAACACACAAGAAAAGAATGCAATTTTCAATGATGATGATGTATACGATTTGATGGCTGAATTGAAGTCTGTTATTTGTATGATGGAGCCTTATTACAGTCAATGTGGTGGAGCCAACGAAGCGGAAGAGTTGTTGTCTCGTTTGGAAGCTAAGTTGCCTGTCACTGTTTCAAAAATGCATAATGCTCAATGCAAGATTTGTGGAAAAACATTTGAGCGTTCTAATTCGAAACGATTGTTGACGGATAGTCAACAAAATTCTTCTTTGAATAATCATTTGGGTCACGTTCATGGCATCACTGACTTCAAAGAGCGTAACCGTAACAGTATTCGTGCTCATGTTCAAAACATTACCTATGCTAATAAAGCCGCTGCAGATGCGGCTAAAGAATCTGAATAGTATTATTGATCAGTTAAAGAAACACGGATGTTTCTATATTTTTTATTATATATTCAGCCTCTAATTATCCTTTCAAAACAATATTTTCATTATTTTGCCATTTTTTTGGCATCTTTTAACTCTAAAAGACTATAAAGAAATTATTTTTTATATATTTTTATATCAATTCAAAACTTTATTCTACCGTTTTATTCCATTTTAGTCATTTTTTTGACTTTTTATTTGTAAAATATCCGTTATCATTACATGAAATATCAAGTCATATAGATTATTTAAATATTGAATCAATTTGAAATAAAACAATCTTGGTTCATTTCTTATTCAAAGTCATAACTCTGCATTTAATTCTAATTCCAATTATAAATTTTTTTTTAAAATGAATGACTTGATAATTTTTATCTGAGTGTTATAGTATGCGTTAAAACATGAGGACAGGTATATATGAAAAAAGTATTAGCATTAAGTTTAGCATTGATAGGTGGCATGTCTTTAAACGCACAAGCAACAGAATCAGTGGACTTTTCAAAGCTTTCCGCACAAGATAAAGAAGCCATTGGACAAATTGCTAAAGAATACCTGATTGCTAATCCAGAAGTTTTGGTGGATGTTTCAAAAGCGTTACAAGCCAAAAATCAGGTTTCGCAAGAAGAACAAATAAGACAAGCTGCTAAAAAAGCAATTGAACAAAAAGATGCCGTTCTTAACGATAAAGATACACCTTTTATTGGACCTAAAGATGCTAAAATTGCTATTGTCGAATTCTTTGACTATAATTGTGTTTACTGTTCTAAAGTGTCATCAGAATTAAAGGCCGTTATTAAGAATAATCCTGACATTAAATTTGTATTTAAAGATATGCCTATTTTTGCCTCTAGATTTCCAACTTCCAAATTAGCTGTTCAATTAGGTAATAAGGTTTATCAAGAAAAAGGAAGTATAGCTTATGTCAAATACCATGATGCAATCTATGATACTAAACATTTTGAAGGTGAATTAACTGTAGCTGATGTTGAGAATGCCGCCAAACTTGTAGGTGTAGATCCTAAAATTGAACAAGATGCTTATCAAGAAAACATCACCAAAAATATGAAACTTGCCTCCGATCTAGCTATTCATGGAACACCAGCGTTCATCTTTATGCCAACCAGTGGTCAAACAGATGACAATACTCTTGTTTTGATGCAGGCTATCAGTAAAGAACAAATGCAAGATATTATCAATCAGGTCAAAGAAAAGATCAATGTACCTGTTGCTGGTAATGCTGTTTCATCCGAAGTCGAAAAGACAACTACAAAAGCAGTAAAAAAATAAATCATACGACTTCACTGATTTACTATCAAGATATCACCTTTTACAATGAGTTATAGCATTGAAAAGGTGATTTGTTTTGAGTAGCTTGTGTCTTTTTTCGCAATACTCGTAAAACCATAAATTGTGATTCTTTTTGTCTTGTCTTAATTTTTTTTTATGGTATAATAATATCAAAATTCGGAGAGCATCATGTTCGCATCATTTAAAGACCTTTTTACCAAAAATAAACGTATATTGGCACTTGTTTTTCAAGATGGTACAGTACATGTATTCACTAAACAAACTTTTGATTGGTCATCGCCAGTCGCATCGTTCGTGGATCATGATCTTTCTCTACTGGGTGTCGATGACAAAATGTCTGTTCAATCCATGGAAGTTGATATTTATGATGATGTGATTCATTATCCTCATCAAACACTGTATTCTATTCCTTATGATGCACAAAGGAAGCCAGAACGCACATCAATTTTGCCTGAATCCGTCTGGCTAGTTGTTTGGAACTATCTAGAAGGTGCCAAAGGGGAAATGACTCCACTGTCTCCCAACACTTTTAAGATGAAAGCTTCGGCTTGATAGCTTTCATTGATATTGTGTTCTGTTGGTTAAGCTAAAAAAAATGATTACCTTCTTTCTATTTTTTGATATAATTCCCTTCTAACGTAGGAGAATGCAATGCCTAACAAATATATCTGCAATCAACGTCGTTTCTTGGTTTTTTCTAAAAGCCTTGTTCATCGTGAAATGGCTGTAAAGGTGCTGGGTCGCGATAAGTTGATTCATGGAGCAGGCTTTGTAAAACTAAGCGTCTTGGATGGTATCATTGCAGCAGATTGCTTTGGTAAAAGCGAATCATTGAATAAAGGCGTTCATCGTCATGACAATTCAAATATTCTTAAATCCATTGGTGTTATTGAAAATGATTCCAGTGTTGAAGCAAAGTATGTTATCTGGCGTCATAAAGTGGTTGTATTCTCTCCCGAGATTGCTTTTGAAAATGTTATAAAAGGCTCATTTATGGGAGCGACCGATATTGATAGTGCAGGCACTGTTAGCCTAACATTGCGTGATGGCAAGATTGATGTAGTCTGTAAGCCAGCAGTAGAAACAGGTGTCGAAGTTGATCGCCTTGATGTTAGATCCATTTTTGATTTATTTCGAATTCCATCAGAACAACAATTCTCTTGATTATATAACCAGAAGGAATTTACTATTATGCTTGATTTAGATTTGTCTTTTGAACAACAACGCAATCGTTTTGAACGCCATCATAAATTGCAGTCGCCTGCATTTTCTGACTATACTCGAACCGAAACAGGCTATGCTGATCAGAACCTTGATTGTATTTTTAAAGGTTGGCAAATGGCTATGAAAGCTCAACCTTCTGATGAAGTTACGTTATATTTTAGTGTGACTTATGGTTGGCTTTTTGAATATATTGAAACAGGTAGTGGTGTTGAATCTCCTGATTTTGAAGGTTGTGATGGTGAGGAACAAGCTATTAATTGGGCGAAAGAGCAAGGATTGATCATCGTCAAAATAGAAAATTAACAACTTGATAAAAAACCAGCATCTGTTGGTTTTTTTCTATCCTGTATTTAGTAAAATAACCGTATACAATTTTTAATATTTAAAACACACATATAGTTCTTTTCAGATTTTTTTTAAAAAATACGAAAATCATGAAAAAATGCTTGCCAAGGAAGATAGTTTTAGGTATTATAGACACATAAAGCGGCAAGCAAGAAACCTAATGAAAACAATGATTTAAAGTAGATAAAGTGCCAGAGGTGAGCTACCAATGCAGTAATCGTCTAAAATTAGAGAACTTATTTATTATTGAATTTAGAAAAAACTTTAACTCAAAAAACCTATTAAAAATTAAGTCTAGAGGTGGCTAAAAATGTAAAACTAATCCAATATTAGATGACTACTATTAGATAAGATTATGAATTTATTAACCTTTAAATTAAAATCAATACAAGTGCTCGGAGGTGAGCCAGACATGCAGTAATTAACTAAAATATATAACTTTAGACTAATTAAACATAGATGAAAGATGAGATAGAAAATCAAAACGGTGCGGTCTTACCAAATGACAATTTAACGTCTCCCACCTAATGATTGTCAAGTGTCAAAAGAAAGACCTAGCGATAGGTCTTTTTTTTATTTAAATTTCTACATTGAAATTTTCTTTCAGAATCAGAAAATGATTGTTATCCTATTGAATTTTTGGTATTATAATCATCTTGAAGCAGCCTTTACGTAAATCATCAACCACCAAAAGGAGACTTATTATGCTAAGGTTTTAAACTTAACAAGGTAAATTCATATGAGCAAAACAGTTAGACGCAAATCAGTAAACATCAGCTTCAAAAAAGGCTACCTCTTCGATATCAGCGATGTAGCTGTTAATGGACTGGTAGATTGCCGTTGGTGTCCTTCATTCAATGGCCTGTCACTCAAAGAGGCTAATGCTAAAAAAATCAATTGGTTCCATTCCTGCAAAGGCCCAAGCGAACGCTACTGCCCCGGAAAAGGATACCGCCAAAAGTACAGGGCTAAGAGCAAACATCAACTCATCCGACAGTTGAAAGTGCTCGAAGACTACGAAGCCGTTCAAATCGACAAGGTTTGCTCGGATCATGAGTTCTGGTCATAATTGGTAAATTAAGCTTGTTATGGATTAGTATATGGTCTATAATGAGCTTTCCTATTTTTAGAGGTGACTTATGAAAGAAGAACAATTGTCCCAAAGTCCAGTTCCAACAGTTGGAACTAGCGTTATCTTTACAGGTCTCAATGGGTCTTTTGCTGATCGTCGCGTTATTAATGAACGTGAAGCTACTGCTGATGGCTCTCGTTTGACAGTGCGTAATGTTATTCCAACCATTAACAATGGTGTTGATCGTATTGATCTTGAATTTGAAGAAATTGAAGGTCAGCACAATTCAAACCTGTTTGTGGAGGCTGTTTATTGGTTTAAACATGTATTTCAGACTGAGCAAACGGTAGTTTTTACAGGTAAGGGGCCTTTTGCCTCTCAGATTGAGTCAGTAAAGGCACAGGGTGTAAAGCGTGGTGATGAATTAACCATTAAACGGGTTCGATCCAATAATGATTCTGTTTACCTTGAGTTCTATGAACTGGTTGACCTTCATAATGGCTTGATGTTTTGTGATAAAAGTTTTTGGGCTAGACCTTGTTAAAATACTTGAAATGATTTCTTTTTATGCTATAATTACTCATACATAAATTGAAGGCATCATGACAATGATTGTGTTGCCTAATGAGTGGAATCCATAGGAATATCAGTTTTAGCAGACCGTTTCTGTCCTATGGTTAAAAAATGGAATGTTGTTGTTCAAGTTTGCCTTTTTTCTTGTCCAACAGTTTACTATCTGGCACAATAATATTAGCCTTAAAAATCTGCAGTGATAGCATTGTATTTCAGGAGGCTATCATGTTTTTTTCAGTTATCTACTTGAATCAACAAGATTAGATGCTATACTGACTGGAAAGTTTAATGCTGGTTGTTCCACCAATCAGTACCGAACGTCAGGTCTATATTAAATGGCAGAGTATCGCCGCCTGATCTCTTTTTTATGATGAAAGGCATCTTGGACTTCGGTTCTGGATTAAAACGGTTGGGTGAACTGGCCTTTTATCTCATTCTTCTAACCATAAGTGTCACTACTTATGGTTTTTTTATTGCTTATTTTTTTGTTTTTTGATACACTCTCATTATCTAATTTGAGGATACCGTGATGACACCTAAATTGCAAATGTTGTGGGACGAACTTGAAAAATTCCTTCGTGATGAAAATCAGCGTCTTCAACAATTCAATAATCTTGAACATCAACCTCGTAAAGCTGGGGCGGGATCTCTTATTTTTAATCGTAGCCCGAAAACGCAGCTAGTTTTGGGATGGAGTCACTATGACTATAATCATTCTCAAACAACTTACAATTTGTGTTTGCAGATTGGTTCTGCAACAAAAAATGCATTGACTAATTATGAGGCAACTCTTAAATCAATAATGTCTTTGCCATCAATTTCTCATTTTGAAAAAGTAGAACGCTTTGAGAGTGTCACACATGTTTATGATGCAGGTAAAGCTGTCAGTATCATTGCTAAATCAGAGGGTAGTAATTTTTATTGGATTGGGATTAAACATTCATGATTGATTCGCTGTTTGCAAAAATTGATACCATAGAAAAGGCACAAGATCCTGCTTTTCTGTCTATACTCTTTGAAAAACTGATTTTACTGCTTGAAACAGTCGGTTTAAATAATAATTATGAATACCACGATTTCAATTTTAAGCCTAAGAAAAAAATAGATGTAGACAAACAACGGTTTGTCATCAGTTTTCCAGAAGGCATTATTTTTGTAGGTTATCAACAATATTCAGTACAGAAATTTTCTGTTGTTCTTGGTATCAACAATAATGCTCATACTGATTTGTCCAAACTTAATTGGTCTATTCACAGTCGTAAATGTTCAATAACTGTCGCCGTAAATAACGATCTTGAATATGAAAGCATGTTTATTCATAACAGGCTTAATTTTAGGTTGGAATCAATAAATCCGTTTGATGATTATGTTTCTTGTTTTGATGCAGAATACCATTATGATAAAAACCTTAATGTAAAAAAGAAATTTAAATTTAGAGAAATGGAACGTTATGATGATATTAGTTTTATTTTTGAATTAACATTACCGCCTATCTTTTATACGAATAATATTCAATTTGAAAATCATTTCTTTTCTTTTATGGATGCATTTGAAAAAAATAATCCACTCTTAAAAGAGCTTTTTCCCTTTATTCCTGATTTTTCTACTATTTTACATGACCATTCTGCTTTTAATGATATGTGTTTTACTTTTGCTGAAAGATATGAAGATACACGCTCAGATTTTTTTAATAATATATTGGTGTTTGAAATGAGTACTTTTGTATGACCATGATTGAAGTCTTCAGTAAAATAAAAACAAAAGAAGATATTTCACCCGATGTGAAACGATTTGTTTTTGAGAAATTCTTAACATTGATGCAGGATGCTGGTTTTATTGTAGACTATTTATTTGATGACTTTAAAATGTTGTGGATCGGTTCGCTTCCATATACTTTAGGTTTTTTATGTCCATTTAAAGATGGCCTTCTTAAAATTGGCTATCATGCATTAGAACAAAATTTTAATGTTCAACTAACCATCAATCCAAAAACTAAATTATCAAAACCCCTTTTTATGATTGATGACATGTCATCATCAAGCATTTATTTGCAAGTAGATAACGATTTTAATTTTAAATCCATTAATTTCTCTTATCGGATATGTTTTGAAGATGAAGTTGGTTCTGTAGACTCAGACGGAGCTTTTTTAGATATTGATTACACTTATGACCATGTATCACCTCCTTTAAAAGAATTCAAAATCTGTCAATATTTTACAAGTATTGATAGTAATGATTGTGACCATTCATTAAAGCTTCCACCCATCTTTTATAAGAATGATTTAGATTTCGATCATTTATTTTTTGACTATATCTCTAATTTTACTAAAAAAGATTCTGTATTTAATACTGTGTTTCCCAATACACCTAGCCTTTATGATGTTATAAATGATCCTGCTGTTTTACAACAATTATGCATTCAATTTTCTAATGATTACTATGATCATTATTCTGTATTGTGTGATCGTCTATTGGTTTTAAATATGAGTAAGATTTAATGATAACAATGACACTTTCTGTTTATTTGGGAAAAATTAAAAATCAAGATGATGTCGATTTTTATACTTCCATTATTTTCGAAAAGTTCATGAAATTTATGTCATTTACAGGATCTCCACCACCTTATACCATTAATGATTTTAATATTGTTTTTGAAAGAATTAATGGTCTTTCATTTAGATTGATGTGCTCTTTTCCTGATGGTAGATTAATAATTAATTACAATGGTGGCATGCCCACTGTTAAGCTACAATTGAGCAGTATTCCCACTAATATGAAAGAACTGTTTATTTTAGATGATATAAACAATTTATTTGTCATGCCTTATATCGGTCCTGATTTAGATTTTAACGGTATCTATCTATCATATCGGTTTATGTTTAAACTTGTAGACAATCAAAATGAAGGAGTTATTTGTTATTTTGATGTTGGTTTTGATTATTCAAAATACCTAGATTTAAATCAAATTTTTAATTTTAATGAAGTACAAGACAATAAAAAATCGACTTGTGTATATCGCTTTCAAATGCCTTCCATATTTACTGCCAGAGACTTAAAATTCAACTATACATTTCTTAAATTTTTAAAAGCCTTAGCACTTGATAAACAATCTTTTGAACTTGCATTTCCAGAATATCCTAGATATGAAGAGTTTATGTTTGATCATACTGTTTTCAAAAAGATATGCTTAGCATTTTCAGATGACTATCAATCTGATTCTCCCACTATCTCTGATAAATTTTATTTATTTAGCATGTTAAATGTTTAGTTGTTTTTTCTATTTATTTATCATATAACCCCATTTATTTAAGGAAAGTGATAATGAAAAAAAATATTAGACAATGTTTTGATCAGTTAATGATATGTCAATATGAGTATTTATGATATGGGTGTTGCAGCCAACCTGAAATCAACTAATTTTACTTATTTGGACTTTGCAAAAACGGATGATACTTGTTATGTTTCCTATAATTTTTTAAAATTATATATAAAACAGAATACTTTCATGCCTATTTTTCATGAGTTTCCTGATTTTTATTCAATATATAACAATCATAAAGTTTTTGAGTCATTGTGTGTTGACTTCTATAATGATTATATAAGTTAAAAACCTCTTATTCCTGATAAAATATTGGTTTTGTCTATGTCAACTATCTGAGACGTTAAATCTTGGGTTGTTACTGTTTTTGTTTTATGCTATAATTTTGTTTTAATTTTGGAGTAAATGCTATGTCACTTGAAAGAACATCATCCAGTTACTCATATGAAGTCAGCATTGATCATTTTAATGCGATTGAAGCACGAGATGATATTGGTTCAAAACTGGATTGGAATTGGTATGGCTTGATGACCTTACTTGAAAAAGCATTGGGTTTTCATAACATTGAATACAATGGTCACTTTGGTTCTGCTATCTATTTTACTGTGTATGAAGACGATCTTCAACTTACGTCGATTGTTGGTCAAGTTATCAATGATTATGCAGAGGGTGTTGATTTGGCATCTATCTTTGAATATATCAATCGTTATAATAAACTTGAAGGCGAGCGTATGTATTTTTGTAATGCAATTGCTCAAAAAGAAATTGATGCCAATGAAGCACAAGACAATGAAAATGATGAATAATAATATTTATTTTTAAAAAAATTGATTGATAAGGAGCAAAGATATGAAGATTAGTGAAAGTTTGATTTATGAAGTTGGCGATCCTGTTAAGTTTATGGCTAATGCAGCTATTAAGGAAGGTTATGGATATCGGGAGGGCATTGTTTATGATGGCAAAATCATTTCCCACCAAGAAGGTTATCAAACTCTTGTAGAAATTGTAGGCGATAATGGTCAAGTAGTGAAGATAACGGTAGGCTATAGTATTTTTGAACTTGGTATGAAATCTATTACTCTGGCTCTTTCAGCGGCTGAATTGGCTGAGCGACTTGATGCATGGATTGAGCAGGCAGTGGCAGATGAAACAACCAAATATGAAGATAGAGTGATGGAACTCAAAAGCGTTACCTTCTGGTAATCGCCTTCTTTTTTAGGAGTCTATAATGAAGCAAATCATTAAGCCACAAGTTAAAATTTTCTTTGAAGAAGAATTTGGGATTTGTGTCTCTAAAATTCTTTTTGCCCGTAAACAGACTCAAATAAATCATTTTAAAGGATTCGTTTATTCAGAACTCAGTCAAAAACATGAGTTTTATGTAAATTTTGAAGACGAATGTAATTATACTATTTCATTATATGTTAATCAAGACGATTTATTATATCATAAAGATTCTGTACAATCATTGATTTCAAACAATCTATTATTGGAAAAATTTAAAATCATTGAAGCATTAGATTTTAAGTTTAAAAATTTTTTTACTAAAGTTATAGATTGCAGTATTTTTTATAAAAAAACATTTAAAAGCAATCAATCACAAGTCACTAGACAGCAACAATATTTCTTAATGAATTCTTTTGGTTCAAAAACTAAGCAAATAGGCCATGTCCCTGCTGCTAAAAACATGATTATTAAATTTACTGATAAAACAATCAGTTTCAAAGATGATTTTATTAAATTCTTTCATACTAATAAAGCGTATCCACCTATGTCAGACTATAAAGGAGTAGGTTTGCAAACTTGGACATATAATGAAGAAAATATTGATAAGGTTCTGAATCTCTTATATTATAACTTTTTCTATTATATTACTTATTATAATAGTTATAAATCTCCATTTGACTATTTGTCATTGGATGATGTTTTTCAAATGAACTATAAAGATCTTCATTATGTTTTTATAACAGAACACACTGTTAATAAAATGATTGCCATTTGATTTAGATAAAATAAAAGCCTGTTTGTTAGACAGGCTTTATTTTTTATAGAAATTGACTTACTTCATAGGTAATGTAATTCGAATTTTTCGGCAACGTTGTTTATTATTTTCAATAACAGGTGCGAAAACTTCATCATGATAGCAAATACCAATTGAATCGTTGACAAATCTAGCCGTATAGATTCGATCTGCCAGCATTGCTGGTGTTACTGCCTGATAACTACCTGCTAGCGAGCCATTCAAGCTGGCAAAGCTTTCTTGCCAAAGATGCAAGCATTTGTAGGTTTGCATATCAGCATGGTTATCAAAGAGCCATTCAAGGCATTCTTGTGCAGATTTCCATTCATAATAGTCAACGTGGATACTCATGATTTAACTCACTCGATTTAAGATTGGCTAATGATAGCACAAATTTAGCTAGTCTTCAAATATTTTAATACTGTACTGTTTAAAAAGATTTCAATCATTTTGTATAACAACCTTAATTATTTTACATTATATTAATTTAAATTTTGGCTTGTTTTTAGGTTCAATTACTTCTATGCTTTGTGGTTGTGGTTTTTGATTCATCTTGTCCAACAATTTAATAGTGTAGTAGGCATCATTTCCACTGTTGTGCATTTCTTTTTTAGAATGGTCTATTTCATATTCGGTCAACATGGATTGCAATGTTTTTTGGCAGCCTTCTAGTCGTTGAGTATCAATAATCTGCAGGTTTTTGAAATCGCTGATCCATATTCCATGTATTCCAAACAATCTTAAATCTTCTTGATGAGAGTGGAACAGAACATAATCAGCTAATTCCAGTTGTCCTTTGATAATATCAGTCATCTTGTCCAAAGAGATGATTTCAGTTTTCCCAAACCTAAACCTTCTTTGCAAACTGCCATCACTTTTAGATTCATAGGCTGTATCAATCAAATAATGTTTGGATATCATGTTTTCACCTTGCTTAACCGTCATGCCCATTTCAGTTATCAAATCTTTTTTGTTGGAAAACTCAAAGTCTATGGATACAATCCGTTTTCTTTCAATATCGGCTGGCAGGGTATTGACTAACATTTTTTTCAATGCCTTTTTGACATTAGATAATTTCTGAGCAAGTCTTTCACCACCTATTGCCTTCATTTTGGCTAAAATAGCCTTTCTAACATCTCCTATGTTAGCGACTGTAAATTCTTCCATCTCTTTATAGATCTCTGGATTAGCCATGCCAACTCTTTTAACACTAAAACCTCTTTCCATTTTTAAAGTGGCAAACAAATTTATTTTTTCAAAATCATCTTGCGAGATATGAATTTCGTCTGTATTTTTAGGAAAATAAACTTTTTGAACTTTTAAAATATTGAAAATATTGGAATCGCTGTAGAAATCCATAATTTGTTTTTTCTTTCTGGGAGATTTTGTCGTATTAGCTAATGATTTACGGATTTTGTTAGTACTGTAATAATTCATAGAAACGTAGATATTTGTTTATTACATTTTATCATTAAACTTTAATAAAAAAAGCTTCCGATATTCTTTCACATTTAAAACTTGCCTTTTTTACTATTATTTATTATAATAATTTATTATTTTTTAGGAGTTGTGTCATGGCAAAAATCTTAACAGGAGATAGACCAACAGGTTCACTTCATCTTGGTCATTTTGTCGGTTCCTTACGCAATCGTGTTGAACTGCAGCATTTACACCAGCAAACCATTTTGATTGCTGATAATCAGGCGTTGACTGACAATATGGGGAATCCTATAAAAGTCCGTGATAACGTCATTGAAGTTGCCAAAGACTATCTAGCGTGTGGCATCGATCCTACTAAGACAACGATTTGTGTCCAGTCACATCTACCAGCTATTGCCGAATTGACAATGTTGTATCTCAACCTTGTAACCGTTTCTCGTTTAGAACGAAATCCTACCATTCGCGATGAGATTAAAGCCAAGAATTTTGAGCGAAGTATCCCCGCAGGCTTCTTGGCTTATCCAGTGGCTCAAGCCGCTGACATTACTGCATTCAAAGCCGATCTTGTCCCAGTGGGTGAAGACCAGCTTCCATTGATTGAACAGGCGAATGAAATCGTCCACAAGTTAAACACTCAGATAGGTTTTGAGATTGTTCCATCCATCAAAGCACTTACTTCAACAGTGGGACGACTACCAAGCCTTGATGGCAAGTCTAAAATGAGCAAATCGCTTGGTAATACGATCAATCTGTACGCAAGCATGAAAGATATTCAAAAAGCCGTTAATTTGATGTTTACTGACAGTAGTCATCTTCGTGTACAAGATCCCGGCCAAGTGGAAGGTAACGTGGTGTTTACCTACCTTGATGCGTTTGATCCTGATGTGAATGAGGTGGCTAATCTGAAAGAGTTCTATCAACGTGGTGGATTAGGTGATGGCACTTTGAAAAAGCGGCTGGTGGGAGTTTTAGAGACTGTTATTGCTCCTATCCGAGAACAAAGACTGTTGCTAAATACTCAGCATGATTTTGTACTGGATGTGTTGAAGCAAGGCACAGCGAAAGCCCAACTAGAAACGCATCAAAACGTCAATGAAATTAAAGATGTTTTTGGTTTTTTCAAATTTTAAATAAATGACAATTTTGAAGTTTTGAATATTCGTCTTACAAAGTGACGTACTCACGGCAATGAATTACCGGAGATGCCCGCAAAAGATCCTGAATTTTCCAAAAAACGCTTGCCATAATATCCAAAATTAGGTATTATGGCTATCTCAACAATACAGACACATTTATTAATCATCCTAAAAGGAGAAAGCCCATGTTTATTATTTAAACTTAATAGAGGATATAAATATGAGCAGGACAATCCGTCGCAAAAAGAATAATTTCGTCAACCTCTTCTTGCTGAGCGAAAGGGATTTGAACGAACATGGTCGGGTCGAGGGTCACTGGGATAAAGCACTGGCTGGTTTGACCTTGGAAGAAGCCAACAAGAAAAAAATGCAGTGGTTCCATTCCTGCAGCGGCCCAAGCTTCGACTACTGCCCCGGAAAAGCTTACCGTCAGGAATACCGGGCGAAAAGCAAACAGCAACTCAGGGAGCAATTGAACGTGCTCGATGATTACGAAGCGGTAGCCATCGACAAGATCTGCAACGACTGGCGTTACTGGATGTAACTTAACAAGACCTTTCTGTAAAGGTCTTTTTTATTTTCTAAAAGGATTATATTATGAAGAAAATGATTGTGTATCGACTTGAAAATAGCCAAGGTGTTGGCCCCTTCCGTGGTGGTCATCGAGATGAAGCTGAATTGTTGAAAGGGCATATGGGCATTCGTCAATGTCTTGTTGAATGCGGTCGTATGAAGCCTAGAGTATTTAAGAAACTGTCTGCTTTGGGTTGGAATTGTGCTTGGAGTTCGGAAGTTGCCTTTAATGAGTGGATGAACGGCAAGACAGAATTTTTTAGTGAACTTGGTTACTTTAAAGTACTCTATGAAGTTGAGCAGTATAAGTTGTGTGATGAACAGCAGCTTTGTCAGTATGACGAAAACTTTGAAGACTATGTATTTTTCGATATTGATGGTTTTCAGGTATTTTTTAATCCACGACGAGCAGTTAAAGTTGCACCATTTACCATTTAGCTGTTTTAAATAGTTGCAATTCGACTTTGTTTTAATTATGTTTGTTCAGCAATACAAGTCAAACTGGAATATATAGCGTTTAATGCTTTTATTGGAGAAATTATGGATTTTAAAACTTATATAAAAAGGTTTAATCATGATGGAGTAAACAATTTTCCAATAAAATTTCATGGTGTCATGACAGAGAAGCTGGTCGAGCTTCTTAAATGTGTATGTAAAATCGATCTTTCTATGATGTCTCCTGATGATGAGTGTTATTTTAAATTTGATAGTGATTTCAAACAACATCATGTCGTTAAATATCATTTTAACTATACAGGTGACGATGTTGGTGAGGCGGAAGCATTGATTGGCGTCAGTGGCGACCGATTTTTTGTATCATTTCGTTTTTATAAAAAGGAAAAGCATCCAAGTCTTCCAGCGGGAGCCTATTGTGTAGATGTTGATGTAGATGATCAGTTTCAATATATATCTGCAGAATTTGAGATTCGTTATGATTTCGGGCTAAAATCAAATAACAATAAGCATCGGGCTACTTTATTTTTTTACAAAGTCCTCGATAAAAATTTTAAACTAAGCACAGTGATTAGTTGCAGAAACCTAAATAGCCATAAAACACATACTTTGCTTAAAACAAAAGATCTTCCCGCTTTATTCTTTGAAAACGACCATCACTTTTATGATACATTGAAAGAAATGTTAGAGTATTGCGAAATGCAACCGAATTTATTCTATTCTGTATTCTCAGAATATCCAGAGCATATAGAACTAGTGTCCAGTAGTAAAGCTGTTAAAAAGTTTCTGACTTTATACCATGATCAATTTACAAATGATTCTTCGATTTTAGACGCAAGGCTGCTATTACTTGAAATGAAGGATATTTAAGATGTCTACTATTTATAAAGAACTCACTACCGTTAAAACAATTAATAATAACCCTAACATTCAAAAAAAACTTGTTGATATATTTAAAATAATTTGTGATATTGACCTTTCACATGAAGAAACCCCTTTCATATTTGATGGGGGTTCATTACGTAAAAAGATTGTTTATAACTATAAGTTTAAATATGGCGTTGCATATGTTGAAACTTATGAACAAGAAATGCGTGTAATCTTTGTTTTTAATAATTCTGAAAATCTCGTCATTCCATTTAATATACCTCTGCGTTCTAGTCGTTGTGTAGTTCAAGTCGATCATGACTTGAATTTTATAGACGGACGATTCGGGTTTTTTACCTCTTTTTCAAATAAAAATAGCGAAGAAAAAGAATCTGGCTATATTTTACTTTGTTTTGAAAGTATCAATAATGGGACTATGTGGTATAATCAGGTCTCTTACAGTAATACTGTATTAGAAGAAAAAATAGGTTTACAGCCTTCTAGTATTGATGAAATTTACTCAATCCCAAATGACGAATTTGAACAAATTTTTATCAAATTTATGACATACTGTTCGAAAAATACAGAATATTTTTATAATGTTTTTAGTGAATACCCTAAATGTAAGTATATAGTTGAGAATATTAACGAATTAATTATATTTTTAAATTTATTAAGCCAACAATATGTTGAGAACCCAACACTTTTAAAATCACGTATACTTTTATTGACCATGCAGGTAATTTAATTATGAATGTTTATGACAGACTCTTAGAAATAAATGATTCAAATGATTTAATTACCAAGATGGAAGATGAAATCACTCAAAAATTATCAAAATTACTATACGATTCCTGTAATATAGATTTATCTAATATTGATGTCTCATTCAAGCAAAAAGAAATTAGTCGTCGTGATGGTATTGACATACATATTAAGTATGTAGCCGGATTCGTGCAAGCGACACTTTCGCTATTACCAGCAGAAAATAAATTAGAAGTTGAATTTTTTTTATCCAAGAATTCATGTAGTAAACAGTTTAACCATAAAGCCAGAGAATACTGTCTGGATGTTGACCATGAACTTGTGTTGAAAAGAACAAAATTCAACAATAACTTTCTGTTCATAAAAGAAAAATCCAATCAGGTTTTTCATATTCTTCTCAGTGTTGAAACGTGTATAGTTGATAAAAATAATTTTTCTAAAAAATTTGAGTGGACCGATCACCAATTTAATTCAGCAAAAAAAAATTTGAAAGATTTTGGATTAAGTGCTTATTTCTATCACAATAATCAACCTTTTGAAGATCTATTGACATTTTTCTTGTTTAATGCGGCGAATCATTCTTTACTGTTTTTTGAGTTATTTGATGAATATCCAAATGCTATTGATTTAACCCATTCTATTGAAAAGATGGTTCAATTTCTAGAACTATTTAAACATCAATATCTAAGTGATCCTGATTTACTCAAATCGAGAATTCTATTAATGAAAATGAACACAATCTAATTTATATAATATGTTTTATTGATATAAAGGTCTTGTCGTGATATGATACTGGCTCATATACATGACCTACAATACATGCTGATAAAAAAATCAGACATGCTTAAAAAAGAGTTTAAAGATAATAAAGAAAAATTGAAAGTATAATTTATTTTAAAATTATTAAGGAGTGAATTTTGTTTAATTTATTTAAGATGTTTAAGTCAAAAACCAATTTCGATGGGTTCTCTTGTGATGATGTCTTCGTTGGTGAACAACAAATGCCTTTTGATACTGGTATTTCCTTTTTATATACCTGTTATTTTTCTGACTATTACATAGCATTTGAATACAAGAAATATACTTCTTCTTCTAACATTTTAGGTATCAGCACGCTTTCATATCAAAACACTGTTATCTATAGAGAACAACATAATTTAAATTTAAGCAATCTTAGTATTAGTGATTATTTGAAACAAAGTTTCAAAAAGATAATTAATTATGCAAGAAAATTCGATACAAATCATTTAAATATTATTTTACCTTTTTTTAAAACTGAGTCGGTATTTCAAACTAAAAGTCTTGAACTTATGTTAACATCAACTTATCCCAGATGCTTTATATATACAGTATCTCTAATGCAAGCACATGGAGCCAAGTATAATTCTTTTTTAAATAGAACCAGCAGTTCTAATATCCATAGGTTTCCTGTTATTAGTTACGATAATAAAGTGTTTGATTGCTTATCTCCCGGTGATTACCGTCATCTTGCAAGACTTAACCAAGATAGAATTTACCAAATAGATGATATATCAAGTCAAATTAAGAAAACTCTTGATGATACCACATTTACTGTTCATGCTTATGACAATCAGTATACTCATGTTTTCTTGAATACTGCTGATGCATCCACGCTTTTTTATGGCGTGATCAATTCACAAAAAGAATATTATCCTTCTCATTTAAAAGAAGATGATGACTTTTTCAACGATATTTCTTTGCATGTTTTTTGGATGGTTAACTTTGAAAATAGAACAACAGCACTTAATATTTTTATTTATGATGATGATAAATTAATTGAAGAATATAGTCATTCAATGGACACTAAATTTGAAGGGGATCTTATTGATTTAGAATATTATTCTAAATTCTTTCAGGAAACCCTATCAAAATTAGTACATTGTTATTATCCAAATAGAAAATTAATAGAACTTTTAAACAATGAATTAAGCCTTGATGAAATTGAAGACAGACTAACCGAAGAGCAATACCATTTGTTTAAAATGATTACAATCTAATAAGGATTTTTCAAATTTAAAATCAATGGCAATTCTCTTAGCTTTCTGTTATACTTTACATCTCATTTTAATGGATCTTTTACTATGAATCAACTGGTGTGCTTGCTTAAAACGTTGAAATCTTTGAAGTTGAATGTTCATACTGAAATGCCATCGGTGGACGATTTTCAATTATTGATTGGCACTGATAGGTGCAGTCTTGCGGCTCATCATATTCGTAAAGAAATTCACTATCACCACGAACACAATAAACTGACAGATGACACCCATCAAATCCAGCTTCTCAAAATGATTCACAATCAGGTCATTGATAAGGGCATTGCTCATCAGCGAGAGTATTTCGATAGTCTTTTCGAAATCATTCATTCAAATGATGAGTTGAAACCTATTTTCCTGTATCATGAATTTAAAAACAGTGGTTACAAACTAAATCAACCAGAGCATTACGAAAAATTTTTGAAAATGACACGTAAGCTTAATGCAAAAGAATTTAAAGATAAAGAACTTATCATTTTCCTTTGTGCCAAAATTCTTGAAACTTATGATGAAATCAATAAAATGAAATCTCAATATATGTAAAGTATAATCATAGGAAAGCCTTTGGATAGCTGTCAATTAAAGGCGTATCATACCAAGCTCGCTTAATTATTCATTGGCTACACGACATTCCAGAACATTCGCTTATTGTTGTCCATTGTTGATCGGGTATTTCCCGATCAGCCGCTGTTGTTAAGTTTATGCCGGACATCCTTGGTTACCCATTAGATCCTGCTCCATTTTTAGATGTGATTACCACTTGATGAACAGACACGTTTATGATAAACTATTGACTGTATATCAGTCTATGGGGAAATAAGCATGAAACGTGGCACTTATATCGCCAGTCGAGCAAGTTTACCAGAACGATCAGAGGCGTGGAGAAAACTACGTAAACTACCCCGCCCTGAAGGACGGAGCTTTTTTAGTTTTGTTGAAGCCTGATTCTATCAGTAAACTGATTAAAGTCTGCTTCTTTGGGTAGTTTACGATACCCTTACTGGCTTCTTTAAAATACAGATCTCTCCATTCTTTAAATTTACCACTACTTTCTAAATACTTTCTTAGTATATTTCCTGCTCCATTTATATCCGAATTTATCAATATCCCTTCCTTGCTTTTGAACATCCCTCTTTTGGTTCTTCTACCAAGATAGTTCTCTTGGTGTTTCATTGGTTCTAGGTCAATGAAACTTGTTTTTGATGTGTAAGATTCTTCGCATCTTACTACTTCAATACCTTTTGCTTTTGCCTTATATTCAAGTACGTCCTTGAATTTGGCATGAGGAATAAATACAAAGTTTTGATTATTAATTTTACCGATATTAATGTCTTGTTTCTGTTCTTTATTTTCACCTACAATTATCTTGTTTATATTGTGTTTCACACAATATTCTACAATAAACTTTGTAGAACGGTGGAAATAATCATTAATTTTATTATTTCTTTTATGAGTTAACTTATTTTTCTTTTTAATTAATTCATTCGTTTCTAATTTTTCATTCTTGCGTAGTTCTATTTTGCTTTGCAACTTAGATGCTTTTTTATTGAAAAATTGATTTATAGATTTAATATATTTACCATCAATAATAAAAGAACTTCCGTTTTTAGAATTAAAACATCCTGCCAAATTATTTAAACCCGGATCTATTGATAGATATTGACCATTATCATCTTTTCTTGTCTCGATAGTTGTTTTGTAAACAACTTCGAGTTTAAATTGAATAGGAGCTTTTCCATGTGGAATAATTCGTATTTCATTAATGGTTTGAATATGTTTTGGTACTTTAAATTCAAAACAATGACTTGTATTAGGATAAAGTTTTTTAAATGCTTTAGAAGCATTGAATTTGAAAATATTAACATTATCCAAGTTAGATGACTTTACTTTATCAAATAAAATACTACGTCCTTGAATAACAATGTTTGACAATACCGTTTCATTGTTTTTCTTTTTATATCGAGCTATTTTCACTTCTTTATTATAAGTCCCTTTCTTCTTGGCTTTCAACAAGCCAAGAAAGGAATTAAAATCACGATGAGCTAATTGAACGACTTGCTGCGAGCAGTCGTTTAAAAGAATAGAGAAATTTTCATTGGTTTTACATAAATGGTAATTATCCTTAAAAGCCAATATTTTACCATCAAAATAATTTTGTCGAATTTGATAAAGAGCAAAATTGTACATAAGAGAAGAATGAGTAGCGTGTTTAACAAGAAAATCATGATCAAGAGGGGCAAGAGAATTAAGCCACATTTGGCAAACTCTAGTTTCAATCAATGGATTTTTCTTTTTAGTGTTACGTTTCAAAACTTTCCCCTAAGACAACTAATAAATCAGTTGACAAAATAATAGAAGACATTATAGGATACTAAAAATAAAAGTCAACAAAGAATCAGTTGTCAATTAAAAGAAGGCAGTTGAGACTATTCCTCCCCGCCCTGAAGGACGAGGCTTCCAAGTCTCTAATTGATTTCAAAGGGTGATATAAATACATGGTCAGAAGATAGAAAAATATCGATAGAAAAAGAATCAACCGTATTGGTCAATAAATTATTTGAAGAAACTGAACAAATATTGTCTGGCTATAAAAATTGTATCGACTTATTTGCCAAGGAATTATTGGAATACAGAAGTTTATCTATCGAGCATATCGATGATTGGAAAAACAAAATATTAAAAAAAGCCTCTTAAGAGGCTTTTTGTTTCATTTTACATTCTGGTTACTCGGGTTTGACCATTCAGGTTCATAATGCGAATTCTATCGCCTATACTGAATCTTTCATTTGCTTGTACTTGTTGAACTACAGAACGGGTTACACCACTGTCCAAGTTAAAAGTAATTTCTACACCATTACTTCGTGTCATTAAACTTTCACCATAAGCACCTAGTAATCCACCGCCCACTGCACCAACGATAGTGGTAATAATACTACCAGTACCACCACCCATTGTACTACCAGCCACTCCACCAATACCAGCACCAGCAATAGCACCGATTGGGGTTTTTGTACCCTCTATCTGAACAGGGCGTAATGCAACTATTGTACCTAACATAACAGTTTGTACTTGTCTTGCATCGTCTCTTGAATAGACATCACCCCCTAAATTTGAAACACAGCCACCCAATGTTGCTGAAAAAGCCAGAATAACGGCCAAACTTATTTTACTTAAATTCATAAATCACCTCTATTTGGTTATATTGCTTATATGATCTTTATTCACTTACTAATAAAAGATCTTGTTTTTGACTTAACTTGATTGTATATTAAAATTAGAAAAAATCAAGATAGTCAATCTCTACTGTTGTTTGATTATTTTTATATTATTTTTTATTTAATACGTGTTTCGTCTTTAAGTTTATTTGTTTTATGCTATTATATAATTAACAACAACCGTAAAGGTAAAATATGCATCCAATCAATGATGAAAAGTATAAAGATATTTTGGTTAAAGCTCTTGAAACCGCTCATGATTCACTTAGTCAAAATGATGTTATCATGAAAAGAGTTCTGTCTCCTGAAAAAGCTGACAAATTCTCAGAGCAAAATGGTTTTGTTTTGGGCATGATCAACAATGTAAAAACAAAAGTAACCAGTGATATGCCTCTTCATCCGGGTGATGTAGCCACTGTCAACAGAGCATTGGTTGAATACATTCAGAAAGTTGAGAATACACAATCTCATATGATGTATATGGTTCAAGATTTGAATGATCTTAAAGATTTCAAAATTGCTGTTGAAGATGTTCACAAAACTCAAATGAGATTTTCTGCTGAACAATCACAAGATCAAGCTCAAAAAATGCAGTTGATGCAAAGAAATAGACCAAGCCCTATGTAATATAGCTGCTTATAAAAAACGCCTTCAGAGGCTTTTTTTTATTGTTGACAATTTTCTATTTTCATTATAAATTTGTATATCGGTAAGGTTTTATGTATGACAAGATTATATGAATTTACACAAGAACATGATATACCTATGAAAAAAACTAATCTTTATAAAATGATAAAAATATAATTTTAATAGTATTATGAATAATGAGTAAACAATAAGAAATTGAGAGTGAGATTGTGGTCTATTGCAAACTTTTCTTTAAGCTCTACTCTTACTGATTGCTCATCAAATGTTTGTTGATTAAACACAGTCATTGGAAAGCCTTCATAACTTTCGTAAGTGCTTGCAACTAACTTTCCAATAATAGCATATTCTTGACTCATTCCATCTACAACAACTATCAAGTCACCTTTCTTTTGTTTTTTTGATTTCCAATATTGACTATGAATATACTCATTTTCTTCAATATTGTATTTTTCATTGTATTGTTTGGCTGTCATTTTTACGCCATATATTAAATAGTGCCTTGCATTTACAGACATAATTGCACTCCTTTTGGAAACCTTACTATACTTTAAAAAATCTGTAAGAGCAATAAAAAATTTATCAACCTGCTACTGATTTTGTTGTTGTATAGTTTAAAAATATAGCGTATAATAAACACCTATCTTATACAAACATGAGGTTTTATCAATGTCTCAACAAAAACAACAGCCTGTTCAAGTTCATCTTATTGGTCAATATGCGACTTTAGTTGGGCATTCTTTTATGTTTCCGGCTGGCTGCAAAGTCTTTATTCAAAAACGAGTAGATGATAGCAAAAATCAGAAATCGGTTTATCAGGGCAATTATTGTTCGGCTTTAAACACTGTTGTTGAAGTTCAATTTGATGCAAAGACTCTTCGACATTCTGATTATAAGGAACATCCTGTGCGAGGTACATATCAAGTAATCTTGAAAGAATCTGATCTTGATTTAACTGCTTTACCAGAAATTCCGTTTTAAATTTCCACTATAAAAAAGGTCCGAAGACCTTTTTTATTTATATTTTTGGGAGAATTGTATGTTTTTTAAAAATAAAAAAACGAAAGCATCAATAAAAGAAAAAAAAGATATTGATAAATTTGTTAATTATATTAAAAAAACTTATAATTTTGATAAAGTTGATATTATTGATTTAAATTCTAAACTGGATATGAATAATTTGGTTGTTCGGGCAGCCATTGATGATATATGCAGCTTATCAGAGGATAATAATATCACTTTTGATCTAGAAAGAATACAAAGGGCCTTCTATAATCTTGTTAGTCAATATAATAAACCAAGTATTATGGTATTGACTCGACAGCATCATCATTTTAATGAAATTTCTTATATGCTTTTTTATAAGACAGATAATTCATTTATTATCCCTGTTAAATATCTAAGTGATTATACTATTTTTGGAAAACATACATTGATTGACAAAGATCGAGGATATGGTTTTTTGCAAGTTGATTATTATCAGTTTCTAATTGATAATTATATTGAATCAATAGATCAAGGAATATACTTTCAAATAAAATACAATCCTGAATTTCCGATTTTGAGCATTTCTGAAAATATTAGATTGGTTAACAATAGTGACACTTCTAATTTTCACGTTGATATATTAATTCGTAAAGGCCATGGTATAAAAGCTGACGGTTCCTTGTTTGATGGCATACATATTGAACTTTGGCTTAAAGACGTTCTTCTTAAATCTGGTACAGCTACTGTACCCGATGGGAATAAATACCTTGTTTCTTTACTAGATGATTTTCTTTTTCCTCTTAATTTTTCATCTGATGAATATTCCACTTTAAATATTACGCCATCCTTATCTGTTGACTTTATTGAAAATGTTCCAGACGAGTTGTTGACTATTAAAAAGATGTTGAATATTTAAATTGCAAATACTTAAATAAATGATAGTTTTATAATATCTGAGATATTTATGGACATAGCAGTTAATAGGAAATTTTTGATATTGATAGATGATAAATTAAACAAGAGGCCGACATGAACAACGAAATATTGGAATTATTTACTTCAAAGTATTTTTACAATGATGTATCAATCTATGATCAAAAAACATTCAAAGATATTATTAGCATTCATCCTGTCCTGTATGCAGATGATTTTTTAAATTTGCCATCTTCTTTCGATATTATAGATTTTGAAAAATACTTTTATCCTATCAGTGCTGATTTTCAGATTATGGTTGCTACTAAAAAAATGTACAGTAGACAAAAACATATAGTGATAGGGTTTTATGAAAAAAATGATACTGTCTTTATTCCTATTCCTGATTTAGGCAGTCAGTTTGAACATATCACTCAAGACTTGGGTTTTGTAATGAATCACAACTATTTCACAGGTGTCAAGGACTATGGTTTTATTCATTTAATGCAAATTACAAATGGTAAAATATATAATATATTTTCAGCTTTATTTGAGCCAAAGTACGAAAAAAGTGTTTTGTGTAAAAATTTAATTGAAGTTATTGTAACAGAGGCTTACACTGCTGAGAACAACCATGCATTGAATTTGAAATTGTATTCGAATGAAAAAATCATCAAGCAGGTCACTATTGAATTTGATGTTGAGATTACAACAATGCAGTCTATCATTGAAAAATTCATGTTGCCCTTCAATCTTACAAAATCCGAATTATTGTCATTTTCTATTCAACCTGCATTGACTGCTGATTTTGTTGAATCGTTTACGCCCACTGATGAAATTTTAAAGTTGATAAATATTTGATTTTTTCCTTTGACGATTCATGTAAAAAGGTTATTATGTAATTAACAAACAGGAGAAATAAAATGAAATTTTTTGATAGCAAAGGAAAGATTTTAACAGGTTATGTCATTTTTGATCGTGATGGTTTCTTGAAAACAGAAGTCGAACAAGAACTCAACAATGTGCATATTGATTCTTATCCTGCACGTTCAGATCTTGTACGGTGTTTTTATGCTAAACGATTTTGGAATGCCAATAAAGATGGAGCAGGATCACATCAGTCTGTTTTTGTAAAAATCTAAGCCTTTTCGAAGGCTTTTTTCTTGCGTGTATAACGGTATTTTGATATAATCGTGCCATTCAATTACTCACTAGGAGTTACGTATGGAATTGTTTTTGATTGGCATTCCACTTGCTTTCATTTTTCCCTTGATTTGCAAGCTTATTTTTCCACATGCTGTGACTGTGAAAGAGTACATACTCACAGCCGGTGTCAATGTCGTTTGTGTGGTTCTTTTTAGTTTCCTTATTGGTTTTCATGCCACCTATGATGAAGAAATTTGGAGTGGACAGGTTACCAAAAAATACTCTGAGCGTGTTTCCTGTGATCATTCTTATTCCTGCAATTGTCGCCAAGTTCAGTCAGGAACTGACAGTCGAGGCAATGCCACCTATATTCAACAGTGCGATACCTGCTATGAACATGCCTACGATATTGACTGGGTTGTTGCAAGCAATATTGGAAAGCTTGATATTGATCGAGTGGATCGTCGTGGTGAAAAAGAACCACCACGTTTCAGCAAAGTTAAAATTGGTGAACCTTTTGCAATGACTCGTATGTTTAAAAACTACATTAAGGCTTCTCCCAATACTTTGTTTAAAAACCCTGAATCATTGATTGCTCCTTTTATTGGCAAGCTACCAGCTTACCCATTAATCACAGATTACTATCATATTCAGCGAGTGTTTACACAGGATGTTGTAGTGGATAATACTTTGAATATCATGCTCAATGAAATGATGCGTAAATGGGGACCGGGTAAGCAAGCCAATGTGCTGGCTGTATTTTTAGGTGAAGGCTACAGTCAAGATTATTTTCAAGCTCTCCAATCTTTCTGGTTGGGTGGTAAAAAGAATGATGTAGTCATAGTCACTCAGCTTGAAAAGGATGGTAAAATAGGTTGGACCCGTGTCTTTTCTAGGGCAGAAAATGCTGTTTTTGAAAAATCCATTGAAATGGATGTCAATAACATGGGTGTTTTCACACCAGTGGCTTTTGTTAAAATCATTGATACCAATATCAATGAGCGTTATAAGCGAATGGATTTTGAGCAATTCAAGTACTTGCTGGAAGATGCAAAACCTTCTACTAATGCCTTGATTATTGCTATCGTCATGTCACTGCTTATCAACTTGGCCATGAGCTTCTTTATCGTCAAGCAAGATGTTTTTGGTGAATCAAATAGTTTTCGTCGCCGTATGTTTTAAGCGAATCAAAATATAAAATAATGCTTGTTTCATTATGCTAATGATGTTAAAATGCACACCTAACTTAATAAAACTCTTAAGGAGAGTCAACCGATGAATCAAATTAAAAATCAAAAAGGCAGTGCCACAACCCTTATTATCGTTCTTGTCGCCTTTTTTGGATTGATGTTTGTGTTTGCTGCAGGTATTGGTTTGTATGCAGTCAATAAACGAAATTCTTTTATTGCTGTTGAAAATGGCATTGTTTTTAGCTACGAAGAATCAAAAAACGTTCATTCTAACTACGTGCTAAAGATTAAGGAAATGGCACAAGTGCCTGCAATGGCTACCGCTCAACTGGCCACCATTATTCGAGAAGCTATTCAAGGACGGTATGGTGATGATGGTTCTAAAGCAGTCTTCCAGTTTATTAAGGAACAGAACCCCACTGTTGATCAAAGCCTGTATACCAACATTCAAAAAGAGATTACGGGTGGTCGTTCAGACTTCAAAACATCAATTACTCGGGTAAATGACCGAAAACAAGTAGCTACCAATATGTTGGATGATACCGTAGGTGGGTTCTTCCTTAAGTTTATGGGTATGCCTCGTAAGCATTTTGGGTACGATGGTGATAAGGATGACTACCCTGTCATTATGTCAGAACAATCGGCTGAGACGTTTAAGACTGGTATCGATAAAGGCGTTGAATTGATGCCAGCACCTACTACAAAGTAGCAGGTGACCGCTTATTGAAAGATCGAAAAACTTCAACCTTGTGTTGGAGTTTTTTTTTGAGTGAAATCGTTGCTTTTTAGGAAAAAAATTGATAAAATAAGGGTTCAATTAAACTTGTCTTCAAGAGGTGTTTATGAGCAAACAAAAATTCAGTTCCAATAAATTGAGTCGTCTAGAAGAAGTTTACTTTGTGGCTGATGAAGCAGGTCTTGTTCGCGACAGTAAAGAATACGAAAAAACTAAGTCAGATCGCTATCCTTATTGGCATGATCCCGAAACTGGTCGAAAGTTTCGTTACAATGAAGAGACTAATTGCTTCGATATTAGTACGTTGGATATGGATCGTTGGGCCAATTCACAACTAATTTCCGTGGATCTACCAAAAACTCTCGAAGGATTGTCTTTGTTGATTCAGCAGGCTCATTTTATTACAGATCCTAAACCAATTGACGAAAGCATTAAGCAAAAAGCACCTCACTCTAGGAAATGTAAAAATATTCGACACCAGTAAAACAATATTCAAATATATCTAAATTTTATTGGCCTATTACTTGTTTTATGATATACTAAATCAACTTAAAATACGAGATTGCCTATGAACAAGAATTATAAAATATGCGTAAAACTTAATTATGATCAAGAAACCGCTGAAAAAAAGTCGCGTATTATTGAACTACAAGATTTTATTCATAGGGTCATGCAAAATCATGGATGGCGTGAATCTGAACCTAATGACAACGTTATTGATTATGTCTTCTCAATTGGTGGCGATGGTACGATGTTGCATACCATGCAATCTCATGTTCAAACACGTTCAGTAGTGGTTGGAATCAATGCAGGAAATGTCGGGTTTCTCACCCCTTATAATATCGAAAATGTTTTTGATCTATCAGTGTTCAAATTCTTGGATGATAGCTTTACACCACGCATTGAAGATCGTAGTATTCTACAAAATAGTTTCAAGAATAGTTGTGATTCCAGTCTTGCTGTCAATGAGTATAGTTTCTATGCCAGCAACGTTAATGACATTCTTGACTACTCGATTGAAGTGGAATACAAAGGACATGCTAGCCCTGCTGGTCACTACCGTGCGAATACTCTTTTGATTTCTGGACCCTGTGGTTCGACTGCTTACAACATGAATGCAGGCGGTGCTATTGTTGACCCTACTGTTCGATGTATGCAAATCATGATGATTGCTCCTACAATTCTTGGTATTCGTCCTTTGATTATTGGTCGAAATTCAACTATCAACATTCGCTTCAAAAATGATGTGAAAGTTTTTATCGATGGCATGCCTTACAGAGAAATTAAAGCATCAGAAAGTGAAGTTTTTTCCATCAATCTTTTGTTAGAAGAATCAAAAGTAATGCTACCAAATGATTTCAACTTTTACAGTATGTTAAGCCAAAAGCTTCACTGGAACAATGGGAGTGGTGTATGAGCGACTATGAAGATGCAAAAGCTGCTGGTTTGACTCAGCAGGATCGTTGGATGGATGGTGTTGATCATCATCCTATGTCTAAAAAGTTAATGGCTTTTTTACAGGATCATGACTTGCATGATTATGATGACTACTTTTGTTGGAAATCAGGTGGTGATGGTGATAATGGTGAAAATTTGATGTATCAAATGGATGCATTCTTTGAATTATTGGATAAACAAAAAAATGAAAAATAAACAGTTTTTTCTATTTTTTCAACCTATATTGATAACTGTCATTTTGTCAATTCTTTTAATGACCCATATCTATATTGAAGTGGGTATATCCTCTCGCCTCATGCCAAGTATTGGTTTGTTTTTGGGACATACATCTTTGTATTTCTTTTTTATCTACAAAAAAGCAATAATGATACGTTCAGCTTTTCATATTGTGTTTATGTCCGTAATACTGTTACTTGGATTCTTTAATCAGACATTTGTTCTTTATGATTTGTTTCTAAATACTCTTTGTGCGTTAGGTTTTATTGCTGCTGCTGTCTTTGAATTACGCAGTGTTAATAGCATACTAAAAAACAATGATTTTGAATCCAATTTTAACGCCAAACCTTCGATGTACATATATATCAATAATGATTTGAAGCTATTGTACAAATGGAAATTATCAACACCTCCTAAATTTGGATCGGATCATTTCACTTATCTTAATAATGATATTCAATTTGATAAAAAAGGCATTAAAAACACCGATTTGACTTATGATATTATCAAACAATATTTAAACACAAGTCTATTAACAATAAAACAATTTGAAAAAAATGATTTGAAAACTATCGAAATGCTTTATCATTGATATTTTTCTTATAGTCATCAATAAAGAAGAATAAGCTATTAGATAGCCAGTATTGCTATTTTCATATATTATGATACCATTAATCTATTTAAAAACAGGTATTCATTATGAAGATATTTGCACAAGCCTATCTTGATACTTACCATTTGCCATGGAGTCAAAGCATTCAGCCTGCTGATAAGGTATTACCAAATCTTAGTAAAAAGAATGCCCCTCGATTCATCTATGGGGATGAATTTTTATGATTCAAATTATTGACTTTATTGATAATTTATTGTAAAATTCTGAGATGAATAATCTAACGACCATTAAAACTCTAAAAATTAGAGTTAAAGACAAACATAAAGGCGTTCTTTGCCAAATGGCGAAGAACGTTAATCTCGTTTGGAACTTCGTTAATGAAATCAGTACTCGCTCAATTGTTGAGCGTAACAAATTCCTTTCCGCTAGAGATCTTCAAAAATACACCGATGGTTCTTCAAAACTACTCAAATTGCATAGTCAAACTATTCAAGGAATTTGTGATGAATATGCTACTCGTAGAATTCAATTCAAGAAAAGAAAATTAAAATGGCGAAAATCGGTAGGATCTAGACGATCTCTTGGTTGGGTTCCTTTTAAGGCTAGTGCTGTTTCTTATAAAAATGGTCAAATTCATTTTAATAAACATCATTTTTCTATTTGGGACAGTTACGGACTGTCCAAATATAAATTTAAAAGTGGTTCTTTTAATGAAGATGCTCGTGGTCGATGGTACTTCAACGTAGCAGTTGAAGTTCCAAGAACATTCTCTTCAAGCCAAGGTAGTGTAGGGATTGATCTTGGGTTTAAAGAATCTGCTGTCTGCAGTGACGGTTTTAAAACAGAAAGAAATAGGATTTATCGTTCTTATGAAAAGAAATTAGCTATTGCTCAACGTTCTAACAACAAAGTTAGAACGAGAGCTATTCACGCTAAAATTGCTAATATTCGAAAAGATACACTTCATAAATTCACACATCATTTAGTCAAAAACTACAGTGAAATTTATGTAGGTGATTTGAGCATTAAGAAAATGCTCAAAGCCAAAAGAGGAAAGTCTACGTTAGATGCCGCTCATGGCATGATAAGAAGTATGCTGGTTTATAAATGCGATAACGCAGGCATACATCACAATGTGAATGTAGACGAAAAAAACACTACCCGCACCTGTCATTCGTGTAAGTCTCTAACAGGACCGAAAGGATTAGATGGGCTGCGAATAAGAGTATGGACTTGTTGTGTGTGTGGTGACACACACAATCGGGATGAAAATTCCGCTAAGAATATACTTGAGGTCGGACATGGCCTTCTAGCAGTAGGAATCCCCTTGCTTTAGCTATGGGGTGGATGTCAAACAGTCTTGATCATTTCTATGGACGCATGGTTATTGTGACTGAACAAATAGACGTTAACCAGTTTGCTTTAGATTCAGATTATCTAGATACTTCAAAAAAAGATACAATTTCCAATTGGAATCATTCTTGTATTCAACAATTGCATTCTATACTGCAACAAGATATTTCGAATGGCATAACACTGGTTTGTGGTTTTCTTTTTTGATAAAAATAAAATCAGTTGTTTTGATAGTTCATTTGTTGGTTATTTTTATTTATCTACTGTTTGGGAGAATATACTCGGCGGTAGTGAAAGTTATTGTCTTGATTATGATGACATTGTTGAATATGCAAATTTCTTCAATCTACCTATGCCAAAAGTGATGTATCGTGGACTATTTGACAAGTATAAACTCATTGACATTGCTGACAAATTAGACAGCTTGACAATTAATGGTTATATTTTGAGAACTGTTGATGGCTTTATGCGACATGAATTAAACAAGTGTGTTGCAATATATAGATCACCGACTGTTAAGAAGCTATTGTTTTAGTTATCATCTAAAAATTAAATTGACAGCTATTTTACTTTTTTGGTATACTATACATTCATTATTGATTGGAGTTAAAAAGATGACTGATCGCAATATTGTTGGCATTATGTTCAGAACCTCAGAAGATTTCTTGAATATCAAGCAAATGATTGGCAATATTTATGACACCATGAACCAAGCCGACACGCCAACTATTGAACAAACAGAAAACCATGTAGTAGGCAAAGTTGATATTGAGCTTATTGCTTGGGTAGAAAATTCAATTCCCAGTTTTTTTAAATAGGTGTTTTATGGGTAGCAAATACAAAGACAAACATAAACAAACACAAACACCAGCAGAACGAAAACGAATAGCTTTCAGTGATAAGTATTCTTATTGCTCTAACTGTAGTCGTAAATCATATACACACTCTACTTTAATTAAATATTCGAAATGTAGTTGCGGTGGCACTTATCAATCTTTTGGTTTTTCAGCATAGGTATTTGCATGAAAGTTAGAATTCCATCAAGACATACTGGATTAATTCGCGAATTCTATCCTTCTGTTGATCTGAATGATTTGTATATTGCTGAACAGCATGTATTTAACGATTTTATCTTTAAATCCTGCAAGCTACAATTTTTGAATTCAATTATTTATAGAGATAGCGATAGGTATTTTATTTTATTTGAAGGATGTGTGTTTACTCTTCCAGCCAATGTTGAAGACACCTACAATTTTGATTTGCAAATAATCATGCTGAGAGCATTTCTTCAAAATACTCAGTTCGTGAGTAATAAAAAACAATTCAATTATCTATCACTACTTTATAGCCTATTTTTTAATGCTTCGAAACACCTTTTTAATCAATTATTTAGTAAAATATACAATAATAAAAACTATAAAGATTTCCAACTGGAAAAGGGAATGTATAATCATGAGTATGACTATTCTTTTTCATGTAATTTTTTAGATGAAAAAATTAAGTTATCTCCCGGCTTTCACAAGAAACATCTTTTTTTAAAGATTGAGTTAGTGTCGCAAAAATTCTCAAAATCATACCCAGTTAAAAATTTTTCATTGGATCAGTTTATTCTTGATTTTACGAATGATAACGGGTATAATGTAAGCTCATTTAAAGAAGCTAAAGATCATCTTCAAGACTATATTTTGTTGAGATCGATGGGCAATTATTAATTGGAGAACCTTATGGAACTTACTGATTCGCAAATTGAACTGTTAGAAAAACACAATTGGTCGGTAGATTACTTTTTTGATGGTCCGGCAGGTTTTTTGCTAACTCATTTTGAAGGTTCAGTTATTCATAACTCTCATGTGGCTCTAGCTTCTTTGCTGGAAGAGCTTCTTCATGAGGATGTAGTCACTGTATTGTCAGATGCCGAAGAAGAAGAACGTGATTCAGTTGCCACACCTTCATTAACTAATCTAGAAATTTTAACTCATTTTGATTATGTTATGGAATGTGAATCACCTTTGGAAATTTCTTTTCCTGATAGTGATGAGTTTGTTTCTGGCTGGGGTGCGGTATCACTTATTAATGGATTGCGAGATCAGCTAAAAAATACAATTATTTAATTTTAAATATTCTTTGCCCACTTACTTATCAAGAGAACACTTCTTATGTTTATCAATCCTTATACTGACGTTAATGTATCTACTGGTCAATTACATTTCCGTGATGCTTTGAATAATATTATTGAACGTACAGAGCAAGAACATCCTTATAGCTTTTCAAACCATTGTACATGGGTTGCTAATGAGAGCGTATTGGCTAAAGCAGAAAAGCTGATTAATTCAGGAGTTGTTTATTCTGATCGTATGTTTGAAGCGGATGCTGACAAATACGATCAATCTTGCAGAGATATTTTTAACAATCAAGGCCAGAATTTTTCGAGCCGTTTGCCTAAAGATATTGAAAAGATGTTGCGTCTGTACTTTGATACTTCATCCCTTGTATTAACCCACATTTATAAATCTTGTAATGTAAGTAATGGTTTTCCGACTTGGGCTTTTACTTATTGCTACGAATAAGGTATACTCATGAAAGAATTCCAGCAAGATCTGCAGTTCTTACTGCAAATTCATTGAAGAATTCATTATTGACGAAAATTTTGACGCAATTCTATAACATTTTTTATTGCTTAATAATGGTTATTTTGTTATAATCAAAGCATCTAACCCATTAAGAGGAAGCTGTCATGAGTTACCAACAAAAGCAACTTGCCAAGGCCATTAAGATTGCAGCTTCTGCTCATGTCAATGATTTTGATAAAGGAGGACAAGCTTATATTCTACACCCTATGCGGGTCATGAATGGCCTTGAAAGCAAAGATCCCGAAGTAATGCAAATTGCTATTCTTCATGATGTCATTGAAGACTGTAAAGACTGGTCGTGTCAACGACTTCGTGAAGAAGGTTTTTCTGAACGTGTTCTCACTGCCTTGAACTTGATGTCAAAAACTGATGAAGACCACGAAGCGGGTGACGAAGGCTATTTTAACTATATTCGTCGTATGTTTGGCAATATTGATGCGATATTGGTCAAAATGTCTGATATTCGTGATAATAGTCAAGTGACTCGATTGAAAGGTTTGCGTGAAAAAGATACAAAACGTATGGTTAAATATGCTAGGGCTTATCAAATGCTAGAAAAGCGTCTTGAAGAAATTCGCACAGCTTGCATGAGTAAGTAGTTTAATCAATATTGAATATAATGCAGTCTTGATGGCTGCATTTTTTTTGGGAGTTATACAAAAATGACTAGTTCATTTCAATATGAGATTGTAGAAAAATCTTATCATCAATTAAACAATATTTATATTCGTAGTTTGAACCCAACGAATGTTGCTAACTTATCTGTTGATGCTATTGAAAAGCTTTTTTTATCAAATGAGCTTTTTGTACTAGATTCTAGTGGCTTATCTTATATTGAAAGTATATCATCCCGTTTATTCAATTCAATTCATTATCCAAACTTGGTCGTTAACGTTAAATTCTTTGAAAGACTGCTTGATTCATCTGAAAAATTTGAAGTTTATTATTATCTGTTTTCAAAAAATTTCAATCTTTCTGGCAATTCTACAAAAAAATTGAAGCCTTATTGTTTTGACAATAAATATTCAAGCAGCTTTGAGTTGTTGGATGGTTCTGCTGATGCCTATACCATTAAATCAACACTTAAAAAAATTCGTAAATACACTAAAAAGACTTCATTTATTAAAACTTTTTATTCTATACGAACAAATTCTTTTTTTGATGCCGTTTTCCCTTGTTCTCATGATTATATTGTGCCAACATTTTTAAAATATTCACCCTTTGAAATCAATTAGAGACTTGGAAGCCTCGTCCTTCAGGGCGGGGAGGAATAGTCTCTTATGTCTTCTTTCAATTGACAACTTATTGAATGTTGACTTTTATTTTTAGTCTCCTATAATATTTTCTATTATTTTGTCAACTTGTTTATATGTTGTCTTAGGAGAAACATTTGAAGCTTAACACTAAAAAGAAAAATCCATTGATTGAGACTAGAGTCTGCCAAATGTGGCTTAATTCTCTTTCTTCTTTCGATCACGATTTTCTTTTTAAACTTTCTACTCATTCTTCTCTTATGTACAATTTTGCACTTTATCAAATTCGGCAAAACTATTTTAAATCAAATTTATTGTCTTTTAAAGATAATTATCATTTATGTAAAAACA